>Ga0335072_10000018_pt1 | contig 395640 bp, 317 predicted proteins | sample Lox_Sample_21_FD_206725 | JGI IMG/M metagenome (GOLD analysis project Ga0335072, IMG submission 206725) | Soil microbial communities from Loxahatchee National Wildlife Refuge, Florida, United States - Lox_Sample_2.1 | ecosystem: Environmental > Terrestrial > Soil > Wetlands | place: USA...
CGGCGGGTTCTTCGGCTAGATATTCCTCGCAGCGGGCGAGAAAGAGGCGCGAAGGGCCATCGCTCGGCCAGCGCTGCAAAACTTCCTCAAAGGCCGCCTTCGCGGCATGCCAATCGCGCTTTATATAGGCGGCGCGTCCCTTGGAAAAGAGTCCCACAAGCTCGGCGCCATTGTCCTGCGCGGCCTGATTGTTGAGGAGTTCGTAGATCACCACGGGGTGCGATTTTCCCTTCACGCGGATGAGGTCGAGCTCGCGAACCAGGAAGAAATCGCTGGTGACGGCGCGCGCGGTGAATTCGCTTATGATGATGTGCGTGCCGTACTCCTTGTTGAGGCCTTCGAGGCGGGAGGCAAGATTGACGTTGTCGCCCAGCGCGGTATAGCCGTAGCGCAGCTTCGAACCCATGTTGCCGACCGACGCAATGCCAGTGTTGATGCCGATACCGATATCGAGGACCGGGCGGCCCTGCTTGGTCCACTCCTGCTGGAGTTCGGCAAGGCGGTCCATCATGCTGAGAGCGGCGAGACAACAGGGCTCGGCGTGGCGCGGCTCGTCGAAAGGCGCGCCCCACAGGGCCATCACGGCGTCGCCAATGTATTTGTCGAGCGTGCCCTGGTACATGAAGATCAGGCGAGTCATTTCCGTGAGGTATTCGTTGAGGAGGTCGGCGAGCGCCTGAGCGTCGAGCTGCTCGGAGATGGTAGTGAAACCGCGAATGTCGCTGAACAGGACGGTGATCTCAGTCTTGCGAGGCTGCACGAGGCGGGGATCGGACAGCAAGCGGCGAACCACTTCCGGGCTGACGTATTGCTGGAACGCGCCGCGCACTCTTCTTTTTTCGCGTTCTTCCACGAGGACGCGGTAGAGGGCGACCAATCCCACGTTCGGAATCAGCGTGAAAGTCGAAGGCACGATGAAATTCAGCCAGTATCCCCGGAGGAAGGCGACGTAGACGATGGCGGCGAAGGGGATGAGAAGAAGTAGGGCGAAAACCATCCAGCGCGGCTGCACCACGGCGAGCCACACGCCCAAGCCCAGGCCGAAGATAAGAATGAAAAAAAGGTCCGTCAGGACGACATAGGGGTCGCGCTTGTTGTCGATTAGGAATCGATGATTCAGGGCGTTGTCGAGCACGTTGGCGTGGATTTCGACGCCGGGGAAATCGAGCGTTCCGAAGGGCGTGACGCGGAGGTCGCCGATGCCCGTGGCGGAGGCGCCGATGAGGACGATCTTGTCTTTAAAAGTGCCGGGAGGGAATTTTCCAAGCGCGGCGTCGGCGAAAGAGACATACGGATACGTGCGGGCAGGCCCGCGAAAATTGATCATCAAGCGGCTGAGCCCGTCGGGCCGAAGAATGAGCTTTGGATCGGGGCCGGCCCCGAATTCGATGCTGGAGACACCGGAATCGCTGTAATAGAGAACGGTGTCCAAGGTCGAGATGCCCAAATAAATGCGCAGGGTTTGCACATCGGTGGAAGCATAGAAATCCCAGCTCTTGCGGTCGGTATCGCGACCGTAGGGCAGGGCCAGAATGATGCGGCGGACGGCGCCGTCGGGATCGCTGACCACATTGAAGAATCCGGCGTCGCCCTTCCCGGTGAGAATCGCGTCGGTGAGAAGCTGGGTGTTGGCTTCGGCGCCGAGAGGTAGGATCTTCTGGTCCTCGTATTGGGTGATGAGGTTCAAGCGGTTCTTCATTTGGGGATCGGGAGGTTTTTGGGGGCGCACCTGTGGGAACGGGAAGTTATCAATTAGGTTTGCATAGCGGTCGAGCGATTCCTTGCTGACGCCTTGCATGTCCGCTTCGGTATAGAGGAAATAATCGCCAAGAACGACGTTGCCGAAGCGCTGGATGGCGTCGGCGAACTTCTGATCGTAGTCATACTTTTTTTCGAGATCGGCAATTTGGCGGAGGAGGGCGGGATCGGGTGGCTTGCCCCGCTTTTTCTGAGCGATGAGCTCATCGGCGAGAGTGCGAAGCGGGAGGGGAGTTTCGTCCGGCTGGCTGAAGGTTATGTCGAAAGCAACGACGCGCGCGCCGTCTTGGCGCAAAGCGTCCAGAAGCTGCCCGAAGTAAAAGCGGGGAAAAGGCCAGTGGCCCAGGACTTCCTGGGAGCGCTGGTCAATATCGACGATGATGATCCGCGGATCGGGCCGCACGGCGCCACGGAATTGAAAGCGGGCGTCGAGCGTGTCGAGTTCGAGGCGGTCGATGAGATGGGAGAACGGCAGGGGCCTCTCACCGATGAAGGTGACGTAATACATGAAGAGTGCGGCAAGGGTGACCACCAGGCTGATAGAGAGCGCACCGGCGTGGCGAGGCAATTCGTTGAGCAGCGCCGAAATTTTCTTGCCGATAAGTACGGGCATGGATGCAGCCGGATGGGCGTTTCGCCGGCCCGGCGGTTTGCAATCTGGCGCAAGGCTAACAAAGCGGTTGCGCCGATTCAAGAAGAGCCGTTGCGCCGGGTTCCGACGCGATCTTCAGCCGAGCAGGTCCGCGAAACTCAGGATCTGATACGTCGCCGGATTGTAGACCACGCAATAGCCGTCGAAATACCCGATCACGTAGCCGGGGGGCGGCGGCGGCAAATATCCCAGCATGGGAGGCGGGACTGGCGTGAAGTAGCCCCGATATCCCAGAGGGATGTAACCGCCGATTATGAATACGGGCCGGTGCCCGCGATTGATGTAGCTAAAGTTGCGCCGGTAATAACGCCGCATCCGGTCCATATCTCCGGGGCGGAAGTGATACGGCGGAAGCGGACGCACGGACGGCGGGCGTCCGGGAGAAGGGCGCGGAGGCGGACGATAGCCCGGCTTGCCGGGATTCGGCTTCGGACCCGGCACTGGTTGGATCGTGGGACGCCCGGGAGGCTTTCCAGGATGAGATGGATTGTTGGGCTGTGGCCGGCCCGTCGGCTGGCCTTGCGGGGGACGCTGTTGCGGCGGGTTCTGCGGGCGTGACTGCTGTTGTCCTCCCGGTCGGGCAGCGGCATTTTGGGGCAAGGCTCTGGCGGAAGCTCTGCTTCCCGCGAAGGCCAATGCCGGGGCGATACAAAACGCAAATCCCAGCGCCAGCGGAAAGCGAAGATGAGCGCATATTCTCATGTTGCCTCCGTCCCTGCGATGCGTCCAAGCCAGCTGAAGTTTACACCCAAGGGAACTCGCGAGTAACCCGGACTCTTTCGGCTCGATTTTGCTGGAGCGCCCGAGACTCGCGGCAAATTGCCGGGTGGCGATACCCAAGGGCGGTTTTCGCTATATACTCTGGGTCCTGCCGCTTTACCGGAAGGTATATGGGAGCCAAGCGCCAAATCTGGTATGTCGAGGGGTCGGCCGCCGAGAAGCTCGCCGCGCCGCTGGGGAGCGCCTATGAGCTTCGCGAAATCGACCGCCGCACGCTGGAGGAAGCCAAACGCGCGCGAGGCAAAGCCAAGCCGCACGGAGCGGCCATCTGGATGGCAGAGCTCGAAGCGGGCGGAGGCGCCGTTCGTTTGCCGCGCGGCGGTGACGATTGGCGGGTGATCGGGATTGTTCCGGCTAAATTTCACGCGAAGCCGCACATTGCCTCGGTTCTTCCGCAGCGGCCGGGGCAAGTCGGCCGGAAAGGGCGCCGCGTGTTTGCGTATCTCTCCGCGGAGGCCCCGCCGGGCGTCGTCGAACGCACGGTCGAGACCGCGTTTGAAAACCTCGAGCTGAAAAAACGCGAACGCCACACGCGCCGGGCCCTGCTCGCCGCCGATCGCGAACTCGAAAAGCTGAACGAAATCGGCGTGGCGCTCTCGGCGGAAAAGGACGTGAGCATGCTCCTGCGGCTCATCCTGGAAAAGGCGCGGGAGATCACTCTGGCGGATGCGGGGTCGCTCTATCTCGTGGAGGAAGACGCCGACGGGCAGAAATCGCTGCGATTCGTGCTGACGCAGAACGACAGCCTGGATTTTCCGTTCCAGGAAGTGACCATGCCCATGACGGAAAATTCATTGGCGGGTTATACGGCCCTGCGGGGGGAAGCGCTGAATTTCGCTGACGCCTACCGGATTTCGAAGAAGCGGCCGTTCCATTTCAACGACCGCTACGATCGCGAATCGGGATATAAGACGCAGTCGCTGCTTACCTTGCCGATGAAGAACCCGAAGGGCGAGGTGCTCGGCGTGCTGCAGTTGATCAATTGCAAGCGAAAGAAGCGGGCGGTGCTGCGGAACGACCGAGAGCGGTCGAGATACGTCCAGGCGTTTCCCGCGCGGTCGGTGCGGCTGGGATTGTCGCTGGCGTCGCAGGCGGCCGTGGCGTGGGAGAACCGGCGGCTCTATCAGGAAGTGGAAGCGCTGTTCGAAGGGTTCGTCCGCGCGTCCGTGACGGCGATTGAACAGCGCGACCCGACCACCTCCGGCCATTCGCTGCGCGTCGCGGCGTACACGGAAAACCTGGCGAAGGCCGTGGACCGCGAAACTTCGGGAACGTATGCGGGTACTCGATTCACGCCCGAGCAGCTGAAAGAAATCCGCTATGCCGCCTTGCTGCACGATTTCGGCAAGGTCGGCGTGCGCGAAGAAGTGCTGGTCAAGGCCAAGAAGCTCTATCCGCTGCAACTGCAAGTGGTGCGCCAGCGGTTCGATTACATTCGCAAGGAAATCGAGGCGTCCACGGTCCGCCGGAAGCTGCAAGTGCTGCTGGAACGCGATCGCGGTGACGCTCTCTCCGAGGTCGCTCGCCTGAGCGAAGACCTTGAACAGCGCGAAGCCAGAATCAACGAGTACCTGAACCGCATCCTGGAAGCCAACGAACCCGCTTTGATGGACCACCGCCGCTCCGAAGAGCTTCTCGAAATCGCCCGGCAATACTTCGAGGATCCCCGCGGCGTCGAAGCGCCCTATCTGAATTCCGACGAGCTGCGGCTGCTTTCGATTCCCCGGGGAAGCCTGGACGCGGCCGAGCGGCGCGAGATCGAATCCCATGTCCAGCATACGTTCAATTTTCTGTCGCAGATTCCCTGGACCAAGGAATTGCGCGGCGTTCCCGAAATCGCCAAGGCGCACCACGAAAAAATCAACGGAACCGGATATCCGAACCGCTTGAAAGGCGATGAAATTCCCCTGCCCGCGAAAATGATGACGATTTGCGATATTTACGACGCGCTGACCGCCGCCGACCGGCCCTACAAGAAAGCCGTGGCGCCCGGCCGCGCGCTGGAAATCCTGGCCGAATGCGCGCGCGACGCCGAGGTCGAGGAGGCTCTCTTCCGCATCTTTCAGGCGGCGCGCGTTTACGAAAGCGACCCGGCATCGAGAGAATTCGATTGATGCGCCGGAAGGGGCGCTCGATAGCCGCGGCGCGGAAGTGGATGGCTGCCGGACTCCTCTTCACGTTGGCGCCCGCCGCCGCGGAGTCTAGGGCCTGGGGGCAAGGCCCCGCCGGACCGGCTTCCACCACCTGGACTGTCACGATCGTGCTCCCCCCGCGCCTGGTGGCGGGGCAGCCGGCGACCCTCGCCGTTCTGGGTACCGACGGAAAACTCGCGCGAGGCGTCGAGGTGGATTTGGGCCAAGGCGCTCGCGTGCGCACCGACCCCATCGGGCGGGCCTATTTCACCGTTCCTACCGGCGAAAATTACTTGATTGCCAAGTCGCAAGGCTCGTCCGCGGCGGCGCTGGTGGATCAGGCGCCCTCTGCGCCGGCGAACTCGCTCGCCGTGGATGCGCGCGTTTCGCTGAAAGACACCTTTTCCATTTGCGGCGGCGGGTTTGCCGGAGACGCAGAAGCCAACCGCGTTCAACTTCGAGGCGAGCCGGCCCTGGTGCTGGCGGCGTCGCCGGAGTGCCTCGTCGTGCTGGCCTCCCCGCAAACAAAGCCGGGGCCGGCAGCCGTGAGCGTGAAGACGCCGATGGCCGAGCGGGCGGGTGAAACCACGCTCGTAGCTTTGCAGTATGCCGCGCCTGAGCCGCCTCTGCTGGCACAGAAGAAAAGCCGCCTGGTGGTGACGGCCGTAGGGACCGAAGACCCGGTTCGCATCCGCATTCAAAACGAATCGCCCGGCGTGCTGCAATTCTCGCACGGCGACCAACAGGAGCTGAACACCAGCGGCGGCGCGGCGAATCAGGCGAGTTTCGAGGTCGAGGCCATACGTTCGGGCGATTATTCCTTCCAGGCGCGGATCGTCCCCATTGCGGACACGGCCGATGCCGGAAGATATCTGGACGCGGCGCGTCCCCTGGCGGGTGAAAATCTTGGCAAGGAATTGAAAAAACTCGCGCAGCGGCTGAAACGCCACCCGCGCGATGCGGAGAAAGTCCGGGCGGAGCTGGATTATATCCTGAACACGGTGATGGCCGGGGATCTTCGCACGCTCCTCGTGGCCGCGCGAAATTCCCTCTGAGCAGAAATACCGCCCAGCCGTTTGGATCCGGGCCCTATTCCGTGGCTGCGGATTCGAGCGACTTCGGCGCGGTTTCGGGCAGGGCTCCTTCGGCCATCTGGTCGAGCGCGCCGCCGATGCGGGCCAGGCGGCTGTCGGCTTCCTCGTAGCTCTGCTGCGCGTGGCGAAGATGCGTGCCGAGCTTCCCGAACGTTTCGCTGAAAATTTCCAGCTGCTTCTGCAATCCCCCGAGCTGCCCCTGCAGCTTCCTCGCGTTTTCCTCCATCACCAATCCGCGAATGCCGAGAAGAATCATGCGCAAGTAGGCGTAGAGGGAATTGGGAGAGACGGGAATGACGGAATTTTTCCGGCAGTAGGTGTCGAGCGGGCCGTACTTCGAGTCCTCGCTCATCAGTAACTCGTAGAAGACCGTCTCGGACGGCACGAACATCAGCGCGACGTCGAAGGTGTGCTCCCCGGGAAGAATATACTTGGCGGCGATGGCGTCGGCATGCTTGCGCACGGCTTGCGCGAATTCCTTGCGGGCGTCCTCGCCGGTATCAAGCAAGCGGCGGTAGGAATCGAGGGGAAATTTGGAGTCGATGGAAAGCAGATGGTCCCCCGTGCGCACCACGGCGTCCACGATATCGCCCGTCGAGAAGCGGTACTGGAGCTCGTAGGCCGATGCCGGCAGAGAGTCCTCCAGCATCCGTTCCAGCCCGATTTCGCCGAGAATCCCCCGGGATTTTGCGCCCCCCAGAACCTGCTGCATCGTTTGCGAAGCTTTCGAGAGGTCCTCGCCCATTTTCAGCACGGTGCCAAGCTGCTGGCTCATCTGGCGGACCGACTCGCTGGCGGTGTGAAGCTGCTGCGCCACATTTTTTTGGGCGTCGGATGTGATTTGTCCGGAGCTGGCCATCCCCGCGTGCAATTCCTGGCGGACCTGGCCGAGTTGCTGCGTCATCGTCTGCATCAAATGATTGATCTGCGAATTGAAGGATTGTCCTTGCGTCGTGAGCGCATTCTGCAATTCCTGGCGCGTCTCGGCGAGCTTTTCCTCCGACCGCCGCCCCGACGAGCGAAAGAAAATCACGAGGAAAAAGACGATCACGGCAACGGCGGTGATAACAAGTCCCACGGAAAGATCCATGCGAATTCTGCTCCCGCTCTATCGGCCGAATCGGCCCGTCCCCACTTTATCTTGAATTGGACGCCGCGGGAAAGCCAATCGCTCCGCGGAGGAAACCGCTGGACGCGCCGCTTCGCCTGCCTGCGAGCCGAAGGAAAGGTCGGAGTTGACACGGGGGGCCAACCCGCCTCGCAAGCCGGAGGGTCCCCGGAGCAGCCGGATTCCTTTGCCGCGCGCGCCGCTACCAGTTCACTTTCAGGGCGAACTGGAACGTACGCGGGTCGAAGGCGGCTGTCGGCTGTCCGGCGGCGCATGTGGTGAGCCCGGCGGTGGGATCGCAGACCGGGTTGACGTCGCTGACGTTGAAGCGATTCAGAAGGTTGAATCCATCGGCGATGATCTGCAGGTTCCAGCGCTCGTTGATCGGAATCGTGCGCTGAATGCGCAAGTCAATGTCGAAATACCCGGGCTTGGTGAAGGCATTCCGCCCAAGGTTCCCGACGCAGCCATAGGGCGGAGCCGGAACATCGGGGTACGGTCCAAATGGCTGCAGCGAGCTATCGACGCACTCCGTCGGCAGAATAAATTCGGCGCTTTTGATGTAGGGCGAAACGGTGGCCGCGGGGAACCCCGGCGGGACAGCCGCTCCAGCGGGTAGAAACGACGGCCGATTCGTGGCAGTGCCGAAATCGAGGTTCGTGTCGTAGCCGATGAGAATGTTGTAAGGACGCCCCGAAGAAACCTCGATGATTGGCGCGACCATAAAATTGGCCAGGAATTTTTTCCATGCCCCGGAGTCGGAAGAGTGATAGGGACTCTGAAAAATCGCGCTGGTGATCCAGCGGTGGCGCTGGTCGAAATCGGAGTTGCCTCGATCGCCGTTCGGGTTGCTGTTGTCCTGCGGATTGAGCAGCGTGGAGAGGTCGGTCGAGTCGTCAATGGTGTGCGACCAGGTCCAACCCGAAAGCAACTGGAAATTGTCCGAGAAACGCTTGGTGACCGTCACGGTGAACGCGTTGTACAGAGAATTTCCCGTCGAAGTCTGCGGATTCACGTCGCTCCACGGCACTGGAACCGGCGCGCCTCCGGAAATCACTCCCACCGGAAAATTGGCCGTCTGCGCCAGGCCCACCAGCGTCGCATAGCCGCCGGGGACCAGCGCGGCAAAGGACGGGTTGGGTCCCGAGGGGCGGAAATAATTGAAGACGGCCGGCGTTCCGATGAATCCGGAGTTGCCGGAAACGGGAGCCGTGCTGCAAGTGGTGTTGCCGACGGGAAACCCGACGCCCAGTATTCCGGGCGCGATCACGTCGATGCTTCCGCCGAGAGGCGTGGGCTGGCAACCCGCCGCTGTCGGAATGTTGCTGATCGTGAGGGGATTGGTGCCGGGCGTGACGAGACCCGCGGCAACGGCGTTGTTGTCGTTGACGATGAGTGTTCCCGGATTGGTGACGTTGAGGTTGAGCGTCCGGTCGAGATGGACGCCGTGCGTGTAGTTATAAGCGAAGCTGATTTTCAAATCTTTCGTCACCTCGCGCTCCACCGTCAAGTTGGCCTGTTGCGCGTAGGCAAACTTGAAATTCCGCGTTACCGGCACGGTGTAGGGAAGCACGGTCAGAGGATAGCCCGCGTTGAATGGGCCTCCGGCCGGAGGGTAGGTCAAAAAATTCTGCTGGGTGAAGAGCGAATTGGGCTGGAAGGAATTGAATCGCTGCTGGTTCGCCTGATAGCACATGGAAGGAACGGAGGTGGAGCAGCCCGTAATGTTTCCCGTGAGCAGGCCTTGAAATATATTGGTCGCGTTCAAAGTGGAGAAGTTCGCCGGATTATCGATGTCGCAGCCTGCCGCCGTCAGGACGCACGGCGTGCCTCCGGCTGTCTCCAGAAGCGAAGAATCGGCGCCGTCGAAGGCGTTGGCCAGGAACGCGAGGGCCAGCGAGGGATTGTCGTAGAAAATTCCATAGCTGGCGCGGATCACGGTCTTGCCGTCGCCCCAGGGATCCCAGGCGATGCCGATGCGCGGCGCGACGTTCTTCGTGTTGAGAGGAATGCCTTGAATCACCCCCAGCGCTTGTTCCGCCGTAGCATTAATTGAGGTAGCCGCCGGGAATATCGGCGCCCATTCGATGTCGTAGCGGACGCCGTAATTCAGCGTCAGCTTCCGGCTGATCTTCCAGCTGTCCTGCACGAAAACGCCGAGGCTGTTGTCCGACGACGGCCGGTCCGTGTTTCCGATGCCCTGGTAAAAACTCGTCGGGATTCCCAATCCGTACGACTGAACGGCGTTGAATCCCGGAAACGCGCTGGGAAAGCCGAAGGTGCTGGCGCCGAGGCTGCCGAAATCGTACACGCCGCCATAATTCAGCGTGAAGATTTGCGAGGCGTTCGTGCCAATGTGGATGAAATTCGAATCCACTCCGAACTTGAACGAATGCCGTCCCTTGGTCCAGGAAATGTTGTCGGCGAGCTGGAAACGCCGCTCGACGCGGTCCTCCGTCGAGAAGGGCTCGCGGCCGAAAAACGCGAAGCCTGTGATGTTCACCGCCGGATCGCTGCCGCCGGGCAAATCGGAGTAGCCGTAGTGCAGTCCCCGGCGCGCGTATTGGAAGCGCAGTTCGTTGAACAGGTCGTTGCTGATGGACGTAGTGTGCTGCGCCGTGACGTCGAGGTCGCGCGTTTGCTGATACGACGTGCGGTTGCCCGCGTTTTGTCCGAAGGTCTGGTTCTGCGCGTTCACCTCGATGCCCGTGACGGTCGAAGGAGAAACGCCGACTCGCAGGAAGGAAGAGTTGCGATTGTTCCAGATATGGTCGAGGCGCGCCGACCATAGGCTTGTGCCTTCATGGGTCGGAAAATTCCCCACCAGCGACGCCAGGCCCTGAAAACTGGCGGGAAGCGCGCAGGGGGCTCCGCCGCAAGCCGTCCCGTCTTCGGGGAACGAGTTGTAAGGCGGCGGGAGTGCGCCGGTATTTCCGAGAAGCGCTACGGCCGAAGCTCCCCCGCTCAATGCCGCACCCTCGATGAATGGAATCGCGTTCGCGTTCGTGCACCCCCCCGCCGCGGAAATCGCCGCGGGATAAAATCCAGCTTGGCTGGTGGGGTCGGTCGCCGGTCCTGTAAGGAGCAGCGGCGTGGCGGAGCAGACGCTCGCGCCGGGAACGGCGACGAGCCCGAAGTTATTCTCGCCGATATTCGTAAACCCGGTCGCCTGGGAACGCGTCGTCTCATACGAAAAAAAGTAAAACGTCTTGTCCTTCTGGATTGGCCCGCCAATGGTGGCTCCGGCCTGGACGCGCGTGAACGACTGCTTCACCGGAGTCAGATTGACCGAGTCCGTGGTGGGATCGAAGCTGCCCCTTACGGAAAAGGGATTTTGCGCCTGAATGGCCCCGTTGCGCAGATACCCGAAGACATCGCCATGCACTTCATTCGATCCCGATTTGGTGACGATGTTCACCACGCCGCCCATGGCCCGCCCGTATTCCGGCATATAGTCACTGGTGATCACCTGGAATTCTTGCACCGCTTCCTGGGAAACCGTCGCCCGCACGCCGCCCACGGATTTGTCCACCGCGTCCGCTCCGTCAATCGAAACTTCATTGGACCGGGCGCGCTGGCCGCCGAAATTCAGCCCGCTGGTGGGAGCGGCGCCGATCGAAGGCGTGTCGTCGCGCGCGGATTGCGAGTCCAGCAAAGTGAAATTGATGTAGTTGCGGCCGTTGATGGGAAGATCGTCAATCTGGCGCTGCGTGATTGTCGTCGAAATCTCGGTCTTCGCGGTATCAACCAGCTCGGGCGCGGCCGAGACGCTGATGGATGTAGCCGTCGACTTCAGCTCGAGCTGCGCGTTGTATTCCGCGTTCGTGCCGAGGACAAGAGTCAGTGACGCGTTCGTGAGAACCGCGAAGCCTGCGGCCTCGACGCGCAGCGAATAGCCTCCCGGGGGGAGCCCGAAAATCTCGTAACGCCCGCTTGAATCGCTGGTGGTTGCGCGCTCGGCGCCCGTCGCCAGGTTTTTCAGCGTCAGCTGGGCGCCCTTGACCGCCAGGCCTTGCGGGTCGGAAATCACCCCCGATAGGTTAACCGTGTTGATCTGGGCAAGGACGCGAGTGGAACCAGCGAGGCCGGCCAGCACTGTCAATACCAGGAAGCATACGGAGTTACGCAAGCGCATCGTCACACCTCTCCCAAGGTTGCGTCTTCCGGATTTCTCAACGGCCTGACGGCCGCCTGCTACCCCTGAAAAACAAGCCGCTTACACCCGGTCCCTTCCCTGCGGACACATCACGGCTGATGTGCGACTTCTACTCCGCGGCCTACACCTTTGCAATAGAAATCTTCAATGCACCGAATCGGAATTGCTTTAGTTGTAAGCAGCGGCGGCCCCGATGAAATACGGGCCCGGCTTATTCGCGCGTGGTGGTGCCGGTGAGTTGCACCAGTGGGGAAGGCGAGGGAGCGGCGCCTCCTGTCAGAGTCTGCGGAGCGCGCCAGAAATCCATGGTGGATGCTTGATGGACGCAGGAGACGGTGCAGCGCGGGGCGCAGCCCTTCTTCGTCAAGAATTCGCGACGCCGTTGTTCCTCGGTGTATTCCAGCAGGGGAACGCCGGGATAGCCCCGCTGCTGCGAGCAATAGTGGACCAGCCCGTCCTCGCAGATGTAGAGATAGCGCGACCCGGCGCGGCAACGCCAGTTGTTCTCGCGTCCCGCGGCGATATTGTGCTGAAAGTAATTGATGCGCGTAAAGGAGCGCTTTCCCAGGCGCATGATCTCTTCGAAAATCTGCTGCTCGCGCGTGCCCAGCGGCTGGAGCTGCCCGTTGCCGTCGTGCAGGATACCGACTGTCGAGGTGAAGCCCAGCTCCACGGCGCGGTGCGCCACCGTGAGAGCGTCCTCCGGATAATGAACGCCGGCGCCGAGCACCGAGTTGATATTCACCTGGAATTCGGCGTGCTCGGCCAGCAGTTCGAGCTTCTGGTCCAGGACCTTGAGGCTCTTTTTCGAGATGTCGTCGGGCTTCACGTTATCGATGCTGATTTGCAGGTATTCCAGGCCCGCCCGGTTGAGCCGCTCGATCCGGTCGGCTACCAGCAAATAGCCGTTGGTGATCAGCCCGGCCATGATTCCGTTCTTGCGGATGCGGCGGATGATGTCATCGAGTTCGGGATGCAGCAGGGGTTCGCCGCCGCTGATGGTGATGATGGCTGTGCCCATTTCGCCCAGGCGGTCGATTCGCCGGAACATCTCCTCGGCAGGGACCGGCTTCGAGAAATCGTCGTATTCGTTGCAATAGGCGCATGAAAGATTGCACCGGCGAATCGGAATGATGTGCACCAGCAGAGGGTGGCGCGTCGAAGCCAGCCCCTTCGCGACCATCCGCCATTCCCGCACGCGGCGGTGCGCCTTGCGCAAACCTCTCCGGAATTGTTTGGATATCGTCAAAGTAATTCGGACGAGAGGCAGCATCTGCGCCCCGCCTCTCTTTCCCCCTCTCTTATTATGCCATAGGGGAACAAGGGAGACGTCCGCGCGTGCTAGTCCGACCAACGCTGCGGCTTGCGGTCCCAGCGGTGCTTTCGCAGCCGGGCGAGCAGCGCGGGGTCGAGCGGCCCGGCGTCGCTGGCGGCCAGGTTTTGCTTCACGTGCTCGAGTTTGCGCATGCCGACGATCGTGGTGCTGACGGCCGGGTGCGATACGACGAAGCGAAGCGACATTTCCGCCAGCGTCATTCCCCGGGGCGCCTCTTTCTTCAGCTCCTCGACTCGCGCCACCGTCTGGGCCAGATTTTCGGGGCCGAAATAGCGCGACCGCCAGTCCGTGGGCGGGAATTTCGTCTCGAGCGTCATCTTTCCTCCCAGGCTGCCTTCGTCCAGCGGCACGCGCGCGATTACGCCGATCTTCATCTCCTCGCAAAGCGGGAAGAGACGGTCCTCCGGCGCCTGGTCGAAGATGTTGTAAATCACCTGGATGGCGTCGACGAGCCCGGTGCGGATGGCGGCGATCCCGTTCTCGGGTTCCCAGCGGTTCAGGCTGAGGCCAAAGAAGCGAATCCGGCCGTCGCTTTTCAGTCTTTCCACGGTGTCGCGAAATTCGGGTTCGTTCGCCCAAGTGTCGTCCCAGACGTGAAATTGCAGCACGTCGATCGAATCGGTCCGCAGCTTCGAGAGAATCCTCGCCGTGTAATCGAACACATGCTCGGCGGGGAACACGTCGTGATATTTGTATTGCGGCGTGGCCGGCCAGCGGCGATTTTTGGGCGGGATCTTCGAGGCGGCGTAGAGGCGCTTCCCCTGGTTGTGCGCGATGATTTCGCCGAGCAACCCGTCGCTTTTGCCTTCGCCATAGGCCCAGGCGGTATCGAAAAAATTGCAGCCGTTGTCGGCGGCGATCTGCAGCGCTGCCAGCGATTCGCCGTCTTCTGAGCCGCTCCAGCCGCTCATGCCCCACAAGCCGTGCGCGATGTCGCTGACTTCGAAGCCCGTCCTGCCCAATTGCCGGTATTTCATGGTTTCTCCCCGCGCAATTGTATACACAAAAATCGCGTCTCGTGCGAATCCCGCTCCGTTCACTGCGGTATCCCCGGGCTTTGGACGCACGCTTCTCCCCCGCGGCCGCGCGCCCCCTGAATCTGCTAAAATTTGCCTCAGACCAATCCGTGGGGCTGTAGCTCAGATGGATAGAGCAGCAGTTTCCTAAACTGCGTGTCGGGAGTTCGACTCTCCCCAGCCCCACCATTCCCCTGTTTTCGCCCGTTCGAAGATCATGTCGAAGGGCTTTCTGTAGGTGGGATAAACACTTACCGCATCCACCGCGCAGTTCGATAGCACCATTCTCAGCAATTTGGCCTTTTCCTGCGGAGTCTGCGTAACGTATAGAGAATGCGCCTTATTCGCGAGTTCTAAAATGCGAACGCGGTCGAGCGCATGCTCGGGATTTTCAGCCCGTTCGAGCTCCCGCAAGGACGACAAGAGTGCCTGTTCTTCTTCCTGCCATTCGGCGGACTTCGCCTCCCAGAATTCCTCCGTGATTTTTCCGTCCAGGCGGTCCACGTAAGCCTGCTCCAGCCGTTTGCGGAGTTGGGCCAACCGCTGTTCGACTCGCTCGGCCTGGCGCTTCCTGAGCGTTTCCTCACGGGTTTTATCGGAGAGCAAGGACTCTTCGAGCTGCGCTAGAACGTCGTCGGGGATGCGGATCGCTCGTAAGACCTGGCCGAGACGCTCGGCCATCGCTTCTTCGCGAAAATAGGGCAGATGGCACCTGCCGCGATAACCCGTGCAGCGGTAATAGGTGTACTTCTGCTTCTTGAATTCGGCTGTCACTGCGCAATTGTCGTAGGCGCAGCGGAGCAAGCCGGAAAATGCAAACTCGTGTATCTGTTTCCGAGGCCGCGCTTTGCCGCTTAGCACCTCGCGCACGCGGGAGAATATTTCAGGGCTCACAAGGGGAGGATGCGTACCTGCATAACTCTTGCCTTCCCACTCGTAAGTGCCAATGTAGAAGGGATTCTTCAGCAGTTTTTCGATGTGCCACTTCGAGAGAACCTTGCCGTAGCGGTCTTTGAGGAACAGGCGCAAGGTGGCGAGCGAGTATGAGCCTGTCGCGTACAGCTCGAACATTCGCTGCGCGATCGGCGCGTTAACAGGATCAACTTCGATTGTGCGCAGCAGTTTGTTATTCCTGTAGCCGAGCGGCGGCCGGCTCGGATAAATGCCCTGGGCCGCTTTCTCGCGCATGCCCTTGCGCACCTCGTCCCGCAGGTTCTCGATGTAGTTTCGGGCGATGACAAGCTGGATGCCGTGGACCAGTTTGGCTTGTGATTTCGAGTCCTTGCTGATGATTTGCCCTTCTTTGGGCAAGTGAATTTCCACGTCGAGGTCCTCGAGGGTCACGCAATCGCGGAAGTTCCGATACAGCCGGTCCGTCTTCTCGACTAGGACAACGCGGCACGTCTTGTGATTACTAAGAAACCGCACCATCTCGCCGAATTGTTTTCGGCCCGTCGTCTTGGCCGTCTCCACGTCCACGAATTCGCGCAGCACGTTGAACTCGTGGCTTTGTGCGTATTCGCGGAGAAATTTCAGTTGTGCGGGGATGGAGAAGCCTTCGCGCTCCTGATCTTTGCTGGAAACTCTCGCGTACAGGACGGCTTGTCTCATGCGGCCCTCTTCGGACGTGCGCCGACAGAGCACGTGTGACGCTCACCTTGCTCCGGTTCCGTCAGCGTGTCAACGGGAGTCGCAGGCTTGCCGTTTCGGTCCCATGCGTCGAGCAGGAGAAAGAACGTGCGCAATGCGAGCAAGTCATCGGGTGCGAGCTGCTTCCCTCCTGCGGTCCCTTGAATTTCTTGGAGATGAGAGAAATCGATGCTGTCGGCAGTAGAGCGCATGGCTGCGTGGAATTCTGAGGAAGATCGGAGGGATGACTTCGCGCAGTGCCCCTCTATTTATACTAATGGGCAAGAAGTCGGGAAAATCTGTCAAAGAAAAAATACGCGGACGGTTTCAGAAATATTTTTGGTTTCGTTTTCTCCCTTCTGACAACGCGGATGAAACCCCTGGCACATTCAAAAAGAAATTTGGGCGGGAGCGACCCGGTGAGCACGTTTGGGCGGCAAAACCGCACAAACACCGGGGTCGCTCCCGCCCAAATCGAGGTTTTCGTCCGCGGTCTTTTTACAGAGCGAATTTCGGCAGTCTGTTCTTCGGAGTGGCTTTGTGGCCAGGCCTGGGTGAACGGAACGGCTATATTTAGCAGTGAACACTGCTTGTGTTCCTGTGTTCACCCTTACTGGCGTTCCGCAGAACGTGAAGGGTATCTTTCGACCAGAACACTGCCGGCGTTTCAGTGTTCTGCTGGACTGAACGAAGTGAGAGGGCCAGGGACAAATGGCTATCAAAACCGGTCACTCGGGCGCTGCGCACCCTTTTCAAATCCTAGATTCCGGAGGCCAACCAAGAAGCGTTCGGCGTTGTCGAATATCACTTATTGCGACGTACATGAGCAGCAGGTTCATCGTCACGCCGGTGATCGTAGGAAGCCAAGCATGATGTGCGACACCGTTCGCTATGCCGATCGGAAGGCACACAGCTAAGAGGCCGATCCACACCTTGTCAATCCAAATCCTTCGTAGAATACGCGTTCGAGCGCGATCATCGAGCTTTATAGAGGGCCCCGTATTCGATAAGGCCGTTCTTGCCGTGAGCCGTTTGCGAATGGCCGCGAACAGCAAAAGTGCTGCAAACCAGACAAGCATTCCAATCGCCCACTCACGAGGCGTCAGAATGTCATAAACAGCCCCTACGAAGAGCAACGCTACGGCTCCAAATATCGCTGCGGACGCCACAACTTTCGAGAATAATTTCCTCTCTTCCATGGCTGTTCGTAATTCTACCTATCGTAAGAGATTTTGCATGTAACTGCCGGTGTTGGCAACCGTACTGTGATCAAATCAATATCCAACACTCGGTAATCGGACGAGCCGGCACTGGGACCCGCTTTCCGGCAGCGGCGTTTCCAGAGGGTGCTTAAACGCAGTCGGCAGCTGGCGCTCGATGCTTTGCGTTGGGATCAGCGCGGCGAGAGCTCTCCGGCAAGCGGAATCCCCGCGATTATCTGACCCGGCGGAAGGGTTCTAAGATCGTCAACCAGGGCCCACCACTTTTCGTTTTGTGCGCCGCAAAGACCTCTCGGGATGCGGTATCATTTCCTCGAACAAATCTAAAGCCGGGAAAGGCCGCGCGGGGCGGCGGGCGATTCCGGTGGTCAAAACTTTCGGGGGAGCAAGTGCGGCATGGCAAACACGGCAAACGGCGTGGCAAGAAAGACAAGCAGCTTGGGATGGACCGCAACATCACCCGGCGCGATTTTCTGAACGGATTCAGCGTCGCCGTCGGTTCCTCTTTGATTCCCACGAACGCGAAATGGCTGGAAGGTTTCGGACTCCCTCAGTCGCCTTACGCACCCGAGAAAGATCCTGGATATTATCCTCCCGCGAAGACGGGTTTGCGAGGCGACCACGTCGGCTCGTTCGAAACGGCCCACGCCATGCGCGACGGCAAGCATTGGCCCAATCCCACCCCGGACGCGGAATCCTATGACCTCATCGTCGTGGGCGGCGGAATCAGCGGGCTGGCGTCCGCCTATTTCTACCGGCAGGCGGCGGGACCGAAGGCGCGGATCCTGATTCTCGAAAATCATGACGATTTCGGCGGGCACGCCAAGCGCAACGAATTCACCGCTCCCAACCGGACCATCATCGGCTACGGCGGCACGCAAGCCATCGCCTCGCCCGATTTTTACAGCCCGCAGGCGAAGCAACTCCTTCGCGACCTCGGCATCGACGTCCGGAAATTCTACAAATTCTATGACGGCAGCTTCGACAAGGACCACGGACTCTCCCGCGGAGTTTTTTTCGATAAGGAAACCTTTGGCGTGGACAAAGTCGTGGTTGGAGAGACGCGTCCCCCCAGCGAAGAATTTCTAGCCAAAACTCCTCTCAACGCGCAGGCGCAGAAAGATTACTTCCGCCTCTGGACCGCGGAAGTGGATTACTTGCCGGGAAAGTCAAGCTGGGAAAAGAAAGTTTTCCTCGCGCACACCAGCTACAAGGACTATCTGCTGAAATACGTGAAGGTGGATCCGCAAGTTGTGACCCTGATGCAGAAATCCACCTACGGGCTCTACGGCGTCGGCATTGATGCCGTTCCCGCCGGCGACTTGGCCGGCCTTCGCTATCCCGGTTTCCAGGGAATGGATCTCTCGGGGCCTCCGGGGCCGGGAATCGGCTACGAAATCACCCGGCAGGACCCGAACGAACCGTACATTTTTCATTTTCCCGACGGCAACGCGTCCATCGCGCGCCTTCTCGTCAGGTCGCTGGTTCCCGGCGTGGGGTCGGGGGACACGATGGAAGACATCGTGACGTCGCGTTTCGACTACGCGAAGCTCGACGATGCCGCGTCGCCGGTGCGCATCCGCCTGAACAGCACGGTCGTCCGCGCGCGGAATGTGGGCGATCCGGCCACCGCGAAGGAAGTGGAAATCGAGTACGTGCGCGGCGGAGAGGCGCGCTCGGTGCGCGCCCCGGCTTGCATTCTGGCCTGCTGGAACATGGTGATCCCGTATTTGTGCCCGGAAATGTCCGAAACGCAGAAACAAGGATTGGCCTACGGCGTGAAAGTTCCCTTGGTCTACACGAACGTGCAGATTGCGAATTGGACGTCGTTTCAAAAGCTGGGCGTTGGAGGAGTTGTCTGTCCGGGAAGCTATTGGGAGGAAGTGACCCTCGATTTTCCGGTGAGCCTGGGGAAATACCATTTCGCTTCGAAGCCGGAGGAATCCTGCGTCCTTCACCTGCAGCACGTGCCCTGCAAGCCGGGCTTGCCGGTCCGCGATCAGCAGATCGCGGGCCGCTGGGAGCTCTTCACCACGAGCTACGAGACCTACGAGCGCAACGTTCGGGAGCAGCTCGCGCGCGTTCTCGGCGGCGGCGGGTTCGATCCGGCTCGCGACATCCAGGCCATCACGGTAAACCGCTGGCCGCACGGCTACGCCTATGAATACAACTCGCTCTGGGATCCCGATTTCGCGCCCGACCAGCAGCCCTGCGTCATCGGGCGCCGGAAATTCGGACGCATCTCGATCGCGAATTCCGACGCCGGAGCGTTTGCCTACACCAACGAAGCCATCGACCAGGGCTATCGCGCCGTGCAGGAAGTGGTCAAAGAAACGTAAGCGGAGTTGCGGCGCCTTCGGGCGAACTATTGAATGCGCTCGTGTACGTAGCCGGCGGCGTCGAGCGCGGAGATGAGTTCGGCGGCATGAGCTTCGCCGCGCGTTTCGAGTGTAAAGTCGATCGCCGTTTCACCGAGATTGACGCCGTAATAGGCGCGGTCGTGCGACGTGGCGATGATGTTCGCGCGGTGCTCGGCGATGATTCCGCTCAATTGGTAGAGCGCCCCCGGATAATCCGGCAGATTCACGCGAAGCCGGATCAGCCGTCCGTCTTTCACCAGGCCGCGCTCGATGATTCGCGAAAGTAGCGTCACATCGATATTCCCGCCGGAAACGACCACGGCCACGGCTTTCGCCGGCGGCCGGATCTTTCGGTTGATCACCGCCGCAATCGCCGCCGCGCCCGCCCCCTCCGCGAGCATTTTTTCCCGTTCGAGGAACAGCAGCACGGCATTGGCGATTTCTTCCTCGCCGACGGTGACGATGTCATCCACGTATTTCCGGATGGCGGCCAGCGTGCGTTCTCCCGCGCGGCGGACGGCGATCCCGTCGGCCATGGTCGTCGCCGCTGCAATCGTCACGGGTTTTCCTTCCTCGAGCGCGGCTCTCATCGATGGCAGGCGCTCCGTTTGCACCCCAATCACGCGAATCTTCGGATTGATTTGCTTGATGGCGGACGCCACGCCGCTCGCCAACCCGCCGCCGCCGATGGCCACCACGACCGTGTCCAGCTCGTCGCACTGATCGAGCAACTCGAGTGCGATGGTGCCTTGCCCGGCGATGACGGCGTCGTCGTCGAAGGGATGGAGAAATGTGAGACCCTGCGCCTCGCTGCGCCGCCGCGCTTCCTCGTAAGCCTCGTCGTAATTCTGTCCGTGCAGCACCACAACCTCCGCGCCGTACTCCCGCGTGGCCATCACCTTATTGAGCGGCGTGTGCATGGGCATGCAGATGGTGGAAGCGATGCCTTGCTTCGAAGCGTGGTACGCCACCGCCTGGGCGTGGTTTCCCGCCGACGCCGCGATCACGCCGCGCGACCTCTCCTCGGGCGTGAGGGTGAGGATCTTGTTGAGCGCCCCGCGCTCCTTGAACGAGCCCGTCCGCTGCAGGTTTTCAAGCTTGAGGCAGACCGAGCCGCCAAGCATTTGCGAGAAAATCTCGGAGTGCGCGCAGGGTGTCATGCGAATCGAGTCGCGAATTCGCAAGCGGGCTTTGCGGACATCGTCGAGTGCGATCATGAATCCTTTGGCGGTCCGGACCGGGCGCGGACGGCGCGCCTTCGCGCTCCGGCGGCAAACGTCAACAATGCCATGAGGGTAAGCGCCAGGGAACCAATTCTTTCATTCCCCGGCTCCTCGGCGTTCGCTTCGGTTTCGATGCATTGCATCCAAAATTGTGATGGGTCGGGAAGTTGACAATTCCCGGACCCTCGCTTACCTTCGCTCCTGACATGCTGCTCCGGGCACACCATCATCGCCTCCATCACACGTTCCCGTGCCCGCGGCGGTGTGGCTAGCGAAACTTCTTAAGCCAGCTCTCATCGGCCCGCAGGCGCGGCAAGCGCTTGCGGGCTTTTTTTGTGCCCGGAGAAAACCGGCGGAGAACAACGATGGACCTCGATTTGAATCTCGACTTTGAAAAGGACGGCGGGCTGATTCCGGCGATCGTCCAGGACGGCGCGACGGGCGAAGTGCTGATGCTCGGCTTCATGAACCGCGAAGCCTTCGAGAAAACTCGGGCGACCGGCGACGTGACGTTCTTCAGCCGGTCGCGCAAGAAATTGTGGACCAAGGGCGAGACCAGCGGCCAGCGGCTCCGCTTGCGCGAGCTCCGCGTGGACTGCGACCAGGACGCAATTCTGGTGCGCGTGGACCTGGCCGGAGACACCGTCTGCCACGAAGGGTATCGCAGCTGTTTTTTCAGGCGACTGGCGCCGAATGGAACGCTCGAAATGGATGCGCCGCGAATCCGCGCGCCGGAAGATTTGTACGGACTGCCGAAAGATCCGGGAGGAGCAAACCGATGAGCAAGTTGAAGCTCGGCATTCCCAAAGGCAGCTTGCAGGATTCGACGATCGAGCTGTTTCTAAAAGCCGGATGGAGAATTTCCGTCAGCTCGCGGAGCTATTTTCCCTCGATTGACGATCCCGAAGTCGAATGCATGCTGGTGCGGGCGCAGGAGATGGCGCGCTACGTGGGAAGCGGCTCGCTCGACGCGGGGATCACCGGCAAAGACTGGATTCTCGAAACCGAAGGGAGCGTCGAGCAAGTGGCGGAACTCGTGTACGCAAAGACCAGCCTGGGACGCGTCCGCTGGGTCCTGGCCGTGGCGGAGGATTCGAAGGTCGAGTCGGTGCGCGACCTCGAGGGAAAGGTGATTGCCACGGAAGCGGTCCGCCTGACGGAAATGTATCTTGAGCGAAATGGCGTCAAGGCGCGCGTGGAATTTTCCTGGGGAGCGACGGAAGTGAAGGTCCCGCAACTCGCGGACGCGATCGTCGAAGTGACCGAGACCGGAGCGTCGCTCCGCGCCAACCATTTGCGGATCGTGGATACGCTCCTCGAATCCGCGCCGTGGTTCATCGCCAATCAGCATTCCTGGAACGACGCCTGGAAGCGGCAAAAAATCGCTCACATGGTCCTGCTACTGGACGGTGCCATCAAGGCCTACAACCGCGTGGGACTTATGCTCAACGTGCGCCGGAGCGATCTGCCGCAGGTGCTCGCCGCGCTTCCCGCGCTGCGGAATCCCACCGTCGCGCAATTGAGCGATTCGGAATGGGTGGCGATCAACACGATTGTCGACGAGAAAACGGTGCGGCAATTGATTCCGAAGCTGAAAGCCGCGCGCGCCGAAGGGATTGTTGAGTATCCGCTCAACAAGATCGTGCTGTGATGCGCATCCTCGAGCTTACGCCGGCGGCAGAACGTAAGCTGCTGCGCTCGCGGCGGCAGGCGGACGCGCGAACGCAGATGATTTCCGCGCGGATCGTCGCCGATGTCCGCAAGAGAGGCGACGCGGCCGTCTTCGCGTGGACGCGCAAACTGGATCGAGTTTCGCTCGACGCGGAATCCGTGTGGGTGACGCCTGAGGAGTGCGAAGACGCTCTGCGGGCGATTCCGCGCGGATTGCTGAGAGCCATCGACCATGCGGCGCGAAATATCCGCCGCGTGGCGCGCCGCCAGCGGCCCAGCGAATGGTCGTTCGAGCCGGAGCCCGGCGTGGAAGTGCGCCAGCGCGTGCAGGCGATGGAATCGGCGGGATGTTATATCCCCGGCGGCCGGTATTCGCTGGTTTCGACGCTGCTGATGACTTCCATCCCCGCGCAGGTGGCCGGTGTCAAACAAATCGTCGTCGCCAGCCCTAAACCGGGCGTGGCGATCCTCGCCGCCGCCGCCCGGCTGGGAATTGACCGGGTGGCCCGAATCGGCGGAGCGCAGGCGATTGCCGCGCTGGCCTACGGAACGGAATCGATTCCACGAGTCGATAAAATTTGCGGTCCCGGCAACCGGTTCGTGACTTCGGCGAAAAGGCTCGTGAGCGGCGATTGCTCGATTGACATGCTGGCGGGACCGACGGAAGCGATCGTGTTCGGCTCGAAGGGCGATCCAGGATTCATCGCGGCGGATTTGCTGGCTCAGGCGGAACACGATCCCGACGCTGTCTCGATGTTTGTGACAACGTCGGCAAAATTGGGACGCGCAGTGGCGGGGGAAATCGCGCGCCAAATGCGGGCGCTGGCAAAGGAGAATCCCGCGCGAACTTCGATTCCGCGGAACGGAGCGGTCGTCTTGGCAAAAAATGCCGGCGCGGCCGTGCGGTTCATCAACCGCTTCGCGCCCGAGCATTTGACGATTCTTGAATCCGAAGCGCGGCTCGAGCCGGAACTCCGCTCCGCGGGAAGCATTTTCCTCGGGCGATGGAGCGCGCAGACTTTTGGCGATTATGCGACCGGAACGAACCACGTGCTTCCGACCGCGGGAGCGGCGCGGGCCGGTGGCGGCCTTTCAACGGCGGATTTCGTGAACTGCGTCACCGTGCAGAAAATCTCTCCCGAAGGATTCCGGGCGCTGGCGCCTGTGGCTCGGGAATTGGCCGAGGCGGAGGGTTTGGCGGCGCATGCCCGGTCGATCGAGGTGCGCCGGTGAGCCTCCCTGTGCCCGTCCGAAAAGCCGTGCAGAGGATGCGGGCGTACCATCCGCCGCTCGAGGGCCGCGGCGGGAAGATTCGCCTCGATTTCAACGAGAATCCCGCGGGATGCCCTTCGGCCGTGACCAAGGCCCTGGCGCACTTGACCCCGCACGAGATCGCGTCGTATCCCGAGCAGGGGGCGGCGCGCCGCGCTGTGGCGCGATTTTTCGGAGCCGCTGCGGACGAACTGTTGCTATCGAACGGTACGGACGAGGGGCTGCACCTGGTCGTCAACACCTTCGTGAATCCGGGCGATACGGTGTTGCTCGCCGAGCCCACTTTCGCGATGTACCGGTTTTACGCGGAACTCGGCGGAGCGCGCGTGGCGGCGTTGCGCTACGACGCGGAATTGGCCTTTCCCGTGGAAGCCACGCTCGAAGCCTTGAGGAAGGAGCCGCGAGTCCTGTTCATCGCGAATCCGAACAATCCCACGGGAAGCCTGGTGAAGCTTGACGAGTTGCGGGCGATCCTCGCCGCGGCCAAGAAAACGATGGTGGTGCTCGACGAAGCGTATTTCGAGTTTTCGGGGCTGACGGCCCTGCCCTGGATCCGGACCCGCCGCAACCTCATCGTCACGCGGACGTTTTCGAAAGCCGGCGGCCTCGCGGGATTGAGGATCGGGTGCGTGTTCGCGCACCGGGAGGTCACGGCGCACTTGCGCAAAGCGCAGTCGCCGTATCCGGTCAACGTGGCGGCGCTGGCTGCGGCGCTGGCGCTGATTCAAGAGAAAAAATTCCTGGCGGGCACGCTCGAGGAATTCCGCCGGAGCAGGGAAGAGCTGATTCGCGGCCTGGCGCGGCTGGGGCTGCGGCAATTTCCCTCGGCGGCGAATTTTATTTTGGTTGACGCCGGGGATCGCGCCAAGCGGGTCGCGGCGGCGTTGGCGCGGCGGGGAATTCTGATCCGCGACCGATCGCACGATTTCGGCGGCGCCGGATACCTGCGCATCACCATCGGAACGGTGGGGCAGACTCGCGCGCTGCTCCGCCATTTGAAAGAGGTCCTATGAGAAAAGCGCGCGTGCGGCGGACAACCCGGGAAACCGACATCTTGGTGCGGGCGAATCTCGACGGCAAGGGAAAATCGCGGGTAAGCACCGGCATTCGGTTTTTCGACCACATGCTCGACCAGATCGCGCGTCACGCCGCGATCGACTTGGAAATCCGCGCTCGCGGCGACCTCGACGTGGACCAGCACCACACCGTCGAAGATACCGGAATCGCGCTGGGCGAAGCCGTGAAAAAAGCGCTGGGTGCGAAGCGCGGAATCTTGCGCGCCGGATATTTCCTGATGCCGATGGACGAGGCGCTCGGCTCGGCGGCCGTCGATTTTTCCGGACGCCCGTTTTTCGTCTGCCGCTGGAAGCCCCTGGCGCGGCGTGTGGGCGATTTTCAGACGGAGCTCCTCGAGGATTTCTTCCAGGGATTCGCGCAGGGAGCGTCGGCCAACGTCCATCTGCGGCACGTGTACGGAAGATCGTCGCACCACCAGGTCGAGGTGCTGTTCAAGGCGTTCGCGCGGGCCCTGCGATTCGCGGTGACGCGCGACCCCCAGTTGCAGCGCATGCTGCCGAGCACGAAAGGAGTGCTGTGAAGATTTCGCTCGTGGATTACGGCGTGAGCAACCTGCCCTCGGTCGAGCGGGCGTTCGAAAGGCTGGGCGCGGCGGTCGAGCGGGCTGCCGGCCCGGAGCGAATCGCCGCGGCGCAAGCGATCGTCCTGCCGGGCGTGGGGCACTTTTCGGCGTTCGTCGAAGCCTTGCGAAGGCGCGGGCTGGCTTCGCCGCTCGCGGAGGCCCGCGCCCGGGGCGTGCCGATACTCGGAATTTGCCTGGGGATGCAGGCGCTGTTCTCGGGCAGCGAGGAAGCTCCGGGGGAATCGGGGCTTGGATTTTTTTCAGCAGGCGTGCGGGCCCTTCCGGCGACGGTGAAATCGCCGCATATCGGATGGAATCAGGTGCGCCCGACGCGCAAAAGCGCGCTGCTGGGCGGCGTCGGCGCGAACGATTATTTTTACTTCGCGCACTCCTACGCCGCGCCCGCCCAAGCCGAGCCGACCGTGGCGGCTTGCGATCACGGCGTCGCGTTCGCCGCCGCGATCGAATGCGAGAACGTGATGGGCGTGCAGTTTCATCCGGAAAAATCGGGAGAGGCCGGCGCGCGCGTCCTGCGAAATTTTCTGGAGGCGGCGCGTTGACGCTCGCTCGCAGAATCATTCCCTGCCTCGACGTGGACGCCGGGCGCGTCGTGAAGGGTGTGGAATTTCAGTCGTTGCGTGATATGGGCGACCCGGCGCAATTGGCGGCGCGCTACAACCTTGACGGCGCGGATGAGATCGTCCTTCTCGACATCACGGCATCCGTCGAGGGACGCGCGACTTTTCTTGAGACGATCCGGCGCGTCGCCGCCGAGCTCAACATCCCGTTCACCGTCGGCGGTGGCATCCGGACGCTCGAGGACGCCACGGCCGTCCTGCGCGCCGGCGCGGACAAAGTGACGATCAATACCGCGGCGGTCGCCCGCCCCCAACTGATCTCGGAGCTCGCGGCCAGGTTCGGGTCGCAGGCCGTTGTGCTTTCCATGGACGTGAAGCGTACGGGCGACTCGTGGGAAGCTTACGTGCGCGGCGGAAGGACTTCCTCGGGTCTGGACGCGCTTTCTTGGGCCCGGGAAGGCGCGGCCCGAGGAGCGGGCGAGATCCTGCTGACCTCGATCGATCGCGATGGAACGTGCAGCGGATTCGACTGCGGGCTGACGGCGGCGGTGGCGCAGGCGGTCCCGGTGCCGGTGATCGCTTCGGGAGGAGCGAAAACATTCGAGGATTTTCTCGATGTGTTTCGCGAGGGCCACTCCGACGCGGCCCTGGCCGCCTCGGTATTTCACTCCGGCGAGCATTCGATCGTGGCCCTGAAGAGATTTCTGGCGGAAAGGGAAGTGCCCGTGCGGTTGAGCGCATGATGATTCCGTGCATTGATTTGCAGGATGGCCGGGCCGTGCAGTTGGTTCGGGGGCGCAGGCTTGCGCTGTCCGTCGAGGACGTTTTGGGACTCCTCGAAAAATTCCGGAGCTTTCCGCTTCTCCACGTGATTGACCTGGATGCGGCGAAGGGACGCGGCGGAAACGGCCGGTGGATCAAGCGGCTCTGCGCCGCGGCGAAAATGAGGGTGCGCGTGGGAGGAGGAATCCGCAGCGCGGCGAGGGCGGAACAAATTCTGTCATGGGGCGCCGAGAAAATCATCGTCGGCAGCGCCGCCTTTCGCGGCGGCGGCATCAACGCGCGATTCCTGGCTGGGCTTCGCAGCCGCGTCGGGAAACGCCGAATTATTGTGGCTCTCGATACGCGCGCCGGGAAAATTCTGGTCCGCGGTTGGAAACACCGCCTCCCACTTCGCCCGCAAGACGTCATCGGCGCGCTCGAGCCGTACTGCTCGGAATTTCTGGCGACGTATGTGGACAACGAGGGGACGCTGAAGGGCACGAATTTGCCCTGGTTCCGGGAATTGCGCCGGTACACGGATTTGCCGGTCACCGCCGCGGGCGGAATCTGCACCCGTCGCGAAGTCCGCTTCCTCGAAAAGATGGGAATGAATGCAGCAGTGGGAATGGCGCTTTACACGGGCCAATTGAGCTAACAGGCGCAGCGACACGGGCTCACCCGGCTCGTTTCATGGCGAAACTGCCCGCCCTTCACTCCACTCGTACTATCCGAATGTACGTCCCGCTCTATAGCTCGAATCTCAATCCTGCCGGTACTCTCCGCGTGACGCTTCAAGCACGCAAAACAGGGCGCCCTCCGCAGGGGAGCCCAGCCACGGAGGCAGGATCCAAATGCGATCTGAGGGGCTCAAGTGGGTTGGCCGTTGTCTGCTATGGCTCGCCGCAGCCACGATTTTCAGCGCGCCAGTAAGAGCGCAGCACGTGATCTCGATGCTGCCGCCGTACGACGCCGAAAATCCTTATCCCATCAGTTTTCTCCGCCCGTTTTACGTCATTCATTCCGTCAACGGTGACACGGCCTCGGCTCCGCCGTTGTCCGCCTTTGCCCCCGCGCAGATCCGCCACGCGTATGGATTCGACGCCGTGCCAAATCAAGGAGCGGGACAGGTGATCGGCATCGTCGACGCTTATGACGATCCCAATATCGAGTCCGATCTCCTGGCGTTCGACGAGCAATTCAATTTGCCGGCCTGCACCACGAGCAACGGCTGTTTTCGCAAGGTCTACGCGCGGGGAGTCCGTCCCGCGGCCAATTCGAATTGGGGAATGGAGATGTCGCTCGATGTGGAATGGGCGCACGCAATTGCGCCGCAGGCCAAGATCGTGCTGGTCGAGGGCGCGTCGAACAGCTTGTCGGACCTTTTGTACGCGGTGGAGATCGCGGTGAACAACGGCGCCTCCGTGGTTTCCATGAGCTGGACGACGGGAGAATTTGCCGGTGAGACGCAACAGGATACGCATTTCGCCGTAACCGGCGTCACGTTCCTGGCCGCCTCCGGCGACAGTGGAACGGGAGTGGCCTATCCCGCGGCTTCGCCCGATGTAGTTGGCGTCGGCGGCACAACGCTCGTTCTCGACTCCCAGGGAAATTATTCGAATGAGACGGCGTGGAGCGGAAGCGGCGGCGGGTTGAGCGCCCGCGAAAGGGAGCCGCTGTTCCAGGCGGCGTTCGGGATTCCCGACGATGCGCGAGGGTACCGCGGCGCTCCGGACGTCTCTTACAACGCCAATCCGAGCACGGGCTACGCCGTCTACGACACCCTAGCGATCAACGGGCAAGTGGGATGGTTTCAGGTGGGCGGCACGAGCGCGGCGGTGCCGCAATGGGCCGCTCTGGTGGCCATGGCCAATTCGCTTCGGGTGTCGCAACGCAAGGCGCGCCTGACCGCCACGGATACGCCGCTATACCAGCTGGGAAAATCAAACGCGAACTTTCACGGAGTGACGCAAGGTTCGAACGGAAAATGCGGCGCGATTTGCACGGCCGGCGCGGGCTACGATTACGTAACGGGGCTCGGGACGCCGCAGGCGCCCGGCCTCATCGCCGCACTCGTCGCTCGGCCTTAGAGTTGCTCCCTCTCGACTGAATCCCCGGGGCGCGAGCTCCGGGGATCAGGTGGCGAGGCCCAGAGACTCGCGGCAAGCTGAAATTCAACTGCCGAAATCCCCGCAGAGAATCCTGATCCGAAGGTCCCTGCCGCATCGTTTTGCGGTTCGCAAAAGGGCTTCCTCCCGCGAATTCCTCTCGACATCGCGGATTTGGACCTACCCACGATAGTGTATAGTTTTCTTAAGGCGACGAAAGTCTGAATGCCAAGCAAGCCTTTTTTGCAGGCCGCTTCAGGCCGCTCCGCCCCGGGTCTACCCAAATGAAACCGAATCTAGTGGTAATGAAATTTGGCGGCACCTCCGTCGGAAATGCGGAGTGTATCGCCAGGACGGCGCGAATCGCCGCCGAAGGAGCGCAAGAGAATTCTGTCGTAGTGGTCGTTTCGGCGATGAGCGGGGTGACGAACCGCCTGATTGAGATTGCGAAACTGTCCGAGAAAGGCGAGCGCGAAGAAACGAAGGCTCTCATCCAAGCTCTTCGCCAGCTGCACCAGAAGACAATCGAGGCTCTGGTGCCGGACGAGAAGAAGCGTCGCGCTCTGCTCGACCGGATCGAGGGGATTTTGTCTGAGGCCGACCGCCTCGCGGAAGGAACCTCGCTCCTCCGCGAGCTGACTCCGCGAACTCTCGACTTGATTTCGAGCCTCGGTGAGCGGATGTCCGCGCCGATGGTCGCGGCGGCCCTGGTCGAGCTCGGCGTCCCAAGCGAAGCCGTGGACGCGACCGAGCTCATCGTGACCGACGATTATCACGGCGGCGCCGAACCCAGCATGGAGGCGACGCGCCAGCGCAGCGAAGCCCGCTTGCGCCCGCTCTTGGGAGGGGGAGTCGTCCCCGTCGTGACCGGATTTATCGGCGCGACGCCGGATGGAATCCTGACGACTCTTGGGCGCGGCGGCTCCGATTACTCCGGCACGATCCTCGGCGCGGCGATTTCGGCCGATGAAGTGGTCATCTGGACGGACGTGGACGGCGTCCTGACCGCCGATCCCCGGCTGGTCCCCGAGGCGAGGACGATTCCGGAAATTTCCTATCGCGAAGCTGCCGAGCTCGCCTATTTCGGCGCGAAGGTCCTGCATCCGAAGACGCTGCGCGCTGTGATTCCCGCGCAGATTCCCGTGTGGATTCGCAACAGCTTCCTCCCCGAAAGCCAGGGAACGAAAATCTCCGCCGAGGGAGGCAGCGTCAGCGGCGGGGTGAAAGCCCTGACGGCCATCAGCGACGTCTCCTTGATCGCCATCGGCGGGCCCGGAATCGTCGGGCTTCCCGATGTGGTCGGCAGGACGTTCTCGACGACGGCTGAAGTGCGCGCCAACGTCCTGCTGATTTCGCAATCTTCGTCGCAGAACGACATCTGCTTCATCGTGGTTTCCGGAGACGCTCTGCGGACCGCCGAGGCTCTGCGAAGGGAGTTCGCTCAGGACCTGGCGCACCATAAAGTCGAGCACATCACGGTGGACCCCAACATCGCCATCGTCGCCGTGGTGGGAGAAAACATGCGCGGCACCGTGGGCGTCGCGGGCCGGACGTTCAGCACTCTGGGTCGCGAAGGTATCAACATCATCGCCATCGCCCAGGGATCGTCGGAAGCGAACATCTCCTTCGTCGTGGACCAGAGCGCGATGAAGAAAGCTCTCCTCGCTTTGCACCGGGAATTCGGGTTGGGCGAGCCGGCCACGGCTGCGAAGGGGAGCAAGGCTTGAGATGACTCCGCGCGGAAAATCGGTGGCTGCGCTGAGCCGGGCGGGAGCCAAGGAAGCGAACGCGTTTCAGAAATGCATCGGGCCGGGCTGCGGGCGGGAACACGACCTGAACGAGCGCGTCTACGTGTGCGCGGAGTGCGGAGCGTCGCTCGAAATTTCGGTGCCCAAGCCGGCTTTGAAGGATGCCGCGGGCCTTCGCGATCTTTGGGAATCGCGGCGCCGGTCTCTCGATTCTCTCGACCGGAGCGGCGTGTGGCGATTCCGGGAGCTCCTGCCGTTTGCGGGGGCCGCACCGGTGGTCACTCTGTTGGAGGGAAACACTCCTCTCTATGACGCTCCCCGCAGCGCCGCGTACTCCAAGCTCGATTCCCTGCGCTTGAAACATCAAGGTTGCAATCCGACGGGATCATTCAAGGATACGGGTATGACCGCGGCTGTGACGCAGGCCGTGGTCTTGCGGGCGCGCACGGTGGTTTGCGCGAGCACGGGAAACACGGCGGCAAGCTTGGCGGCTTATGCCGCGCGCGCCGGATTGCGGAGCGCCATCCTGCTGCCGCATGGGCAAATCTCGTCCTCGAAGCTGGCGCAAAGCGTGGATTACGGCGCGGCGGTCCGCGAAATCGACGGAAATTTTGACGATTGCATGAAGCTGATCCGGGAATTGGGCGGCGATCCTTCGATTTACGTCGCCAATTCGATCAATCCCTTCCGCATCGAAGGGCAGAAAACGGTCGCATTTGAATTGATCGAGCAATGCGCCTGGCGCGTGCCGGACCACGTCGTGGTTCCCGGCGGAAACCTGGGAAACAGCTCCGCCCTCGGCAAAGGGTTCTCTGAATTGCTTCAGCTCGGATTGATCCGCCGGCTGCCGCGGCTGAGCGTGATTCAGGCGGAGGGCGCCGCCCCGCTGGCGCATCTCTTCGCAAGTCTCGCGGCAGGGGGGCGGGCGATGAAGGAAAATCTGCCTGAAGAAATCATGCCCGTGGCGAATCCGAAAACGCTGGCGACCGCGATCAAAATTGGTTCGCCCGTATCCTGGAAAAAAGCGCTGCGCTCGATTCTGGAATCCGGCGGAAGCGTAATCACGGTGAGCGAGCAGGAGATCGCGGACGCCAAGGCGGTGATTGGCCGCGATGGAATCGGTTGCGAGCCGGCTTCGGCCACCACCGTCGCGGGGATCCGCCGGCTCGCCGTCGCGGGCCTCATTCGGCCGCACGACGACGTCGTTGCCGTCCTGACGGGACACATCCTGAAAGATCCCGATTACGTGAGCCACTACCATCGGGGAACCCTGGCAAGCGAAGCCGGCGGCCCGCCGATTTCAGGCGCTTTCCGCAACCAGCCGCAGCGCGTGGCCGCAACGAAAGAGGCGGTACTGCGGAGCTTGGAAGGCCTCGAATGATGCGGGGCGCCCGGCCCGGACTGGCATGGCGCGGCTCCGGCGGCCGGACTTCATGACGAAAGATCGCCGTGAATCCTATGACGTCCGCGTTCCCGCGTCGACCGCCAATCTGGGCGCCGGGTTCGACTGCTTTGGTTTGGCTTTGGAACTTTATCTGTTCGCGCGCGCTACTGTCCTTTCCGCCCCGGGCGCCGAGTCCCTGGCCCGCAGCCGCGGCGCGAGCGGCAGCACGCAGCTCCCCAGCAACCCCGGCGAAAATCTGATTTTGCGCGCGATGCGTTTTACCGCCGAGAGGGAAGGCTTCCGCCTTCCTCCGGTACGTCTCGCGGTGAACAACTGCATACCTCTGGCCAGCGGTCTCGGAAGCAGCGCGGCGGCGGCCGTCGCGGGAATCGCTCTGGCCTACCGCGTCGCCGGCCGGGAGGTGTCGAAGGACGACGCCTTGCAATACGCGCGCGAAATCGACGGCCACGCCGACAATGTCGCGGCGGCGTTGCACGGAGGACTGGTTGTCACGCTGGCGCGGGGCGATTCCGTCGTCGCGGTTAAAAAAAGGTGGCCCAAGGCGATTCGCCTGGTGGTCGTCACGCCTCGCCTCACTCTCGAGACCAAAAAATCCCGCTCCGTCTTGCCGGAAAAAGTGGACCGCGCCGACGCCGTCTATAACCTGCAGCGCTCGGCGCTGATGGTGGCCCTCCTCGAAGAGCGCCGTTACGAACTTCTTTGGGACGCCCTCCAGGACCGCCTCCATCAGCCCTTCCGCCAGCACCTGATTCCTGGCGTTCCCGAAATTCTGGCCTTGCCGAGAACGCCCGGATTAATGGGAATCGCGCTGAGCGGATCAGGACCCAGCGTGGTGGGCTTGGCGATGGCTCAATTCGAGGAGATCGGCCGGGCGATGTCGGCCTGTTTTCACCGCGCCGGAATCGCTTCCACAGTGAGAATTCTGGAAGCGGATCAAGACGGCCTGATGTTCATCGAGTCGCGTTCCTCGCGGGAGTAGCCGAGAAGAATTCGCGTGGATTCCTTGTGGGCAGGGTCACTGCGGGTGAAATTCGCGCGCGCGCCGCAATCCCACCTCTTTTCGCTTCCAGCTCCAGAAGATCCAGGCAAAGGTGACGATCGGCGCGAGCGCACACGCCACCGCCGCCGCCAAAAGAAGGAAGAGCGCTATCAGATCTATCAGCGTGCCCGTCACGGTCGCACCACCGGGATCGGCATGTTTCCTCGCCCAACGGCCGAGGTCTTCCATTCAGCTATGTAAATCCTGAATGTTCCCCGAAACTAGAGTGTTAAACACCGGCCGGGGCCTGGAGTTGCGGCCCAAAAGCCGTCCCGCCGGGGATCCGCCTTCCCTCGCGCCTTTCGCACACCTCCTTGGATGTGCGGCGGGAAGATTCGGGTTCATGCCACTCGAGATTCGCCCGAAAAAAGTGGCCCGCTTTCCACGCTCCCAACCTCGAAAAAAATTGGAACCTTTGGAATGGGGGCGTGCGTCTACTAAAATGGTACGGATTTCGGGTAGATAGCCTTCCGGTTTGCCCCGCTGCAAACTTAGGAGAGATCGATGTGGATTGTCCGGCTGGCGCTTCGCCGGCCCTATACGTTTGTCGTCGCCGCCATCTTGCTGGTTATTCTCGGGTCGGTCGCGATTCTGCGGACTCCCACGGACATTTTTCCGGATATCAATATTCCCGTTGTCAGCGTGCTCTGGAATTACGTCGGGTTGTCACCCGAAGAGATGTCGTACCGCATCGTCTACCAGTATGAGCGCCTGCTCACCACCGGCGTAGGGAACATCGAGCATATCGAATCGCAATCCTGGTACGGACGCGCCATCGTCAAAATATTTTTCCAGCCTGGCGCGGACATGGGCGTGGCGGTTTCGCAAGTCTCCTCGGCCTCGGAAGCGATCATCCATCAGCTTCCCCCCGGAACACAGGCGCCCTTCGTGCTCCAATACAGCGCCTCGGACGTGCCGGTCTTGCAATTGGCGCTTTCGGGCAAAGGATTGAGCGAGGCGCAACTCGGCGACATTGGGTTGAATTTCCTGCGGACATCCCTCGTGACTGTCCCTGGCGTGGCCGTTCCCTATCCTTACGGCGGAAAGCAGCGGCAGATCGAAATCGATTTGAACCCGGCGCTCTTGCAGTCCAAGGGGCTGACCCCGGTGGACGTGACGAACACCATCGCGGCCCAAAACCTCATTCTTCCGGCGGGCACGGCGAAGATCGGGACGTTCGAATACCAAGTGGATATGAACGGTGCGCCGCTCAAAATATCCGACATCAACGATTTTCCGATCAAGACGGTCAACAACTCCACGATTTACATCAAGGACGTGGCCAACGTGCGCGACGGGTATCCGCCGCAGACCAACATCGTTCGCGTGAACGGCCAGAGGTCGTCTCTGATGGTGATCCTGAAATCCGGATCGGCTTCGACTCTCGATGTCGTCGCCAACGTCAAAAAGACGCTGCCGATCGCCGTGGCCAGTCTTCCGCCGCAGCTCGTCGTCACCCCGATTTCCGACCAGTCGGTGTTTGTGAAAGCCTCGATTACCGGCGTCGTCCGCGAAGGCGTCATCGCTGCCGGTTTGACGGGGCTCATGATTCTGCTGTTCCTGGGCAGTTGGCGCAGCACATTCATCATCGCCGTTTCGATTCCCTTGTCGGTCTTGACGTCCCTCATCGTCCTCAGCGCCTTGGGAGAGACGATCAACATCATGACGCTCGGCGGCCTCGCCTTAGCCGTGGGCATCCTGGTGGACGACGCCACCGTGGAAATCGAGAACATCAACCGCAACCTCGACCAGGGCAAGGAAATCGTCCAGGCCATTCTCGATGGCGCGCAGCAGATCGCCGTTCCCGCCCTCGTTTCGACCCTTTCGATCTGCATCGTGTTCGTGCCCATGTTCTTTCTGACCGGCGTGGCCCGATATCTCTTTGTTCCCCTTGCCGAAGCCGTGTCGTTCGCCATGCTCGCGTCCTACCTCCTTTCCCGGACTCTCGTCCCCACGATGGCGCGGTATCTGCTGCTGGCCCAGACGGAAGAGGCCAACGAAGCCAGGCGCGAATCGAATAATCCCTTCATCCAAATCCAGCTGCGATTCGAAAGGGGTTTTGAGAACTTCCGCCAGTGGTATCACCGCAAGCTCGAGGTCTGCCTCCGCCATCACAAGCTGTTTGTCGTGTGTTTCCTGTCCGCCTGCATCCTTTCTTTCGCGCTCCTTCCCTTCGTTGGCGAGGATTTCTTTCCCACCGTGGATAGCGGCGAATTCAAGCTGCACATGAGAGCCCCGACGGGAACGCGCATCGAAGACACGGCGGCCATTTGCGACCGCGTGGAAGCCGACATCAAGAAAGTGATTCCGCCCTCCGAGTTCGCCGGAGTGATCGACAATATCGGGCTGCCCTACAGCAGCATCAACCTGTCCTACAGCAATTCGGCGCCGGTGGGCACGGGCGACGCGGACATCCAGGTCGAGCTTACGAAAGACCATCACCCCACGGCGATGTATATGCACAATCTGCGGATCCGCCTCGCCCAGGATTTCCCCGGGATTACGTTTAACTTCATTCCTTCCGATATCGTCAGCCAGATTCTCGATTTCGGCCTCCCCGCTCCGATCGACGTTCAGGTCGTCGGACGCAACCTGCCCGCCGACCGCGATTTCGCCGATAATCTGCTCAACAAGCTCAAATTTATTCCTGGCATGGTGGACCTGCACATCCAGCAGGTTTTCAACCTGCCCAAAATCCATTTGGATGTGGACCGGACCAAGGCGAGCCAGATGGGCTTCACGGCCAGCGACGTGGCGCAGAACCTGCTGATTTCCCTCAGCGGCAGTTATCAGACGCAGCCCACTTTTTTCCTCGATCCCCGGACCGGCGTGAGCTACAACATCGATTCGCAGGCTCCGCAGTACCGCACGGATTCGTTGCAGGCGCTTGAAAATATCCCCGTCGAGGGGCAGTCCGCCAAGCAATCGCAGATCATGGCCAGCCTCGCCACGTTCAGCCGCGGCGCCGAGATGGGGCTGGTCTCGCACTACAACGTCATGCCCGTGATCGATATTTTCGGCTCGGTCGAGGGCCGCGACCTCGGCGGCGTCGCTCGCGACATGCAGCCGATTCTCGACGCCAGCCGGAAATACCTTCCGCGAGGCACCCAGTTGATCGTTCGCGGCCAGATTCAGACCATGAACTCCTCCTTCGCCGGGCTGCTTGCCGGGCTGGCATTCTCGATCCTCCTGGTATATTTGCTGATTGTCGTGAATTTCCAGTCGTGGCTGGACCCGTTCATCATTTTGACCGCCCTCCCCGCGGCGCTGGCGGGCATCGTCTGGATGCTTTTCGTGACTCACACCACGATCAGCGTTCCCGCGCTGACGGGCGCCATCATGTGCATGGGCGTGGCGACTTCCAACAGCATTCTGATGGTCAGCTTCGCGCGCGAAAAACTGACGGAAGGCAAGACCCCGGCGGACGCCGCACTGGACGCGGGCTACACGCGCTTTCGCCCCGTTCTGATGACCGCCCTGGCCATGATCATCGGAATGCTGCCGATGTCGCTGGGCCTGGGAGAGGGCGGCGAGCAAAATGCCCCCCTCGGGCGCGCTGTGATCGGCGGCCTCATGTTCGCGACGGTCGCCACTCTTTTCTTTGTTCCCGTGTTTTTCGGTATCGTTCACAGTTTCCTGCAGGGACGCGGAGCGGAAAGCGAATGACGCCGGGCGGCGAAGTTGCGCGGGCGGCCGCCCTTCCACTGAGGAGCCGATGAAAGTAGCCAATGCTGAAGATGTGCGAAGAGAGCCCACTTCTCCCGGCCGCGCTAACACAGGAGAGTCTGGGCGCGGCGCATTGACCGTGATCGTCGTTCTGCTGGTCGTCGCCGGGATCGTCGCGGTGGGCATCATTCCTCGCAGGCGGGCGCGCGCGGCTCTCAAGGCCGAAACACGCATGCTCGCGATTCCTCTTGTCGCTGTGATTCACCCGCAAAAGGGCGCGCCGCAGCAGGAAATCATTCTGCCGGGAAATATCGAGGCCTATATCGATGCTCCCATTTACGCGCGAACCGACGGCTACCTGAAAAAATGGTACGTGGACATCGGCGGGCGGGTGAAAGCCGGCCAGCTCCTGGCCGACATCGAAACGCCGGAAGTGGATGCGCAACTCCGCCAGGCGTTGGCCGATTTGAACACCGCCCAGGCCAATTTCCAGCTCTCGCAAATCACCTATAACCGTTACCAGGGCCTGAAAGGCACCGATTCGGTGGCCAAGCAGGATGTGGACAACTCCGTCGGCGACTACGAAGCCAAAAAAGCCATGGTCGCTTCCGCTCAGGCCAATGTGAAGCGGCTCCAGGAACTGGTTTCCTTCGAAAAGGTCTATGCCCCGTTCGACGGCGTGATCACCGCCCGCGACACCGATATCGGCGATCTGATTGACGCCGGAACCAACGGCGGAACCGCCAAGGAGCTTTTCCACATCGCCGCCATCAGCACTCTTCGTGTCTACATCAACGTACCCCAAATCGATTCGGCGATGGTAAAGCCCGGAATTCCCGCGTACCTCATGCTCCAGGAATTTCCCGGCAAGACCTTTCCCGGAAAAGTCGTCCGCACCGCCAACGCCATCGATCTTTCTTCGCGCACGCTCCTTGTGGAAGTGGACGTCCCCAATCCCACCGGTGAGCTGCTCCCCGGAGCTTACGCCCAGGTGCACATGAAAATTCCGAGCGGCGCGCCGACCTACATCATTCCCGTCACGACTCTGGTCTTCCGGACGGCCGGAATGCAAGTCGCGACCGTGCGGAACGGCGATAAGGCCGAGCTCGTTCCCATCACTATCGGCCGGGATTTTGGAACCACAGTCGAGGTCGTCTCCGGTCTCACCGGCTCCGACCTGGTAATTGATAGCCCGCCCGATTCGCTGGTTGACGGAGAGGAAGTGCGGATTGTCACTCCCGGCAATTCCGCCGGCCACTGATCCATGCTCATCCGGCAAGCCATCGGCGCGAACCAACCGATTCCGCGGACCTGCCCCGCGCCTCGCGGGCGCCCTTCCGCCTGGACGGCCCTGCTCGCAATAATTCTGCTTGGCGGCTGCACGGCTGGACCCAACTACGTCCGCCCGGCGGTCGAGGTTCCTCCCGCATATAAGGAAGCTCCCGGCTGGAAAGCCGCGCAGCCGAGCGATGCCGCGCCGAAAGGCAAGTGGTGGGAGGTTTACCAGGACTCGCAGCTCGACGCCTTCGAAGATCAGGTGACCGTCTCGAACCAGACAATCAAATCCGCCGTGGCCCAGTTCGCCGAGGCCCGCGCGGCCCTGCGCGTTTCCAGAGCGGATTATTTCCCGACTGTTACCGGAGGACTTTCGCTCGACCGCGAGCACGTCTCGAGCAACGCCCCGCTGTTCAGCAAGGGCGTCTCGAAGAGCGACTATTCCGACTACGTTCTCCCGATTGATGCATCCTACGAGCCGGACCTTTGGGGCCGGGTTCGCCGCAACGTCGAAGCCAGCCGCTCGGAAGCTCAGGCCACTGCCGCCGATTTGGCCAACGTCAATCTCAGCATGCACGCCGAGCTGGCCTACGATTATTTCGAGCTGCGCGGCCTTGACGCCGAAGAAGCCCTGCTCGATTCCGCCGTGGGCTCCTATCAAACCGCACTCGATTTGACCGAACATCGCTACAAGGGCGGGCTGGTGTCCGCCGTGGACGTGGCACAGGCAAAAACTCTGCTCGAGACCACGCGCGCCCAGGCCCAGGACGTGGGTGTGTCCCGCGCGTCCTATGAGCACGCCATCGCCGTGCTCGTCGGAAAACCCGCCTCCACCTTCTCAATAGCTCCGCTACCGCTGACCGCGCCTCCGCCCCAAATTCCCCCGGGCGTTCCCTCCGATTTACTCGAACGCCGGCCGGACATTGCCGCTGCCGAGCGCCGCGTGGAAGAGGCCAATGCGCAAATCGGCGTTGCAAAGACGGCGTATTTCCCGCTCGTCACTCTCAGCGGGGCGGGCGGATTTGAAAGCGGCGCCCTCAGCACGCTCATCCAAGGTCCCAGCGGGCTCTGGTCCTTCGGCGCCGCTGGTGCGGAGACAATATTCGACGCGGGGAGGCGCCGGGGCCTCACCCAAGAGGCCGTCGCCCTGCACGATCAAAGCGTCGCGAATTACCGCCAAACGGTTTTGGGCGGCTTTCAGGAGGTCGAGGACAATCTCGCCGCCTTGCGCATCCTCCAGGACGAAGCCCAAACGGAGAGCGCCGCTGTCGCTGCCGCGCAGCATTCCCTCGATCTTTCGATCAACCGCTACAAGGGCGGCGTGACCAGCTATCTCGAAGTCACTACGGCCCAAAATGCCGCCCTCGCAGACGAAGTGACTGCCGTCGAAATCCTCACCCGCAGGTTGGCCGCCAGCGTTTTGCTTGTCAAAGCGCTCGGCGGCGGCTGGAACGTTTCGCAAATCCCGCACGTGTAGCCGTCGTTCGCAGCGAGCCGGAATCGGAGCACGGTCCGCTTTGCGCCTCACCTCGCGCGTCGGTGCTCTGTATCAGGCGCGGACGGCTTGATGCAGCTGGTCGAGAAAGCCCTGCCGCGAAGCCTCGCGCACCACGGTCGCGTTCGCCGCTTTTCCCGTGACTCCCAAATGATCGACCACGGTTTCCCCAAGCGTAAGCCCGCCGGCCGTCTCGATGTCCACATTCGTGTGTTCGGTCTTCGTCGCAATCGTCGGATCGATGGCGATGGACATCGTAATCGGGTCGGGCAGATCGAATCCGGGCAGTTTCGTCCGGGTGAGAGCGAAGTGGTTGAGCGCCTTCTGAATATCCACGCAGAAATGGGCGAGCGGCGTGCCGATATTCCGCAGTTCCGCCGCTGTCTGGGGATCGAATACAGCCGACTGTACTGAAATGTCCCAGCCCACCATTTCGATCGGAAGTCCCGAATCGAACACGATCTTGGCCGCTTCCGGATCGACCCAGATATTGTATTCGGCGGCGGGCGTGACGTTGCCCACGCCGAACCCCACTCCTCCCATGATGACGCACCGGGCCACTCCTTGAACAATCGACGGGTCTTCCTTCACCGCCAGCGCGACGTTCGTCAAGGGGCCCAGCGTGACCAGCGTGATCTCTCCCTCGTTGCGATGAATCGTTTCGATGATCGCCGTCACCGCATGTTTCGATTCAGGCTTGCGCCCGGTGAGAGGCAGCCCGATGTCGCCCATCCCGTCGTTGCCGTGAACGTATTCGGCGGTGTGAAGCGGGCGGATGAGCGGGGCGGCCGATCCCTGATACACGGGCGCGTCCGACTTGCAGAGGTCGCGCGTATAGAGCGCGTTCTGGACGCCTTTTTGGATGGGCATATTGCCGGCTACCACCGTGATGGCTTCGACGTGGACGCTGGGATTCCGCAGCGCCATCACCAGGGCCACGGCATCGTCGGATGCCGTGTCCGTATCAATCATGAATTTTCTCGGGCCGCCTTTTTCCACTGGCGCGCCGAGACCATGGGGAGAAAGCGCCGACAAACCGGCGGCGGAAAAAATTCCCAATACACTGCGTCGCGAAATCTCGAAAGAATCAAAGGGGGGCATAGGGCCGGGATCTCCTTCCGATTTGAAATGCGGCGGGAGTATACACCCGTTCTCCCGGCTTCGAGACGCGCCCGCGGCGGGAAATCCCAGCCTTTGGACCCGGCGCGCTCCGCGCTGGCGGGCGGAAATTCAGGAGCGATCTCCGAAACGGGACGGGGCCTCTTGATGATATTATTCCGCCACAATTGCCGTATGGGCCGTGTGCGAAGCGGCGTTTGCTTCGGTCCTCCGGCTGCGGAAGAGGGCGGACTTGGCGCGTAAATCGAAAAGGAAAAATGGCGTCACTCTGCGCGATGTCGCGCAAGCCAGCGGCGTTTCCACGGCCACGGTCTCGATCGTTTTGAACAACGCCCCTCTCGCCCGCTATATCCCGCCGCACACCAAGGACAGAATCGAAAAAGCCGCCCGAAAACTCGATTACCGCCCGAAGCTCCTCCGCCGGTTTGCCGGCGCCAAGCGCAGCCACACGGTCGGCGTGATGGTTTTCGACGTCAGCGACCCGTATTGCATCCAGGTTCTGCGGGGAATTGAAACTTCCCTCTACCAGGCCTCCTTCCTCCCGATTTTCACCGACGCTCACAATCAGCGCGGCCGTTTCGAGCGCTATCTCGAGATGCTGCTGGCCCGTCCCGTCGAGGGTCTGATCATCGTCGCCAACTGGCTGTTCGTGGACATTGACTTGCTCGCCGACCTCGAGAAGCGCAACATTCCGGCGGCCATGATCGGAAGGGAATTGCGAACCGGCTCGATCAGTTCGGTGATGGTCGACAACGAAGCCGGTGCGCATCTGGCCATCGAGCATCTCTACTCCCTCGGTCACCGGAAAATCGCCTATATTCGCGGGCCCAAAATGCTGGGCGACACCTCGCCCCGCTGGCGCGGCGTCACCTCGTTTGCCCGCTCCGTGGGCCTCGAAATCGATCCCTCGCTCGTCGTGGACCTCTCCGATTCGCTCGACTCGGATTCCGGATACGAGGGCGGGCTCAAGCTCGTGGACGAATTGCTCAAGCGCAAGAGGAAATTCACCGCGGTGATGGCCTTCGACGACATGACGGCCTTCGGCGTCATCCGCGGGCTGGCGCGCATGGGCCTCCGCGTCCCCGAGGACTGTTCGGTGATCGGTTTCGACGACGTCACTCCCGCGGCGTACTCGGTCCCGGCCCTCACCACCGTCCGCCAGCCGCTCGAGACCATGGGCAACCTCGCCGTAAGCTTGATTCTCGAGGGAATCAGCGCGGCGGCCGAGGAGCGCGAGTTTTTAGCCGTGCACCGCCAACTGGCGCCGGAGCTGGCCGTCCGGGAATCGACCCGGGCCATCAGTTGAGGGAAGCGGGCGCCGGAACGCCTTGACAGAACCGGGCGGGCGCGGCAAGATTGTTCATTAAACTTTAATAAATCCATTGCGCGGCCCCGGCAGCGGCGCCGCCTGAAGGCTCGGCATGAAACTCCGCGTCCGCCTTGCGTCTCTCTCCTTTCTCCGGATCCCATCTCCCTTCCGCGCGCTCTTGATTTTTCTGGCCCTGCCGCTGGCCTTGTCCTCCGCCTTCGCGCGCCCGCCCGCGGCCGCCGCTCCCGGACCTGACGCGCCAATCGAGCTCCACGAGGGCTGGATGCTGCAATCCTCGTGCGATGTGCAGGCGGATGGCGCGCAAATCTCCGCCGCGGGATTTTCCACTTCCGCCTGGCACTCCACCACCGTTCCATCCACGATTGTGGCCGCATTGGTGGCCGACAAAACGTACCCCGACCCCTATTTCGGCACGAATTTGCGATCCCTGCCCGGAGGTGACCATCCGAAGGGCAAGAATTTCTCGCGCCTCGATATGCCCAAAGACAGCCCGTTTCGCTGCTCTTGGTGGTACCGCACCGAATTCCGCTTGCCTCCCGACTACGCCGGGCGTCGCGTATGGATCGACTTTGGCGGAATCAATTACCGCGCGAATATCTGGCTCAACGGGCGCAAAGTCGCGTCGGACCAGGACGTGGCCGGCGCCTATCGAACGTATGAATTCGAAATCACAGAATTCGTTGACCACAAAGGCCCCAACGCGCTTGCCGTCGAAACCTTCGCGCAGACGCCGGACGACCTGGGCGTCAACTGGGTGGATTGGAACCCCGCGCCGCCGGACAAGAACATGGGTTTGTGGAGAGGCGTCTTTCTGCGCTCCAGCGGCCCCGTGGCTGTCCGCTACCCCTTCGTCAGCACTCATTTTCCGGAGCCGGGCTCGCTCGAAGAAGCCGATCTCACGGTTGAGGCGCAGTTGAAAAATGCCAGCCAGTCGGCGGTAAGCGGAACACTCGAAGGCGCCATCGAGGATATTCATTTTCAGCAGGCCTTGGTGTTGCAGCCCGGGGAGACCCGTAAAGTTCGCTTCTCGCCCGATCAATTTCCCGTTCTCCGCGTCCGGGACCCGAAACTCTGGTGGCCGTATGTGATGGGCCCGCAGAACCTGCACCAGGTGACCCTGCGGTTCGTCGAAGGTGACCGCACGGACGACGTCGCCAGCGCGCGCTTCGGCATTCGCGAAATCACCGCCGCCCTCGATGAAAACCAGCATCTCCTGTTTCGCGTCAATGGGCGGAAAATCCTGATTCGCGGCGGCGGCTGGGCGCCCGACATGCTCTTGCGTGAGGACGATCAAAAAATGGCGCAGCAGTTCCGCTACGTCCGCGACCTGAATCTCAATACTCTTCGCCTCGAAGGGAAGATGGAGAGCGACGAATTTTTCCGATTGGCGGACGAACAGGGAATCCTCGTCATGGCCGGTTGGTGCTGCTGCGATCACTGGGAAGAGTGGAAGAAATGGAAGCCGCGGGATCTCGAGATCGCCACCGATTCCGTGACCTCGCAAATTCTCCGTCTCCGCAGCCACCCGAGCCTCCTCGCCTGGCTGAACGGCAGCGACAATCCTCCTCCTCCGAACGTCGAGGAGTCCTACATCCAGGCGCTCAAAAACGCTTCCTGGCCCAATCCCTACATCTCCTCGGCGTCACAAAAAATAAGCCACCTGACCGGCGTCTCCGGCGTGAAGATGACCGGACCGTACGACTACGTCCCTCCGGATTACTGGCTCTCGGATGTCTGGCAATTCGGCGGCGCCTTCGGATTCAATACGGAGACCGGGCCCGGCCCGTCGGTTCCTCCCCTCGACAGCCTGAAAAAATTCCTCCCCGATGCCGACATTCACCCGGGCGATCCCGTATGGGAATTCCACGCCGGCCTCGAAGGCTTTCAAAACCTGAAGCATTTCGACGGCGCGATGGACGACATCTACGGCAAGCCCGCCGATTTCCGCGATTATGAAATCAAGGCGCAGGCGATGGCCTACGATTCCGAGCGCGCGATGTTCGAGGCCTACTCGCGCAACAAGTACACTTCCACGGGTGTGATTCAGTGGATGCTCAATAACGCCTGGCCCTCCCTCATCTGGCACCTCTACGACTATTATCTCGAGCCGGCCGGCGCCTATTTCGGCGTGAAAAAGGCCTGCGAGCCCCTCCACGTGCAGTACTCCTACGACGATGGCAGCATCGTCGTCGTCAACAGCCGCTACGCGAAATATGACGGCATGAATGTGAGCGCGGAACTGTATGATGTGAACCTGAAACCCCTGTTTTCGCGCCAGGCCGCCGTCGGTGTGGGCCCGGACCAGGTGCAGAAGGCCTTCACGATTCCCGCCGCTGCCTTCGTGAAGTCCTCGCCGGTCTATTTCCTGAAACTCGATCTGCGCGACGCGGGTGGCTCGGACATCAGCTCCAATTTCTACTGGCTCTCGGAGAAGCACAACGTGTACGACTGGGCCGGAACCGACTACAAATTCACGCCCGTCTCGTCGTACGAGAATCTGAAAGCTTTGAACAGCCTGCCGCAAGCGTCCGTGCAAGCGGCGGCTTCGATTCGCTTCGGTCCGGCGAATTCCGAGGTCGTCGTCACGCTGAAAAACTCGAGCGCCCACCTGGCCTTTCGCGTTCGCGCTGCGGTCCGCCAGGCGGCCACCCACGGCGACATCCTTCCCGTCGAGTGGAGCGACAATTACGTTGACCTCATGCCCGGAGAGACGCGGAACCTCGTGGCCACCATCGGTTCGGCCCAGGCTCGCCAAGGCCCGCTGGAACTCGCCGTGGACGCCTGGAACGTCCCGCCGGCCGTTGTGAACGTATCCTCTGGCTCCGCGCAAGCGGCGCCGGATCGAAATCAAACACGAGGGGGCGGCCGTTGAGTCCAGAACGCAAAAGCTTGGAAGCCACGAACTTCCCGCACGCCATGCTCCGGGAAATTTATGAACAGCCGCGCGCGATTCGCGAAACGATCCGCCAAAATGTCGAAGCGGACGTGATTTTCTCGAACGACCTTCAGCCCATCGAAAACGCGCTCTTCGCCTTCAAGAAAATCATCATCGCCGCCAGCGGCTCCAGCCGCCATGCCGGGCTCGCCGGCGAAATCACGATGGAGGACCTCGCGGGAGTCGCCGTGGACGTCGAATATTCCAGCGAGTATTGCTACCGCTCCACCCACGCGGGCGCCGACCCCATCGTCGTCGTGATCACCCAGTCGGGAGAAACGGCGGACACCATCGCCGCGCAGCGCGAAGCCCTCAATCGCGGCGCCAAAACCGTCGCGATTTCCAACGTCCCCGGCTCGACCATCTCCCGCGAGGCCAGCGCCGCCCTCCACACCCGCGCCGGAGTCGAAAAGGCGATCCCCGCCACCAAAAGCTTCACTTCGCAACTTACCCTCCTCTACCTCTTGGCCCTCTTTCTGGCCCGCAAGCGCGGCAGAATGACTTCCGAGGTCACCCGCGCCCACCTGCGCGACCTCTTCCTGATTCCCGAGCAGCTTGAAGCGTCGCTCGATTCCTGGAACGAGCGCGCTGCCGCCTGCGCTAAAAATCTCAAGGCCGCCAGGGCTTTCCTCTATCTCGGCCGCGGGGTTCATTACGCCATTGCCCGCGAGGGCGCGTTGAAGCTCAAGGAAATTTCTTACGTCCAGGCCGAAGGGTTTCCCGCCGGCGAATTGCGCCACGGTCCGAACGCTCTCGTCGACGACAAGCTTCCCATCGTGGCCCTCGCCACCCGCGATGAATCCGATCCGGATTCCATGCTGCGTTACCAGAAAACGCTGGGTGTCCTGGAATACATTCAGAGCCGCGGCGGAAAATCCCTCGTGATTGCTTCGGAGGGAGACGCCGAAGTCTCGCGGTTCGCCGATGCCGTCATCTTGGTCCCCAAGGCTCCGGAACTTCTTCTCCCGATTCTCGAGGTGGTCCCGCTCCAGCTCTTTGCCTACCACTTTGCCGTGCTTAATGGCGCCGATGTGGACAATCCCCGCAATCTCGTCAAGGCCGTCACAACCGAATGATCTCCGCCACGCTCTTGCCAACGCCCGAATCCCGAGTTCCTGAAAGGCGGCCATGCCCGACCAATCCATCCCCGCTCTAGGCGGACCTGCCAAGCTGAAGCGCGTTCTCGGCGTCTGGGATCTCGTGTTTATCGGGATTGTGATCATCCAGCCGATCGCCCCGATGGGAATCTACGGCGTCATCAACAACGCCGCCGGCGGCCACGTCGTCACCACGATTCTCATCGCCATGGTCGCCATGCTCTTCACGGCCATCAGCTATGGACAAATGGCGCGCGCCTATCCCAGCGCGGGTTCGGCGTTCACCTACGTGGGTCGCGAATTGCATCCGGCTCTCGGCTACGTCACCGGATGGGCCATGGTCATGGATTACATCCTCAACCCGCTGATCTGCACCGTCTTGTGCAGCAAGCTGACCCAAAACATTCTTCCCGGTGTCCCTTACGCCGTTCTCGCGGTGGGTTACGCCGTCATGTTCACGGCCTTGAACCTCCGCGGTGTGAAGACTTCAGCGCGCATCAACGAAGCGCTGGCCGGCGGCATGTCCATTGTGGTCATCATCTTCTTCGCGTTTGTGATCCGCTTCCTCTGGGGAATTCATCACTACGGCGCGGGTTTCTTCTCGCTTCCGCTTTACGATCCTTCCACCTTCAACCTGGGAAGAATTTTTCACGGAACTTCCATCGCCGTTCTCACCTACATCGGCTTCGACGCCATTTCCACCTTTTCCGAGGAAGTCGAAAATCCCCGCCGCAATATTCTTCTGGCCACGGTTCTGGTCTGCGTCGTCACCGGGATTCTCTCTTCGCTCGAGGTCTACGCCGCCCAGCTCGTTTGGGGCTCGAGACCCTTTCCTGAAAACATGGTCGAGTCGGCGTTTCCCCTGGTGGCTCGCCAGGTGGGCGGATTTTTCCTCTTTCAGCTGGTCAATTTCACCATCCTCATCGCCAACATCGGGTCGGGCATGGGCTCGCAATTGGGAGCGGCTCGTCTGCTCTACGGCATGGGGCGCAGCGACGGCATCCCCAAAAAATTCTTCGGCGCGATCGACCCGAAAAATCACATCCCGCGCAACAACGTCCTCTTTGTCGGCGCCATCGCTCTCATCGGCGCCTTTTACATATCCTACGAACGCGGGGCGGAGCTGCTGAATTTCGGCGCTCTGATTGCCTTCATGGGCGTCAATGCCGCCGCCTTTCTCCGTTATTTCTGGCGCTCGCAGGAAAAGCGCGTGCTCCTTTTCCTCTCTCCCGTCCTGGGTTTCCTCGTTTGCTTTTACATCTGGCGCAATTTGGGGCGCTACGCCATCATCCTCGGAGCCGTCTGGATGTCCGTGGGCATCGCTTACGGCATGGTGAAGACGCGCGGCTTTCAGGCCGACCTGATTCAATTCGATATCCCTGCCGATGATTAATCTTTAGCCGGCCTTTACCCCCGCAACGGTCTGCTCCTGCTCTCTTCTCTTTCTAATCCTTCTCGCGAATTGGCCGATTGCATTTCCTATACGGGTGTGGAATTTCCCCGGCGTTCGGGCAGGGATTCCCGTCGCCGGGCCCCGGAAATTTTCAGCGTGGAAATGCGAGGACACGCGATGCCGCGCGAAGTCCGTGTGCTCTTGATTGACGCAAACGAAATCGAGGCGGTCGAGGCTGCCCGCAAGCTGAAGGAATCAAAAGCCACCAGGTTTTCCATCCATACCGTGAACTCTCTGAAGGACGGCGTCGAGGCCGCCGAGAAGATGCGCTTCGATATTGCTCTCGTCGATCCCGAAGTGCCCGGATGGCAAGGCTTGAAGAGCATGAGCGAGCTGCAGTCGAGTGTCCGCGAGATTCCTGTCGTGGTTTTCACTAATTCACTCGACCACTCCGCGGCTCTCGAAGCCGTTCGTGCCGGCGCCCAGGATTACGTCCTGAAGGGCCGGATGAACAGCGCGGCTCTCGAACGCGTTCTCTCCTACGGAATCGAGAGGGCGCGCGCCCGGCGCCGCACCGCGCTGCAATCCGCCGTGTCCCGGGCACTGGCGGAATCCGACTCCCTCGCTCAAGCCGAAGAAAGGCTCCTCCCCGCGCTTTGCAAATACCTCGAATGCAGCTACGGCCAGATCTGGCATTGCGATGCTGCCGACTCGGCCCTCGAAAACGTCCGCGCATTTCGCGTCGCTCCCGGCATCCTCTCCAAATTCGAGGAGCGCGTCCGCCCCATCCGCTTTGTCCGCGGGCGGGGACTTCCCGGCCAGGTCTGGGCCCTCGGCGCGCCGCTCTTGATTCCCAACTTGATGCGCGCCGAGCTGTTCCCCGGCTGGGAAGTGGCCGTTCAGGAAGGCGCGAGGAGCCTCCTTGCGTTTCCCATCGTGATCGGCGTTCGCGTCTTGGGAGTCATGGAATTCCTAAGCCCCGACCCCGTGGACGCCGACGACGAACTCGCCAAAGTCGTTGCGAGCATTGGAAGCCAGATGGGCCAGTTCATGGCCCGTAAACTTGCCGAACAATTGCAGGACCGCCTGACGCGCGAGCGGCTCCTGATTTTGGATTCGGCGTCCGAGGGAATTTTCGGGGTTGGGCTCGACCTCAAGATTACCTTCATGAACCGGGCCGCCGCGCGAATGTTCGATTGTCCGGCCGCCCAGGCGATTGATCAGGACGCTCACGACCTGATGCGCCACGCCCGCGCCGATGGCGCCGAGTATTCCCGCGACGATGGGCCGATCCTGGCGGTCCTCAAATCCGGGCAGGAAATCAGGTGCGACGTCGAATTTTTCAGGAAACGCGGCGGGGACCGCCTGGCCGTCGAATACTCGTCCATTCCCGTCGTCGAAGGCGGCGCCATTACGGGTGCCGTCGTTTGCTTCAGCGATATCACGGCGCGCAAGCAAATGGAAGTCGAGTTGCGCCATGCCCAAAAGCTCGAAGCGGTGGCCGGCCTCGCGGCGGGGATCGCGCACGAAATCAACACTCCCATTCAATTTGTCGCCGACAACACCCGGTTTCTCCAGAATTCGTTTCTGGAAACCATAAATCTCGTGAAAGGGCAGGACGAAATCATCGCTGCGGCGAGCCTTGGGCCCGTCGCCCCCGAACTCCTCGCCCGGGACCGCGACCTGCGCGAAAGGATGGATTGGACCTACCTCGAGAGCGAAGTCCCAAAAGCTCTGGAACAAATGCTGGAAGGAATTGGACGCGTCGCCACCATCGTTCGCGCCATGAAGGAATTCTCGCACGTGGACCAGTCCACCGAGAAAACTTACGCCGACCTCAATCGCGCTCTCGAAAGCACCCTCGTTGTGGCCCGCAACGAGTTCAAATACGTCGCCGATATCCGCACTGAATTCGGCGCCATTCCTCCCGTCGCCTGCCATCTGGGAGATTTGAACCAGGTCTTTTTGAACCTCCTCGTCAACGCCGCCCACGCCATCGGCAGCGTTGTCCGGGATACCGGTGAAAAAGGCCTCGTAACCGTGCGAACCCGGCACGACGGCGCTACCGTCGAAATCGCGATTTCCGACACCGGCACCGGCATCCCCGAGTCCATTCACTCGAAAATTTTCGAGCCTTTCTTCACGACCAAGGAAGTGGGGAAGGGAACGGGGCAGGGGCTCGCTCTTGCCAGGGCCATCGTCGTCGAAAAGCACGGAGGCACCCTCACGTTCGACACCGAAGTCGGAAAAGGCAGCACGTTTTACGTCCGCCTGCCCGTGAATCCGGTGCGCGCCGGTCCCGAAGCGGTGCTGGTATGAAGCGCGTTCTTTTTGTTGACGACGAGCCCCGCATCCTCGAGGGGTTGCAGCGCATGCTCCGTCCGCAGAGAAACCTCTGGGAGATGGATTTCGCTTCGAGCGGCCAGGACGCGCTTTCCATGATGGAGGCCGGTTCCTATGACGTGGTCGTCACGGACATGCGCATGCCCCGAATGGATGGTGCCCGGCTTCTCGATATTGTCCGCGAAAAATATCCCGGCACGTTGCGCATCGTGCTGTCCGGCTATACCGAGCTCGAATCCTCCTATCGCGCCGTCCCCGTCGCCCACCAATTCCTCCTCAAGCCCTGCGACGCTGAAAAGCTCTGCTCGGCCATCGAGCGCGGAACGTGCCTCACCGATCTGCTGAAGAACAAGGCTCTCGCCGGTCTGATCGGTTCGCTCCGCGCTCTCCCTTCGGCTCCGGGCACCTACCTCGAGCTCCAAAAGGAGTTGGAATCACCGGAGCCTTCGATCGTGCGGATTGTGACGGTCATCGAAAAAGACGTCGCCATCGCCGCAAAGGTTCTTCAGCTCGTCAACTCCGCGTTTTTTGGAATTCCCCGCGATGTCACAGACATCCAGACAGCCGTCACGTTGATCGGCTCGAATATCCTCCATCACCTCGTACTCTCCGTCGAAGCTTTCCGCGCCTTCCGTCCCGACGGCAGAATCCCCGGCTTTTCGCTCGATGAATTTGACGCCCACTCTCAGCTCGCCGCTCGCATTGCCGCCGGACTTTCCGAGCGCGAGGGTCTTTCGAAAGGAATCGTTGTCGCCGCTTTCCTTCACGACATTGGCCAGCTCGTCGTCGCCGAACGCGCTCCGGTCCAGATGGCCCGCGCCCTGGATATTGCCAACCGCGAACACCTGCCTTTCCACCAGGTGGAAGAGCGGCTCTTTGGCATCTCTCATGCCGAGGTGGGCGCCTACCTCCTGGCGCTTTGGGGTCTGCCTTACCCCGTCATCGAAGCCATCGCTCACCATCACCAGCCACGCCGGGCAAGGCCGGTGAATTTGGACCTGGTCACCGGCGTTTACATCGCCAACATTCTTGCCTCCCAGGCCGGCCGCCCATCCGTGGGTGCCGGCGTCGGCGAGGTTTCAGAATTCGACTCGGAATTGCTCGACTCGCTCCATATTGCCGGGAGAATTCCCGGGTGGCGCGAGATGGCGGAGATTCTCGCAAGTCAAATGCAGGGGGTGAAACCATGACCAATCCGGAAAAGCCTCGCATCCTTTGCCTCGACGACGAGAAAAACGTTCTCGAGGGGCTCGCCCGCACTTTGCGGGTTCTTTACCACGTGGAAACTTCCACCGAAGGGGCCGCCGCGCTCGACCTTCTCCGAACCCAGGGGCCCTTCGCCGTCGTGGTTTCCGACCTCCGCATGCCGAAAATGTCCGGCATCGATTTTCTCGCCGCCGCCCGGACGATCGTCCCCGACACCAGCCGCATCCTTCTCACCGGCTACGGCGATATGGAAGCGGCCATCGCCGCCGTCAACGACGGCAATATTTTCCGCTTTCTCACCAAGCCTTGCCCCACCGGCGTTTTGGTCAAGGCCCTGGCGGCCGGCGTCGAAGCCAATCGCCTTGTGACGTCGGAAAAAGTCTTGCTGGAACAAACTCTGCAAGGAAGCGTCAAAGTCTTGAGCGAAATTTTGGCTCTCGCCAACCCCACCGCTTTCGGCCGAGCCACCCGCGTGCAGCGAACCCTGGCTCAGCTCCAGGATCATTGCCAGGTCAAGGACCGCTGGGCCGCGCAAGTGGCCGCCGTCTTTTCTCAGATTGGCGCCGTTACTCTTCCTTCTCGAACTCAGGAAAGGGTCTATCACAACGACGCTCTCACCAAGCAGGAGGAGGAAATGGTCGAGCGTCTTCCTCACGTTACCGAAAGCCTCTTGGCGCACATTCCTCGCCTCGAGGGTGTGCGCGATATTTTGCGATTGCAGGCTCGCCGCTACGACGGGAAGGGAGCGCCCGCCGACAACATCTCGGGCGAAAGAATTCCCTGGGGTGCTCGCGCCTTGAAACTCGCCCTCGATCTCGATCTGCTCGAGTCCGACCGCGAGTCCTCGATTTCGCCCGTCGAAGTCCTCCGCAGCCGCGTCGGTTGGTACGACCCGCCCTTGCTCGAAGCGATCGCCGCGCTTCGTGGCGAAAATTCGCGCGACACGAAGCTCCTCGAGCTCCGGTTCGCGCAGATGCGCCCCGGCATGGTCTTTGCCGAGGATGTCCGCTCGTCGAAAGGACTATTGCTGATTGCCCGCGGCCAGGAAGTCACCGCGAGCTTGCTCGAACGGATTCAGAACTCCATGGCCGACCACGCCATCCGCGAGCCCGTTCAGATGATCCTCAATAAAGACGAAGCCGCCGCTCACGCCCTCAAGCCTGCCTTGAAGTGAATCTCGCCCGGACGCGCCCCTCAGTCCGGCTCCTGCGTCACGATGTGCACGTCCACTCCCGGCGCGTCGCGTAAGAACCGGTTGATGGTGTTCAGATACAGAAGCTTTCGCAATCCTTCCACGGCCGACCTCCCGAAAATGATCTGCGTGATGTGCTTTTCACGCACGAATTCCGACGCCGTGTCCGAAAAATTGTCTCCCTTCAGCCTCACCAGCCTCGCCCCCAGGCTCTCCGCGAATTGCAGGTTCGCCGTCAGCGTCTTTTCATCTTCCTCGCTGTTTTCCCCCAAATCCACGTGCAGCGCGTATAGGTCCGCGTCCATCCGCCGCGCCATTCGCGCCGCCCTCGCCACCAGGTATTGCGCCTTCGGATTCCCGCTGATGCACACCACGATTCTTTCCTTCACCGCCCACTTGCCCTGGATATCCTTTTCCTCCATGTAGGATTCCAGGCTTCGGTCCACTTGCTCGGCCACCTGCCGGAGCGCCAATTCCCGCAACGCGATCAAATTCCCGCGCCGGAAGAAATTCCGCAGCGCTTGCTCCACTTTGTCCTGCACGTAGATGTCGCCGCGCTGCATCCGCTTCTGCAGCGCTTCCGGCGTCAGGTCGATCATCACGGTTTCCTGCGACACCTTCAGCAGCCAGTCCGGAACCGTCTCTCGCACCGGAACTCCCGTTATCGCCCGCACGATCGGCGCGATGCTTTCGATATGCTGGATGTTGACCGTGGACAGCACGTCGATGTTCGCGTCGAGCAGGTCCAGCACGTCTTCATACCTCTTGCGGTGTTTGCTTCCGGGAATGTTCGTGTGCGCCAGCTCGTCCACCAGCGCCACCATCGGCTTCCGCTCCAGTATCGCGTCCACGTCCATCTCTTCGAACATCGTTCCCTTGTAATCGATCTTCCGCCGCGGAACGATCTCGATCTCCGGCACCAGCTCGGCGATTCCCTTGCGCCCGTGGGTCTCCACCACGCCGATGACCACGTCCTCGCCTCTGCTTTTCCGCCGGATTGCTTCGCTCAGCATGTTGTACGTCTTGCCCACACCCGGGGCGTACCCCAAAAAAAGCTTGAGGATCCCTTTGGCTTTTTCCGGTTGTTTGGCTGCTTCCAGCCACTGTTCGGGGGTCTTGGGCACGCTGATATTCTCATGGAGAGCCGCTCGAAAAGCTACGGTAGAATGCTCGGGTGCGTGTGTCCCTGGCGTTCCGGATCTTCCAATTTAGCGTCGCGCTTGCCCTGGTCGTCGGCATCACTTTCTTTTATCGCGAAGTGCTGCCGGTCAACGCCACCACGGTCGCCCTGACGTTTCTCCTCGTGATCCTTCTCGTCTCGGCGGCGTGGGGATTGAGCGTTTCCGTTTTCCTGTCTGTCGCCGCGATGCTGGCGTTCAATTATTACTTCCTGCCGCCTATCGGAACCTTCACGATTGCCGACCCCCAAAACTGGGTCGCCCTTTTCGCCTTCCTGATCGTCGCTGTTCTTTCAAGCCACCTTTCCTCCCGGGCTCGCCTCCAGGCGCAGGAGGCCTCCGCGCGCCGCCGGGAAATCGAGCGTCTGTTTTCGTTCAGCCGCAGCCTGCTCGAATCCGGTAACGTCATCCAGCTCCTCAACCGCATCCCCGTGCAAATTGTGGACACATTCGAAGTTGGCGCGGCCGCTCTGTTCCTGGGCGAAAAGCAGAAAATCTACCACTCCGGCCCATCCATTCCTCAGTTGGACGTCGAACGCCTCAAAGCCGTCGTCGCCCGCGAAGAGCCCGTGGTTGACGCCGAGGCCAGCCTGAGCTTCATTCCCGTCCGGCTTGGCATGCGCCCCATTGGCAGCGTCGGAATTTCCGGCCCGGTTCTTTCCCGCCAGACTCTCGAGGCCATCGGCACGTTGATTGCCATCGCCATGGAACGCGCCCGCGCCGTCGAGCAGCTCGGACAGGCCGAAGCCACTCGCGAAGGCGAACGCCTCCGCACCGCTCTTCTCGATTCCGTCACCCACAATCTCCGCACGCCCCTCACTTCCATCAAGGCCGCCGTCACCAATCTCCTCTCCAATCCCGGACTTTCCTCCGCGCAAAGCGCAGACCTCCTTCTCATCATCAACGAAGAGACCGACCGCCTCAACCGCCTCGTCGGCGAAGCCCAGGAAATGGCCGCGCTCGACGCCGGTGAAGTCGAGCTGAAAATCGGGCCTCACCCGATTCAGGAAGTCGTGGAGGCGGCTCTCAGGGAACTCAAGACGGCGCTCGGCTCGCGTCCCATTCAGCTTGCCATCGCCGCAGATCTTCCCCGCGTCCTGATCGATCTGCCCCGCGCCCGGGAAGTTCTCGTGCATCTCATCGAAAATGCCAATCAGTATTCACCGCCCGACCGTCCGATCGTCATCACCGCCGAGTCGGCGGGAGATTTCGTCGTCACCAGCGTGGCCGATCAGGGGAATGGAATTGACGATCCCGAGCAAGGTCTGATTTTCGAGAAGTTCTATCGGGGGCGCGACCAGCGCTTCACGATTCAGGGAACCGGAATGGGTCTCCCGATCGCCAAAGCCATCGTCGAGGCTCACGGCGGGTCCGTCTCCCTCACCAGCCAGCGCGGCCGCGGCTCCGTCTTCTCCTTCACTTTTCCCGCCGAGTCGCGGCGCCCCGTGCCCCTATGAGCAACTCGGTCGTCTTGGTGGTCGACGACGAACCCCAGATTCGCCGCGTCATGCGCACTACTCTTTCATCCCACGGCTACACCGTTCTCGAAGCGAAGGACGGGCCGCAAGCCCTCGAACAGATGCGCGCCGGCCGCCCCGACATCATTCTTCTCGACGTCAATCTGCCCGGGCCATCCGGCCTCGAAATCTGCCGCGAGCTTCGCGCCTCGAGCGATGCTCCCATCATCATGCTCACCGTGCGAAATTCCGAACGCGATAAAGTCCAGGCCCTCGACGCTGGCGCCGATGATTACGTCGTGAAGCCCTTCGGCACCGAGGAGTTGATGGCGCGCATCCGCGCGTCCCTCCGCCGCGCGAACCCCGCGGAATCCCTCCCGCCTTTTCATTCCCCCGAACTTTCGATTGATTTTGAAAAGCGCGTCGTCAACGTGAAATCGAAGCCCGTTCGTCTTACGCCCAAGGAATTCGAACTCCTGCGTTTTCTGGTGGCCAACCGGGGAAAATCCGTTCCGCACCGCCGCCTGCTCCAAGCCGTCTGGGGGCCCGATTACGGCGAAGAGACGGAATACCTTCGCGTCTTCATCAATCAGCTTCGCAAGAAAATCGAGCCCGACCCCAGGCGCCCGCGTTTCTTGCACACCGAACCGTGGATTGGGTATCGCTTTGAAGCTCCGGAAGAGAAGTCCCGGTAGTTTTCACCTGCGGGGAAAAACCGTTCGCCCTGCTGCTACCGCATCGGGTGCTGCGCATCCAGATCCAGATTCAGCTCCAGGACGTTGACCCGCGGCTCACCCAGAAATCCCCACTGCCGCCCCTCCGTATGCTTTTCCACCAGAGCGCGAACCGCGTCTTCGCTCATCCCGCGCTCCTTGGCCACTCGCGGAATCTGAAATTCCGCTGCCGCCGGCGAGATGTCGGGGTCGAGTCCCGAAGCGGACGTTGTCACCAGGTCCACGGGTATCGGCTGTGAAGGATTTTCCGCCTTCAACTTTTTTACGTCCGCCGCCACCCGGGCGGTCAGCTCTTGATTGGTCGGCCCCAGGTTCGAGCCTGTCGAGTTCCCCGCATCGTAACCCGCGGGTCCCGCCGCGGAAGGCCTGGAATGGAAATATCCCGGGGAAGTGAACGGCTGGCCGATCAGCGCCGACCCAACCACCGTTCCGTTCTTCTCGATCAAGTCTCCGTTCGCCTGGTGCGGAAACATCCATTGCGCCAGCGCTGTCACTCCGAGTGGATATCCGATTCCGAGAAATACGGTCAGCGCCAGCGTCATCCAAATCGAAATCATCAGATTCTTTTTCATGGTTTTTTCACACCAGCCCGATGTGCGTGATCAGCAGGTCGATCAATTTGATTCCGATAAACGGCGCGATTATTCCCCCGAACCCGTAAATCAGCAGATTCCGCCGCAACAGCGCCTCCGCGCCCAGCGGCCGGTACTTCACCCCCCGCAGCGCCAGCGGCACCAGCGCGATGATGATCAGCGCGTTGAAAATGACGGCGGAAAGCACGGCCGATTCCGGCGTCTTCAATCCCATGACGTTCAGCTTGTCCAGCACCGGAAAAGCGCCCGCAAACATCGCCGGAATGATCGCGAAATATTTGGCCACGTCGTTCGCGACGGAAAAAGTGGTCAGCGCCCCGCGCGTGATCAGCAGCTGCTTCCCGATTTCCACCACTTCGATCAGCTTCGTCGGGTTCGAATCCAAATCCACCATGTTTCCCGCTTCTTTTGCCGCCTGCGTTCCCGCGTTCATGGCCACGCCCACGTCCGCCTGCGCCAGGGCTGGAGCGTCGTTCGTGCCGTCTCCCGTCATCGCCACCAGCTTTCCCTTGGCTTGCTCGCGGCGAATCAATGCCAGCTTATCTTCCGGCTTCGCTTGGGCGAGGAAGTCGTCCACCCCGGCTTCCCGCGCAATGGCGGCGGCGGTCAGCGGATTGTCTCCCGTAATCATCACGGTTCGGATTCCCATCGCCCGCAATTGATCGAACCGTTCGCGCATCCCGCCCTTGACGATGTCTTTCAGATAAATGACGCCCAGCATCCGGCAATCCTCCGCCACCAGCAGCGGCGTCCCTCCTGCATTTGCGATTTCGCGCACCGCTTCTTCCGTCTCCGGCGGCACGGAATTGCACCCCTGCTTCACGTAATTGTAAATAGCGTCGGGAGCGCCCTTCCGGATGTTCCGCCCGTCGAGATCCACCCCGGACATTCGCGTCTGCGCCGAGAACGGAATGAAATTCGCCTCGTGCGACGATAGCTCGCGCCCCCTCAGCCCGTATTTCTCCTTGGCCAGCACCACGATCGACCGCCCCTCCGGCGTTTCATCCGCCAAAGACGCCAGCTGGGCCGCATCCGCCAGATATGTCTCCGTGACTCCTGGCGACGGCACGAATTGCGTCGCCCGCCGGTTGCCCAGCGTGATCGTCCCCGTCTTATCCAGCAGCAGCGTATCCACGTCGCCCGCGGCTTCCACCGCGCGTCCCGACATCGCCAGCACGTTGCGCTGCACCACTCGATCCATTCCCGCTATGCCGATCGCCGAGAGCAATCCGCCGATCGTCGTTGGTATCAGGCACACCAGCAGCGCCACCAGCACGAACACCGATTGCGGCGATCCCGAATAGATTGCCATCGGCTGCAGCGTCACCACCGCGAGCAGAAAAATGATCGTCAGTCCCGCCAGCAATATATTCAGTGCCACTTCGTTCGGCGTTTTCTGGCGTTCCGCTCCTTCCACCAGCTTGATCATCCGGTCCAGAAACGTTTCGCCCGGATTGGACGTGATTTTCACCGTGATCTCATCCGACAGCACTCGTGTTCCCCCGGTCACCGCCGAACGGTCTCCGCCCGACTCGCGAATCACCGGCGCCGATTCCCCCGTGATCGCCGATTCGTCCACCGACGCCACGCCCTCCACCACCTCGCCGTCCCCCGGAACGAATTCTCCCGCTTTCACTTTCACCAGGTCTCCGGCGCGCAGTTTTGACCCGGCGATGGTTTCAATCGAGCCGTCCGGCTTCAGCAATCTCGCCTGGGTCTCCGCCCGCGACTTGCGCAGCGTTTCCGCTTGCGCCTTGCCCCTCCCTTCCGCCATGGCTTCCGCGAAGTTCGCGAAAAGCACGGTGAACCACAGCCACAGCGTGATCTGCAGCGAAAAATTGAATTCCCCCGTATGCCTTCCGTAAAGTCGCAGCAAATCAATGCTCGTGACGACCGCCCCGATCTCCACCACGAACATCACCGGATTCTTCGCCAGCGTTTTGGGGTTGAGTTTCAGCAGGCAATCCCGCACCGCTCCCAGGACGATTCCCGAAGTCCACAGCGATTTTTTCTCCGCGTGTGTGGTCATGGCGGCCTAAAAAACCTTTCCGGTTTGCATCAGCAGATGTTCGAGGATGGGTCCCAGGCTGAGGGCCGGGAAAAACGTCAGCGCTCCCACGATCACCACCACCGACACGAGCAGCACCGTGAACAGCGGCGTCGTCACCGGAAACGTTCCCGCCGATACCGGGACGATTTTCTTTCGCGCCAGGCTTCCCGCTATCGCCAGCACCGGGATGACCATGAAAAACCGGCCGAAGAGCGTGTCCAATCCGATCGTCACGTTGTACCACACCGAATTCCAGTTCCCTCCCGCGAACGCCGACCCGTTGTTTCCCGCTCCCGACGTGTACGCGTAAAGAATTTGCGACAATCCGTGCGGCCCCGGATTCGTTATCCCCGCTTTGCCGTAGGGCGTCACCGCGGCGATCCCCGCGAGCGCCAGAATAATCAGCGAAAATATCAGCACCACCAGCATCGCCATCTTCACGTCGTACGCCTCGATTTTCTTTCCCAGATATTCCGGCGTCCGCCCCACCATCAGCCCGGCTATGAACACCGACAAAATCACGAACACGATCATTCCATACAGCCCCGCTCCCACTCCGCCGAACGCCACCTCGCCCAGCATGATGTTGATCAGCGGCACCATTCCGCCCAGCGGCGTGTAGGAATCGTGCATCGAATTGACCGCGCCGCAGCTCGCGTCCGTCGTCACCGTCGCGTACAGCGTCGAATCCGCGATCCCGAACCTCACTTCCTTGCCTTCCATGTTGCCGCCCGATTGCGTCGCCGACGCCGTCTGGTCCACCCCGTGTAACAGCGGATTCCCCCGCGCTTCCATCGCGTAAGCCGTCACGACTCCCGCCGCAAACAGAAATGCCATCGCTCCCCACACGGCCCAGCCGTGCCTTCGCGACCCCGTCATCCGCCCCAGCGTATAGGTCAGCCCCGCCGGAATCGTGAAAATCATCACCAGTTGCAGGAAATCGGTCAGCGGCGTCGGATTCTCGAATGGATGCGCGCTGTTCGCGTTGAAAAATCCGCCCCCGTTCGTTCCCAGAATCTTGATGGCTTCCTGCGACGCCACGGGTCCCTGCGCGATTGTCTGCTCCGTGATTTTTATCGTGGTTGTTTTGCCGTCCGGCCCCGCCTGCTGCACGGTTTGCGGGTCCGCCAGCTTGGCGTGCGTGTACGGCCGGAAATTCTGAATCACGCCCTGCGATACGAAGACCAGCGAAATCACCAGGCACGCCGGCAGCAGCACCCAAAGCGTGGCCCGCGTGAAATCCACCCAGAAATTCCCGATCGTCTCCTGCTCCCGCCGCGCGACTCCCCGCACCACCGCGATGGCCATCGCGATTCCCGCCGCCGCCGACGCGAAATTGTGAAACGCCAGCCCCGCCATCTGCGTGAAGTAGCTCATCGTCGTCTCGCCCGAATACGCCTGCCAGTTGGTATTCGTCGTAAACGATGCGGCGGTGTTGAACGCCAGGTCCGCCGGCACGCCGTGCAGGTGCTCCGGATTCCACGGCAGCCAGTATTGCAGCCGTTGCATCAGGTAGAGAACGATCATCGAAACCGCGCTGAACAGCAGCATGGCGATCGCGTATTCGGTCCAGCGCATTTCGTGGCGTTCGTCCACGCCCGTCACTCGGTATAGCGCCCGCTCCACCGGCCGCAGCACCGGATCGAGAAAAGTCTTCTCCTTCTCGAATACCCGGGCCATGAAAATCCCCGCGGGCTTCGTCACCAGCAGAATCACCCCCAGATACACCCCGATCTGCAGCCAGCCGTTCGCGGTCATCCTCAGAACCTCTCCGGCCACAGCAGGGCCGCCAGCAGGTAAATCAGCACGAGAACCGACACTCCCAACAACAGCGCATTTCCGAGCATTGCGGCAATCTCCTCGATTATTTCAGGCGGTCGCAGCCGCGAACGTAGGCCACGGCAATCACGAAGAACGCCGCCGTACAAAGCAGAAATAAAATGTCGCTCATCATCCTCGCCTCGGCCCCGAGCGCGCGGCCGCTAAAACTTTACCAGCAACGCCATGTTGATGCGATTCTCGATTTTCACCAGATCCGGCGCCCATCCCGGCACCACCGCTCCCGGAGACCCGCAAATATTGTTCCCGATCACCGGCGTCGGGCACAGCGAAGCTGGCGGCGTGATTCCGCCGGGCCCCGAGAAATAGGGGACGCTGGCCGCCCGGTGGTCGAACTCCCATCGGAACGTGATGTACTGGCTGGGCATGTAATCGAACGTCGCTGTCGAATCCCACGCTTTGTACGGATCGCCCGGATTTTCCGTGAAGTAGGGCGTGCCTGATGCGGCCGTCGCTCCGTTGATCGGCGGCAGCAGCACCAGATACCGTCCCGGATTGTTGATTCGCCCGCCCCCCAGCGTGAGTCCAAATTTATCCCGGTCAAACCAATACCGGTTGTAAAGCATGAAGCCCAGAAAACTCTGTTTCGGCCACGGAGTTTCTCCCGGCCCTTTGTGCGTCGTCCCGTGGCAGCTCACTCCCGCGCCGTATTCGCACCCCGCGTCTGCCGTCAGCGAGAACGCCATCTTGTCCAGCGACCGGTCCGGGTTGTCGTAATATTTCACTTCGATGCTGTCGTCCGTATGAATCCGCGAACGCCCTTTCACTCCCAGGTCGTCCTGCCCCAGCCCGTATTGATTCGCCACCAGCTCGAACCACCCGTTCGGCCTCCACAAAATTTGCCCGCCGAGCCCCGGCTTGTTGTTGAACCTCCCGTACGATTGCCACCCGTTGATGAACCACGGCTCGATCTTCAAATGTTCGGTCGGGAAGACTTGCAAGCGCACGCCGTTGAAGAACCACGGCGTGTTCGACGACACGTACGACGGCTGGTAGGCCCAGTTGTCGTAGTTGTAGTAGCTGAATAGCCCGATGTAGGACAGAAAGATTCCCGCGTCCAAATTCACTCCGTGCATCACGTCCCAGTGGTATCCGCCGTACGCTTCCGATAGATAACGATACGCGTCGTTCAAGTTCCATTGCCCCCGGGTGTAACTCGCGTCGTTGCGCGGCGTCGTTTCGGAATACTCGCCGAATTGCGTCATCACCCGTCCCCGGACGTTGTTGTAGTGAAAATCTCCTCCGATCCCGAGTTGCGTGAGTTGCACTTCCTGCGATCGAAACACCTCGCTTGATCCCCCGATCGTGTCGTCTGCGGGGTGGTTGAAATCGTAAATATAAACGACGTCCGACCGGAATTCCGGTGTGAACAGCTTCGTATCCAGCGGCGTGTCTTTTTCCCGGCTGTTCCCATTCAGCCAGGAAAAGTCCGCGAACGCGAATGGCTCGGCCTTCGCCGGTTTCTCCACGGGCGTGGCCGCCGAGGTTTCTTGAATGTGCGCGGACGATACCGCCGGGGGCAGCGTCCCTGCGGAACCCGTCGCCGCATTCGAACTTTCCGGCCCAGCCCCCGCGCTCGCGTTTGTCGAGCCTTCGGCCACGGCCGCCTGCGGCTGGCTCGCTTTCGCGCTCGCCACGGCGTTTTCGTTGCCCGCCTGGGCCTTCAGCTCCGCCTCCAGCACCGCGATTCGCGCGCGCATCCGCTCGAGTTCTTCGAGTATTTCCGCCGTCGTCGGCGCCGCGGTTTTGGCCTCCGCGCCGGCATGCTCCGGAGCGTTCGGCGCCGTCGGAACGCCTGCTCCCGCGCTATTCTTCGCGCCTTGCGCCAACGCAACTCCTGTCGCGGCGAAAAACCACAGCGCTGCCAGCCCAATGACCTTTCCGTGAAATCGCGCGTCATTCATTCTCATATCACTCTCCATGCCTTTCCCTCGGATTTCGAGCGGTCGAAACCCTTCCGCGAGCCGCCTACTTTCCGGCTCGCCTCATCGCATTCTTCTGTGTTTTGTCGCTTTGCTTGCAGGCGGGCGCCACCACTCCGGTAATCGGAAGGCACATTTCAATGTAGGGGACTCGCTCCATCGTTTCCGCTCGCTCGAGCGAAGACACCGCTATCTCGTCCACTCGCGCGCGCAACTTCCGCAGCACCGCGGCCACTTTCGACCACACTTCGGTCCCCATTGAATTTGTCATCGAATGCCTCCAGGAGGCCGAATGAGGTATTTCGCCGGCTCGCACGCCGCAATCCACCCGCCCGATTGCCGCGCATCAGACTACGCACAACGCATCAGGAAGGGATAAGCGACTCATAAGGATTTCGTAAGGATTTCCACCCCTGGCCCTGCCCGTCCAAACCCCAGCCGTCCCTCCCTAACGCCGGCTCGCCGCCCCGCCCGCGCCTCGCCTGACTCGTTACCCCTTGTGCCAGCATCAAATAGGCGTGGAAGGAGAGCCTGCCGGGGATTCCTCCGGCGGGAATTTCGGGGAGCTTACTTATGGCGGAGAGGCACCGCGTCGTTGTGATCGGAGGTGGTTTTGGCGGGTTGAGTGTCGCCCGGGCCCTCCGGCGCGCCCCCGTGGACATCACCCTCATTGATCGCTGCAACTACCATTCCTTCCAGCCGCTTCTCTATCAAGTGGCGACCGGCTCCCTTTCCCCCGCGAACATTGCTTCGCCCTTGCGCCACATCCTGAAGAAACATTCGAATGTCACGGTTCTGCTCGCGGAGGCCACGCATATTGACGTCGAAGCCCGCAACGTCATCCTCAGCGACGGCCAAATCCCGTACGACACCCTGGTGATCGCCACCGGAGCCAGCCATCAATATTTCGGCCACGATGAATGGGAAAAATACGCGCCCGGACTCAAAACAATCGAGGACGCCACCTCGATGCGCCGGCGAATTCTTCTTGCGTTCGAAGCCGCGGAACGCGAAACCAATCCCGAAAAGCTTCAGCAATGGCTGACCTTCGTCATCGTCGGCGCCGGCCCTACGGGCGCCGAACTCGCGGGAGCTCTCGGCGAAATCGCCAACGACACTCTCCGCCACGATTTTCGCCACATCGATCCCACTCAGGCGAAGATCTTCCTCGTCGAGGGCGCCGCCCGCGTCCTTCCCTCGTATCCACCCCGGCTTTCCGCCGCGGCCAGAAAAATGCTCGAGAAGCTGTGCGTCACCGTCCACACCGGCGCTATGGTCACCGATATCCAGGAACATCAGGTCACGATTCATGTCGATGATCACGATGAAGTCATTCCCACTCGCACTGTTCTCTGGGCCGCGGGCGTTTTGGCTTCGCCGCTCGGCCGCGTTCTCGAAAAGGAAGCCGGCGCGAAACTGGATCGTTCCGCCCGCGTGATCGTCGAGCCCGACTTGACCATCCCCGGCCATCCCGAAATTTTCGTCATCGGCGACCTGGCGAACTTCAGCCATCAGACCGGCAACCCTCTCCCCGGTGTCGCCCAGCCCGCGATTCAAGAAGGAAAGTACGTCGCCAAGGCGATTCGCCGCCGGCTGCGCGGCGAGCCGTTGAAACCCTTCCACTACCTCGACAAGGGAACTATGGCTACCATCGGACGCCACGCCGCCGTCGCCGATCTCAACTTTCTCCAAATCGCCGGCTATCCCGCCTGGCTCCTCTGGATTTTTATCCACATCGCTTACATCATCCAATTTCAGAATCGCTTGCTCATCTTGATGCAGTGGGCTTGGCTCTACTGGACCTACGACCGCGCCGCTCGCCTGATCACCGGAAATAGCCCCCTGCCGCTCGATCTCTGAATCGCTTCGCTCTTTTCGATCACCGCCGCGAAAACTCCGGCCTCACGCCCGCTCCCCGCTTTTTCTCCTCGCCTTCCCGTCGTCCCTCCGCTTCTTTCGTTCGCGTCTCCCGCGCGTGCGTAATACAATCGCACCTTGGAGCCAGCGCATGCGAACCTCTCAAAAAATCCTGCTCGCCAGCCTTATCGTTCTCGCCGTGGCCTCGCTCGGCGCCGTTTTGTACACCCGTTCCTGGGCCGATTACCGGTCGCGCCTTCGCGCTCTCTGGCTCGCCTCGAATCATTCCTCGGTTCTCGTGGATACTCACTCCCTGGACACCGCCCAGCAGCTCGCTCCTCTCGCGGTCACCCGCCTCGAAAAAAATTACGCTCACGAAGCCCTGCGCCTCGCCGACCATTCCGTTGACCTCGCCTTCGCCGCCGCTCTTGCCGACGCTTCCGAAAACCCCGCTCCTCTCACTCCCGTCACCCGCGCGCTTGCTTCCAAAATCACCGATACAGAAAACTCCGTTGCCGCCGACCAGGACAAAGTCGACGGCCTCAAGAAGCGCCTGGCCTCCTCGCGAGGCTCTGCCAAGGACAAAGTCCAGACCCAGCTCGACCTCGCCCAAGCTCAGCTTTCCCTCGATCAGGACTCTCTCGAAGACGACCACGACGATCTCATTCGCGCCGGCGGCGATAAACACGCCACCATCCAGCGGCTCCTCGATCAGCACGAAGCCAGCGAAGTACACAAAGATTCCGGCGCCGTCGCCGTTTCCGAAAATGCCGCCGAGGAGTCCGCCGAAACCACCCAGGCCGCCAACATCCTCGCTCAGGTAAGAGCCCTGTTCTCTCTTCGCGCCAAACAAAATCTCCTCCGCCAGGCCCGCCAGGATTCCCTGCAGCGCTCTTCCGCCCTCGCCCGCGAACACGATGATCTGGACAAGAAGCTCGCGGAAGAAAAAGCCCAGCGGAGAATTATCCGCAAATCCGGACCCGCCGCTGCCCCTCCGCCGTCTCCTTCCCCCGCCTCCGCCTCCAACTCTCCTGCTCCCCAATCGGCTCCTGATACCCAGGCCTCCTTGAATCTGCTCACCCATCTCACCTCCGACCAGAAGAGCCTCACCGCGCTCGACCAACGCATGGAAGACGAGCAGGAGATCGCCGCCAACTACGCCACTTGGATGACGCTCGTCAACACGCGCGAGCAAGCCTTCATCCACGGCATTCTCAAATCGATTTTCTGGATCATCTTGATCGCGCTCCTCGTCCTTCTCGCCAACGGCTGGGTCCAGCGCTTTTTCGCGCAGGTCTCCATGGACCGCCGCCAGCTCCACACCGCCCGCGCCTTGCTCCTTTTCGCCGTCCAGGCGGCGGGAATCATTTTGATTCTCCTGGTTGTCTTCGGCGTCCCTCAGAATTTCGCCACGGTCCTTGCTCTCGCCGGCGCCGGCCTCACCGTGGCTCTCAAAGATTTCATCATGGGTTTCATCGGCTGGTTCGTTCTGATGGGCAAGGGCGGGATTCGCCCCGGTGATTGGGTGGAAATCAACGGCGTGGCGGGAGAGGTCCTCGAGGTTGGCCTGCTGCACACGATTCTCCTCGAGACCGGCAACTGGTCCGATTCGGCTCATCCCACCGGACGCAAGGTGACCTTCAACAACAGCTTTGCCGTCGAGGGCCACTATTTCAATTTCTCCACCACCGGCCAATGGCTTTGGGATGAAATCGAAGTTCTCGTCCCTCAAACCGTGGATCCTTCTCATTTCGCCGACGTCATTCAGAAAATCGCCACTTCGGAAACCGCCGCCAATGCCCAGTCCGCCGAGCAGGAATGGCGCCGCTCGACTCCTTCCTACTCCCAAAGCGCCTTCTCCGCGGCCCCCTCCGTCGTCGTTCGCCCCGCCGCCGACGGCGTCAACGTGAGCATCCGCTATCTCACGCGCGTCAACGAGCGCGCCGGAATCCGCACCCGCCTCTATCGTTCGATTGTTGATTTGCTTCGCGCCAAAGGAGAGCCGTCGCCCCGTGTCGACGCGGCCTCGGCCCAGGATTAGGTTTGGTCTACAACAGCGAGAAAATATGGAAGGTCGCGAATCCGAGCCCCGCTCCCAGCACGCATCCCGCCAGCACGTCGCTCAGAAAGTGCATTCCCAGGATGATTCGCGAAGAGGCGATGAGTAGCGCCGCCACCAGCAGCGCTCCCCACAGTTGCGGATAGAACATTCCCACCGAAATTGCCACAGCGAACGCCGTGATCGAATGCCCCGAGGGAAACGAATACTTATCCGGCGGCAAAATCGACGCCCAGCAGTGCGGCTCGATTTCGCAGGGCCGTTTCCGCCGGCTTGAATGCTTCAGCGCCCGGAACAGCAGGATTCCCAATCCCGCTGCCACCGCCGCCGCTCCCACCGCCAGAAATCGGTTTGGCCCGCCGAACAGCACTAGGATCAATCCCAGCGAATACCACAGCCAGCCGTCTCCTCCGCGCGTCGCCGTGATCATCAATATGCGAAACCACCGCGGCGCCCTCCATCGGTGCACGCGCCGCATCAGCCGGTGATCGTTCGATTGAATCTGGTTCCAAACGGCTCGTCTGACGGTCATACCCATTCCTCCGCCGCAGGCTGCGGTACCATGATCCAGCGGGGACGATTACGTGATTGTGTCTGATCCAATAATTTCTCTGCCCACTTCCGGCAGAACTCTTTCTCGCTCCGGTAATTCAGATACGTGATTGCGGGCACCAGCAGCGCCAGCGGCGACATCGCCGCCGTCCACGCCTTCTCGCGCATCAGTTCCGCCGTAATCAGGAAGACGTCCCGAGTGAGTTTCGTGAAGCACCCGGATTCGCCTCCCACCCGTCCCGCTCCCGCGCGCAATCCCGCAAAAAATTCCTCTTTATTCCGCGCTCCGGCGACTTCCGTGTAAGTCGTCCCCGCGGACGGCAGTGCATGTGCGTCGCTGCCCCCGATTTCGATCTTCTCCCACTGTTTTGCCAGATTGGCGGCATGTGCATTGGCCCTTTCGAGCATGTGCCCATTGCGAGTTTCGATCGCCGGAAAATATTCCCGGAACCACGCGAAATCCTCCTGCTCGCGCCGTCCCGTCAGGCTCGAAAATACGTGGTTGACGCTGAAGAATAGCCGCCGCTCGCTCAGGTACATCACCAGGGCGATCAGGTCGTTCCGCTTCTGTTGCAGATGTACGTGCTGCCTCTCGCTGATGTCGTACACCCCCACGTGCACTTCCGTCCCGCTCGGCATCCGGCACGTCAGTTCCTCGCTCAGAAAGAAGTTCGGGTGACGCCGCAGCTTTTCCGCTCCCTCGATCGAATCGTGGTCCGTCAGCGTGAACAGATCCATGCCGCGCTTCCCCAATAGCTCGTAAACTTTTTCCGGATCGTTATAGCTTTCGCGGCAGAATCGCGAGACGAACGGGGTCGTGCACATCCCCGAGAAGTAGGAGTGAACATGGAGGTCGCATTTCACATGTGGAAAAATACATCGTCCCTGTTACGCGGAAATGACAACGAGGCTAAATTTCTGAAAACACGCTATTTAACTATTTCCGCACAGTCACCGAATTTTAATATTCCTGTCGCAGTTTTTGGCCATTCCCGTGCCAAAATCCCCCCAGATGACCAAGATCGAGTTCGCCTTTTTCGATGCCGGTGGGGGCCATCGCGCCGCCGCCACGGCCCTCTCCCTCTCGATCCAATCCCAGCAACTTCCTTGGGATGTTGAACTAACGAACCTTCAAGAGCTTCTCGACCAGCTCGACATTCTCAAGCGCTACGCCGGTATCCGGATACAGGACTTCTATAACTCGATGTTGCGTACCGGCTGGACTCTTGGCAGCACTCAATTGATGCGAGTGCTGCAAGCGGTCATTCGCCTCTATCACCGGCCCACAGTCCGGATGCTCGAGGCTCATTGGCGCGAATCGCAGCCCGACATGCTTGTCTCTTTCGTTCCTCATTTCAATCGCGCGCTTCGCCAGAGTTTCGCCGCCGTTTTTCCGGGACGCCCTTTCGTCACCATCCTCACCGACCTCGCCGATTTTCCCCCTCATTTTTGGATCGAGCGCGAGCCTCAATTTTTGATTTGCGGAACGGACCGCGCCGTCGAGCAGGCCCGCCGCATGGGTCATCCCGAGGATCGCATCTTCCAGGCCTCGGGAATGATTCTCCATCCTCGATTTTACGAGGCCCCTGTTTCCGATCCGCTGGCCGAGCGCGAACGTCTCGGATTGCGCCCCGATCTTCCCACCGCCCTGGTCCTCTTCGGCGGCCACGGCTCGCAGGAAATGCTTCGAATCGCCGGCCGCCTCGAGCGCTCCGGCCTGAATCTTCAGTTCATCTACATCTGCGGAAAAAATGAAAAGCTTGCTCAGGCGCTCCGCGCCCAAAAATCCCGCCTGCCGCGCTTTGTCGAAGGGTTCACTTCCAAAGTCAATTTCTATATGCAGCTCGCCGATTTCTTCATCGGCAAGCCGGGCCCGGGAAGCGTCAGCGAAGCGCTGGCCATGCGCCTGCCCGTGATTGTCGAATGCAATGCCTGGACGCTCCCGCAGGAGCGCTACAACGCTGAATGGGTGCTCGACAAGGAAGTCGGAGTCGTGCTGAAGAGTTTTCGCGACATCAACAGCGGCGTCGCCCGCATGATCGAGCCCGCGTCGCTTGCGCGCTTTCGCGCCAACGCCGCCGCTCTTCACAATCGCGCTGTCTTCGAAATTCCCCCCATGCTCAATCAGATTCTCGACCGTTCCCGCGCTTCGCTGCCTCTCCCGGCCAATGGCCAGCTCGCTGGAAAATCAGCGTGATTCCTCGCCCTCTCCGGCGGAGACCGTTCCCAGCCCCGCCGCTTTCAATCCCTCGTTGAGTTTCGTCAGCCGCTCTCCGCTCAATTCTTTCCATCGTTCCACCAGCTCGTCGAAACTTTTCTGGAATTTCGCGAATGCCGCCTCGGCCTGGTCCGTCGGCGCCATGTCCGCGGTGTCCAGCGAATTGGCCAGGGCCGTAAAAGCGCTGTTCACCTGCCTCAATCCCTTGGCCGGCGCCGGCCATTCCCCCGCGTGCCCCGCGATATCCGCCGCCGCGGCTTCCGTCTCCTTCACTTCGGCCTGAAGCGCGGGTGCGGCCTTCGCAAATTCCGGATTCTCCTCTACCGCTTTCAATTTTTCCCGGAACCGTTCAATCCCCCGGTACGCCTCCGTCGAATCGTCCAGATCCTTGTCGATTTTCAGCGCCAGCTCGAGCTGCTTCTCCAAATCGCTCGGCGTCGCTCTCACCCGCGGATCCATCTCCGGCGTAATCGTCTGCTTTTGCGTCTCCTCTCCCGCTATCAGCAGGACCTGGTATTGCCCCGGCAGCGCCATGGGACCCTCCGGCAGCCGCACCGTCCCTCCATGGATGAGCGCTCCCATCGAATAATCCTCATGTAGAGCCTCCGGCGGAGCGTAGCGCAAATCCCAAACGAACCTGTGCATCCCCGCCGTATTTTGCAGCGTTTCTGGCGGCGCCAGCCATCGCGTCTCGAATGGAGGCGGCTCCTCCGGTTTCTCCGGCTGGTCTTCGCTCGTAAATCGCCGGACAAGATGGTTTTCCCTATCCCGGATTTCCAGCACCAGCTCTCCCGCCGCCGGCTTCTTCAGGTAGTAATCGATGCTCGCCCCCGCCGGAGGATTTTCTCCCACCGGTGTTTCGTGCGGCAGCGGAGTATCGCGGTTCTCGCTTCGCGGAATTCGCAGCGGGTTTACCGGATGGAACAGATAGGCGTCGCGCGTCGGAATCGAAGCCGACCATTCTCGAATCGGCTCGATGTCGTCCAATATCCAGAACGCCCGCCCGTGCGTCGCCACCGCGATGTCGTTTTCGTGGATGTTGATGTCGTGGATCGGCGCCACGGGCAAATTCAATTGCAACGAGTTCCAGTGTCCTCCGTCGTCGAGCGAGACGTACACTCCCGTCTCCGTTCCCGCGAACAACAACCCCTTCTTCTTCGTGTCCTCCCGCACCACGTGGACGTAGGAATTTTCCGGCAAGCCCGCCGTGATGTTTTGCCACGTTTTCCCATAGTCGCGCGTCCGGTAGACGTACGGGCGATCGTCGTCCACCTGGTGCCGGTCCACGGCGGCGTAGGCCGTCGCCGCGTCGTAGCGCGACGCTTCAATCAGGCTGATCTTGCTCCAATCCGGCAGCCCCGCCGGCGTCACGTCCGACCAAGTCTTTCCTTCATCCGTCGTCAGTTGAATCACTCCGTTGTCGGAGCCCGTCCAGATTTCTCCGGCCCTCGCCGGCGATGGCGCGATGGTGTAAATCACTCCGCGGTCTTTTCCGGGAGTCTCTTTTTCGCCCGGCCGCAGCGTCAGGTCGCCGCTGATGTCCTTCCAGGTCGTCCCGTCGTTCTCGCTCTTCATCAGCATCTGCGCCGCAAAATAGAGCGTGTGTGGATTCTGCGGTGAGACGACCAGCGGCGCGTTCCAGTTGAATCGCATTCCGCTCCCCGGCGCTTCCCGCGGCCACGGTGAAATGTCCGCCGACTGGCCGCTCCTCCTGTCGAATTTCCACACTCCGCCATAAGGACCGCCGCTATACACCGTGTCGGGCTCGTCCTTGTCCACCGCGATGTATCCGCTCTCTTCGCCTCCCACCGGCGCCCATTCGCGGAATGTCATCTGCCCGTAATCGCTCCGCTCCGAAACCCCCGCCGTTCCGCTGTCCTGCTGCGGCCCGTAGACCCGGTAGGGAAACTCGTTGTCGGTCGTCACATGATAGAACTGCCCGGTCGGCTGGTTGTACCACGAGCTCCACGTCGCTCCCCCATCCACGCTCACCGATGCGCCCTGGTCGCACGCCAGAATCATCCGGCGCGGATTTTCCGGAGCGATCCACAGCTGGTGGTAATCGTCTCCTCCCGGCGCGCCTTTCAGCGCTTCGAAATGCTCGCCGCCGTCCGTGGACTTGTACAGCGCCGTGTTGGCCACGTACACCGCGTCGGGGTTTTGCGGGTCCACCGTCACGCCCCCGAAATACCATCCCCGCTGCCACACGCGCACATCCGAAAACACTCGCTTCCACGTCTCCCCCGCGTCGTCGGACCGGTAGACTCCGCCTTCCTTCGCATCCACGATCGCATAAACGCGCCGCCCGCCGTTCCCCGCCGCCACTGCGACGCCGATTCTTCCCAATCCTTCGCTCGGGAATCCGTATCCTGTTATCTGCTTCCACGTCACTCCGCCGTCCAGCGATTTGTAAAGCCCGCTGCCCGGGCCGCTCACCGGTCCGTACGCCGCCCACGGCTCGCGCCGCGCCTGCCACAGCGAGGCGTAGACCACGCGCGAATTTCCCGGATCGAAGCACAGATCGATCGCCCCCGTGTTGTCGTCTTTCCCCAGCACTTTCGTCCACGTCGCCCCGCCGTCCGTCGTGCGGTACACTCCCCGCATTTCATTCGGTCCGTACGCGTGCCCCAGCGCCGCCACCAGCACGATGTTCGGATCGTGCGGGTCCACGATCACGCTTCCGATCTGCTGCGAATCCTCCAGCCCGATGTTTTTCCACGTCGCTCCGCCGTCCGTCGATTTGTACATCCCGTCGCCAAACGAAATGTCGGAGCGCATGTCCGCCTCGCCGCTCCCGGCATAAATCACCTCGGGCTCTGACGCCGCCACGGCAATGGCCCCGATCGACGCGATCGGCTCTTTGTCGAAAATCGGCGTCCACGTCAGCCCTGCGTTCTCCGTTTTCCACACACCTCCTGCCACTCCGCCGAAATAATATTCGTATGGCTTGCCCGGCACTCCCGCGGCCGCGATCGTCCGCCCTCCGCGAAACGGGCCGATCAAGCGCCAGCGCAGTTCCGAAAAATCCGCCGCCGCCGGGGCCCGCGACGCCTCTTTCTGCGCTTTCTCCTGCCGCTCCGGGTTGGATTGGGAGAGCTTGGCCGTGCTTCCTTGCAGGGACACGGCGAATGCCGCGGCCATCAGGCAGGCGAGCGCCGCCGCGGCCGTCCGCACGCCCGCAAAAGCCTTCAAAGTTCGTGTAAGGTTGTGTTCTCTCATGGCTTAGGCCGCAGAGTATACCACCCTGTCCGCGCCGCCCTCTCTCCCCGATTTGCTGGAGACCCCGCGCGCGCCGGAAGCATCCAATAGCCTGCTTCGCGCCTCGACGCTTGCCCTCTCCTGTGGCAAGATGACCTCTCGGGCGCGCCGCTGCTCATTACATTGCAAGGAGTTTGTCCATGTCAAAAGCTACATTCGCAGCAGGCTGTTTTTGGGGAGTGGAAGAGACGTTTCGCAACATTCCCGGCGTCCTCTCCACTAAGGTCGGCTACACCGGCGGGACGACCAAGAATCCCACCTACAAGGAAGTTTGCACCGGGCGAACGGGCCACGCCGAAGCCATCGACATCGATTTCGACCCTGAAAAAGTTTCTTACCTCCAGCTGCTCTCCGTCTTTTTCCAGAATCACAATCCGACCACCCTCAACCGTCAGGGGCCGGACGTCGGAACGCAGTACCGCTCCGCGATTTTTTATCATGGCATCGAGCAGGAGGCCGAAGCGAAAGACGCCATCGCCGAGCTCGAAAAAGAGAAGGTATTTCCGAAACCCATCGTCACCCAGGTCCTTCCTGCCGCCGAGTTCTATCCCGCGGAGGAGTATCACCAGAAATATTTGGAGAAGCAGGGCCTTCGCTCCTGCCATTTGACCTGACCAGCAGGCGCACTTATCGCTCGGCGGGCAAACGCCTCGAAAGAAATTTCATAGGGTGGGGAACTGCTTCAGTTCACTCGAGAAGGGCTCTCGCACAGCGTTTTGTAAATAAAGTAGCTGGCAACCCCGACTACTGCCGCGGCAATCAACTTCACGACAATGTGATGATTGATCGCCGATATGGTCCCGCTTCCCGACGGGCCTTGCGCCGGATCGGATTCGAGCGACACGCTGTAGGAAGAGCCTGCGTTGATCGTGTGCACGTCGCCGTTGTAATCCAGCTCCAGGTTGCCCGTGTAAGCGGAAACTATCATTTGCGTCGGGCTCGTCACCGAGACTTGTCCGTACGCCGGCAGGCCGCTTTCGCCCCTTACGATTCCCATCGGGGTCTGCAACTCCAACCGGTCCGTCGCTCCCGAGGAGAAGCCCACCGTGCCGCGGCTCACCGCCGCCTGCACCGTGCCGTCCACCTCGGCCAGTCGCATTTCGCTCTGGGCTAGCATGTAGATCTGCCCGCCGCCGATCTTCAACCGCAGCGTTCCTCCCGGCAACGTCGAAAGCCCGTCCCCCGGATAAACTGTCGCTCCCGCTGCGGCCAGCGAGCTCTCCAATTGAGCGTCTTGCGCCTGAATGATCAAGCCCAAGGGCTTCTCGCTGGCGCCCATCGTGGGCAACCCGAGCATCCCAACACTCAACAGAGTTACCAGGCAGGTCCTGCCGAGGTTTTTCACGGTCTTTGTCTCCCCCGGGCTGCTCCCCCAACTTTATGCCCGGCCCTCTTTCCTGTCAACACTTCTGCCACCGGGTTTCCAGGAATCCCGCCTGAACCGCGCTCGCGCAGCCTCCTGCCCGCCCGCGTACCCCGGCCCGTCCGCCCGCGGTTGCTCTTAGAGTATCGCACCCTCGCCGCGTCAATCCCTCCTCCTCCATTTCTGCGTTACAATCAGCTGTTGCAACTTCTTGCTCTCGGCTGTCTCGGGCTGCTCGTTTCACGGCTTCGCGGGGGAACCTAAATGATCCATCGCTTCGTTTTTCACAACGACAAGCTCCTGCCGCTTGACCAGGTTCGCTTGTCCCCCGGGCAAGGCGGCTTGCTCGGCGGGTGGGGGCTTTTCACCACGATCCGCGTCGTCGATGGCGTTCCCTTTGCCTTCGAGCGCCACTGGAAGCGCCTCGAGCGCGACGCCCAGAAAACCAAGTGCCCCTTTCTCTACGAAGAAGAGATTGTCCGCAAACAGCTCGGCGAGCTTCTCCGCGCCAATCAAGCCGGCGACTCCTGCGCCCGCGTCTACATTGTCTTCAACCAGGTGGGCTTCTGGAGAAGCGACGAACCCTTCCCCCGCACCGATCTCATCCTCTGCTCCTCGGATCTGCCCACCTATCGCGACACCGCCCGCCTTTCCGTCCGCGAACACGGCCGCCACGCCGCCTCTCCTCTCGCCGGTACCAAGGTCACTTCCTGGGTCAACAATTTGTGGAGCCTCCAGGAAGCGCAGCAGGCCGGCTTCGACGAAGTCGTCCTTCTCAACGAACGCGGCGAAGTCGCCGAATGCACCGCCGCCAATATTTTTTGCGTCCGCGGCGGCCGCGTCACCACTCCGCCTCTCGCTTCGGGCTGCCTCGAGGGAGTCACGCGCAATGTCCTCCTCGAAATTGGCGCCGGCGCCGGCGCTCCCGTCGAGGAGCGGACTCTGCTTCCCGAGGATTTGTATGTCGCCGAGGAAGTCTTCATCTCCTCGACCAACCGCGACCTCCTTCCCGTCACCGAAATCAACGGAAACAAGATCGCCTCCGCGCCCGGCCCGATCACTCAAAAGCTCGAAAAGGCGTTTGCCGTTTACGTCCGCGAATATATTGACGCCCGCGCCGCCGCGATGAACCGCGCCTGATTTTTGCTCCGGCAATTCTGCCGCTGCCATTGGAGGATTCAAATGAGCCGTTTGGCGGACAAAAAATGCTCCCCCTGCAAGGGCGGAGTCCCCCCGCTCGCCGGCAAGGAACTCGAAACTCTCCTCAACGAAGTCCCCCAATGGAAAGTCATTGACGGTCATCATCTCGTCCGTGCCTTCTCGTTCCCGGACTTTGCCCAGGCCCTCGCTTTCGTCAATAAAGTCGGCGCCGTCGCCGAGGACCAGGGCCATCATCCCGACATCACTCTGTCCTGGGGCAAAGCCATCGTCACCACTTGGACGCACAAAATCGACGGCCTCACCGAGAGCGATTTCATCCTCGCCGCCAAAATCGACCGCCTCTGATTGTTTGCCTCCGTCTTCCCCGCGCGCATTCCAAGGGAGGTTTCCCCGCATGTCCAGGCTTCTCGTTCACGGATTTTCCATCTCTCTCGATGGCTACGGCGCCGGCCCGAATCAGGACCTCAAAAATCCGCTGGGCGTGGGCGGCCCGAAATTGCATGAATGGGTTTTTGCTACTCGCGGCTTTCGCAAGATGACGGGCGCTGATGGCGGAGAGACGGGCCTCGACGACGATATTTTCGCCCGCGGCTTCGAAAACGCCGGAGCGTGGATAATCGGCCGCAACATGTTCGGCCCGGTCCGCGGGCCGTGGCCCGACGATTCGTGGAAGGGATGGTGGGGCGAAAATCCTCCTTATCACGCGCCGGTTTTCGTCCTTACGCATCATGCGCGCCCGCCCGTTGAAATGGCGGGCGGCACCACTTTCCACTTCGTCACCGGCGGAATTCACGTCGCGCTCGAGCGGGCCGTCGCTGCCGCCAATGGCCGGGACGTCCGCCTGGGCGGCGGTGTCGCCACCATCCGGCAATATCTCACGGCGCGGCTCGTCGACGAAATGCACCTCGCCATGTCACCCGTCCTTCTTGGTGCGGGCGAAAATCTTTTCGAGGGGATTGACGCGCCGCGGCTCGGCTACCATTACACGGACCGCGTCGCCTCGCCCAACGCCACTCATTTTTTTCTCAAGCGGCTCGCCTAGCGCGCCGGGCGACGCCCTGCGTCCGCCTTCCCGACGCGCAACTTCCGCCCGCCCGCCGCTGAAAAACTACTCCTCGTCCTGCCCTTGCGTTTCCGGAGCCGCTTCGATCGGCCGCGAAGGCTCGATGGCCGGCAAATGAACCCCCCGCAACTTGTCGTTCAGCTTTTCAATCCCATTCGCCTTCATTTCTTTCCAGGCTTTTTCGCTCGCCGCAAACGATTTCTCGATTTCCGCGGCCGCCTCCTTCGAAGCGTCCGTCGGAGCCGCGTCCGCGCCCGTCACGATGCCGTAGAGCCCCGCGAACTCTCCCTGAAGTTTTTCGAAGCTCTCGTTCGCCGCTTTCTTGTCTGGATTCTTGGCTGAGCCGTCGAATTCGCTCGTCTCCCGCGCCATCTCTTCGATCGCTTCGGAGACTTCGCCCTTCGGCGCTTTCTTGGCAGCCTCGTCGAGTTGCGCGTGGACGGACCTCGCCTGCTCGAACGCGTCGTAACTCGCGTTCATCCCGCTGGCCAGGCGCGTTGCCAGCGCAAATTGCTCGGCCAGCCCCGCCGGTGTCGTCTTGACGCGCGGATCCATCTTCACCGTCAGCGGCTGCGTGTAGCTCTTTCCCCCGGCCGTCAGCTTGACGGTATATTTTCCCGGCAAGACGGCCACTCCCACCGGATAGCGCGGCGTATCGTGCGGTACCGCCGAAATCGGATACTCGTGGTGCAGCGATTCCGGCGCCGGATACCGCAAATCCCACACCCACCGGTGCAGCCCCTCGTCCGCCGAAAGTATTCTTTGCGGCTTGAGCCAGTAGAGCGGAATCAATTCCTCTTGCAATTCCGCTTCGGTGAGTTCCGGTTTGTCGTCGCTCGCATATTTCCGCACGAGCTTTCCCGCCGAATCGTAAATTTCAAGCGTCACCGGGCTCGGCGAACTCGCCTTCAGGAAATAGTCCAGAATCGCCCCATCCGGCGGATTTTCTCCCGCGGGCTCGTCGGGAGGCGGCGGCGTGTCCGTATACGTGTCGCGCTGGATCCGCCAGGCTTGTTCCGGCTGGAAGAGAAACGCATTCGACTGCGTCGCCTCCGGCGAAATTTCGCGCAGCGGCGTGATGTCGTCGAGGATCCAGAACGCCCTTCCGTGCGTCGCCACGATCAAATCGTTGTCGTGAATCCACAAATCGCGCATCGACGTGTGCGGCAGGTTCAATTGCAGCGCCTGCCAGTGGTCGCCGTCATCGGTCGAATACCACACTCCCGTTTCCGTCCCCGCGAACAACAGCCCCTTCCGCGCCGGATCCTCGCGAATCGTGTTCGCGGGTGAGTCGACCGGCAGCCCGTTGGTGATTTTCTGCCACGTCTTCCCGCCGTCGTGCGTCCGGTAAAGGTAGGGCGTCATGTCGTTGATGCGCATCCGGCTCACCGAGGCGTACACCGTGTCGTCGTCGAACCGCGATGCCTCCAGCTGCGTCACCTTGCTCCACGGCGTCAGCTCCGGCGGCGTGATGTTCGACCATTTTTTTCCCCCGTCGCGCGTCACCCAAATCAACCCATCGTCCGTTCCCGCCCAAATTGTGTTCACGTTCTTATACGAAGCCGCCACCGCGTAGATCGCTCCCCGTTGCTCCGCCGCTTTCGGATCGAGCGCCACCATTCCCTCCACGCTCGCCGGTGCTCCCGGTTTCTCCCGCGTCAAATCCGGGCTGATCGTCTCCCACTTTTGCCCGCCGTCCGTCGTCTCGAACACCACGTTCGCGGCGTAGTAGAGAACGTGCGGGTCAACCGGCGAAAACAATATCGGCTCCGTGCGGTCGGTCCGGTATTTGGCGTTGTGCACCGGGATCGGCGTCACGTCCTGCGTCTGCCCAGTGTCCCAGTGATATTTCGACACCTGCGTGCGTCCCGCGCCGTAAATGATGTTCGGATCGAGCGGATCGGGCGCTACGTATCCGTATTCGATCGCCCCCACCGGATGCCAGTCGCGATACGTCACTTCGCCGTCGTTTCCGCGGCTCGATATGCACACCGACCCGCTTTCCTGCTGTCCCGCGCAAACGCGATAGGGAAACGTGTTCGTCGTGGCGATTGCGTGGTACAGCTGCGCCGTCGGCTGGTTGTACCACGAGCTCCACGTTTGCCCCCGGTTCACGCTGACAATCGCCCCCTGGTCGCTCACCAGCAAAAGAATGTCCGGATCGAGCGGGTTGATCCAGATGTTCTGGTAATCGTCGCCGCCCGGCGCTCCCCGAAGGCTCATCCACGTTTTGCCCCCGTCCATCGACCGCACCGTCACGATGCTCGTGCTGTACACCACGTCCGGATTTTTCGGGTCCACTTTCGGGATCGGCAAATCGCCCCCGCCGATCCGCATCGCCGGCCGCGGATCCGTCGTGATCTGCCTCCAGCTCTCTCCCGCGTCGTCCGACCGGTAGACTCCCAGCCCCGCGCCCGAACCATAATCGCCCGGCTCCGTCGTGCCCACGGTGGCGTAGAGTCGCGAAGGCTCGCTCGGCGCAATCGCCACGTAAATCTGCGCCAGGTTTTTCGGCAGCCCGTTTTTCAGTTGCTTCCACGTGTTTCCGCCGTCCGTTGATTTGAACAGTCCGCCGCCCGTTCCCTGAAATTCGTTCTTGTCCTCCCACGGGCCCAGCCGCATCTCCCACAGCGAGGCGTAAAGCACGTCCGGATTCGCGGGGTCCATTTCGATGTCCGACGCGCCCGTGTTTTCATCCTTGTACAGTACGTTCGTCCAGGTTTTTCCTCCGTCGGTCGAGCGAAATAACCCCCGCTCTTTGTTCGGGCCGTAGGGATGCCCCAGAACGGCGGCGAATACGCGGTTTGGATCGCGTGGGTCAACCGCGAGCGCGGGAATTTGCTCGCCGTCTTGCAGCCCCAGATGCGTCCAGCTTTTCCCCGCGTCGTCCGACCGGTATATCCCGTCGCCGACCGAGAGGTCGGGCCGCGCCAGCCCTTCGCCGCTCGCCACGTAAATGATGCTCGGATTCGACGGAGCCACGGCGATCGCGCCGATCGATTGCGTCGGCTCGTGATCGAAGATCGGATTCCACGTCCGCCCGTAATCGTCCGATTTCCACACCCCGCCGTTCACTTGCGCCATGTAAAAAAGATTCGGCTCATCCGGCACGCCGGCCACACCGCGCGTCCTCCCCCCGCGGTACGGCCCGATGCACCGCCAGTGCAGTTCGTGAAAGAGCGAGCCGCCTCCCGCCTCGTTCGCATTTGCCTGCCGCGGTTGCGCCCGCAAGCTAACCGCCACCACCGCCCCCAGCGCCACCGCCGCCACCCCAAGAAATGAATTGCCTCGAAGAAGTTCCGCTAGACGATTCATAAGTGCCCTCCACAAACGCTTGAGCCTATACCAACTGGAGGGCATGCTAAAGTCGAAAAACCGCCCCGCCGCTCCACTGCGCCGTCCGTAAAAGTGTTCCCAACTCGAATATCCCCTCGCAAAACCCCGCGGCTCGGCGGCAGGCAACACCGGCGCTGTCACCGTCTGCCGGAGACCTCCGAGAAAGCCTCTATTTCGCTACACAAAATTAGGCGGGCCGAATATCATCGAAAGCTCATGTTTTGGCGAAAGAAAAATATTGACGAGACGCGCGAGATCGTCGACAAGCCGTTTCGCGACAGCATCTTTTTTGACCCTTACAAAAAAATCGCCTTTTACGGCGAATATTACTGGTGGCTTCTCCGCGGCCGCCCCGAGCCGAAAGTCCCCCACCTCGTGAAACAGCGCGTCCTGACCGAGTTCGCGAAAAAATTCCGCCTCCAGGTCATGGTCGAGACCGGCACGAATCTCGGCAACATGATCAACGTCCAGAAAAATCGCTTCGCCGAAATCTATTCCATCGAGCTCGACGACTGGCTCGCCGCCCGCGCCAAGCGCAAATTCGCCCAGTACCCTCACATCCATCTCTACCACGGCGACAGCGGCAAAATTCTTCCCTCCATCGTTCCCCAATTGCGCGAACCCGCCCTCTTCTGGCTCGACGCCCATTGGGGCGACATTTCCGCCCCCATCCGCCTCGAGCTCGAATGCATCTACCGTCATCCCGTCCGCGACCACGTCCTGCTGATTGACGACGCTCGCTGGTTCGACGGCCGTGGCGATTATGTCTCCCTCGAAGACCTCCGCGACCACGCCGCGCGCGAATATCCCGGCTCCGTCGTCGAAGTCAAGGACGACATCATCCGCATTTACAAGCCCGCCTCCCAGCCAAAACCCTGAATCAAAAAAATTCGCTCCATCCGGTTCCGCTTGGGCCGCGGCATTTTTACCGATACACTGGTTCCAGGAATTGAGGCCGCGCGATTTTGCCGCTGCGCTCCTCCCCTTGAACAGCCGTCATGCTGCGACGCTCCTTTACGCGCTACGTTTCCGGCGAAGCCGGCCCCATGGTCCGCCTGGCGTTTCCCTTGGTGATGGCCGAGCTCGGTTGGATGACCATGGCCATCGTCGACACCATGATGGTCGGCCGCCAATCCGATAGCGCCGTGGCCATCGCCGCCGTCAGCCTCGGCAGCGTCCTCTTCAACGCCACCGCCATTTTCGGCACCGGCCTCATGCTCGGCCTCGATACTCTCGTGTCCCATTCCTTCGGCGCCGGTAAAGTCGAGGATTGCCACCACTCCCTCGTCAACGGAATTTATCTCAGCCTCGGCATCGCCCCCCTTCTCATGGGAATCGTCTGGCTGATGGGTCGCCTGCTTCATTTCATGGGCATCGAGCAAGTCGTGTTGGCGCAGGCCGTTCCCTATCTCAAGGCGCTCAATTGGGGAACTCTCCCTCTTTTGTTCTATTTCGTGTTCCGCCGCTATTTACAGGGCATGAATCTGGCCAAGCCCGTGATGTTCGCCCTCATTTCCGCCAACCTCGTCAACCTCCTCGGCAATTGGGTCCTCATCTATGGCCATTTTGGATTTCGCGCGATGGGCACCGTCGGGTCGGGATGGTCCACTTGCGTCGCGCGCACCTACATGATGGCCGTTCTCCTGGTCTACGCGATTTATTACGACCGCCGCTACCAGACCGGCCTGCGCGTCGTCTCCCGCATGCCCAATTTCATCCGCATCTGGCAATTGGTCGAGCTCGGCCTTCCCGCCGCCACCCAGTTCGGAATGGAAGTAGCCGTCTTCGCCGTCTCCACCGTTCTCATCGGCAAGCTCGGCGCCGTCCCTCTTGCCAGCAATCAAATCGCGATCAACACGGTCAGCGTCACCTACATGGTCCCGCTGGGCATCGCTTCCGCTGCGGCCGTCCGTGTTGGCCAGGCGCTCGGCCGCACGGACCCGCACGGCGCCAGCCGCGCCGGATGGACCGCGATTCTTCTCGGCGCCGGCTTCATGTCCCTCATGGGCGTCCTCTTCTTTCTCTTCCCGCAATATATCGTCCGCATTTATTCGCCCGACCCCGCCCTGATCCGCGCCGCCAGCCAGCTCTTGTTCGTCGGCGCGTTCTTCCAATTGTTCGACGGCATTCAGACCGTGGCCACGGGCGCTCTGCGCGGTGCCGGAAACACGCGCACTCCCATGGTCTGCCACCTGATTTTTTACTGGCTGATTGGTTTGCCCATTGGCGCGTATCTCTGCTTCGAAAGAGGCTGGGGCGCGCGCGGCCTCTGGACCGGATTGTGCGTCGCCCTCATTCTCATCGGCAGCGCCCTGCTCTATTTCTGGCGGCGGAATGAGCTGGCCTTCGCCGCGCGTTACGCCCCGCCCGAATCCGTCGCCGCCTCATCCGTCTGACTCCCGCGCCGCGCCCCCGGCTCGACGCGTGCCGCCCGTTTCACTTCGCCCACGCGGCCCCGCCTCCCTGCGTTACAATCGTTTGCATCCATGCCCGACACCTTCATGGCTCGCGCCATCGAGCTTTCCATTGAAAACGTTCATTCCGGCCGCGGCGGTCCGTTTGCCGCCCTGGTCGTCAAAGACGGAAAAATCGTCGCCGAAGGCGCCAACAGCGTCACCTCGGCCAACGACCCCACCGCCCACGCCGAAATCACCGCCATTCGCAGCGCCTGCCGCGCTCTCGGAACCTTCGAGCTGCGCGGCTGCGACATCTACACAAGCTGCGAGCCGTGTCCCATGTGTCTCGGCGCCATTTACTGGGCGCGGCCCGACCGCGTCTTTTACGCCTGTTCGGCCGAAGACGCGGCCCAAGCGGGCTTTGACGATTCGCTTATCTACACTGAAATCGAGCGGCCTCACGGCGAGCGCAAAATTCCGTTTCAGTCCATGATGCGCGACGAAGCTCTCGCAGGTTTTCGCGCTTGGAAACTCAAGCAGGATAAAACGCCCTACTGAACCCCGCGGACATGGATACCCACGTCATCGGCAAATCGGTCCCGCGCAAAGAGGGGCGCGAGAAAGTCACCGGACGCGCTCGCTACGTTGACGACATTTCGCTCCCCGGCATGCTCCACGGAGCCACCGTGCGCAGCGCCATCCCCCGCGGGCGCATTCGCGCCATCCATTTCGGCCCCGGCATTCCCTGGAAGGAATTCACCATCGTCACCGCCCGCGACATTCCCGGAAAAAACTGCATCACCCTCCTGATTGAAGACCAGCCCTGCCTCGCGGACGGCGTCATCAATCATCCGGAAGAGCCCATCCTTCTCCTCGCTCACGCCGATCCCTACCTCCTTGCCGCGGCGCGCCAGTCCGTCTTCATCGAGACCGAGCCTCTCCCGCCTGTTTTCACCATCGAGGATTCTCTCGCCAAAAAAGAAATCGTCTGGGGCGGCGACAACATCTTCAAAACATTCGAAGTCGAAAAAGGCGACGTCGACAGCGCTTGGGCCCGCGCTGCCCTCATCGTCGAGGGCGTCTACGAAACCGGCGCTCAGGAACAGCTCTATATCGAGCCTCAGGGTATGATCGCCGAAGCCAGCCCGGAAAACGGCGTCACCGTCTGGGGATCTCTCCAGTGCCCTTATTACGCCCACAAGGCCCTCGTCCGGCTTTTCGGCCTGCCCAAGGACCGCGTCCGCGTCGTCCAGACCGAAACCGGCGGCGGCTTTGGCGGCAAGGAAGAGTATCCCTCGATGATCGCCGGTCATGCCGCTCTGCTCGCCTGGAAATCGGGCCGCCCCGTGAAGCTGATTTACGACCGCGCCGAAGACATGGCCGCCACCACCAAGCGCCATCCGTCGCGCACTCGGCATCGCACGGCCGTGTCTCGCGACGGCCGGCTCCTCGCCATGGACGTGGATTTCACCATTGACGGCGGCGCCTACCAGACTCTTTCCCCCGTCGTCCTCTCCCGCGGCACCATTCACGCCGCCGGACCCTACAACTGCCCCAACGTCCGCCTCCGCACCCGCGCCGTCGCCACCAACGCGCCTCCCCACGGCGCTTTTCGCGGCTTTGGCGCTCCGCAGAGCGTCTTCGCCCTCGAACGCCATCTCGACCGCGTCGCGCTCGCCCTCGGAATCGCCCCGGAGGAATTTCGCCACATCAATTTCATCCGCGAAGGCGACACCCTCGCCGTTCATCAGCGCGTCCGCGAGAAAGTGGACATGAATCGCCTGATGGAACGCGCCTTCGCTCTCTCGGATTATCGCGCGAAGCGCGACCGCTTCTCCCGCGAGAACGCCCGCGGCCCCGTCAAGCGCGGCGTCGGCTTCGCCTCTTTTCTTCACGGCGCGGGTTTCACCGGCTCCGGCGAGGAGTACCTCGCCTCGGAAGTCTCCGCGGAAGCCACGGCCGAGGGCCGCGTCCGCATTCACGCCGCCAGCACCGAAATGGGGCAGGGAACCAACACGATTTTTTCGCAAATCGCCGCCGAAGCCCTCGGCTTGCCCTGCGAACAAATCGAAATCGTCCAGCCCGACACCGCCAGCGTTCCCAACAGCGGCCCCACCGTCGCTTCCCGCACCTCGATGATTGTCGGAAAACTCGTCGAGCAAGCGGCCCTCGCTCTCGAAAAGAAACTCGAGGACGCCGGATTCCTCGCGGCGAAGCGCCACCCCTCCGCCTTTTCCGCCGCCTGCGCCCAATACGTCGCGAAGCATGGCCCCCTTCTTTCGCACGTCCGCTACGAGCATCCCCGTGACTTGCATTGGGACGACGACAAGTATCAGGGCGACGCCTACGGCGCCTACGCCTGGGCTGTTTACGTCGCCGAAGTTTCCGTGGACACCCGGACCGGCGAAACGCGCGTCGAGGATTTTGTCGCCGTCCAGGAAGTGGGCCGCGTCATCAATCCCGTCCTCGCCGCCGGCCAGATCGAAGGCGGCGTGGCCCAGGGCGTCGGCTTCGCTCTCTTCGAAAATGTCGTCTGGCGCGAAGGCCGCATGGTCAACGCCCAGATGACCAACTACGTCATGCCCACCTCCATGGACGTTCCCCCCATTCGCGTCCACTTCGAGGAAATTCCCTACGACCGCGGCCCGGGCGGCGCCAAGGGCATCGGCGAGCTCCCTCTCGACGGCACCGCTCCCGCGATTGCCAATGCCATCGCCCACGCCACCGGCGCCGATATCCGCCGCATTCCCGTCACGCCGGAAGTTCTCCTCGAGACGTTGGAGGCCGTTCATGCCTGACTCGCCGGGCAAGCTTCGCGTCTCCTGCACCGTGAACGGCGAGCCCGCCGAATTCGAAGCCTATCCTATGGAGCGCCTGCTCGATGTCTTGCGCCGCGAACTCCGCCTCACCGGCACCAAGGAAGGCTGCGGCGAGGGCGAATGCGGTGCCTGCTCCGTCGAAATGGATGGCGCTCTCGTCAACAGTTGTCTCGTTCCCGCCGCCCAAGCCGACGGCGCTGTCTTGCGCACCATCGAGGGTGTGGCCGCCGCCGGGCAGCTCCACGCCGTCCAGCAGGCCTTTCTCGCCTATGGAGGTGCCCAGTGCGGCATTTGCACGCCGGGAATGATTCTCGCCGCCGTGAACCTCCTCGACCGCCATCCCTCGCCTTCGCTCGATCAGATTCGCGAAGCGCTCTCCGGAAATTTGTGCCGCTGCACCGGCTACACGAAGATTTTCGAATCCGTCGTGGCCGCCTGCCGCAAATCGGACGGGCGCGGATGAGGTCGGTCGTTCCTCTGTACGAATGGGAAACTCCGCCGGACCTCGCCTCCGCCCTCGGCCGCATGGCTCGCGAACCCGGCGCTTGGAAGCCCTTCGCGGGCGGAACGGATTTGATGGTTCTCCTCGAAGCCGGAAAATTGCCTCACCGGCGTTTTCTCAATATCTGGAAAATCGGCGAGCTGCGCGGCGTCGAGACCAGCGCCGACCGTGTCTCCCTTGGCGCCCTCGCCACCTACACGGAAATCCGCCGCCACGATGTTCTCGCTCGCGAATTTCCTCTTCTCGGTCGCGCCGCCGCCGAGACGGGAAGCGTCGCCACCCAAAATCGCGGCACGATCGGCGGAAACATCGCCAACGCTTCTCCCGCCGCCGATTCTCCTCCCGCCCTGCTTGTCTACGACGCCGAAATCGAGCTCGTCTCCGCCCGCGGCTCTCGCCGCATCCCGTACGCCAATTTTCATACCGGCTACAAGACGATGGATCTTGCCGCCGACGAACTCATCTGGCGTGTTCATCTGCCGCGCGGCAGAAGCGGCTGGCGCCAGTATTACCGCAAGGTGGGAACGCGTCGCGCGCAGGCGATTTCCAAGGTCTGTTTCGCGGCCGCCGCCAAAATCGAAAATGGCCTGATCGCCGGCGCGCGCATCGCTCTCGCCAGCGTCGCTCCGGCCGTCCTGCGCTCGCGCGCGGTGGAGCAATTCTTGCTCGGCCGGCGCCCCTCGCCCGAACTCGCTCTCTCCGCCGGAGCCGAACTCGCCCGCGAGCTCGCTCCGATTGACGATATGCGTTCCACCGCGCGCTACCGCCTCCGCGTGGCCCAAAATCTGCTCGCCGAATTTCTCGAAACTCTCGGCTGACACGTGCCAGAAAAATCCCACTCCCGATCCGGCTCCGCACCCGCTCCCGACCTGGTCGTCCGCGGCAAGCGCGTCGTCACCCCCGATGGCGAAATTTCCGCCGCCATTCAGATTCGCTCCGGTGCGATTCAATCCATCGGCCCCTTCGACGCTCTTCCTTCCGGCGTTCCCGTTTTCGATGCCGGCGGCCTCGTCGTCATGCCCGGCCTCGTGGACACCCACGTGCACATCAACGAGCCGGGCCGCGCGCAATGGGAAGGTTTTTCCACCGCCACCCAGGCGGCCGCCGCCGGCGGCGTCACCACTCTCGTCGAAATGCCGCTCAACAGCATCCCCGCCACCACCACTCTCGCCGCCTTCCACGAAAAATGCGCCGCTGCCGAAGGAAAGCTGTGGGTGGACGCCGGCTTCTGGGGCGGCGTGGTTCCCGGCAACGTCCTCGAGTTGCGCCCGCTCTGGGATGCCGGAGTCTTCGGCTTCAAATGCTTTCTCGTTCCCAGCGGTGTGGACGAATTCGCTCACGTGGCGGAGAGCGACCTGCGCGCCGCGCTTCCTATCCTCGCGTCTCTCGGCGCTCCGCTTCTCGCCCATGCCGAATCGCCCGGCCCCATCGAAGCCGCGCTCCCTGCAATCAATGGCCTCTCGCCCCGTCAATACTCCACCTGGCTCGCCTCGCGCCCGCGCGAAGCCGAAAATCAGGCCATCGCCCTGCTCCTCCGCCTCGCCGCGGAATTCGCGGCCCGCGTCCACATCGTTCACTTGTCCTCTTCCGACGCTCTCCCGGCTTTGCAACTCGCCAAGGCTGCGAACCTCGCCGTCACCGTCGAGACCTGCCCGCACTATCTCACCTTCGCCGCCGAGGAAATTCCCGACGGCGCCACCCAATTCAAATGCGCTCCGCCGCTTCGCGAGCGTGAAAATCGGGAGCTCTTGTGGGCGGCGCTTCAATCCGGCTTGATCGATTTCGTCGTCACCGACCATTCCCCCTGCCCGCCCTCTATGAAACTCCTCGACGCGGGCGATTTTCTCCGCGCCTGGGGTGGCATTGCTTCTCTCGAGCTGAGTTTGCCGGCGGTCTGGACGGAAGCACTCTCGCGCGGATATTCTGTCCCTCAGTTGGCGGGGTGGATGTCAGCGGGTCCGGCGCGCTTCGCCGGTCTCGGCCGAAAAAAGGGAGCGATTGCCGTGGGGTTTGATGCCGACCTTGTTGTCTGGAATCCCGACGCGCGTTTCCGCGCCGATGCCGCGCGGCTTCGCCAGCGCCACAAAATCACGCCTTACTCCGGCCGTGAACTCGCGGGCGTCGTCGAAGCCACGTTCGTCCGCGGCCAAAAAGTCTTCCACAAAGGCGAATTTGCTTCCGCGCCCTCCGGCAAAATCCTTCGTCGGGGCCTCCCATGACCGAATTCTCCCGTCTCGTGGATTTGGCCTCCGCGCGCCTCGGCGGAAAAGTGCTCGAAGCCAACGACGAATTCTTCGCCCCCAAGGAAAATCTTCTCAAGCCATCGAAGCCGGTCTTCCTCGATGGAAAATACACGGACCGCGGCAAATGGATGGACGGCTGGGAGACTCGCCGCCGCCGCACGCCCGGCTACGATTGGTGCGTCATCCGCCTCGGCCTGCCTGGTATCCTCCGCGCCGTCGTCGTGGACACCAGCTTCTTCCGTGGAAATTTTCCCGAGTATTTTTCTCTCGAAGCCTGCGACCTCGGCGGCTCGCCTCCCTACGAAAATGAATCGAGAAAATTGAAAGCCCCCGGCCTGCGCTGGTTTGAGCTGCTCCCGCCGTCGCCCCTGCATGGCGACGCCCTCAACGAGTTCTCCGTCGAGCACTCCGCTCGCTTCACCCATCTCCGTCTGAAAATCTATCCCGATGGCGGTGTGGCGCGCTTTCGCGCCCTCGGCGAAGTGGTTCCGCCCGTTCGCAAGATTGCCCGCGCGCGCCTCGATCTCGCCGCGGTCCAAAACGGCGGCCGCATCCTCGATTCCAGCGACCAATTTTTTAGCGAGCCTCTGAATCTCCTCATGCCCGGCCCCGGCGCCGGCATGCACGACGGCTGGGAGACTCGCCGCCGCCGCGGCCCCGGGCACGATTGGGTAATCCTCCGCCTCGGCGTTCCCGGCGTCATCGAGCGCGTCGAAGTGGACACCGCTCACTTCAAGGGAAATTTCCCCGAGAGCTGTTCTCTCGAGACGCTCCTCGCCCCGCTCGGCGCCACCCTGCAATCGCTCGCATCCTCCCTTGCTTGGAAGCCTCTTCTCGCTCGAACGCCTCTCCGCGCCAATTCCCGCCACCTTTTCGCCAAACAGCTCCTTCACAATGGCGCCGCCTCCCACGCGCGCTTCAACATTTTTCCCGACGGCGGCGTCTCCCGCCTCCGCTTGTTCGGCCGCCCTCAGCGCCCCGAAGACACGCGGTCGGGCCTCGACCTCCTCAATCATCTTTCGCGCGCCAAGGCTCTTGAAGCTCTCTTCGATTGTTGCGGCTCGAAAAAATGGGCGGCGCGCATGGCGGATCTGCGCCCCTTCGCCGCCGCGCCGCAGCTCCTCGAATCCGCCGACTCCGTCTGGGCGTCGCTCGGCCGCGGCGATTGGCTCGCCGCCTTCCGCCATCACCCGCCGATCGGCGGTTCCAAGGCCCCGCGCTCGCAATCCGCCAAGGCGCGCCACTGGTCCCGCGGCGAACAGTCCGCCTCTCGCAAAACTTCGCCGGAAACCCGCCGCGTTCTCGCCGCGGCCAATCAGGCGTATCATGCCGCCTTCGGCTACGTCTTCCTGATTTGCGCCACGGGCAAGACCAGCGAGCAAATTCTCGAGAGCCTTCAGCAGCGGCTCTCGAACGATCCCGATACGGAGCTGAAAATGGCCGCTGAAGAGCAGCGTAAAATCACCCGGCTCCGCCTGGAGAAGCTTCTTTCGTCATGAGCCAGATCACCACTCACGTCCTCGATACCTCTCTCGGCCGCCCCGCCTCCGGTGTCCCCGTTACCCTGGAAATCCAGTCCGCCGGCGGCGCCTGGAAGGAAATCAGCCGCGGAGCCACGGACGCCGACGGTCGCCTCCGCCATCTGCTCGCCCCCGGCGCTCTTGTGAAAGGAACGTACCGCCTGACGTTCGATACGGCCGCCTATTTCGCCGCCCTCCGCCAAGGCGCCTTTTATCCCCTCGTCGGCATCGTCTTCGAGATTCGCGACGCCGCCGACCACTATCACGTTCCGCTTCTCTTGAGCCCTTACGGCTATTCCACCTACCGCGGGAGCTGACCCATGGCGATTCGGCTGGGACACAACGACTACGGCAAATCGCGCGTGCGCCTCCTGCGCGTCTCGCGCCACGCCGACCACCACGAAATCCGCGAGCTGGCCATTCAGATTCTCTTCGAAGGCGATTTCGACACCGCCCACACCCGGGGCGACAACCGCAAAATTCTTCCCACTGACACCATGAAAAACACCGTCTACGCTCTCGCCCGCCAATATCCTCTTGAATCTTCCGAGGAGTTTGGTCTTCACCTCATCGACCACTTCCTCACTTACAACCCGCAAACCTCTTCGGTCTCCGTTTCGATTTCCGAGGAGCTCTGGTCGCGCATTTCCTACGGCGGCAAGCCTCACGCCACCGCGTTTCTCCGTTCCGGCCAGGAAAAGCGCACCGCCGACCTCAGGGGTACTCGCGAGGGAACTTCGGTCCGCGCCGGGCTGGCGGATCTGGTTTTGCTCAAGACGACGAAGTCTGCATTCGAGGGATTCTTGCGCGACCCCTACACCACGCTCAAGGAAGACCGCAACCGCATCCTCGCCACTTCCGTGCGCGCCTCATGGCTCTACGGCCGCGAGGAGGTTGAATTCAACACCGTCTGGCAGGGCGCTCGCCAATTGCTTCTCGAAACATTCGCCGAGCACGACAGCCAATCTCTCCAGCAGACCCTCTACGCCATGGGCGAAGCCGTCCTCGAAAATTTCGAAGCCATCCGCGAGATTCGCCTCTCGCTCCCCAACAAACATTTCAATCTCGCCGACCTGAAGCCCTTCGGCCTCGAAAATCCCGCCGAAGTCTTCGTCCCCACCGAAGAGCCTCACGGCCTCATCGAAGCCACCATCGTCCGCGACTAGCCCCCGCCCGCGCCGCGCGAACGCATCGCTCCCCTCGCCACGCCCCCGCCGCCTCACCCCTTGTAATCCGGATCTACGGCAGCAGCCCGAAAACCATCACTCCGGTCAGCGTCCCCACGAACACGCGCCCGTTGGCGATCATCGGCGTCACGAACTTGTTGTCGGAGAATGCGTCCCGCCCGCCCGCCTGCGAGCTGTTGTACAGCTCGTGCCCCAGATCCCCCGCGTCGTACGCGTGCAGCACTCCCGCGTCGGACCCTCTCGCCTCCACGGCCCACACAATCGCGTCCGCTCCCGCGTTCGCCGAAATGCTCGGCGTGGTTCCCGGATAGGCGAACCGCGCCGCCGTCTTCGACGTCGCTTCCGCGCCCAGCTTCGCCTCGATGATGGGAAACGCCTTCAACGAATCGTCTACCGCGCCGTAATACACCGTGCTGTTGAAATACGCCGGCATCGAGAACACCGCTCCGGACAACGCGTGATCGATCTCCTGGTATATCCCGCTGTCCGTGCGCGGATTGAATTTCCCCATCGCGTTCCGGTTCACCACGTAAATCCGCGTGTCTTTTCCCGCTCCCACCGCCAGTTGCCGCGTTTTCCCAGAGGCGTCCTTCAAATCCGGCAGCACCAGCGCCCCTCCCGACCCCAGGTCTTCGTCCCGCAGCGATTCGCCTCCGGTGTTGTGCATGTTGAAGTAATCCGCCACCGTCAGATTCGCCCCTCGCGGCGTCAGCTTCAGAAACGCGTTCCCGAAATCCCCGTGTATCGGAAATCCCGAGGAATTGAGATTCCGGTCGAACGTCCCGTTGGCGTCGAGCAAATAGATGTTTCCATCCGCGTCGGCGGCCGGCCCCGCGCCCGACATCCAAATGGCCCCGTCGGACCCGTTCGGCGTCACGTCGAGCACGTTCACCTGTTTCAGGCTCGCCGCGCTGTAGCCGATCACCCACCCCGTGTAATCGCCCAGGTCGCAATGCGACGCCCACGTGGTGTACACCACCCCGTTCAGCAGCAGCAGCGCCGTCCGCTCCTTATACTCCTTGGGATCGAATGTGGTTTTTCCCTTCAGGTTCGGATAGGTCGCTTCAATCGTCACGGGGCTCCCCGAAATTTCGTTTCCCGAGGCGATGTCAATCGCGTGCAGCCGCTGAAAATAGTTGCCGTTCTTGTCCTTCGACATCGCCACCAGATACATCCGCCCCGTATCCCCGTTCAATTCGATCACCGGCGTCGCCGTGATTCCGATCTCCGGGCTCACCTGCGGGCAGCTCCGGTCGTCGCTCGGAGTCTCATCCGGCCCCAGCAGGCTCACGTGCCATATCGGCGCCAGTGTGTCCGCATCGAACGCGTAGACCGAATCGTGCTCGGTGGCCGCGAACACCACGTTCCGCACCCGCCCTCCGATCGCCAGATTCGAGACGTACAGCGGTTCCGCATCCACCAGCCCGTCCGTGGCCAGAAATCCCACCTTCCCGAAGTCGCCCGATTTCACGTCTCGCGGCGTCAGGATTTTTTCTTCCAGATTCTGCCCGGTCCGCGCCTCGTCGTTGTGGTACGTCAGCACTTTCGCGTCGCGCGGCGCCGAGGGATCCCCTCCTCGTGTCCGCGCCGCCTTGTGCCATCGGAAAACGGGAGGGTCGTCCCCTCCCGCGCTGCGATTCCCGCTTACCAGCTTTTTTTGAAGTGCTGCGGTGAGAAACACGGTGGCCACTGTGGCCGCTGCCGCCAGTCCGACGACTCCTGCCCTCTTTCCCAATCCCCATCCTCCGCTGTTCGGTTTTCGCCCGTGTTATGGATGCGGCGTCGCTCGCCGGGGTTACGCGCAGTTCTGCGCGCACCTCTTTTCGTCCGGCTGTATGGAGCGGCTCAAAGCAGAGAGACCTTGGGGGAATCGGCCTGTTGATCGGCTTTTGCCCGGTGCCCGGGCGTCTTTCGTTCGTGAGCGGTCTTGCCCTCGTTCTGAGCCTTCTTAGGGTACTCGAAATCTGCGGTGAATGCGAAATCCATCGCCGTTTCGCGCCCTCGGGGCGCCGTCCCCGTCCCGCCCTCTTCTACCCCCGCCGCCCCTCCAAAATCTTCAAAAACGATCCCGTGCGCAGCTCCGCGAGCCAATCATCCCCGGTGTCCAGCCACTCCATTATCACGGGCCCGGGTCCGGCGAGCTCTTGCTGAGTCCATGAAACGAGCCTCTCCACCGCGCTCCACCATGTCCACCCGTCTCAACTTGAGGGTAGCCCGTCATCCTTCAACAGCATCAAATCTCGCAGCTTCCCCAAAGCCGGCTTTTCGAGACCCTCTGGCCAAAATCCCCTTACTTTTCGAACGGGAGGCCAGCCATATTTAAGCCGACGCGGCCAGCAATACAAGGCACTGGGCGAGCAGGGACACAACGAGCAACGGAACACGGATGATTAGCGATCTATCCCACGACGCCTGCAGCTCTCGGCCGTTCTCGAGCCTCTCTCCGGTCTTTGCCGCTGCGGTTAGAATCTGATTGATTGGTTTTGACAAGCGAGAATAGACAACGATGAACGCAATCAGCATCAAGAGCGATCCGCAATAAAACCAACGCTGCTCACCCCTGCCGAACACCGCCAGCAAGAAGTTCGACAGCATCGCAAGGACGCCCCAGATCGGCATCCGCGCGTCGGCGAACATGTGGAAAAACCCCATGACTTCCGTCCCGGCGGATGGGGAAGCCAATCTCAGTGCAGGGCGTCCGACAGTCAAAAAGAAAATGTCCGTCCCACACACCACTGCCGTGCTAAGAATGCCGACAAGAGATACCGGCCACATCCAGTGGCTCATTTTCCCTCCTCCTTTCTAACCGTCGCTGCTCAAACGGCGCGGACCAACACGAGCCCGACGACTATCATCACCGCGCAGGTCGCGCCATGAACGGAAAACGCTCGCGACTTCGACCCGCCCGACCCTAGAACGATTGACATGTCGCCAAATGGGATGATGGCTTCAACAAGTAGAGCTATGCCTACGAACCGGACGTCCGCGGTCAGCATCAGCGCCAGCACCAACAATCCCGCCGCAACGTCCCGAATTCCCTTAAGACGCAGCCAGGCGCGAGTGTCGGCATCGGATGCAGGCGGCTTCAGGCCAAATGATCCTGAGATTCGTTCAGGCGATGCCAGGTAGAAACAACCGATCACTATGATCCCCAGAGCCAGCAGAGCGGCCAGCGAAAGCGGAACAGCGTCATGCATAAAATATCTCCCCCATTGGAAAATCTAGCATCGCCGGCCCGCGGGCGGCCACAACAAGAATCAAGAGATCTGGAACGCATCGGTGGAATTAGGTTCGGATATGCACGCAACTGCATGCCCCGGACGCAAGATCCACAATCCCACTAGGGGCGCGTCTCGGCGGCCATTCGGTAACGCGGTAATCGGAAACCTGCTTCTACTGGTCCAAATGTCCGGTTAGCCGACAAACCAGGAGCTTCCTCAACTCTTGGAGCCTGCTATCGGATACGTCTTGATTACGACGTGGCGATCAAGCGTCGACTGCGTCGCCTTTCCCGGCTTCACAATGTGAATGGTATTCAATAACTCCTGGTTGCGTGTCATAAAGGAAACGCCGAGTACGATGTCATCGCGGTCCGCGCCTGCTTCCCAAACGTCGCCTTCAATTTGCTCGCCCTTCGAGGTGTGGTATTTGTCTTGAATTGTATGTCCACCGGAAAAGTAAAATTGATCCATCGATTTCTGCTGGACCTCATTGATCCGGTCGGATCGTCTGAGATGGCAGGCATGAAAGGTTGAACGGTAGATGGTCCGTCCTTCGACTGCAATCTCAATTCCCATCTGTTTGGGATTCGAGCAATCGCCAAACCAGAACCAAAGACGGTCTCCCTGAGTCTGTGATTCTTGGCCAGAAATGGCAGTTGAAAGCGCGAGTGCAAAAATGAGTACGGTGCAAAACTTCTGGACCGCAAGCCGAAAATCGAGATAGCGAGACACCCAGCGCTCCTCCGTCTGCAATTCTAGGAAATTTTGACGCTCCGTGGTCCAGACCGCAAGCCCGCTGTCTTCTACCCGCGCCGCCCCTCCAAAATCTTCAAAAACGATCCCGTCCGCAGCTCCGCGAGCGTCAACCCCGAAAGCTCCTGCGCTTCCTCCGCGGCGATGGCGCCGCAATTGATCGCCCGCAGAAAATAATTCAGCAGCCCTTGCCCCGTCGCCGCGTCGTCGAACACTTCGCCCACCAGCGTCGCCTGCGCCGCTTTCTCGATGAAATTGCGCAGCCGCCTCGAGGCCGCGTCCAGGCTCTCGAGAAAAAACGAATAGACTGCGGCGTACCGCGTCGCAAGCTGCGCCGGATGCAGGTCCCATCCCTGAAAGAAGCCGTTCTCGAGCGAATGGCGGATGTGATCGAAATGAAGCTTCCATGCATGGTGCACCGCCGCCCGATTTTCCTCTTTTTGCGCCGCGCTCAGCGTCCCTCCCCCCGCCGCCCGGTGGACCCCCACCGGCATGATGTTCGTCGCGCCGTCGGAAAGCCACACACCCGTTCCCGCCAGCGACACCTGCATCACCTCGCGCGCGAAATCGCACGCGAGATGCGTCATCGTCTGGTACGCCGCCGTGATGTTCCTCCCCGCCGTGTAATCGTACGTTCCGAAATGCGCGGCCGCGCACCGTCCCCGCGCCGCGGAGACTAGCGCCAGCAGGTGCACTTCTCCGCGTTCGTTGAAAATCGCTTGCGGGGTCTCGATCATCAGCTCGATGCGCAGCGCTCCCGGCTCCAGATCCAGCAGCGGCTCCATCCTCGAGCACACGTCCGCCAGCGCCGCCACTTCGTCCGGCAGCGTCACCTTCGGCAGCGTGACGTAAAAATTCTTCGGCAGTTGTCCGCGCGTTTTTTCCGCCAGCTCGCTCAGAAACACGTCCAGCGTCCGCACGCTTCTCTGGCGCATCTCTTCGTTGAATGGTTTGATGCGTATCCCGATGAACGGCGGCAGCTCGCCCGAATTGAGCCCCGCCGCCACTTGCGCCGCCGCCCCCGCCGCGTGGCCGTCCTCTTCCTCGTCCGGGCGGATGCCGTACCCATCCTCGAAATCGATGCGGAAATCTTCCACGGGCTCGCGCCGCAATTTTTCGCGCACGCGCCCGTAAATCGTGTGGGCAAACCAGCCCGGCCAATTTTCCTTTCGCGCCCTCGCCGGGTCCTCTTCAATCGCCCGACCCAGTTGCGCCGCGCTTTCCGCCGCGCTCGGCAGCTTTTCCCAGCCCAGCAGCGACACCGCCTTGGCGAACGCGCAAAAATCGGGCGCGAATTCGTCGAGCGACCGCGTTGCCAGCTCGCCCAGCCGCCGCGACGTCTCCGCTCGAAACAGATGCGCGCCGCCGTAAACCGTGTGCACCGGCTGCCTCGCCCCCGTCGCCCCGGGATACCGCCGCGCGAACGCCTTGTGCGCCTGCTCCAGCCGCGCGTCAATCTCCTGCAGTGACTCCGGCGTCAGCGTTCTCTTCATGCGCCTCCCTTGATAAGCAGCTTGAATCCTCGATTGCCCGGGCTGGTCTGAAAGGATACATTTGTTTCTTGGCAGATAAAACTCCCGTGGGGGAACCTTCGGTGACCGGGAAAATTTTGATCGTCGACGACGAGTCAGCCGCGCGCACCGCTCTCGAAATGCTCCTTCGCCGCGAAGGCTTCGAGGTCCGCGACGCTTCAAGCGGCGAAACCGCCCTCGTCGAGTGCGCCTCCTTTCGTCCTGACCTGATCCTTCTCGACATCATGATGCCCGGCCTCAGCGGCTTTGAAGTCTGCCGCCGCATCAAAGCCACTCCCGAAACGCGCCTCACTCCCGTCGTCCTCATCACCGGCCTCTCCGAACCCATTGACCGCATCGCCGGCATCAACGCCGGCGCCGACGATTTTCTTTCCAAGCCCATCGATATGAACGAGCTCCTCGCCCGCGCCCGCTCCTTGCTTCGCATCAAGCAGTACACAGACGAACTCGAAAGCGCCGAGGTCGTCCTCGAATCGCTCGCCCTCAGCATTGAGGCTCGCGACCCTTACACTCGCGGCCATTGTGACCGCCTCGCCGAAATGTCCGTCGGCCTCGGCCGCCGTCTCGGCATGTCCCCCGAAGAATTAAAGGCTCTGCGGCAGGGCGGCTCCGTCCACGACATCGGAAAGGTCGTCATTCCCGACGCGATCCTTCTCAAGCCCGGGCCGCTGACTTCCGCCGAAATGGCCGTCATCCGGAAACATCCCGAGGCCGGCGAGCGCATCTGCGCTCCCCTCAAAACCTTCCGCCTCGTCCTGCCCATCATTCGCCACCATCACGAAAAGTTCGATGGCTCGGGATATCCCGACGGGCTCCGCGGCGAAGACATTCCTTTGACGGCCAGAATTCTTCAGCTTGCCGACGTCTACGACGCTCTCACCACCGAGCGCGTCTATCGCAAAGCTGCGCCGCCGGAAGAAGGGCTTAAAATCATGGACCGCGAAGCCTCGCAAGGGTGGTGGGATCGTTCGCTCTTCAACGAATTTCGGGCCATGATCCGCATGCGGCAGGAAATGGCGGTTTAGGCCGTTTTAGGCGCTGATCTGGATCACACTTGTGATGCACATCCGGTGAATTTCTCGGGACGATTTTCGCCTGCTCTTCGCCATCGCCGCTACTCGACTCTTTCTTCCCCGCTGTAGATCACGAACCGCTTCGCCCGCAGGAATCCCACCAGCGTCAGCCTCATTTCCCGCGCCAGTTGCACCGCCAGACTCGAAGGAGCCGACACGCAGGCCACCACCGGCAAGCCCGCGACCACCGCCTTCTGCACGATTTCAAATCCGCCCCGGCCGCTCACCAGCAGCGCCGCGTCTCCCAGCGGCACGCGCCCTTCGAACACCGCCCAGCCGATCACTTTGTCCACCGCGTTGTGCCGGCCGATGTCTTCGCGCAGGCAGAGCAGCCGTCCCTCCGCATCGAACGCGGCCGCCGCATGAAGCCCGCCGGTGCGCTCAAAGACGTCCTGCGAGGACCTCAGCGCGTCCGGCAGGCGCAGCAGTGTGGCCGAACGGATTCGAAAATCCGGGTTGGGTGGCCGCAGGGTGCGCGCGCGAACCGATTCGATGGAAGCCTTCCCGCAAATGCCGCAGCTGGACGCCGCGAAAAAATTCCGGCGCATCTGTTGTGGATCGAAGCCCGCATCCGGAGAGAGTTCGGCGCGAATCACGTTTCCCCGCTGTCCTTCCGCGCCGGATGCCAGGGGTTCGAGAGAGGCGATTTGAGCGCGGTCGCGCACGAATCCTTCCGTGAACAGAAATCCCGCGGCGAGATCGGCGTCGTCGCCCGGAGTGCGCATGGTCACGCTCAGCGGTTCCTCGCCGACGCGGATTTCCAGGGGTTCTTCGGCGGCGAGATAATCGTCCTTCGAGCGCGATTGCCCGTCGATCCGCTCGGTCACGCGCGTCAGATTCACGCTTCGCGCTTTCGAATTCACACGGCACCTCCCGCCGCAAATCGTCGCGCCCAAATCGCGCGATGGCCCGCCTGCGATCACCCACCAAGGATACATCGGCGGCCGCAAGCGAAGCACGCCGAAGAAACGGTCGCGGGCGCGCAACGCTTCGCGCGAGGGGACGCCGCTCCCCTTGACATTCTATGGGAAGGGAGCGTATCGTCACCTAGAATGTCTACTCAAGAACAAAAGCGGCGGATCGAGCTTCTGCAAGGCACTCTGGATCTCCTGATTCTGCGCACTCTGCTCCTCGGCCCCGCGCACGGCCACGCCATCGCCCGGGCCATCGAACTTCGCTCCGACGACGTCCTGCAGGTCGAACAGGGCTCGCTCTATCCCGCGCTCCACCGCCTGATCAAACGTGGATGGATTTCCGTCGTCGAGGGCGTCTCCGAAAACAACCGCCGCGCCAAATTTTACCGCCTCACTCCCAAGGGCCGCAGGCAGCTGACCCTCGAAACCGGGAAGTGGCACAAGCTGGCCGGGGCGATTGCGCGGATTCTCCGCCCCTCGGAGCAAGAGGGCAAGCCATGAGGCGGCGCGAGCGCATGCTGGCGGGCCTCGACGAGGAGATTCGTCAACATATCGAAACCGAAATTGAGGACAGCATCGCGCGCGGCATGACGCCCGGGGAAGCCCGCCGCGCGGCTTTGCGGAAATTCGGCAACGTCTCGCGGGTGAAGGAAGAGACGCGCGACGTTTGGACCGCCGTCTGGCTCGAGCAGTTTTGGCAAGACGTCCGCTACGCGCTGCGCACTCTGCGAAAATCTCCGGGCTTCACGGCCGTCGCCGCCATCACCTTGGCCCTGGCCATCGGCGCCAACACCGCGATTTTCAGCGTGGTCTATGCAGTGCTGTTGCGGCCTTTGCCGTTCGCGAACCCGGACCGGTTGGTTCTCGTCTTCGATTCCAACCAACGCGAGCAGGATCCGTTCGACGGCCTGTCCTATGCGGATTTCGAGGAGTGCCGCGAACAGAATCGCGCCTTTACGGACGTGGCGGCGAATCAGGAGCACCAGCTCACGCTGACTGGCGTGGGCGAACCCACCGTGCTCACGACGAACGTCGTCACGCCGGAGCTGTTTTCCGTCCTGGGCGTAAAGCCGCTGGCCGGCCGCACGTTTTTGCCCGAGGACGGAAAGCGCGGCGCGGCCCCTGTGGTCATCGTCAGCGAGAACCTCTGGCGAAGCCGTTTTGGCGCCGACCCGAACCTGGTGGGCCGGTCCATCAGTCTCGACAAGCGTCCCTTCACCGTCGTCGGGATCATGCCGGCAAGTTTTCGTTCTCTATTGCTCGTCGAGCACGAGGATATCTGGATCCCCATCGTTCAGGATCCGATGTTCGGAAAGTGGATGTCGCGGGCGGGCGGCCATTGGATGCGCGTGATCGCGCGATTGAAGCCGGGTGTCTCCCTCGCGCAAGCGCAAGCGGAGATGAACACGCTCAGCGCCAGGCTCGCCAAGGAATTTCCCGCCGAAAACAGCGGATGGTCGATCCACGTCGAGCCTTTGCAGGAAAGCATAGTCGGCTTTGCGAGGCCCGCGTTGCTGGTGCTTTTGGGAGCCGTCGGGCTCGTGCTGCTCATCGCGTGCGTGAACATCGCGAACCTGATGTTGTCGCGCGCGTCGGCGAGGGCCAGAGAGATCGCCGTTCGGATCGCCCTCGGCGCGGGAAGAAAGCGGATCATCCGCCAGTTGCTGACCGAAAGCGCGGTGCTGGGCCTGGTGGGAGGCGTCATCGGCGTTCTCCTCGCCTATGGAGGCGTGCACGCCCTCAGCTCTTTTTTGCCCGCGGACCTCCCGCGCGTGCAGTCGATTCGCGTGGATGCCCGGGTGCTGGCCTTTGCGCTGTTTCTCTCGGTGGCGGCGAGTTTTCTCTTCGGACTCGCGCCGTCCATTTTCGCCGCGGATTCCAATTTGCTGACGGGGCTGAAAGAAGCCTCCGGGCGAGCGGGAGAAAGCGGCGGCCCGCGGCGCGCCCGCGCCTTTCTGGCAATTTCGGAAATTGCGCTGGCGATGGTTTTGCTGGTCGCGGCGGGATTGCTTCTGCGAAGCTTCACCATGCTCACATCCGTCAATCCCGGATTCAACGCCGAGGACGTGGTGAAGGCGGATATCTCGCTGCCTCAATTCGAGTATTCGACGCCCCAGCAGTGGACCTCTTTTTCCGACGCGTTGCTCGACCGGCTCCAGGCGGAACCCGGCCTCCAAAATTCGGCGATGGTCGTGCCGCTTCCGCTCGACGAGGGAAACGTCAATTTAAATCTGAAGATTGCGGGAAACCCGCCGTTGCCGCCGGGCATATCCCTCACGGCGGATTTTACGTCCGTCAGCCCGGGTTACTTTCGCGTGATGGGGATTCCGCTGCTGCGCGGGCGATTATTCACCGAACAGGATTCGGAATCGGGGCCGCGCGTGACCGTGATCAGCGAGGCGCTCGCCCGGCGTTATTTTCCCGGCCAGGACCCGACAGGAAGACAGCTCATTTTTGGATTTCCTCCGAACGGAAATGTTTCGAGGGAGATCGTGGGAATCGTGGGCGACGTCCGCGACGCCGCATTGAACCAGGCGCCCAGCCCGATGATGTACGTGCCGTTTGACCAGGCGCCCTTTTGGGGAGGTCAGATCGTTGTCAAAAGCAGCTTGGGCGCTGCGAGCGTCGCGGGTTCGATCCGCCACGCGACGCACGAAATCGACAAAGACCTGCCCGTCACCGATATCGAGACGCTGCCCGAGACTCTCCGCGCGTCTGTTTCGCAGGAGCGTTTCCGGACTCTGCTTCTCGGACTGTTCGGCGTAACGGCGCTGCTGCTGGCGGCCGTGGGAATTTTTGGAGTGATCTCGTATTCCGTCGCGCGGCGGACGCGCGAACTCGGAATTCGAATGGCGCTGGGCGCGACTCCGGGACGCGTGTTGAAGCTCGTCCTGACGGAATCGGCCAGGCTCGTTCTGGTTGGCCTCGTGCTGGGAATCATTGGAGCGTTGGGACTCACTCGCTTTCTCTCGAGCTTGCTCTTCCAGGTGCATGCCGCCGATCCGCTGACGTTCCTGGGAGTCGCCGCGCTGCTGTCGTTGGTGGCGCTCTTTGCGTGCTACGTTCCCGCGCGCCGGGCCATGCGCGTGGACCCTCTCGAAGCGCTGCGCTACGAATAGGCCGTCACTCAGCTTCAATCCCGGACAGGAGGGCTCTCCCGCAGCGGTGCCCGCTGGAACCAATCCGCACCCCAATATTTTCAATGGAAGATGAAACTGGCTCGAACCTTGGGTGGAAGTTCGAGCCAGCGGGGCGTGTTCGGTGAGATGTACTTCGGGGAAACCGCGCGCTCTCGTTCCTCTCAATTTCAGTCCGCAAGCCGGAACGAGAAAGGGAAGCGCGAGTATTGAATAAACTTGTCGTGTTATCGAAAGATGAGCGCGGAGTGAATCCTGAATAGCAAAATTCGCCAAGCGAGAGCCGGCGAGCGATGCCTTCGAAATCCAATTGCCGGATGGTCCTCAATAAATTGATTTCAAATTAGTTGGGCAATGTACGCGGGCCGGCTGATTGGTCTCCTCTGTGGCCCGAATGACGGGCGTGAAACGGCGAATGCGCGGCCCGGCAGTTTTCCACAGACGCCATTTCTGCCTGCAAACCACAGGTGTATACTTCTGCGAGTGGAGATTCGATCCTCACGAAGAACCTCCCACTTGGCATATTTCAGAGCGCGAAGTTAAATGGCGGTGTCCATCCCTCTCGGAGTTCTTGTCTCAAACAAGCACATCGGTCTGGAAACCTGGATGACGCGTGTGCTCGAACTGTGCCCGAAGGTCGAGGATTCGTGGGATGCCGACGCGGTGCATGACCTCCGCGTGGCGCTGCGGCGCTGCCGGACGATGGCGGACGCCCTGAGCGAAGTGAATCCGTCGCCCGGCTGGCGAAAACTGAAGAAAGCGAGCCGCAACCTGTTTCACCAGCTCGGTGTGCTGCGGGATACGCAAGTCGAACGCGAATGGGCGAAAAAACTGGCGCCAGCGGTTGACGCGGCGCGAAAGACTCTGCTCGCGCATCTCACCCGGCGGGAAAAGCAGGAAAGGAAAATCGCGCGACAGGCGCTCGAGCAATTCGACCGCAAAGAGTGGAAGAAATGGCTGCGCAAGCTGCCGGAGAAGGAGCGGTTCTTTCCGCTCGAAAGCGTGGTGTACCAGCGGCTGGCACTGGCGCAATTGAACTCCGCCGTTGGATTGTTCCAAGCGGCGCAAAAGGGACGGAGCCGTGTGGCGTGGCACCGGCTGCGGATCGGGCTCAAGCGATTCCGGTACACGGTGGAAAATTTTCTGCCGCAGAGATCCGAAGTGTGGATTGAAGACTTGAAGCGGCTGCAGGATTTGCTGGGGGAAGTGCACGATCTCGACGTGTTGCGCGCGGAGATATTGCGGCTGCGGCCCGGGCTCGACAGCGAAGAGAAAAAAGCGTGGCTGGGGCGGATCGAAGGGGAGCGCGAGAGCCGGTTGAGGGAGGTCCGTTCGCGGATTTCGGACGAAGGGTCCCTTTGGCTCACGTGGCGCGCGGGATTCGGCTGGAACCACGCGCTGCATTCCGTCCCGCCGGCCGGGACGCTGACGCCTATTTTGAGAGTTGGCGCAGCATCTTCGGCGTAAGCAGCCAGAGCAAATTCCAGCGTGCCTGCGCCGTGGCGTGCTCGAGACAGACGACTCCCGCCTTTTTCAATTCGGTGAACACGCCTTTTGAGCCCACCAACTGCGCGACGACCTGGTCGAGGTGCGGAGCGTGGCCGAAGCAAAACAGCTCCTTGGCGCGGATCCTGAGGATTTCCTGAATGGCGATGGACGGATTTCCGCCGGGTTTCAGGGCGTCGCTGGCGCGAATTTTCTCGGCGGAAAATCCCAGGGCCTCGGCGAAAATCTCCGCGGTCTGAGCGGCGCGGACGTACGGGCTGGTGAGGAAGACGTCGGGCTTCGCGCCAATGGCTTTCAATCCGAGAGCGACGCCGCGCGATTTCTTGACCCCTTCGGCGGTGAGAAACCGTTCGGGCTCGGGAGGACACTTCGGATTATCCCGGTCGATGGCGATGCCGTGACGGACGAGATAGACAATCATCGCTCAGGCCACCTGCTCTTTTCTTTGCGCCCGGCGGAACTCGGCCTTCAGATGAAATTCCTTTTCGAACAGCTCCGATTTTCTTTCGAGCCCGGAAATATCGAGGCGGGTGCCGTCCGCCGCGCGAATGACGAAGATGGCGCGGCCGTCGACGACTTGCACGTCCACGCCGGCGATTCTTTGTGAATGATCGGACTCGAGCTTTTCGGCCACGCGCAGCAGGGAAGTGAGCATTCGAGCCTGCCGCCTTTTGGGGCCGTCCAGAGCGGCATACGAGGCGTGGTCGAGCTGGGGTTCGGATTTGCAATTGTGGTAGCGGACGACCGCGGCGGTCATTTCGCGGCGCCAGCCGCGGAGCCCCGGAATTTCACCGTTGCGAATCAAATATTCTCCATGGCGGTGGTGCGATTTGCGGGTGATGAAGTGGCCGATGTCGTGGAGGATGGCCGCCATTTCGAGGACCAGGCGCGAATCGGGCCCCAGGGAATGGAGAGGGCGCAGCTGATCGAAGAGCGAGAGAGCCAGGCGCGATACCTGGTCGGCGTGCTGAGAGTCGTAATCCATGCGGCGGGCGAACCACCGGACGCTGGCCAGCAATTCGGCCGCGCGCCCCTTTTCCTCTTCCGAAGACAATTCCACGGAATATTGCTCGCGCACCAGGTCCAGCAAAATTCCTTCGCGAACGCCGACGCCGGGAACGAGCAGGGTACGAATGCCGAGCCAGCGGGTAACGGTCGAAATGATCAGCGAGGCGATTCCCATCACTTCGGCGCGATCCTCGCGGACGCGAAACGCCCGCATTCTTCCGGGCACGTCGAGCGAAAGAATGCGCCACATTTGATCCTTGAGCAGGCGGACGTTCATGGTGGGAATTCGTCCGAACATCGGGCCGGAAGCGAGGCGGACGAGAGCCTCGGCGTTGCCGCCGCAGGCGACGGCAATGCCGCGCCCGATGCGGGGCGGAGAAGGAAGAGCGCTGCGCAATAGCGAGACGATGTGGTGGCGCAACTTCGCGGCTTCCTCTTCGTGAATCGCGCCGGAAATCGAAAACGTTTCCATCAGGCGAATTGTTCCGAGAGGGAGAGCGACGCGCCGCTCGAGAAGGCCGCCCTGGAAGAAATTGAATTCAAGGCTTCCCCCGCCGAGGTCGAAGATGACTCTGGGGTGCGCGCGTTCGCCGAGAACCCAAAGGACGGCGGAGCAGACGAGGCGGGCCTCCTCCTCGCTGCTGATGACCTCGAGCTCGATGCCGGCCTTGCGCCGGATGCGGTCCATCAATTCGCGGTAATTCCTGGCTTCGCGGGCGGCGGCGGTGGCCACGGCGCGGTAGTCCGTGACCTGGTGCTGGTCCATGCGCTCGCGAAAGCCGCGAAAGGTGCGAACCGCGCGAGCGATGGTTTCATGGGAGATCAAGCGGCGGGTGAAGGCATTGTGGCCCAGGCGGACGGCGGCGCGCTCGCTGTCGAGAATCTCGATATGGCGGGGAGAAGTGGCGCGGGCAATCACCAGGCGGATGGCGTTGGAACCGGCGTCAATCGCGGCGAGTTGGACGGGAGCGGCCATGGTTATCGCCAGAGGTGCGCGAGAGCGTGCGAAGGATGATAGTGAGTGCTGCGAATGCCCAGCTCGGCGGCGATCTGTTTGCGGAGCTGTTTATTGACTTCGGAAACGCTGGCCTCGCCGTCGAGCTCGGTGAAAGCGTGTCGGCGCGAAAGATATTCGAACTCGTGCTTGATCATGGACTGATAGCGGATGAAGGATTGAAACAAGTCGTTGGAAAGCGACATATCGCGCCCCGATTCCCAGTAGCTGATGGTGTGCGATTTCTTGAATTCACGGTCAAAGGCGACTTCCGGCCGGACGTTGAGCCAGAAGGTGAGGTCGGGCTTGAGGGCGATTTCGTAGATGCCGTGGAGATAATCGCGGGAAATGCCGCGGACCGCGGCGCGGGCGATGAGCGTGAAAATGTAGCGGTCGGCGAGGACGATCAATCCCGAGCGCAAGGCGGGGAGGATGCGGCGCTCGAGCTGGTCGAAGAAATCGGTGCTGTACATCAGAGCGAGAGTCAGGCGGGTGACGGCATTTTCGGCGAGAAGCGCGTCAATATCTTCCCCGACGAGAGCGGAGCGGCGCAATCCCATGGTTTGGACGGCGAAGCCCTCGGATTCCAGCCATTCGGTGAGGAGGGCGATCTGGGTCGAACGCCCCGAGCCGTCGGTGCCTTCGATGACGATCAGGTTGCCGCTGAGCTCCTCGGTGTTGACGCCGGGAAGCGGCGTGCCGTAGAAGCGCGAGGAATCGCCGGGCCTCGGCGCGTGAAGATCTCCGTTCGAGGCTCCCTTGGCGGCCGGATTTTTCGCGTTTTTTTTCATTTTTTCTTGGGCGCAAACTGGGCGAGATTGATGCGTTCGCCCACGATCTGGCGCATCAGTTTTTGTAGCCGGTTCACTTGCACCGTGCCGTCCATCAGGACGAAATGGTCGGTTTCGATCATCTGATCGTAATTGTTGAGAATCCGTTCCTGGAAGATGCGGAAGCTTTCGGTGCGGACGAGGGAAAGGCCCAGGTCCATGCCGGCTTCATAAAATTTCAGCTTGGGGCGGCCGGCGACGATGCGCGTGACGGCTACGTCGAGAGGAGCGCGGAAATAAAAGGTGATATCGGGCGTGGGCGCGAAGCTGTAGAGATTGCGGAGCCAGTGCGGCGAACATCCGCGGGCGGCATCGCGTGCGAAGGCGGTGTAGATATAGCGGTCGGCCAGAACCAGATAGCCGCCGTGGAGCAGAGGCATGATCTGGCGCTCGCAGCGGTCGGCGAAATCGGCGGCATGTAGCAGTGAAAACGTGGTGGAAGTGAGAAGGCGGCGCTGCTTTCCGCGGCGGGTGGCGGATTTCACGAGCGGCGAAGAGTTCCACTCGGTGAAGTGCAAACGGTAGCCGCCGATTTCCAGCCAGCGTTTCAGGAGATAGAGCTGAGTGCTCTTTCCGGAGCCGTCGATTCCCTCGACGACGACGAGCGCTCCGGGATAAGGGCGCTTGGCAATGGGGGAGTCTTCCCCGGAAGAATCGGACGGCGATGCGATGTCAGCCGCGCGCGTGGACATGGAAATCACTCGTTTCAAAGAGAGATATCATACTTCGGAAAAGAAGCGATTGGATGAATATTGTGTTACACGCGTGAAGGTAATCACGGGAGAAGCGGCGGAATGGACCGAAGGCCGGGGCCGCCGGGCTTGCTTGGCGCGGCAGCAAGGCGTTTTAATGGGAGGCGCAGTCGGGCACGCATATAGAGCTTCGACTGAAAAATCCAGCCTGATATGGGAAAGGGCGCCGACGTGACAAACTTCAGTAAGGAGTTGAGGCTCAAGCCGGGCAAAAAAGTGGACCTCTCGAAACTGGATCCGGAAGAAACGCTCGGTTGGGAAAAGAACGGAGCGATGAAAAAAGCGCTGGAGAAAGCTGTCCAGCGGCTGGACGACCTGCAGTACCTGATGTACGCGGAGGACAAGCGGGCGCTCCTGATCGTATTTCAGGCGCTGGACGCGGGAGGAAAAGACGGGACGATCCGCCACGTGATGTCGGGAGTGAACCCGCAGGGATGCCGGGTGACGCCGTTCAAGACGCCGTCGTCGGAGGAAGCGGCGCACGATTTTCTGTGGCGGGTGCACAAGGCGGTGCCGCCGCGGGGGCAGATCGGGATCTTCAACCGGTCGCACTACGAAGATGTGCTGGTGGTGCGGGTGCACAACCTGGTGCCGAAAGAGGTGTGGTCGGAGCGGTACCAGCAGATCAACCGGTTCGAGGAAACGCTGGCTGCGAACAACATCACGGTGCTGAAATTTTTTCTGCACATCAGCAAGGACGAACAGAAAAAAAGGTTCATGGAGCGAATCGACGACGCGGACAAGCGGTGGAAGATTTCCGCGAGCGATTTCAACGAGCGCAAATTCTGGGGCGAGTACACGCAGGCGTACGAGGCCGCGCTGGCGAAATGCGGGACGGATGCGGCGCCGTGGTACGTGATCCCCGCGAACAAGAAATGGTTCCGGAATCTGGCCGTTTCGCACATCATCGTGGAAACGCTGGAGGAAATGAAGATGAAGTTTCCTCCGCCGACGATCAACATCCGCAATCTCAAATGGAAGTGAACCGGGCGGGGCGCTTTTAATTTGGTCTCCGGCGCCCGGCGAATCTTGTAATTGCGCAATTTTTCGGCGCGATGCAGAATACGTGCCGCTATCCTGGAGCCTGCCGGATGTCACCCGGCCCGGCGGCGTGCGACGGCTCACGATGCCCGACACCGTATTTCCACGGAATTTTTTGAGGACGTACCCGCAGGCCGTGCGGGGAGAAGGCTGCTTTGTGTTCACGTCGGACGGGAAGCGATTCCTGGACGCGTCGGGCGGGGCGGCAGTGGTGACGATCGGGCACGGAATCGAGTCCGTATCGCGGGCCATGGCCGAGCAAGCTTCGCGGCTGGCCTACGTCCATTCTTCGCAATTTCACACGCCGATTGTAGACACGCTGGCGCGGCGCATCCTCGATCTGGCTCCGAGAGGAATGCAAGCGGGCGGGCGCGTCTATTTCACGTCGGGAGGCTCGGAGGCGACGGAAACGGCGATCAAGCTGGCGCGGCAATATTGGGTCGAGCGAGGCCAGCCGAAACGATTCCGGATTCTTTCGCGCAAGCAGAGCTATCACGGGAGCACACTGGGCGCGCTATCGGCCTCGGGCAACGTGCGGCGCCGCGAGGCGTTTGCTCCGCTGCTCTCCGAATGGGGCCAGATCGTGCCCTGCTACTGCTACCGCTGCCCGCTATCGCTGACGTATCCGGAATGCAATGTGGATTGCGCGGACGATCTGGACCGGATGCTGCATCGCGACGGGAGCGAGGACGTTGCGGCGTTTATTTTCGAGCCGGTGTCGGGCGCGACGCTGGGGGGAGTGCCTCCGCCCGACGGCTACGTGAAAAAGATCGCGGACATTTGCCGGCGGCACGACATTCTATTGATCGCCGACGAGATCATGACGGGGATGGGGAGAACGGGAAAACCGTTCGCGGTGGATCACTGGAACGTCTCGCCGGACATGCTGTTGATCGGAAAAGGAATCGCGAGCGGTTATGCGCCGCTGGGAGCGGTGGTGGCGTCGGGGAAGGTCGTGGATCCGATCGCGCGAGGCTCGGGAACGTTTCTTCACGGATTTACTTACAATTCTCACCCGGTAGCGGCGGCGGCGGCCAATGCCGTGCTGGATTACATCGAGCGCGAAGGATTATTCGCGCGGGTGGAGGCAGCCGGGCGCGAGCTGCGCGGGGCGCTCGACCAGCTGCGGCGGTTTTCGGTGGTGGGCGACGTTCGCGGAATGGGGCTGCTGCAGGGCGTGGAATTTGTCCGCGACAACAAGACGCAACAGACGTTTCCTCCCGAGGCGCACATGGCGTCGCGCGTCCAGATGGACGCGATTGACGGGGGAGTGATGACCTATCCGATTCAAGGGTGCGCGGACGGGATTCGCGGCGACCATCTGCTGATTGCACCGCCATTCACCATCACTTCGCAAATGATTGACATGCTTCTGCGGGCGCTCGAGCACGCCATCGCCGATCTCGACCGCTCCCATCAGGCGGGCATGGGAGGTTCCCCTGCACTTCTCTAGGTCCCGCAGCCGCTGGCCCGCGCTCGCTTGCCTGATTTTTCCGGCGCTTGTTTGGGCGGCGGCGGTGCGGATGCAGCCGGACCGGGGATACTCCGCCGCGGGGAGCGAAAGGGAGAAAGTTCTCGAAGCGCGCTACCGGTCACTGGTCTCGACCAGCCAGATTGCCCAATATCACAGGTACCTGACGGCGGAGCCGCATCCCGCGGGGTCGCAACGGAACAACGAACTGGCGCAGTGGGTGGCGGAGCAATGGAGGATGCAAGGGCTGGAAGACGTCGTCGTTCACCGCTACGACGTGATGAACTCCTCGCCGCGGGAAATCTCGCTGGAAATGATCCAGCCGAAACATTTTCGCGCCAGCCTGCGGGAAGACGCCTACAGCGTGGATCCGGACACGAAAAATCCGCACGCGGACGGGGCGTATCTGGGCTATTCGGCCTCGGGAGAAGTCACGGCTCCGGTGATTTACGCGCACAGCGGGAATCCGGAGGATTACGAGTATTTGAAATCGAAAGGCATCGACGTGCGCGGAAAGATCGCGCTCGTGCGCTACTCGAATCCCTACAGCTACCGGGGATTCAAGGCGCTGACGGCGCAGCGGATGGGGGCGGCCGCGATATTGATCTACTCCGATCCGGCGGAAGACGGTTACAAACAGGGCGCCGTGTTTCCGAAAGGGCCGTGGGGACCGGCGAGCCACATTCAGCACGGAGCGATCACGTACGATTTCATCGAGCCGGGCGATCCGCTGACTCCGGGATGGGCGTCGGTCCCCGGCGCGAAAAGGATTTCGCCCGCCGACGCGGTTTCACTTCCGAAGATCATCGGGATTCCGCTTTCCTGGCAGGACGCGAAACCGCTGCTGGAGAACATGGGCGGGCCCGTGGCGCCGGAATCGTGGCAAGGCGGGCTGCCGCTGAAATACCGGCTGGGCGGGGAGCGCGTGCAGGTCCATTTGAAAGTGAAGATGGACGACAGCATCAAACCGTATTACGTCACCGAAGGGCGGATTCGAGGGTCGGAGGATCCGGACGAATGGGTGATTCTAGGGAATCATCGCGACGCGTGGGTGTTCGGCGCGGTGGATCCATCGAGCGGGACGGCGGCGCTGCTGGAGATGACGCGGGACCTGGGGCAGCTGTTGAAGCAGGGAATCCGGCCGCGGCGGACGCTGGTGTTTTGCAGTTGGGACGGAGAAGAGTACGCGTTGACGGGCTCGACGGAATGGGGCGAGGAGTATGCGGGCGAATTGAAGAAAAAGGCCGTGGCGTATCTCAACGTGGACGAGGCAACGTCGGGAAAAAATTTCGAAGCGGACGCGGTGGGTTCGCTCGCTCCGCTGCTGGTGGACATCAGCCGGGAAATTCCGGCGCCGTCGGGAAAAAGCCTCTATGACGAGTGGCAAGCGTCGAGGCAGCGGGCGCTGGGGCGGACGGGTCCGCTGGAGGATTCCGAGCTTGCGGACACGCGAATCGGCAGCGGGTCGGATCACACCGTGTTCCTCAACTACCTTGGAATTCCGGTGGTGGGACTGACGTTCACCGGCCCGTACGGCGTGTACCATTCGCTCTACGACGATTATTACTGGATGAACCATTTCGGGGATCCCGGCTACAAATACCACACGGTGATGGCGGCGCTTTGGGGAACGCTGGGCCTGCGGCTGGCGAACGCGCGGATTCTGCCGTTGGATTTCGAGGCGTACGGGGCGGATATTTCACGGTTCATCGCCTCGCTGGACGATGAGACGCACGCCTCGATGCACGTGGATTTGGCGGGGTTGAAAGCAGGGGCGGAGGATTTTCAGACGGCAGGTCTGGCGCTGAATCAGAGCATCGGGGAGGCGCTCGCGAAGGGGAAGGTGGATGAGAGCGCGGCCACGCGCTTGAATCAGGAGCTGATGGAAGTCGAGCGCAACTGGTGCAATCCGAGCGGAATTCCGGGGCGGCCGTGGTTCAAGCACGTGTTGTACGGCACGCGTGAAACGTACGCGCACCTGGAATTGCCCGGGTTGACGGAAGCCGCGGAAGCGGGCGACTGGCAGCGGGCGGCGGAGCAAGCGCGGATTATCGAAGCGGCGCTCGCGCGCAACACGAAATTGCTGGAGCAAGCGCAGGGAGAATTAGACGGGGCCAGAGGAGCAGCAAAGCCATGAATACATTCGGAAGGGCTGTCTTCATTGTATTTTTTGCGGCGGGAGTTTTCGCGGGGCAGGCGCGGGCGCAAACCAAATCCACGGATGCGCCCGCTTCTCCCCGCGCCAGGGACCTGGGAATTCCGTTCGAAGGAACGCCGGGGCCGCTCAACGCCATCACGGATGTGAAGGGCGTGGAAGTGGGATTCCGAACGATCATTTCCGGAGAAGGAAAACTGAAGGTGGGCGTGGGGCCGGTCCGGACGGGAGTGACGGCGATTTTTCCGCGGGGAAAGAAATCGGCCGATCCCGTTTTTGCGGGGTGGTTCACGGAAAACGGAAACGGGGAAATGACGGGGACGAACTGGGTGGAGGAGTCGGGATTTCTCTACGGCCCGGTGATGATCACAAACACGCACAGCGTGGGGGTGGTCCGCGACACTGTAATCCGCTATCAACTGGAGGAGGGAATTCATATTCCTTCGCCGGATTGGTGGTCGCTTCCGGTGGTGGCGGAAACCTGGGACGGGCGATTGAACGATATTGACGGCTTTCACGTGAAGCCCGAGGACGCGATCGCGGCGATGGAAGACGCGAAACCGGGGCCGGTGGCCGAAGGGAACGTAGGCGGCGGAACGGGAATGATCTGCTTCGAATGGAAAGGAGGCACAGGGACGGCTTCCCGCGTGCTGCCCGCGAAGGAGGGCGGGTACACCGTGGGAGTGCTGGTGCAATGCAATTTCGGAACGCATCACTTGCTGCGCATCGCCGGGGTTCCGGTGGGCTATGAAATTCCCGGGAAGCCGGTGTGGAGCGCGGACACGGGCTCGATCATCGTGGTGGTGGCGACGAACGCGCCATTGCTGCCGCACCAACTGAAAAGAATCGCCAAGCGGGTGACGCTGGGGCTTGGGCGGCTGGGGAGCATATCGGGCGACGGTTCGGGAGATATATTCATCGCATTTTCGACGGCGAACGCCGGAGCGGGGCTGGCGGACAAACCGTATCCGGTGGAAATGCTTCCCAACGATCAGATGGACGGCCTTTTCGAGGCGACCGTGCAAGCCACCGAAGAGGCGGTGGTGAATGCTATGATTGCAGCGAAGACCATGACGGGGATCAATGGATTCACGGTGGAAGCGCTGCCGCACAACGAACTGCGCGCGGTGCTGAAAAAATATAACCGGCTGGTGGAGACGAAATAGCCGGAAACCCCGCGCGGCCTAATCAATCCTCTTGGAAAGGACCCGGCCATGAAGAACTTCATTATAGGAGTGATTTTCGCGCTGGTGGTTGCGGCCGCCGGCGTGAGCTATTACGTAATGAAAGGCTACGTGAACACGCGCGCGGACCAGCCGCCGTCGGCGATCGAGAGCAAGCTGGCGATGAGCGCGATGGACGCGTCGGCCGACCGGAACGCCCCCGACCAGAAGAATCCGGTGACGGCGACGGAAGAAAACCTGGTGGCGGGCGCAAAGCTCTTCCACGACAATTGCGCGGGATGCCACGGGCTGCCGTCGAACAGCGACACGGAGTTCGGGGAGTCTTTTTATCCTCCGGTGCCGCAATTTTTCAAGGACGCTCCGGACATGCCCGACAACGAAAATTTCTACGTGATCAAGCACGGGGTGCGGTGGACCGGGATGCCCGCGTGGAACAAGACCCTGACGGATCAACAGATCTGGCAGATCACGACGTTTCTCGCCACGATCGGGAAGCTCCCCCCCGCGGCTTTGCAGCAACTGGAGCCGCCGCTGCAGCCCGCGGCCGCCGCAACAGCAGCCCCGGCGAAAGCGGAGCACAAATAAGAGGGAAGAGGGCCGGCGGCGAGGCGAGGGAGCGAGATTCGCGCAGGCTGCGGCGAAAGACGGAAGGAAAAACGTGGCAGCGCGAAGGTCCGACTCCTGCTAGAATTTGCAATTTGGCGTTGCCCGGGCTAAGTTTTAGGAATGGCCGGCGCGCGGGAAACAAGCACCTGAAGATTTCGAATTCGGTGGCGGAAGCGCAGGATTCCGCCGCGAGGGGGAAACACGATGCCGGATGCGGTTGCGGACAAGGTAATTGCGACACTGGCTTCAGTGAAGCGAATACCCGCGGAGAAGATCACCCTCGAGACGAACCTTCAGGAGATGGGCATTGATTCGCTGGACGTGTTCACGCTGCTGTTCGAACTGGAGAACGCGTTCAAGATATCGATTCCGGACGACGATGTGCGGTCGATCCGGACGGTGAACGACATCGTCGAAGGCGTGAAGAAACTGCTCGCCGCGGCTCCTCCGGACTCCTCCTCTTCCGTGGGCTCCCCCACTCCGGCGAACTGATACATGTCTCCCCGGCGAGTTGCCGTCACGGGTCTCGGGATCATTTCACCGCTAGGACACAATCTCGAAGAAAACTGGTCGGCATTGCGGGAAGGCCGGAGCGCGATCCGGCCGATTCAAAACGTAAGCTTCACGCGCGTCCCGATGAAAATCCAGAATGGCGCGGAAGTGCGCGAGTTTGACGCCACAAAACATTTCGAGGGAGGGAAGGACAATTACCTGGACCGGTTCGCGCAATTTTCGGTGGTAGCCGCGCGCCAGGCGCTGCTGGATTCCGGCCTGGAGGCCGGGGCGGAATTGAAGAAATCGGGAGCGGTCATTTGCGGATCGGCGGTGGGCGGGCAATCGGCGATCGAGATCGGATTCGAGGATTTGTACGTCTCAGGACGCGGACGCGTGCACCCGCTGACGATTCCAAAGACCATGGCCAACGCCGGAGCGAGCCAAATTTCGATGGAGACCGGGTTCAGCGGGCCGACGTATACGGTGTCGACAGCCTGTTCCTCGGCCAACCACGCAATCGGACAGGCCTTCCGGCTGGTGCGCGACGGAATCGCGGAAGTGGCGATCACGGGGGGAAGCGAGGCGCCCTTCACAATCGGGATGCTGAAGGCCTGGGAAGCGATGCGGGTGATCGCTCCGGACACATGCCGGCCGTTCAGCAAGGACCGGAAAGGAATGATCCTGGGCGAGGGCGGGGCGATGATGATCCTCGAGTCCATGGAGGCGGCGCGGGCGCGCGGGGCGAAAATCTACGCGGAGCTATGCGGATTTGGGATGACTTCGGATGCGCACCACCTGACGCAGCCGACCGTGGAAGGGCCGGCGCGCGCGATGAAGGGGGCGCTGGACGAAGCGGGGCTGGCGCCGGAGGAGATTGGCTACATCAACGCGCACGGGACGGGAACGCCGGGGAACGACCCAGTGGAAACGGCGGCGATTCACGCGATTTTCGGGGCGCATGCGAAGTCGCTGGCGGTCAGCTCGACGAAATCCATGCACGGGCACGCGCTGGGCGCGGCAGGGGCTCTGGAAGCGATTGCGACGGTCCTGGCGCTGCACCACGGCATTCTGCCCCCGACGGCCAACTTCACGGAGGCCGATCCCGAGTGCGACCTCGACTATATTCCCAACCAGGCGCGCCCCCTGCGCGTCAATGCAGCGCTCTCGAACTCGTTCGCCTTCGGCGGGCTGAACGCCGTGATTGCCTTCCGGGCCTACCGCTAAGCAGCCAATCCAAACAGACCTAGCCGCCAGCTCGAAGAGCGGCGGAGGTCCGATTTAATTTTGAGGCGTGAAGGATTCCGGGAACTAAAACAATCCGCGGAGATGGGGAAGAATCATGCTCCAGCCCGTGACTTTGACGCCCCAGTTGCGGGTCAGCTCGTCGGAGAGAGTCAAGGTGACCATAATTCCCAGCCAGACGAAGGCGGCCACGATGACGACCTTCGTCAAAGTGGGCGAATATTTCACATGCATGAAGAAGAGAATGACCAAAAGCATTTTGGCGACGGCGATGGCCAGAGCGGCGACAAGGTTGAATTTGCCCATGTCAACGTAGGCGACGGCGGTGGTGAGTGCCGTCAGGAAAATGAGGGAGACGAAAACGGCGACGTAAATTTTTACGGGTACGACGTGTCCGGACATTAGTGTGTCACTCCGGGAATGGGATACCGGCCGCCCGCCAGGTAGAGCAACGGAAACAGGAAAATCCAGATGATGTCAACGAAGTGCCAGTATAGGCCGGTGTTTTCAAGGGGAGCGTAATAGTGTTCGTTGAAGCGCCCGCGCGCCGCCATGATGGTGAGGACAATGAGGATTCCGATTCCGACGATCATGTGAAGAGCATGCAGGCCGGTCATGAAGAAATAGAAGCAGAAGAACATCTGGACGTGGGGATCGCCGCGGAAACCGAACCCGGGAATCAGGTGCTCGTGGTAGTCGGCTCGCCACTCGAAATTAAACTTGAGGAAGAGGAAGAGGGCTCCGAGGATCATGGTGAGGATGAGAAAAAGGATTTGAGGCTTTTTCTTCCCGACCTGCGCCGAATGGATGGCCAGGGCCATGGTCAAGCTGCTGGCAATGAGGACGGCGGTGTTGGTGGAACCGAACTTGATGTTGAGGAGGTGGCTGCCATCGTCGAAAGCGCCGGGAAAGTGGGAGCGGTAGACGATGTAGCCCATGAACAGGCCGCCGAAAAACATGATTTCGGTGGCGAGGAAAAGCCACATGCCGAGATTCACGGCCTCGCGCTGCTGCTCGACTTCCTCGAACTGGTGGGCGAAGCCGGGCGGATGCTCTCCGTGGACGGCATGAACCGTCATATCAGCCACGGGCCACCTCCGGCAACTGCGGGTAGTTGTAGGCTTCCTCGGTCACAATCGGAATTTCCTCGAAGTTCTCCGTAGGCGGCGGAGAAGGCGTCTGCCACTCGAGGCCCTTCGCGCCCCAAGGATTGGGGCCGGCGAGAGGGCCGTAGCGAATCGACCAGATAAAATAGATCAAAGGGATCACGTAGCCCACCGCGAGGATGGACGCTCCGGCGGAGGACATCACGTTGAGAACCTGGAACTCTGGGGGATAGACGGCGTAGCGGCGCGGCATGCCAAGATATCCCAGAACGAATTGCGGGAAGAAGGTCAGGTTGAAACCGATAAAAATGACGAAAGCGGAGAACCGCGCCCAGGCGTCGGGATAAAGGCGGCCGGTAATTTTGGGCCACCAGAAATGGAGGCCGCCCATGTAGGCCATCACGGCGCCGCCGACCATGATGTAGTGAAAGTGAGCGACGACGAAGTAGGTGCCGTTCAGATGGACATCGGTGGCCAGCGAAGCGAGGAACAGGCCGGTGAGGCCGCCCATCGTGAAGAGGCCGATGAAGCCGAGAGCGTAGAGCATGGGCGCCTGATAGGAAATGGAGCCTTTGTACAGAGTGGCCGTCCAGTTGAAGACTTTCACGGCCGAAGGGATGGCCACCAGGAAGCTGAGGACGGAGAACACCAGCCCGGCATAGACGGACTGGCCGGTGACGAACATGTGGTGACCCCAGACGAGGAAGCTGATGACGGCAATCGACATGCTGGAAAAGGCGACGACGGAATAGCCGAATATGCGCTTGCGGGAGAATGCGGTGATCAACTCGCTGATGACGCCCATTCCCGGCAGAATCATGATGTAAACGGCGGGATGGGAATAGAACCAGAACAAGTGCTGGAAGAGGAGGGGATCGCCGCCGACGGCCGGATCGAAAATGCCGACGTGGAGGAGGCGTTCAAGGCCGAGCAAGAAGAGAGTGATGGCGATGACGGGAGTGCCGAGAATGAAAATGATGCTGGTGGCGTACATGGCCCAGATGAAGAGGGGCAGCCGGAACCAGGTCATGCCCGGAGCGCGCATTTTGTGAATCGTGACGATGAAGTTGAGGCCGGTCAAAATGGAGGAGAAGCCGGCGATAAAGACTCCCAAGGCGACGGGGATGACGGCGGAATGCGAGTAGGAGCTGCTGAAGGGCGTGTAGAAGGTCCAGCCGGTATCCACACCGCCGGAAATCGCGGCATAGAGAGTCAAGGAAGCGCCGATGATGTAGATGTACCAGCTCATGAGATTGAGCTTGGGGAAGGCCACGTCGCGGGCGCCGATCATCATGGGGATGAGGAAGTTGCCGAGAGTGGCGGGAATGGAAGGAACGAGGAAGAAAAAGACCATCACGATGCCGTGAATCGAGAAGAGGCGATTGTAGGTTTCAGGTTCGACGAGAGCGCCCTGCGGCTCGATCAGGTGGATGCGCATCATCGTGGCGGCGACACCGCCCACGATGAACATCAAGGTGATAGAAACCAGATAGAGAAGCGCGATGCGTTTGTGGTCCGTGGTCAGCAGCCAGGACTTAATGCCGTAGTTGGCATTCAGATAGTTCAGGCGTGACTCAACCGGAATTTCCGGGAGTTCTGTCGTGGCCGTACTCATTTGCCGCTCGTCTTCCTTTCTTCCGAGCCCAGCGACTTAATGTAAGAGATCAGTTGCAATAATTGCTCCTCGTTGATCTGCCCCTGGAAGCTGGGCATGATCGGGGCGTAACTGGGAAGCTCGACGGAGTTCGGCACGGAGATCGCGTTGCGGAGCAAAGTCTCATCCACAATCTTCGACTGGCCGTTCTGGAGCTTCTCCGACTTGCCAAACAATCCTACAAGAGAGGGGCCGCGGCCGGTGCCGTCGGCGAGGTGGCAGGTGGCGCAGCCATACTGGAGGAAGAGCTTCTCTCCGGCCTGGGACATGGATTCCGTCTCGGTGCCTCCGGCGAGCCAGGTGGCATAATCCGTGGGATTCATGACGTAGACCCAGCCGATCATTTTCGAGTGATCGGTTCCGCAATACTGCCCGCAATAGAGATGGAACGTGCCGGTCTCGGTGGCCTCGAACCAGAGCGAGGTGTAACGGCCGGGGAGAACGTCTTTTTTGACGCGAAACGCGGGAATATAGAAATCGTGAATGACGTCCTGGGACGTCATGATGACGCGCACAGGGGTATTGACGGGGACGTGGAGCTCATTGATTTCGCGGACGCCCTCGGGATGCTCGACCTGCCACATCCATTGCTTGCCGATCACGAAAATTTCCATGGAGGCGCGGGGCGGGCGCGAATTTCTGACGTAGAGGAAAGAGGCCCACACGAAAATCACGACGCAGATGATAGTGGGAATGATGGTCCAAGTGAGCTCGAGCGGCAAATGCTCATGGGGTCCGCCGGCGATTTCGTCTTCGCTGCGCCGCCGGTAGCGGATCATGAAGTAGAAAATCGTGAAGAAGATCAGAGCCGTGAAAAACAGGGTGATCAGGGTCAAAAAGAAATACAGCCTGTCCACGCCTTGGGCGATGGTCGAGGCGGCCGGAGGATGCAGCCTGGGTAACGCGACCCAAGCCGCTGCCATTGCCGCGGAGCCAGTTTGTAGAAGACCCATCATGATCGGTTGTGTGCGTCCCTTCGCAGACGGCTCCGGCGGGCCGGAGCGCCTGAATTACGACTTTTTCGCCGGCAGCGCGTAACGCTCGCTGCGTGCGAGGAAGAAAATGGCGATGCCCATGAGCACGATGGTGAGGCCTCCGGCTGCCTTGAGGATGCGCGCGATCAGCACGCCGTACCGGCCGGTGTGCGGATCGTATTGGCAGCAAAGCAGGAGCAGGGCGTCAACGGGCGTTCCGATTTTACCGCCGGAGGCCTCGACCAATCCGAGGCGCATGTCCCGGGCGTGATATTCGATTCCGTAGAAGTAGCGAGACACCCTGCCGTCGGGCGTGAGGACCATGATGCCGCTGGCATGGGCGTATTGATGCGATTCAGGATCGTAGGCGTAATGGAATCCCACGGCATCGGCGAGGGCGCGAATCTGCGGCTCGCGTCCGGTGAGAAAATGCCATCCGGCGGCACCGGTGGGACGCGCGTAAATCCCCGTGTACATTTCCTGCTTGGCCTTGGCCAAGGCGGGCGTGTCGGTGGGGTCAATACTCACGGTGAGAACTTCAAAATCCTTGCCGGCGTCCAAGGAGGTCTGTTCCTTGAGAACGTTCAACAGGCCGTTGAGGACCTGGGTGCAGAGCATGGGGCAGGTGAAATAGACCAAAGAGAGAACCACGGGCCGGCCGGGAGAGAAATATTGCTTCAATTGAACGGGCTGGCCGTTTTCATCCACGAAGGTGAGGTCCAGAGGAACCTGGGCGTTCAATTTCTGGTCAATGCGGATATCTTTCAAAAATTGCGGGCGCACAGCAATGCTCTGAGTGGGCTCGGAGAATTGGGCAGAGGCCGGCGAGCAGAAGAGCAAGCTCGCGACGGCAGCGAGGGCGAACCAACCGCCCCATCTGGCTATCCCTTTCATTTCGACTTCCCTTTCCACTTCTTTTTCCTCCGTCCCGGGCCGATCTATTCCTTCTCTTTGGGCTTGGCGGCTTCGAGTTCGCTGACCACATATCCGCACTGCCCCTGAATGTACGGCGTGGACGGAACAGCCGTCGTGTCCGGCGGCAATTCGGAAGCGGCCGCGGCGGCCGAAGTCTGAGCGGCGGGGCGAGTGGGCAATCCCCGCTGCAAGAGCAAAGTCATAGCGCGGTCGATCGGAAGACGGACGACGCCCGCCTGTTCGTCCACCCAGCCGTAGGAATCAAGCCTCTGCTCCTCGGCGGTGCAATAAGTTTGCAGGTCTGCTTCTGGGTGCGCCTGCAACTGAGGCGAAGGAGGAACCACCTGCTCGCTCTTGACCATGGGCGAAACGGTGGGGCCCAGCGGCTGGGCCTTTTCGTAAAGCTCAAACGTCCAGCGCATGGCCACCATCACAACCGCGATCACGACGACCAGGACAATCCCCAATTTCAGGAGAGTCCTGGGGTTGACATCGCGGCGTTCGTAGCGGTCGCCGGGACGCGGCCCGGGCGCGCCAGCCGAGCCTTTAGTCTCCATGCTCATTCGAAAGCACTCCTTCAAATCGCGGATCATGCTGCGGGAGCAAAGGCCATTTCTTCAGCTGAGACAAGAAAGTGGCCAGCCAGACGCCGCCGATCCCCACCACGGCGAAAAGATCGAGCCAGTGGATGTGCGGCCCAATTTTCTGAAAGGACGGCACAACCAGCCAGTAAACATCCAGAAGAGTCAAAACAACCATGTAGCCGGCAATCCAGGAAAGATTGCGGAGGCGGCGCTTCAGAGGGCGCTGCAAGAGATAGAAGAAGGGGATAAAGAAGTGGAAGACGATGAGGACCGCCGCCACTCCGCCCCAGCCGCCAAAGGCGCGCGTCAAATACCAGGGAATTTCGTCCTTGAGGTTTCCGGACCAGATGAGCAGGAACTGGTCGAAGGAGAGATAGGCCCACAAAAGAACGAAAGTGAGCATCAAGTTGCCGAGATCGTTGTAGTCGGAGGGGCGAATGCAATCCTCGAGCGGAAGTCCATCGGAAAGCAGGCGGAGAACGACGAGAGTGAAGGACATGGCCACGAGGGCCTCCACGACAATGAAAATCATTCCGTAAATCGTGGAGAACCAGTCGGGCTCGAGCGACATCACCCAGTCGAAGGCGGCGAAGCTGACAACGAGGCCCCAAATCACGACGCCGACGCCGCTCATCCGCATCATGCGCGTGGCGAGTTTCCGATCGCCGGTGCGGTCTTGTTCTCCCGACCATTTGTTCAGGAAGAAAACCAGGATGAGGAGCAGGGCGAAATAAATAATTACGCGGGCGGTGAAAAAGCCGGGGCGGAGATAGACAACCTTGAAGTGGTGCAAATAGTCGTCGGGGGCCCAGCCGGCTTTGGTCCAGGGATAGAGAGCCGACATGCCGAACCAGAGCGGAATGTAGAGAACGGCCATGAGGAAAAATGTGCGCGAACCCGCCTCGAGGATGCGGCGGATGGGATATCCCCACGGGCCGCCCGTCAAGTGATGGAGCATGAGAATCGCCATGCATCCCAGAGGGATCGAAATCCAATACACGTAGGAGAACAGATAGGAGCGGAAAAACTGCTCGGAGTGGCTGTAGCCAAAAATGGCGCAGAGGGCGAGGCCGACGACGCCCAAAACAAGGGCCTGTTTCTGCACGCGGTCGAATTGTGGCCGAAGCTTTTCGGGCAAGCTCATTTCGATGACTCCGCTGGCTGCCCGGCAGGCTGCTGGGCCAATTTATCGCGCTCGGCTGGGGGCACGTCGTCCAAGCGGGCGTTCTCGCTCAACTGGAGCGCGCGGATGTAAGCGATGATCCGCCAACGATCGGCAGGCTCGACGCGGGACGCGTAGCTGTACATGACACCGTAGCCGTTGGTGATGACGTCGAAGAAATGCCCGGCGGGCGCGGCGCGCAGGCGGTCAATGTGGTACGAGGGCGGATTGGGGAAGCCGCGCATGACGATCATGCCGCGGCCGTTGCCCGTGTACCCGTGGCAAGGAGTGCAATAGATGTTGAAGCGCTGCTGGCCTCGGCGGAGGTCGGCGGGGGTGATGGGGAATGGAAACTCATCGGCCACCACGCCGTTGATTCTGCCGGAATAGAGCAATTCGTCGAGGCGCAACTGGCCGCGCGCCACCGTGCCCGGCACGGTGGGGCGTTCGGAGCGGCCGTCGCCGAAGAAATTGGTGCCGTCGTAGGGAAGATATTTCGGCTGGATGTGCATGTCCAAGCGGCATCCGGCGAGAGCGAGCGCGGCAATTCCGAGACATCCGGCGCGGCGGAAGAATTTTCCGGCGCGGCGCAAGACGTTCGATTCGAAAGTGGTTTCAGACCTCAATCTCAAACACTCCATGTGGTTTCAAGCCTTCGAGGAATCCCTTGGTTTGGACCAAGTCGAATTTCTCGTCCTTGGCGAGAATGCAAAGAAAGAAACGGTCGGTCGAGGCGAGAGCGAAGCGCTCGACGTTGAAAACCGGATGATAGGGAGTCGGGAGGCCGTTGAGGGCCAGCATTCCGAACACGGTCGTAAGAGCGGCGCCCAAAATGGTGAGCTCGAAAGTGATGGGGATCCACATCGGCCAGCTGTTGAAGGGCTTCCCACCGATGATCCAGGGAAAGCTGATGACGTTGGCGTAATAACACATGCCGAAGCCGGTGGAACCGCCGAGGATGCCGCCAATCAGAACGAAGAAGGGAAGCGAAGTGCGCTTGAAACCCACGGCTTCGGAGAGTCCGTCGACGGGGATGGGAGTGAACGCGTCGATCTTCTTGTAGCCAGCGGCGTGGGTGCGGCGAGTCGCATCCAAAACCTGCTCGGGGGTTTCGAACTCCGCCAGCAAACCGTAAATGGGCTTGCGTTTCATGGCACTAGTCGTGGATCTCCGGGTTGGGATTCCGCACGCGCGCGAGGTAGGTCGTGCGCGGCCGGGTGTTCAAATCCTCGAGCAAACCGTAATTGCGGGTCTGGGCCTTGAGCTTCGAGACGCGGCTGGCGGGATCGTTGATGTTGCCGAAAATGATGGCTTCGGCGGGGCAAGCCTGCTGGCAGGCGGTGACGATTTCGCCGTCGCGGACGGTGCGGTTTTCGACTTCCGAGTGAATCTTGGCCGCGTTGATCCTTTGCACGCAGTAGGTGCATTTCTCCATCACACCGCGGCTGCGGACGGTGACATTCGGGTTGCGCACGCCGTAGAGGCTGGGCGTGGTGTAGTCGGAGTAGAGATAGAAATTGAAGCGGCGGACTTTGTACGGACAGTTGTTGGAGCAGTAGCGCGTGCCGACGCAGCGGTTGTAGGTCATGTCGTTCAAGCCCTCGGGCGTGTGCGTGGTGGCGCCGACCGGGCAGACATATTCGCAGGGAGCATTTTCGCACTGCATGCAGGGGAGGGGCTCGTAGTAGATCTCGGGATTTTCGAGGCCGCCGCGGAAATACGTGTCGATGCGGATCCAGTGCATGGCGCGGCCGCGAATCACCTGGTCTTTGCCCACGACGGAAATATTGTTTTCCGACTGGCAGGCAACGACGCAGGCGTTGCAACCCACGCAGCGGTTCAAATCGATGGACATGCCCCAGGCATAGCCTTCGCGTTTGAAGCCGGGATAGATGGACAAGCCGTTGGCCGTGGAGGTCTCGGGAATCTGCGCGAACTTGGGATCCTTGCGGAAATCCTCGAGATCGGCGACCTGGACCAAGTCGCGGCGGAAGGCGGAGACGCTCTCGGCATCGGCGGGATGGCCTTCGAAGTCGATGGTGTACTGGTGCTGGAACTGGGCGAAGGAATAGGTTTTGCCAGTCTTGGCGAGCTTGAGCCCGCGGGCAATCCAGGGCGCAGCGGAAGTGCGCATAAAGTTGGTGTTGAATCCGGGACCTGTTCCGATATTCCCGGCGCGGCTGCGGCCAAAGCCAAGGTGAAGCGTGACGGAATTGTCGGCATGGCCGGGAACCAGAAAGACGCCGGCATTCATGTAACGGCCGGCGAGTTCGAGCTTGACGTAATCGCCGGAGGTAACGCCGAGTTTCTTGGCGGTTGCGGGGCTGACCATGGCGGCGTTGTCCCAAGAGAGGCGAGTGATGGGCTTGGGAATTTCCTGGAGCCAGCCATTGTTGGCGAAGCGGCCGTCGCCGATGGTGGGATCGGGCAGATAGACGATCTCGAGCGATTGTTCTTCGGCAGAGCCGGCGGCGGGAATTTGCGCCGCGAAATTGGGGCTCAAAGAAACGGGAATGGCGGGCAGAGCGGTGCCAGCCATGAGGCCGTCGTGGAGGGAGGTTTCCCAGAAGGCATCGTAAGCGGCACCTTTCTCGGTGCGCTGGGCCGCCCAATAATCGTGAACGAGGTCGTGCGGGGATTTTTCCACGCCGGTGAGAACGGCAAGAATTTCGTGGGGCGAATGGCTGTGGTAAAGGGGAGAGATCAAGGGCTGGACGACGCCGACGGTGCCGTCGTAGGCGCGCGAATCGCTCCAGGATTCGAGGTAGTGAGTGGCGGGAACGTGCCAGTGGCAGAGTTCTGCAGTCTCGTCGTTGTGAAGGCCGGTGTGGACGCGCAGAGTCGCTTTGAGGAGCGCGTTGCTGAAATCGAGATCGGCGGGAGCTTCGTAGACAGGATTGCCGCCGAGGATGAGAAGGAATTCGACCTGGTTGGCGTTGAGGTCGTTGACGAGAGCCGAGAGAGATTCAAATTCGTTGACGGGACTGGCCTCGAGCGGCTCGGTGAATTCAACCGTCTTGCCGAAATTGCCGAGCGCGGAATTCATGGCGTGGGCGAGCGCGTGAACCGCGGGCGGCTGGTGATCGCCGGCGACAACCAAGGACGCGCCGTGATGGGCCTTCAAGTCACGAGCCACGGCCGCGAGCCAATCGGCGGGGACGACACCGCTCGAAGAGTTGGATGACGCGGGAAGCGAGACGCCGACGGCGGCCGCGAGTTGACGCGCGAAGGCCTCGACATCGCTCGAACGAATCGGGAGGCGATGATCCGCCATGGCGCCCGTGCTCGAAGTCATGCTCTCAACGACGTACAAACGGTTCAGATTGGTTGAGGGGCCAGCCTCGAGATTCCGGCGGGAAGAAAATTCGCGGGCGTAGCGGACGTGGCCCGAACCGGTCATGAGGAAATCGGCGTCGAGCGAGACGATTACGTCGGCGCGGTCGTAGTGGTACACGGGATTGACCGGCTTGCCGAAGGCGAGGCGAGTCCCTTCACGAACGGAATCCCCCGACAGAGGCTCATATTGGTGCCACTTGGCTTCGGGAAACTGGGCGAGGAAGTCGCGAATTTGCGAAGCGAGAGTCGGGGAGGTGACCGTCTCGGTGAGAATGCGGACTCCGGTTCCCTTGGGAGCGAACAGCGTGCGGACATCCCCCATGGCCGCGACAAAGGAGTCCCAGTCGCTGATGCGGCCTTTGTAGACCAAGGCTTGCGAGCGGTCGGGGTCGTAGAGATTCAAAACGGAGGCTTGGGTGAAAACGTCCGTGCCGCCAAGGCTGCCGGGGTGCTGCGGATTGCCCTCGATCTTGGTGGGGCGCCCCATGTGGCTTTCGACCAACAGGCCGGTGGCCACGCCGTTCAGGACCATGGAAGTGGCGTAGAAGAGAGCCTTGCCGGGAATGATTTCCTCGGGCTGGCGGACGTAGGGAACGATTTTTTCGGTGGGAAGCTTGGTGCAGGCGCCGAGACCAGCCATCGCGGCGGAGGCGGCCATCAGCTTGAGAGCATCGCGGCGGTTGATGCCGTCCTGGACCTTGTCGGTCTTCTCCTCGGCATTGGCGGGGAACTCGTTTTCGAGGAAGTCGCGGTACTCCTTGGTCCCCGACAACTCCTGCAAGCTTTGCCAGAAACGTCTCCCGTTGCCTTGCGCCAGAGTCTCCTGGACCTTGGCGAGGTCGATAGAATCATTCGGATTCGAGTTTTGGGTCATGGTTCCGTTTTCACCGGTGACACGTCGAGCAGTACTGCAAACTCTGGATTTTGTATTCCGCCACCAAGTCCTTGCCAAGCTGCATCTGGTCGGAGGGCGGATGATACAACGGGTTGAAAACCTGATCGCGAGGCCGGACATACTTGGCCGGCTGGCGATGACAATTGAGGCACCAGGACATGTAGAGGGTGCCTTCGCGGTATGTCAAGGGCATGCTGGCAATGGGTCCATGGCAAGTGGTGCAGCCAATGCCCTTAGCCACGTGGATGCTGTGGTTGAAATAAACGAATTCGGGGAGAGCGTTGACGCGGGTCCAGGACAGAGACTGGCCCGTGCGGTAACTCGCACGAACGGGCTCAAGCATGGAGGCGTTCGTCCAAATCTGGGAATGACAGGTCATGCAGGTTTCCGTCGGGGGAAGACCCGCGAAAGAGGATTTTTCGACCGAAGTGTGGCAGTAGCGGCAATCGATTCCGAGCTGTCCGACGTGGTGTTTGTGGCTGAAGGGGACGGGCTGCTCGGGAGCTTCGCCCACGGTGGTGTAATACGGGGAGAGCTCGATCCCGTACAAAGCCGCGCCGAGCGCCGCAATGATAAACAAGCCGCCGAAAATACTGACGCGCGAGATCAGGTTCGTGCTGCGATGGAAGATCTGTGACATCGAAGCCCTTGGCGCTCCTTACTATGAATGGCCTTGCTCTTTATCCGTTTCGTGCACGAGTGACCTGACCTCGACCATGGAGATCATAGGCAAGAAGCGGATGAAGAGGTAGAACAGAGTCAAGAACAGCCCGAAAACTCCAATCAAGGTCGCCCAGTCCCAGCGAGTCGGATAGAACATATTCCAGATCGAGGGAGTGAAGTCCCGGTGCAAGCTGACCATGATGATCACGAAGCGTTCCAGCCACATTCCAATATTGACGACGATGGAGATGATGAACAGGAGCCAGACATTCTGGCGGACTTTTTTGGACCACAAGGCCTGCGGGATCACAAGGTTGCAGGCGATCAGCGGCCAGTACAAAACCCAGTAGGGACCGAACATCCGGTTCATCATCATGTACCGGTCGAAGGGATTGCCGCTGTAGAACGACATGAAGGTCTCGACGATATAGCTGTAGGCGACAATGACGCCCGTGGCCAGCATGATCTTACCCATGATGTCGAGGTGCTTCATGGTGACCAAATCTTCGAGGTGATAGAACTTGCGGAGCGGGATGGCCAGGCTCAGGACCATGGCGAATCCGGAATAGATAGCGCCGGCGACGAAATAGGGGGGGAAAATCGTGCTGTGCCAGCCGGGAAGAATGGCGATGGCGAAGTCGAAGCTCACAACCGTGTGAACGGAGACGACGAGTGGCGTGGCCAAACCGGCCAAGAGGAGGGTGGCCATCTCGTAGCGGGACCAGTGGACGGCGGACCCGCGCCAGCCCATGGAAAACATGCCGTATAGAATTTTTGCGACCTTATTTTTCGCGCGGTCACGGAGAGTCGCAAGGTCGGGGATGAGCCCGACAAACCAGAACAAGAGAGAAACGGTGAAATAGGTGGAAACCGCGAAAACGTCCCAGACGAGCGGGCTGCGGAACTGGGGCCAGAGCCACATGACGTTGGGATAGGGCAGGAGGTAATAAAACATCCAGGGGCGGCCCATGTGCAGGAGGGGGAAAGCGCCGGCGCACATCACGGCGAAGATGGTCATGGCCTCGGCGAAACGATTGATGGAGGTGCGCCACCGCTGGTGCATAAGGAGGAGAAAGGCGGAAATCAGAGTGCCGGCATGGCCAATTCCGATCCACCAGACGAAGTTGGTGATGGCATAGGCCCAGCCAATGGGAATGTTGATGCCCCAGATGCCAACGCCCTTGACGAGCAGAAGGGTGATGACATAGTTCAAAAGCATCAGGAGGGCGAAGGAAATGGTGAAGCCGACAAGCCAGCCCTTCGTCGTGCCGCGACTGAGCACGATGGAGCTGATTTTATCGGTAACCGTGGCCAGAGTATGGCCAGGACCAAGCAAGGCCTCCGCAGGCCGCCTTACCCCAACAATTTCCTGTGAATCTTCAGAATCCATGCGGTGTCCCCACAACAAGGCTCGAATTCCACCAAATTACGAGAAGGGGCATCGTAGGCTTACTATCATCGCCCGCCACCCGAGGAGGCGATTTGCCGTCCGAAGAAGACTTGGACACAAAAGCGGGGCGATTAATTGCCAAAGTTGCGACTGAAAATATAACTTATGATGCCCGCTTCGCCTTACTTAGGACCGCTCACTATAAAACCGCAAACGCCCGGACGCAAGTGGAAATCAGAAAATTTCTCGGACTGAATTTTGCGGCGCGCGAAGGATCCATTGAGACTTGCGGTTCACTGCGCAACGGACAAGACAGTCAGATGAGGATCAATCGCCAGGCGTTCCGGCTTGAAACGGGATTCGAATCTGAAACGGGTCGCCTCTCCGGTCGTAACGACGTCTCCCAAAAATTCGAGCCTTCCTTTTTCTCGCACAGAATAGAGAGGAATGCGCTCGGTGAATGTGTCGTCCACGCCGTCCTGGGAGAGAGTGCCGTAAACGACGAATCCCTTCGCGGAAGATTTGGCGCCAAAGCGGACTGAATAGCGGGGAATATTCGTGCCATAAACCCATTCGTCAAAAAACCAGCGCAGATTGCCGCTTCCGTCCAAATTCATCGCGGGGGTCATCTGGGTTTCTGCGGCTTTTTCGAAGCCGGCGGTGGTGAGGGGCTGATAGGCGTATTGCTGCAAGACGGATTGAAGGAAGGAATAGAAGCGGGCGTCGGGCTGCTTGGATTTTTCATCGCGCATCAATTCGCGAAGCATGTGAATCACCCAAGCCCCTTTGTCGTAGACGATGACATCGTAGGCGTCGGGATTTTCAGCCGTGGAAAGGCGATAGCCGAGCGTGAGCGGGCCGGCCTGTTCGATGGGCTCGTCTTTACCGGGCGATTTTTGGAAGAGCTCGCGGCGGTATTCTTCGAGCCAGGTCTGAAGGCGGTTGGTGCCGGGCTTCTTGAAGTCGGCGAACATCAGAGCCTGGTAAGTGGCCATGCCTTCTTCAATCCAAACGTCGCGATAGGTGGCCGCCGTGGTGAGGTTTCCCCACCACTGGTGAACGACTTCGTGGTAGGGGAGCAACTGCTGGGTTTCCTGCTGCGTGATTTGGGCCAGCCCGGCTCTCTGCTGGGCCTCGGGAGGAAGAAAGGCGAGAGTGGACAGATACATGAGTCCGGGCCAACCCTGACCGAACGATCCGGGAATCGGCGATACCTGCATTTCGGGGAAGGGAAACTTTCCATCCATCTTTTCGTAAAACTGGATCGAGTCTTCGATTCCGGTTCCGAGCTGGCGGATGACGTCGGACGGGACAACGACGGAAGGCGCCTGCATGTTCACGGAATCGGGGCGCGTGAGACCGGCGCCGATCGCAGTGGGGAAATTGGGCATGACTTCGGGCAACGAGGGACGAAGCCGCGCGGCGATCTGGGCGTCGAGTTCCTGGTTGGCGTAGATGCGAACGACAGGAGACTTGCCCTGAGTTTCGCTGGTGTAATCTCCGAGATTGAATCCGGCAACGGCGAAGGGCTTTTCCGATAGCCAACGAGCGGTTCGAACGTCGCCGTCGTCGGCCGCTTTGCCTTCGACGCCCGTGGCCACGAGAGTGAGCCGCCTGGGCCAGTGGAACGTGAGATCGAGAGGAGTGAAAAACCGGAGGTCGGGGGCGTGGGCATACCAGGCGCCGCGATAGCCCACAAAATAAACGCCGTTTCCCGCGTCCTTAATCACGCTTCCGTGATAGGAGACGTCAATGTTCACGTTTTCTCCCGGCGTCACGGCATCGGGGAGCACGACGAAGACAAAATTGTTGCCCTTCTGCTGAATTTGGCGGGCGCTCAAATTTTCATTTTGAAAGAAGGCCAGCGGCTTTTTTTCCTCGGTCACTTTCTCGACAACGAGATCCTTCGAAAGTTCGAGAGCAACGACGCGTTCGCCGGCCCGGGCGGCCCTTAAGTGCACGGCGGTGGCGCCCGTAAGGGAGAGATCGGGCGCGATGGTGGTATCAACCTGGTAATCGACGGGCTGGAAGGTGACGGGCGCGGGGAGCGGTCCGGTATCGCCGGCGTTGGTCGCCGGGAAGGACGCCCAAACATCGAAGAAAGACTCGCCGTTAGTTTTCAGCGGCTGCCCGATGAGGACCTGTTCGGCGCGCCGGGCGTCCACCATCAGTTCGATCGGTCCGTTCGGACCGCCGGCGAGAGTCGCCGAGAAATAAGGCAAGGGATTCTTGGAAAGCAAGTCCTCGAGAATGCGCACGGAGTGTCCCGGATTCATGTCGGCCACAATGTTGGACCATTCGGCTGCGAATTGCGGGTCGGGTGAATCGTCAGCGTCGGCTTGCTTAAGCTGGCTTTGCATTTCCTGCGCGGTCGCGTCGGTGAAACGGAAGTAAGCGGTCGTGAAGGACTGATCCAAAATGGGGAGGCCGAGGAACTGGGCGAGAGAGCGGCGCTCGCCGGCATCGCGAGGAGTGGCAATCACGTGGCCTTGTCCGCTGTAAACGGCTCCGGTGACGCGCCCGTCAATCGCCTGGAAAAAAGCGAGCTTTCCTTCTTCGAGACGAATGCGGATCACATCGCGTTCGAGAGCCAAATTTTCGACGTCGAAGACGTGATCGCCGTCGGGCCGGAGCGCATTCAACGCGGCATAGACCGAATGCGGATCGGCCAATGGCGCGGGGGGCACCGAGGCTTGGGCTGGCGGATTTTCAGCGCTTGCCTGGTAGGCAAATGACGGAAGGGGAAATGCCGCTTCGGCCGCAGCGGCAGCGAGGAGAAGCGCGCCCACCCGCAGGTGAGTGAAACGACGCATGAGGCGACTGTACATCTTGGACAAGAGCCAGGGGAAGCAAGAAAACACAGCCGACGCATGAGCACCGGTGGCGAGCAGGTGTCAGGTGTACAAAAAAGGGAACCTCTACTTCGCCGATTGGACTAGCGCCGAAGGCAAACGGACGCGCAAATCCTTCGACTCCCCAACCGCAGCGCTCAAACACGAGGAACACCAGAAGGCCAAATCACGAGCAGCAAAAAATACCCCGGCCTCCGCACGCTACAAGGGTCAATCGAAGCGTGGGCGGAGGCGCACCCGAAAATCGCGGACGCGCGCCTCATCGCCCAGGAAGCACAAAACCACCTCGACCCAATCCAGCTAGCAGCCGTGACGCCAATCCACATCGCAAGGCTGGTGGCCGCATGGACGCAACGGCTAGCGGCAGCAACCGTATTCCGCCGCGCCAACACACTCCGGCGCATTCTCCGGGATCTCGAGTACGACGACCTCCCGCGAGGGCTCACCGAAGCGGTCCCACAGTTCAAGCAGCCGCCGCCACGCGAAACAATCGCCACGCCCGAAGAGACAGCGAAGCTCTACGCACAAGCGCCGCCGTTCCTCCAACTCTTCCTCCACCTCCTGAACGACAGCGGACTCCGATTCGCCGAAGCATTCCGGTGCGCGCCGGAAAACTACGACGCAAAGACGCACACCGTAACCCTGATCGTGAAAGGCGGAAACAACCACACCGTACCGGTGTCACCGGAGACGGAGAAATTATTCCGAATGCACCGTGGCGACCCGAGCACGCCCTACGTCGCCGCGCTCCACGGAATGCCCTCGATGACCAAGGGCACCCTCCGCTGGCACTGGAAAAAACTGAAGAAACAAACAGGAGTTAACCCGGACCTCTGGCCGCACGACATCAGGAGAACGACAGCCGTCGACCTCTACGAAAGCAGCAAGGACCTCCGCGCCGTGCAAGAGCTACTCGGCCACTCCCACATGGGAACAACGGTCCGATACCTCGCCCACCGAGACCCCGCAAGACTGCGGCCACTCATGCGCGAGCTCTGGAACAAAAACAAAGGAGAGAAATGACCACGCAGAAGAAACCGCAAGCCTACCGAAAAACCGGGAACGAAAAACTGACACCCGAATTCTGGCGCGACGTCTACCGCGCAAACCAGCAAGCGAAGTTCGACAACAGCCTCAACCTCCGCGAGCTCCTGGTCGAGGTCGGCCAACGCCACGAACTCAGCCACGACGAGCTAGTAAAAAACGGAATCATCGAAGCGCCCGCGCAACACCCGCTCTCGCGGGAAGCCCGCGCGCCAGGAGGCCAGGCGCGCCAGAAAAAGCAAAAATGAGAACAATCGCGGCAGCAAAAATCATCGCCGAGATGCTCGCCGAAAACAGCGAACCGGGAAACACGCTACACGGGACGCTCAACAAGGAGCGGGTCGAGGCCATCCGCCAAGTGCTCTACGTCGCCCTCCGCAAAAACCGCCAGGGAGACCAGAGCGAAGCAAAACCGAAATGACGCCGCTCGACGTGGTCATAGTCGTCCTCGCGGCAGCAGTCGCAACAGCGATCTCCATGGTCATCGCCGAAACCCAGCGGCGAAGGAAGCTGCAAGGCAAACCGTGGACCGGCGCAGAGTGGAGAGCCCGGAACAGAAAGGCCCGGTACATCCGCCTCAGCGCCGAAGCCAGAGCCCGGAAGCTGGCAGAAAGGAAGGAAGGCAAAGACCTCAACTGACGCCGAGCGCGGCGACGGCGAAACCCGGCGACGTCGCCGCGCTCGAAACATGGGGCCCCCAGGCGCGCACCACAAAATGCGAGCCAGGACCCACCCCACATCGAAAAAACCAATAAAACACGGGCCCACCCTCGAAGCAAAGCAACGAAAAATCACGATCGTAAAAGGAGACAGAATGCCCAAGAACACAGCAACCAGCCGAAAGAAGCGCAGCATGTTAGATGAACAGGCACGAATCCAACGCGCCATGAAAACCGCGAGCCCCTCACTCCAGACACCGGTGACAGCCCAAGGGCTCATCGGAAGCAACGTAGACCTCGCCAAGAGGCTAGATGACGCGACGAACCTCATCATCTCAATAGCCACAGTCCACCATGTGCAGAACCTCGACGTCCTGCGGGAAATCGCCGGACGCCTCGGAATCCACATAGGAACAACGGTCCAAATCTAAACCGCCCGAGCTCGACCAGCCCGAACCATCGCCCGGACGTATCGCGCACGCGGAAATTCGCCGCGCGTCGCGTCGCCGTGAGCACCCGAGGAAACGCACGCAGCAGACCATCGCCCGGACGTACCGCGCGCGCGGAAATTCGCCGCGCGTCGCGTCGCCGTGAGCATCCGAGGAAACGCGCGCAGCAAACCGTCGCCCGGACGTATCGCGCACGCGGAAATTCGCCGCGTGTCGCGTCGCCGTGAGCACCCGAGGAAACGCGCGCAGCAAACCGTCGCCCGGACGTATCGCGCACGCGGAAATTCGCCGCGTGTCACGTCGCCGTGAACACCCCGGGAAGCGCAGCGCAAAAGCAAAACCGGGCAGCGCCACACCGGGCCGCCACACGCGGCCCTGTCGCTTCCCCGCGTTCGGTTGCGGCGCTGCATGTCGGCCGCCGCGTCACACAACCGCGTCGGCCGCCATGCGCGGCTCGCGTCATCCGCATCACGGCTCGGCGGCCTGCCGTCTTCCTCCCGGCGTCCGGTCGGTCGCAGTTCGTCCACAGGTGGGCAGGCTCGCCTCGCCGGTTTTTCCGGCGCGCTGGTCCTTCGCGCGGCTAGATCAGCGCGCCGGAAAAATGCGGGCCGAATCCCCGCGCCATCACCAGGCGCGGGTCCCCCGTCCCGCAATGCGGTCATGCAGGGTGCCCCCGCCCGCCCGCTTTCCGGTCCTCGTCTCTCGCTGCCCTGCAAGCGGGCATTCGCCCGCTCGCCCGCCGCCACGCTCGCTCCGCGTCACACCACGCCGCTTCGCTCGCTCTTCGGGCGGCTTTCCCGGTCAGCGGCGCGCACACACCGCGCGCTTAGTGCGGCTCCGCTTCGCTTCGCCGGTCATTTCTTTCCCTGCGGTCCTCGCGCGTTTTGGCCGGGGCGCCCGCGTGCGGCGCGGGGCGCACCCTGCATTCATGTCGGGGCGTTCCACGCCCCGAACCCCCAGGGGCCGAAAACCAAAACAAACCGGGGCCGAAAACCAAAGCACGCGCTCGCGCCCTGTCGGGCGCTCCCGCGCCAGCAGCACGCGCGCGGCACAACCAGCCGCACCGGCCAGCGATTGAATTGCGATCGCTGGCCCTCGCGTGCGGCTCGCACAATTCGCTCGCTCCCGCTATGGCGGGTGGGTGGCAGCGGCCACCCACACCCACGCTAAAAACGAAAGGAAAAAAATGAGTCCAAGAAGAAACGACGGGAAAGTGAACCTTCACCTCAGAGCGGCAACGCGCCACTTCCGCCAGGCGCTCCAAGAGCACGGATTTGGCGAAACCGTTCTGACACCGGCAACCGCGCTCCACGCCGCTTGGATGCTAGACCTAATCGAAGCAATCCAAATCGGCGAAGGACATGGAATCAACATCGCAACGCTCGCCAGGAAAGCCACGGCCGCAGCGGGGCCAGAATCAAACGGCCACGGCCACGAAGAGTAAACACCACAGGTTGCGGTGTCAGAAACAAACGCCGCAACCTGTAGTACCATCGCCCCAATCAACACGGTCGCTCACAGGTCCGGCCCGCGAAACCCCGAGCAATCCGCCTCCACCTCAGGCGGAACCCCATTCGCGGGCCGGACAAAAAACGGAGGCACGATGGGAAAGAAGACCCGGCCCCGCAGCACGGCCATCGAACACGCCCTCAAACAAACCCTCAGACAAACCCTAACCGCCATCGCCAAAGGCGAACGCCCGGAAAGCGACGAGCACGCCTTCCCACCCCGAATCGAAAGAGAACTCGAAAAACTCCGCCGCACAGTCGCCGAGTCCGAGCTAAATGCGAGCCAGCACACGTTCGCGCTCCGAACCCAACTCGCGGCGATCGCCCGCGACCTCGCCGGACACGCCGCATCGCTCGCACGCAAAGGCCGACCGCGGCTGCTCGCAGTCCTGGCGAAAATCGCCCAGGAACAAAACCGCAAGCGCTAGCGATAGTGGGAAGACGACCAGGCCCGCCACTCGAAGGCGACGAGCTCGCGAAGAAGCTCGCCCACATCCGCGCCCAGCGGCGAAAGGAGAACCGCGCCCAAGAGAAAAAGCACAAAGCCAAGCGCGCAGCCAAGGCCCGCGAAAGGGAAATCCAAAAGCGGGGCCAGTGGATTTTCTTCGGCATGGGAAAGAAGGACCCCTTCGACGACGAAATCGCCGAAGCAGGACTGTCCATCATCAGCACCCGCCAGCTAGTCGCCCCCAGGTTCAAATTCAAACTCCACGGCACATCGACGACCGAGAAATGGGAAACCGAGGCCGACATCAGCCGGGGCGCCCGGAAGGCCGCCACCGGTGTCAGATAGCCGGCGAGCTCGAAAGCCCGCCACCGGTGTCACAATCGCCTTGACACCACCCCAAAAACCCCCGTACCATCCCCAACCGGTAGCCACCGGTGACAGAAGCAAACGCAATCCCTAGCGCTCACCCTCTGTACATCTTGGACAAGTCCTCAGCAAGCGGCGGGGGGATGTCGAGGGGGCCTTGCTAAAATTCGGGTGTGCGTCGCGCAGCGCCCATTGCCGCACTTCTCGCGGTCGGTTTGACCGGGTGGTATTCCGCCCGCGCGGACACGATCATTCTAAAGAACGGCCACCGCATTACCGCCTCGAACATCACGGAAACCGCCGACCGAGTCACCTATGAAACCCCGGCCGGGACGATGTCCATTCCGAAGTCGATCGTCGCGCGGATCGAGCACGACAATTTCACGTACACATCGGCCGCGGCTGGGGGAGCGAAGGAGCCGCCCGTGTCAGCGCCGGTGGTGCAGCCGGGGGGCGGGTATGCGGAGATTGCGGCGCTGGCGGTGCACGACAATTCGATCGACTACACGTATCTGGCTCATCTCGATACCGAGGCGGGTTCGGGCAACGCGGTGGCGATAGAAAAATGCGCCGCCGGGCATTATGCCGCGGCGCAATTCCTTACGGGCAAAGGGGACACGGATTCGGCGATCGAGCAATACCGACAGGGGCTGGTGTACGCGCCGGACAATCAAGCGCTGCTGCTGAATCTGGCCGTGCTCTATCTTCGCAGCAGCCAATTCACGGCGGCGCTCGATCCGCTGGAACATGCGCGGAGCGTCGCGCCGGACTCCGCGAACGTGGCCAAGCTCATGGGCTGGGCCTACTACGGGGCGAACAAGCTGGACGAAGCCGTCGAGGAATGGAAACGCGCGGAGCGATTGCGGGCCGATCCAGAAGTGGAAAACGCGCTGGCCAAGGCCGAACGCGACAAGCAGGAAGAGGAAAATTACCGGCAAGGCGAGACGGCGCACTTCTCGCTGAAATACAGCGGCGGCGCGGCACCGGAACTGGCGCGCGATGTTCTTCGGACGCTCGAGGGCGATTTCAACGATATCCAATCGCTGCTGGATTTCACTCCGCCGGAATCCATCGGAGTCATTCTCTACACCAACCAGGAGTTTGCCGACATCACACGGGCGCCGAGCTGGGTGGGGGCGTTGAACGACGGACGCATTCGCATTCCGGTGCAAGGGCTGACGGAAGTGACGCCGGAACTGGCGAGCGTGCTGCGGCACGAACTCACGCACAGCTTCGTGGGGCAGAAGACGCATGGGCGCGCGCCGACGTGGGTCCAGGAAGGCGTGGCGCAATATATCGAAGGGCGGCGGAGCGCGGGCAATGCGAGCGCGCTGCTGGCGATTGCGGGGCAAGGGTCGCCGCCGCGGCTGGAAATGCTCGAGGGGTCGTGGATGGGGCTTTCGAGCGATTCGGCTTCGCTGGCGTACGCCTGGTCGCTAGCCGCCGTGGAATCGATTGTGGGACAGGGAGGAATGTCGGACGTCAGCCGGCTGCTGGATTCGATTGCGTCGGAGCCGTCCACCGAGGCGGCGCTGCAAGACGCGCTTCACGAGAGCTATTCGGACCTCGACCAGCAGACGCTGGTCTTCCTGCAGCACGAAGACGTTCAATAGACGTTCGCGGATTCGGCGCCTGAGCGCGGGGCGCGAGAGATTCGGCGCTTCAAAGCGTCGCGAGCAATCCGGCGATCAAAGCAGCACGTTCGGGCAACGCTTTCACGATGACGTGCTCGCGTGGGCTGTGCGCGCCGTCTCCCACGGCTCCCAAACCGTCGAGAGTCGGCACGCCGAGCGCCGCCGTGAAATTTCCGTCGGATCCGCCACCCGTGGAAGCTTCGCCAAGCGGCAGGCCGACTTCGCGCATCAACCGCTGGGCGTGGCGAAAGAGGCGTTCCACGGACGGGGTGCGTTCGAGAGGCGGGCGGCTGACGCCGCCGAGGACTTGCAGGCGAGCGCCGGCGAGAACGGGACGCAAGGAGCGAAGAGCGCGTTCGAGCGGCTCGGCATCGGCCTTCCGCGAAATCCGGATGTCAACTTCGGCGCGCGCGGTTTGCGGAACGACGTTTTGCACCGTGCCGCCGCTTATCACGGTGGCCTGGACGGTGATTCCGCGTCGCGGGTCGTTGAATTTCATCAGGCGCGAAATCTGAATCGCGAGTTCGTGGACGGCGTTGACGCCCTTTTGGGGATCGATGCCGGCGTGGGCTGAGCGACCGGTGACGAGAATTTCCGCTCCGCCCACTCCTTTGCGCTCGGTTTTCAACCGGCCGCCGGGACCGAAGGCAGGTTCGAGCACAAGCACGGCTTCGCTCCTTCGCGCCTCTTTTTCGATCAACGGCCGGGAGGTCTCACTTCCGATCTCTTCGTCCGAGGTCCAGAGGAAGACGAGACGGTTGCGCGGCTTGGCGTTCGCCGCCCGGAGAGCATCGAGAGCCGCAAGGGCCAGGACGATTCCACCCTTCATGTCGAACGTTCCCGGCCCCCAAGCGCGGCCCGCAGCCACGCGAAAGGGGCACTGCGAAATGGTTCCCAGCGGATAGACGGTATCCAAATGGCCCAAGACCAGAATCTGGCCGGCGGCGGGCCCGCCGCCCAGCCAAACATCGGCGCGAACGTGGTCGCCTCGGTTCTTCTGCCGCAGAATGCGGACGCGGGCGCCGCGGCGCTTCCATTCCGCGGCAACGAGGCGGGCGAAGCGGTCAACGGCGGGCTTGTGGCGGCTGAAGGATTCGCAGCGGACGAAATTTCCGAGCAGGCGCAGCATCTCTTTCCGGTTCTGTTTTGTCTGCGCCAGCAGTTCAGCCATCCCCACGGTCATTTGTCCCCTCAATTTCATTGCAACCTTCCGGACGACCACGCCGCCATCCTATCAGCGGGGCTCGCCCCTCACAACGCCTGCCGGGGGAGCGGCATCATTCCCACCCGCTCGCGTTTCGTATAAAATTCTGCGATTGCAAGAAGCAAGGTTACAAATCCGCCGCGCCGTGTATGCTTCTGCCGGCCAAATTGAACCGCACGCGAGAGGTCAACGATGGTCCTAGACATTGACGGCATCATGAAAATTCTTCCGCAGCGATATCCGTTTCTGATGGTGGACGCAGTGGAAGAAATGGAACCAAAGAAGCGGATCGTGGCAATCAAGAACGTTTCCATCAACGAGCATTACTTTCAGGGCCATTTTCCGGCGAAGCCGGTGATGCCCGGGGTGCTGATCATCGAATCGATGGCGCAAACGGGCGGGCTGCTGCTGCTTCACGAAGTTCCGGACCGCGATGAAAAGCTGATGTATTTCGTGGCGATCGACAACGCGCGTTTCCGGCGGCCGGTGATTCCCGGAGACCAGCTGCGGGTGGAAGTGAACGTGATCGCGTGGCGAGGGACGTTCTGCAAGATCGAAGGGCGGGCGTATGTGAAGGATCAGCTGGCGGCGGAAGCGACGATGATGTGCATGATGGTGGATGTGGACCCGGCGCAACCAGGAGCGCCGGATACGGTCGAGAAAGCGCGATGACAGAAATCGATTCGCGGGCCATTGTGTCCGCCTCAGCCCGGCTGGGAAGCGGCGTGCGGATCGGCGCGTACGCGGTGGTCGGGGACGAGGTGGTTCTCGGCGACGGGTGCGTGGTGGAGCACCACGCGGTGGTGCGAGGACCGGCGTGCCTGGGGCGCGAGAATTACCTGCATTCGTTCGCGGTGGTGGGCGCGGACCCGCAGGACCTGACGTACTCCGGAGAGCGAGTCTTTCTGGAGGCGGGGGACAACAATACGTTCCACGAATTTTGCACGATCAGCCGGGGAACGCTGAAGGGCGGAGGAACGACGCGGCTCGGGAGCCACAATCTGATCATGGCGTACGCGCACATCGGCCACGACAGCCAGGTGGGCGACCACACGATTTTCATCAACGGGGCGACGCTAGCGGGACACGTCACCGTGGAGGATTACGCGACGATTGGGAATTTCTCACCGGTGCAGCAGTTTTGCCGCGTGGGGCGGTACGCGTACGTAGGGGCGCACACGATCATCACGCAGGATGTTCCGCCGTTCTCGAAGGTCGTATCACCGCGCGAGACGCGGTGCTACGGGGTCAACACGGTCGGGCTACAGCGCCACGGATTCTCTTCCGAACGCATCGAAGCAATAGAGAGAGCATTCCGGTTTCTTCTTCGCTCGAAGCTCAACACCACGCAGGCGCTGGAGAAAATGCGTGGAACCCTGTCGCAATCGGAGGACGTCTTAACGTTGATCCAGTTTATCGAGTCCGCCGAGCGCGGCATGGTCAAGTAGGGGGAAACTTGGCTGCCGCAGCTCCCAATTCGACAGAAAATACCGGCTGGGGATTGATTGCTGGAAACGGCGATTTTCCCTTTCTGGTATTGGAAGGCGCGCGCAGCCGCGGAATCGAAATGGCGGTATTTGCGATTCGCGAGGAAGCTTCTCCGGCACTGGACCGAGCGGCGAAACGGATCCATTGGGTCAGCCTGGGCGAGCTGAGCCGAACTATCGAATTACTCCACCAGGAAGACGTGAAGCGCGCGGTGATGGCGGGCCAGGTAAAGCACAACAAGATTTTTAGTTCCATCCGACCGGATTGGAAACTGGCAAAATTGCTCTTCTCGCTCCCGGCAAAAAACACCGATTCACTGATCGGAGCCGTGGCGAAGGTCCTCGAAGAGGAGGGCATCGAACTGGTGGACTCGACGAGGTTTCTGGGTCCGTTGCTTCCGGCGGCGGGAGTACTGACGCGGCGCGCGCCGGACGAATCCGAAGCGGCGGACATGGAATACGGCCGCGGCCTGGCGCAGCGGATCGCGGGACTCGACCTGGGACAGACGGTGGTGGTGCGCGACCGCGCCTGCGTCGCCGTGGAAGCGATGGAAGGCACCGATGAGACGATCGAGCGGGCGGCGCGGATCGCCGGAGGCGGGCGGCTGGTGGTCGTGAAGGTCAGCAAGCCGAATCAGGATATGCGCTTCGACGTTCCGGTGGTCGGACGGCAGACGATCGAAGTGATGCGCCGGGCGAACGCCACGGCGCTGGCAATCGATGCGGGACGGACGCTGCTGTTCGACCGAGACGACCTGATTCGCGCGGCGGACGAGGCAGGAATCGCGATTCAGGCGTTCGCGCGGGAGAAGACGCTTTCGATCGAAGCCGCGGGGGCGGCGAAAAAAACGTGAGCGAGGCTCCCATCCGCGTGGCGGTGGCCGGCGTGGGCGAATTCGGACGCAATCACGTCCGGGTGTGGCGCGAAACACCCGGCGCGGAACTGGCCGGGGTGTTTGACATCGACTTGGAGCGCGCCGGGCGCGTGGCCGCGGAATTTTCGACGCGGGCATTTCCATCGCTGGAGGCGCTGCTGGCCGAGCGAGTGGCGGCGGTGAGCCTGGCCGTGCCCACGAAAGCGCACGCATCCGTTGGCGCGAGGCTGCTGGAATCCGGCGTGGACGTGCTGGTGGAAAAACCGATCGCTTCGACCGTGGAGGAAGCCGACCGGTTGATTGCGGCGGCCCGCGGCGGAAGGCGGATTCTGCAGGTGGGACATGTGGAGCGGTTCAATCCCGCCGTGGTGGCGGCGCAGAAAATACTCTCGAGGCCGCTGTTTTTTGAGGTGCACCGGCTGGGAATTTTTACGCCGCGCAGCCTGGACATCGACGTGGTTTACGACGTGATGATCCACGACCTGGATATTCTTTTGACGCTCGTGGAAGCGCGGGTGACCGACCTTCGCGCCGTGGGGATTCCGGTGGTGACGGACAAGGTGGACATCGCGCACGCGCGATTGGAATTTTCGACCGGGACGGTGGCGAACCTGACGGCGAGCCGCGTCTCCACCGAGCGCGTCCGCAAAATGCGATTTTTTCAGGAGCACGAATACGTCTCTCTCGATTTTGGGCGCCAAGACGTGCTGCGAATCCGGGTGAAAACGGGAGCGGGCGGAGCGGAAGCAGGAAACGGTCAGCCGGAAATCGGGTTTGAGAAATGGCCGACCGAGCCGGAAGAGCCGCTGCGAGCGGAATTGCGAGCGTTTCTCGAGTCGGTGCGCACGCGCCGCGCCCCCGTGGTGGACGGCGCCGCGGGACGCGCCGCGCTTGAACTGGCCGATCGGGTGATGGCGGGCATCCTGGAACACGCGCGCCGCGTCCAACTCGGAGCTTTTTCGCCCCAAGGTGCAAGATGATTCCGCGGACCCTGGTCCCGGTGAAACTCAACCCCGCCAGCAAGGAAGACGGCGCGCCCACGAAGCCGCGCCGCCTGACCACAATGCTGGACGACCGGACGGTGGTGCCTTCGGGCACTTCGGACGCTCCGCCGCTCGACGGAAAATCGTCAATACCGGCGCATTTTCCGCTGCAAGTCCTGGTCGGCCACACGCTGATCCCGCGGGGCATGGAAGTGAAACCGCTGCGGGATTATGCTCCGCCGTCCGAATACGACGCGCCGCTGGCCATCCTGGATTCGCGCGTCGTGGTGCCGGCGTACGTCGAGCCCGTGCAACCGTCGAAGCCCGGGGAAAGCAGGAAATTCGAGAAGGCGCCGGAGCTGACGGCAGAGCTTCGCGAGGTGGTCGAGCCGGACATTTATCTGACGGGCGAAGCCAACCTGCTGGTCGAGCCGGAAAAGAAACGGGATCCGAAGTGGGATTTAGTGACGCGTATCGTTTCGGTGGCCGTCCACTTCCTACTGATTATTTTCCTGATTTCGATTCCGAAGATTTTTCCGTACCACCCTCCGACACAGGAAGAGATCGTGGATGCGAGTAAATTGCTCGGGAAAGTTTATATTCCGCCGGGCAGCATTCCCAAAACGCCGCCTCCGCCGGTTCCCACAGTCCACATCACGCCAAAGGTGCTGAACAAAATTGCGCCACCGCGGCCGGAAGAGCATGCTCCTGTGCTTCCGCCTGTGCCGACACCGAAGCCGCGAGAAAACGCGGATCTGCCGGAAGCGCCGAAGGCTCATACGCCGACGACTCCCACTCCGCCCCAGCAGGTGGCGCAAGAGCAGCGGCCGCCTGACGAGCCACCCGTCCAGCAATTGTTTCACCAGCCGACGAAGCCTCTCAAACTGGGCCTGCCAAGCGCGGACCCGAGCCAGGTGATTCAACAAGGGATACAACAAGGCGAGCAACACGCGCCCGGCGGCAGCGTGTATTCGGGCGGCGGATTTCCGGCAGGCGCCGGAGCGAATGCCGGAGGGCCCGGGATGTCGAGCGGCGTCCAGATCCTGACGCCGACCGAAGGGGTGGACTTCAACAGTTACCTTCAGCGCCTTCTGGCGGTCTTGAAGCGGAATTGGTACGCGATCATGCCGGAATCGGCGCTGATGGGCGACAAAGGCGTCGTGTTCACCACATTCCAGATCAATCGCGACGGCAGCGTCCCTTACCCCGATCCGGTGCTGGAAAGGGCGTCTGGGCGCGAGCCGCTGGATTCGGCGGCGATGTCGGCCATCCGGGCCTCAAGTCCGTTCGAGCCGCTTCCGTCGCAGTTCAAAGGGCCATATATCCGCCTGCGGATCATATTCATTTACAACATTCCTCCGGATCAGATTAATCTCCAGTGAAATTGAACCGCCCCCAAGTCGCCGGGGCCTTGATCTTAGCCGCGCTCGTCTTGCTGTTTCTGCTGCTGCGGATTTGGAAATTTTCAGGATGAGCGATCCACAACGCCTGGTTGTGATTCTCGGCCCCACCGCCTCCGGAAAATCCGCGCTGGGAATCCAGATCGCGAGGCGGGCGGGCGGAGAAATCCTGGTCTGCGATTCCACGCAGGTCTACCGGCACTTCGACATCGGCACGGGAAAGGTTCCCTCCGCCGAGCAGCAGGGCATTCCGCATCATCTGGCGGATCTGGCCGAGCCCGCCGAAGTGTTCACGGCGGGGGATTACCGGCGCGAGGCGATGAAAATTCTGGAAGCGCTCCGCGGCCGCGGAAAGACGCCGGTGATTACGGCCGGCACGGGGCTGTACCTGCGCGCGCTGCTCGAGGGGCTGGCCGACGCGCCGCTGCGTTCGGAAGAGCTGCGCGAGAGGCTGCGCGGCAAGGGTGGCTCGCGGGGCGCCGAATATCTGCACCATGTGCTCCGGCGCCTCGATGGCGCGGCGGCAGCGCGAATCGGGGAGCGGGACACGCAAAAAGTGATTCGCGCAATCGAGATTCGACTTCTGTCAAAAAAAACAGTGGGAGAAATTCACGGGGCGGGCCGGACTCCTCTGGAAGGCTACGAGATCGTCAAGATCGGCCTCGGGCCGCCGCGCGACGCTCTTTACGCCCGCATTCACACGCGCATTGACGCCATGATTGCCACGGGATGGATCGAGGAAGTAAGGAGATTGATCGCGGCGGGAGTTCCGCGCGAGGCGAAGGCGTTTCAGTTCATCGGCTACTCCGAATGGAGCGAGCATTTGGAAGGGCGCCTGACGCGCGAACAAGCGGTTGAAAAAATTCGCCAAGCGACACGCCATTTTGCGAAGCGGCAAATCACCTGGTTTCGGCGCGAAAGCGGGGTCAAATGGATGAATGGATTTGGCGACGATCCCGAAATTGTGTCGCGAGCGGTGGAAGTGGTGCGGGGCGAGCACGGATAGCGGTTGACATCGGCGAGCGGGTGGCCTAAGGTTTGGGCCGACATACGCGTCCGTATGGCCTCTCCGGCTCCAGCTCGCTCCGCCCCCCTACAACCCACCGATTGGATTCGCGCCGCCACTCATCGGCTCTCCTCGCAGGGCGTGGATTGTGTCCGCGTGGAGCTGCTGGCTCGCGACCTGAAGGTGAGCAAAGGCAGTTTTTACTGGCATTTTCGCGACCGGGGAGATCTGCTGTCGCAAGTCTTGGGGCAATGGGAAAAGGAAGAGATTCATTGGCTCGAGGCGGCCGTGGCGGGCGTTCACAGCGCCCCTTCGCGATGGGCTCGCTTTATCAACCGCTGTGTGGCGGCAGACCGGCTGAGGCTGGAGGCAGCGATCCGATCTTGGGCGCGCGAGGATGCAACGGTGGCGCATCGAGTGGCGGCGATTGAAAAGCGGCGCGCCGCTTACCTAGAGGCGATCCTCGGGGAGACGGGGTTTGCGCCGCCGGCTGCAGCGGAGTGGTCGGAGTTGGCCCTGCTGACGTGCCTCGGATGGATAGATCGCGCCACGCGCGACCCGGAATTTCGGGCCACCGGCCCCGCACTCTCCGAACTGCTTTCGGACATGATTCTCGCCGCATCTTCGAAGTCCAATTCGTCCCCCCGCTAAGGCGTTTGAAAAGGTCGCGCGAAGGCCCGAGGGTGGGTCATGTGAAAATCCCGGCAAGGAACTCGCGAATGGCGACGCGCGAGCGGCGGTCGGCGTGCGGGGAATAGGCGACGCCGGGAGAAAACGGCCCAGTTTCATGCGTAAAGCCGTGCATCGCGCCTCCAAAGATTTGGAGTTCCCACTGGGCGTTCGCGCGGTTCATCTCCTCGACGAAGGCGTTTACCTGCGTCATGGGGATGTGAGGATCGAGAGCGCCGTGGCATACGAGAATTCTTACGTCCTGCATTCGGGGAGCGGCGCCGCGGTGCGTTTCGAGGTTTCCGTGGACGGACACGGCTCCCGCCAGATTCATTCCGCTTCTTGCCATTTCAAGGACGCACATGCCGCCGAAACAGTAGCCGACCGCCGCTATTCGCCCGTTGGACTGGGGATGGGCTGAAAGAATCTCGATGGCTGAGCGCGCCAGGGCGCAAATTGCCTCCGGGTTGTCGCGGAGCATCTGGATTCTCGCCATTACGCGTTCCCGGCTGCCCGCGACGCCTCTGCCATACATGTCGCAGGCAAACGCGACATATCCAAGTTCAGCGAGCCAACGAGCGCGGCCCCTGGCATGTTCATCTAGGCCGGCGCCACCATGGACAACCAGTACTGCGGGGCGCGGGGAAGCTAAGAGGTCCGAGGTGGCGAAGTATCCGGTCAATTGTGTTCCGCCAACGGCGTAATCCACGGTGCGAGTCTGGAGCGACATTCATTCCTCCTGAGATGCGGGATTTTGGCGACCGCGCCGGCCGCAGGAGATAATGCGGTGGCGGCCGGCAAGGATGAATTTTGAGGCGCCGGCATGAATCGCCGTTACTTAGTATACCATACTTTCAAGACATATTCAAGTGACTCCGGGCGGAGGTTTCCGAAAGTGCGGAATTTCCTCGAGCGGCGTATAATCGCAGGGAGAGAATGACGATTCCGCCGCTCACGCCTACGCCGCTTCAGGACCCTTCCGGACGATGAAGAAACCGCAAGTAGTCGATCGCCGCGAGCGCGTCCTGCTGGTCGGCGTAAGCCTGCGCAAAAATTCGCGGGTGCGTCCGGGCGATCCCTCGGCGTCGGCGCGCGATTCTTTGCTGGAGCTGGAGGAACTGGCGGTGAGCGCGGGAGGGCGAGTGGAAAGCGCGATTTTGCAGGTGCGCGACGCGCTCGATCCGGCCACGCTGATCGGGCAGGGCAAGCTCGAGGAAATTCGCGCGCAGGCCCACGCGCGGAACATTCCTCTGGTCATCGTGGATCACGACTTGACGCCCGTGCAGTTGCGCAACATGGAGAAGGGAACGGGTTGCCGGGTGATCGACCGCACGCAGCTGATTCTGGATATTTTTGCGACGCACGCCAGGACGCGGGAGGGCCAGCTGCAAGTGGAGCTGGCGCAATTGAATTATCTGCTTCCGCGGCTCACGGGGCGCGGGGAAGCGCTCTCGCGGCTCGGCGGCGGAATCGGAACGCGGGGGCCCGGCGAACAAAAATTGGAGACGGACCGGCGCCGCATTCGGGACCGCGTGCGCAAAATTCAGGAGTCGATTGAGATCGTGCGGCGGCAGCGGGCCACGCGGCGGCGAGCCCGGCAAGCGGTCCCGCTGGGCATGATCGCGCTTGTGGGCTACACGAACGCGGGGAAATCGACGCTTTTCAACGCCCTGACGCACGCCGGGGTGCTGACTTCATCGAAAATGTTCGCGACGCTGGATCCGACGATTCGCGCGATTCGCCTACCTTCGCGGCGCCGCGTGCTGATTTCCGACACGGTGGGATTCATCCGGGATCTTCCTCCCGACCTGATCGCCGCGTTTCGCGCGACACTGGAAGAAGCGCAGGAAGCGGCGCTGATCGTTCAAGTGACCGACATTTCGGATCCGCATCACGCCGAGCACGACGCCGAAGTGCTGAAAGTTCTCGAAAGCCTAGGGGTATCCAACCGACCAAGGCTGCTGGCGCTGAACAAAACGGATCTGCTGCCGGCGGAGGAGCTCGCAGCGCTCGAGCGGGCCAACGGAAACCGCGAACAAAAAGTGTTTGTGTCGGCGGCGACGGGAGCGGGGCTGGAGGAATTGCTTGCGCGACTGGACGCGGCGATGCCCGTGGATCCAATTGTTCGCGTACAACTTCGCGTTCCGCTTTCCGACGGGCGGCACCTCTCTTACGTTCACGCCTGCGGGCGAGTGATTCACTCGGAAATTCTCGACGGGCACATGCAGCTCGACGCGGAGCTTCCGGAATCGCTGGCGCGGCGACTGGAAGAATTCGCCAGCGCTGCGGGCCCGGCAAAATCCCCCGCGGCGGAACAAACCGTCTGATTGCCGCGATTTCCGGTTCATTGGAGTTGAAGGTGCCAGTGGAAATTTCTGTGGAAAACAGGGCGGAAATGGAGCGGGATTTTGATGGAGGAAGACATTGGGGAGAAGACGAATTGCCGTCGCTTCGATCGGGCAAGTTTTTGTAAATAATGGCCTTAGCGTGGTATGGTGCGATTTGCGGGCTTCGACAAGGCACTCCATACGCCGCTTTCAGCCTCCAGTTCGGATATCCACAGATAGCCCCCAAATTGTTTCATGGCAGTTACTTCCGGGCGCGAAGAGGCGTCCGGGTGTCGGCCCAGCTTTTCGTCACTTCCGCCGGGTATTTGCTCTGTCGTACCGTTGACTCGCCGCATAGGCGGGTCTATAGTGGCTTCGCCCCCTCCAAATCCAACCAGGAGTTCGCGGGGCTTACCCGAGGGTAGCCGGGAACGACATGAATCTGCCGAACAGCCTTACGACGTTGCGCATTTTCTTCGTTCCGGTCCTTTCCGTTGTATTGCTCACCCGCCAGCCGAACTTCGATTTCTGGGGTCTTCCGGTTCATTTTGAAATTTGGGGCGTGCTGATTTTGCTGATGGCCGCGGCGACGGACGTGATGGACGGCTACATCGCGCGGAAGCGGCGAGAAGTCACGACGCTCGGGATATTGCTGGATCCGATCGCGGACAAGCTGCTGATCGCGGCGCTGTTTATTTCGCTGGTGGAGATGGGGCTGGTTCCCGCGTGGATGGTGGTGATCATCATCGGCCGGGAATTCGTGGTGGTGGGGCTGCGGGAGATCGCCTCGGTCGAGGGGCTGGTGATTCCGGCTTCCGCGCTCGGAAAAACGAAAATGATCCTTCAGGTGATGGCGGGATGCGCCGTGATCCTGACGGCGAAGTATCCCGCGCTTCATCCGCTGGGGCTGACGCTGCTGTGGCTGGTGGTATTGAGCGCGGTGATTTCGGCCGCGCATTATTTCGGGATGTTCTGGAGCCAGATCAACACGCGGATACAGCACCGGTACAGCCGCGAGTCCTCACTGGTAGTAGAGCCCAAAGAAAAAACCGAGGATGTCCTTCTTCGCTGAAAGCGAAAAGCGGCTCCTGCTCAGCCTGGCGCGGGAGTCGCTGGACCTTGCCGTCAAAGGCGGCGAACACCCCACGGAAATTCCCGGCGACAACGTGCTGCAGATTTCCGGCGGAGCTTTTGTGACTTTGCGGGCGAGGCGGCGGCTGCGCGGGTGCGTCGGGAGGCTTCCGTCGGCGGCCGTCCCCATACCGCTGGGAGAAGTGATCCGCTCCTGCGCCCGTTCCGCGGCATTGGAAGATCCGCGATTTACTCCCGTGGTTCCCAGCGAACTTCCGGAAATCGAGATCGAACTTTCCGTGCTTTCGCCGCTCTTCGACGTGGCTCCGGAGGAAATCGTCGCGGGGCGACACGGGCTATCGGTCTCACGCGGGCCGTTTCGAGGAGTCCTGCTGCCGCAAGTGGCGACGGAATTTCGCTGGAACGCGGCGCGTTTTTTGGAGGAAACCTGCGTCAAGGCGGGGCTGGAGCGGGACGCCTGGAGGCAGGCGGATACGCGCGTTCAGGCTTTCACGGCGGAGGTCTTCAGCGAATCGGAATTCCGGCGGGAAAAAACGGCCGGGCCCGGAAGCGAATCCGGGCCCGGGAAGAGCTATTCGAGTTCGACGTAGTTGCCCACGAACACTTCGTCCACAGAGAACGTCACGAGAACAGTAGACGCGTTGGTCCCGGTGCGCACGACGACACCTTCGCCGACGACTTCGCGGGGCACATTCGTCCAATTATATTTTTTCGGATCCGAACCGAATCCGGCCAAACCGAGGAATCCATCGGCATCGAAAGCGAAGCGGGGAGTCTGGTAAGCGGTTTCGTGTTGCGTCCCGGTGTAGCGGAAGATCCGGAAATAATCGCCGACCTTGATTCCCTGGGCGTTTCCGAGGTTGACGTAGACGATGTCGTTCGTTCCAAACTGGACCTGTTCGCGCTTGCCGGCGACAATCATCGCCATGGCTTTTCCGCTGGGAGGAGCGAACCGGTCGAAACTCGAGGCGGGCTTACGAGGTGGAGCGGGCCGCACTTCGAATGGGAGCAGAATATCTCCTCGCTGGAGGTAATTGCAGGAGTGTTCGATTTGGCCGATGGAGGTGTCGCTGCGGACGACGACGATGCGGACGCGGCCTTCGTCTTCCCACTTGGTCCCCAAGCGGCGGAGAATCGAGGTGGTCCACTTCGACCATTCAATTTCAACAGAGTCTTTCACCGGGCGGATGGCGCTATAGACGTCTCCCACCTTGACGCCCTGGTTGGCGCCCTTGTTGATGTAGACGTAGCTGCCTTCCTGGAAGGTCACCTTGTAGTCAGAGCCCTCGCCGGTTAGCAGGATGGTATCCCGCGGGATGGCTTCGCTGGTGATTTCACCCGAGCAATAGATATCGTCTTCAGTAGTCGTCGCGACCTGTTTTCCTTGCGCCCACGCCGCGGCCCCGCTGACGGCCAGAATGAGTCCCGCAAGGACAATTTTCCCTCGCATAATGCTCGCTCCTTTGGAAGCCTCGCGCCGTGAGACAGGCGCTCCCCTAACTGCCGACCGTATCAGAGGGCTTCCGCAAGCGTCAAGGAAATGGTCGGCACCGCTTTACACTTTGAGTACGGCATCGGAGTACCTTCCAAACCCTGTCCTTTGGTACAGTTGGCGAGGCATTGGCCGGAGGGCTGGCTTCCCGGAGATTCGGGGAAAGCGTTCCCGCCTTCGGGAGAAATGATGATTTCGAGCGAGAAAATTTGCGGCGTTGTCGCCGCCTCGACGGCCGGGGAAATGTGGCGCGACCTGACGAAGGCGCTCCGGCGGACGCGCACGGTGGAACTCCGGCTCGACTATTTAACTTCCGAAGGAGAAATCGGAAAATTTCTGAAGAAGCTCGGGTCCGCCCGGCCTCGGGCTACGTTGATTGCGACGTGCCGGCGCCGCGCGGCCGGCGGGCACTATCGGGGCTCGCCAGCCAAACAATTGCTGCATCTTTCCGAAGCATTGCGTTCCGGGTGCCAGTGGTTCGATCTCGATATCGAAACGGCGCGCTTGGTTCCTCGCGAACTTCTTTCGGTTCTGCTGGCGGACGGCAAGATGCTGGCTTCGGCGCATTTTTTCCGTTCCATGCCGAAAGGTCTTCGCGAAGTCGCGGCTGAATTGGACCGATTGCGGCCATCGGCCATCAAGATTGCCGCCGTTTGCGGCTCGCTGGGCGAATGCCTGCGCGTCATGCGGGTGGCCAAGGGCCGGCGCGACGTGGTGGCAATCCCGATGGGCGAAGCGGCTCTTCCCGCACGGATTCTTTCGACCCGGCAGGGGAGTGCGCTGGCATACGCCGCGGTGACGGAGGCTACCGCTCCGGGCCAGGTTTCGCTCGAGGAAATGCTGGATGTCTATCGCGCGGGACACTTGACGAAGAAGACCCGAGTCTATGGCGTCATCGGCAACCCGATCGGACATTCGCTTTCACCGCAGATGCACAACGCCGCATTCGAGGCGCGGCGGATCGACGGTGTCTACCTTCCGTTCCTCGTGCGCGACCTCCGCGATTTTGCGGGCGCGATCCCTCATCTCGGGGTGCGGGGATTCAGCGTCACGATTCCGCACAAACAGGCGATTCTACGCTTTCTCGACGGTTGCGATCCCCTGGCGCGGGCCATCGGCGCGGTGAATACCGTGGTCGTTCGCGGAGGCGGAAAGCTCTATGGGTACAACACGGATTATGTCGGCGTGCTCACGGCGCTTTCGCGGCGCATTCCGCTGCGGGGGAGCCGCGTTCTCATAGTGGGCGCGGGGGGAGCGGCACGGGCGGTGGCGTTCGCGCTGGGCGAATCGGGAGCGTCCGTGTGCATCGCGGCGCGGCGCATATCGCGAGCGAAAGCGCTGGCGCGGGACGCGGGAGGAGAAGCGCTGGAACGGCGCGAGGTGCGGCGGCAGTTTTTCGACGCCATCGTCAACGCCACCCCGGTCGGGATGCACCCGCACGACGACGCGTCGCCGCTGGAAGCCACTGAACTGAATTGCCGGCTGGTGTTCGACACAATCTACCGGCCACAACAGACGAAGCTGCTGCGACTTGCCGCCCGCCGCCATATTGAGACCGTATCGGGCGTGGAGATGTTTCTGGCGCAGGGCGCCGCGCAATGGGAAATCTGGACAGGCGAGCGCGCCCCTGTGGCCGTGATGCGCCGCGCCGTCGTGTGGGCGCTTTCCGAATAATCCGGCGCGACAAATCCACCGGCTCGCGGCGGTGAATCAACCTCGTTGGTTTTCCCGGCTCCGACTGTGCGAAAATCTCCGATTCAACATGATTCAGCCGGATTTCAAGACGTTTTCGCGCCTCGCCCGCGAGGGGAACCTCGTCCCTGTTTACGATACGTTCACGGCCGACCTATTGACGCCCGTCGGCGCTCACCTTCGCCTGGCCCGGAAGGCGAAATATTCCTTCCTGCTCGAAAGCGTGGAGGGCGGCGAAACGATTGCGCGCTACACGTTTGCGGGGTCGAACCCGGACGAAGTGTTCCGCGCGCGGGGCCGCCGGTGCGTTCTCGAATCGGGCGGAAAGCGGACGGAATTCGAATCGGATCCCATCGAGGAACTTCGCCGGCTGACAGGGCGCTACCGGCCCGTCCCGGTTCCCGGGCTTCCTCCGCTGACGGCCGGAGCGATCGGCTATTTTGCCTACGACATGGTCCGATTGTTGGAGCGAATTCCGGACACGGGACGCGACGACCTGCATCTGGACGATTGCGTGATGATGTTCTATCGGGGCCTCGTGGCGTTCGATCACGTGCAGCACCGGGTGTGGGTGATCCACAACGTTTTCACCGAAGCGCCGGGTTCTCTGCGCGCGAAATACGACGCGGCGGTCCGACAGATCAGCGGCACGCGCCGGGCGCTGGAGGGCGCGCTCCCGCGGGCGGGAAAGACTCGCCGCGCATCGCGGCTGCAGGTGCGGTCGAACATGAAGCGCGCGGAATTTCTGGCGGGAGTCGAAAAGGCCAAAGAGTACATCCGGGCGGGCGACGCATTCCAGATTGTCTTCAGCCAGCGTTTTTCGGCGAAGACCGCCGCGGATCCCTTTGAAATTTACCGGGCGCTCCGCGTCATCAATCCTTCCCCGTATTTGTATTACCTGAAGCTCGGCGACGCTTCGATCGTCGGCAGCTCTCCGGAGATGCTCATCAAGGTGCAGGGCCGCGACGCGTATTACCGGCCGATCGCGGGAACACTTCCGCGGGGGCGGACGGAAAAAGAAGATCGCGAATTCGAAGCGCGGCTTCTGGCCGACCCGAAGGAACGCGCCGAGCACATCATGCTGGTGGACCTTGGGCGGAACGATTTGGGCCGGGTCTCGGAATACGGATCGGTGAAGGTCGAGAGGCTGATGTTCGTCGAGAGATATTCGCACGTCATGCACCTGGTGTCGACGCTGCGCAGCCGGCTATGCGAAGGCGTGGACTGTTTCGACGCGCTGATGGCCTGTTTTCCGGCCGGAACTCTGTCGGGAGCGCCGAAGGTGCGCGCGATGGAAATCATCGAGGAGCTCGAACCGACGCGGCGCGGAGTCTACGCCGGGGCTATTTTGTATCTCGATTTTTCCGGCAACCTCGACTGCTGCATCGCGCTGCGGACGCTGGTGGCAAAAAACGGGCAGGCGCATATCCAGGCGGGGGCGGGAATCGTGGCCGATTCCGTTGCGGAGCGCGAATTCGAGGAGTCGGTCAACAAGGCGCGCGCGGTGCTGCGCGCTCTGGAGATCGCCCATGGCGGAGCGGGTCGCCGCGAATGACGCCGGGATGTATGCTGGAAGGAGCAAGGAGCTTCATCGCGGGCGAAATATGATTCTGCTGCTCGACAACTACGATTCGTTCACTTACAACCTGGCGCAGTATCTGGGGCAGATGGGGCAGAAGCTCGCCGTCCGGCGGAACGATCAGGTGACGCTCGAGGACGTCGCCGCGCTGCATCCGGAGAAGATCGTGATTTCTCCGGGTCCCTGCACTCCGAAAGAGGCGGGGATCAGCGTCCCCTTGATCCAGCGGTTCGCGGACGAAGTGCCGATTCTGGGCGTATGCCTGGGCCATCAGGCGATTGGGGCAGCGTTTGGCGGGCGGGTGATCCGCGCGGCCCAGATCATGCACGGGAAGACCAGCGAAATCCGGCACGACGGAAAAACGATATTCGAAAAGCTTCCGAACCCGTTCGTCGCCACGCGCTACCATTCGCTGATTGTCGAGCGCGAATCGCTGCCCGAATCTCTCACGATTTCAGCCGAGACGGAAGACGGCACCATCATGGGACTCCGGCACAAGACGCTTCCCGTCGAAGGCGTGCAGTTTCATCCCGAATCCGTTCTGACTTCTTCGGGCTTTCACCTTCTCGAAAATTTTCTGCGCCTGTGAAAGGCTTGCTCCTTTGCGCCCTCTTTTTTGCGGCCGCGGTTCCGCGGGCCGGCGCGCAGTCGAAGACCTTTTTGGGTTTCGATGCGAATACGTACCCGGGTGACGCGCTACTTCCCGCGCTCCGGGAAACGTTCACGTTCGCGGGATACTGGCTGAATAGCCCGCCCGGAGCGACGGAAAATGAGTGGGCCGGGAAGCGCGCCGCCATTCGCGCGGCGGGTTTCGGATTTCTGGTTCTTTTCAACGGGCGACTGGAGCGCGAACTGAAATCTCCGGCGAATGCCGCCGCGCTCGGAGCCTCGGACGGACGCGCGGCGATCGCCGGCGCCCGCCGCGAAGGATTCCCTGCCGCGACCGTGATTTTTCTGGATCAGGAAGAAGGCGGCCGGATGACACCGGCGCAACTCGCCTATATTTTCAGCTGGGAGGAAGCGGTTGGAGCTTCGGGATACCGCGCGGGGATATATTGTTCGGGAATGCCCGCGAAGGAAGGAAAACACGAAACCATCGTAACGGCCGACGATATTCGCGCGCACGCCGGGAGCCGCGACATCGACTATTTCGTGTACAACGACGCGTGCCCGCCGGCGCCCGGATGCGTGTATGGGAAGAATCCGCCGAACCCAGGGCTCAGCGGGGTCGCATTCGCGGCAATCTGGCAATTCGCGCAATCGCCTCGCCGGCGGGGATTCACGCGGTCTTGCGCCGGGACATACAGTCGCGACGGAAATTGCTACCCGCCCCTCGCGCTCGCTTCGCGATTTTTTCTGGACCTGGACTCGGCCACCTCGCCCGACCCGTCTTCGGGGCGGTGAGGGGGTTGGACGGGGGAGACTCGAGTGCGCGGACCCCGGAGCTTGTGTGGAAACTGGACCGCTACGGAGCGGATTGCCCGCGTGCGTCGGCGGCTTGGGTGAAAGCCACGAGAGAATCCAGCTTTTCGCGGGCGGCGCCGGAATCGATGGATTGAGCGGCCATGCGAACGCCATCGAGAAAGTCGGCCGCGCCACCGGCGGCGACGAGAGCGGCGGCTGCGTTGGCGAGCACGATGTCGCGGCGGGGGCCGTGCTCTTTCGCCAGCATCGAGCGTCCGAAAATCTTGTGAATGATTTGGGCGTTTTCCGAGGCGTCGCCGCCCTGGATGCGCTCGATGGGGGCGCGGGCGAGGCCGAAATCCTCGGGAGTCACCGAAAAGCTGCGGACAACGCCGTCGCGAAGCTCGGCGACTTGGGTGACATCGGAAATCGAGATTTCGTCGAGGCCGTCCGAGCCGTGGACGACAAAGGCGCGCTTCCCGCCGAGTTCTCCGAGCGCGCGGGCCACAAGCTCGGTCAACTCGGCGTCGTACACACCGGCAACTTGCGCCGAAGCGCCGGCGGGATTCGTCAAAGGACCGAGCAGATTGAAGACGGTGCGAATTTTCAGGGCGCGCCGGACGGGCATGGCGTGGCGCATCGCCGTCTGCAAGGCCGGAGCGTACAAAAACCCGATTCCCACTTCCTCGATGCACCGCGCCACCTGGTCGGATCCGAGGTCCATGCGGACGCCGAGGCGCTCGAGAACGTCCGCCGAGCCGCATTTGGAGGTGTAGGAGCGGTTGCCGTGCTTCGCCACGCGAACGCCCGCGCCTGCCGCGACAAAGGCGGCCGCCGTCGAGACGTTGAACGTACCCCGGGCGTCTCCTCCGGTGCCGCAGGTGTCGACGAGCGGCTCGTGCTCGTGTTTCCATCCGCGCGGAAAAATCGGAGTGGCGTGCCGCCGCATGGCCTTGGCGAAGCCCACCACTTCCTCCAGCGTCTCGCCCTTGATGTGCAGCGCCGTGAGAAATCCGGCGATCTGGGGTTCGCCGGCGCGCCCGGCGAGGATGTCTTCCATGGCGGCTTCGGCCTCGCCGCGGGTCAAGTCCTGGTCCCGGACCGCCTTTTCGAGCGCTTCTTGAATCACAAATCCTCCGCGCGGAGCTTTGTGCGCGTCTTGCCCGGCGTCGGCCTTCCAAGTAAACTAAGCTGCTTTTGCGCACCGAAATTTTAACATCAATCCTGTTGCCGATCCGGAAACCGGCGGAGCACTCATGAAGATTCACGAATACCAGGCGAAGGCGATCCTCGCGAAGTTTGGAGTTCCGACGCCGCGGGGCGAAGTCCTATTCAAGGCGGAGGAAGCGCGGGGCGCGGCCCAGCGCCTCGGGACGAAAGTAGTGGTAGTGAAAGCGCAGATTCATGCCGGAGGGCGCGGCAAAGCAGGCGGCGTGAAGCTGGCGCGCTCGGCCGAGGAAGCAGCGGAGCACGCGGAGCATCTGCTGGGGATGAACCTGGTGACCATCCAAACCGGGCCGGAAGGCCGGGTCGTCCGGCGCGTGCTGATCGAGGAAGGGCTCGACATCAAGCGCGAGCTGTATCTGGGAATTCTGGTGGATCGCGCGTCGGGGTTGCCGGTTTTTATGGCCAGCGCCGCGGGGGGGATGGAGATCGAGGAAGTGGCGAAGACGAATCCCAAGGCGATTCTGCGCGAGCCGATTCATCCGGCGACGGGATTGCAGGCGTTTCAGGCGCGCAAGCTGGCCTTCGGGCTGGGCATGTCTCCCGAACTTGCGGGAGCGGCCGTGCCGTTTCTGCAGTCGTTGTACCGCGCGTTTATCGAGACGGATTCATCGCTGCTGGAAATCAATCCGTGCGTGGTGACGGGCGACGGAAAGCTGGTGGCGCTCGACGCGAAGATGACGTTCGACGACAACGCGCTTTACCGGCATCCGGAGTTCAAGGAACTGCGCGACCTTGACGAAGAAACTCCTCTGGAAGTCGAAGCTTCGAAATTCAAGCTCAACTACATCAAGCTGGACGGGAATATCGCGTGCATGGTCAACGGGGCGGGCCTGGCAATGGCCACGATGGATATCATCAAACTGAGCGGCGGGAATCCCGCGAATTTTCTCGACGTGGGGGGCGGGGCGTCGGAAGAGCAAGTGAAAAACGCGTTCCGGATTCTGCTGAGCGATCCCAACGTGAAGGCGGTGTTCGTGAACATCTTCGGGGGGATACTGCGCTGCGACGTGCTGGCGACCGGGGTGGTGAACGCGGCGCACGAGCTGAAATTCACGACGCCCGTCGTGGTGCGCATGGAAGGGACGAACGTGGAGCGGGGGCAGGAGATTCTGCGCAACTCGGGCTTTAATTTTACGGTGGCGGAGGGGATGAAGGACGGAGCAGAGAAAGCTGTCGAGCTTGCTCGCAAGTAGCGCTCGCCGGCGAAGGAAGTAGAGGAAGTGGAGGAAGTAAAGGAGGTAGAGGAGAAATCCGGTCGTCGTGGGCCGGTTCGAATTTACACGGACCTCCTTGTTTACAAGCAGGCATACCGGCTCGCGCTTGAGGTTTCCGGGTTGACGCGCCAATTCCCACGAGCCGAGCAATACGAACTGGGGCGTCAGATTCGAAGATCTTCGCGGTCCATTCCAGCGAATATTGCTGAGGGTTGGGCGAAGAGATCCTCCGCGGCTGAGTTCAAGCGGCATTTGGTGATTGCAAGTGGCGAGGCTGCGGAGACAAAATTCTGGCTCGACTTGGCCGCGGATGAGGCGCTTGCCCCTCGAAAAGATTGTGAGAAGTTGAAGGCTGAATACTCAAAATAGGGAATGATGATTCATAACTTATGGAAGGAGTGGCGGAAGCTGCGGTGAAGGTTTTTTCCTTTACTTCCTTTACCTCATTTACTTCCTCTACCTCGAGAAAATGAGCGTTCTCATAGACAAGTCTACACGCGTCGTAGTGCAGGGCCTGACCGGGCGCGAAGGAAGCTTTCACGCGCAGCAGATGCTGGACTACGGGACGAAAGTCGTCGCGGGAGTGACGCCCGGGAAGGGCGGGACGAAACATTTGGGCGTTCCCGTTTTCAATACCGTGGCAGAAGCCGTCGAGAAGACCGGGGCAAACGCATCCGTCATTTTTGTTCCGCCGCCGTTCGCCGCGGACGCGATTCTCGAGGGCGCGGATGCGGGGCTTCCGCTAGCGATCTGTATCACCGAGGGAATTCCGACGCTCGATATGGTGCGGGTGGCCGCGGCGCTGAAGGCCAGCCCGAAGACGCGGCTGGTGGGCCCGAACTGCCCCGGAATGATCTCGCCGGGAAAGTGCAAGATCGGGATCATGCCCGGCTCGATTCACAAGCAGGGCAATGTCGGTTTGGTCAGCCGCAGCGGGACGCTGACGTACGAAGCGGTTGACCAACTCACGCGGCTCGGGATCGGACAATCGACATGCATCGGGATCGGCGGTGATCCGATCATCGGCACGACGTTTCTGGACGCGATCACGCTCTTCAACGAAGATCCCGATACGCAAGCGATCGTGATGATCGGCGAAATCGGCGGGAACGCCGAGGAAGTTGCCGCCGAGTACATCAAGAAGAGTGTGAAAAAGCCGGTGGTGGGATTCATCGCCGGGCAAACCGCTCCGCCGGGCCGCCGGATGGGCCACGCGGGAGCGATTATCAGCGGGGGGCAGGGAACCGCGGCGGATAAGTACAAGGCGATGCGAGCCGCGGGCATTCATACGGTGCAGAGCCCGGCGGATATCGGGAAGACGCTGGCGTCCGTTTATCGCGGCGGGAAGAATGCGGCAAAGAAAGCCGGCAAAAAAGCGGGAAAAGCGAAGCCGGCCAAAAAGCGGAAGAAGTAGCCGAGTTCGGTTCTGTGCAATCCAGCCCGGGGCTTGGAACCGGCGGAATTTTGAGACTGAAGAGGAGAAACATTCGTGGCCGTTGAAAGAACACTTGCGATTATCAAGCCCGACGCGGTGAAGCGGGGACTGGCGGGAGAAATCCTGAGCCGGATTCACGCGGCGAAATTCCAGATCGTCACGATTAAGTCGGAGCGGCTGACCAAAGCCGAGGCGGAAGGATTTTACGCGGTGCACCGCGAACGGCCGTTTTTCGGCGAGCTGACGGAGTTCATGAGCACGGGGAAGGTGATCGTGATGGTGCTGGAGGGGGAAGGCGCAATCGCGAAATGGCGCGAGACGATGGGAGCGACCGATCCCGCGAAAGCCGCGGCGGGAACGATTCGCCGCGACTTGGGCACGAGCATTCAATACAACTGCACGCACGGGTCGGACGCGCCCGATACGGCCGCGTTTGAAATCGGCTACTTTTTTTCCGGAGCCGAACTCGCCTAGGCGGGTCCGGGTTGAATGGGGGCGGAAGGCGCCTCTGAAATCGATCGAATGGACCCGACGCGCGAACTCGGGAAGCTGATGCTGTTGATCGGCGCGGTGCTGATCGCCGCCGGAGCGCTGCTGGTGTTCGCGGGAAAGCTTCCTTTCCGCCTGGGACATTTGCCGGGCGACATCGCAGTCGAGGGGCGGCACGGGTCGTTTTATTTTCCGATCGTAACCTGCATTCTTCTGAGCGTTGGGCTCACGCTGCTGCTGTGGCTGGTGAATTTCTTCCGCCGGTGACACGCCCGAAAAACCATGGAACAGAGCTCGCTGTTCAATCTGCAGCCGGAAAAGAAAATCTGGAAGGTGAGCGAGCTGACGGCGCGGATCGCCGGGCTGTTGGAGCGCGAATTCCCGGAAGTGTGGATCGAGGGCGAGGTGTCGAACTACCGGCCGGCGCAGTCGGGGCATTTGTATTTCACGCTGAAGGACGCGGGAGCGCAGATCCGCTGCGTGTGTTTTCGCGATCAGGCGCGGTCGCTGAAGTTCCGTCCGGAGGATGGATTGCAGGTGATCCTGCGCGGGGCGATCGGCGTGTACGAGCCGCGCGGGGAATACCAGGTATACGTCAGCTACATCGAGCCGGCGGGAGTGGGCGCGCTGCAACTGGCGTTCGAGCAATTGAAGAAAAAGCTGGCGGCCGAGGGATTGTTTGACGAAGCGAGAAAAAAGCCGCTGCCAGTGCTGCCGCGACGGATCGGCGTGGTGACGTCGCCGACGGGCGCGGCGATTCGCGACATTTTGCGCGTGCTCAAGCGAAGGTTTCCGAACGTTCATCTGCTGCTGTTTCCCGTGAAGGTGCAGGGGGAAGGCGCGGCGGGGGAAATCGCGGAGGCGGTGAAATATTTCAACCGGGCGAAGGCCGCGGATGTGCTGATCGTGGCGCGGGGCGGGGGATCGCTCGAGGATTTGTGGGCGTTCAACGAAGAGGCGGTCGCGCGGGCGATTGCCGCCTCTGAAATTCCGGTGATTACGGGCGTAGGGCACGAGACGGATTTCACGATCGCGGATTTCGCCGCGGATTTGCGCGCACCGACGCCTTCGGCGGCGGCGGAAATCGTGGTGAAGTCGCGGCAGGAATTCGAGCGGCACCTCGCCGAATCCGAGAGGCGACTGGTCGACCGGATGCGTTATCGCATCCTGCACGCGCGGCAGCAGGTGCAGCAACTGGCGGCGCACCGGGGATTTCGGCAACTGGAAGTGCTGCTCCGGCGGCGGAGGCAGCAGCTGGACGAGATGGGCTCGTCGCTGGCGGTGGGCTTGCGGCTGCGGCTGGCGACTATACGGCAGCGCGTGACGCGTGCGGATGCGGCGCTCGGCGGATTCGACCTGCGGCGAAGAGCCGAAGTGATGCGGCGAAGAATCGCCCAGCAGCAGGGAGCGCTGCTGGCGGCGCTCGAACGGATTCTGGGGCGGAAGAGGCGGCTCGAGAACGCGGTGCAACTGCGATTCACGGCGATTGATATGGGGGCGCGGATGGCGCGGCTGCGCGCTGCCGTAGAACAGCGAGCGGCGGCGCTGGACGCGGCGGTCGAGCGGATGTTCGCGGCGAAGCGACGTTTGTTTCAAGCCGCCGCTGTACAACTCGACGAGCGGAGCCCGCTGAGGATACTCGAGCGAGGGTATGCGATCGCTTACGACGGCGCCGGGAACGTGCTGAGGTCGCCCGAGCAGGTGAAGGCGGGGGACGAGATCGCGGTGCGGCTGGCGCGGGGGACACTGGACGCGACGGTGCGGGGAAAGACGAATTCCTAGGGACTTTTAAATTTCCACTTCAGGGGTTAAAACCCCTGAAGAGAGCATGCCTTCAATGTCGGAGCTGAAGCTCCGACCCCCTAAAAACCGAAGTAAGTGAGCGAGAGGTTCATCCCGGCAGGGAAGCCCTCACTGGGTTTTTCGATGTGAGCGATGCCCCCGCGTTCTTCTGTTTCCTTCTAAAAACCGAAGTAAATCAGCGAGAGGTTCATCCCGGCGGGGAAGCCCGCTCTGGGCTTTTCGACATGAGCGACGCCCCCGCGTTCTCCTGTTTCCTTACTCTTCATCGGAGCTGCCCGCGGCTTTCAGGGCCGCGAGGAAGGCTTCTTGCGGGATGTCGAGGCGGCTGGCGCGCGGGACGCTTGAGGCGACGGTGCGGGGATAGAAGAGCGATCGTTGAGTTAGCGGTAAATCTCGCGGCGATGACCGACGTGGAGGATCGTGACCACACGACGCTCATCGTTGATTTCGTAGACAACCCGAAAATCGCCCACGCGAATCCGCCAGCCTTCACGGCCGCGAAGTTTCTTGCAATTTGGGGGGCTGGTCGAGAGCCAGCCTGAAAATCGCGGCCTCAACTTTTTCATAGACAGTTTTATCGAGCGCTTCAAGCTCGCGCTTTGCGCGCTCCAGAATCAGGCGTGAGTAAGCTACTCTCGAGATTGACGTATTTCCTTGGCGGCTTGTTCGAAGGGGATCGCTTTACCGCCGGAATTTTTCGCTTCGTCGAATGCGCGGATGGAATCGAGCTCATCCAGATCGTCGAGGAGCTGTTCGTATTCCTTGATGTCGAGGACGAGTGTGATTTTTTTGTTCTTCCTGCGAGCCCGCGTTTTCAACTTTGACATTGGATTTCTCGAGAGCGGTTTAGCCCCACGATTTCCTCCTTTCAATGATTGCGTCGTTAGGCGTCGTTACTACTCTTCATCGGAGGACCCCGCGACTTTTAATACGGCCAAGAAAGCTTCTTGGGGGATATCGACGCGGCCGACGCGCTTCATGCGTTTTTTGCCTTCTTTTTGTTTTTCGAGGAGCTTGCGTTTGCGGGTGATGTCGCCGCCGTAGCATTTGGCGAGAACGTTTTTGCGGATGGCGGAGATGGTTTCTCGGGCGATGACGCGGCTGCCGATGGCGGCCTGCAAGGGGACTTCGAACATCTGGCGGGGAATGAGTTTGCGGAGGCGCGAGACGAGCTCGCGGCCGCGTTCGTAGGCCTGCTCGCGATGGCAGATGATGGTGAGGGCGTCCACTGGCTCGCCGCCGACGAGAACGTCGAGCTTTACGAGGTCGGATTCGCGGTATCCGGAAAGGTGGTAATCGAGAGAGGCGTAACCGCGCGAGACGGATTTCAGCCGGTCGTAGAAATCGAGGACGATTTCGTTGAGGGGCAGCTCGTAGGTGAGCATGATGCGCGTGGGCGAGAGGTATTCGAATTTTTTCTGGATGCCGCGCTTTTCCTCGCAGAGCTGGAGAACGCCGCCGACGGATTCTTCGGAAGTGATGATCATGGCGGTGAGGATGGGCTCTTCGATTTTGGAGATCGAGGTGGGGGGCGGAAATTTGGTGGGGTTGTCGACCTCCATCACATCGCCCAGGATGGTGGTGATGCGGTATTGGACGCTGGGGGCGGTGGTGATGAGGTCAATATTGAATTCGCGCTCAAGGCGCTCCTGCACGATTTCCATGTGGAGGAGGCCGAGAAATCCGCAGCGGAAGCCAAAGCCGAGAGCGACGGAAGTCTCGGGCTCGTAGAAAAAGGCGGCGTCGTTCAACTGCAGCTTGCCGAGGGCGTCGCGGAGCAGCTCGTAATCGGTGGCATTGACCGGATAAAGCCCGGCGAAGACCATGGCCTTGATGGCTTCGAAGCCGGGGAGGGGCTGGGCGGGGCGGTCGGCTTCCACCACGGTATCGCCGACGCGGGCGTCGGCCACGCGCTTGATGTTGGCGACGATGAAGCCGACGTCACCGGTGACGAGCTCTTCGAGGACGACCGGCTTGGGGGTGAGGGCGCCGAGGGTTTCGACTTCGTAGACTTCGTTGTTGGAACAGAGGCGGATTTTCATGCGCGGGACGATGCGGCCTTCCATGACGCGGACGAGGACGACGGCGCCGCGGAACGCGTCGAACCAGGAGTCGAAGATGAGGGCCTGCAAGGGCGATTCAGAAGAGCCCTTGGGATGCGGAACGCGGCGCACGATGGCTTCGAGGACGTCTTCAACGCCCAAGCCGCTCTTGGCGCTGATCAGAAGAGCGTCCTCCGCGGGGATGGCGAGGACATTTTCGATTTGCTCTTTCACGCGGGCGGGCTCGGCGGCCGGCAAATCAATTTTATTGATGACCGGAAGAATTTCGAGATTATGGCGGGAAGCGAGAAAAGCGTTGGCGACCGTCTGGGCCTCGACTCCCTGGCTGGCGTCCACAACGAGCAAGGCGCCTTCACAGGCGGAGAGGGCGCGGGAAACCTCGTAGGAAAAATCCACGTGGCCGGGGGTGTCGATCAAATTGAGCTGGTATTCGCGGCCGTCGCGGGCGTGGTAGTGGAGGCGGATGCTCTTGGCCTTGATGGTGATGCCGCGCTCGCGTTCGAGGTCCATGGAGTCGAGGAACTGAGAGTGCATTTCGCGCTGGGTGAGAGCGCCGGTGAGCTCGAGCAGACGGTCGGCCAAGGTGGATTTGCCGTGGTCGATGTGCGCAATGATGCAGAAATTGCGGATGAACTGGGGGTCCATGTGCCGTTTCTTGGCGCGGTGCGGACTGGCTCCGCGATGCGAACGCGCTCTAAACCATCGAGTGTGCCATAAGTCCCGATGTGCGCCTAGCGGTGGTGGAACGCCGCGAGAGGCGGAGCGAAGCGGCGGAGCGAAGCGGCGGAGCAGCCACCCAATTGGGAAGGAATGCGGCGAAGATTCGGGAATGCAGCTAGTGGGCGTCTTTCAGCTTCAAGCGGGACTTGTTTTCTTCGAGGAAGGCGCGGAGATCGGCCGAGACGTCGAGGAGGCGGATCCACTGTTCGTAATAGAGAGTGACGGGGAAGCGGCCGAGGCCGTAAACGCTGACGCCGCCCTTTTCGCCGACTCGAAATTCGAGGGAGCCTTTGCGTTTGGAACTCTGCTTTTCGAGTTCGGCAATGCGGGCGAGCAGTTCTTCCTTGGTAGGTTCGGACATGGACGAGTCTCCCGGGAACATTTACAGGGGTCTATGATACCACCGGGCGGCGGCCGACAGGGGTTGGAGGAGGTTTTGGAGACGGCGCGGGGAGGGAAAAGGAGCGGTGGACATGAATTTTTCAACGGTTGGTTGTTTTTTCAACAAGAGGAGAGGCTCGGGAAGGCGGGAGATCCGCGGCCGGCGCGGGCATCTCATTTGGACTAAAGGAGATTGAAGGGGGTGAGAACTCCGCTGGACATTGGCCCGAAGCTTGCATATAAGGAGGCATACGCCCCAGGGGGCAAACACACCGGAGGGAACTGAAAATGGCGAAGAAAGCGCTGAAGAAGTCGAAGAAGCTGCAAGCGACCAAGCCGCTGACGATTCAAGTCCCGCACGCCCACTAAAGTCGGAAGGAATTCGGATCGAGCCAGGCTATCGAGGCGAAGGAGCACGCCGCGTCGAGAGCCTGGCTCGAACCATTTTAGGACTCCGGTTTCCCGCCATTCTCGCCTGCGTCCAGCTTACCGGCAGCGGTAACGTTCACGCACCAAGGCGGTTGCATCTCGCATTGCCTCCCGAAACCACTTATCGTAGGCTGTAGCCGACTTAAGGCCCCAAAAAGCCGCCTTGGCGTCCTGGGAGAAAGGCGGGCGTGTTGGAGCTCGGCCTTAAGGGCCTTTGCCGGCGAAACACGGGCGCGCGCGACGCCTGGCAGGCAAGGGAAACGGTCCCGAATCCGGGGGGAGTCTCCATGCACAGGCTGCGTCCGAGAGATTCCGGGGGAATATCGGCCATTCACAGGATTTTGGAAGCGATTGCGGCGAGCCAGCGTCCCGCGCAGGAACAGCCGGAGTGATCAGTCTGTTCAATCCGACTACTCCGGAGGAATCGAAGATCCCGAGGATCATCGGCTACGCGCTGGCATTGGCTTGCCTGATCTGGGTGCTGCACGATTTCCACATCGTGCAGGCGCTGCGGGACATGGCCAATGCCAACTGGCGTTGGGTGCTGGTGGGGATGGGGTTCGACGTACTGAGCTATGTGATGCAGTCGATTCGGTGGAAATTCCTGCTGGAACCTTTTGGGAAGGTGCGGGTCACGCGCTCGGTGCGAGCGATTTTCGCCGGGCTGTTTGCCAACCTGATGTTTCCCTTGCGTCCGGGAGAACTGCTTCGCAGCTATCTGCTGTCGGATAGCGAGAATATGGGATTTGGGTACGTCCTGGGGTCAGTGGGAGTCGAGAGGCTGGTGGACTTGGTGATCGCCACGGCTTCTTTGGGAGTCGTCTCCCTGCTGGTGGATCTTCCGCGGAATTTCCGGCGGGTGGCGGACATACTGGGAGTGATCACGCTGGTCCTGGTGAGCGTGGTGGTGGTGCTGATTTTTTACCTGGAGACGCAGCTAGGAAAGGAATACCCGCCGGAAATCAAGAACAAGCAGGGGACGGGGAAGATCATGGGGGCGCTGGTGGGGCTGCATGCGATGGGAACGGCGCCGAGTTTCTATCCGGCGCTACTGTTTTCGCTACTGATGCCGCTGTGTCAGGTGTTCGGGATGTGGGCGATGATGAAATCGTACGGTCTGGATCTCTCGTTCCTGGCGGCGATCGTGGTTCTGGTGGTCATCAATCTGGGGGTATCGCTGCCGAACGCGCCGGCGAACATCGGGTCGTACCAATTCTTCTGCGTGCTGGGGCTCAGCGTGTTTGAGATTGAAAAAACGAAGGCGGCGGGGTTTTCGATTTTCGCGTTCCTGGCGCTGAACCTGCCGTTCGCGCTGCTCGGGTTCATCGCTTTGCTGAGGAGCGGGCTGTCGCTGCGGTCCATGAGGGAGCGCGTGTCGCACCTGCCATCGGAAGTTCCTTCGGGCAGCACATCGTTTTGAAGCCGGCTTACCCGCCATTCTCTGCGCACATCGGGCGATTTCATTTTTGGGAGAGTCCTGAGTCCGTTATATAGTGGAATCTTCCGGCGCGCCCGGACCGGTTGGACGGCGGAGAAGGGGGCGAGAGCAGGCGGACAACCCCAGCGCCGCCGCATCGTTCGAAGCACGCGCGCATTCCCATGGCTCAGGACATCGAAAAACACCTCGACCGAGGCCGGCGCAGCCTTGAAAAGAACAAGTTGCGCGAGGCAGTGGCCGAATACCAGGCGGTTCTCGACGAGGCGCCGACGCATTCCGAAGCGCTCCAGGCACTGGCGGATTTGTATACGCGGCTGAACGAGCCGGCGATGGCGGCGCAATATTACGGGGCGCAGTTCGACCGGCTAGTAGACGCAGGCGACGCAGCAAAATCCTCCGCGATATTCCAAAGGTTTCTCCGGCCCTACCCGCAGCCACCGGACCGCCTGATGAGGTATGCCACACTGCTGCAAAAGCAGGCAAGGCCGGGGGACGCGATCGAGCAGTACGGCACGGCGGCGAGGCTATTCGAGGAGCAGGCTCGGGAAATCGAAGCCCTGGCGTGCCTGGAAAGCATTGCGCTGCTGGACCCGGAAAATCCGGCGCGCCACGTGACGCTGGGCCAAATGGCCGAAAAATTGGGCCACAGCGACATGGCAGCCCGAGGATACTTCCGGGCCGGGCAATTGACGCTCGCGAGCGGGGCGCTGGACGAAGCGCTCGAGTACTTTGCGCGGGCCCACGGGCTTTCTCCCGACGATCGCGCGGGATCGATGCTCTACGCGGAAGCCAAGATGCGGAAGGGCGATGCGGCCGCGGCGGCGGCGCTGCTGGAACCATTTGCCGGCTCGGAGAAGGATCCGGCGTTCTTCTCGTTGTTTGGGGAAGCGCTGCTGCGGACCGGGCAGCTCGATCGCTCTCTCGAAGCCTACGAAGCTTTCTACCGAATCAAACCCGAGGGATACGGCAAATTGTTCGAGATTGCAGGGGCGTACGTGCGCGCGGGGCAGGATCAGAAGGCGACGGCGGTGCTCGCGCAGCTGAAGGAAACGATGCACGGGCTGAGGAAGGACCAGGAACTATCCACGCAGATGGACCGGCTGGCGGGGACATATCCGCACTCGCTGGCGGTGGCCGAAGTGGTGTCGAAACTGTACGAGGAGTTGAACCGGGAGTCGAAATATTTCGAGGCTTTGGTGCGGCTATTTGACTTGTATCTGGAAGCGGGGCGGTTGAAGGAGGCGTGCGATTCGCTGGACCGCCTGGTGGATATCGACCCGTACGATTACCGGAATCATGAGCGGATCGCGAAACTGGAAGGGAAGGTGGATCCCGCGTTCCTGCAAAATATACTGGCGCGGGCGGCGAAGGCGGCGACGGTCACCACGCGGGGCGAAGGATTCAGCGGGGCAGGGTCGGAAAATTCCGCGCGGGCCGGGAACGTGCCCGAGGAATTGCGGGCGCAACAGGCGCTGGACGACCTGATCGTGCAGGTGGAGATATTTCTGCAGTATTCGTTGCAGACGAAGGCGGTGGAGCGGCTGGAGCGGATCGCCGAACTGTTTCCGAACGAAGAGGAGCGCAACGAGCGGTTGAGGGCGCTATACGACCGCGCCAATTGGTGGCCGAAGGGAAGCAAGGCGCGTCTGGCAGGAGGGCCGGCGGCAGCTCCGGCAGCCGCACCTCCTCCGGCGGCACCCGTGGCTCCGCCACCGGCTCCTGTGGCGGCGCCGGAAATCCCGTCACCGGCAGCGATGGCTTCGACCGCCGATACGCACAGGGACCTTTCGGCAATCGCGGAAATCAACCGGCTGATGTACCGCCAGCCGACGCCGCGGGACGTCCTGACGGCGACAGCGGCGGGAATCGGAAAGCATCTGAACGTGACGCGAAGCCTGATCGTCACAGGGAGCACGGCGGACGCGACACAGATCACGGGGGAGTTCGCGGCGCCGGGAGTGACGGCGGCGAGCCCGGCGGAGATTGCATCGATTGTCGGGATTGTTTCCCGAGCGGCGCCCGACTCGCTGGGAGGAGTGGAGCTGCACGCGTCGACGACGCCGGAGCTCGCGGCGCTGGGATTACAGACAGCGCTGGGAGTGGTTCTGACAGACAAAGAGACACAAGCGGGGGCAGGGGCGGTGCTGGTGGGGAGCGCGGGCCCGCGAAAATGGAAGCCGAACGAAAGTTTCTTTTTGCAGGCGGTAGGCGACCAGCTGGTTCTTTCCGTGAACCACACGCGTCTGCGTTCGCTGGTGAGATCGCTCGCCGTGGCGGACGAGAGAACGGGGTTGCTGAACCGTGGCTCTTACGTGGATTGCCTGCTGGTGGAAGCCAACCGCTCGCGAACGCAAAATGCGCCGCTCTCGCTGGTGCTGCTGACCGTGGATCGCGGGACCGAGCTGTTGAGGCAGCACAGCGACACGGCGGTGGACCGGTTCACGGAGCAGCTGGCGCGCGGGCTTTCCTCTTCGATTCGCCAGACGGACATCGCGGTAAAACATACGGCTTGGTCGCTGGTATTTGTTTTGCCGGACACGTCGCTGGAAAACGCGCGCGTGCTGGCGGAGAAGCTCCGGCAAATCGCCGGGACGGTGAAGCCGCCATGGGGCCCGCAGGACGTAACGGTGAGCGCAATCGTGGCGCAGGCGACGTCGCGTCCGGGCGACGACACCGAAGACCGGGTGACGGAATGGATGAACCGGGCGGAGTCCGGGCTTGAGGAAGCGCGGCAGCGCGGCGGCAACGTCCTGGTGGAACTGGCAACTCCCTAAGCGAGGTCAGGAATGTTCATCACCGATGTTGTAATCCTGCAGGGCGCCCGTACGCCCATGGCGAGGTATACCGGGGCGTTCAACAACACAAGCGCGATCGAGCTGGCGGCGGCGGCGAGCGGCGAAGCGATTCGGCGGTCGGGGGCCGACCCAGCGGAGTTCGATCACGTGGTATTCGGGAACGTGATGCAAACGAGCGCGGATGCGCTGTATGGGGCGAGGCATGTGGGATTGAAAGCGGGACTGCCGGTGGAAACGCCAGCGGTGACAGTCAACCGGCTGTGCGGGTCGGGGATGGAATCGATCACGCAAGCGGCGCAGAGAATTTTGCTGGGGGAAGCGCGGCTGGTGCTGGCGGGAGGGATGGAAAATATGTCGCAATGCCCGCACGTGGTTCGAGGGGCGAGGACGGGTTTGCGCATGGGGGAAGGAGCGCTGGAAGATTCGCTATCCTCGGGCCTATACGACACGTACTGCGGCTACAGCATGTCCGACACGGCGGAAAATCTGGCGACGGAGCAGGGAATCACGCGAGAAGCTTCGGACGAATATGCGCTGCGAAGCCAGCAGGCGGCGGAGGCGGCGTATCAGTCGGGGAAAATGAAAGAGGAGATTGTGGCGGTGGAGGTGAAGAAAGGCAAGAAGACGGCAGTGGTGAGCGAAGACGACCACCGGCGGCCGGAGACGACGATGGAGACGCTCCGAGGACTGCCTCCGGCATTCCGGAAAGAGGGTATCGTCACGGCGGGGAACGCAAGCGGGATTGTGGATGGAGCGGCGGCCGTGGTGGTGACGCACGCGAAGAACGCGCAAGAGCACGGATGGAAGCCGCTGGGGCGGCTGGTTTCGTATGCGACGGCCGGAGTTCCGCCGCGGATTATGGGAATCGGGCCCGTACCCGCAATTCGGAAGGCGCTGGCGCTCGCCAATCTAAAGCTCGAGCAGATGGATCTGGTGGAAGTGAACGAAGCATTCGCCGCGCAGTATCTGGCGGTCGAAAAGCTGCTGGGACTGGACCGTGACAAGACGAACGTGAACGGGGGAGCGATTGCGCTGGGGCATCCCCTGGCGGCGACCGGGACACGGCTGGTCCTGACGCTGCTACTCGAATTGCGGCGACGTGGCGGGAGGTATGGCGCGGCCAGCGCGTGCATCGGGGGCGGGCAGGGCATCGGCGTGATCGTCGAATCCATGAATTAGGCCCTCCCGGCTTGTTTTCGAAAAAACCTCCGCTCCTACGCTAGAATATCGCAGCCATTGACGAGAGGATCTGCCGCGAATGAGCTTTGAAAATTTAATTTACGAAGTGAAGGACCAGATCGGCTACATCACGTTCAACCGGCCGAAGGCGTTGAACGCGCTCAACCGTCGGACGATGGAAGAGCTGGGAGAAGCGCTAGAAGCGGCGGGCAAGGATGACTCGGTCCGAGCGCTCATCCTGACGGGAGCGGGCGAAAAGGCGTTCGTCGCCGGCGCGGACATCGGCGAGCTATCGCAGCAAACACCCGTCACCGGGAAGGAGACTTCGCTTTTCGGACAGGAGATCATTCACCGGCTGGAAACGATGGGAAAGCCCTCAATCGCGGCGATCAACGGATTCGCGCTGGGCGGGGGTTGCGAGCTGGCACTGGCCTGCACGATCCGGATCGCCAGCAAAGCGGCGAAAATCGGCCAGCCGGAAGTGAAGCTCGGTTTGCTGCCGGGATACGGAGGGTCGCAGCGGCTGCCGCGGCTGTGCGGGAAGGGAGTGGCGCACGAGCTGATTCTCACCGGGGAGATGATTTCCGCGGAAGAGGCGCTGCGCATCGGCCTGGTGAATCACGTGACGGAGGGAGCCGAACTGATGGCGGCGGCGGAATCCATCGCGAAAAAAATCATCGCCAACGCGCCGCTGGCCGTGAAATTCTCGATGGAAGCGATCGAGCGGGGAATGGAAATGCCGCAGGAAGAAGGGCTGTTTCTGGAAGCGACGCTCTTCGGGCTGATCTGCGCCACCGAGGACATGCGAGAGGGGACGCGCGCGTTTCTCGAAAAGCGGCCGGCGAAGTTTCAGGGGCGCTGACGAGTGGCGGGAACATTCAAACCCGATTCGTTTCGCGGCGGGCTCGGCGCTGCCGGGCTGAGGTTCGGAATCGTCGTCAGCCAGTTCAACAGCTTCATCACCGACCGGCTGCTGGCCGGGGCACTCGACGCGCTGGAACGCGAGGGCGCGGCGGAAAAGATGATCGAAATCGTCCGAGTGCCGGGGTCGTTCGAGCTTCCCATCGCGGCGAAAAAACTGGCGAGCACGGGCCGGTACGATTCGCTGATCACGATCGGGTGCATCCTGCGAGGCGAAACAACGCACTACGACCATGTGGCGTCGGAAACCGCACGGGGAATCCAGCTGGCTCAACTGGACACGGGCGTGCCCATCGCATTCTGCGTGCTGACGTGCGACACGCTGGAGCAGGCGATCGACCGGGCGGGGCTGAAAAGCGGCAATAAAGGCTACGACGCGGGGCTGGCGGCCATCGAAATGGCGCATTTCTCGCGCAAGTTTTCGAAGGCCGGCGGGCCGGCGCGGCCGCGCAAATAAATGACCACGCGCGCACCTCACTTCGCCGCTTGTTTCTCCCGCGCTTCCGTGCGAAGTTGCTTGCGATGACCCTGCGCCGAAAATCCCGCGAATTCGCCCTGCAGATGCTTTTCCAATGGGACATGTCGCCGCAAAAGCCGGGTTCGATCGAGCAGAGTTTCTGGAAGACGGCGCGGGCCGCGGAATCCACTCGAAAGTTTGCGAACGAATTATTCGAAGGCGCGGTCTCGCAGTCGAAAGCGAGCGACGAACTGGCGGGAAAGCTGTCCGAGAATTGGCGCTTCGACCGGCTGGCGGCCGTGGACCGCAACATCCTGCGGCTGGCGATTTACGAATTGCGGTTCGGAACGGCGCCCGCGAAAGTGGCGATCAACGAGGCGGTGGAGCTGGCGAAGAAATTCTCGTCCGAGGATGCGCCGGCGTTTTTGAACGGAGTGCTCGACGCCGCTTTCAAGGCTCTTGGCTGAAGGAGTCTCTTCGCGGGGCAATTTCCGCGGAGAAATGAAAACTACGCCTCAATCTGCGCTTCGAGGATGCGCACCGCGCCACCGCTGACGCGGGGAACCAGGCGGCCGCGCTCGGCGCGCACGCCAACGTGAATATCGCTGGGGCGCCCCATCTCGACGCCTTGCGTGATGTGCAGCGTTTGCTCCGGCGAAAGCCTTCCGTGCCTCGTCAAATAAGCGCCCAAGGAACCGGCGGCCGAACCCGTGGCAGCGTCCTCGCCGAGACCCCAGGGCATCATCCCGCGGGAGAAAACCTTTCCCGTGCCGTTCTCAGCGAAGCAGTAGGCGAGTGTGGCATCGGGAGCAATCGTTTGGGCCAGAGCGCGCATGTTGACGTGGATTTTCCCGAGCGGCTTGGCATTGCGAAGGGGAACCATCAGATTGAAGACGCCCGTGGAGACGAATTCGAGGGGCAGGTCCGGATGAAAATCGGCGGCCTTGAGGCCGAGCGAGGCGGCGAGAGCCGCGCGATTGACGCCAGCTTTTTTAAATTGCGCGGGCTTCTGCGTCATGGTGACGCGGTCGGGCCTGCCGTCGCGAAAGGAAATCTCGACCGGCAGAATTCCGGCGCCGGTCTGCTGCAGGACGTGGACGAGGCCCTCGGAAGCGGGCACGACGCCGAGTTCGGCGAGCAAAAACCAGGTGCCGATGACGGGATGCCCGGCGAGAGGAAGTTCGCGGGTGGTGGTGAAAATGCGGAGGCGAGCCAGGGCGCGATTGTTGGATGGCCGCTGGACGAAGACGGTCTCGCTGAGGTTCATCTCGCGGGCAATCGCCAGCATCGTAGCGGGCGAGAGGCCGTCGCCGTCGGTGACGACGGCGAGGGGATTTCCGGCGAACTCCCGGGTGGTGAAAACATCCAAGGTGTAAAGCCGCCGCTTCATAGAGCGCCATCTCCGGGATTCGCAGGACGCATCAGATTCGCTCCAATTCGGCGACGGTGCGCTCGTTGCGCACGTTGCCGGTGTTGAGAGTTGTTTTGGGTTCAAGCAGGACGATGTGCACTTCCTCTTCGGCCACGGGAAGGTGCTCGACGCCCCGGGGAACGACGAGGAACTCCCCCGGATTGATTTCACATTCGCGATCGCGGAATCTGATGCGCAGCCGCCCTTTGACGACGAGAAACATCTCGTCTTCGTGGTCATGGTGATGCCACACAAATTCTCCCTTGACCTTCACGATTTTGACGTAAGCGTCGTTGAGTTCGCCGATGATCCGGGGATTCCAATAGTCATTCACCTGGGCGAATTTTTGCTGCAAGTTGACGGTTTCCATATTCATACACTCCCGCGCAAGGCAATGAAGAGCCGGCGCGCCGGACGGCCGGCGAGCCGCTAGAGCTTCTGGACGATGGACGCGACCTCGTCCAAGACGCGGCGGGTGGTATCCGCCTTCGTCGTCTCGGAATAAATCCGCAGCATGTGCTCGGTTCCGGATGCGCGAACCATCACCCATCCGATGTCGCCGAGATACATCTTGATGCCATCGAGGTCCTCGCGGCGCGTCACGGGCCAATCGAGGAGCTTGCGGAATTTTTCGCTGGTGAAATAAGCGATAGCTTTTTCTTTCTGGCCGTCACGGGTATGCAAGTCCACGCGGCCGTAGTGGTGCTCGCCGAATTCGCGCTGCAGCATGGCCACAAGCTCGCCCAGGCGCTTTCCGTGCCAAGCCATGACTTCCGCGAGCAGCAAGGCGTTCACGGTGGCGTCGCGCTCGGGAAGATAGAGTTTGGTGCCGATGCCGCCGCTTTCCTCTCCGCCGAGAAGGATGTCGCTCTCGAGCATGCGATCGCAGATGTATTTGAAGCCGATGGGCGTCTCCCAAAGCTCGCGGCCGAATTTCGCGGCGATCTTGTCGATCATTTTCGTCGTCGAAAACGTCTTGGCCACGCCGCCGGACATTTTTCGCGTTCCCGCCAGGTGCCAGAGCAATATCGAAAAAATCTGGTGGGGGTTCACAAAGGCGCCGTTGGAATCGATGGCGCCGATGCGGTCGGCGTCGCCATCGAGCACGAGCCCCGCGTCGAATTTTCCCTCGACGACGGCCTGCTGGCAGGCCTTGACATGAGGTTCGATGGGCTCCGGATTCACGCCGCCAAAGAGCGGATCGCGAGTGCCGCGAATTTCCCGGCATTCGATCCCGTGGCGGCGGAAAAGCTCGCTGAGCAAGCCGAGCCCGGCGCCGTGCATGGGGTCCACGACGAAGCGGAACTTCGCGGCGCGGAGGCGTTCCCAATCGACGAGGGCGTCGAGAGTCTCGAGATACGGGGCGCGCGTGTCGAGGGAATGAATCAGATCCTTGCGCGGGGGAAGATGCGGCACGCCGTCGCGTTCGACCTTGGCAAGCTCGTGTTCGACTTGCGCGACGATGGCGGGAGAGGCAGAGCTTCCGTAACTCGCCTTGAGTTTGACGCCGTTCCAGCGGTAGGGATTATGGCTGGCGGAAATCTGGATGCCGGCCGCGGCGCCGCGCTGCCGGACGAGAAGGGAAATGGCGGGCGTGGGGCAGGGAGCGGTGGCGAGCCAGACGGGCGTGCCCGACGCGGCCACGGTCTCCGCCGCCACGCGGGCAAACATTTCGCCGCCGAAGCGCGTGTCGTGACCCACCAAGACGCCGGCGCCGGGCTTCGCGGAACGGACGACGTAACGGGCGATTGCATGGGCGACGATGCGGACGTTTTCGCAGGTAAAGTCCTCGGCGATGACGCCGCGCCAGCCGTCGGTGCCGAACTTAATCGTGGGGGCTTTAGCCGTTGCGGCCGATTTGTTTCGTGGTCGAGGCGATTTGGATCGTCGAGCCATTGTCCAGAAGTATATGCGAGGAGGAATTCGGCGGGAAGGAGGGAAGTGAGGGAGCGGGCGCGGAGAGCGTCCCAAAATGGCCGGAAAGCCTAGAGCAATTTATTCTGCTTGCGCTCTTCGAGCCACTTCACGATTTTTCCCACGTCCTGCGAGCGGTCGCGCGGGCAAATCAGGATGGCGTCGGGAGTTTCCACGACGACGAGGTTGTTGACGCCGATTGCGGCGACGAATTTGCCGGGAGCCCAGAAATAGTTGCCGGCTGCTTCGAGGACAAACGAGGGGCCGGCGGAGACGTTGGCGCCGGGTTTGCCGGCGAGGAGTTCGTACAGGGCGGCCCAGGATCCGATGTCGCTCCAACCCACTTGGGCGGGAAGAACGCAGACGCGAGCCACGCCCTCGCTTCGCGTCGCGCGCTCCATCACCGCGTGGTCAATGGAGATGTTTTCGAGGCGGGGATAGATTTTCTTGAGGGCGGCGGGATATTTTTTCGTCCCAATAGTTTTCGCGAGGGTTTGCAAGTGCGCATGAGTTTCGGGCAGGAATTTCTCGAGGCAATCGAGAAGAGTGGAAACGCGCCAGACGAACATTCCCGCGTTCCAATAGAATCTTCCCGAATCAACGTACTGCCGGGCCACGGCAGCGGCCGGCTTCTCTGTAAATCGCGCGACGGCATAAGCCGTTTCGCCGCGCGGGCGTTCGTCAAGCTCGGGTCCCCGCTCGATGTAACCGTAACCTGTCTCAGGATACGCCGGAGGGATACCAAGAACGACGAGCGTTCCGGGCGCTTGAGCGAGGTCGAGAGCGGCCCGCAGCAGGGCACGATACCTGTCGGCGTCGGCGACGAAGCTATCGGAATGGAGGACGGCCATCAAGGCGTCGCCGTGTTTGTGGGCCAGATGAATCGCGGCAAGGCCAACGGCGGCAGCCGTGTTTCGGCCCATCGGCTCGGCAAGAATATGAGCCGCGGGGACGCCGCGGAGCTCGCGGCGCGCTCCCGCCGCCTGCTCGGAGTTGGTCACGACCCAGAGATGGCGCGAGGGGAATATAGGCGCGAGGCGGTCGGCCGTCTCGCGGAGCATCGTCTTCTTGCCGACGATATTCAAAAGCTGTTTGGGGGTGCGAGTGCGGCTGCGCGGCCAGAACCGTGTGCCGCGTCCGCCGGCGAGCAACACCGCTTCGGAAACGAGTTCAAGGCGTTTCATACGAACACCAGCCTGGCGGCATCCGCCGCATCGGCTCCGCGCTCGCGCGCGAGGAGGGCGAAGTCAGCGGGGTTCTCTGGGACGTAAGTACGCAAAAGCGAAGTGGGAGCGGCGGCGGCCAGATCGTATCTGCCGAGCGCGGCGGGGAGAAGCCAGGCTTGCGCCGGAGCATAGGCCGCGCTTCCGCCGCTCCAGGAGATGGAACCGCAGCCCGCGAGAAAAATCAGAAGCTCGAAATGGCGGGGAGAAGTGGATTCGCCCGCGCGATTCGAAAATTCCCACTTTTCGGTGGCGAAGTAGCGGCAAGCGACGAAGAAGGTTTCCTTGAAGCCGTCGCGTTGCAGCAGCACCGGAGCGACCTTTCCGCCGAGTTGTTTGCCGAAGCGCATCACCTGGAGAGCTTTTTCGATGTGAAGTTCGCGGCTGCGGCCTTGGGCGTCGCGGCGGTTGTAATCGAAAACGCGGTAAGTGAAATCGGAATACTGCTGGATTTCGCAGAGCACGAGTCCGGGGCCGATGGTGTGAGCGGTTCCGGCGGGAACGAAAATCACGTCGCCGGTGCTCATCGGCACATGGACGAGTGAATCTTCGGCCGTTCCGTCGGAGATGGAACGGGCAAGAGCATCGCGCGTGACGGACTCTTTCAGTCCGAGGAGGACTTCGGCACCCGGCCGGGCCTGCACGGCGTACCACATTTCCGTTTTGCCGCGGCCGGGCTGACCGTCCGGCAATTTTTCGTGAGCGCGCGCAAAGGCGTCGTCGGGATGGACCTGCACGGACAATTTATCCTCGGCAAAAATGAATTTCAGAAGCAGGGGGAAACCCGCGCCAGTTTCGAGCGCCGTTCCCGACCATTCCACGGGCATTTCCGCCCACGCTTCGCCGAGCTTTTTTCCGGCAAAGGGGCCGTTGGCGAAACGGCATTCGTAGCCGGTGAGCCAAGCCTCGCCAAGGGGCTCGGCCAAATCATTCTTATCGGGATAAAACGGAGCGAGAGAACGCGCGCCCCAGGGACGCGGGCTGAAGACCGGCTCGAGGAGAGCAGGGCAGATCGTCATGCGGGCTGGCCGAAGAAGCGAGCAAGCCGCCGCAATCCTTCCTCGATGCGAGCAAGAGACGTGGCGTAGGAAAGACGCAAATGACCAGGGGCGCCGAAGGCAGCGCCGGGAACGACGGCGACGTGCTCGCGGTCAAGCAGGCCCTTTGCCACGGCGGTGTCATCCGGCATGGACGCGCCGAAATGCGCCGACACGTTGGGAAAAGCGTAGAAGGCTCCCTGCGGCGCGGTGCAGGTGATCCCGGGAATCGCGCGGAGACCGGCGAGGATCCGATCGCGACGGCGGGCGTATTCGGCGAGCATGGCGGCCACGGAATCCATGGGGCCGCGAGCGGCTGCGAGCGCCGCATATTGGGCGATGGAAGTCGGATTCGAAGTGGATTGGCTTTGGAGTTTCGCGATTGCGCTAACGAGTTGCGCGGGAGCGAGAACGTAACCCACGCGCCAGCCGGTCATCGCGAAAGTTTTCGAAAACGATCCGGCCACAATCAGCCGATCCTTCGGACCGGGCAAGCTGGCCGCGGAGAACGGCTTCGCGCCGGAATAGGTGAAGTGCGAATAGCATTCGTCGGTCAGCAGCCAGACGTCGCGCCGACGGCAAAGATCCGAAATTTTCGCGAACTCATCGGGTGGGATCACTCCGCCAGTAGGATTGTTGGGAGAATTGGCGATGACAATCTTTGTCTTCGGCGTCAGGGCCTTTTCAAGCGCCGCGGCCCGGAGGACGAAGCCGTCAGCGGCAGCCGTATTCAGGAACACCGGCTTGGCATTCGCGTACTTCACCATGTCGGGATAGCTGACCCAGTACGGCGCGGGGATTACTACTTCGTCGCCGGAGTCGAGGAGCGCGCAGACGGTCTGAAAAATGGCGTGCTTGCCGCCGCTGGTGACGATGCACTCCGCCGGTTGATAGCTCGAGCCAAGCTGCGCGGCGTGCCATTCGCAAATCGCCTGCCGCAGCGGAGCGATGCCCGCGGCAGGGGTGTATTTTGTTTTGTTCTCTTCGAGCGCCTGGATCGCGGCGCGCTTGATGTGCTCCGGGGTGGGAAAATCGGGCTCGCCCGGGCCGAAGTCGGCGACATCGACGCCACTGGACTTCAGTTTTTCGGCTTCCTGAAGGACGAGCATGGTGGGCGACACGCTGATCCGGTTGACCCGGGCCGCGAATTCGATCGACGGTTTTTTTTCGGCAGCCGTTTCCATGGCTCGGGTTCCTGCCGGCGCCCCGCGCGAAGCGGATGCCGGCCGCTCCTTCTTACGTATCTACGATACCTTGGTTTTGAGGCGCTCTTCCACCAGCGGCGGAACCAGGTCTTTCACCGGGCCGCCCAGGCGCGCCAGCTCCTTGACCAGGCTCGAGGACAGATAGCTATGGGCTTCGGCGGGGAGCATGAAAACCGTCTCAATATCCGGCTCCATTTTGCGGTTCATCCAGGCCATTTGGAGTTCGTATTCGTAGTCGGAGACGAGCCGAATGCCGCGCAGGATGATTTGAGCCTTCTTCTCGCGAGCGAAGTCGATGAGCAGCCCATCGAACGTGTCAACGCTGACGTTTTTTTGTTTGAAGGTGACGGCTTCGAGCATGTCCACGCGTTCTTTGGATGTGAACATCGGGTCTTTGCCGACGTTTTGGGCGACAGCGACGATCAAGCGGTCGAAAATCCCGGCGCCGCGGGTGATCAAGTCCAAATGGCCATAAGTGACCGGGTCAAATGACCCCGGATAGATTGCAATCACAGGAGTCTGCCGCTCGATTGTCATTCGAGTGGGCATTTTAACCCAGATTTTTATGCGGACCGGGCAAATTCAGGCGGGGCGTCCGCTTAAAGGCAATGAGTAAGCAGGCCGGGAGGAGGGTCGGGTGTGGCCAGGACGGGGAATGGCGATTCAGCGGGCTCCGGCGCAGTCCGCCATTGAAAATCAGCCATTCGCTGCAGGATGGTTGACCAAGGGGACTAAAATGGTCGTGTTTTAAGGCCTTGAGTCCGTTGGGGTTGGGGGAATCACTAGGCTTGACAATCAGCCCCTTGCGGTTCTATTCTTTATTTGCGACCGAAATAGTCGCATATACATCAACTGCTATGATGAAGCTCACAAAAAAAGCGGATTACGGCCTAATCGCCCTGAAGCATCTGGCGACCCACGAAGGCTCGGCCAGCGCTTCGGACATTGCCGAGCTGTACCACATGTCGGCGCCACTGATGGCCAAAGTGCTGCAGCGGCTGGCGAAGTCGGGCCTGGTCGCCGCACGGCACGGATCGAGCGGCGGGTACACGCTGGCGCGGGACCCGCGTCAGATCAGCGCACTCGACGTGATACGCGCGATTGATGGCCCGCTGTTCATCACGTCGTGCGTCACGCCGCGCGGGAATTGCGACGTTTCGAGCAAGTGCTCGATCCGGGAGCCGCTGCGACGCGTGAACGAAAGCATTCTTGAAGTCCTGGGCAAAGTAACGATTTCTCACATGACCGACGAATCTCCCACAGCGGAGCTCGTCGAGTTGGGGGTCTAGGAGACACCAATGGCAATGAAGCTTCCTGTTTACATGGACAATCACGCGACCACGCCGGTGGATCCGCGCGTCGTCGAAGCGATGAGGCCTTACTTCACGGAGAAGTTCGGAAACGCCGCGAGCCGGAACCATGAATTCGGCTGGGTCGCGGAAGAAGGGGTGGAAAACGCGCGGGCGCAGGTGGCCAAGCTGATCGGGGCGACGCCGAAAGAGATCGTGTTCACGAGCGGCGCGACCGAATCCACGAACCTGGCGATCAAAGGCGCCGCGGAAATGTACCGGGAGAAGGGGAATCACATCATCACGCAGGTCACGGAGCACAAGGCGACGCTCGATACATGCAAGCGCCTGGAAAAGTACGGCTACGAAGTGACCTACCTTCCCGTCGAAAAGGACGGCCGGATCAACCTCGAGGATCTTCGCCGGGCGATCACGCCGAAGACGATCCTGATCTCGATCATGTACGCGAACAACGAAATCGGCGTCGTGCAGCCGATCGCTGAAATCGGGAAAATCGCGAAGGAAAAGGGCATTTTCTTCCACGTGGACGGAGTGCAGGCGATCGGAAAGATTCCGGTGGACGTGCAGAAGGACGGCATCGACCTGATGTCCATTTCCGGGCACAAAATCTACGGGCCCAAGGGCGTTGGCGCGCTTTACGTGCGCCGCAAGAATCCCCGCGTGCAGCTTTCCGCGATCATCGACGGCGGCGGGCACGAGCGCGGGATGAGGTCGGGCACGCTAAACGTTCCCGGCATCGTGGGGCTGGGCAAGGCTTGCGAGCTGTGCCAGCAGGAGATGGCGGCGGAAGCGGAACGGCTGCGCGGGCTGCGCGACCGGCTGAGGGATTCGATCATGTCGCGCCTGGACGAGACATTCATCAACGGGTCGATGGAGCACCGGCTGCCGCACAGCCTGAACATCAGCTTCGCGTACGTCGAGGGCGAATCGCTTTTGATGGGCATCAACGACGTGGCGGTCTCGAGCGGTTCGGCGTGCACCTCGGCGACGCTGGAGCCGAGTTACGTACTGAAAGCACTGGGCGTGGGCGAGGACCTGGCGCATACATCGATTCGTTTCGGGCTGGGCCGGTTCAATACGCAGGAGGAAGTGGATTACGTCGCCGACCGCGTGGTGGAGACGGTGACGCGCCTGCGCGAGCTATCGCCTTTGTACGAAATGGCCAAGGAAGGCGTCGACATCAGCAAAATGAAGTGGGTGGCGGCTTCCGATACGCACTAAGTTTATGAGGACTTAAAGGAGCAGAGAAAATGGCTTATTCAGAAAAGGTCGTCGATCACTACAAGAATCCCCGCAACGTGGGCTCGCTCGACAAGAGCGATCCGAACGTCGGCACCGGGTTGGTCGGCGCGCCCGAGTGCGGCGACGTGATGAAGCTGCAGATGAAGGTGAATCCGGAGACGCGCGTCATCGAGGAAGCCAAGTTCAAGACGTTCGGCTGCGGCTCGGCGATCGCGAGCTCTTCGCTGGCCACGGAATGGGTGAAGGGCAAGACGGTCGAGGAGGCGCTGGCCATCAAGAACACGGACATCGTCCGCGAACTGGCGCTGCCGCCGGTAAAGATTCACTGTTCCGTGCTGGCCGAAGACGCCATCAAGGCCGCGCTGGGCGACTGGAAGAAAAAGCAGGGTGAAGCGGAAAGCAAGCCCGAGGAAGCTTCCGCCACGGCCAGCTGATCCGGGGCGGGGCGCCGCCGGCTGGGGTTCGGGCCGGAGGGGGGATTCGCGCTTCACGAGTTACGAGCGACAAACCGATGATTCACGTTTCAGAAAAAGCGGCAACCAAGATTCGCGAGCTTCTCGCCAAGGAAGGCGTTCCCGAGGAGACGGGCGGCTTGCGCGTCGGCGTTCAGGGAGGCGGATGTTCGGGCCTCACCTATGCGATGCGCCTAGATACCGAAGCGCGCAACCGCGATAAAGTGTTCGAGGAAAATGGCGTGCGGCTGTTCGTGGACCCCAAGAGCTATCTATACCTCCACGATACGACGCTCGATTATCACGAGGACCTGATCAAGCAGGGCTTCGTGTTTCAGAATCCCCAGGCGACCCGCAGTTGCGGGTGCGGGAGCTCGTTTACGGCCTGAGTTACCCTCCGGGCGCATTGCGGGCGGCCATCCCCTCGCACCGCCCGGCGAACCAAAAAATATCGCGGGCCGAATCGAGCGAGGACACGCCCGCCACAGGCACGGATATCCCGATGAGCGTCACGCAGACAAAACCCGGGGCGGCGGCCACCTCGATGTGCTGGAGCTGCCACACGCTACTTTCCGGCGGGCATTTCTGCGCGTCGTGCGGAAAAATTCAGCCGCTACCCGCGGGGGTGAACTATTTCGCGTTCTTCGAGGGGCCGCAGAAGCTCTCGTTCGACGAAGCGGCGCTCGAAGCGGAGTTTCACAAGTTGAGCTGGAAACTGCACCCGGACAATTTCGTGCGGGCCAGCGAGTTCGAGCGGAATCTTTCGCTGGAACGGGCGTCGCAATTGAACGACGCGTACCGAACGCTGCGGGACCCGGTGGCCCGGGTCGAATATCTTCTCGAGCTGCACGGCATTCGCAAGGAAGGACAGACGAAGCAGCAGGCTCCGCCGGAACTGCTCGAGGAAGTTTTCGAGCTGAACGAATCGCTCGACGAGCTGCGCGAGGCGCGCGCAGGCGGGGGGGACACGGCGTCGCTTCGCGAAAGCCTGGGCGCAGCGCAAAAGAATTTTCAGCAGAAACTCGAAGAGGTGGACGCGCAACTGGGCGCGACGGGCCGCGAGTGGGACGCGGCGCTCGAAGCGGGTGGTGACGCGCCGAAGCGAAAGATGATCCTCGGGAAGCTGAACGAATTGCTCAATCGCCGCAGCTACATCCGGAATCTCGTCGCCGGCGTGCAAGAGGAACTGACGGAAGCATGAGGACCCAATGTCACGGATAGTCGGCATCGATCTCGGCACGACGTTCAGCCTGATTGCGTATGTGGATCCGCAAACGGGAGCGCCGAAGTGCATTCCGGGCCCGTATGGCTCGACGCTGTGTCCCTCGGTGGTCAGCCTCGATCCCGACGGGCGGATTCTGGTTGGCGAGCCGGCCCGGCGACGGCTGCTGACGCAGCCGGATCGCACGATTTACTCCGTGAAGCGGCTGATGGGGCGCGGCGCCGCCGACGTGCAGGACGAGCTGAAGATATTTCCGTTCCGGGTAGAGCCCGAGTCGGGGAACGTGCTTCGCGTCCGGCTCGGCGAGAGGGTATACACGCCGCCGGAAATTTCGGCGTTCGTTCTACGTGAGCTGAAGTCCTGGGCGGAGGATTATTTCAAGGAGCCGGTCGAGCGCGGGGTCATCACCGTTCCCGCGTATTTCAACGACGCGCAGCGGCAGGCGACGAAAGACGCGGGACGACTCGCGGGTTTGGAAGTACTGCGTCTGGTGAACGAGCCGACAGCCGCGGCGCTCGCCTACGGGCTTCACAAGCAGCAACGCGGACGAGTGGCTGTCTACGACTTTGGCGGCGGGACATTCGATATTTCGATTTTGAAGCTGGTTTCGACCGGAGAGGGCGACATTTATCAGGTCCTTTCGACCAACGGCGACACGCATCTGGGCGGAGACGACATCGACAATGAATTGCAGCGCCGAGTTCGGGAAAACATCCAGCGGGAATATGGGGTGGACATTTCCGGCGACGCGCAAGCCGCCCAGGAACTGCGCAAGGCGCTCATCGCGATCAAGCACGCTTTATCGGAACAGCCGGCGGCAACGCTTCGTTTCCCAGTGTCCGGGGGGCGCGTGTTCGAGCAAACCATCACGCGCGCCGAATTTGAAAGTTGGATCGAGCCGATCGTGCAGCGCACGATGCAGCCGGTGAAGCTCGCACTTGGGGACGCGAAACTCGGTCCCAAGGACATCGAGGAAGTAGTGCTGGTGGGCGGGTCGACGCGGATTCCGCTGGTCCGCGCGACCGTCGCCGCATATTTCGGCCGGGCGCCGCACGTGGAACTCGATCCGGACGAAGTGGTCGCCCTAGGCGCGGCCGTGCAGGCCGACATACTCGAATCCGGCGTGAAGAATATGCTGCTGCTCGACGTCACGCCGCTGTCGCTGGGGGTCGAGACCATGGGCGGCGTGGTGGCCAAAATCATTCCGCGGAATTCGACGATTCCAGCGAGCGCGCAGGAGATGTTCACGACCGGAGTAGAAAATCAGACGGCGATCGATCTGCACGTCCTGCAGGGTGAACGCGAACTGGCGAAGGATTGCCGGTCGCTCGCGCGGTTTCAGCTGAAGGTGCCGCCGGGACCGGCGGGGCTGGCGCGAATCGAAGTGAAATTTCTGATTGACGCGAACGGGATCCTGCAGGTGGCGGCGCGCGATTTGCGCACCGGGCTGGAACATTCCGTGGAAGTGCAGCCGAGTTACGGCCTTTCGGACACGGAAATCGAGCGGATGCTCGAGGAATCCATCGAATTCGCCGAACAGGATTTCGCCGAGCGGCAGTTGATCGAAGCGCGCAACGAGGCGGAGGCCATCCTAGGGGCCACCGATAAGACGCTGGCGAAATCCGGCGAGCCGGAACTTTCGGCGCCGGAGCGCGCGGCCATCGCCGAAGCCGAAGGGCGGCTTCGCGCCGCGGCCGGGGGAACGGATTACAAGCTGATCCGAGCGCGCATTGACGCGCTCAATCAAGCCACACAGCATTTGGCAGAACTGGTGATGAACACAGCGCTGCAATCGGCGCTGGGCGGGAAGCGCATTGACGACGTGTAACCGCGGCGGCTATCGGGCTCCGAATTTTGTTTTTCAGGAGCCGCGGATCACGCTTCCGACGCGCAACGATTGAAGGAGCGAAGAAGACATGGGCGGCAAGAATCCCTACATCGAAGAGACCAATTACACGCCCGCGGCGAAGAAATACAAAGTCACGTTCGTCAAGCAGGGCAAGGTCGTCGAAGTGGACCCGGAAAAGATTCCCTACAGCCACGACGGCATTCCGGGAAGCCTACTCGACATTTCGCAGGGCTTTAATCTGGGGCTCGACCACGCGTGCGGCGGGGTGTGCGCCTGCTCGACGTGCCACGTGATCGTCCACGAAGGCCTCGAATCGTGCAACGAAGCCACCGACGCGGAGTTGGATCAGCTGGACGAAGCGCCGGGCGTGACGCCGAAGTCGCGGCTCGGATGCCAGTGCGTCCCCGACGGGACGAAGGATCTTGTGGTGGAAATCCCCGATTGGAATAAAAATTACGCCAAGGAAGCGGAACACTGATCGCGCGAGCTGGCTGAGCCACGCTGGATTTTTTCTCCTGTTCCTGCAAAAGGGAAGAGCGGAAGGCGGTCCCGAGAAACGGCAGGGGAAGAATCTGTGGTTCGCGGCGCAACGATTCGAGCCGGCAGAAGCATCCAAGCAAAAATGACCGAAGACAATCAGACAAAAACTCCGGACCGCGCATTACCCGAAGCGCCGGAAATGGACGAGCCGTCGAAGCCCACAACCGCTCCGCGAGCTACGTCCGGCCAGCACTTCTTAAGGCGAAACCTGCTCACGCTGTTGCTTCCCACGCGCAAGCCTGTTACAACCCTTTGGAACTAATTCTCGCCCCAAGGAAAGGCGCGCATGCCTCCCACTTTCGACTGGGACGACCCGGAAGAGATCGGCATACAGTTGTCGGAGAAATATCCGGAAGTCGACCCGCTCAGCGTCCGCTTCACCGATCTTCACAAGTGGGTCTGCGAGCTGGCGGGCTTTACCGGCGATCCGAAGCTTTCGAATGAAGGGAAGCTGGAAGCGATCCAGATGGCCTGGCACGAGGAATTTCAAGACCGCCAGGGATAGGCAGATTCCCGCCGACGGCTCGAAGGGAAGGATTTCGCGGCGGGCGGCTCCGTAAAGAGGAGAAAAACAATGGATGCGGACCTTCGGTACCCGATCGGCAAACCTGAACGCCCCGAGCGACTTTCGGCGGAACAGCGGCGCGAGCTGATTGCGGCCATCGCCGAAGCGCCATCGAAATTGCGCGCCGCCGTCGCGGGGCTTTCGCCGCAACAACTGGATACGCCCTATCGTCCCGGTGGATGGACAGTCCGCCAAGTGGTGCATCACCTGCCCGACAGCCACATGAACGCGTACACGCGATTCAAGCTGGCGCTGACGGAAAACCAGCCGACGATCAAGCCGTATGAAGAGAGCGCGTGGGCCAACCTTGCCGACTCGAACGGGCCGATCGAGCCGTCGCTCGCGCTATTCGACGCGCTTCACCAGCGATGGGTGCTGCTGCTCAATTCGCTTTCGGCTGCGGATTGGGAGAAGAAGTTCAACCACCCGGAGAGCGGACCCAACACGCTCGATAAAGCTCTCTCGGTCTACGGCTGGCACGGGCGGCACCACGTGGCGCATATCACGGCGCTCCGCGGGCGCAACGGCTGGTGACCACGGCAGACGGCGCGCCGCGTTCGCCTTGTCAATTCGCGGCCTTTCTCCGATAATAATTCAGCCTCTCTGATTGGAGATTCCCCGTGGCGCTATGGTGCAACGGTTAGCACGCGGCCCTTTCAAGGCCGAAATACGGGTTCGATTCCCGTTAGCGCTACCATAATCCTGCCCGATGGAACCACCTGATAAGGACCAAGACACCGGCGAGGAGTTCGAGCGCGGCCGCGCGGAGATGGAACGCGGATGGCGGTTGCGGCAGCAGAACGTTCTTCCGCTGCCTGCGGCGTGGAATGAGGGCAGGTTCTACGGGCGAGCGCTCAAAGGCACTCAGCCACTGACGGCCTTACAGCGCGCGGGTCTGTTCCTACTGGGAATTCAGGGGATTGGAATTCCGATAATTTTTCTATTTCTTGGGCGGGGGTCGCCTTCAGGTGCGCCCTTCGTCAGCGTCTTGCATCACGTGTTTCGAGGTGAATCCGTTGTATGGCTCCCCGTCTATCTGATCTATATGGCTCTCGGAGCGCGTTTGTGCTGGGTCGCGCTGCGGGCACGTCCCGCGACGCCGCGAAAGGACGAATCTTCGGGCGATGGCGGCTAGGCGCGTTCCCGCGGATCGCGATTTGCATCCGAAACGACGAACGGCACATCGACGGAACGGACGTGAATGTCGCGCTGGGGGAAGGGCAATTCGATTTTCTCCTGGGCAAAGACGCGCGCGATTTCGATCATCAGGTCGCTTTGAAACGCCCAGGGATGATTGATGGCGCTGAAGCTCGAAACACGCAAGAGGAAATTAATGGAGCTGTCGCCGAAAGTGCGGACGACGGCCGTGGGCGGCGGGTCAGGCAAGACCTCGGAATGTTTCCTCGCGATATCTTCGAGCAATCCCCGGACTTTTACCAAGTCCGAGCCGTAGGCGACGCCGACGGGAATGGAAAACCGGACGGTACGGTCGTTCGCCGTCCAATTCGTCACGCGGTTGTTGATGAACTCTGAATTCGGGACGATGATCACTTCGTTGTCGAAGGTGCGAACCCAGGTTCCCCGCGCCCCAATTTTGACGACTTCGCCCACGGTCCCGCCGACGTCAATGAAGTCCCCCAGTTTCACTTGCTGCTCGAAAAGGATGACAAGGCCGGCGACGAAATTGGCGACCACGTTTTGCAAGCCGAAGCCGACGCCGACTCCCAGCGCGCCGCCGACCACGAGGAGGCTGCGGAGGTTCAGCCCCGAGGAATCGAGCCCCACGATCAATCCCAGAAGGAAGATTAAGTAACCGAACGTGCGGACGATGGCGTACTGCTGACCGCGCTCGATTTTCGTCCGCGCCAGGACTCGCCTCGACAGGAACCGCTTGCTCAATTTCGTAAAGACGCTCAGCAGAATCAGAAAAAGGGCGCACTTGATCAAAAAAATCGGCGTGATGTTGATATTGCCCAAGCGAAACAGCGGCCAGCTCAAAAACCATCTGACGCCGCTATTGAGCGAATCGTAGAGGGATTTCGGCCGCCACTGCTGGGCGGCCGCCGGGCCGGCGAGGAACATCAGCCCGAGGACGGGTCCGCTGCCAAGCCGGCTTCTCCAGTTTGCATGCATCGCGCGCACTCCTTCCCGCCGCATCCGTTGCAGGCGCAGCATACCGGGCGTCTCCGCCAGCCGCAAGCATGCAACGCAGGGGTGGAAGTGCGAGGAGTTAGGATGTGGCGGACATAAATTGGATGCGGGTGGACCGTGTAGGCGCAGTTCAAATCCGTAACGTTTCTACCCCGGCGAAACCAAGATGGGCAGCGCCAAATCGTGTCAATACCGCTTAACCACAAGAAACAAAGAGGATTAGAACCCTTCCTGCCTTGGCCTAAGAAATGCAAGTTGATTACGCAGATTTTCGCCTGCGCCGATAGGGTGCCGGGCGGGAGAAGGGTGTGACAGTGAAGACACAGGAGTCAAAGCTGATCCCGGCCCGGAAAGGGCAACGGGTCGAGGCCGGGTTTTCCGTCATCGAGATGATGCTGGTGGTTCTGGTGATTTTCATTGTCACGGCCATGGCGATGATCGCGCTGCAGCCGACCTGGCAGCAATTCAAGGCGAATGCGGGTTCGGCGCAGGTGAAGGGAGCGCTGCGGCAGGCGCGCGAGCTGGCGATTTCAGACCGCACGGAAGTCTCGGTGGCGTTCGCCGTGGACGCGTACGGCGATGAAGAAGTCGTCCTGAACGAATATGTGGTGAAAAACGGCATCATGACTCCCAGCGGGACGCCGTACCTGACACTTCCCATCGAAAGTTCCGTTCTTTATCAGGTGTTCCCCTCACTTCCCGACACTCCGGATAGTTTCGGAAACAAGAGCGCGCTGTATTTCAACGGGGCAGCCTACGCAACGGGAACGACACTGCTGTTCCAGAGCGACGGGACATTCACGGACGCGGCGGGCGTCCCGATCAACGGTTCCATCTTCATGGGCATAGGCACGATCGCTTCCACGGGCCGCGCCATCACGATTCTCGGAACCACGGGACGAATCAAGAGCTGGGCCAGTAACGGAATCGGTTGGTTCCAACAATGAAGCACAGGAGTACAGGTATGAAGCGCCAGTCGAATCGCAGATCTGAATCCGGATTCACTTTGATCGAGACGTTGATCGCGCTCGCCGTTCTCGCCGTCGGAGTTCTCTCCTTAAGCGGCGTTCTCGCTTCGAGTCTGCTTTACATGAACGAAGACCAGGATTCTTATATCGCGCAGCAAAAGGCTCTCGAAGCCATCGAGTCCATTTACACCGCGCGGGACCTCCAACAAGCCTCGTGGGCCAATATCAATAATACAAGCCAGGGCGGAATTTTTGTCGTGGGGAACGAGCAGCTCTGCGCCGCCGGCCCCGACGGAATCCTGGGCACGGTTGACGACGATTGCACGCAGATCGATTCAATCGTGTACCCCGGGCCCGACGGGATTCTCGGCACCTCCGACGATGTCTACGCGAAGCTGGGCAATTTCCAGCGTTCGATCACGATCACGGCTGTTCCCGGCTATGCCGACCTGCGCCAGATTGTGGTGGTGGTCACATTTACGCGGGGCGCCTTTACGCGAAGCTACACGCTGACCTGCAACATCTCGGAATACTCGTGAGGATGGGACGGAGAACCCAAATGAAGCGTAACGCCGGATTCAGCTTGATCGAAGTCATGGTGGCAACGGTCGTCCTGTTGATCGCCGTCACGGCCACCTTGAAGGCGCTGACCGACGCGGTCAACGCCAACCAAGGCGTAGCCTTGATGGCCGACACGCAGGAAAACCTTCGCGCGGCGATGAACTACATGGTCCGCGACATCGTTCAGGCGGGCGAGGGAATTCCGACGGGGGGAATCACGATTCCCAATAACGGCCTTTCGGCCGCCTCGGCTTCGGTGGCTCCTCCAGGCGGGAATTCCAACTTGAACCGGCCGGGCCTGAGTCCCACAGGTCTTCCGATCGTTCAGTTCCCAAGCTCTTACACGACCATTCCGGCCATCACGCCGGGTTCGCAGGTGGGAGAAGTGGAAGAAACGCCGAATCCGACCGGCGGAACAATCACGGGACCGAACACGGACATCATCACGATCATTTATGCGGACACCACGCTGCAGGACACCACGACTTTTCCGGGCACAATCCACACTTTGAGCGAATTTCCGATTTACCTCGCCCCGACAGCGACGGGGCCGGGCTGCAATCCGGCCAATGCGAACCCGGCGCCGGCCGGCAGCGTCACCCTGGCCGGGTCCACTTTAACGGTCACTTTCGATCCCTCGTGCGTCAACATCAACACGGGAAACACGGGTCTGCACGCCGGCGATTTGATCATGTTTCAGAACGCGAGCGGGATGGCGCTGGAAGTGGTTTCCAGCGTGGCCGGCCAGACCGTGACGTTTGTCGGCGGCGATTCCTACAATTTGAACAATTCGGGAATGCCGTACGGCACGATGGCCCAGATGGAGTCGCCGCTGGGCTCGGGCGCGTTTCCGCCGACCACAGCGACGCGGATCTGGATGATCACCTACTATCTCGACACGCAGACCAATCCGATCCATCCCGAGCTGATGCGCCAGGTGAATTTCAACGTTCCGACGGCAGTCGGCGAAGTGATCGAGGATATGAGCATCAGCTATGACTTGACGGAACCCAGCCTGACACCGCCGGTGAAATCGAATCAGCCCACCCCGCTTTGGCCGGACACGGTCGCGCAAATTCGCAAGGTGAATTTGACGATGTACGCGCGCGGAGAAACGTACTCCGCCTTCAGCAAGCAGTACTTTCGAAACAATTTGACGACGGAAGTGAACATTCGAAACCTGTCGTTCTTCGACCAGTTCGACTAAGGCAATGGCGCAAAGGAGAATTTCCGTGAAGAACCGCGGCGAACAAGGCATCGCACTCATCACCGCACTTTTGGTGCTTGTTCTCATCTCGTCGATCATCGTGGGCCTGACCTGGCTCGTCATGACTGACGGGAAACTCGGGACCAACAATGCCGATCGAGAAGTGGCTTTCTACGGCGCGGAATCCGGGCTGGAAACGATGACGGCGGCATTGTCCGCCGCGTTCGACAACAACTACGACCTGAGCGCGGCCGACATCAACAAGATCATGACGACCCCGCCGACCAACCTTCCCTCGAACATTCAGTTCTGGGATCCGATCAACGCGGGGAACGATGGATACGTCATCAGCTTCACGCCCGATCCGAACAACGGCGGCAATCCGCTGGCGACGAATCACACGATCTTAAGCGGGCAGTATTCGGGTCTGGTGGGCTTGCTTACGCCGTACACGCTGACGGTGACGGCGCGGACCGCCACGGGTTCGGAAGTCAAGCTGCAGCGCCTGGTGCAGACGGCGGCGATTCCCGTCTTTCAGTTTGGAATTTTTTCGCAAACCGACCTCAGCTTTTTCGCCGGGCCTGATTTCGACTTCGGTGGGCGCGTCCACACCAACGGAAACCTGTGGCTCGCGGAAAACGGCGGAACCTTGACTTTGGAACAGAAAACTACGGCCGCAGGAGAAGTGATCCGCACGAACCTTGAAAACGGTTACCCCACGAGTTCGTCCTACAACACCACTGTTGACATTACCAAGAACCCAGGTTCAGGGAGCTATGCGGCGCTGACGACTTCGGAAGGCAGCACGCTCGGAACCAGCTCCTACGGCGCGATCAGCGCCTCGCTGAACGAGCCCGCCTTTGCCAACCTGGCTTCCGGAACATATAACGGGAACCTGGGGAACAAAGAGACGGGCGTCACGGCGCTCAATCTTGGCATCGCCACTCCGTCCATCGGCGGGCAGCCCATCGATTTGATTCGCCTCCCGCTCCCGGGTGAAGCCGTCTCGAATCCGAACAAGCTGGCCGAACGCTACTACAGCCAGGCCAGCCTTCGCATACTACTTTCGGACTACGGTCCGTCCGGGACGTGCGCCGACAGCGACATCACAACGCTTCCGGACGCGTCGCCGAATGAGGCGAATTCTCCGGTCGACCTGTCCACGCTTGCGTGGGATTCCTCGGCGCCCGCGGGCGACAAGAACACCACGCTGCCGTACTCGAGCGGGCCGATCGCCAGCACCAACAACTCAGGAATTCTGTCGACCAATATCGCCACCAATGTCTTTCCTCTTCCGGTTTCGGGCGCGACAACGGCGAGCTACTCGAGCGCGAACGGCTACTGGCAGAAACAGTATTATCCCGTCATCCAGGGCTGCCTAAAAATCGATTATCAGGCCACCGCCGGCGGGTCTTTTGTCGACACGACGTGGCAGATTCTGAATCAGGGCTACACCGGGTTGAACATCGATCCGCTGACGGGAAGGAACGGAGCGGCAAGCTTTGTCGCGCCGCCCACTCTGGCGGCCCTGCCCACCAAGCAGATTGTCGCGCAGGGAGGCCAGTTCCCGATTCTGAACACCTCCGCCACGACGGTGGGGTGTACGAATCCGAGCACGACGGCCATCATCCGACTGGCGCGCCTTCGCGATAATCCTTCGACCGGGACAGGGGGCGTCTGCGGAACTCCCACGCAACACGGGACGGACTATTGGCCCAACGTCCTGTTTGATACGCGCGAAGGGACGCTGCGCGATACGGGGCCCACGGGGACGAACACGGGCAATCCGACGGTTGCCGGTGCGATGTATTACGTGGAGCTTGATGTTGCCAATCTGGCAGCATGGCTGAAGGCGAACTCCGCCTCGGTCAACAACGTCACGGGTTACACCGTGTACTTCTCGGACCGGCGCGGCGACCAGATTGACACCAATCCTCCGCCTTCGGTGAACGAGGGTACGGGAGGAAACAAGACGGGAGCATTTGGCTACGACGACTTTGTCAACCCGTCGAGCGCGACGGCAGGTTGCCCCAACGGCAAGCTAGATCAAGGAGAAGACGTTGAGGGCGACTACAACACGACGGGAACGGACACCAACCCGGCCTTCCGGACCTATGGGAACGATATGCCGACCATGAGCTCGAGCACAAACTTGTGGGTCCTCAAAGGAAGTGGAACTCAGCTCGGGTCGCCTTCCACCTTGTTGACGAACATCCTGGCTACCAACGCCCAATGCACGGGCTCGGGCACTCTCTGGCCCTGGGCCATCGCCAAGAATAACGCGGGCAACGAACTGCGGGAAAATCCTCCGTTGCTTTTCCGGCGCGCTCTCAAACTGGTGGACGGCGCGAACCTGTCATCCACGGTCCTGGGCTCATGCGACTCCGTACCTTGCGGGTTGACAATAGTCGCCGAAAATCCGGTCTACATTCAGGGCGATTACAACGACGGAAACCTGGACAGCACGTTCGCTTCCACGAGTCCCCACGTGGCCTGCGCGGTGATCGCCGACGCGGTCACGCTGCTTTCGGATTACTGGAACGACGTGAACTCGTTCGCCTTTCCGTACAATCAAGCCGACCGAGCCGGGAATACCACGATGTACCGCACCGCCGTTGTCGGCGGGAAGGGGATCCCGTTCGTGCAACCCAGTGGCACGGCGGCTGACTTCGGCACCGATGGCGGGATGCACAACTTCCTCCGCTACCTGGAGAGCTGGAGCGGAACTCTCTACTATCACGGCTCGGTTGTGAGCTTTTACTACAACCACCAGGCCGTCGGCACCTACAAGTGCTGCAACACGGTTTACAATCCGCCCACTCGAGGCTACAAGTTCGACACCGACTTCTTGACGCCGAGCTTATTGCCTCCGAAGACGCCGATGTTGCGCGCCATCAATACTCTCGGCTTCTCGCAGATGATCTTGCCCACTCAATAGGCGGGCGGATCGCAAGCGGCGAAGCGGAAAACTGAGACCGAAGACGGCTCCTCCCTACGGAGGAGCCGTTTCCTTTTTGTGGGGAGGACCGGCGACCCCTGCGATGTGCTCAGGCGTTAGGCTTACGGACCGGCGGGCATAGCCCTGCCGTTGAAATTCGTGTTTACGCCCGGCGTCGTGCAGGAAGTAATCCCGTTCGTGCTGCACAGGTCCCCCAGCGCGGTTGAGAATCCGCCGCTCGTAGCGATGCCGTCGAGGGGTTCGGCGTAAATCCAGTAATTGTGCCCGACGGGGAGGCGTTCGATCACAAACGAGCCATCGAATTGCGTGGTTCCGGCGGCGCTGCAACTCCATCCTCCGAGCGTTCCTGCGATCACGGCTCCGGTACCCGCGTCTACGGCCACTACATGACCGCCGAAGATTCCGGTGACGCTCTCTCCGGCGGCGGGCGAAGGAATCGTCGCGAGCGAGAACGCATTCGCCGGTAGCAGGACACCGGCAATCGTTCCGATATTTACCGCATCGTTCGGGTCGGGATACACCGAGCGCAGACCCGTCCTGTCGTCATCGGCCAGGGGCGCATCGGGCGCTCCAGCCGACGGGCGCGTGCCCGTGTATTCTCCGGGAGGGGGCGCGAAGGGAAACATCATCGCCCTCATCACGGCGGAGTGGTCGAGGCCCATCCAGTGCCCCAACTCATGCGTAAGGATGGATTCCAGGTCGTACGCTCCTTGCCCCGCAGGCGTGGCCAGGGCCGCGGGGGTGGCAAACTGCACTTGGCCGTCGGGGCGCAGGAGTGTGTCGGCATCCAGGATTTGCCCGGCGAAGGCCGCCGGCCCGCTCGCGCCTTCGGTGACACCGGGAGCGTTCGCGGTGATGACGCGTGTGAATGCGAGGACGCCGCTGGTGAAGCCGGCACTCGCCTGGTCGAAGCAGATCGTATTCAGGCCGTCCACATTCGTCTCGGCGTCGTTCGTGCAGGCGTTCACGGCCGTCGTCTCTCCGAGGGGGCTAAACGCGTTCGGAAAGGTAGCGGCGTTCAAAGTGGTTCCGGAGACGCCCGTCCAGGCGCTGAACGAATCCGAAATCGCCTGCCCGATTTCAGCGAGCTCCGCGCTTTCGCTCGACATGTTGGCCGTCAAGATCACATTGGTTCCCGGCAATGCGGTGCTCCACCTTCGGTTCACCTGCACGCCGCCCGCCGCGTTCCAGCGGTCGATCTGCGGACATCCTCCCGCGGTGGGAATCGTAGAATCCCTGGTGTAGGCCAGCGCGACGCTGTCCGGAGAAGGGGGGCAGGAAAGCAGAAAAATCATGGCGAGTGTCGCGGCTCTTTTCATCGCGTGAGCTTTCCTTCGGAAGGCGCGGCGGCTCCGGCTGACTGGACTTCCATTTTCAGTTTCTGGAGGCTCTCGCCGCGAACGCCCGCGGCGATGAAGGTCCGCGTCGGCGGGTCGTACACCTCGAACGCCGCAGTGTCCTGCGTCGCCGATTCTTCCCCGTCCGGCGACATCCGCCGGATGCGGAAAGTTCCCTGCATCCAGCTCACGACGGAATAATCGCCGCGGATTGTGCGTTCGAGAAACAGAATCACATCCTCTCCGGGACGGAACCGCGGCACTCCCGGAACCGTCGAGGTAATGTCATTCGTCCGCCCTCCCAACAGCCGGATGCGGATCTCTCCGGCCGAGTCTCCTTTCCACGTTTCTTGGACGGCGAACGTTGTAAACGTCCAGATCTCTCCTCCGTCCCACGCAATCGCGTTTGCCAGGCAACGCGCGCGCACCACCGTCCCGGCGCGGCGCGCCATTTCCGCGACGCTCATTCGGGCGAAAGTTGTCGCTGCCGTTTCGCTTCCGATTGCCGCCAATAACGCGGCCACCGCCACGCCTACCACGAGCCTGTGCGTCCACTTTTGTTGCGCGCTTCTCATCACTGCACCTCCAGCAAGCCGGTCGAAAACGCCCGGTCGTTGTTCAGGGTGGTGACCACAAGAGTCCGGAGTCCCGCCACTGCCGTGCTCGAGAGCTGCAAATCCAGCTCGATCGTGTTTGGAAACAGGCCGGTCACGGCCGAAGCGGTCACGGGAATGTCACCACCGTTCGGGCCCGTCAGAGCATAGGTAAAAGAAGGGTCGAGCCCATTCCCATGGATGCACAGGCTCGTGACCACCGTCCCGGAAGAGGGGCGAGTCACGATCACCGGGGCCGCGCCCAGCGTGCAATTCTGACTCGCCAGCGGGCCGATCGCATCGACATCAATCGCCGACGACTCCGCCGCGGTTGTGGGTTCGGTGACGACGAAATTGAGCCCGGTGGCCGAAGGGGATCCGGCCGTCAGCGAAATTGTTTCCTGTGAAACATCGAACGGAACCACCACAAAAGGCACGGGATTGGAGAGCGCTCCCGGGGTTCCGGGATTCTCGACCTGCAGGGTAGCGGTCATGGCCGATTCGACGTCGCCGGGAACGAGGGCGATCGAGCAGAGAGTTGCGGAAGAGCACGTCGTGCTCTGCGCGTTGCCGTTCAAGAGAATCACCGAAGCGCCACTGCCGGTTCCGGCGACGAAGTTCACTCCCTCGACGCTCAGGGGAAATCCTTCCACGGCGCCCGCCATCACGCTCGAGGGGAGGACGATTTCGATGGCGGGCCCGCTTGTAAGCGATATCGTCGCGGTGGCCGATTTTGTCGCATCCGCGGCGCTCGTCGCGGTGACCGCGATGGCATTCGGGGATGGCGCACTCCCGGGAGCGGTATAGAGACCACTTGCGCTCACCGAGCCGCAGGCGGCCCCGGCGCAGCCTTGTCCTGGAACACCGGTCGCGACACCCCATGTGACACTCGTGTTGGAAGTTCCGGTGACGCTGGCCGTGAACTGAACGGTCGTGGCCTTCGCTGCGGAGGGCGCAACGAACGCGTAGGGAGGAGAAATGGCCACACGCACGGCCGGCGGATTTGTGATTGTCACCTCCGCGGTTCCGCTCTTCGTGGCATCCGCCGCGCTTATTGCCGTGAGTGCAACGGGATTCATCGCAGGGGGTGACCCCGGAGCGAGATAATCAACGCTTCCGGCTGCGGCGCCGGCGGGCGGAACGCACGGATTCGATCCCGTAACGCAGATTTCTCCCACGACAGAATTCCCGTTCACCACTCCGTTCACGCTCCAATTCACAGCCATGTCCGTTGTTCCACTCACCGTGGGGGAAAAGCTCATTCGCTGGGCGGGTTCGAGAGTGGCGGCCGCCGGGGAGACACTGACCTGCACGTTGCTCGTAATAGTGACCATCGCGGATGCGGTATTGCCGGCCGCCGTCGCGTGCAATGTGACGGGATTTCCCGCCGGAATGGCTTCCGGCGCCGTGTAAATCGCGGCACCCGCGCCATTGGCGACAATCGTTCCCAGGATTAAGTTTCCTCCGGCAACTCCATTGACGTCCCAGGCAATCGGCGTTCCGTTGGCCGCGCACAAATTTGCGGTGAAATTTTGCGTCGCGCCGAGCGCGACCGACGGAGTCGCGGGTGAAAGCGAGGCAGATGCGGCGCAAGCGATCGTCACCGCCGCGCTGGCCGACTTCGAGTTATCCGCCGCGCTGGTGGACGTCACGGTCACGGTCGCGGGCGAAGGCACAATCGCCGGGGCTGTATACGTGGCGCTTGCGCTTCCGCCAGATGTCCCGTTCGGGGCAATCATCCCTATCGCGAGGTTTCCGCCGGGGACTCCGTTTACGCTCCAAATCACGGCCAGCGAGGGCGCGCCGGATCCTGTCACCGTGGATGAGAACGCCTGGGCGCCGCCCGTAGACACACTAGCCGTCTTTGGCGCGATCGAAACCACGATGTCGTCCTGAATCGTCACAGCCGCGGAAGCGCTCGCGGCCGGCGATGCCGCACTTATGGCAGTGACGGTCACCATTGGAGGAGAGGGCAGAGTGGGGGGAGCCGTGTACGTGCCGCCCGGCGTAATCGTTCCTGCCTGCGCGCTTCCCCCTGCCAGCCCGTTCACTTCCCATGTCACATTTGTGTTGGACGCCCCCTTCACTTGCGCTTGAAAAGTTTGGGCTGCTCCGAGAAATACGTCTACGCTTTCCGGCGTCACGGTGACGCTCACGATTGCCGGAGCCGTTCCCGACGTGGTCGCGCAACCACCGATCATTGCGATTGCGCTTGCAGCGAAGAGAAATTCGATTGCGGCCCGATTTTTCTGTAAAAGAGATCTCCGCGCGCGAGGCTTGTGGCACTTTGCAGCGGGCGCCTCTGCGCGAACATTTCTCGCCGCGTACGCCGGTCTATTCCGTGTCCACACACCGGCCCACGCACGCACGGCATGTGCCAGTCTGGTTCAGGTAGGCGCACGGCCGCTCTACGCACACAGGGAGTCGCGAAATCTCTTTCTAATTTGTTTTAGGTCAGCTTCTTACAGGGGAGGGAAGGGATCTGAAAAATTGGACTCTCTAAGCAGTGTGCGTCAATGGCGCTCGCAGGACGGATTCGATCCATTCCAAATTGAAACAAAACTCGGGAATCCGTCCCATCTCGGAGCCGGCACGATCTGAGTCACTTACTACTCTGGATTGTTTGCGATTCGCCTCGACTGCGGTCCCGGAAAAAATTGGTACGCAATCCTCATCCGCCCAAGAGAGCTTTTTTCAATGCGGTCTCAGCGTCCGGATAGAGAAATTCGTGGCCACCGTCGATCAATTTCTTGGGCACGACATGCTGGCTCGACAACAAAAGGACTTTCGCCATTTCTCCCAGCAACAATTGCAAGGCAAACGCCGGCGCGGGAAGCAACGCTGGTCTCTTCAGAATGCCGGCCATCAATTGCGTGAACTCTTGATTGCGAACCGGCGTTGGCGCCACGACGTTCACGGGTCCTCTCCACTTTTCCTGCTCGATCATCTTCTGCGCGATTCTCACGACGTCTTCGATAGCCACCCAGGGCATCCACTGCTTTCCGCTGCCCAGCCTGCCTCCAACGCCCATATGGAACGGGCGGGCCATCTGGTCGAGCGCACCTCCCGCGGCGGAAAAGATCACTCCAAATCGCAATCGAACCGTGCGGATGCCGGCGCCGGTCTTCGCTCTCCCTGCTTCTGCTTCCCAATCCCGCGCCAGCGTCGCCAGAAAATCGCTACCCGGCCCGCTCTCTTCCGTCAGGATGTCGTCTCCGCGATCCCCGTAGTATCCGGTCCCGCTGGCGGAGATCAGGACCGCCGGCTTTTTCTGAACTTTTCTCAGGCAATCGACCAGCAACCGGGTTGCCCCCAGCCGGCTGACCCGCAATTCCGCCTTTCGCGCCCTTGTCCATCGGGTGCCGGCAATGCTCGCCCCATTGAGGTTCACGACGGCGTCGAATCCTTCCATTCCGGGGACGTCCGCGGTCGCCGAATTGGGATCCCAAAGGACGTCTCCGGCGTGCATGTGAGCTCCGGGCCGGACCAGCTTCGACACGATGTACCCAGCGTCCGTCAGATGGCGGGAAAGAGCCGCGCCCACGAGTCCTGACGCGCCGGAAATCAGCACCCTTTTCACGATCATCCTTTGTCGCCGGAAGAATTCTGCGAGCTTTGACTTGCCACAGCAGGCCGATACGAACCATTCCACCTTACGTCGGACGAATCCCGGCGTCAAACCGCTTTGAAGCGCTCCCGGAGACGGCGCGGCCAAGCGAAACGTTCGTACTCCACAGTGCGGGAATTTTCGGTACAATTCGGTTTTATCTTGAGGTGAAAATGCATTCATTCCGCCGGCCGGCCCTACTGACGATTCTTTTTGGTTCTTTGCTTTTTTCAGTTCCTTCGATTTCCAGCAGCCGCCAAGACGCCGCCTCGATTCCCGGCTTTTTCCCTTCCGATGCGGGCGCCGAGCAAACGCTGGAGAAAAGGCTACTCGCGATTCCCGATGCCCAGCACGCGGAAGCCAATCTCCGGCATCTCACCGCAGAGCCACATTTGGCCGGGACGGAGGCCAGCCATCGCGTTGCGGAATGGCTTCTGGCGCAGTATCGAAGCTTTGGGTTCGACGCGAGCATCGTCGAATACAGCGTATGGCTGGGCTTTCCGCGCGAGATCAGCCTGGAACTTGTGGAGCCCGAAAAGGTGAAGCTGGGGACTCCCGAAAAAGCCTTTGCGGAAGATCCTCAAACGCACGATCGCCGGGCGGTCCGGGCCTACAACACGTATTCCGCTTCGGGCGACGTTACGGCTCCGATCGTGTACGTCAACTACGGCCTCCCCGCCGACTACCGCGAGCTTTCCGCTCTGGGAGTCAACGTTGAGGGGAAAATCGTGCTGGCGCGTTACGGAGCCGCGTATCGCGGGATCAAGGCCAAGGTCGCTGAAGAGCATCACGCCGCCGGGCTAATTCTTTATTCCGATCCAGCCGACGACGGCTATCAAGCCGGTGACGTCTTTCCCAACGGTCCCTGGCGGCCGATGTCGGGAATCCAGCGCGGCTCGGTCGGATACATGCAAATTTATCCCGGCGATCCGCTTACTCCTGGAATCGCTTCGACGCCGGATCTTGAAAGTTCCAAGCGGCTCGCTCCCTCGGAGGCGGCGTCTCTTCCGCGCATACCCGTCATGCCCATCAACGCCGATGACGCTTCCGTGATTCTGTCGCATCTATCCGGAGCGCACGTTCCGCGGGCGTGGCAAGGCGGGCTGCCGTTTACTTATCATGTTGGTTCGGGCAAGTCGGAAGTCCACATGAAAGTGGTCATGGACTACGCCCAACGCCCCCTCTACGACGTCATCGCCATTCTTCATGGCACGGATGACAACCGCTGGGTTGTCCTGGGCAATCACCACGACGCCTGGGTTTTCGGCGCCGTGGATCCCTCGAGCGGCACGGCCTCGATCCTCGAAGCGGCCCGGGCGCTCGGAGAACTCGCTCGCTCGGGATGGAAGCCGCGACGCACCATCGTCATCGCTCAATGGGACGGCGAAGAGCCGGGGCTGCTTGGGTCAACCGAATGGGTGGAGGGCCATATGGCCGAGCTTCAATCGAAAGCCGTCGCTTATATCAACACCGATGTCGGGGTTGCGGGACCCAATTTCACCGCCTCATCCACTCCTTCTCTCGACAATTTCATACGCTCCGTCGTTCGCGAAGTTTCCGATCCCCAAACCGGACTGAGCGTATACGACGCCTGGCGCGGCCGCATCGCCAAAGAGCGCGAGAACTCCTCGCAGCTTTCCACCGGCACCGCCCGCCCCGAGGATCTTTCCGCCGACAGCACGGCGACGCCGATTGCCGGACTCGGCGCCGGCTCCGACTACGTAGCCTTCTTCGACCATGCCGGGATCCCCTCGATGGATCTCGGCTCCAACGGCGATTACGGCGTTTATCACTCAATCTATGACGATTTCTATTGGATGCAGCATTTTGGCGACCCCACGTTCGAGTATCACGCCACGATGGCGCGCATTCTGGGTGTCATCGCCCTCCGCCTCTCGGATGCCGATCTGCTGCCCTTCGACTATTCGGCATATGCCGGTGAGGTCTCTTCCTCCGCAGCACATCTGCAATCCCGAGCCGGGAGGGAAATGGACGACGCGTCCGCTCTCCAACCCGTGATGGCCGCCTCGGCTCGCTTTACGGCTTCAGCCACCGCAGCTCAAGCGGCCCTGACCTTGCTTCCCAGCCATCGGGTCGACGAACAGAAAGAAGCTCAGATTGACCGCGATCTTGTGGTAGTCGAGCAGGATCTGCTCGCTCCCGACGGGCTCTTCGGCCGGCCCTGGTACCGGCACACGATTTATGCTCCCGGGAGCTACGCCGGGTATTCGACCGAGTTGATGCCGGGAGTGGCGGAAGCAATCGATCGCAAAGACTCTGTCACTCTCGTCCACGAATCCGCCGACCTCGCCGCCGCTCTCGATCGTGCCTCCGCCACTCTCGATTCCGTCACGCGCCTTGCTTCGCCTGCCCCATAACTAACGCACACTAGCTTCTGTCTCTCCCGATTTCACGGCCCCTGTGCTCGGATTTTGTTCCCTGTCCGGACGAACAGGTTCTTCTTTTGTATCTCAATTCTTATGCCATACCCAGGGTTCCGTGTTTCCCCGCTATTCTGGGAGGAGCCGGAGAGGAGCCGCAGTCCCGCAGGAGGGTTTTCCGAGTGCCCAGGCAAAGGCGTAACACGGTCTCCCACGCCATTCTGTTTCTGGCGCTGCTCCTATCGGCCGGCTCGGCGATCACCGCGGCCGCCCTCGCACAACCGGCTTCCGATCCTTCTACTCCCAGCGACAAATTCGTTCCCACGACCATCGTCACGGTGAACGTCGGCGAGGACGGCTCCGCAAACACGTGGCTGACATTTGATTTCGATGTCCATGATCTCCACGGGTTGATGGCCGCATACTCTTCGGCCACACACTGTCCGATGTCGAGGATCGGTTTCAATCCGGGCTCGTCCGACGACGAATCGGCGAGCATGATGTATGCACGCTGCAAGATTCCCCTTCGCCGTAGCGGGTTCGCGAACAGCGTTGGATTCGATTTTCGGCCGCTGGTTCAAGCGCTATCAGGCGAAGGCGTCCCCGAACTGGACGCTGCGATTTCAGTTCCCAACAAGGGCTTTGCCTCCTGCGAACCGTCGCCCGCGCTCGAATCTCCGGTCCGGAACACGCAGGTCTGCAACTATCAATTCAACACTTCCGCGGTAGCCGCGGGCGTGGTGCACGTCTCTTTCGGCTACTCCACTGCGCAAATGCTTCGAACGAGCGGCATCCTTGGCTTGCTTCTGCTGAGCCCGGTGGCTCTGACGCTCTGGCTACGCCGCCGGGCGCTTTCCGCCCCGCCGGATGCGCGCGACGCGGTCGTTTTCTCCTATTTTCGCTTCCTCCGATTCGGGACGATGGGAGGGATTATCATCTGGTGGGCCGCGGCGGACCTTCTGCAGGTTTCGACAATCATTTCGTTCTGGATTTCGAGGTATGTCCCATCGAATTTCCTGGGGCCAGAATTTTTTTCCTGGGTTGTCATTTGGATTGCGCCCGCCTGCGTTTACATGGTTTGCCTATCACTCTCCGCGCCAATTCACCGGTTGCGCGGAACGGAGTACACGCCCGCGCAGCTTTTCGGCATCTCCTTTTGGACGCTCGCGACGTTCGCATTTCCCGTCGTAGCCATCGTTCTTGCCATCGCGATCTTTTTCGTTTCGGTGCGATGGGGCGTCGTGTTCGCCGGAGTTTCCGTGTTGGCTCTCCGCGGATTGCAGATGAAAGTCCTGCGATCCCGCGGGATGGAGGTCCACGCGCTCGCCACGGGCGAACTCCACGACCGTGCCCTTGCTCTGGCGTCCGCGGCGGGAGTGAAGCTCAAGCAGATTTACGTACTTTCCACCGAACACATGCGCATGGCCAATGCGTTCGCTCATCAAGCCCACAACATCCTGCTGACGGATTACCTTCTGAAAAATATGAACCGGCGCGAGGTGGACGCCGTCATCGCCCACGAAATCTCGCATCTCAAGAAGAAACATATCCCCACCCGCCAAATTATTTTTTACGTTCTCCTCATGGCCTATATCTTCGGTTCGGATTACTTCGCCCGCTCGCTGCCGCGTTGGTTTCCGCTGAGCCCGCTGCTGTTTGCCGCGCTGCTGTTCGCCGTTTATTTCGTCTCACGTATGAATGAATTTGCGGCGGATGCCGGAGCGGCGCGATTGACCGGGGATCCGGCCTCGATGATGACTTCACTCGTCAAACTGGCCCGCCTCAACACGACACCTCTGGAGTGGGGACGAATCGGCGAAAAGGCGCTGACCCATCCTTCCGTATCGCGGCGGATTTCGCGTTTGGCGCACGCCGCCAATATTCCAGAGTCGGCCGTGCCGGGAATTCTCGCGGGCGCCGCTGCGGCGCCATCGGATGTTTACCCGCTTCCGCCCACCGTTGCACCCTCGGCCAAGGTTTTCTCGACTCTCCACAAATTCGGGCGTAATTTCAGGGTCGCCTGGACCGTGGCATTGCTGATGGCGGCGATACCTTCGTTGGCCGCTCTGGCGGCGCGCAGCGCTCATCTCGGGGCCATGTCACTTTGGGTCGCCGACGCGTTTGGATTGCTCCTTACTTTAGCCGTGATTTTGTTCTTGAGTGACAGACTTCCTCTGACTGGCCTGGCTAAATTGGAATCTCTTCTTCGCCGCAAAGCCGAAAAAGAGGGCGCTCCCGCGGGACTTCCCACCGGGTTATTTGTCGGTCTGTCCCCTGACGCGGAACCGCGTCTTTACGAGCACGATTGGGCTTGGGACTTGGGTTTTCTCACATTGTCAGCTGATCGCCTGAATTACTGGGGTGAAGAGGCACGATTCTCCGTGTCGCGCGAGGAAATCAAAGAAATCCGGCTGGGCCCGGGGCCGTGCGGATGGTTCGAGAGTCCGGCAATTTACATTTCCTGGGCGAGCAGTTCGGGCGAATCCGGCGTCTTCAACATTCGCCCCATGAAGGCGCGCTCGATGCTCCAGATGGGACGCGACACTCGATCGCTCGCGGGCGAAATGGAAAATTGGTATCGCGGCATGGCCTACAGTCAAAAGGGGCCGTTATTTGCGGCGTGCGCAAATGCTTCCTCGAGATCGGCGCAGGAGAGCATGGCCGGCGGACCCTTGGCCGCTCCATCGTTTCGCAGCGTAATCAGCGTAGCTCCGTCGTCACTGGTTCGCCTGCGCGGGCTCTTGCGCAATTTTCTCGTCACCGGTCTGGTGTCCGCGAGCGTCGCGATTGTCGCGGGCCTGCACTTCGGGCTAAAGAGTTTCCTGACTGAAGGGCTGGGGAATTTCCGAATGACACTCGAAGATTCCGGCTGGTACGTCTTGGGGGTGGCGCTGATCGTGCGCGCTATTCAGCTCTGGCCCTATCGCCGCGCACGGCGAGCCGCTGCGCCCAGCCGGTCGTCCGCTGAGCCCGCAATCGTCCCGGAAGCATCGCATCCGGTCTAGCGAGCGGTAGAAGCGATCATTACAAAGAAGATGCATCAAGGGCCGCGAGATCCTCGTCTTGCCGGGGCAAAGATGTGAAAGAGGGGGCGAGATAATGCGGACGACACTGGCAAAGCCGAAAGGAAACGCAACAGTGCCTGCCAGGGAACTCGTGGTGGGAAAATAGTGCCGTGAGTTGCCGTCAATGGCAAATACCTAGGCAGCGTACGTGAGGGATCTGCGCTGCGGCCATCTTCCTCGTGCCGGCTTCACCAATCGCTGGTGTGCTTCTTGCTTCGTGTCGCGCTAGAATCTGATGATGCGCGTACGGGTCCTTTTTTTCGGCGTCCTAAAAGACATCACCGGCGTCTCCGAGGAGATCGCCGAGCTATCCGAAGGCGCCCGATTGGACGATCTGTTCGAGCGCTACGGGCGGCGTTTTCCGAAGCTTTCCGAGTTCCGGCCATCGATCGCCGCCTCCGTGAACCAGGAATACGCGAACTGGCGCGAACCGCTTTCACCCAATGACGAGGTCGCGTTTCTTCCGCCCGTCAGCGGAGGAATGCCCGCGCAAGAGGGGGAGCAGACCGCCCTGACCGAGGATCTATACCTGCTGACGCGGGAAGGCATCGCGGCCAGTGAAATTCTGGCCTCAGTCAGGGCCGCGGAAGACGGGGCCGTGTGTTCCTTTGACGGTTTCGTACGCAACCATTCGCGTGGCCGCCGGACGCTTTATCTGGAATACGAGGCCTATGAGCCGATGGCGCTCGCCAAGATTCGCGAGATCGGCACCCACATTCGCGAGCATTTTTCGATCCGGCGCGTGGCCATCGTGCACCGCCTGGGGCGGCTCGAAATCGGCGAGACCAGCGTCCTCATCGCAGTCGCTTCCGTGCATCGCGCCGCCGCTTTCGACGCCTGCCGGTACGCCATCGATACGCTCAAGCGGACTGTGCCCATCTGGAAAAAAGAGTTTTTCGCCGATGGCGCGATCTGGGCTGACGGCGATTTTCCCTCCGCGCCTGCCGGGAAATCCATTCCTCCTTCCGCCTCATCAGACTCCTAGCCGGGAATATGAAGAACCAATGAAGAAGCGATGACGAAACCATCCCTCGATGCAACCGCTTCGCGCCGCCCGACCATCCATTCACTCGCCATTCTCGGATTCTCACTGGTCACGGCCGCGACGCTTGTCCATGGGCGGCAAGTTCACCGGGGCAACATCCGGGTAGACGTCAATTTGGTGGAAATTCTGGCCAGCGTGAGCGACGCGGACGGGCATCCGCTCGCCAACCTTCCCGAGAGCGCTTTCTCGATTTCCGAGGAGGGCGTGCCGCAGAAAATCGTCCGGTTCGAGCCGGAAACCAACCGCCCGCTGGACCTCGCGCTGATGGTGGATTCGAGCATGAGCGCGGAAAAGGACCTGAAGTTCGAGGAAGAATCCGCGGCCCATTTCATCAGCCAGGTGGTGCGGCCCGGCGACTCCCTCGCGTTGTTCCAGTTTTCCGACTCCGTAATCCAGCTTTCGGAGTATACGGACCACGTACCCGAGCTCGAATCCGCGACGCGGCACATTTCTCCCGGAGCCGGGACGGCCATGTATGACGCCCTGGTTCTCGGCTCGCGATCTCTGGCGGCGCTTCCCACAGGCCGGCGCCGCGCCATTGTTCTCGTGACCGACGCCGGAGAAACGACCAGCACCTCGAGATATGAGGATGCGCAGCGCGCTGCGGTTTCTTCCGGCGCGCTTCTCTATTCCGTGATCATTCGCCCGGTGAAGAACGAAAACGGGCGGAACACGGCGGGGGAGCACGCGCTGATCACCATCACGGACTATGCGGGGGGCGATTTCTTCATTCTCGATTCGCTCAGCCAGCTGCAGGATATCTTCGACCGAATCAACCGCGAGCTTCGCACGCAATACCTGATCGGCTACTATCCGAATCCCGCCCCGCCTCCGGGATCCCTGCGGCACATTTCGCTGCAAGTCGCCGGCGGCGATACGGTTCGCTACCGCAAGGAATATTTCACACCGCGCGCGCGGTGATTTTTCAATGCGCTTATCGGCGAGCGTCGCCAGACCCTTCGCAGCCGGGGTCCAAACGTGCGGCTTCCATCGCCGCTAATTCATCCATCGCATCCGTTTTTTCTTCGCCCACTTCTCCCTCGTCTCTGTTTACAATCGTTCCATGAACGCATTTCTGGACGTTGCCGTCGAAGCCGCGCGGGATGCGGGCGCCATTCTATCCGCCGAAATGTCCCGGCCGAAGCACATCTCCTATAAAGGCGACGTGGATCTCGTCACCGACACGGACAAGCGCAGCGAAGCGCTGATCGTGTCGCGGCTGCGGAATCACTTTCCGCAGCACGCGATTGTGGCGGAAGAAGGCGGGGAGGGTTCGGTCGCAAAGTCGAGGTACACCTGGTACGTGGACCCTCTCGACGGAACCACCAATTTCGCGCACGGCTATCCTTGCGTGGCCATTTCGATCGGGTTGTTGGAGGATGGCGACCCTCTGGCCGCCGTCGTGCTCAATCCGTTTGCGAACGAACTATTCACGGCCACCCGCGGCGAAGGGGCCTTCCTGAACAACAAGCCGATCCACGTCTCGGGCGTCGAAACGCTTTCGAAGAGCCTTCTCAGCACGGGTTTTCCGACCGACAAAATCGCCCGCAGCGTGAACATTCACTACTACTGGGGTTTTACTCTGCGGACTCACGGCATCCGCCGCGACGGATCGGCCGCGCTTGACCTTTGCTCGGTTGCCTGCGGGCGGTTCGAAGGATTTTGGGAGTTTGGATTGAAATCGTGGGATACCGCCGCGGGGACGTTGATCGTGCGCGAGGCCGGCGGGCAGGTGACCGACCTGGCGGGGCGACCGTTTCATCCCGGCGACCGAGAGATCCTGGCGACAAACGGGCGGATTCACGCGGAAATGCAGGCGGTGGGCGCGGACATTGCGGAGCGGTCGGCGAGCTCGACGTTCGCGACTCCGGTCTCCGAATGAATCATGGATAGGCTTGGGCAGTGACGCTGTGGGTCTTATTGATGGGGTGTTGCTTCGCCCTGCCGGTGGCAGGAGCGCTGGCATCCGCGAGTCTCGCCTGTGCCGGGCCGCGTGGGTTTGCATTCTCGGTTGCAGCAGGTTTGGCCATCGGGTTTTGCTGCGCGTTCGCGATGAATAGGGCAGGGAAGTCTGTTTACCTCCGCTTGCGAGGAATACCCGCAGCACAGGCGGAGAAGTACTTCCGAGCCCTGTATATCTGAGCGATGGTCTGGGTTGTTGCCTCCCTATTTTTGGGGGCTTGGATTTCTGCTCTTCTGCTGCGCATCACGGGTCCCTGAAATTCCCTCCGATCAGTCGAGAATCGACGGCATGACATCCCTTTGACCTCACAAAACCAATTTACATACTTCCTTTACCAACTTGACCTCCTCTGTTAGCGTTTTTGGGTTATGCGAGCGGTGGACATCATTCGCAAGAAGCGCAACGGGCAGGAGCTCTCGCGCGAAGAGATCGAATTTGTGGTGCGAGGAGCGACGCACGACACGGTGCCGGACTACCAACTGGCGGCGTTTTTGATGGCGACGCTGCTGCGGGGGATGGCGCCGAGGGAAGTGGCGGCGCTGACGGAAGCGATGCTGCGGTCGGGCGAAGTGCTGGATTTTTCGGATTTGCCTGGCAAGAAAGTGGACAAGCATTCGACGGGCGGCGTGGGCGACAAGACGTCTTTGATTTTGGCACCGATCGTGGCGGCGGCAGGGTTGAAGGTGCCGATGATTTCGGGGCGGGGGCTGGGACATTCGGGCGGAACGCTCGACAAGCTCGAGGCAATTCCGGGATTCAACGTGAATTTGTCGCTGCGGGAGTTTCGTGCAGTGCTCGAGAAGTGCGGGTGCGGGCTGATCGGGCAGACCCCGGAAATTGCGCCCGCGGACAAGAAACTCTATGCCCTGCGCGATGTGACGGCTACCGTCGAAAGCCCGGCGCTCATCTGCGGGTCGATCATGAGCAAAAAGCTGGCGGAGGGAATTGACGCGCTGGTGCTGGACGTGAAAACCGGAAACGGCGCGTTCATGAAGAGCGAGGAGGACGCCGAGCACCTGGCGCAGCTCCTGGTAGACACCGGCACGCGCATGGGCAAGAAAGTGGTCGCGCTGATCACTAACATGGATCAGCCGCTCGGCCGCAAAGTGGGCAACGCGCTGGAAATCGAGGAGTGCATCGAAGTCCTTTGCGGCGGCGGGCCCGCCGATCTGCGCGATCTCTCGATCGAACTCTCCGCGTGGATGCTTCTGCTGGGCGAGCGCGTGAGCACGATTGAAGAAGGACGGGAACTGGCGGGCGTGATGATTTCGACCGGGAGCGCCTTGGGAAAATTCCGGGAAATTATCCGCCTCCAGGGCGGGGATGCAGGCGTGATCGACGACACCGCCAAGCTGCCGCAAGCGCGCCATCAAGCCATCGTCAAAGCTCAATCGAGCGGATTTCTGGCGGGGGTTGAATGCGAGCAAGTGGGGGTGGCCAGCATGATTCTGGGCGGGGGCCGCGAGCGCAAGGAAGACTCGATCGATCCCGCGGTGGGTTTGATCGTTGAGAAGCGCATCGGCGACCCTGTTCGAGCCGGTGAAACACTGGCCACGATTCGTTACAATCTCGACGAGAAATTAGCTCCGGCGACGGCACTGCTCGAGCGCACTTTTCACATTGCCGCCTCCTCGCCCGCTCCCCCTGCGCTGATCCATAAAATTCTGAGCGCGGCCGTCTAGGTCAATCGTTTTGCGGCGGGCGCGTCGCGGCTGGGGCCGGCTCGTTGGTATCCACATTCAGTCCACACCGCCACGAATCCCATGCTTCCCTCGATGTGAAACGCGGACGCCAGGAGGGTGTTCGCTACTGAGCAAGTACGTAACAGTCTGGTTGACACGGGCCCATCGTGCGTGTAGGGTGCGCCTCGGCACTTTCTGGCTCGGTAGATGCTGACTGGGGGTCTGTCTATGGGAGGAAGGTCTCGGAGGCGCTGCGTCTTTAACCTGCCGGTTCTTGTGGTCTTGGCGTGGGCGATAGCCGTACCAGCCACGCAGGCGCAATCCTCGCCGCCGACTGGTTCGGGCGATCCTTTAGCGCTTTATCACGCGCTCGCCGCCTTTGACTTGGCCGGAGGGTCAGCGCAGGCTAAAAACGTGGTGTTGAAACGCGACCGAGCGGAAATTTCCTTTGAGGGGACATTTTATTTTGAGACTCCGATTGATGGAAAAATCCGCGGGGCGGTGTTCATCGGCAAGGGGACGGTCCACGCACCGGCGCCTGACAGCGTCTTTGAGAAGGACAATCTGCAAAGAATGCTCCACGCCGATGCGGTGGATTCGGATTTCAAAACCGCGGTTCTCCGTTTCTCCGACGATTCGATCGCGGCGATGAAACTCACGGTTGTGCCCGGCGGCGCTCCGCCTGAACAGGCTGTGAAGCTCGCCGCCGAATCATCCCCGCGACTGCTGAAGGAGACCGGCGCCAACGTCGCGGCGCGAATCGCGGCGTCGATCCTGAACAACGAGACTCCCGGTTTTTTCTACGCAGAATTCGACAAAGGTTCCCGCGGGCGTTTTTCCTTCATTCTCGATTATCAGGGACGCCTGCCGACGGCGAATTTTGAACTGGATGGAGGGGAGGACGGCCTGTTCTACGCATTTGATTCCGACATCGAGTATCCGGACATCTGGATGGCTTTTTTTTCGCTGGCGGATTATCAGAATCGCATCGTCGAGTATTCGGACGCACACGCCGAAGTCAACATCTCCCGCTACGACATGGATGTGGACGTTCGCGATTGGAAGCACATGAAACTGGAAGCGCGAATGAAAATGACGGCACTGGCCGACGGCGTGCGCGCCATCCCCCTGATGATCAACGAAACGCTTTCCGCCGCCGATAACGCTCGCCTGAAGAAGGCGATGCGCCTGGAATCCGCCCGGATGGCGGACGGATCCGCGATTGCGGCGGTTCAGGAGGATTGGGAGGGCAACGTGACGCTTTTCCTTTCCGCTCCTCTCGCCAAGGGGCAGGTGATCGAGCCCGTCCTCGATTTTCAGGGTGATTTCCTCATCGGCCTGCCCACGGGCGATCTTCCGGCGCGGTACGTTCGCGCGGATTGCTGGTATCCGCGCCATGAGAACCTCAGCCGCGCTCAATTTGACATGATTTTCCATCACAAGAAAGGAACGAGGGTCGCGTCCGTGGGAGAAAAAGTCCGCGAACTGGAGACGCCGGATCACGACATGCTGACGGAATGGCGGATGGACCAGCCCGTCGACCTCGTCACATTTGCCGTCGGCAGTTTCGACGTGTTCAACGCGAAGGCAAAAATGGAGAACGGCGGCGACTTGGAGTTGGATTATTACCGGGTCCACGACCCGGGGGCCTTTTCCAATGCCGCCGTCAAGACAGACTTTATGCTCGCGGAGATGAGCAATTGCGTCCGCTACTTCAGCGCCATATTCGGCGCATATCCATATTCGCGGTTCGGCGCCGCCTACCATCCCTTCCCCTTCGGGCAAGGATTTCCCACTCTGCTGATGCTTCCGCGTTCGGATCTCAGCAGCAAGTACACGTACTCTTTCATCGCGCACGAGACGTCGCACGAATGGTGGGGCGATTTGGTGCAGTGGAGGTCCTACCGAGACCAGTGGCTGAGCGAAGGTTTCGCCGACTACTCGGGCGTGCTCTATACGGAGACGCGCGACAAGGATCGCAGCTCCGCCCGGGACCTTCTGCGGGAGATGCACGACGAGCTACTCGAACCGCCCCAAACTTTGACGGGAGTCGGCAAGGGGCGGCTGGTCGACATCGGACCAATCATTCTGGGACACCGGCTGACCACGCGAGAGTCGTTCGGCGCCTATCAAACGCTGATCTACAAGAAAGGCGCGTTGGTGCTGCGGATGCTTCAATTTCTGTTTACCGATCCCTCGACGGGAAACAGCGAAGCTTTTTTGGACATGATGAAAGACTTTGTCGCGCGTTATGCGAATCGGTCGGCCAGCACCGAGGATTTTGAGGCCGTGGCCAACGAGCACTTCTTGACCACGCCGCTCGCCCGGCAATATCAATTGAAAAACCTGGACTGGTTTTTTCAGCAATGGGTTTACGAATCAGCACTCCCCAGCTATCAGCTGTCCTATTCGGTCGAGCCGCAACGGGACGGGTCCGCCATCGTTCACTGCGACGTGTCCCAGCAGAATGTGCCGCCGCAATGGCTGATGTTTCTACCTATCCGCTTGACGTTCGGAAAGAATAAGTCGGCATGGGGCGCTGTCGCCGCATACGGAACCGACCGGCGGATGAATTTTCACGTTCCCACAGCACCGGATTCCGTCGAGCTGGACCCAGACCGATGGATTCTTTCGGACAAGACCACCACGGTCAGATTGCCCAACGCGCCTTAGCGCCCAGAGTTCGCGACGGCCTTTCTCGATTGATCGTCATTCCGGCCGAGCCGTGAATTTTCAATTTGCATTTTGGCGCGATTCAGCTTCAAATGCCGCATCGTTCAGGAGGCGTCATCGATGCACCGAATTACGGGTCTCCTCGGCATGCTCGTGCTCCTGGGGCTCGCGTTTGTTTTTTCGACGAACCGCCGGGCGATCCGGACGAAGACAGTCGCGTGGGGACTGGGCCTGCAGATCGGGTTCGCGTTTCTCGTTCTGCGCTGGCCGCCGGCGATCTACGCGTTTGCGAAAGCGGGGGACGGGGTCAAATGGCTTTTGCACTTTTCCTATTTTGGTTCGACGTTCGTCTTCGGTGAAATCGGGAAGCAAGTCTCGAATTTTGGGTTCTCCTTCGCGTTTCAGGTGTTGCCTACGATTATTTTTATCGCCTCGTTTTTTGCGCTTCTTTATTACTTCGGCATCATGCAGCTCATTATCAAGGGGGCGGCTATCGTGATGACGCGCTTCCTTGGCGCGAGCGGGGCCGAATCGCTCAACGTCGCCGCCAGCATTTTCATGGGGCAGACCGAAGCACCCCTTACGATTCGGCCATTTTTACCCGAAGTCACACGCTCGGAGCTCATGACCATCATGACATCGGGGATGGCCCATGTTTCCGGGGGAATGATGGCTGCGTACATCGCCTACGGCGTAGCGGCGAAGCACATCCTTTCCGCCGTCATCATGACCGCGCCCGGCACGATCCTTCTCTCGAAAATGCTGGTCCCCGAAACCGAGAAACCGGTGACCTCCGGACGCGTGGAGATGTCGGAGCTTGAGCGGGACAAAAACGCTTTAGCCGCCCTGACGCGCGGTACGACCGACGGGTTGAACCTGGCACTCAACGTCGGGGCCATGCTGATTACTTTCATCGCCATGATCTATCTCGTGGACGGACTTTTTGCATTCGTCCACAACGGCCTGGCGGCGCACGGAATCTCCTGGTTTCCCTCCAGCCTCGAAGACGTGCTCGGATGGTTGTTCTCACCCATCGCGTGGTTGATCGGGATTCCGTGGCACGAAGCTCACGCGGTCGGAAATTTGCTGGGTCTGCGCATGGTCACGAACGAGCTTGTCGCCTTCCAGCGTCTCGGACCGATGGCCACATCGGGCGCACTCGATCCGCGCTCATTCACGATCGCCACCTACGCGCTATGCGGCTTCGCCAACTTGAGTTCCATCGGCATTCAAATCGGAGGAATCGGCGCGCTCGCTCCGAATAAACGGACCGACCTGGCGCTCCTCGGATTTCGTGCCATGCTCTGCGGGACGATGGCCAACTTAATGTCGGCGTCCATCGTCAGCATTTTCCTGAAGTGAGATGTGGCCACGCGGCGGGGGGAATCCGAAGCCGCGTGACGGTGCATTCATTTCGGCGCGCTTTTAATCGAAGTCAGTTCCAACACCAGCCTCTCTCCCGTCTCCACGCCCTGAACGTGAGTCAGCTTGCCCTCGGCCTCGACGTGCTGGTCGACGAGCTTTTCGAGCTTCTTTTTCTTCTTATAGTCCACTTCGATCGAATGAATCCTTTTGCCCTCGATGGTGGCTTCCGTATCCAGCTCGATCATCCATCCGGTGGTTTCTCCTCCAACGCCCATGGCCTGCGTCAGCTTCCCGTAGACGGTGAGCGTTTCCTTGGAGAGCCTCGGAGTTTGGCCTTCGCCGGCGGCATCCTGAGATTTCGCGGCGGCTGCAGACATCGTCAGCGCGAACATCATCACCGCGAAAATCACGAACGATATGGTTCCCACCCGAATCGGTGCATTTTTCATCTTCGTTTCTCCTTTCCGGATTCCACGGGCTCTGAGGGCGCGGCGGCCAATGTGCCCCGGCAACGGCGAGCAATCCGGCGTTAAAGACCATATACCCGGATAAGTAACGGAGCTCAACTTCCGAACGTCTGAATTCCAGAGGAAGCACAAGGTTGTAAGATTCTTCATCCTTTCAAATAACGAGCGAAGAGTGCCGATCAACTGCAAAAGGCGGCGGGTTGGACGGCGTGATGGGATGGGCGCGTAGCAATCGCCGGTGTGGATGGCTTGTGCCGAAACGCGAGGGCTCCGAGATGAGAGAGCGAAGACGAACAGAACGGGTTGTTGGAAGTTTCCATCAAACGTCCAAGATTTCCGAGCTTTGGTCTGATTTCGCCAGGCCTTCCGCGGACCTTGCTCGCCGAGTGCGCCTGCCTTTTGGGCGCAGGAGCTTGGCGGTCCTGGCCGTGACCGCCTCGTTGCTGTTTCTGAACGCGTGCACAGCGGTGAAGGTGAAGCTGGGGATGAGAGTGTATCTGGCGAAGACCCCCGTTTCCTCGATGAAGGCGACGCTTCCCAAGGGTCCCGCAATCGCGCCAGGTGAAAAATTAGCGCTGGTTGTGGAATTCACCCAGCCGAATGGCACGGTCCTCTACACGGAAGGGCAGGGGAAAGGCAAAGTTTTGTGGAGCGACCTGACGGTAACGCCAACGGTCGTAAAAGCCAATCAAAAGGGCATCCTCTCCCTTGCGCATGACCCACGCGTGAGCGACGGAAAGACGGCACACGTCACGATCACAGTGCCGAGCCATCCGGACCTCCGCGCGGACCTCGACATTCCCATTACCTATGATTACAACTTTGCCTCCAATTTCTCGGGTGCTCGCGGGTCCGATGGGATGAACGGCATGGACGGGATGGATGGCACAACTGGAAGCATGGGTTCCACGGATCCCAATAATCCTTCACCCGGTGGAGACGGCGGGAACGGCACGGACGGCTCCAACGGCCAGGATGGGGGCCCTGGGGGAGACGCTCCGCCCGTTCAAGTGTTTGTAAGGGTCCGGCCGGGGGCGCAGACACTGCTCCAGGTGAGCGTGGCTGCGGCGGGCAAACGGCGACTCTACCTGATTGACCCGCAGGGCGGCGCGCTGACGATAAGTGCCGACGGAGGGCCGGGAGGTTCTGGGGGAAGAGGCGGTCGCGGCGGGCGGGGAGGCTCCGGCGGTATAGGAACACCCAACGGAAACAGCGGGAGCGATGGTTCTGACGGCCTGAACGGCTCCGACGGGGCGCCGGGCAAGGGAGGGAGTATCACGGTGACCTACGATCCACAAGCGAAGCCGTATCTGGGACTTCTGCACCTCTCGAATAAAGGCGGCCCTTCGCCGGTGTTCCAGGAGCAGTCCGTCGCTCCCTTGTGGTAAGAGCGGGCGCGCCGGGGCGCGACATCCTTATCCGGACTTGGGAAGGCGGCGGGGAAGGTTCGGTGAGGGTCCCATGGGCGCGGCCATGATTTTCAATTTGCTTTTTCCTCGCGTCCGTTTTCAAATCTTTGTTCGCTCGATCATTCGCCATGCCGCCCAAATCACGATCGCAATCCTCGATCCCCGGTTCTGAATTCATTCGCGCCGAGCAAGCCGCGAAGTTCATCCTTTCGAAGACGAAGCTGCGGCCGAAAATCGCGCTCGTGCTGGGATCGGGGCTTGGCGCTTTTGCCGACGACCTTTCGGAAGCCGCGCGCATCCCCTACGAGAAGATTCCCAATTTTCCACGCTCGACGGCCATCGGGCATGCCGGGCGTCTGGTCATCGGCAAGGCAGGGGGAATCGCCGTAGCCGCGATGCAGGGGCGCGTTCATTACTACGAAGGCTACTCGATCCACGAAGTCACATTCCCGATGCGTGTCTTTTCCCGCCTCGGAATTCGTTCCGTGATCCTGACCAACGCCGCCGGGGGCATCAACCTGCAATTCAATCAAGGGGCGCTCGTCGTCATTCGCGATCACATCAACCTCCAAGGCACGAACCCGTTGATGGGACCGAACGATGAGCGCTTCGGCCTGCGGTTCACGGACATGACGCAGGCCTACGATCGATCGTTCCAGGAAATCGCGCTCACGGAATCCCGCCGCCTTGGCATCGAAATTCATTCGGGCGTGTACGCGGGGCTTACGGGGCCAAGCTACGAAACGCCAGCCGAGATCCGTTATCTGCGGGCCATCGGCGCGGACCTTGTCGGGATGTCCACCGTTCCGGAGGTGATCGTTGCGCGCCACTCGGGGATCCGGTGCCTCGGAATTTCATGCGTCACCAACATGGCCGCGGGGATTCTCGATCAGCCCATCAATCATCTCGAAGTTCTCGAGACGGGAGAGCGAGTGAAATCGCAGTTCGTTTCGCTCCTCCTCGCCGTTATCCCGCGGCTTGCCGCCGAAATAAAATAGGAATGTGCGTCCGGGCTTGGCGGCGAAGGGGCACGGGTGGGCTTTCGCTGAATCGGTTCGGTAATGCGGCCCAGGCTTTCAATTCAGAAGCACGTTGTGCGCAGGAAGAGCCTCGCTTTTAAGAAGGCAAGCTATATGTTGGAGGATGACCCGGCGCGAGCCTAGCCGGTGCGGCCGCGGGAGAATCGCACCCGGCATTTTTCACTTCTGCGTTTCATATTTCCACCCGCCCATTTTCTCTTTTCCCTTTTCCAGTCAACTGAGCGACAATCCTGTTCCGCGTATGCCGAACTTCGATTCGCTCGTCAACATCGCCAAACAGGCGCGTGAAATGGCTCACGCCCCCATTTCCAACTTCCGCGTGGGAGCGGCGCTCCTCGCAAAATCGGGAAGGATTTTCACGGGCTGCAACATCGAAAACGCGTCGCTGGGGCTTACCTGTTGCGCCGAGCGTACCGCTATCTTCAAGGCCGTTTCCGAAGGCGAACGGGGGTTCGACGCCATCGCCGTCGTGGCCGACACCGACACGCTAACTCCTCCGTGCGGCGCCTGCCGGCAGATCATTTGGGAATTTTGCGGCGACGTTCCGGTCATCCTCGCGAACCTGGGCGGGAAAGTCGTTCAAGAGAGTTCGGGCGGTCTTCTGCCGCGGCCGTTCGATTCCTCGTTGTTGTGAACGTGCCCAGGTTTGCGTGAGGTGACGGGCTAGCGCGGGCCCTGCAGCGATCCGCCTCGCTCGAGCCTACGGCACGTGATGGCCGTTTGCGACAAATTGAGGGAATTGAGCGCGGCGAGGTGGTCTTATTCCACAAATGGAGTCGATTGCGGAGGCTAAATTGCGAAAATGGCGCGAAAAAGTTGAAGTAAAAGCTTAGAATTCACGCACCTCGAGTAACGGTAGAGAAGTCGGCGGTTCGACTTTATTCCAGTCTGCGCGAAAGGATTCTTCTTCATGACCCGGGCTACAAGGTGTTTTGAGGCAAGGAGCATTCGAAATTCCGCTCGTGGGCGGTCTTGGTGTTTATTGCTGGTCCTGTGCGCCGGCATATTGTCGTTGATGGCGCCGGGGGCGTTCGCGAAGGAAAAGGCCGACCTGATCGTCACCAACGGCACGGTGATTACGATGGATCCGGGCCGCCGCATCATTGAAAACGGCGCAGTCGCGATTCGCGGCGATTCCATTCTGGCCGTTGACACGAGCGAACGAGTAGTCGCGCAGTATGACGCGGCGAAAATCATCGATGCGCGGGGCGCGCTGATTCTTCCCGGACTGATCAACGCCCACGCGCACGCGGCCATGAGCCTGTTTCGCGGGCTGGCCGATGACCTGTCGCTCGACGACTGGCTGCACAAATACATCTTCCCCGCCGAAGCCCGCAACGTTTCCCCCGAATTTGTGGAGTGGGGGACGCGACTGAGCCTGGACGAAATGATTCGCGGCGGGATCACGACGTATGCCGACATGTACTATTTCGAGGACGATGTGGCGCGCGTCACCAAGGAAGCGGGGATGCGGGGCGTGCTGGGAGAAACGATCATCGATTTTCCCGCGCCCGACAACAAAACTCCGGCCGCGGCGTTCGCTTATACGCAGAAGTTTCTGGATCATTGGAAGGGCGACCCGCTGATAGTACCGGCCGTCGCGCCGCATTCGATCTACACGTGTTCGGAAAAGACGCTACAGGAATCCGCGGCGCTGGCGAGAAAGAACAACGCGCCGATCTTGATTCACATCGCGGAGGCTCCCTTCGAGCTGGAGTTGAGCCGCAAGGAGCATGGGCTTTCGCCGGTGCAGTATTTGGCGCGCATCGGATTTCTCGGGCCCGACGTACTGGGGGCGCACTGTATCTGGGTGGACCAGGCGGACGTCGCCACGCTCGCGCACTTCGGCACCGGCTGCTCGTTCAATCCGTCGAGCAATATGAAGACTGCCGCGGGGCTCCAGCCGACAGTGGAATTGCTCGCCGCCGGCGTGCCCGTGGGAATCGCGACCGACGGGGCGGCCAGCAACAACAATCAGGATTTATTCGAGGAGATGGACCTGGGCGCGAAATTGCAGAAATTCGCACACATGGATCCGCGCGTTCTTCCCGCGCGCGAAGTGGTGGAAATGGCGACAATCACGGGCGCGCGCGCGCTGCACATGGACAAGGAAATCGGCTCGCTGGAACCCGGCAAGAAAGCGGATCTGATCGTGGTGGACACTTCGGCGCCGCACGCCACGCCGATGTACAACGTCTATTCGCAGATCGTGTACGCGCTGAAGGCGTCAGACGTGCGCACGGTGGTCATCGCGGGCAAACCCGTTATGGAAGACCGCAAGATGCTTACTCTCGACGAGCCGGAGATTCTCGCCAAGGCCAATGCTTACAAAAAGCAAGTGCTGGAGTCGTTTGCCGAGCCGCCGACAAAATAGGATTCGCCGGTGAGGAATCAGCCGCCGCCGATTTTCCTTTTCCGGTGCAGATTGATGGCGGCCTTTTGCAGTGTTTCCGGGATATTTTTGCTGGAGGTCAGCTTCAGCAGGTCTCCGGCAGTCAGCCGCGGGAGCAGGTGGAGCGAGATGTCGATGGGCGTTTTGGGATTGCGGACGAGGTTTTTCGCGACGGCGTAGCTTTTCATGAAATGGCGGTTGAGCGAAATTGTTCGCAGGACTTCCTGGGAGAGATTGGCCATGGCGGCGAAGCTTTCGACTTCGGTTTCGGTGAGCCGCGGTGATTGCAGCACGCATTTCTGAATCAATTTGTTGGAATCGCGGATGAGCAGCATGCGCTCTTCGCGTCCGCCCTTAAGCGCGAGGGTGAGCCGCTGGACGACGTTCATGTGCGTGAGCTTCTGCATCAGCGTTTCGCGCTTGACGGGATCCGGTTCAGCCTCGGCCGCCGCATCTTCGATTTCCTTCTGATCCATTGCGCCCCCGTGCAAGCCCTTCAGGAGTTCGTTTTGCTCGGGCGTGCCGGAGGTCACCTGGCGCATGGCTTCCGCGAGGCGGGGATCGGAGCTCATGCGCTCGAGATTGTCGAGCATCGCCTGGATCCCCTTCGGCGTGAAATATCTCGCGACGACAACAAGAACCGCGGCAGGGCAAGCGGGATTGAAAACGAGTGCGTCGGCGATTCCGGGTTTTCCCGCGAGGTGAGTGGCGGCGGAGAGGAAGAGGCGCGGGTCGGAATCGGGGCGGCCGATCGCGGCGATGATCGAATCGAGGGGTTGAGTGAGCATCGCGTTCTGAGCGCGTTCGGCGATTGAAGTATCCGCGTCTCGCGCGAGAATTCCGAGCAACTCCGCGCGGTCCACAGACGCAAGTCCTGCGCCTCCCGTGCACACCGCCAGCTTTTGCTCCGGCCTGGCTTGGCCTGAGCGGATTACATCGCGCAATTCGGTGCTAATGGGCGCCTCCCGTGTTGTTGAGATCGCTTCGCGTGAGTGTAACCGAACCCGGCTGTCCCGGAATGCCCATCGGGGGAATCGTCTGGCCGTTCAGCTCGAGCAGCAGGGCGCTTGCTTCGCTGGATGTGACACGAAAATTCTCGTGCGCCTCGAAATCGCGCGAGTCGCCGGGTTCGACGTGTCCGTCAAAAACTTGTTTGCCGTCGGCAAATATCGTTACGTCGGCAGGCTTACCCGCATCGAGCTGCAGTTCGAGAGGGTCGGCGGAAGAGAGGGCAGATCGGTGTGCGGAATCCCCGGAAGCGTCCTTGGCTGCCGTGTGGGCGGGAGCAGAGGCAGGGGGAAAAATGGCGCGGTGGGGGTGGTGGAGGTGAGAAAGAACGCGGGGCCCGAAATGCGCGACGAGAAAAAACCCTCCGACGAGGAAGGCCAGCAAAATCACCAAAGCCACGATGAGCGGCTTCCAGTTTCTGTCGAATTGCGGCGGGGGAACGGGCGGAGCTCCCTGCGGGGCGTGCCCCCGTGTCACCAGATCGTATTCGGCGACAAGGTTGTCCTCATCCAAGCCGAGGAAACGGGCAATCGAACGGATGAATCCGCGGTTGAAGACGCCGCCCGGCAACTGGTCCCACTGGTCGTTTTCCAGCGCTTCCAAGAACTTGGGGGCAATCCGGGTGGCCGCCGCCACTTCGTCAAGAGAAACGCCTCGCATCTCACGTTCGCGTTTCAGACGGTCGCCGAAAGGTGTGGAGGGCATTCCCTGGAACTCAGCCGCGCAGAAAAAATATAGGCGCGGGTCCAAAGCGTGTCAATGCCGCACGACATCTCGTCTGGGGAGGATTTTGAGGGTTGCGCCACCCGGGACTTGTGGACCAATCGCAGCAAAGGCCGATATGTCTTACGGCAACACCCTCGCCGGGAGCATTGCCTGGGAGAAAAACGGTTCACTATAATGACAGGACCCCGGGTCTACTGGACCGGCAGGGATTGGCTCGACGTGAAAGAGACCATTCGCCATACTACGGACTCCAAACCCTTCGACGGCGTCGAGCGCCGCCGCAACCCCGGCCTCCCCCCCGAATTGCCAGAGCTCAACGAAGTGACGGTATTTCACGAGTTGGGAAAGGCGCTGACTTCCTCTTTGCAGCTGGATCAAGTGCTCCGCACCATCATGGAAAAGATCAACGAGGTGCTACATCCGGACACGTGGTCGCTGCTTTTGATGGACGAGGAAAAGCGCGAGCTCTATTTCCAGATTGCGACGGGCGCGGGCGCGGAAGCGCTGAAGGATGTGCGCATCAAAGTGGGGCAAGGCCTGGCGGGTTGGGTGGCGGAGGCGGGCAAGGCCGTGGTGGTCCCGGACACGTCCAAGGATTCGCGGTTCTTCGGGAAAGTGGACGAAAAGACGAGGATGGAGACACGGTCCATCGTCGCCGTCCCCGTGAAATTTCGCGAGCAGTGCCTGGGAGTGATCGAACTGATCAATTGCATCGGGGAGGCGGGATTCAGCCACCGCGATCTGGCGTTGCTCGAAGCCCTGGCGGATTATGCGGCCATTGCGATCGAAAACGCGCGGCACGTGCAGCGAATCCATGAGCTGACGATCACGGACGACTGCACGAGTCTGTACAACGCGCGGCACTTGAATTTCATGCTGGACACGGAAATCTACCGCTCGCACCGGTACGCGTTCGAGTTCTCCTTGATTTTCATCGACCTCGACCATTTTAAATCGGTGAACGACACGCATGGGCACCTGATGGGGTCAAAACTGCTGGCGGAAATCGGGCAGATGATCAAGGAGCGGTGCCGGATGATCGACATGGCTTTCCGGTATGGAGGGGACGAATTCGTGATTCTGCTGCCGCAGACGTCCAAGGAAAACGCGCTGGGAGTGGCGCGGCGCCTGCACAAACTGATTCGTGAAAGCCTGTGGTTGAAGGATACGGGATTGAACGTCAAGATTACGGCAAGTGTGGGAATCGCGTCGTACCCTTCGGACTCGCGGACCAAGGCGGAGTTGCTGCACCTGGCCGACGAGGCGATGTACCTGGTGAAGAACACGTCGCGAGACAGTGTAGCGGCCTCCGGGATGGGGATCATCACGCAGGGAGCAACAAGCGCGTAGTGTTTCGTATTCCCCGGTTGCGGGTACTACCCTCTCGTTTCATCTTTGCGAGCGAATTTTCTTGCGGCGTGGCTGAGTCATTCCCCTTTGGGACGCCGGCGCCTCGCAAATCCAACCTGTGAAGAGACATGTCGGCCGGAATTTCCACAACCGAATCCAGTGCCTGGGGACGCCGGTTGATTTGATGTGAACGGCATGTTACGCTGCGGACGAATTTTGCAGCCACCGCAGGCTCACGCACGAGAGACGAGGCAAGCGAGGACGCATGTCCAACGAAGCTCTGGGAATGATCGAGACGAAGGGGCTGGTGGGCTCGGTGGAAGCCGCCGACGCCATGGTGAAGGCCGCGAACGTGATCCTGATCGGCAAGGAGTACATCGGGTCGGGATACGTGACGGTGATGGTGCGCGGGGACGTCGGGGCGGTGAAGGCGGCGACGGACGCAGGAGCGGCAGCAGCGCGGCGCGTGGGAGAATTGGTGGCGGTGCATGTGATCCCGCGGCCGCACGAGCAGGTGGAAGAGATCCTGCCGGGCGGAGAAAAGTCGAAGAGCGCGAAGAAGTAAGCAGAATTGGGAAGAGCCGTTTCCCCGCTGCGCTCCGAAAGACAATCCGGAGAGCTTCTCGGTCCATTGATTTATGCGGTGGCCATTCGAGTAGGAAGCCTTGAGCCTGCGTGACCGCGATCTGATTTCCATCCAGGAAGCCCGCGAAGCCCTCGAGCGGGCGGGCGACGCGCAAAAGAAGTTCGCCGCATTTTCCCAAGAACAGATTGATGCAGTGGTCGAAGCCTGCGCGGACGCCGCGACAGACGCGGGGGAGCCGCTCGCGCGGCTGGCCGTCGAGGAGACGGGCTACGGCAATATCCCGGACAAAATCACCAAAAACCGGCTGGCGTCCGTGGATGTGCCACGGGCCATCCGCGGGATCAAGACGGTGGGAATCCTGCGCGAGGACCGCGAGAAGGGAATCGTAGAGATCGCCGAGCCCGTGGGAATCGTGGCGGCGATTATTCCTTCGACGAATCCAACTTCCACGGCAATTTACAAAACACTGATTTCGCTCAAGGCGGGCAACGCCGTGGTGATGAGCCCCCATCCCTCGGCGATGCGCTGCATCTGCGAGACGGTGAGCGTGCTGCTGCGGGCGGCACTGAAGATGGGCGCGCCGGAGGGGTTGATCGAATGCCTGCTGCACCCAACCATGCTGGGCACGCAGGAGCTGATGAAGAGCCGCCACACCGGCGTGATTCTGGCGACCGGCGGAACAGGACTGGTAAAGGCGGCGTACAGCTCGGGAAGGCCGGCGTACGGTGTGGGACCCGGGAACGTCCCCGCCATGATCGAACGGACAGCGAACGTCAAGAAGGCCGTGGCGGACATTTTTGCGGGCAAGACGTTTGATTACGGGACGATCTGTTCATCGGAGCAGGCGATTGTCGCGGAAGAGGCTGTGCGCGAGGAAGCGCTCGAAGAGTGCCGGCAGCAAGGCGGTCATTTTCTGACGCCGGAAGAGATCGAAAAGGTGAGCGCGCTGGTATTCCGCGCGGGCTCGCACACGCCGAATCCGCAGGTGGTGGGGCGCGCGGCGACGACGATCGCCGAAATGGCTGGAATCCAAGTGCCTGACTTCACGCGCGTGTTGATCGCACGGCTCGAGAGCGTGGGGCGCGACTCTCCCCTCTCGGCCGAAAAGCTCTCGCCGATTCTGGCGTTTTATTCAGCGCCGAACCTGGCGGCGGGGACCGGGATTTGCGTGAAACTGCTTCAGCATGGAGGGAGCGGGCATACGGCGTCCATCCACACGCAGAGCGAAGCGGCGGCGAAGGAGTACGGGATGGCGGTCCCTGCGTTCCGCGTCGTGGTGAATTCATCGTCTGTGCACGGGTCGATCGGATATTCGACGAATCTTTTTCCGGCGATGACTCTCGGGTGCGGCTCGCCCGGGGGAAATATTACTTCGGACAATATTGGGCCGCTGCATCTGCTGAATGTGAAGCGCGTGGCGTGGGAATCGCGCGGCGTGGAGCACAGGACCATCGCCGCGTCCCAACGATTGATTGCGGTTGGGGTGCCGGTGGAAGCGAGACCGAGAGCCGCGGCGGGCGCGAGAACCAGCGCGCCATCGGCTGTGAGCATCACCAAAGAAATCGTGAAAGCCGTAGCGGCTGCGCCAAAAGTCGTGGAAGCAGTGGCGGCGGCCGCTGCAAGGGCGGCGAAAAGCGGCGACGTCACTCCGGCGGAACGTGCGACGATCGCGAAAGTCGTCGAGCAGGTATTCACAGCGCGAGGAATCCCACGCGGAGCGGGAGCGCCGAAGAGGGAAGGCGGGGCCGGGGCTTCGGTGGCAATCGCCGCTCCGGCATGCGAGGCAGTAGAAAGCGCGGCATCGGAAGTGGTGGCAGCGGCATTTGCGGCGAAGAACACGAAAGCGCCGGAAAAGCCCTCTGTTGGTGGAGGCGATTCGACGTCTACCCCCGCGGTGACCCGTGGCAAAAGCCCGAGCGATACGGCTACGGCGGCGCAAGCGATTGCCGTGCCGCCCAAGCCCGCAGCGGCGACGCACGTTGCGGAATTCGTTTGCGAAAACGACGTGCGAATGGCCCTGACGAAACAGGAAAAGATCTTCATCGGGCCGCGGACGATTCTCACGCCTTCGGCCCGCGATTTGGGATATGAGCACGAAGCGTTTGTGGTGGTTGACGTTGGTTCGACGGCCGGCTAGAAATCAAAGCCCGAGGCATAGAGAAAAAAACGAAATGTGCCTGTAGCTTCCGGATCGCTTAGCGGAGAAGGCCCTCGCCACGCGAATTAACCCGGATTGCCCTCCTGATTTGACCCTCTGAAGTTGTGCCTCTGCCGTCAAGCTCCTATACTCAAAATCAGAAAGCGGGAGGAGCCCGGATTGCGGAATCAGGAAGCGGCAAGGTACGCGCGGTGGGCGGCGACGGCGGCGGGGGTAATCACCCTCGTGGCCGTGGGGCTCTATGTGGAGCGGGCCATCCGCGAGGCGCGATTGCGGCGGGGGGAACCGATGGCGATTTCCGTCGGCATTCAGCAACAGTCGGCGGAATTCACGTTCTCGAAGGTCGAACAGGACCGGACGATATTCACGATTCGCGCTTCGAAGGCAACGCAGTTCAAAGATGAAGACCGGGCCGTGCTCAAGGATGTGTGGATCTCGATTTACGGAACGAAAGGCGAGCAGAACGACAGCATCCACACAGGCGAGTGCAGCTACGAGCCGAAGACCGGCGATGTGCGCTGCCAGGGCGATGTCGAGATCGACATTCAGAACGCGGCTCCCGCCGGCGGGAAGGCATTGGAGAATTCGCAGGCCAGCCAGATGAAGGTAATCACGAGGGACCTGAGTTTTAATCGCGAGTCGGGCGAGGCGCACACGGATCAGCCGGTCACGTACGTGCTGCCGCAAGGATCGGGCCAGGCCGTCGGATTGAGCTACAACACGAAGGACTCGATTGTGCGGCTGGAACATGATGTCGAGCTGAAGATGGCTCCTTCGGAACGGAGCGGAGGGTTGCCGATCACAGCCCAGGGAAGCAGCCTCGAAATCGAGCGCAACAATTTGCTGGTGATTCTGAACGGTCCGGCAAAAGTGACAGAAGGGCCCCGGGAATTGACGGCGGCGACGCTAACGTTCGAATTGGACGCTCAATACCACGTGAAGCATGCGATGGCGACAGGCAGCCCGACGATCCGGTCAACAGAGAATGGCGCGGAAACGATGGCGACGGCGGAGGAGTTCGAGGGATACCTGAGCCCGGCGGGATGGATCGAGCGGTTGTCGGGCAGCGGTAACGTGCAGGGAACCCGGAAGGGGGGAGGCGCGGCGGACCATCTTTCGGCAGAGCATGTGAATTTCACGATGCTGCCGGAAAAGAACCTGATTCAGGAAATGGAAGCGAGCGGGAAGGTGCGACTCGAATCCAAGGGACCCGATGGCACGAGGCAACTGGAGACGGAAGCGCTGAAGGCCGCGTTTTCGACCGACACCTCCCGCGGGCAGACGGAGCAACAGCGGATTTTGAGCGCAGAGACGTTGTCGCCCGCGACGATCGAAACGACGAACGGGCCCGAGGAGACGGTATTGGCCGCCGATCGCTTTCAAGCGAAATTCGCCCCGGATGGACGATTTGAAAAGCTGTTGGGCCACTCGCATGTGCGAATCACGCGGCAATTGGGAGCCGCTTTGCCACAGACCAGCACGGCGGATGAGATGGAAGCCAAGTTCGCGAAGGGCGGTGAATGGGACGCGCTGGAGCAGACGGGAGACGTTCAGTTTCATCAAGGCGAGCGGGGAGCGACCGCGGCGAAGGCTGAGATTGTGCGTTCGACGAATCTGATCGACCTTTCGGGATCGCCCGTGCTGACCGACGAGCAGAGCCGGACGACCGCGGGAAACGTGACGATCAATCAGGCGACGGGAGACCTGAAAGCGATTGGAGGGGTAGTAACGACTTTTGCTGAAACCAGCCAAGCCGGCCCGATGGGACTCGGGAGTGGTGATGCGCATGTTTCGGCCGATACTCTAAGCGGGTCGACAAAGTCGGGCCACGTCGTTTATTCCGGGCACGCGCGGTTGTGGCAGGGAGAGTCGGTCCTGGACGCGGACCAGATCGAGGTTTGGCGCGAGGACCAGAAGTTGCGGGCCGCCGGACATGTCGCGGCCGTGTTCCCCCAAACGTCAGCGCCAGGGACGGGAGGGACGGCTGGCGGCGCGGGGAACCTTCAGAGCATCGCCGAGAAAGGGCCGGGGACGGGCGTACCCACGCTTTGGAAAATCACGGCGCCGGTGCTGACGTACTGGGGGCAGGAAGGAAAAGCTCATCTCGAGGGCGGGGTGGCGGCGCGATCGGAACAAGGGACGATACGGTCGAAGACGATGGACGTTTACTTCACGCCGGCAGGAGCCGCGGGCCAGAGGAGCACGGGGTCGAGGCCACAGGCGCGGCAGTTCAGCCGCGTGGTGGCCCTGGGAGGGGTGACCGTGACACAGGGAGACCGCCGGGGTACAGGACAGGAAGCGGAGTATACGGCTTCGGACGGCAAGTTCGTCCTTTCGGGCGGAAATCCAACGGTGAGTGACGGTTCCGGCAACACGACGGTGGGGCGTTCGTTGACGTTCTTTGTGGCCAATGATACGATTTTAATTGACTCGCAGGAAGGTTCGCGCACGCTGACCAAGCACCGGGTTGAGAAATGAACCGGCATGTTGAAACTCCAAGCCGCCGATTTGAGCAAGTCGTACCGTGGCCGCAAAGTCGTTGACGACGTAAGCCTGGAGATTCGACAGGGCGAAGTGGTTGGGCTGCTCGGGCCGAACGGCGCAGGAAAGACGACGACGTTTTACATCCTGGTCGGGCTGGCGCGTCCGGACTACGGGCGGGTGCTGCTGGACGGCGAGGATATCACCGATTTGCCGATGTACCTCAGGGCCCGCAGCGGAATTAGCTACCTTCCCCAAGAGCCTTCAGTGTTCCGAAAACTGACGGTCGAAGAGAATTTGATGGCCGTACTGGAGACACTGCCGCTCACTTCCGAGCAGAGGCGCGACCGGGTGGAAGAACTGCTCACGCAGATGGGGCTGGAAGGCGTAAGGTACAGTCAAGCGCACGTCCTTTCGGGAGGAGAACGGCGGCGATTGGAAATCGCGCGATCGCTGGTGCTCCAACCGTCGTTCATTCTGCTGGACGAGCCGTTTTCGGGGATCGATCCGCTGACGGTGGTGGACATTCAGAAGATCATCGCGGATTTGAGCGCGTCGGGGATTGGCGTGCTGGTGACGGATCACAACGTGCGGGAGACGCTGGCGGTGACGGACCGGGCTTACATCATCAATGAAGGAAAGATTCTTTATGCGGGGACGCCGGAAAATTTGGCGAGAAATGCCGACGTGAAGCGAGTATATCTAGGTGAGGGATTCCGGCTGAACTGAGGCGAAATGAATTATCTGGCACCCAAATTGAACCTCCGCGTCGCGCAGAAGCAGATTCTGACGCCGGGGCTGGTGCAGATGGTCAGCGTGCTGGCGCTGAACCGGCTCGAATTGCGGGAGATGATCAACCAGGAGATCATGGCGAACCCCGTCCTGGACGAAGTCAACGAAGACCAGAACACCTCCGAGAGCTACACCGACGAGACATTTTTGAAAGCGGAAACGGAAAAGGTTCCGGAAAAAGAAGCGGCAAACCCTTTCGACGAATTCGACTTCGGATCGTTTTTCACCAGATATCTCGACACGGGCGCGGAACGAACGGCGTCGAGCGAATCGGAAGAGATCGAGCGGCCGTCCTTCGAGAAGTTCCTTTCCTCTCCATCGAGCCTGGCGGACCACCTGACCTGGCAATTGAGCATGAGCATCTGCACGGAGACGGTGCGGAAGGCGGCGGAATCGATCATCGGGAACCTGGACGAGAACGGATATTTGACGGCGACGCTCGAGGAAGTGGCACAGTCGGGAGAGTTCACGCCGGACGACGTGGAAGAAGCGCTGACGATGGTGCAGGAGTTTGATCCTCCGGGTGTCGCGGCGCGGGATTTGACGGAGTGTCTGCTGCTGCAGCTCAAAGTCGCGGACCCCCAGAACACGCTGGCCCAGCAAATCATCAGCGAGCATTTGAAACTCCTTCAGAACAATCAGATGAAGGACGTGGCGCGGGCGCTGAACCGTCCCGTGGAGCTGGTGAAGCGTGCCGTGGACGTGATCAAGAAGCTCGACCCGAAGCCGGGGCTGCGCTACAACAAAATCGAAGCGCGGCTTGTAGAACCCGACGTGCAGTTCCGGAAGGTGGACGGCGAATGGCAGGCGCTGATGAATGATGATGATCTGCCGCAATTGCGCCTGAATTCGACGTACCGAAGGCTGCTCTCGCGGGACGCCGCGGACCGAGACGTGAGGAATTACGTGAAGGAACGATTCACGGCCGCCATCCAGCTGATGAAAAACATCGAGCAGAGGAAGCACACCATCCAGCGAGTCTGCCAGTCGATTCTGCGGCGCCAGGGGGATTTTCTGGATTACGGCGCGGATCATTTGAAGCCGATGATGATCAAGGAAGTGGCGGAGGAAGTGGGCGTGCACCCGTCGACGGTGAGCCGGGCGGTGGCGAACAAGTACGTGCACACGCCGCAGGGAGTGTTCGAGCTTCGCTATTTCTTTTCGGAATCGGTGAACGGGCCGCAGGGTTCGGAAATGTCGCTGTTGTCGCTGAAACGACGCGTCAAGAAAATGATCGAAGAGGAAAACGCGTCGCAGCCGTTGACGGACGAGCAAATCACGAAGAAGCTCAGCGACGAGGGAATTCTCGTGACGCGGCGGACCGTGGCCAAGTACCGTGAAGATCTCAGAATTCCGAGCACGCACCGGCGCCGCGTGAAGAGCTAGTCTCGAGCCGACGTGACCTCCCTTGCACGCAAGAAACGAGGGACTCAAGGCGCCAGCCAGCTGGTCATCCTCACAGGCCTTTCCGGATCCGGAAAGGGTTCCGTCCTGAACACCTTCGAAGACCTTGGGTATTACTGCGTGGACAACCTGCCGGTAGCGCTGATTCCGATGTTTAGCGAAGTGTACGGAGACGGGACGGGGGAGATCGAGCGGGCGGCGCTCCTGGTGGACGTTCGCGAAGGGGAACAGATCGAGAAGCTCCCTCGAATCTACCGGCAATTGGCGACCGAGCATCCGGCGACGCTGGTGTTTATCGAAGCGAGCGACGAAGTGCTGATGCGGCGATTCAGCGAGACGCGGCGCCCGCACCCACTGGGCCAGAATTTTTCGGTGCAGGAAGGAATCCGCGAGGAGAGGAGGCGAATGGCGCCGATCCGGCGCCTGGCGGACGTGGTGATCGACACGTCGAAATTCAACGTGCACGAACTCCGGCAATTTGTCATTGACCGCTTCCAGAGCCGCACGCAGCGGCCGCTCCTCGTATCGGTGGTCAGTTTCGGGTTCCGCTACGGGATACCCGCCGACGCGGACCTGGTTTTCGACGTGCGGTTCCTGCCGAATCCCCACTTCATCGCGCGGTTGCGGCCGTTCAGCGGAAAGGACCCGCGCGTCGCGCGCTACATCCGCTCCTTTCCCCAAACCGGGGAAATTTTGCGGCGCATCGAGAGTCTGCTGCTCTACCTGATTCCTCATTACATCGCGGAGGGGAAAAGTTACTTGACGGTGGCGCTGGGCTGCACGGGCGGAAGGCACCGGTCGGTGGCGCTCGCGGAAGTGATCCGCCGCGTGCTGAAGAAAAAGGGGTACTCGTCCAAGGTGGTGCATCGCGATTTGGATAAGTCGTCCGGTTGACATTCCCCGGCGGCAAGCCTAGGGTTGAGAATTTCGGCTCGGACATGGGAGTCATGGAAAAGGATCGAAAGGACTCGATAAGAAGAGATTTTCGCCGGCTGCTCGAATACGTGCGGCCTTATACGCTGCAAATGGCGGCGGGAATCCTCCTGGTTGCGGTGATGGCGGCGGCCGACGGTCTGGCCGTGGTGTCGGTGAGGCCGGCGTTCGACATCGTATTGAATCCGAGCTCGCTGAACCAGCGCCTGACGCTGTTCACGCTGCCGTGGGGCGGACCGACAATTTCGCTGAATTCATTTGTTCCCGCGCGAATTCATCACGTGTGGTCCGTTTTCGCGGTAGCCCTGCTGTTTTTGTTCGCGGTCAAAGGCCTGGCGGAGTTTTTCGGCGTGACGCTGATCCAGCACGTCGGGCTTTCGGGAGTGACGGACCTGCGCAACCAGGTGTACGCGAAAGTGGTGCAGCAACCGGTGGGATTTTTTCACCGCAATTCGGTTGGACGGGTGATGTCGGCGGTGATCGCCGACGTCGAGCAGTTGCGGACCGCGTTCTCGGATTATCTGGCGGATTTCGTTCGGCAGACGTTCAGCCTGGTCGCATTCGTCCTTGTGTTGCTGCTGCTCAACTGGAAAATGGCGGTGGGGTCCGCACTGCTGGTGCCGCTGGTGATTTGGCCGGTAGGAAAGCTGACGAGGCGAATCCGGCAAGCGACGCAGAGGAGCCGGTCGAAACTGGCGGACCTGAGCCAAATCCTGCAAGAGACGATGAGCGGCAACCGGGTGGTGAAGGCCTTCGGGATGGAAGGTTTCGAGATCCGGAAATTCCGGTCCAACGCGCGGAACCTGTTGCGGGAAAACATGAGATGGATCCGGGCGATGGCGGCGACGTCGCCGCTCATGGACGAGCTGGGAGCGGTGGTGGTGTCGCTGATTTTGCTGTTCGCGCGCGACCAGATTCGAGCGGGGAAAATGACTCCGGGAATCCTGCTGGCGTTCGTCTTTGCGCTCTTCAGCGCCTACCAGCCGGTCAAAAGGCTTGGCTCACTCTATCAATTTTTCCAGCAAGCCGTTGGGATGTCGGCGCAGGTCTTCTCGTTCTTGGAGCTCCCGGAAGAAGTTCTCGACGCGCCCGAGGCGCAGACTCTGCCGCCGTTTTCACGGACAATCGAATACGACAATACGACCTTCCGGTTCGAAGACGGCGAGGCGGACACCCTTCACGGAATCAATCTGAAAGTCCCGGCAGGGTCGGTGGTGGCGATCGTGGGATCGAGCGGCGCGGGGAAGTCAACGATGCTGAGCCTGCTGCCACGATTTTACGACGCGACGTCGGGCACGGTGCGGGTTGACGGCAACGACGTGCGCACGGTGACGCTGCGCTCGCTGCGGGAGCAGATCGCGATCGTAACGCAAGAAACGATTCTGTTCGACGACACCATCTGGAGCAATTTGTGTTACGGGCAGCCCAACCTGCCGAAAGAGAAAGTGGTTCGAGCGGCCCAGGCGGCACTGGCACACGATTTCATCCTGGAGACGCCAAAGGGCTACGACACGGTGATTGGCGACCGCGGCCAGCGGCTGTCCGGAGGGCAGAGGCAGCGGCTGGCCATCGCACGGGCGCTTCTGAAAGACGCGCCGATCCTGATCCTGGACGAGGCAACCTCGGAACTGGACACGGAGTCGGAAATGCAGGTACAAAGCGCGCTGAATAACCTGATGACCGGGCGAACCGTGTTTGTGATCGCGCACCGAATGTCCACCATCCGCCGGGCGGACTTGATCCTGGTGCTCGAGGGCGGAACGATTCGGGAACGGGGAACCCACGAGGAGTTGCTGGCGCGAGGCGGATTGTACGCGCGATTGCACGATATGCAGTTTCGCGACGCGGAACCCGTGACGCGGGCGGCTGAGTCACTCTGACGATGAGCGCGAGGAAACAACAAGTTGCAACGAAAGAAACCGCGGCCGCGGCGAGTTCAGGAATGAAGTCCATGACCGGGTTCGCAGCGGCGCAATCCACGGAGCACGGCTGGGGCCTGCGGGTGACGATCCGCAGCGTCAACCACCGTTTTTTGGATTTGCACGTACGCCTGCCGGAAGGGTTCGAACCCATCGAGCCGCGCATGAGGAAGATGCTGCGGGAGCGGGTCCGCCGGGGACACCTAGACGTGACGTTGAATTACGAGCCGGGCGGGAAAGCGGCGGTCGGAATCAACCAGGAAGTGGCGACAGCGTATCTGGACGCCGTGAAGGAATTGAAGAAGAAATTTCATGTGAAGGGCGAACCCGACCTGGGAGGAATTTTGCGGTTGCCGGGGGTGATTGCAACGGCGGCGGCCTCGACAGAAGGCGAGATGGCAAAGCTGGAAGAAAGCGTGGCTCGCTGCCTGAGCGAGGCGCTCGATAAGCTCGACCGGATGCGTGAAAATGAGGCGAATCATCTCCGCGAGGAGATGGCAGAGCGGCTGAAGAGAGTGGCGTCGCTGGCGAACGATGTGAAGGAGCGGGCGGAGCACGCGCGGCCGGCGTTTGCCGAAAGGCTGCGGACGCGGCTGGGAGAACTCCTGAGCGAAGCGCCGGTCGATCCAGCGCGGCTGGCGCAGGAGGCGGCGATTGCCGCGGAGAGGAGCGACGTGACGGAAGAGCTGTCACGTCTCGCAAGCCACGTGCAGCAATTCGACCAACTGTTGAGCGGAGCTCCGGACGTAGGTAAAAAGCTGGATTTTCTGCTACAAGAGATGCAGCGCGAAGCCAACACCTTGCTGTCTAAAACGCCGGGGAACGACGGGGACGGACTGGAAATCACGCGGCTGGGAATCGAAATCAAATCGGAGATCGAAAAACTGAGGGAACAGGTGCAAAACATCGAATGAGCGTGAAGGCGCCGCTGGTCCTGATCGTATCCGGCCCGTCAGGGTCGGGGAAATCGACGCTCGTGGAAAAAATATTGGAGCTGCCGGGAACGATGCTGTCGATTTCGTGCACCACACGGGCGCCGCGGCAGACGGAATCAGACGGCAAATGGTACAATTTCGTCAGCGAAGCCGAGTTCAAAGCCATGGTGGAGCGGGGCGAGTTCCTGGAGTACGCGCAGGTCTTCGGAAAAAACTGGTATGGGACGCCCAGCCGCTGGGTGGAGAAGGCGCGCGAAGAAGGCAAGGATCTGGTACTCGAAATCGACGTACAAGGAGCGCTGCAGGTAAAATCGAGACTCCCGGGCTCGGTTTCGATGTTCGTGCTGCCACCATCGCGGACGGAATTGGAGAGGCGGATCCGGCGGCGCGGGCAGGATTCCGAAGACGAGATCCGGCGGCGTCTGGATCGGGCAGGGAAGGAAATGCTGAGCTACAGCAGCTATGATTTTTCGATTATCAACGACGATCAGGAGCGCGCGGGAAAAGAAGCACAGGCCATAGCGCTCGGGTCGCGTTGCCGGGTGAGCCAGAACGAAGAACGGATTCGCGAAATACTCAAGTCCTTTGGAGGCTGATTTGTCCATGGCAGTTTCAAGAGAAACTCCGGAAAGCCAGTTTGCATACGTGGTGGTGGTGGCGCGTCGCGCCCGGCAATTGATGATCGGCGGGCGGCCCATGGTGGACAACCCGAATTCTAGGAAATACACGCGCATCGCCGAAGAAGAACTGCGGAAGGGATTGCTCGAATACGAAGTCTCCGACCTCTATGCGGACGGAGAAGACAAGGACGGAAAGCGGCGGAAGTAAGCGGCAGCCGCGAACGAAATGAAGATCGCGCTGGGCGTGACCGGAGGCGTGGCGGCATACAAGGCCGCGGAACTGGTTCGCCGCCTGCAGCAGGAAAAGCTGGACGTGCAGGTGGTGATGACGCGCGGGGCGAGGGAGTTTGTCCAGCCGCTGACGTTCGCGGCGCTCACGGGCCAAAAGGTAATCACGGAGATGTTCGGCGCGGAAGGAGCGGCGCCGGCGAACATCGAAAGCGCCATCGAACATATCGCCGTCGCCCAGCGAATTGACTTGCTGCTCGTGGCGCCGGCCACGGCGGATATTCTGGGGAAATTCTCGCACGGAATCGCGGACGATTTTTTGACGACGCTTTACCTGGCGACAAAAGCGCCGGTGATGGTGGCGCCGGCGATGAACGTCAACATGTGGGAGCACGCGGCGACGCAAGCGAACGTCGCGGCGCTGCGGGCGCGCGGAGTCCACGTGGTGGACCCGGACGAGGGCTATCTCGCGTGCGGGATGACCGGCGCCGGGCGGCTGGCGGCGGTGGAGACGATCGCGGGGCGCGTACGCGAATTGCTCGGGCTGCGGCACGATTTTGCGGGGAAGACGGTGCTGGTGACCGCGGGGCCCACGCGCGAGGATATCGACCCGGTGCGGTTTTTGAGCAACCGGTCGTCGGGCAAAATGGGCTACGCCTTGGCGGAAGCTGCGCAACGGCGCGGCGCTCATGTCGTGCTCGTCAGCGGGCCGACGGATCTGAAAGTGCCAGAAGGCGTAGACTGGGTTCCCGTGCGGACGGCAGAAGAGATGCGCGAACGAGTCGTCGAACGCGCGCGGGAGACCGACGTGGTAATCATGGCGGCGGCGGTGGCCGATTACCGCCTGGCGAGCGTGCACGCTCAAAAATTGAAGCGCGGCGCGGGTTCGCTGGCCCTGGAACTCGAGGCGACTCCGGACATCCTGGCGGAATTGGGGCGTGAAAAAGGACGGCGCATTCTGGTGGGTTTTGCGGCCGAGACGGAACACGTGGCAGAAAACGCGAAATCCAAACTCGAGCGCAAGGGCGCGGACATGGTAGTTGCGAACGACGTGACGCGGGAAGGCGCCGGATTTGACGGTGACACAAATATCGTGACGTTTTACCTTCGAGGCGGCGAGGAACGCGCGCTGCCGCAGATGAATAAATTCGACGTGGCCAACCGCGTTCTCGATCAAGTCCTGGAAATTCAAAAACAATCGAAGTAATTTGTTGTGACCGATTCGGAGGCTTTCGATGGATCCGGCGAAGCGCGGACGTGTGGAAGAGTGGCTGCGGTATGGCCAGGAACTGGGTCTCGGACCGTATTTCAAGGATCGAACCGGCGGGGGCGAGGAATCGGCGCCTCGCGACTCCGAGTCAGCGGCGGCGAATCGAATTGGATTTCCGGCGACGACGAGAGAGACTCCGGTCCCCGCTCCCACCCTGCGGACGGAACCGGCCGGGGCGGCGACGAGCGCTCCGGCGCACGCGGGAATTTCCCCGAGCTTGGCGGGTCCGACCCTGTTTGAGGCGGCGGAGAAGGTCAAGGGCGACACGCTCGAGAGGATTCGCGGAGACATCGGCGATTGCACGCGTTGCCGGCTTCACCAGGCGCGTCACAACATCGTGTTCGGCGTGGGGAACCCGAAAGCGCAACTCGTCTTCGTGGGCGAGGGGCCGGGACATGACGAAGACATGCAGGGCGAGCCGTTCGTGGGGCGCGCCGGAAAACTGCTGACGCAGATGATCGAAGCGATGAGCCTGAGGCGGGAAGATGTGTACATTTGCAACGTGGTGAAGTGCCGTCCGCCGGAAAACCGGCTGCCGGAGCGCGACGAAATCGCGACGTGTTCACCATTCCTGATGCGGCAATTGGAAACGATCGGACCGAAGGTGATCTGTTGCCTCGGGGCGTGCTCGGCGCAGACGCTGCTGCAAACGAATCAGGGAATTTCAAAATTTCGCGGCGAATGGTTCGATTTCCGCGGCGCGAAATTGATCGCGACCTACCATCCGGCCTACTTGCTGCGAAATCCGAACGCGAAGGGCGAAGTGTGGAAGGATTTGCAGAAAGTGATGGCCGTGCTCGGCCTCCAGCCGAAAAAGCGGTAGCCGGAAAATCACGAGGAAAATCTTGGGCGCAATTATGGGACTTGCGGGAGCCGTGTGCTGGGGATTCGCGGATTTCGCGGCGAGGTTTGCGTCGCGCCGCGTCGGCGCGTACCGCACTTTGCTATACATGCAATTTTTTGGATGCCTGGCGCTGACCGCATACCTCCTCGCGAGAGGGGGATTTCATCAGGGAATCGGGCCGGGGTGGCGGCCTTGGGGAATGGCGGTCGCGGCGGGGCTGGTGAACATGGCATCGTCGCTGGCGCTTTACCGTTCGTTTGAGGTGGGAACAATGAGCATCGTCGCGCCGGTTTCGTCCTGCTATCCGGCGCTGACGGCGGTTCTTTCGTTCGAGAGCGGCGAGAGAATCGGAGTGTTGAAGGCGGTGGGGTTAGGCGTCACGCTGGTGGGAGTGATTCTGGCGGGAACATCGTTCGGAGGCGGCAAAGAGGGCGCGGCAAACCCGGATGGGACAAGTGTGAGGGTGACGGCGGCGAAGGGGCTTCTCTGGGCGATTCTCGCGGCGATCGGATTCGGATTTCTCTTCTGGTTCCTGGGGTTTTACGTGGTGCCCGCGGTTGGGAGCACGATGTCGGTTTGGGTGATGCGGTCGACCGCGATTGTAGGTCTGTTCCTACTGGCGGCGCCCACGCAACAGTCGGTGGGCCTGCCGCACGGAACGGTGTGGTGGCTTCTGATGGCTGTGGGTTTCCTGGATACGAGCGCATTCGTGATGAACAATGCGGGACTGCGGATTGGGCCAGTTTCGGTGGTGAGCGTACTGGCCTCGCTGTATGGAGCGGTGACGGTGCTGCTCTCGTGGATTTTTCTGCGTGAAAAATTGGAATGGTCGCAGTGGCTGGGGATCGCGGTGCTGTTTTGCGGAATTGCCGCGGTGAATTTGTGAGCGCCGCCGAAATTGGGCAATCGATTTAAGGAAGAACAAATTCGGTCGCATTCAGCCGGCAGGACGCCGGCCACGCTTCACCAGACCCGCTCGGCCGATTAGCACGACTCGGACGACCTGCTACACTAATTGCCTGCCATGAAACAGCGATACTGCGAAGTCGCGCTGCCGGTGCCGCTGCGCTCAGTGTTTACCTACGCGATTCCCGAAACCTTCGACGGAGAAGAACTGGTGGGCCGGCGCGTCGTGGTGCCGATTCGCAATCGGGCGATGGTGGGCGTCGGATTGAGCGTTACGGAGCGCCCTCCTGCAGTGGCGCGGGTGAGAGAAGTTACCGAGCTGCTCGATCCGATTCCAGCACTGACCCCGAAATTGATCGAACTGGGACGATGGGTGAGCCGGTATTACGTGGCGCCGCTGGGCGATTCAATGCGCGCCATGCTGCCGCCGGAAATCGATGTGCGGCACGAGCGGGAATACCGATTGACGGACGCGGGGCGCGCCTACCGGGATGGCCTGAACGCCGCGGAGGAAAGAACCGGAGACGAAAGCGCCGAATTGGCGTTGCTTCAAGAGATGGGGAGTCAGCGGGCGAGAATCCGCTCCAAGTCCACTGCCGGAGGCCGGGCGAAAAAAGCACTTGCCGAATTGCTGGTGCGCCGGGGATATCTGGTGGCGGAAGAAGCGGCGAAGAGGCGGAAGACGAGGCTGCAGAAGATCGTTGCGTGGATTGGAGAAGGCGAAGCGGGCGTCACGAATGAAGCAGAAGACAGAGTGAGGGATGTCCTGACGGCCGGCCGGGGGCCTCTGCCGCTGAATTTACTGCTGGCGCAGGCGAAGACAACGCGGAGCGTGATCGCACGGCTCGAAAAGGCCGGACGCGTGAAAATTTGGGAAGAAGCGGCAATCGTGGAGGAGGACCCGTGGGACATTGATTTTTCGGCGCCTCAAAACATCTTGAACGCGGAGCAAAAGCCGGCGCTCGCGGAAATCTGGAAATGGATCGTGGCGGGAAAATTCGCGGCGGGTCTGCTGCACGGCGTGACGGGAAGCGGGAAAACCGAAGTCTACCTGGGCGCAATCGACGCGGCCCTTTCTAGAGGGAAGACCGCAATCGTGCTGGTGCCGGAAATCGCGCTGACGCTGTGGGTCGGGAGGCTGGTGCGGGCGAGGTTCGGCGAGGAAGTGGCCGTGTTGCACAGCGGATTACCGGACGTGGAACGGGCGCGGGAATGGTGGCGGGCGCGCCGGGCCGAAGCGCGCGTGGTGGTGGGAACGCGGTCAGCAGTGTTCGCACCGCTCGAGAATTTGGGATTGATCATCGTGGATGAGGAGCAGGAGTCGAGCTACAAGCAGGAAGAAACACCGAGGTACCACGGGCGGGACACGGCGGTGTACCGCGCGCGGCTGGAGGGAGCGGTGGCGCTGCTTGGGTCGGCGACGCCGTCTCTCGAGACGTATCACAATGCACGAACGGGAAAATACCGACTGCTGGAGTTGACGTCGCGGGTGGCAAACCGTCCTCTGGCCCGCGTACGCATCGTGGATTTGCGCGAGGAATTCCGGAGAGAGAAAAAGGCGCCGCCTGTTTCGGAGGCCTTGCGGGCGGCAATCGAACTGCGTTTGCAAGAGGGCACGCAGGCGATGGTACTGATTAACCGGCGCGGCTATTCCTGGTCGCTGCTGTGCAGGGGATGCGGCGCATTCGTGCAGTGCCGGAATTGCAGCATCGCGATGACGTATCACAAAGGCCGCCGAAGGATGGAGTGCCACTACTGCGGTTTTACAGCGCAGCCGGTGAAGCAGTGTCCGAGGTGCCAGGCGGAGTACATGTATTTCGTGGGGGATGGAGCGGAGCGCGTGGAAGAGTATTTGCGGGAGAGATTTCCAGCCGCGCGCATTGCTCGCCTGGACCGAGACACTGCGCGGACCAAGCGCGAATACCAGCAAGTCCTGGGGGCGTTTGCGAACGGGCAAATTGACGTGTTGGTGGGAACGCAGATGGTGGCGAAAGGTCACGATTTTCAGCGCGTGACGTTAGTGGGAGTGGTTGCCGCAGATCTGGCGCTCGGGCGACCGGATTTTCGCGCGGCGGAAAAGACATTTCAGTTGCTGGCGCAGGTGGCGGGACGCGCGGGGCGGGGCGAATTGTCGGGAGAAGTGCTGGTGGAGACGTATTATCCTGATCATTATGCGATTCAACTGGCGGCCAAGCAGGACTACGCGTCGTTTTACGACAAAGAGGCGCATTTCCGGAAGATGCTCCATTATCCTCCCTATGCGGCCCTGGCGAATGTGCTGGTGAGGGATAAGAAGATCGAAAATGCGATTCGATGGTCGCGGGCGCTCGCAGGCTATTTCACGGCGTTCGAGGAGCGGGGAGTGAAGGTGCTAGGTCCGGCGGCAGCGCCTTTGGCACGCCTGAGGCAGGAATATCGCTTTCAATTCGTACTGAAAGCAGGGCAAAGGGCAGCGCTCGCCGCAGCGCTCAACGGGTGCCTCGAATTTTGTGCGAAGAAGGAAATTCCGGACACCGCCGTGATTGTGGATATGGATCCGGTGAATTTATCGTAAGAAACGTCGGGACGACTGCTGGAAAGCAGGGAGGATACGCACTGAGATACTTCATCTGGCCCGCCTAGCGAAAATGTGAGTCTGGAAGCAGATTCACAAAAGCATTGTCACGGGTTGGTGGCGGGCCAAAGCGTGAAGGAGAGCAGAAAGATGGCGAGGGCAACGAAGGCTAGGAGCTTGCGCGACGCATCGAGAGGTTCCCAGCGGTCCAGCAGCGGTGGATGTTTGAATCGCAGCGAAAGAACCAGAAGCGCGATCCCCCAGACCGCCCAACCGTGCCAGTAGGAGATACCCATCCAAAGAAGAATCAGAGAGACCGCGATGGAAATCCGCTGGTGTTTCCGGCTGTTGAGTCCGAAAACGATATGACCACCGTCGAGCTGCCACGCCGGGAACAGGTTCAAAGCAGTAGCCAGGAGTCCCATCCACGCGGCGCGGCCCACTGGATGAAGGAGCAGCCAGTTGGGGTCCACATCGGGGTGGAACAGCGCTGAGAAAATCCGCATGAGTGCGGGAATCCCAAAAACCACCGATGCATCCGCTTGAGCCGCGGGCAACACCTTCGACGTTGCAACTGCCCAGGCCATGGCTGGTATGGCGACCAAAAATCCGGCAATGGGCCCGGCAATTCCCACGTCAAACAAGGCGCGCCTTGAGGTAAAGGGCGAGCGGATCAAAATGAAGGCTCCAAAAGTGCCGAAGTAAGGCGGGCCGGGAATGAAATACGGATAGGTGGCGTCAATGCGATAGTAACGGCAGGCGAAGTAATGGCCGAGTTCGTGGGCGAGAAGGATAGCGATGAGCGTGAAGGAAAATGGAATACCCAGAAGCAGAAGGTGGGGATGCACGAAAGCCCGAAGGACGGGAGTGAAAGGATCGTCGGTAGAAGAGAACGGCGGGATATTTTTGGCGTAGGAAACGGCAAACTCCGAGCCTACGGCGAGAGTGGTGAGAACCGTAAGAAGGAACAACAACAAAGCGGGCCAGAGCCGCCGCCGCGGGGGGCGGGGAACGACGACAACGTCCGTGACCTCGCGAAAGGGCGGGTCGATAACTTCAATGGGTGCGCGAGGGGTTCCGTTGCCGTTCATGGCTCAATTTCAATATATACGAATTCGATGCACGAGCGCTGGGCAGGGGTACAGCACATTGTGCAGAGAAGCAAGCGCCCCGGTCAGGACTTGGGCGCCGGAGTTGTGGGAGCCGGGAGCGCCTGAAGTTCCTTGCCCGGCTTGAATCGGACCGCTTTGCCGGGAGGAATGCTGACCTGTTGTCCTGTCCGAGGATTGCGGCCGATGCCGGTCTTGCGCGGCTTCACATTGAAGACGCCAAAGCGGCGGAGCTCGATGCGGTCGCCTTTTCCGAGAGCCTTCTTCATGGCTTCAAAAACCGTTTCGACGGCTTGCTCGGCTTTCGTGCGAGTAATATTGGTTTTTTGAACGATGGCGTTGACGATGTCGAGCTTGATCACACCCGCCTCCGGAATTTCTTGGAACCCTATGCTAGACAGGGGGTTGCGGGTTGTCAAGCGCCGGGGTGTGTAATACACTGCGCCGCCGCTCGAGCGGCACGACGCGAGGAGGAAATGATGTCGGTGAAAGCGGACAAGTGGATACGCCGGATGGCGTTGGAACACAAAATGATCGAGCCGTTCGAGGACCGTCAAGTCAGAGAAGGAGTGATCAGCTACGGCGTATCGTCGTACGGATACGACTTGCGCGTGGCAAACGAGTTCAGGATTTTCACGAACGTCAATTCGACGACAGTGGACCCGAAACATTTCGACGCCAAATCGTTCGTTGAATTCAAAGGCGATGTCTGCATCGTGCCGCCCAATTCATTCGCCCTGGGACGGTCGGTGGAATATTTCCGAATCCCGCGCAACGTGCTCACGATATGCCTGGGGAAATCCACGTACGCGCGGTGCGGAATCATCGTGAACGTGACGCCGTTCGAGCCCGAGTGGGAGGGCTACGTGACGCTGGAGATCAGCAACACGACCCCGCTCCCGGCAAAAATTTACGCGAATGAGGGGTTGTGCCAGGTGCTGTTCTTCGAGTCGGACGAAGTGTGCGAAGTGTCGTACAAGGACAAAAAGGGAAAGTATCAGGCGCAGCAGGGAATCGTGCTGCCGAAGCTTTAGGGAGTGATTCCGCCGCGAAGGAAAAATATCCCCTCTGTCGTGCCAATGAAGCGGGCGCCGTGCGCCATGTCCATATGGGCAAAGGCGGAGGAATGCGGGGGACGCGACATTGAACGCGGGCCGCGTCCCGGGCGATTACGATTTGTGGTGGACGACAGGCGAAGGCTTTCCCCACGCGCCCGTGAACACGAAAGAATCGAGAGCTTTGCGTTCGCGAGGAGCGTTTTCGCGCTCGCGCAACTGATCCGGGAGCGACGCAGCGTCGCCGGGATAGCCGATGGCAATGCCCGCGACGGCTTCGTAGCCTTCGGGAATGCCGAAGGCCTTTCGGGCCTTTTCGGGATCGATCCCTGCCATCTGATGGACAGCGAGGCCGAGATTGGTGGCTTCAATTGCGAGGTTCGCCGTGGCTTGGCCGACGTCGTGGAAAGCGTGACGGTTGGCCTCGCCATTGTGCGGGAATTTGTGGCCCGCGACGCTGATGGCCAGGACCGGAGCGTTTTTCGCCCAGCTTTGATTAAATTCGACGAAACTATCGAGGATTTTCTTGTAATTTTCGGGATCATCCCTGGTGGCCACGATGTAGTACCACGGCTGCGCGTTGAAGGAAGAGGCGGCCCAGCGGGCGGCCTCAAAGAGGATGACCAGTTTTTGCGGCTCGACGGGGCGGTTATCGAACGCGCGAGGACTCCAGCGTTGCTTGATCAAGTCATGAACCGGATGAGCTGTTTTTGCTGGCTTTTCGTGCAGCGACATAACACCTCCTTATCATGATTTCGCGCTGCGCCCACTGTCGATCAGGAGCGAGGAGCGGTGAAGTGACTTCACTCTCGAAGATGAAACGTCCGAGTCTTTGCATGGCGCAGAAGCAAGCGCTCGAATCCGCAACAGTGCCTCTTTGCCAGGGGCAATCCGCGAAAGAATGATCAGGCTTTCGCGGGGCGGGACGCGTCGAACGAAAGCGCCCCCGGGCCGCTCGAGGTCAGAATCAGCAGACCTCCCATTATGGCCAGATTCTTCATAAAGTGAGCCTGGTTATCCATGCGCTCCATTCCCTGCATCGCCCAGAAATTGTGGAAGATGACCGTGGTGGGAATCAGGTAGAGAAACAGAATCCAACCAACGATACGCGTGTGAAAGCCTGTGAGAATCGCCAGGCCGCCGAGAATTTCGATGACCGCAGCGACAGCGATCGCGACCGGAGCCAGCGGCAGATGCTTCATGGCCGCAAAGCGGACGATCGTGGAATAAGCCATCACCTTGCCGATTCCGCTGAACAGGAAAATAAGGCTCATCAAGGTTCGCCCCGCCAACTGAGTCACGCCCCCGGAAGAGTCGGACATGATTGCATTTCTCCTTGATCGAATTAGTCCCGCTATGGAAGCCGCCCGCGTTTCAAATTTCGGGCTTAGGCCGTGGCGAAAACCACGGCCTCAGCGATTTGCCGACCTTCACAGCGGCTCCTCACGCGAGATCAAAAACAAGAATTTCGGAAGGCTCGCCGGCTTCGATGCGAACTTCCGCTTCCTGGGTCAGCGCCGCGCCGTCGCCCTGCCGCAGCTGAACGCCATTCAAGCGGACGGCGCCACGGGCAATCTGCACCCAGGCGTGGCGGCCATCGGCGATCCGACGAACCACGGACTGCCCGGCATCGAGGCGCGCGACGTACAAATCTGCGTCCTGGCGGATCGTGATAGGCGCCTTCGGTCCTGCCACATGAAGAAACTTCCCGCGGAGATCTCCGTCGGGAAACGCCAATTGCTCATATTCGGGCTTCAATCCCCGGCGTTCGGGCACAAGCCACATCTGAAGAAGGTGCACAGGCTTTTTCGCCGACGGGTTAAATTCGCTGTGCATCACACCGGTGCCGGCGGACATGTGCTGCAATTCTCCCGGGCGGATGATGCCCTGGCCACCCGTGGAATCACGGTGCTGAATCTCTCCATCGAGGACCCACGTGAGAATTTCCATGTCCCGATGAGGATGCATGCCGAAGCCCTGCGAAGGAGCGACAACATCTTCGTTCGAAACGCGCAGCGAGCGAAACTGCATGTGCTCGGGGTCGTGGTACTGATCGAAAGAAAAAGTGAAACGGGAGTCGAGCCACGAAAGCCGAGTGTGGCCGCGGTCTTCACTGTGGCGAACTTGCAACATGATGAGCCTCCATCTTCAAACGACCCTTGTCGCCGCCCTCGCCGCGACCGAGCTTGCGGCAAATCTTCCTCAAGCTTTCCTGCTCGGAGGGCATCAGCCGGGACATCTCACGAACCAGAGCTCTTGCGTGCTCGGGAAAGACGCGGGCAATTAACTTTTCCCCCGCCGGCGTGAGATGGATCATGACCATGCGACGATCCTTCTCCTGCCGGACCCGGCGCACCCAGCCATGTTTTTCCAGGTTGTCCACAACCAAGGTGACGTTTCCCCCGCTCCGCAGAAGTTTTTCGGCGAGAGCGTGTTGGCAAAGCGGACCGAGGTGGTACAGCGCCTCCAAAACGCCAAACTGCCCGGCGGTCAAGCCATAAGGCTCGAGCAGGGGAGTTAATCGCGCCAGCAAGGAATCCGAGGCGCGGATGAGATTGATGAAAGCGTTGAGGGCGCGAGCGGTCTCGACGTCCCCTTTGTAGTGTGTCGGCATGGCCCAGGTTGTTTAAGTTGATATCGTTTAACTTCAAAGGATTGGATGCGGCGGGCCGGAAAAGGATGCAGAGTGGTGGGGTGCATGACGGCATTGGCCGATTGGAGGGGGCTGGGGACAGCGAGCAGGGCCTTGCGGCCCCGAAATAGGGGAAGAAGATGGAAGTCAGGGCTTCTGCGTTGGGCGGAGGAGAATCTCGCTGATGAAGCTGTGGGGCGACTGGGTGACGATCGTTTCCACGGCGTGCGCTATGTCGTCCGCTTGGAGCATCTTAGAAGGGTCCCTTCCGGAATGGGGCGAGAATTCCGTGGCAACGGTGCCGGGGCAGATGGCGGAGACGCGAATGTTGTGAACGCGCAAATCTTCGGCCAAAGATTGCGTGAACCCCATCAATCCCCACTTGGAGGCGCAATAAATTGATCCTCCGGCGAAGGCGTTTTTGCCCGCAAGCGAAGAGATGTTGATGATATGCCCCGTCTTGCGGCGGATCATTTCCGGAGAAACGGCCCGGCACACCAGGAACACGGATTTCAGATTGGTGTCCAACACTGTGTCCCATTGCTCTTCGGTGGCCTGGTAGCCGGGGAGGAAAAGGCCGATACCCGCATTGTTCACAACAAAGTCGATTTCCCCCAGCGCTTGTCGGGTGGATTGGACGAATGAATTGACATCGTTCGCCCGGCTGACGTCGGCGCAGGACGTGAACACGCGCACACCGTAAGGCTCGAGTTCCCGCGCCGCCGATTCTAGGCCCGCGGGGTGGCGGGCGCAAACGGCCAAATCACACCCGAGAATCGCCAAACGGCGGGCCACGGCCAGGCCGATGCCGCGGCTTCCACCAGTGACAAGGGAGATTTTGCCGGCCAACGGTCTTTCGGAGCTCATTCTTTCCTTCCGCTAGGCGACACGCCGGGCGAATTCACCATCTTATCATCAGTGTCGCGCGAGCTACCGTAGAACGACGATCATGAAAAATGGAAGATGGAAAACGAATTAGCCTTGCACGCACCGGAAGCTTTCCCTATAATTTGCTCTCGTTTTTGGTTCCCGAGTTTCCTGCAGGGGAAGCGGTCCCGTACTGGCAATTCTTCCCGACGAGAAAAATGCCCCAGGAGGCAGTGAAGTGATGATACGAAAGTCTATCGTAGCGCAGGGATTGCTCGTAGCCGCACTCATATTGACGACTGGACTCGCGCAACGGGCGGCGGCACAGGCGCAGAGTTCGCAGCCGACGTATACGATTCCGGAGTACAACGCGTTCGAAGCCGCAAACGCGGAGAAGGATCCGTCGACGCAGATCAAGCTGCTGGACGATTTCGTCGCGAAGTTCCCGAAGTCCACGCTCATGCCCTATGTGTATGAACTGTATTACCCCGCCTACTACAAGCTGAAGGACTATGCGAAGACGATCGAATACGCCGACAAGGTGGTCGCGCTCGGCGACAAGGTCGACGCGCTCGTCCGGCTTCAGGCGATTCAGGCGCGCGTGCTTTCGTTTTCGCAGGCTTTCAATGCCAAAGCTCCCGACGCGCACGACCAACTCGTCAAGCAGCGCGATGCCTCCGATTTGGGCGCAAAGCTCCTGGCGGATCTTCCAAAACCAGCCAAGCAAACAACGATGACGGACGCCGATTGGGAAAAACAGAAGAAGCCCGGGCTGGCGCTCTTCTACAGCGCGGCGGGATCCGCCGATATTGGCCTGAAGGATTACGCCGCTGCCATTCCGGAATTCAAATCCGCCCTGACGAACAATCCGAATGAGGCGGTGAACTGGTATCAGATGGGCGTTTCCTACCTCCAGTCCACTCCGCCCGACTACATGGATGGATTCTGGTCTTTGGCTCGGGCCATCAATTTGAAGATCCCCGGCGATGCCAAGGTGAAGGACTATCTGAAGAAACAGATTCTCGCTTACGAGCAGCCGGGCTGCGACACTTCGGTGGACGCGCAGTTGAATGAACTCCTTCAGTTGGCGGGTACGACGGGCGAACGGCCGGCAACCTATACGATCCCCAGCGCGGCGGATCTGACCAAAATTCGGCAAGCCAGCAACATTCTTTCGCTCATTTCGGACCTGAGCGCCGGAGGCGACAAGGCAAAGATGACCTGGCTGGCTCTTTGCAACGCGCAATTTCCTGAAGTCGTCGGCAAAATCATCGATGTGACACCCGGCGACGGCTACGTGGACTTCATGGTGTTTACCGGCGCGACCGACGATGAAATCCAGAAGGCGACCACGGCGAACATGGACGTCCGAGTCGAGACAGCCGCGCCGGCGGGAGGCGCCACTCCGGCTGAGTCCGCCGCTCCCGCGGCCTCGGCCACCCCGGGACAAACCCCCGCGGGCCCGCAACCCGATGTTCTCCGGCTCCAAAAGGACGACGGGATCCGATTCGCGGGAACCGTCTCCAGCTTCGACCCGAATCCCTTCTTGCTCCACTGGACCGACGTCAAGGTTGACCCGACAATCATTCCGGCGAAGCAGGAAGAAGGGAAGCATCACCGGGTGTCCACGAAGCGCTAGATGTGAACCGGGAAACCGGGCGAATTTTCTTTCAGAAAAAGTAAAGGCCGGTCCTGAATGGGGCCGGCCTTTTTTTTATCGGTAGGGCCCGCGGAAGGACCTATCGCCGGCCGCGGCGGCGCTTGCCAGAGTGATCGAGCTTGTATTCGCCGAGCTTCCGGCTCAGCGTATTGCGGTGAATGCCGAGGATGGACGCGGCGCGGGATTGATTGCCGCCGGATTGCTCGAGCGCCTGCTTAATAAATCTCTTCTCGAATTCCTGCACAGCCTCTTCGAGCAAGATGCCGCGCTCGACCATCGTGTCCACCAGGGATTCCAATTGATCTTTCACGGTAGCAATCTCCGCCGTCGCGCGGCACGAAAGGGCCGAAATGGAGGATCAGTCGAGAGCGTCGCCGGTAATATTCTGATACGCCTCGCGATACTTTTCGCGCGTGGCGGCCACGACATCCGGAGGAAGTTCGGGTCCGGGCGGCTGCTTGTTCCAGCCAATGCGCTCGAGATAATCGCGAACGTACTGCTTGTCGAAAGACGGCTGTGGCTTTCCCGGCTCATACTGGGAGGCAGGCCAGAAACGGGAAGAGTCCGGCGTCAGGGCTTCGTCTATCCAGATCAACTGGTCGCCGAGCAAGCCGAATTCGAATTTCGTATCGGCGATGATGATGCCCCGGGCGGAGGCAAATTCGGATGCCCGGCGATAGATTTCCAGCGAAACTTCGCGAAGGCGCTCCGCGAGAGGACGCCCAACACGCGATACGGCGCCTTCGAACGAAATGTTCTCGTCGTGACCCGAAGTCGCTTTGGTGGAAGGAGTAAAGATCGGCTCAGGCAGCCGGTCGGATTCGCGCAGCCCGCCGGGAAGAGAGAGCCCGCAAATCGAGCGGGTCTTCTGGTAATCCTTCCAGCCCGAGCCTGAGATATAGCCGCGAACCACGCACTCGATGGGGATGGGTTCAGTCTTGCGCACGAGCATCGCACGGCCTTCGAGAGCTGAAGCGTATGGCGCCAGCTCTCCCCGAAAATCGCGCGAAGCGATCAAGTGGTTCGGAATCACGTTGGCCAGCTTCTCAAACCAATACAGGGATAGCTGGGTGAGGACGCGGCCCTTGTCGGGAATCGGCGTGGGCAAAACCACGTCGAAGGCCGACAGGCGGTCCGTGGCGACGATGAGCAAGCGATCGCCGAGATCGTAAATGTCGCGCACTTTTCCTCGGGCGCGGAGTTTAAGTCCGGGGAATTCGGTCTGGTAAATAACGGGAGTCATTTTTGGAGATGACACTTGAGGTATCTTCCTTGCTGGGACGCCGTATTCTAGCGCAGAGAAAAAAGTTGTCAACGCTTAAGAATGACGCAACTCATTTGAAATTGAGGCAGGTCGACCGCAGACTTTTCGTACCCGCCGGCAAGAAACGACTGAGGACCTTCAGACGTTTGAAGGGCCGGCTAATTTTGCACATTCGGAAGCGAAATTCTTGATGATGGAAAGGGCGTCCTTTGGAACAGCTTGCAATAGGAGGTGGGGAGCGTCCAATTCCATGCACGACAGGAGGAAGGAGCAGCGGGATTATCGAATCTCAAGGATGCTAGGCCGCGTTGCTCGCGGCGCTTGACTTGGATGTTTCCGCCGCGTCTTCCCATTTGACGGAGACCAGCCTCGAGACACCCGGCTCCTGCATCGTCACGCCGTACATCACCGAGCCCATCTCCATCGTCCTGCGATTGTGGGTGACAACGATGAACTGAGTCTGGCCGCACATATCGGCGAGCATTTTGTTGAAGCGCCCGACGTTGGCTTCGTCAAGAGGGGCGTCAACTTCGTCGAGAATGCAGAAGGGGCTGGGCTGATATTTGAAGACAGCGATCAGCAGAGCCAGCGCCGTGAGAGCCTTCTCGCCGCCGGAGAGCAGGAGTATGTTTTGCAGCTTTTTGCCTGGCGGCTGAGCGACGATGTCGATGCCCGCTTCGCCGGAACTATCGGGCTCGCTCAAGCGCATTTCCCCGTGGCCTCCGCCGAACAGAGTGGTGAAGGCGACAGCAAATTGGGCGTTGATGAAAGTGAACGCTTGCTCGAATTTCTGGCGCGACACCTGATCAAGCTCGTTGATGGTGAGCTGGGTGTTCTGAATCGACTCGATGAGGTCGGTATGTTCGCGGCGGAGAAACTGTTCGCGCTCCTCGCACTCGCGGTATTCCTCGAGAGCCATCATGTTCACGGGGCCCATGGCCTCGATGCGCGCCTTCATGTCGTTGTAGTTCGCTTCGACGGCGATCAAATCTTCTCCGACGACCATTTGGGACTCCATGGCCAGGAGCTCCTCGGGCTGGGCGTTGAGTTCGGCGACGCATGTCTGCCGAAGATAATCGCGGTCGGCATCGTTGCGCGCTTTCTCAATCTGGCGCTGATTGCGCTCGGAACGAATTTCCTCGAGCGAAGCACGCCTGGCGCGGAGCGATTCCTCGAGCTGGCCGACGCGCGTGCGAGCCTGCTGCCATTCAGACTCCAGCGCCATTTTCAATTCCTCGAGGCGCACTTTTTCGCGGCGAAGTTCTTCGGCCTGCACGGCCAGTTGTTCGCAGGACTCCTCGAGAGAGGCCTTCTCCTGCAGGAGCGATTCCTGCTGGAGCGCCATAGCGGCGATCCGCTCGGTGGACTGGGAAAATTCGTCGGTCATGCGCTGCGCGCCGGCTTCGGCGCTGGCCAGGCGTTCGGCCATGGTCGCCATTTCCTCCCGTTGGGCGGCCACGCGGTCTTGCATCATTTGAAAATCCTGGCGCAGGCGGGCGAGACGCTCGGATGCTTCAGCGGATTCGGACTCGGCCACGGCGCGTGACTCGATGGCTTCCTCGTACTTCCCGCGGGCTGCCGCGGCCCGCGCGCGGGCCGAATTCGCCTCCGAGCGAAGCTTGTCAATTTCAGCTTGCTCGATCGAAAGACGCTCGTTCGAACGGCGAAGGTCGGCGGTTGCTTGATCGCGCTGGTGAGTCGCGGAGACAAGTGACTTTTCCGCTTCCATATGAGCGGCGCCCGATGCGGCGAGAGCGGATTCGCACGAGGCAATTTCCGCCGCCAGGCGAGCCAGATTGGCTTGCTGGTCGAGAGCGATCGCTTCGAATCGAATCACTTCAGATTCGTGTTGGCGAAGCTCGCGTTTGAGGGCGAGCGGCCCGGCCTCTCCTTGGCGCCCGCCGGAAACCGTCCGACCGTGATAGCAAGTGCCGTCGGTTGTGAGGTAATAGCCCACGGAGTTCTCAGCGGCAAGGCGTTCGGCGGCAGCGGGAGATTCGACCAAAAATGCGGAGCGCAGCTTGGAGATAAATTGCTTGGCGGTGGGGCCGAGAGGGTCGCGAAATTCGATCAGGCGGTCGAGTCGCGCCAGAACGCCCGAAGGCAGAGGGGATTCATTCTCCTCGGGTGCCGGTTGCAGGTTCAGCTTAGAGAGCGAATCCACGAAGAATGTGGCGCGTCCGCCCATTTCGTCGCGCAGCAGCGAGACGCCCGCGCGGGCATGGTCGAAGGATTCGACGACCACGTATTCGAGCTCGTCGCGAAGGAATTGCTCGATCGCCGCTTCGTACTCCTCCTGAACTTCGGCGTAATCGGCAAGCAGGCCTGCGGCCCTGAAACCGCGGGCCTCGCCGTCGCCATTTGCACCGAAAAGCTTCTGGACAGCATCAGCCGTGTAGGCGCGCTCGGACAAGATTTGCTGAATGGAAGCCTGGCGGGCGCGGGCACCGGAGAGCGATTCGCGGCTGGATTCAAGCTGCTGGGCGGTTTCCTGGTGCGCTTGGCGGAGCGCCGCAAGGTTTGCCCGCGATTCGAGGACGCTCGCTGCCAATTCCATCGCGCGACGGCTGTTTTCCTGAAAAGTGTTTTCGGCATCGGCCACGCGGGAGACCAGCCCGGCGCATTCCGCCTCGATCGCCGCCAGAGCACCGGCGTGCTGTTCTTCGGCGGCGGTGTGGCGCGTGGCAGACTCTTCGGCTTGCAACGACTCGGCTTGCTCGCGAGCGGCTTGCTCGACCAGGCGAGCGGCGATTTGGCGCAATTCGGCAATGCGCGCTTCCATCCGTTCCTGGCCGGAGGTTGCCGCGGAAACACTTTCCACCGTTTCGCGCAGGCCGGCTTCGAGGGACGCGGTTTGCTGGCGAAGAGCCGCTACGGATTTCCGCTGGGAAGCCATCTTTGCTTCGAGGTCGGCGGATTGGCGGCGAGCCTGTTCGATTTCTCCAGCCAAACGCGCGGAGCGGGACTCAATTTGAGCTAACTGCTCGCGATTGAATGTGATGCGATTTTCGGAGCGGTCGAGGTCGAGAGCCGTCTGCCCCAGCATATTTTGGGTTTGTCGAATTTCGCCGTCAAGTTCGTAGGTGCGGGCGCTCAGGCGCTCCTGGTCCGCCTCCAGGCTGCTCAACTGGCGAGCGTCACGCTCCTCGACGGTCTCCATTTCCCTGAGCAGGGATTCGAGGCGGGCGGCTTCAATGTCCAGATGTTGCGCTTTGCTGGCTAGGACGACGCGCAGCAGGGAGCGCATCTGCTCGCGGATCTCGGCATAGCGGCGGGCTTTTGACGCTTGCCGCTTCAGCGACGCCAACTGTTTTTCCACTTCCACCAGGATATCGTTGACGCGCGCGAGGTTGATCTTGGAGGCTTCAAGCTTGGCTTCGGCCAGGCGCCTCTTGGTCTTGTACATGGTGATACCGGCCGCTTCCTCAATGATCGCCCGGCGATCCATGGGCTTCGAATTGAGGATCATGCCGATGCGGCCCTGCTCGATGATGGCGTAGCTGTCTGGACCCAGCCCGACGCCCATAAACAGCTCTTGGACGTCGCGAAGGCGAGCGACTCGGCCATTAATGATGTATTCGCTCTGGCCGGAACGATACAGGCGGCGCGCCACCACTATCTCCCCTGGTTTCAGATTGATAGGGCTCTTTTCGGCGCCACGTTTGCGAAATGGCTTGCTCTTGACCCGGCTTTCCGCGTCCGCGGGGCCGACAGCCGGCTCGGCAGCATTCACGGGCGAATCTCCGGCGTCCGCGACCAGCTGCAAAGCAGCGTGGGAAGCGGCAGGATCAGCTTCTGACCCGATGCCAGACGGGGTATCCCCTTCCCCATCAATCACTTTGGCAACAGCTTCGGAGAGCTCCGGGTCAACCAAGGTGAGAGTGACTTCGGCCAGGCCTAGTGCTGGCCTTTTGGCGGTTCCGTTGAATATGCAGTCGGACATACGCTCGGCGCGGAGCATTCGGTGGCTTTGTTCGCCGAGCACCCACGAAATGGCGTCCACGACATTGGACTTCCCGCAGCCGTTCGGGCCAACGATGCAGGTGATGCCAGTGCCGGAGAAGGTAATCGGCGTCTTCTCGCAAAAGGACTTGAACCCGAACAACTCAACTTTGCGTAGTTTCAGCACCCGTGCCCTCGCATGGGTCGCTCCGTTCGCGAATTCATCCGCAGAAGGAGCGTCCAGTTATCTGTGATTGAGGAGAATTTCGAGACAAAAACTGTGGTGGGTCGTATCGCAATGGCCCAGCCGCCTGGCGCATACGGATCGGCGGTTACGGGAAATCAAATTAGCATGGCGGCGGGGGGGTGTAAAGCAGGAAACGCGGGGAAGTTGCGGAAAAATTGACACGAAACAAACCCAGGTCTGGCCCACTCCGACAACCCGTGATTTTTCTCCAGGCCTTGCTAGTATGGATTCATGTCTCGGAAACGTCCGAAACCCGAAGACGCGGCGACGCCCCCTTTGATCGACTTGCGAAACGTGCGCGTGATACGCGGGACAAAGGTGGTGCTCGACGATTTCTCCCTGCGGATTGAGCCCAAAGAACACGTCGCCATACTTGGTCCGAACGGGGGAGGAAAATCGACGCTGATCAAGACACTGACGCGCGAACTCTATCCAGCGCCGCGCAAGGATTCCTCGATGACGATTCTCGGCCGTGAACGGTGGAACGTCTTCGAACTGCGCACATTATTGGGCATCGTCTCGAACGACCTCATGGCCCTATGCACCACTGAAGCGGCCGGGCTTGACGTGGTTCTTTCAGGATTTTTCAGCAGCACGCAGGTGTTCGACCATCACCATGTGACGCCAGAGCAGAGGCTCCGCGCGATGGAAACTCTCGAGCGTCTGGGGGCGGAGCACCTCGCGGAGCGTTCTCTCGACGAGCTTTCTTCGGGCGAAGCGAAAAGAATCCTCATCGCCCGGGCACTCGTTCATCAGCCCCGTGCGCTTGTCTTCGACGAACCGACAAACAGCCTCGACGTCAATGCGCAGCACAGCCTGCGCGAGACCATGCGGCGCCTCGCTCAATCGGGTATCGGGATCGTACTCGTTACGCATCACGTGGCCGACATCATTCCGGAAATCGAGCGCGTGGTCCTGCTCGCCGGCGGAAAGATTGTGGCTGATGGCAACAAGGAGGAGATGCTCGTGGGGCCGAGACTGTCGCGGCTATTCCGATTCCGCGTCGAAATCAGCCGCCGGGACGGCTACTACCACGTATGGTGATCTCCGCGCGACCAAGAGGGCGAATGCGAAGGAAGTGAAGCTGGAATTGTGAGGACCATGGTGACGCAGGATGCGCGGCGCCAGAGAGACGCTCGACTTGGAATGATCCTCCTAGCCGAGGTTTGCCAAGACAAAAGAGGGCTGAAATGGGTCATGGGATACGGGTCTTGACCAACGGCCGTCAGACGGCGATTTGCAATAAGGCGATAGCTCGCGCGGGCCCACTCTAACTGGGGAACCGCGCAGGTGCCCTGGGCTGAGTGGGATTGCACGCGGCAGAACTCGACCCATCGCGTCGGCTGCATTCCCCTGTAAAATGAGTTCCTTGCAGATTGACTTCGACTCGCGCGCGTCCTAGGATGGCGCGCACCGGAGGTCGTGTGGATCCCCGACGCACGCCGGCGGCCGGCCGAGCCATATTTACACTGGCTGCTCTGATCGTTTTTTTCTTCTTCTCCTGGCTCGGGTTGCAACCCCCGGCGCCCAGGGCCGGTGAAGTTCCCGCCAACCAATTCTCCGGAACACGTGCGCGCGCCATCCTCCAGCAACTCGTCGGAAATGGCGCTCCTCACCCCACGGGCAGCACCGCAAACGACGTCGTGCGGGAACACATCATGGCGCTTCTCACGCAATACGGCTATGCGCCGGAAATTCATCCGGGATTCTCCTGCGACGAGTACGGCAGCTGCGCGTACGTGAACAACATCGTGGCTCGAATCGACGGGCGCGAACCCGATGACGCTGTGGTTCTCGCGTGTCACTACGATTCCGTCGCCGCCGGTCCCGGCGCCACCGACGATGGCGCAGGAGTCGCCGCGGTCCTCGAAATCGCCCGCGCGCTGAAGCAACAGCCGCAACCACTTCATTCCATCATCCTCCTGGTTGACGACGGCGAGGAGGCTGGGCTGCTTGGCGCGCGTGTCTTCACGGACCAGGATTCCTGGGAGAAAAATGTTCGTGCCGCTGTGAATCTTGACGCCCGTGGAACCTCGGGTGTGAGTTGGATGTACGAAACAGGAACCGCCAACGAATGGATTGTAGGTCTGCTGGCGCGAACCGTCCCGCGGCCGTCGGCAAACTCGGTGACCTACACGGTGTACAAGCTGATGCCCAACGACACCGATTTCACTGTCTTCAAGAGCGCGGGCATTCAGGGGGCGAACTTCGCGAACATCGCCGAAGTGGTCCACTACCACACGCCGCTCGATAATTTCGACAATTCCGACCCTCGCACGCTCGAAGACGACGGCATGAACGCCTTTCCGCTGGTGCTGGCTCTGGCCAATGGGAACTTGCAATCTGTCGCCGTGAGTGAAGCAGTGTACTTCGAGTTGTTCGGCCGTCGCGTAGCGCGATGGCCGGCGCGGCTGGCGCCGCTGGTTGCGTGGATCACGTTGATCTTGATTGGTTTTGAATCCGCCTGGCTCCTGCGCGTCAAGGCGATGAGCGCTGCAAACTTTGGATGGGCTTTGCTAATTTGGCCGTTGACCGTTCTGGTCACGGGGATATTGGGAGAAATCATCCGGGACATACTGCGCGTGAGCGGGCCTCTGCCCGTTCTCTGGGTAGCGTATCCGCTGCCCGCGAAAATTGCCTTTGGCGCGCTCGGCGTGGCGGTCGCGATTATCACGGCGCTGGCTTTGGGCCATCGTACGGGGTTTTGCGGCGCCTGGGCGGGAATTTGGATTTGGTGGGCGGTGATTGGAGTGCTGGTGGCGAGCGTCAGCCCGGGATTGAGCTATGTGTTTTCCGTGCCCTGCGTTGCCGCCGCGCTTACAGGAATCCTCCATGCTTGGCGGCACGACGAGCCCGGCTGGGCTGCAAGCCTCTCCGCGATCGCACCTGTATTGAGCGCCGCACTGGTTGGATTGCCACTAGTCCTGGTCCTGTACACCGCCCTTGGCACCGTGGCTCTTGCCGGGCTCGCGATTCTCGTGGCTCTCATCATGACCACCATGGCGCCGCTCTTCGCCGCGATTGAAGAACCGGCCGGGCTTTTGCGGTTGAGCCTCCGGGGGATTCCAGTCGGGGTGATGCTATTGGCGCTCCTGGCAGCCTACATCGTTCCAGTCTTTTCCGCGCAAGCACCCGAACGGCTGAATTACAAGTATTGGCTCGATGCCGATTCGGGCAAGGCGGAGTGGGTTGTCGAGCCTGATTCGGGGAAGATACCGGATGCCATCCGGCTCGCGGCCAATTTTCAGCGGAAGCCTCGCGATGTTTTTCCCTGGAGCGCTGCCGCGTCCTATCAAACCCCTGCCCCGAAGCTTGATTTGGCCGCACCAACCTTCACGATTCTCCAATCGAGCGTGACCGGCGACACGCACTATTATACGGCGCTGCTCCGGTCCGAACGTGGCGCCCCGGCTTCGAGCGTTCTGTTTCCTCCCGCCGCCGGCATCAATTCCGTCCGCATAGAAGGATTGCCGGTCGAACCGGAAACTCCTGCCGTTCGAAAATATTTCAATGGATGGTGGCTCTACGACTGCGTCACGATGCCCGCGCAAGGCGTTGAAATCGCATTTCGTCTCCCAGTCGGAAAACCAGTCGAAGTATGGGTTGCAGATCGCAGCTACGGATTGCCTGCCGAGGGGGCCTTTTTGCTCAAGGCTAGGCCGCTCGCCGCTACCCCGTCCGATGAAGGCGACCTGACCGTCATAACCCGCCGGGTCGAGCTCCTTCCTTAGCTCGTCTGTTCCTTTCTTTCAGGTCTTCTAGTGGAATGCAGGAGACCTGCCGTAGGAAAAGTTAACACCTGCCCGCCAGTGGACGGTCGCCATGCCTTCTACTTTTTCGCTGACGCCCTGCATCCTTCCCCGGACGCACTCGCGTCGATTTCTCACGGTTGGCGGCCACCGGGTCACGCGCCACGAATAAGCGGACCGCGCTCTCGAATCACCCGCCGCCAATGGCGACCTTTCTAAGCGGCGAAGCGTCGGATACAATATTGGTTTTGCAATGCTGCCGGACGGATGCCGGTACAGCGCCGAATGCTACTCCGACCATGCCCGCAAATTTAAACGAGGTACGTCTCTACAACACGCTGACGAACCGGCTCGAGCCCCTCGTCCCGGTCCATCCCGGTGAAGTGCGAATCTATACCTGCGGACCGACGGTGTACGACTATGCGCATATCGGGAATTTCCGCACATTCGTATTTCAGGATGTTCTCCGCCGATATCTCCGGGCGCGAGGGTACCGCCTGCTCCACGTCATGAACCTTACGGACGTGGACGACCGCATCATTCAAAACTCGGTTGCCGCGGGCGTGAGCATTCGCGAATACACCGAGAAATACATTCAAGCGTTTCTCGACGACATGCGGACACTCAGCCTCGAAATGCCCGAGGAGATAGTCCGCGCCACCGATCACATCGACGCGATGGTGGACCTGATCGAGCGTCTCCAGAAAAAGGGTCTGACATACACGAGCGAAGGCTCCATCTATTACCGGATCGCGAGTTTTCCTTCTTATGGAAAGCTTTCCAAGATTGATATGAGCGGCATCCAGGCGGGCGCGCGGGTGGATGTGGATCGGTACGAAAAGACCGACGCCCGGGATTTCGCCGTGTGGAAGGCGCCGAAACCCGGCGAGCATTTTTGGGAAACGCGGATTGGTCCTGGACGCCCTGGATGGCACATCGAGTGCTCGGCCATGTCCATGCGTTATCTCGGGGAGACGCTCGACATTCACACCGGCGGCGTGGACCTGGCGTTTCCACACCACGAAAACGAAATCGCGCAGAGCGAAGCGGCGACCGGCAAACCGTTCGTGAAAATCTGGCTGCACGCGGAGCATTTGATCATCGACGGCGAGAAGATGTCAAAATCGCACGGCAATTTTTTCACGCTCCGCGACCTGATCGCCAAAGGGAAGAAGCCGTCGAGCATCCGTTACCTGCTGCTTTCCGTGCCATACCGGCGGCAGCTGAATTTCACCGGCGACAGCCTGACGCAGGCGGAAAATTCGGTCGAGCGTTTGAGAACATTTCTTCACCGTCTGCGCACAGATAAATTTCCGGCGGGATCGAGCGAGGCAATCGAGCAGCGCATCGCCAAAGCCGAGGCGGATTTCGACGCGGGACTTTCCGACGATCTCAATACGGCCGTGGCTCTGGCGACCGTCTTCGACCTTTTGCGTGACGCCAACACCGCGATGGACCGCGGGGAGATGCGCCAACAGGACGCCACGCGCCTGGTCGCTGCAATGGAAAAAGTCGACGGCGTTCTGGGAGTGCTGGCGGATGACGACGCCGAGAAGCTGGCACGGCTGGGTTACGCGCCCGCGGAACCCCGCTTGGAGGCCACGAAAATCGAGGCTCTGATCGAGGAACGCCAGGCGGCGAAGAAGCGCCGTGACTTCGCGCGCGCCGACGCCATTCGCAAGGAACTCACGGACTCTGGTATACTGGTGGAAGACAAGCGGGACGGCACCGTTCAGTGGAAATACAAGTGAGCACCCCTCAACACAACCCGTCGCTGGCCTTCCAGCCTTCGCATCAACGGCCGAACCTCTACGGCGTAGACTAAGTTTTCTTTCCTCTCAACAGCTTTTTGCCGCGAACAGACCGGCGGGAACCAGTCTATTCAGCGGCATAAAAAATTCATAAATTTGAGGAGGAAGAAATGCAAGCCATCGAATCGAAGACATCCAGCAAGTTGCCTCACCTGGTGACATCTCTGCCCGGCCCGAAGGCCGCCGCGCTGGTCGCGCGCGACCATGCGATCCTGTCGCCTTCCTACACGCGCGATTATCCGCTGGTTGCGAGGAAGGGCCACGGAGCAATGGTGGAAGACGTGGACGGCAACACCTTTCTCGATTTTGCCGCGGGAATCGCCGTGGTCGCCACCGGCCATTGTCATCCCGAGGTGGTCGCGGCCATCCAGAGACAAGCTGCCGAATTGATTCACATGTCCGGCACGGATTTCTACTACCCGAGCCTGGTGGAACTGGCGGAGAAACTGGCGTCCATTGCGCCCGGGAAAGACCCGAAGCGCGTTTACTTCGGCAATTCAGGCGCGGAAGCGGTGGAAGCGGCGATCAAGCTGGCGAAGTATCACACGAAGCGGGACAAACTGATCGCGTTTCACGGAGCATTTCACGGCCGCACGATGGGAGCGCTCTCTTTGACGGCGAGCCGAAGCGTCCAGCGCAAAGGATTCGGAACACTGCTTTCCGGAGTCTTTCACATGCCGTATCCGGACACGTACCGGGGGACGTACGGCATCAGGCCGGAGAATGCCACAGAGGATTGCCTCAATTATCTGGTGAATGAACTGTTCCGCCGGCGCGTGGATCCCGACGAAGTGGCGGCAATTTTCATCGAACCGATTCAGGGTGAGGGCGGATATCTCCCGGCGCCCGCCGAATTTCTGCAGGGTCTCGAGAAAATTTGCCGCAAGCACGGGATATTGCTGGTGGCGGACGAAGTGCAGTCGGGCATGGGTCGAACAGGGCAGTGGTGGGCGGTGAACGAGGCGGGTGTCCAGCCGGACATCGTCTGTGTGGCAAAGGGAATCGCATCTGGAATGCCGCTGAGCGCGATCGTCGCCAAGGCGCAGGTGATGAACTGGACGCATGGCGCGCACGCCTCGACATTCGGAGGCAATCCCGTGTGCATCGCCGCCGCACTGGCGACGATCAAGCTGCTGGAGGGAGGGTACATCGCCAATGCGGGACGCATGGGAGATTACATCCTTCGCGAGACAGCCGACTGGACGGCAAAGCACAGGATCGTCGGACAGGTGAGGGGCCGCGGACTGATGATCGGAATTGAAATCGTGCGCGATCAGAAAACCAAGGAAAAGGCGCCCGAATTGCGGAATCGCATCGTGCAAATGGCTTTCCACAAGGGTTTACTCATCCTGGGTTCGGGCGACACGACGCTCCGATTTTGCCCGCCGCTGGTGATTGACGAAGAGCAGGCGGCATTCGCGGTTCGCACGCTCGACGAAATTCTGAGCGAGATCGAGCGCGCGAGCTAGAGCCGAGCCGGGAGCGGCGCCAACCATGGAGCTGAATCTCCGGCGTTTGCAGAGGACGAAGATTCCCGCTTGAGTGAAGACAGGAAAAGAGAGATTCTTCCAGCTTCCCGCGGCGGCGATTTGCGGGTGTGAAGCCGCGTGTGGCACCGCTGGAAAAATTGAGCGGAGGACTGTTTGCCTCGCATTCTCGACGTGGGCTGCGGCCCGGCGAAGTATCCAGGATCGATCGGCCTGGATATGAATCCGGCGACCGCCGCCGACGTAATCGCGCACCTGGACAAAGGCTTTCTTCCGTTCCGCGACAATTCATTCGATGAGCTGCGCGGCGAACACGTAATCGAGCACGTCGCGGACATCATCGCCACGATGGAGGAGTTCCATCGCGTCACGCGCTCCGGCGGAAAAATCTACCTCGTGACGCCGCACTACACCGATTTCAGCTCCTTCCGGGACCCGACACACCGGTGGCATCTGAACACCTACTCGTTCATTTACTTTTATCCGGGAGGAATGCATGGCCGGGACATGTGGTACACGAAGGTGCGGATGAAGGAAGTGAAGCTGCATGTGAAGCTGCTGAAAATGTGGAAAGCGCTGGGATTCGAGTTTCTGGTGAATCACAGCCGGTTTTTCCGGCAGTTCTGGGAGCACTATTTGAGTTTCCTGATTCGCGGAAAGTTGATGGAGTTCACATTCGAGGTGATCAAGTAGGCGACATGGCGCGGATTCTGGACATTGGATGCGGGCGAGGAAAATATCCCGGAGCAATTGGCGTGGACATGAGCCCGGCGAGCCAGGCGGACGTGCTGTGCGACTGGACAAAGACGCTGCCATTCGGGGACTCGACATTCGACGGAGTGCGGATGATCCACATCATCGAGGAAGTGGACGACATTTTCCGGATGCTGGCCGAGGCGCATCGCGTGGCGAAAAACGGGGCGATCGTGACGATTGTGACGCCGCATTACACCGATCACGCGTCGTATTGCAGCCCGGCGCACCGGTGGCACCTGTCGAGTTTTTCGTTCTGGTTTTTTTCAGACAAGCCGGCGCAATACGATTACTACGCGCCGGCAAATTACCGCGAGAAGCGAGTGCGCGTGGAGCTGCTGCGAATCTGGCGGGCGCTGGGATTTCAGTTCCTGGTCAACCGCGCGCGGTGGTTCCGGAAATTCTGGGAGTATTACATGAGCTTCGTGATTCGCGGGAAAACGGTGCAGTGGGAGCTTGAAGTGGTGAAGTGACGCGCCGCACCCCGGGGTGACGCCGGTCGCGAGAAAGGCGCGCAGAGAGCCATTGCTTTGCGTCCGGGCCCGCTCGGCGTAGTAAAATATCGTTTGTGTTCAGGCGCGCCGCGCGCGCATGCACAGGGGGAGGAAAGTTTTGCCGGAACTCCGCAAGGATCCGATCACAGGACGCTGGGTGATTATATCGACGGACCGGGGCAAGCGCCCGCTCGACTTTGTCCGCGAAAGCGTCCAAATCAAGGGAACTCCAAACTGCCCCTTCTGCCCCGGAAACGAGGGAAAAACTCCACCCGAGATACTCGCGTATGGGCGGAATGGAACGTCAAAGGATACGCCGGGTTGGTCGCTGCGAGTGGTACCCAACAAATTTCCGGCTCTGGGGATCGAAGGGAATCTCGACCGGGAGGGCGAAGGGCTGTTTGACCGAATGAACGGAGTGGGGGCGCACGAGGTGATCATCGAGACCCCGGACCACAAGACCACTTTGGCGACGCTCTCCGAAAAAGGCGTGGAGGAAGTATTCTGGGCGTACCGCGACCGGATACTCGACCTGAAAAACGACAAACGATTCCGGTACGTTTTGCTGTTCAAAAATCACGGGGAGCCGGCCGGAGCCTCGCTGGAGCACACACATTCGCAACTGATTGCGCTGCCGATTGTTCCGCGGCGCGTCGTGGAAGAGGTGGAGAGCAGCAAGCATTATTACCAGGATAAGGAACGCTGCATCTTCTGCGACATGATTCACCAGGAAGTGGAAACGCAGGCACGGATGGTGCTCGAAACCGATTATTTCATCGCGGTCGAGCCGTATGCCCCACGGTTTCCGTTCGAGACCTGGATACTGCCCCGGCAGCACAGCTCGGCATTTGAAAACATGCCGACCCCGTATTATGGAAGCCTGGCGCGCGTGTTGCGGGAATGCCTCGGGCGGATCGACAAGGTCCTCAACTATCCGTCGTACAACTACGTGATACATACCTCGCCGGTAGGGCAGGAAATCAACGACCACTACCATTGGCATATCGAAATGATGCCGAAGCTCACGAAGGTTGCGGGGTTCGAATGGGGCACGGGGTTCTACATCAACCCAACACCGCCCGAGGAAGCCGCGCGGTTTCTGCGGGATGCCGGAAGCTGACCCGAACATTTCCTTCAGTCCGGATAGAAGCCGGGTGTGCGTCCTTGAAATTGCCGAACAATCGATCTTGTGCGCGGGGCGACTAGCTCTCTACGGCTAAACGCCGGACCTTTCGGGAGCGCCAGTGCATCGCTGCCGCGCAAGGTCTTGAGTTGAGACACAAGCACCCAAGGGCACATGAACGAATAGGTGCCACTTGTGTTTCGGGGCGAGACGAGTGAATTCAGCGAGGCATAGGTGAGCACATTCGAGTTCACATCTGTGGTCTTCGTTGGATCTCTGCTCGCGGGCTTTTTGGGCTCGCTTACGGGGCTGGGCGGCGGAGTCGTCATTGTTCCGCTCCTCACTCTGGCGTTTGGAGTGGACATTCGCTACGCCATCGGCGCATCACTCGTTTCCGTGATCGCGACCTCTTCCGGAGCAGCTGCGGCGTACGTTCGCGAAGGCTTCTCGAATATTCGCGTAGGGATGTTCCTGGAAATTGCGACGACGTTCGGAGCGATCGGAGGAGCGTTCCTGGCCGTGCGGTTACCAACCTCGATTATCGCTATCATTTTCGGAGTCGTTCTCCTTTATTCCGCCTACATTTCTCTCCGAACGCACCAGGATTCACACCTCTCCGAAGCATCCGGCCCTTTGGCGAAGTGGCTCAAGATGGACGGCACCTATCCGACGCCTGAGGGCCTCCAGCACTATCACGTGCAAAACGTCCCGATGGGATTCGGGCTGATGTACCTGGCCGGCGTCCTTTCGGGTTTATTGGGAATTGGTTCCGGGGCGGTAAAGGTGCTGGCAATGGATCAAGCCATGCGTTTGCCCTTCAAGGTTTCAACCACGACGAGCAATTTCATGATCGGCGTCACAGCAGCGGCGAGCGCAGGCATCTATCTGAATCGTGGATACGTCGATCCCGGCCTTGCAATGCCGGTCATGCTCGGGGTGCTGCTGGGTTCGCTTGCCGGCGCACGATTGTTGGCCGGCGCGAATGTGCGTGTGCTGCGATTTGTCTTTGCGGTCGTAATCGCCGCGGTGGCGATTGAAATGATCTTCAACGGCGCTTCACGGAGACTCTAAGTGCAATTTGGCATTTTTCGGAATTGGTCAGATGAGCGGTCCGAAATGGCCATTGGGACGCTGCTGAGAACGGGAGTCGTCCTGTCCGCCCTGCTCGTGTTTGTAGGCGGAATGGTCTACGTGTTTCGCCACCCTTCCATACCAATCAACTACCGCACGTTTAGCGGCGAACCGGACAATCTTCGCCACATTGCGGGAATCGTTCAAGCTTCGTTGAGCTTTCACGGACGAGCGATCATCCAGCTCGGACTCCTGTTGCTGATCGCGACGCCAGTGATGCGCGTCGCTTTTTCCGTTTTCGCCTTCGCCATGGAGAAGGATTGGAAATATGTGGTCGTAACGCTTATTGTCCTCGTTCTGCTGCTCTACAGCCTTACGGAAGGACATTTGTGAAGGTCCGGGGGCGAAAATCAATACTCTCATTGAGCCTGACTGGCTTTTTTGCTGCCAGGGTGTAATCTTTGGATTTCGAGAACGCTACGGGAAAAGAGGTGAGCGGCGATGACTTGGGGAAAGCGGCGGGCAATTATAATTCTGACGCTGGTGTTGGTCTTCGCAGGTCTGATTTGGTGGGGGATTTCACTGCCGACGCGCATCTCTTCGAGATCCGTGCTGTTGATGGATGTGAACGGCCAGATTGAGGAGCAGAGGCCCGAAGACATTCTAAGCGCGTTCAGCGGCGGGAGCATCCCGGTCCAGCACGACTATACCGACGCCATCGACGCGGCGGCAACCGACCCGAAAATCGCGGGGCTCCTGGTGCGAATCGGACCGCTTGAAACGGGCTGGGCGAAGCTCGAAGAAATTCACTCGCATTTGCTGAATTTCCGCAAGAGCGGCAAACCGAGCGTCTGCTATTTGGGGTATGACGGCATCGGAAACGCGGAATATTATCTGGCCACGGGCTGCGCATACACGTGGATCGTCCCCACCGCGCCGGTCAACATTCACGGAATGATGGCACAGGCGCTGTTTTTTCGTGGCACGCTCGACAAGCTGAAAATCGTGCCGGAGTTCTACCATATCGCGGAATTCAAGACGGCGACGAACATGTTCACGGAGAAAAAATTCACAGCGCCTCACCATGAAGAGGTGGAAGGCCTGCTCGACGGAATTTACGGGCAGTTTTTGACGGAGGCGGCGCAGGCTCGCGGGCTCGACCGGACGAAATTTCAAGCGCTGGTGGAACAGGGCCCGCTTTCGACGAGCGACGCGATTGCCGGAAACCTGGTGGACCGCGAAGCGTATTGGGACCAGGTGCAGAATTTCTTCCGGCAACGAACTGGAGAGTGGAATCCCGTGACGCTCAACCGGTACGTCGGCTCCATTCACGAGAGCCTCACAGGCGACCAGATTGCCGTGGTCCATGCGACAGGGTTGATCGTATCCGGAGATTCGGGGAACACACCCGGCGGCGGATTTGTAATGGGCGGAGATACGGTGGCGAAGGACATACGGACGGCGCGGAACGATTCGTCGATCCGGGCGATTGTGCTGCGGATAGATTCGGGGGGTGGCTCGGCGCTTGCGAGCGAAGTGATCCGGCGGGAAGTGGCACTGGCACGGGGAGTGAAGCCTGTGGTCGTCTCGATGTCCGACGTGGCGGCCTCGGGTGGCTATTGGATTGCGATGGGCGCAGACAAAATCGTGGCCGAGCCAGACACCATCACCGCATCTATCGGTGTGTTGGCCGGAAAATTCAATGTGTCCGGGCTCTACAATTTGCTGGGCGTCAGCACGGATTCGGTGATTACGAGCGAGAATGCCACTTTTTATTCAGACCAGCAGAACTTCACGCCCACACAGCAGGCGTCGATCATGAAGATGCTGAACCAGACCTATGCGAATTTCACGAAGGGCGTAGCCAGCGGAAGGCACCTGCCGCTCGAGGAAGTCGATCGGATAGGCAAGGGGCGCGTCTGGACGGGAGCACAAGCGAAGGATTTAAAACTGGTGGACGAACTGGGCGGATTGGATACGGCGATCGCGGCGGCGAAGCAGCTCGCGCACATCCCCGAGAGCGAGGAAGTGCGAATTATCAACTTCCCGAAGCAGAAGACATTTTTCGAGCTGTTGATGGATAGACAGCGCGATCAGATGTCCGAAGCGCGGACGCTGGACGAGACGCTCGAGCGCTTGGTCGGCACGATGGAGCCGATCCAGGCACGCATGCCGTTTAACCTGCGAATACAGTAGGGAAACGCGGCCGGAACGCTAAGGGCGGAGTTTTCGGGATCGCGCCGAGCCGGATTTGGGATCCGAATCGATGTGGCGACGAGAAGAGCTGGACAGGCAAGATGATTCCGGCGGCGGGATTCGCTATACTGGAAACGCACGGCGCGGTACCCAAGTGGTAAGGGAGAGGTCTGCAAAACCTTTATACGTGGGTTCGATTCCCACCCGCGCCTCCAGCATTTTTCCTCAACGAATCAGCTACTACCCGCGCTTGGAATCTCCTAAGTGCAATCCCTTTACGAAGTACTAGAGTTGGCCGGGCACGAAGAATGCATTCCAGTATGTCCTCACAAGGCATTCTGAGCGAACTGAGGAGTTCAGGAGAGCTGAAAAGAGCTCTACGGGAGATGGTGAAGCGCGCCAATATCCCAACGATTGCCGATCTGGCGGACCAGCTCGACTTGGGCCGGCCAGTCGAGGGGAGATGGTGAAAGCGCATTGCTGAAGTTTTCTCCCATTTTTTCCGCTCTAGCGACAGCCGGAGAATCGCTGCGCGGCGCGAAGTCTGATGGCTTGCTCGGTGGCGATCCGGCAAAACGCGGATCGGCAACCATGGAGTTTGCGTCTTGCCGGGTTTCTGAACGCCATGAGGCAAAATCGAGCGGTGAGCCCTTCCAATTGAAAGCGTTGCGGCCGTCTGGAAAATAATCGTTATCAGAAAAATCCAAAGGGCCTTCCACGCCCGGTTCCACCAAGACCTGGTATTTGGAGCTATCTGCGATGATGTTGTTTTTAACGTCGATGTCGCCGGTCTCACGGGTCGAAGCGCTGATGTATAGATGAATCCCAATGCGATTGTTGTAGCAGGTGTTGTTGTAAATCTTATGGCCGTTGTAGTTCGCCATAACGCAGCTGCCGTTGGGATGATTATAAATCAAGTTGTAGAGGAACTGGTTGTCGCGGCTGGGAACGTAATTCGTGAAGATTCCGTTGGTACCGTCGTCGTGAATTTCGTTGTATCGAATTATATTGTCGCTCGATCCAAGTGCGGGCCGGCCAGTGTCGATCGACAACTCGATCGCCGAAAGGCGGGCATCGTAGCATTCGTTCTTTTCCACGATGTTCGAACTCGAGCCCGAAAGTCCAACGCAATATCCTTCGCCCTTGGATGAAGTATCCTTGTTCGAGAAGGAGGAATTGCCGGAAACCAGAGATTGATTCGTTTCATGCAGGTAGATGCCCGCGCCGTTGTCGTGAACCGTGTTTCCGATAATCTTGAGGCCGCTCACGACCACTCCCTCGGGATAGACCACCGAACGGCAGCGGGTCCCCGGCGGGCAGCCGAAAATGTTAATCCCGTTGGAATGATTTTGGTGCACCTGATTTCCCCGAATAAGCCCGGAAGTGATGAGAAACCTGTCGTTGTTGCCATAAATCTTGATGCCCGATCCGTCGTTGAAAGCGACGGCGGAGTCCTCAATCGTGGAGGCGTCCGAATTTTCGAGATGAATTCCGTCGCCGGCTCCGTCGATTACGGTGACGTTTGAGATAACGAGGTGGTGGGGCGTGGGACCGGAGATGTGGACGGTGCTGGCCCAAATGCCCGCGCCATCGCTGAACGGGACTGCATTTGCTCCCCTTACTTCCACGTTTTTGACGGTCACGTAGGACCTGCCTGTCATATCGATCCCCGTGGGCCGCGCACCTGCCTCTATAACCGGGCCTCCACTGGCGGATGACGGATTGGAAGCTGCGTCCAAATAGAGGATGCCCGAAGCCCAAAACCAGTCATCCGGAGCCCGGACATCGTCCAGGTCTGATTTTCGATTTGCCTTTCGGAAGCCGGCGATTACAACGTTGGGCCTACTTGCGACTGGCGCCTGCCAAACTCCGACTGGGCATGCCGTGCATTTTGACCAGAGGTTTGGAGGAATGGGATCCGCTTCATCGAGGATCGGAGGGTCTCCAGAGCCGTACGCATCAATCGTGATGGGGTAATCGGGCGCGCCGGAGGAAGTGAGAGTCAACTGTTCGTGCCACGTGTCGCCCCTGCGGAAAAGAATGGTGTCGCCGGGCCGCAAGTTGGCTTCATTGACTTTAGCGATGGTCTTCCAAGCAGTAGAGGGCGAAAGCGCACTGTTCGCGTCGTTTCCGGCACGCGAATCGACGTAGTAGCTCCGAGCTGTGCAAATCGGTGATAACCACAAGGCCAAAAGTAAGGGCGCGACGATTTTTAACATAATCACCCCCGCGGAATGTAATCCATCAGTCGGATGGGATTCGCGAAATCTGATGGCGGGTTGCAAGGCCGGAGAGAAGAGGGACGAACAAGAAGATCGCCGGCAACTAAGAATCACATCGAGGAACGATACTCGAGTGGACATTGGCGATCGATTTTACGTGGATCAGTTTCGAGTCGGGGTCGAGGGATCCCTTTACCAGGACGTTTGTTCCCATGTGTCGTCTCGCCAGCCACGAGTCATCAAGCTGGTAGGTCTGCTTGTGAATGGAGTCTTGCAAATAGAATCTGATGCCTTTCCTCGCGATCTTACCGAAGAACGGACAAACGTTTTGAGTCTCGGATTCCTGCATTTGATTCTGGGATTGATCTTCCAATTGATTTACCTGTTGATTTTGACCCTGCTCCTCCCGCGATGAACTGGCTTGTTGCGCGGCCGCAAGGCGGGGAAACAGCGTCAACGATGCTAATAGAAGGAGGAATCCACCGATGGGGAGGACGCGTGATGTCATATCATCGCCTCGCATTTGTAATTCAAGGACGTTGGGGGGACTGTTCGCGCCGGGTCAATAATTCCGTGAGACGCCACCAATCCAATGTTCAGGCTCATGGAACAGGGTAGGAAGGATGGTTCGACTGGCTCCAAGCGGACGTATTGGAAATGCTTTTGGGCGAGCTCGGCGATTCGCTGGTAATCGAATCCTTTGCGGCCCCGGGCTGACCGGGGGATGCTTCGCACGCGCCCAAGGGCGGCTAGAGCTAGCTCCCAGGGAGAGTACTGACTTCGGCGAACGCCGGAAATTCGCGAGCCGAGGTGCTTGAGGAGAACAGCTATCCCTTTTTCGTTTGGCATGGTCGAAACGAGCTGGCCGCTCGGCCACGCCTTATCAGCAAGGGCCGAAATATAAGATTCCAGTTTCGATGGGTCAAGGTATTCAAACGTTTCCAGCACGAAGGCAAAGTCGAATGTCCCGGAGAGGGCGAGGATATCCCGATAGTCATTTGACCTGTGAAACTCGATCCCTTCGATTCCCGCGTAACGCTGTCGAGCCGCTTCCAAGCCGTAGGCGACTCCGTCTTTCCTTCCGCTTTGCCACCCGGCGTCAAACCCCACGTAGCGGTCGATAGCGACGGGCACATAGTCAAGAGATGTCGCATCATTGCAGCCAAGCTCGAGGATTGAGAGGCGGGTTTTTCCGCTGGAGATAATCTTTCTTCGCAGCCATCGAAAGCGCCGCGAGTGGTGCAGCGCATAGAGGGCCTTAAAAGAAGCGTGGGAGATATTCTGCGCGGAAACATACCCAGGCTGCCGCTGCAGGGGTTCTTGTCGGATTGCCATAGATCGGTCTGAGCTGATGCGTGCGGAAGTGAAAGGACAAGCGTCCGAGGCGCGGTTAGTTGAGCGCCGCCTGGATGATCCTTTTAATATGGCGCTTGCGAAGGCGACTCATTTTTTGCGCGGCTCCCCAGAGCCCGCCGTTTCGGACCGCGGCTTTGAAATCCTTGAGCTGCCTGCGAAAAAAACCGCGAGAGACCTCTTCGTAGAAGCGGTTTCGAAACGCACCGCTTGTGATCTCGCGCGAAACTTGGAGAAAGCGCCGCTCAATCATTTGTGCCTCGAAGCCTTTTGGCGCGGTGCCCCATCCTTCCGCCGTCAGAAGGACAGGCCGTACCTCCAGGCTGTTGATCGTTCCCGCCACGTCGAGACCAAGGACTACGACGAGACCCTCATGTTCAAGCGGCGAATAGAGAACGCTCGAGGACAAGCTTCCCAAGCCGTAAAAGCAGAAAGCGTCGCTTCGCCCGGAGCGAAACACCCTCTCCCATCCGCTAATCCGGTGGGAGTGGCTCGCTGCGACAACGTCGAAGCCTATGCGACAAAGGGAGCGCATGAGTGCGACGTCGTCCGGATCCGGAAGATTGGTACGTTCCAACCCAAGGTGGAGCAGCGCTACACTCACGCGCGCGCCACGCCGGGCCAGCTCCTCGATAGCTTTCGCGCCCCGATGGAGGGTTGCGGGTTCGACGCCCGGCGTTTCCGACGCTGACTCGCTTAGCCCCTGAGCCGCGGCCCAGTATCCAACGCGAATTCCATCGGCTCCGCTCCATAACGCGACATGTGGGGGCTGAGACAGCGTTCTGCCGACACCGATGGCTGTCATGTTCCTGTCTCCCACTGCAAAGATTGTCCTGGCCACTCCTATCTCGCCATAGTCACAGACATGGTTGTTTGCCAGCCCGACGATTCCGATCCGCAGCGCCCGTAAATATTCAAGTGAAGAAACCGATCCCGCAAAATTTGCGCCCAACCCCAATTTCGGCTTCGGAGGCAGGCCGGCCGTCCTCAAGGGACATTCCAGGTTCGCAATGGCCATTTCCACGTCGGCGAAATGCGGCGCGAGCAGATCGGCCATTTCATGCCAGCAACGACCCGCAGGCAATTTCAGGTCGCACGAGGGCAGAAAATCACCAGCGATGGCAGTTTTCCGAACGACAGAGGGGTTCGCCTTTTGCCAGAGCAGCATGGACTTTGATTTATTGCGAGGAGAGGCTAGCGAAGCGCACCAAGCCACACGGCAGCCCAGAGCGCGTAACCAAACAACAATCCCACGCCGAACAAGGAAAAAAGCCAATTGGATTGGTCGCAGAGGGCTCCGCCGAGCAGAAACGCGCCCGTTGCAAAATAAGCGCCGAATGCCACTGGGCGCGCCGACCAGCCACGATGGCGGAGAAGGTCATAGATGTGCTGGCGGTCGCCGGCAAATGGGGAGACGCCCTTTCGGAGCCTGCGGAGGACTGCCAGAAAGAAATCCAAAAGCGGCAGGCCTGCGAAAATTAGCGGAAGTAGGAAATGAGTGCCTATTGAGTGGTGCACGCGGTAAAAATCCAGGCCGAGGAATGCAACGACCAGGCCCAGCACGGTGCTCCCCGAGTCCCCCATAAAGATTTTCGCCGGAGGAAAATTGAACAGAAGAAAGGCGCTGCAAGTGCCGAACAAGCTCCACGCAATCGCCGCGCCCACGGAGTCTGCCTGGAGCGTGTAAAGTAGGATGTAGCCGAAGCTAACGAGGCTGGCAACTCCCGCGGCGAGGCCGTCCGCGCCGTCAAAGAAGTTGAAGGAGTTCACAAAAACCGATACGAAAATGCATGTGGCGACGATGTTCAGAAACGGCGCGCCGAAGCCCGATAGACGCCAGGGAGTGGCGGCGATGAGGAGGCCGGCACAAAGCTGGGCTAAGAGACGAAAGGGAACGTTGAGGGTCCGCAAGTCGTCAATGAGTCCCACGCACCATATTATGAGCAGAGCAATGTAGAAGCCGAGCGCCTTCGAGAAGAATCCCCCGCCGCCGATGGAGATTCCGGCCGCCAAACTGATGCCGATCGCGATCCCGCCGATGCGCGCTGTCGGTGAAACGTGAATCTTGAGCGCACCGGGTGGATCGTGCAAGCGCCACCGATTCGCGACCGCGCGGATCACCGGAACCGCAGCGACACATAAGCAAAATGCGACGAGGCCATTAAACCAACCGTGGAAGTGCAAGTAATGAATTTGAGCAAGCATTGGAATCAGGTACACCTTTTGAGAGTCTACCTCAAATCATCTCACCGTTTCCCATTGGCCGGCTTGGCGCCGGAACAAGCAGGAGAGCGTCCCCAGCAGCGCCGCAAGGTTGACCAGGCAAAGCGAGGACAGGATCGAGAGCGGCGAGCGCACTTTCCGCGATTGCAGCATGAAACCCACGACGGCCAGCAAGTAAAAAGCGCCCTGCAGCCAGAATAAAGCGAAGTACACGGGACGGCTGAGCAGAAGCAGATTTGTCACGAAGGCTCCGAACATAAAGTAGGGAACGCCCCACCGAAGCAATTTGTGAGAAAAGAGCGCCAGAGCGATTCGTCCGGACCGCAGCGGATTTAGGCAATTCCGGTATCTGAGCAAACCGCGAAAGTCTTTGCTTATGATGCGCATCTTCATTTGAAGCATCGAGCGAGGATCGCTCTGCCCCAGAGGAGTGCAGGCCGCAACCCGCGTTTCCAGAACATTTCTGAACCCCGCGCGAATCACCTCCAGTGGGAGAATGAAGTCATCTCCCAGGTCATGAGCGAGCGGACGCCACAGGCTCCGGCGCATGACGAATAGGGAGCCGCTGGCCATAGCCAACATGCTTCGATCGCTTTCCTGAAGCCGGAGCCACTTTTCGTATCGCCAGTACAGGCCTTCATTCTCCGCAACCGCCGATACCTGTTGATTCGTGAACATAACGCAGTTTGTCACTAGGCCCACGCCGGGATCACCCAAACTTTCTGAGAGCCGACTCAACGATTCAGCGGGTAGCAAGCAATCTGCGTCTGTAAACGCCAGAACCTCTCCCCGAGATTGAGCCACCAGAGCGTTTTGGACCGCGCTTTTTCCTTGCCTCAAGGGGAAGTCGAGCAACCGCACCGCCGGATTTGCGAACTTACGAACGAGAGATGCAGTCTGGTCGGTCGAAGCGTCATTTCCGACCAGAATTTCGATATGGTCCGGCGGATAGTCGAGCGACACGAGGTTCTTTAATTTTTCCACTATGGTCTTTTCTTCGTTGCGGGCAGGCACAATGACGCTAATCGTCGGCAGTCGGCTGCTTTTAATGATGTCCCGCCGCGGCCCCAATATTCCGAGCGACAAGAGAGCGGGGTACCCGAAGTACACGTAGGCGATCGTGGCGACGCACAACCAGAACACAATTTCGGCGCATTCTTTCATTAAGTCCTCAAGAGCGGTCGCCGCTGCTTTAGCCGTGCGCTGTTTGATAGGAAAAGACGGGGTCCTGCTGCCGCGGGGCCGACGCGGACAAAGCCGGAGGATACTGGATGATTAAAGGTATTTTTCCGCCTGCCCTAACAATCGGGGCATCGGCCAAACAGGCGGAGACACGGATCCGGGGGCCAAGGACGGCCTGAAGATTCTTCCGAATCGCCATCACATCGTCGAATGCTTTGTCACCGCCACTCACGCCGCGAACTACGACGTGTCCGGGCCGCTCGTGGAGGATCTGGCAAAAGCGCAGCGAGGCAGCGCCTTTCAAGCTTTGATTTAGAGCCCGAGGGGAAAAGACCCTTCCATCGGGACATCGCAGATTGTCGCTGTCGCGAGTGATAGTGGCAACGACCAACGGGAAAGCCCGACCGCAGGAGCACGGCCCGCTTGGGTCCCAGCAGCCGCGGTCGCCCACCTGATAGCGGATGAGCGGCATCGCCGAGTTTACAAACCCCGTCCAGACAAAATTGCCTTCAGATCCCACCGGCGCAGGCCGGCCTTCCTCGTCAAGAATCTCTAGGTAGGCGTAATCGGGAAGAGCGTGCATTTTTCCGGCTTCACATTCGTGAATCAGCCCGCACAACTCGGTGTTGCCGTAGAGGTCATAAACGCGCGCACCGAATGCCCGCTCGATTGAATCTCTTAGAAATGGATACAAGGGCTCGCCATCGGTAAAAATGACCCGCATCGGGATTGGGGTCTTCGTGGCCAAGACGAACTCGGCAAGAATAGCCAGGACGGATGGAAACCCTTCGAGAACCATGCCGGTGCGACCTCGCAAGAAATCGATATAGTGCGCCGCGTTCCGGTCCGAGAGGTGAAAGATGCTCAGCAATGTCTGGTTTTCTGCAGAGTTGTGAGTCCAGAACGGAGGTTCCTGTCTTTCGGGGGGCACGATCCTGCTCCCAAAAAGAGTCAGACGCGGTGTGCGCGGCTCAACTCCCGCCCAAGCCCAACGACGCATGTGAAATGCCCAATTCTCCCTGGCGGTTGATTCGGAATAGACGACATGCAGGCTTGCTCCTGTTGTCCCGGTGGTGCCCACCCGGATCAGGTCGGTGGCCCGGGAATCGACGGAGGTGAATTGGTCGAAGTTGGCCCGAACCGTTTCACGCTTCAGAACAGGCAATTTGGAAATATCCCGCAGGTCGTTAAGCGCCATCCGCGGATAGTTAAAGTAGAAGGGGACGGACTTCCGTGCGTGATCCACGACGGCGCGGAGGCGCTCGAGTTGATAAGCCTCGATTTGTTCGCGGTTCCATCTTTCGTGAGTTCGCAACTCCCGCAGCAATTCATACATGCCGTGGTGGTAGCGGTTCCGACTCAATACAACGCCGCGAGCGCTGGTCAGAAGATTACGAACTTGGAAAGGCATCTTGTCATACGCCGTGCGAAGCCACGACCAATTGGCCCGGATCTGCGATTCGAGCATATGTCTCCCTTTCAGTGGTGCTGGATGTCTTGCAGGTTTGGATGAGCCTGAACGACCGTACAGAGAGTTGCGACCAAAGGTCGTCTTAGTCGGAAGCCGAAGCGGTTGCCGCCGCCTCCACTTCTGGCTGGAGGAAATTTACCCTCTGCCGCGGCCGGCTCCAGTGCACGTCGGGGATGAGAACGTCCTTCTTCGCAAGAATACGCTCGCGGTGGACGGCCAGGTCGGTCAGCATGACTTGAATCTCGGACTCGACGTCGTAGGTGGGCTTGTAGCCGAGATTGAGAAGGTGGCGATGATCTGCGCTGTAATAGTGGTCTTCAATCTCATCGCGCGGATTCTCCACGTTTGTGATCTCGACGCTGAACCCAAGCTTTTGGGCGCTGCGTTTCACTTTCTCGGCGAGTTCCGTGATGTCGTAGATCTCGGCGAACTGGTTGAAAACGCGGTATTCGCCAGCTCGCGCCGGATTTTCGAGTGCCAGCGTAAGGCATTGCATGGAATCCCTCAGCGGCAGGAAACCCCGCTTCTGGTGCCCCTTGCCGAAAGGGGTCAACGGATGGCCGATGACGGCCTGGCAACAAAACCTGTTGATGGCCGTTCCGAAGGCTTGGTCGAAGTCGAGGCGTGTCGCCAGACGCGAGTCCGATTTCATTTCTTCAATTTTTGTTCCGAATACCACGCCCTGCATCACGTCCGTAGCTTTCAGATTCCAAAGCTTGCAAGCAAACATGATGTTGTTGGAACCATGCACCTTTGACCAGTGATACCAGGAGCCGGCGAGCCGGGGGAACGGGAGCCGCGCACGGCGGCCGCGGAATTCGATTTCAAAGAAGCCTTCGGGGATCGCCACATCCGGCGTCCCGTACTCGCCCATCGTCCCGAGTTTGACGAGGTGGGCGTCGGGTCGCACGTCACGAATCGCGTACAGGAGGTTAAAAGTTGTCGTGATGTTGTTCGTCTGCACGAAAACCGTATGGTCGACGTCCATCATGGAGTACGGAGCCGATGGACATTCTCCGAAGTGAACGACGGCGTCAGGCTGAAACTCCTCGAAGATCTGCTTTACAAGATCGTAGTCACGCAAATCACCTTCCCAGAATTGCAGCTCCTTTCCATACCGCTTCTTGAAGGTTTGCAGCCGCTCCCGCATGGAGCCAATCGGAATGGCACTCCAAGAGCCCATCTCCTGCACCCAATTGCGACGCAAGAAAGCATCGGCGCCGCACACCTGGTGCCCGCGCGCGGTCAGGTGTTGGGCGAGCGACCACCCCAAATAACCATCAACTCCGGCAATGAAAATCCTCATGGTCTTCTCCTCCTGAGTTACGGATAAGCGAAACCGCTTTTATTTGTTGCTTCGCTGGGCTTAGTGAAGGTTTGAACGTCAGAATGAGCCGGGCGGCTGGTTGGGTGCGAAAGGCGCGCGAATCGCGGCAGGTGACGGACGGCTGGACAGCGGTTCCTATGCTCCTGGCGCGGGAATTTGTTCGAAGCCGATAAGTTCGATGCCTTTTCTGCTGACAATTTCGCGCAGCGTGGGATCAGTCAAGACGCGAATTTCGCATTCGCGCTGAGGGGCGAGTTTGTCGGTTTCCGAAAAGCCGGGATCCCAGAATCCCGGATGGCACCACATCTCATATGTTCCGGAAGGCAAATATTCGAGCGTGGATTTCCAAGCGCTTGCGAGCGACTCCGTGTTTCGGTCGAACTTGGGATGCAGGCTCACGCCCGCATCGGGCAGGGCGACGTCCCGAAATGTAATCAGATGCAGAAACTCAAGGTACGCTTTTACAGCGACGCGACGGAGAAGCGGACCCGCGTAGGGACCCGCCAAACCGGCTGTTTCAGGCCAATAGCGTTTCCTTGGCGATCTGGCGCGAACAATTCCTTCCTTACGGATGGCCCTGTGAAATGGCCCGACCGCTGCCGGCCAGGTGTGCATCCGATGGTGGGAATCGGCATGGGTCGGGGTCAGGCCGTAGGATTTCATCCGCTGAATTTGTGCTCGAAGCTCGGCCTCGACTTCATCGCTCGAGACCCGCCAAGTGGAAAGCCGGCGCGACATCTCGGACGGCGAGAGAAAGATTCCATCCGGCGTAACGAGCGACGGCACGGATTTGGCAGGAAGAACAGACCTTCCTTGACATAGATTCAGATGAATTCCACATCCGAGCCTGGGCGCGGAAGTCAATCTGGAAACGGCATAGTCCGTGGCGGATTGGTTGACCATCAGGGATGTGCTCGTCAGTAATCCCTCGTTGTGCGCCAGCAAAATTCCGTCTGTGATCCCGCGGCTCAAGCCGAAGTCGTCCGCGTTGATGATGAGCCTTTTCGATTGCATGACTAGGCGTCCTTGGCGGGGTTAAATCGCCGAATGGGCTCCATTCATTTTCATTTGCATGATGTCGGCGTAGAAGCGCAGCAACTTGTGAATTTCCATGGAGCTATTGAGGCGGTCGTGCACCAACTTCTTTGCTTCGCGCCCGTATTCGCTGATTCGATTGGGCCGCGCAAGCAGGTGCTGAATTACCAATGCGAGTTCTTCAGAATCTCCCGGCTTCGTCAAAAGGTGCCGTTGATTTCTCGGAAAAAATGGGCGGATGGGAGGCAGGTCGCTGGCGACAACGGGGAGCCCGCAGGCCCAGGATTCAAATACCTTCACGGGGATGTTGTTCATGAATTTTGGAATCTTGAGCAAGGGACATACGGCAATACGCGCCAGCGAAAGAGTGCCGGCCATTTGTGAGTGCGGAATCACGCCACCCAACGTCACGAGGTCTTCAATTCCCAAATCTGAGACTACTCCTCGAATTGTTGCCGCAGTTCGGTCGTTGTCCGTGTATCCGAAGACCAGCAACGAGGCGCGAGTTCCCAACTCCTTCAGCCGTGCGATCGCGCGAAACAGAACCAATGTCCCCGCCCGCTCGGAGAGTCCACCGCGATAGACCAAATCGAATTTCTTGACCCTCGATTTGTCGCTTTCCGGGAAAAAATGAAGATTGGGGAAATTGTAGAACACGAGCTTCCGACTCTTTCCCGCGCGAGCGTAGTGCCTCAGGGTGCCCGGATCCGCCGTCACGAACCCGTCGAGACACCATGCTGCAAGCCTCTCCGCCGCGAGAGTGAGGCTTCGCGCCGTCGCTCGCAGGCGGGGGGGAATATATTCTTTGGTCAGCATCATCGAGGGAAAGTCTTCGCGGGAATCGTAGACAACGCGCCGGCGGAACACGAGATGAAGGATCAAGGCTGCCAAAATATTTTCCGGGCTGTGAATATGGTAGATATCGGCTTTTTGCCGGGCGGCCGTCCAAATCGCGCGCGACGCGGTCAGAATTCTCCAAAATCGGGATTTCGTTTCCGGCAGCGAGATGACGTTCACCTCGTCGTTGCCCGTCGAAGCGTCATAGGTTCCGATGATCGTTGATTGCACTCCTCCCGCCATAAGAGGCAGCGATTGGCGAGTGTAAGCACGTGGATCGCGGCGCCCTTGTTGCGGCGAGACGTGGCAGATTCGCAGGCCGGCGAGCGATGTCTGCCTTCCGGACTTGGTTTTTCCTCTGTCCGGATCCACGGAGGAGATCTCGGTGCCGGGGTTGTATACGGTGGCGTTCATAACCGTGTTCCTTAATTGTGCAGGGCGTGCCTTTCAGGCCGGCGTCGCATCAGGAGAGACTTCATCGGCGGTTTCCAATGCCGGGCTTGCGTAAAACAGGGAATCGGCTCGAAGGATGCGGAGGACGAAGGGCAGGCCAAGTACAAACCACGTAAACCTGAGGTCATTCATGTCGCCTGAGATCATGGAATCCAGCGTCGCATAAATGAGAAGCAGGAAGACAGTGCGAGTCAGCTCCGCGTCAAAACCGTCGGCAATTAACAGCTGCCGGATGGCTTCGCGAAACGATGAGAACGCGATGAGCACGAACGAGAGGGCCGCGATCACTCCCATTTCCGCGCCCAGCTCCAGGATTAGATTGTGGGGAAAATTGTAAGTAATCGGATTGGGAGAGACGAACCGGAACCCATCTACGCCGACTCCCAGCAAAGGATGGGCCAGGAAAACCTTGAGGCCGAGCCACATCAAGTCATTTCGGGTGCCCATAGCCATGGTGGGGTGGCGCAGCGATTCTAGGTATTGATAAGACGCGGACGGAATCAGGACAAGCGGAAGCGAGATAAGAGCGATTCCACCCAAGACTGCCAAGTCCTTCAGAAGCCTCCGGCACATGAGCGCCCCGATGACGACACAAAGTGCTGTCGACACGTTGGCGAACCGGCCGCCCGATCCCAGCAGGGCAACGACCAGGACGCCCAGGATCGGATAGAAGAGCAAACGGTAGCCGAAGCTCAGCCTTGGAAATGCGAGCCCCCACAAAATAATCAATGCAACCGCAGACGCAGCGCCCAATTCCGTATTCAACCCGCTTGGAGCGACAAACCGTTGCGAATCTCCCAGCATGGTCAGAGAATTGAATGCAAGCGCGATTCCGCCGATCACCAGCACGTAGAGGCAGCGCCGCATTTTTGCCGCCGAATCAATCAGAATGAAAGGAGCCACGATGCCGATTCCGGTGAGACAAATAAAACGCAATACCTTTTCGAGCCCCGCGGAGAAATTGGGCGTGTAGGACAGGCTGATCACCATCATGGCGAGCAGTGGCAAATACAAGAAGTATTCTCTAGGGAGCGTTGTAACCCTTTCGGAAGTCAGCAATTTCCACACAACGGTCATCGCAAGTATGGTTGCCGTCAGAACCGTCAGGTCAACCGGCGCAGCTGCAAGGCTAGGGTCGCCCTTCACGAGTCCTACGAGGAAGAAAAGGGCTAAGGCGGCTTCCGCATAATGCATGAGAAGCAGAAGCAGCCCAATACCGACCACAATCGCGCAGAACGCCTTCACGCCACCAAGGACATCCAGCAAATGAAATGCGCCCGCTTCCGCCGGTTGAAGCGCTCCCGCCACAATGGCAGAGGCAAAGCCCGCGAGAAACAAGACCGTCAGGACGCCATACCACAGGTGGGAATTCGATTGGTTTGGAGTGTCTTGCGTGATCGAAACCATACTGAAATACCCGTCGCGACAGGACCGCCGACGTTCGGCCCGACCGTCAGTTCAAGTGGCGGCCATCACCGCTTCAACCGAAACATTCCCGGAGAGTTCGGCCAGCGCTCAGGAGCCTTCTCCACGAAAAAATCATCAGCCCGAAAAAATAGGCGGAAAGAACAAATAGAATCTCGATGGGCAGGGCCAGCGAATTTGGCGTCGCGATGGCGGTGACGATCATCGCCGCGCCTGCCATCGAAGCGGGGAGCACGGCCGGCCACTCGATCTTCATTTTCACTCGCCGGTTTATTCTCAAATATTGGAGTATGAGTGTGGAATCGGAGACAAACATAGCGACGCCCACTCCCACGGGTCCCCAGAGCCAGCCGAGGAGCAGAGAAAGCGCCGCCAGAATGATCAATGACTTGGCCTGCGCTCTCTGCCGCTCCTTTACTTGATTGACCGCGATCAAATAACCGTGACCAAGAAATCCGTCCAGGGCAGACAATAGCGACCGGCTTGCGACGATTCTCAAGACAGGCGCGCTGCTAGCGTAGCGTGACCCGAGAAGCGTGCATATTTGTGGCGCGAAAAGTGCCAGTCCAATCCAGAGCGGAACGGCGGCGAACACCAAAATGTCCAGGAGGCGCTGGCGCAATTCCACGAGATCCTGAAAGCGCTTGGTCTCGTAGAGTTTTGTCCAGACGGGAAGCAGGGCATTGCTGCCCGCGTAGCTCCACTGCGGGAAGATGTCTGCCAGGACGAACGCCGCCACAAACCATCCGACCTTTTGGGGACTGGCGACGAGACCGAAACATACAATGGCGATGCGCCCATATCCGATTTGGGTGATGTTGTACTGAAAGTACGGCCAGGCTTTCCGGACCACGAACCGCAGATGCCTGCCAAGCCAATCTTCGACGGCCGGCCAAGCAGATCGCAATTTCCAGAGGCGCAGACAGAGCGCGATGCACGACTTGACGCAGAGCCCAAGGAGCATGAACAGGACCGATTCATGGGTGACGATCACGAGAACCGTCATTCCTATCATGCCCAGAATGCCCACGACCGAGCTGGGGATGATGTCTCGCGATCGAAGTTCTGCCGTCAGAACAGCAGAGCAAAAACTCGATGTGCCCTCAAAATTGCAGAGAATGAGTCCGGCGGCAATGCACGATAGCACGACATGGCCGGTCAGATAGGCGACGATTAACAATGCGCACTGCACCACGAGCGCAAGGACCGTAGTCAACAGACTGACGCCTACGATATGTGTTCTATGGGAGGGGCTCGCGGCCACCTCACGGGCGGCATACCGCGTCACGCCCAGGTCGGTGACGGCATTCACGATCCAGCCGACGGCAAGAGCAGTGCTGTAAATGCCAAGGTTGGCTGGGCCAAAGTATCGAATCAGAAATAGACCAGCGAGCAGCGTGCCGATTCGCAGCCCACCGAGATCCAACCATAGCCAAACACTGTTCCGCGCAAAGATTCTGAGCAGCTTGGACCCTTCGGAAGGCAGCTCGTATGGATCCCCCGGGGGCATCGGCGTTTCTGAAAGTGCGTCTGGCATTTCTGTACTGGCGCTGGCTCACCTCGGCCTGCAAGGAGGGGGAGCAACCGCATGAAGCTGCGGATTGAAGCTCAGGACTTCGAAATCAGGAAATTGCCTAAAGCGAGATGCTGCAGGCCTGAAAGGTCGAATACGCGAAGCGCGTCTTCAGGAGAGCCCACGATAGGTTCGCCGTGAAGATTGAATGAGGTGTTCAAGACCAAACCTTCGCCTGTGAGCTCCTCGAAACGTTTCAGCAGGCGGTAATAATCCGGATTCGACCTTTCTGTCACCTCCTGCGGCCTCCCGGTCGCGTCATGCGGATGGATGACCGCCGGGATGCGCGCCCTTTTCTCCTCGCGGGTATCGAAGGTGACGATCATATACGGGGCGTCCATTGGCTTTGGTTTGCGGAAATAGTCTTGGCTGCGTTCCGCCAGCACCGAAGGAGCGAAGGGCATCCAAAAGTCTCTGCATTTGATCATCTCGTTGATCGTGCGGACTGCCTCTGGTCGGGAGGGGTTCGCGAGAATCGAGCGATTGCCTAGAGCACGGGCGCCAAACTCGCAGCGTCCCTTCATCCGTGCGACGATCTCCCCGCGGTGCAAGAGATCCGCCACCTTCATCTCGACATCTGACTGCTCGCGAATTTTCACGCGGTTGCGAAAGGGAAATGTCCGAAGGGCGTCATCGGCGGCGTTTTCGTCAGACTCTGTGCCGAGATAGAAGTTCTCGAGCGGCTTCGGGACTTCGTTAAAAGTCATGTAATGGTAAAGCCAGGCAGCGCCAATGGCGTTGGTTTCGTCACCGCAGGAGGGAAAGACGAACATTTCCTCCACCTCGGGAAGTTCCAGAATTTTCTGGTTGGCCTTCACGTTCATGAATACGCCACCGCTCAGCGCGACTTTATGGATACCGGTCTCGCGCACGCAAGCTTTTACCCACTGCACAAGGAAGTTCTCCAGAAAAAGCTGTACACCTCCAGCAATGTGGTCGAAGCGCTTGCGACGAAGCAGATGCTCGAGGTATTTCGCCGCCAACTGCATCGGCGGACATCCGTTCTTCCGCCTCCAGCGCATCGGGCTCTTCGGGTCAAATTCGATGAGCTGGTTGAACAAGCAGGCAATGTTTCTGGCCTCGGCGGAATTTTCGGCGTAGGGAGCAAGCCCCATGAGTTTGTATTCATGCTCCATGGGAACCATTCCGCAAAGGAAAGTGACCTTGCCGAACAGTGCACCGACGGAGTGTTCCTCACTCACCTGGGCCACTCTCTGCAGTTTTCCTCCCTTCGCGGTATTGACCGTCGCGCACAGGCAGTCCCCGGCGCCATCGCAGGTAAGAACGAGGATTTCATCCTCCATGTTCCCCCATCCGAAGTACGCTGAAGCCGAATGGCAGGAATGGTGATCCAGTCCCGAGGCTCGAACGGGACAGGGGTCGAAGGACGTGCCAATCTCTTCCTCAAGGCTTGAGGCTTTGATCTGGTTGATGTAATTCGAAACCAGAGAGTTCTTGCGAGCTAGTCGCTTGACTCCGCCCACAAGCCCTGCTGACGACTTGCCATAGTTCCCTAGAATTTCATCCCGTCTCCAGTGGCAGGCGGCAAGATTCTTTCCTGCGAGTGCAACGGGGATTTCCTGCAAGGGTTCGCAGCCGGCGAGGAAGTCTGAATTGATTTGTCTCAGGGCGCGGCGAGGGGTCCCCCCCTGGTTCTTGGTTCGCGTCAAACGCTCCTCCTGCAATGCGAACTTGAGCTGGCCCTCTTCCACCAAGGCGGCGGAGGCATTGTGCCCGATGTGAACACCAATGACTGTTTTGGACATGATTGTGGCCCCAGTTGCGAGAATTACTGGCGATCCGCGGCGAGATCGAGCGGCCGGTTACCGTGAGACATCAAGACAAGGCCGCCTTCCAGGAGGTTTGAAAGCCTGTCAGCGACAAATTGAATTTCCTTGGCTGTAATTCCCGGAAAAAATGGAAGCGCAAAACAACGGTCGGATGCCGCTTCCGCCCGGAACAGCGGCCCGAGCGGAATCCGCGCTTTTCCGGCGAGATAGCTCTGTTTGTGAATCGCCGGGAAATACGCCTGGCATTCGATGCCACTTTCGCGCAGGCCAGAGAGCAGCCTCTCCCTCGGTGTTCGCGGCGCCGCCAGATTGAGCTGAACCACATAGACGAACCAGCTCCGATTGAATCCTTCGAACGCCGCGGGAATGTGAATCGATGAATTGCCGCCGAGCGCGCGAGCGTAAATCGATGCGGCGTACTCGCGCGCTTCCAGGAGTTCCGCGACTCGCTCGAGCTGGGCCAGGCCCAGAGCCGCGTGCAAATCGCTCATTCTGTAATTGAAGCCGAGGCGGTCGTGCCGCAGCCAGCTCGAACCCTCGTCTCTGCCTTGGTTGCGTAGACTTCGGCAGAGCTGGGCGATCTCTTCGCTGTCAGTCACTATCATTCCACCTTCGCCGGTGGTGATTTGTTTGTTGGGGTAAAAGGCAAAAACGGCAGCGTCACCGAATGTTCCGATGCGTCTGCCGCGGTAATCCGCCCCCAGAGCTTCGCAGGCATCCTCAATCACGCTTAGACCGTATTGCTGGGCGAGTTCCATGATTGGGTCCATATCGCAGGGAAGTCCAAACACGTGCACGGGCAAAATGGCTTTGACGATTCGCCCGCTGGCCTTGTCGATGAGGGCCCCGCGGCGGCTGTCGAGCCCGCAGCAGTGGCGCAGGAATCGTCGCAACTGCTTGGGATCAATGTTGAGAGTCAGCGGGTCAATGTCGAGAAAGACCGGAGTGGCGCCCTCGTAGAGAATGCAATTCGTCGATGCGACGAAGCTAAACGGTGTGGTAATCACTTCATCTTGTGGACCGATGCCAAGCGCGCGGATGCACGCGTGCAGCGCCGACGTCCCGCTGCTTGTCGCCACGGCATAACGAGTCCCGACAAAGTTCGCGAACTTTTCTTCGAACTCCCTGAGTCTCGGTCCGAGACTCAGCCTGCCCGATCTCAGGACCTGGGTTACGTATTCGACTTCGCGGTCGCCGATATCAGGTTTGGAGAGTGGCACTCTCATTGATATCCCCCTGGACGATTGCAAGATCTAAGGCTGAAAATTCCATTTGTGCTCCCAAATGTCGCACCCTCCGTTCCCCAAAACCCGGGAACAATTGATCTAGGTATGAAAGCAAGCTTTTGCGGTCGTTCAAAGTAAGAAGCCGCTCCATCTCATCAATCTTCTTCAGAATGTCGGGGTGATTGTTCGGCGCCGTGGTCAGAGCGAGTACGCCCTTTTGCGCCGTCGCGGCGGGCCGTTCCCATTCTTCCCAGAGCTGCTCGTCGACTTTCTCGCCTTCCCGAAGCCCCACGAAGTGGATCGGCACTTCCTCTCCGGGTGAGTATCCCGCGAGAAGGCTCATGCATTTAGCCAGCTCATAAATGTTGATGGGCTCGCCCATCTCCAGGACAAAGGTTTCACCGCCCTCACCTTGCCCAGCCGCTCGAAGAATCAAGTAGACCGCTTCCTTGATCGACATGAAGTAGCGGGTGGCCCTTGGGTCGGTGACCTCGATCGGCTCGCGCTTCTGGATCTGCTCCCAGAAAAGCCGCAAGACGCTACCTGTGCTGCCAGCGACGTTCCCAAAGCGCACATTCATGAACCGTGTTCCGTTCCGCTGAGCCAACTCTTGCGCGCAGAGCTCCGTGAGCTTTTTGGAGAGTCCCATATAGTTTTCAGGGCTTACTGCTTTATCTGTCGAAATGTTGACGAAGCGTTTCGCACCGCACTTCCACGCCGCCAAGGCGACATTTCGCGTCCCCAGCACATTATTGCGAATCGCTTCCGCTGGATTCTGCTGCAAGAGTCCGACGTGCTTGTGCGCCGCCGCGTGGAACACGATCTCGGGGCGTTCCCGTTCAAACGTCTCGTTGATTACATTTCGCAAGGTCGTGTCCAACAGAATCGGAGTGATTCGAAGCTCGGGATGTCTTTCCTTTAATTCGCGATGGATGTAAAAAAGGCTGTTTTCGGATTTTTCCACCAGGACAAGAGCCTCGGGGCTCGAAGCTGCGACCTGGCGGCACAGCTCGGACCCGATGCTCCCGCCGGCTCCGGTGACCAGTACCGTCCGGCCGCCGACGATCTCTCGGACTTCGGAAATTTGGGGCCTCAATTCTTGGCGGCCAAGAAGATCTTCAAGCTTCACAGTCCGAAGGTCACGCTGCGAGACGCTTCCGTCAATCAACTCCGCGAGCGTCGGCAAGGTCCGAACAGGAATCTTCGACTCCAGACAAATCGCGAGAATTCTCTGCATTTCGGCCCGCGTGGCACTCGGTATGCAAATGAAAACCTCGTTTACCTGCTTAACTCGCACCGCCTCGGCCAGATTGCAGACACCGCCGAACACCGGCACACCACAATGCGTGGAACCGTGCGTTTCCGGGTCGTCGTCCAAAAACGCCACGGGCTTGCAATCTGCATCGGGGTCATTCACCAACCCTCTGACAATCGACGTTCCGGCATCGCCGGCGCCCACGACAAGCACGCGCTTCGACGACTTCCGACGAAACGCGCGGAGCGACCTGAGAAGAGGTTTTCCGAAATGCAAGGCTCCCAGGAAAAATTGGACAAGCGCCCAATCCAGAATGAAGAGTGCGAGTGGAAGACCTTGCCGGTGTCCCGCAACCGTCTGGACAGTCATGAACGCGAGCGCGCTGCTAATCGTCGCAGCCTTCATGATCTGAACCAGCTCGTAATATCCACCGTGGCTGAGCGAGCTCTTGTTCAGACCCACAAGGTAAAGGCAAAGGAGGCGAAAAGCGATCACCGTCGGCAAGGCCGGAGCCCACGCCGAAAAATTCCACTTCAACCCGTCATGCAGGATCCAGGCTGACAGTAGATACGAACAAATGCACAGCCCGACCTCGCACGCCAGCAATAAAAGGCTTCGCTTCAACCGAATTTGTTTTCCCTCCGAAGACAATCGGAGCAGGATCCTCTGGCTCATCTCAGACACGCGTGCTGGTCCGCTCTTCATCCCGGGCAAATTCGGTTTTTTGTTGTCAATCATGTGATTTGGCAATGCCGGGGAATTTGCCGCCAGTTCAATTGGTCATGACCACGCCGAGAAGAGGCACTCGAGCGCGGTCGAGCTGGCGCTTAACGTTCGAAGCTTCGCTGGCGGAAGTGCTCTGGCAATCGGCGACGAGAATTGCGCCGTCCGAACACCTGGCGAATCGGATCGCCTGCGAGCCCGCGGAAAGGGAAGGGGAATCGACCAGAACGAAATCAAATTGGTCGCGAAGCGCGTCAAGACAGTTCCGGAGCCCGAGGCTTGAAGCTCCGCTTTGGCCGTTAAGCCGCTTCTGTCCGTACGAAAGCAACCAACAGCTCTCGGGCGAGACTTGCCTGGCAAGCTCCCCGGGCGGCTGGCCGAAAAGAAGCGCTTCCGCCAGGCCCGGTTGGTTGGAACTATCGAAATGGACGTGCAAGGATGGGGCTCCAAAATTGCCATCGACCGCGCACACTCGCTGTTGGGCCTCCTCCGCGAGGAGCCGGGCCATGAATGCGCACAGTTTGCTGCAGCCGACCTTGCGTCGCAAACCCGAGAACACGACCACGCGTGGCGCGGGTGGCGGCGAATCAAGAAACACTCGCCGAGCGAACCTGGCCATTTCGGACGAACTCAGCCGCGGCCAAGTTGGCTTCGTGGGCTTTGCAGATGCTTCCTTGGGCTCCGGACGGGGCGCTTCCGAAAACATGCCTTCGTCCCAGCCTGCCTGCTGAAGAAGTTCAAAGTTCCTGCTCATGGGTTCTCCGGTCGGAGGCAATCGAACGCCTGAATTCAGGAGTGCGAGAGTTGAGAATTGTAGTGATCTTCGAGAGGCAAATAGCGCACCACCGGCACGTCCAAATACCTCTCGAATTGTTCCGGTGTGCGCAGAGGCGTATCCAGCTTTTCCTGAACGAAAACCACGCAGGTACTGGCGAGGAAGGCAAATATCCATCCCACTGTGAGCAAAAGTGAAGCGGGGTTCGACGGCGCAAATGGGACTGTCGCTTTTTGAGCAATGGAGACGTTCAGGATCCGGCTCTGATCGAACGCGTTCGAGATTCGAGCTTCCTCCCGTTTGGTCACGTAGAGAAGATAGGTATCTTCAGCCGCCTTGGCGTCTCGCTCCAGCGACGCCTGCTCGAGTTGCTTCTGATCGGTTTCCATCATGTCCTGACGATAGGAGCGGTCCACGCGCTTGGTGGATTGCGCCAACGCTTCCTCTGATGCCAGTTGAGCCCTGGTCTTGGCCAGTTCCTGCCGGAGGAACTCATACGTCGGGTTTTCGTCCGTAGTTTCTTGCCGAAGAGGAGCCTTTTCCTGTGCGTCAATCGCGGCCTTCACCTGTGCAATTTGGACGTCAACCTCTTTTACCATCCGGTCGCCCGGAGCATATTTGTTTCTCAAGTCCACCCGTTGTTGCTCCAGGTTCACCAAGGAAGACTTAAGTTGCTGCATCAGGGCGCCGTTGTCGCTGGCCTGTTCTTCCGTCGTGATGCGCGGCGGCGTCTTCTCCAGAAGCTGTTCTAGGGTGGCCTGCTCATCTTGCAACTCGGGGATGGCGGCCTGAGCCTGATGCATGGAGAGTTCAAATTCCCCCAGCTGCGTTACGGTCGCATCGCTTTCTGGCTGCTCACTCACCAGACCCTCTTTGCGATTGAAGTCGGCGAGTTGCTCCTCCGCCGCTTCCATGGTCTGTTTCGCATGTTGTGTTTCCTTGTCAAAGAAAACGACGGCGTCTCCCGGCCTATACACTGCGGCGTGTTTGGCCAAATACAGGTTTCCGAGCGTCTGCAGGACATACGCTGCAAACTGCGGATCCCGATCGGTGTAGCTTACGGAAATCATGAAGGATTTCTTAATCGGCTCGATGCGGATGCGACTTACCAGGCCCGCCGCGGCTTCGCGCACTGCGGTGGCATCGTCCACCTGCCTTGCGGGCATGATCTTCGACAAGAGCCGCCCCAGAGGCGAGGCATACGACCGCTTTTCCAGGCCGCAGGTTCGTACCACGCTTTCAAGAAGGTCTTCGCTCGTTAGAATGGCGACCTCGGAATTGATATCCTCCTCGGTGAGACCCGGCAAATTCTGCTCGACAGCCGCAGTTTGTTGGCCGGTAATCAGAGTGTCAGCACGTTCGCGGTGGAGGAGAATCTTCATTTCCGATTCGTAATGCTTCGGGATCAGGATGGTCGCGACGATTGCTCCCAGGAAGATGACGGCGAAGCACCAACCAAACGTCTTGCGGCGCCGGTAGCCAATCTCCAGCGCTTCCGACAGGCTCATTCCGTTGCTCTTCTGAATCGCGCTGCGGTTCACGACGATTTCGTGTCTGTCCATTTTTTACGATCTCCCTCCTTTCCCGCCTACCACTGCCCTGGCGCAAAATAGGTTCCCAGAGTTGACCGTGGGAGGAACCGATCCAGCTTTCCCATGAGGGATTTCGGAACGTAAAGCATGTCGCCTGGCTGAAGCTGAACATCTTCGTTGGGTTCCTTGCCCTTTAAGATTTTCTTTAGGTTCAGGACTCTTGTTTCGACTTCATCGTCACTGTACCGGCGGAACAGAATTACTTTTGTATTCTTGGGATAGTCGGTGAATCCTCCCGCGATGGAAACGGCCTGGGATGCCGTTGTCGGCCCTCGGAGGTCGTACTTCCCCGGCTTGGTCACTTGCCCTCCTACGATGAAATACGGGCGCTCGAAGTCACTGAGGACAACGCTGATCACCGGATCATTGAGAACATTCGCGTAGGAGTGTTGCAGTGTCGCCACCAGTTGCGGCACCGTCTGACCCTTGACCAGCACTCCTTCTTCCAGACCTTTGAGCTGGATGAAGCCGTCGGGCTCTACGGTCACTTCCTGGTCAAATTCCGGGGTGTAGCGGAACGATAGATCCAAGACGTCGTCGGGCTGGATTCTGTAACGCGGATTTCGGCGGTGAAGTTCCGGAGCGACGCTCGTCCCCGCCTCTGGCGGTGTGATTTGCCCGGATGAAGCGGCTGTCTGTGGCGCCTGGGGCCGCATTGGCTGGCTTTGCGCCGAGAGAGGCGCAGGCAGAATCAGAAACAAAACGAAGCTGATGATCGAAAGAATTTTATTTCTCATTGCACTTTCCCTCATTGCCGGGCTCCATAGCCGGTGACGGAAGGGCCGACCGCGGTCAGGAGCGGGTATTTCGGTGAGAGATCCGGGAGAAAGATCTGCTGCCCCGGTTGAATGATTTCGTATGGACATCGAAGATTTGGGTTGGCGACACAAATCTGGTCGACAATTCCCCAGTTCGCTTTCCCGTAGTGAACGAGAGCCAATTCGAAGAGGGTTTGTCGTCGGTCCGCCCGGAACCTCTGCGGACCGTGGCTGAAGGTCGCACGCGTTTCATGCACGGCCGCCCGGGGATAGGAGGCCACGCGAATCCTTCGCTCCTTCCGGGGCCTTGCATTTTTATCTGCGGCTGCGGATGGAGCGTCCGCGGGAGCGGCATCCGGTTTGGAAGCGAGCGGAACTTCGTCAATGGCCGGGGCAGCGGGAGGTTGCAGCACCGGAATTCTGGCAAGCGTTGAAGCATCGAGCTGAAGCGGCGTGCCCGCAATCCAGTCGGCCACGCTGGAATTAAACTGCGGATTGCTGAGGAGAAAAATTGCCGCCAGCGGGAGGACCAAGAGTCCGAGCGCCAAGAGGCCGATGCCGCCCGACTTTCGCTCGTATCGGATCGAGGAAAACTGAATCGACGGCTCGTCGATTGGCTTCTCTGCCGGGCGCGGAGCAAAAACCGGTCTCTGACGCTGTGCAGGCGTGGAAGTCGGCAGCGCATCCTCCGCAGCTTCTAGAACGGTTTCCACATCGATGAATTTCTCTTGTTTTGCAAATCCCAGCGCCAGAGAGAGGAAGCAGACGTTATTGACGTTCCGTGGTATCCCGTCGCTGATCCGGGCGATCACCTGGAGTGCGCGCGGCGTGAAGATCCCGGCGTCGGGGCACCCCGCGATTCGCAGACGGTGCTGGATGTATTCAGCGGCCTCGGAGGCGGAAAAGGGCTTCAACCAATGTATTGCGGATACCCTTTGTCTCAGTTGGGTCAATTCCGGCCGTTCCAGGCGCTCTGCCAGCTGCGGTTGACCAACGAGAATGATGTGGATGAGCTTGGCGGTGGGGGTCTCGAAATTCGACAACAGGCGGATCCGCTCCAGCATGTTGTTGTCCAGGTCCTGAGCTTCATCGACAACGAGAACAAACCGCTTTCCTGCCCGCATTTCGCTCATAAGCGCGTCATTGAGCGAACGCTGAAGCGAACTCATACTCTCGTTTTCGTATGGGATCCCCAGGTCATCCAGCAAAGAGCGCATGAATTCCGGAGGGCTGCAATCGGGCTGGAAGACAAATGCGCTGCGAGCGTGATCTTTAATCTCGTGCAGCAACTGGAAAAGGAGCGTCGTCTTGCCCATTCCGGGCATGGCCACCAAGGCGCTGAAACCGCGACGAGCCTCAACCGCAAACATCAGGGAGGCAAGAGCCTCGCGATGCGACGCGCTCAAGTAAAGAAAACGCGTATCGGGCGTAACTCCAAATGGCTGTTCGTTCAATCCGTAGAACGCTATCGATTTTTCGAGGCTTCTCATGACAATCAAATCCTCCAGCCTCACGCAAGCGGCTGGCTATTACGCAGGACGGACCAGACAACCATCCGGTTGATTTGATTCGGGGAAGAGAATTCGGGCAATTTCGTGTTCGCGGCCGGCTGAACCGCTCGCATGGACGGGCGCCACGCTGGCGCGCTCGACTGCGACTGCAGCGGATCGGCCCAGAAGTTGGACGGAGATTACCAGCCAGAATTTACCTTTATCGCTGACCAGCGCTCCCTCGACTCCGGCGAGCGGACCTGCAATTACCCTGACGACGTCGCCACGCCTTAGAAAGGGGTGGGGTTGGAGGTTTTCTGCGAAGGCCGCTACTCTCATTACTGTTTCCATTTCTTCTTGAGGAATGGCTGCTGGGATTCCCCTGACCGAAACGATGGCGCAAGCGCCGGGCGCTGAAAGAATGTCGAATTTGCGTTCGTGAGCGTCGCTGGCGAAGATGTAGCCCGGAAACAACGGAGTGGAAATCACTTTTTTTCTGTCGCCCCACTGGCGAATCTCCTTGTAGGTGGGCAAGAATGTCTTCAACCCTTTTCCCTTCAGGGCGGATTCGACGCATTTCTCATGCTGATAACGCGTGTGAACGGCAAACCATTCTGTCTCGATCATTGTCGTTCCCGGACTCCCTTGGTTTGTGGCGTGGGCAAAGCTTCGCCTTTTGACTCACAGGGCTCCATTTCATGTGACTCTGCCTTTTCTACCGAAATTTCTGGTGGCGGAATATCACCTGTCGACAGACCCCGCGCAAAAGCGATGACTCCTTTGGCAGTTACAGGTTTCTTTTTGACTGGGAAATTCGAGCCCCAAAGATCTATCGGGGTCCGGTTAGCCTAAAATCCCTTTTGAACAAATTTGAGGGCTGCATTGACCTTCCTCCTGGTCCGAGAACCGTCTTTGCAGAAATGTGGATGCAATTCTTCAAAGCAATATTTGCCAGGCGGAACACCCGGATACGCCTTTTGCGATCCGCCCGCCTCTTAATGCGCTCTGCCCCGCCGCATGACAGCGGACTTTCTTCAATTGCTGGCTGCTTTCAAAAAGTTGCATCGACCCGAGGGTAAAGCTCGTGGCTGCCGGTGACAAGGAACGAATTGTCACAAAAGATTGGAGCAACCTCTTTCCCTCTTCGTGCAACTGATTTCAGTAGTCCTGTTATGACGCTACTTTGAAGTTAGTGGAGGGTATTTTCGCTCCAAGAAACTCGCGAATCGCATCAGCCTCACGGCGGGAGAAATAAGGTTCCAGCAAGGTAGAGACAAATGTCCTCATTTTTTCTTCGGCAACTCTCCAACCTGGAAAATGAATTGCAGGGATGCATTTGGCAATGCGATAAATTGTTCGAAATCATCGCTTTAAGAGTTTCGGAAAGAGCTGCCGGTGTGGAAATATTACACGCTCCTATGCAATCCATCGTCAAGAGCGAGCCCTGCCAGAGTTGTAGATCAGCTGGCTGATCCATTTGGAGATGCAGCGCAGAACGCAAAATGTCGATGAACGAACGGCGCCAGTCGTCGATTTGTCTTTCATAGCCAGGAGTCTATTCGAGGCACTGTTCATACTACCGGCCAAACCGAACTAATCGTTAGTCCCATATCCTGGGCTCCCCAGTCCTGCCTCTAACCTTCACGCAATCCAGCTAAGGCGTTTTTCTCACAATTCAAACTTAGACATCGAAGGGTGGAAATCATGGATAAAATCCGCGGACATGAATATCAGATTTCACTTTTGATCGGCGAAGAGAGCCGCATCAACTGCCAGTTGTTGGAATCGGCGCTGAGCCGGAGCCGGTACCTGACTGTTGCGGCGACTGCCATTGATTCCGCAGAGTTGCTGGAGGCCTATAAGCGAACGCAGCCGGACGTCGTGGTGATGAGCGGCGCTCTAAAGGATGGAACCGCGGCGGGATTCAAGGCCGCCCGCGAGTTGCGAAACCTTTCGCGAAGCACGCGGATCGTCATGCTGGTGGAAGCCTCGCAGGCCACGCTTGTCCTGGAAGCCTTTCGATGCGGCGCGCACGGAATAATCTGCCGCGACGAATCCTTGGATGTTCTCTGCCAGTGCGTGAGAAAAGTCTACGATGGCGAGGTGTGGGCCAACAATGAGCAGATGAATTACCTCATTGAAGCTATCAGCGAGACGGCTCCTCCATTCATCGTAGACGCCAAAGGCACAAACCTCCTTACAAAGCGCGAGCAGAGCCTGGTTCAACTTGTGGCTGAAGGGAGGACGAACCGGGATATCTCGCGTGAGCTGAACCTCAGCGAACATACTGTACGGAACTATCTGTTCCGGATATTCAACAAACTCGGCACTTCGAACCGCCTGGAACTGGCTCTCTACGCGATTCATCAAAGAGAAAACGCGCACGCCGTCGAATCCAACCAACCCTGAGAGAAGTTTTGCTCCCGCGCCATGATTCGGATGAAAGGCGGCGCAAAATCTTGGCCCTCAGCGCGCAGAACGCGGCAGCAGGCGAGGGAAGGTGAACTCGCTGGCTGGACGCGCGCCGAAGAGCAGTCGTTTTCATCCAAGTAAACGGAAGTTTCTGTCTTGTGGCTGTTGAATCTGATGCAACCATCGACTATTTTGAAAAGCCGATAGCGAGTGCAAGCCCCCGCCATATACCTTCGACGGTATCCACGCCCGGTTGCTGTCATCTCTCCCTCGTGATAAGTTTCGCGCCGTGCGCGACCTTACATTCGAAATAATTTCGCCGATCGCCAGAGATAAAATCGAGCCAAGGTCGCTGAAAAGGGAGAAACCCATGAAGATAGGGATTCGCATGGCTTTAGCAATTTTTGTCCTGGGCGCAATTGCGGTTCCTGCCCGAGCACAATTGGGACTGTTCAGCACCGAGCAACGCATCGCCTTCACACCCGATTGGCACGGCGAAAGATTTCCCGATGGGCGGCCAAAGGTATCGGACGCTGTGCTGTTGCGGTTAAAGGATACGGACGCCGAACAAGCCTGGGACGTGCTCCAGGACGCAGGCTATCCCAACCAGTTTGAAGGGAACTGGAAAGTAATCAATCCGGGGCAGCGAATGGTGGGACGCGTGGTGACAGCCGTTTTCATGCCCCGGCGTCCGGACGTGGACTCCGTGATTCGGGAAAACGGGAAGAAAGAAGGGCGAATCGGCGATGAAAACTCCTGGATCATCGACATTCTGCAGCCCGGCGACGTGCTTGTCGTGGACCTGTTCGGAAAAATCAAAGACGGCACGATCATCGGCGACAATCTGGGAACGGCGATTTTCGCTCACAGCCACAATGGGCTCGTGGTGGACGGCGCGGTGCGCGACACGACGGGAATTCAGGAAATCAAGGGATTTCAGGTGTATACACGGGGCGTGGATCCTTCGGCGCTTGAGAATGTCATGCTGGTGGGGATCAACGTGCCCATCCGGATCGGGAATGCGACGGTGATGCCCGGCGACGTTGCGTTGGGCGATCCAGAGGGAATCACGTTCATCCCGCCGCAATTGGCCGAAAAGGTGGCCGACAGTTCAGAAATGGATCATCAAGTGGACGATTGGGGGCACGAAATGCTGCGCGAAAAGAAATATACCCCTGGCGAAATCGATTCCAGATGGACCCCGGCGATGATCCGGGAATTTAATGCGTGGCTCGAGCAAAAGGGCTCGAAGCTCCGGATGCCGGAAAAGTAGTTGGCCGTTCATTTTTGCCTGCCGGGTTCGGACACAGTTCAGGCAGAGTGTGACCGAAATAGTTCGCTCAGATGTTCCGCGATAATTTTGTCCTCGCCCGGCTGCAACATGAACGAGTTCATGGCCAAGCCGATTTCTGTTCTCTCGAGGACGATGGACGGCTTTCCGCCGCGGAGTGCCGCCGAAGCGTCCGCCGGGGAGAGAGAAATTTTTCGCGGGTCCCAATTGATCTGCATGCTGGGGACATGATTGGCAATGTCCGGCACGTAATAAGCCGTGCTGACACCGTTCACTTTGGTGATTTCACGGGTGACGGTGTCGAGCCGCGCCCACCATTCCTTGGTCAGCGCGTCGTGATCTTCGTTGAGATAGATTTCGAGCGCCTTGACCATGCCCACGATCTCCTCCTTGCCAACCTTCTGTCCGCGCCCAAGCGTGTCTTCGTAGGGGCTGTTGTTGAGCAGGGCGAAGTGAACGAGCTCCTTTCGTCCGATCAAGAGGCCCGCGCATTGCGGCCCGCGCATTGCCTTGCCGCCGCTGAAAGTGATCAGGTCATAGCCCATGTTGGCGTAGTCCCACAAGTGAGAGACGGGGGGTGTGTCGGCCGCGGCGTCGATCAATGTGGGGATGTTGTAACCCTTGGCGAGCTTCAGCCATTCGTCGACCTTTATTTGACCGGCAGCGTTTGCGAAATTCGTGAAGTGCATCATGGCTGTTTTCGGTCCGACAGCTTTCTGCAGATCCTCGCGCGTCTCGATTTCGATCAGCTTGATTCCGGTGCCGCGGAGTTGGTGATCGAATGGATTGCGGTGCGACTTCTGGATGATCACTTCGGATTTCAGTCCGGTGAGATCGGGGAGCTGGCGGATGTATTCTTCGTTGTCGCCCGTCAAAATCCCGGCAAGACCCGATTGAATCGCGCCGGCCGCTCCGGAGGTGACCATCGCCGAATACCCTGGGGGAAGCTTCAGCATTTCGGCGATTTTGTTCCCAGCGGCTTCCTCTAGATCCGGAATGCTGACGAAATGGTGAGCTGCCTGGGCCATGACAACTTCGACTTCGGGGCGGATCAGCGAGCCGCCAAGCATAGTCATCGTGCCCTGGCCATTGATGATGGTGGTGACGCCAAGTTCCTCGTAAGGATCTCCCGTTGACCCGAAGCCGGTGACCCGTTCGGCCTGCGGCCGGCTGGAAGCGAATGTGCGGATACCGGTGGCCGCAGTGGCGGCGGCTGCCGCGAGACTGCCTAAAAAGGTTCTCCGATTCCAATTCCATTTCATGGCAAATTCTCCTTGTCCCTTACTTGCGAACGACGGCGGCAGCGCAGTTGATCTCGACCAGTGAATTTCCGGGCAAGGCGGCAACGGCAACAGTAGTGCGCGCCGGGCCTCCATTTGGGAAATAGGTTTTGAACACCTTATTCATGCCATCGTAGTCCTCGATTTTCGCGAGATAGACAGTCAGCGTGAGAACGCTGTCCATCGTGCCTCCCCCGGCCTCGACGAGTGTCTTCACGTTGTCCATGACTTTCGTGGTGTGCGTCTCGATTTCCATTGTGAACTGGCTCTGCGAATCGTGGGAGTGAGCGCCTTGTCCCGCAATGTAGATTATGCCGTTGTGGATGACGAGTGGAGTGATAAATCCCGTGCCGGCAGGCTTGCCTTCGTAGTTAAGCTTTTGGACGGAGCTTTTGTGAGATGCCGCCTCCGCCGGCTTGCTGAGCGCCGCGCCGGCGATGCCGAGGCCGGAAAGAAGAGCCGCAAAGCGCGCCGCAAAGTTCCGCCGAGATTCCTGAATGGATTCCATTTTTCCCTCCCAATCGAGATAGATTTTCATTCCTTTGCAATTCAAGGCAAAGCGAAAGTAAATATGTCGTTACCCGAAGCGATGGCGACATACTGTTTGCTGTCCAGCAAAAAGCTCATCGGCGAGGCATGCATCATCTGTCCCGTCTGAAAGTGCCACAGCGGCACGCCAGTCCAGGCATCCACGGCCTCGAAGGATTCGGCGTCGTCGCCGAAGAAAACGAGCCCACCAGCCGTGGTCATGGTGCCTCCGCCGGAATGGCCGTTGCCAGCTTGCGGATACTTCCAGGCGAATTTCCCGCTGTCCAATCCATAGGCCAGAAGGATCTTGTGCGATTGGCCACCGGGATCGTGGCGAACCCCGGTCGAATAGTATGTGCGGCCTTCGGAGAAAACCTGCGGCTTGAGGAAGTAGATCGAGCACTCCTCCAGCGACAAGAAATAGAGCATTTTCGTCTCAGGATTGTAGGAGGGCGCATACCAGTTGGTCGCGCCGGAATAGCCCGGGCAAACGCGGGTGCCCTCAGCGGAAGGCTGCACGCCGGTGCGAATCGGGCGGCCCTGAGGGTCGATTCCAGTCGCCCAATTCATGTTCTCAGCGAATGGAATCGCCGAAAGGAATTGGCCATTCGTGCGATCGAGGACATAGACGAAACCATTGCGGTTGGCTTCCAATAACAATTTGCGGTCCTCGCCGTGGTATTTCGCGTCAACCAGCACGGGCGTCTCGACCGCGTCGTAATCATAAAGATCGTGGGGAGTAAACTGGAAATGCCACTTGAGCTTGCCGTTATCGGGGTCGAGTGCCAGAACGCAGTCCGTGTAAAGGTCGTCTCCGGGGCGCACGGCGCCGTCGAAATCGGGAGAAGGATTGCTGGCACCCCAATATAAAGTGTTGAGTTGAGGGTCGTAGGTGCCGGGAAGCCACGTAGTGCCACCGCCGTGAAGATATGAGTTCCCCGGCCAGCTTTCTGAGCCCAACTCGCCGGGCGAGGGAATGGTCCAGAATTGCCAGGCGAGTTTTCCCGTACGCGCATCATAGGCCGCCAAAAATCCGCGCACGCCGTCGTCGCCGCCCGATGTTCCGACCAGAATTTTGTCTTTTACCACCAAAGGAGCGCTCGTAGCGCCGTAATTCTTATTTCCGTCCGTGTAGGGCACATCCCAAAGGAGGTTTCCCGATCGGGCGTCGAGACAGAGAAGATGCGCATTATCCGTCTCGATGTAGACTCGATCGTGCCAGACAGCTACGCCGCGATTATGGTGCTGTGACGCGTCGTCAATAAGCCCTTCGGATATAGGGCGCTCATAGTGCCAGATGGCGCGTCCCGTCCTGGCGTCGAGCGCGAAGACGTCGTTGGCAGCGCCGAGAAGCATGATTCCGTCCACGACGACAGGCGTAACCTCCAAATCGCCCGTTGTGGGAGAGTGAAACACCCATTGCGCCTTTAATTGCGCCACATTTTCGCGAGTAATCTGTTTCAGGCTCGAGAACCGGCGTCCCGAATAATCACCATTGTAGGAAGGCCAATTGCCGCCCACCGGCTGGACCAATAATTGTTCGGACCGCACATCAACCGTCGTGCCGCTCGGTTGATTTCCATCCGTCCCCTTACTTTGAGCGAATGCGGCGGATGCGAAGCATAAGAGGACAGCGAGTGCCAGCGCGCGGAAGGTCATCGCTTTAGTGGCCTCCCGCATTTCGCACCACCGCGGCTTCTCCGAGTATTCCACGATCTCTCTCGCTCTCGTCGATCAAGGCGATTTGGACGCGCGCGGCATCGGCGGGGGCGGCGAATTCCCGATTGAGTGTCAGGAGGTCTTCGGGCCGAGCAACTCCTAGAGAAACATTTGCAAGGCGGCGGCCGGTAGAATCCAAAATACGCGCTTCCAGCCGGCCCGGAAAGAAAACGCCAAAGGATCCAGTCACGCGAAGTTTTGATCCGTCGGAAGTGACCGAAAGCGGCACGCCGATGATCCCGGCTGGAGTTACGCCCTGAAACGAGTCGGCGGCGCGTGTGGGAAGCCATTCCGTATCCATGGAGTATGTCTCGCCGGGATTCAGGTGAACGATGGGGCTGTTGATCTCTGCTTCCATGTAAAAAGGCGTGTCGTCCACATTCGCTCGAATGGCCGGCATTCCTTGCGCGTCCATTTCGACGGCGGGGCCGTTCTTGTAGAAAATGACGGTCGCCTTTCCCGGGTAGTTTGCGCCGGGATGGACTCGAAAACGTTCAACCATGGCAAAGTGGGACGAGCGATCCACAGCGACGAGCCAGTCTCCCGGTGAATCCACCCAAACTTCATTTTGCAGGTAAAGCCAGTGAAGTGTGAAGAGGTCGTTTTGAATCGAAAAGGATGGATCATCCGCCAGACCGGAACGTACGTGATACCCATCAAGATAAACGCTGTTCGGATTGGCTGGCGTGTATGCCCAGAAATTGTGATTGTAACTTGAAGGCGTTTGCGAATCGGACAGATCGTACTGCGTGACCGACTGCACCGACCATTGGATCGGATGTGCCAGGATATTTTTCATAACGGCGTGGAACGATATTTCGGGCGAGCCTCCGTCGATTGTGATCACTCGGGAATATTGCAGGCCAGTCTTTTCGTCGGGAGGGCCGTCGAGCCGAACCCCACAGGCATGCCCCTGCGAGAGTATCGATGCGAAATATTCGCCGTCGTCGAGCGCGTCGGCGATGGGTCCGGGCCAGTGGTGATCGTCCTGGTTGCCTTCGGGCATCGGCCAAATCTTGTCGCCGCCATAGTTGAACCATTTGCCCTGGCCAGCGCCCAGCGTCGGCGGGAAATATTTTCCCTTGAACTGCGGGTTGACAAAAAGAAAGGCATGCCCCGCGAATTCGATTTGCATCAAGCGGCCGCCCAGCTGGGGGACGATTGTCAACGTGATCCATTTGTTGCTCATCTCGACTGCTTGCCATCCATCGAATTTTTTCTCGACCACGCGGCAGGAATGGCCCGAGGCGTTAGCCCGGGGCGCCACGACCGCGAGGCATGCCATAGCTAGAAGTGCGATCCTTGCGAGAAACCGACAAAAGGTAGGGAGCAAGCAGTTCCCTCGGTGAGCTTCGTTGTAGGATTCGTCGTTCATTTTTGTGCGGCCTTTGGCGGGCGAATTCCCGAGCAGCGCGCCTCGGCAGTTCGACGGAATCCCAATTCCTGGGAGATTGCCCGCCCGGCCTCTTGAATTAAAGGCGCCAACTCGCGGATTCGAGCAATCGTCATGCGAACCGCTGGACCCGTGATGCTCAGGCTGCCGTGGACCGCGCCGGTGTGATCCCACACCGGAGCGGCGATGCAACGAATGTGCGGCTCGTGTTCTTCCAGGTCGCAGGCATAGCCCTTTTTCCGGACCCGCCGCAACTCCGCCTGAAGTTCCTGCAAGCTGCCCACCGAATGCACCGTGAAACGCTTCAATTCCAGCCGCTCCAGAATGGACGACTGTTCGGTTGGCGGCAAATAAGCAAGCAACACCTTTCCCACTGCGGTGCAGTGAAGGGGGACGGAAGAGCCGATCCGAGAATGTATGCGCAAAGGCTCGGGAGAGTCGATCTTGTCGACATAGACTGCGGAGGTGCCGTTGGGCACTGTCAGATGGACAGTCTCGCGAGTCCGGCGGTTCAATTCCTGCAGGTAGGGCCTGCTCGCAAGGCGAATATCGAGCGCGCCAATGGCTGCCTGGCCGAGCAAGACGCAGGATACTCCGAGGCGGTAATCGCCGGCCTCGTCGCAGCTCAAATAGCCGGCGGATTGCAGGTTGACCAGGAAACGGTGCAAGGTGCTGGGGGGCAGGTTGGAAAGTTCAGCGATACGAGCGAAGTCAAGAGTCGTCCCCGCGCCCGCGAAAAGATTGAGCAGGCTCAGCCCTCGCTGCAGGGAATTAATCTGGTAGCGGCGCCCGACGGCAGAGCCCACCGTACCCGTTCCCGAAGCTGAAATTGGCGTACGCAGCAAAAATGAAACCCCCAGTCACAGAGTGAGATTCAGCAGATACACAAAGTCAGGCCCGGATTCAAGAACTATTTAATAAAATTATTAAAAAAGGCCGTGGCGCGAGATGTGCGGTTATAGGCGGCCGAATTTCTTCACGGCGTCTTCAATGGATTTCAGCTTTTCGATGTAGGCGTACATCGAGTGCTCCTTGAAATCCATCTCCTGCGCCACAGCCAGGATCTCTCCGGCCCGCGCCCGCGGCACCACGACTACACCATCCGAATCCGCCACCACGATGTCGCCCGGATCGACCGTCACGCCATCGCAAACCACGGGAATGTTGGAGCCCGCAAATCGATAGTGATGGACCGAAGTAGAAGGAACGATTCCCATGGCGTACACGGGGAACCCGATTTTCCGGAGATACGCGGTGTCGCGCACCCCTCCGTCAATCACCGCCCCCGCGAAATCGCGAGCAGACATGGCTGTGCCCATCAGACCTCCCATTCCAGCGATATCATTGCCGTCTTCTACGGTCATCACATACACGGAATCGCGAGCGCCGTGGTCAATGGCGGCGAGCATTCCGTTCAGGGCGTTGGGGTCCGTGTTTCCCTCATCCTTCTTCAACGAAACAGTGAGGGCATATCCGGCGAAGTGCGAGGTAAAGATCGGCCGCATCAGGTGCGACATATACATCTTCTTGCCCAGAGTCTGCTCGATGGCGTCCGAGACCGACGCTACCTCGACATGGCGGTATCCATCGAGTAGATCGGTATCCCCCGCGGCTGAAGCGCCATTTCGGCTGAAGGCAGACGAGCGAAGCGAGAATGCGAACAACAGCGTGGCACAGCCGGCCACGAATGAGGCGGCCATCAAAAGGCGAGCCATTTTCTTGCGAAAGGGACTGTCCATTGTTTCCTCCCGGATATTTATCGCCAGCGAAATTTACCACCGAATCTAGGCTTATCGAAACGGCGTCGGCGGGGATTCCGCCCGGCGGGGCACAGAGAGAGTGAATCCCTCAATCCAAAACTTCAATAAATTTAATTAAAAACTATCGATTGACTTCCCCGGCGAAATGGTATAACTAGCCGATGGGGTGGTAGGCACGTCTCTCAGCTTGCGTTTCTTATTTTCATCAGGTGGAACGGCTGCGGGTTTGCCGCCCCGAGGTTTGATTTGCTCCCGAGGAGGATTTCAGCATGCATGCGTCCCGGAAGACTCTGCCGCTGTTGTTGATCGTTATCTTGGCGGGTGCGACCGCTCTTTGGGCCGGCATCACCGGAAGCATCTCGGGAATCATCACAGACCCGAGCGGGTCGGTGATGCCCGGTGCAATGGTGACGGCGAGCAATACTCTCACCGGTGTCGAAAGGACAATTCAGACCGATTCCAAAGGCTTCTATAACTTCCCCGACCTTCCTGTCGGGGATTACACGATCCTTGCCGAGCAGAAGGGATTCAAGGAATTCAGCAAGACGGGCATTCACATTGACGCGAATTCCGCGATTCGAGTAGATATCAAGATGGAGATCGGCACGGTGGCGGAGAAGGTGACGGTGAGCAGCAATGCCGTCCACGTTGAAACCGAAAGCACGCAAATGGGTGATGTCATCAACAGTGAGAAAATCACAGCAGTGCCTTTAAACGGCCGCGATTTTACTGACCTGCTCGCTCTCCAGCCCGGCGTCGTTCCAACCGCCTACGCCGCTCAAGCACCTGGGATAAACGACCGAGCTGTTGGCGGCGGTAACATTGGCGGACCCACGGGAGGACCAAATTCCGGCAATCAGTCCATAAATGGCCAGCGCGAAGCCGCCAACGGATTCATGCTAAATGGCGCGAATGTGAACGAAGGGAAAAATAACGGAACGGCGGTGATTCCCAATCTCGATTCGATCGAGGAATTCCGCATTATCACGAATAACTTCGACGCCGAATACGGCAATTATAGCGGCGGCCAGGTAAATGTTGTTACCAAATCTGGAACCAACCAATTCCATGGGGACGTCTTCGAATTCAATCGAAACACCGCCCTCAACAGTCGCAATTATTTCGCCGACTCGATCGGGAAATTCATTCAAAATCAATTTGGCGGAACATTTGGCGGCCCAATCAAGCGAGACAAAATCTTCTTCTTCGCCGATTATCAGGGCACGCGGACGATTCAGGGTCAAACGCAAACAACAACGGTCCCGGACGGAACGATCGACAGCGCGACCGGCAATTACGACCTTGCCGCGGACCAGCAGGCAGCACTGGACAGTGCGTATCAAGGCTATCTCGCGGGAAACTCTGCTTCAGGTGTGGTCCAAGGGGCAAACTGGGCATCGATTCTGTCGGGGAGATTGGGATACGCCGTCAATGAAAATGAGCCTTACTACTTCGCTGGGTGCAATTCCACCAACCCGAATACCGGCTGCGTCTTCGCGAATGGGGTGATCCCCAAGGCAGGCTTCTCCCCCGCGGCCGTAGGTTTGTTTCCTTACATCCCCGTTCCCAATGTGACTAATAATTCGGGCTTCAATTTCACTACCTCCGCCTTTGATAATCGTCTTCGCGACGACAAAGGCGGAATCCGCATGGACTTCAACACGCAGTGGGGCATGATCTCCGGTTACTACCATGCTGACGATGCGAATCTGAATGACGCCTACCCGAACGGGGGGGCAACGGTCCCCGGTTTCAACGCCATCAACGACACGCGCGGACAGGTTGCGATGCTTAGCGACACAAAGTCATTCGGCTCGACGGCCGTGAACGAATTTCGGTTCAGCTACCTTCGGAGCGCGAATCACTTATTTTCCCCGGAGGGGGGTCTGGGTCCGTCGCTGACATCACTTGGGTTCACACCGCCTACCGGTTCAGGTTCAACTTTTAATGGAGGCATAGGTCCAATTTCTTCGAGCCTGGAAGGTGTACCAAATGTCGCATTCAATAATTTTGCGATCGGAGTACCGTCGGATACGACTCGGCAATTCAACAACACGTTTCAATGGCAGGACAATTTCACGAAAATCATTGGTACACACAGCATCAAGTTCGGCGGCCAATTTCATTACGACCAGATCAATGACCGCAATTATTACGGTGAGAACGGGTCATTCACCTTTGCGGGAGGCGAGACGGGTCTGGATTTTGCAGACTTCATGATTGGGGCCCCTGATAGCTTCATTCAAGCGAGCGAGCAAATTCTTGATTCGCGGACGAAGTATGCGGGATTGTATGTGCAGGATAGCTGGCGAGTTCGTCCGGATCTCACTTTGAATTATGGGGTGCGGTGGGACATGATCCAGCCCTGGTATGACGCGGGAAACAAAATTGAGACTCTGATCCCTGGGGAACAGTCGATTGTTTTTCCGGGCGCGCCGACTGGATGGGTGGTGCCGGGCGATCCCGGTGTGCCATCCACGCTGGCGCCCACGCAATATCATAATTTCTCGCCCAGACTCGGCATCGCCTACTCGCCGGGTGCCGATTCTGGTCTCCTCGCGAAAATTACCGGTGGGCCGGGCAAGATGAGCATTCGCGCCGGTTACGGCATCTTCTATACCTCGGTTGAGGACTTGACGCAATTCCAGGAGATTGGGGACGCACCTTATGGCCTCTTTTATGTGAGCCCGACTGCGCCTATCCTGGAGACTCCCTTTATAGACCGAGGCACAGGAAATTCGGAGGGGCAGCGTTTTCCATTCTCATTTCCTCCCAAGGGAGTGAGCGCAAAAAATCCTGACCCCAACTTTTGTTGGTCGACTGCAATTCCAGGTTGCACAACCTCCGTGCTGCCCATCGCCGGCGCTTTAGCGTACGAGCACAACAATGTCACCCCTTATGCCGAGGATTATGAATTCTCCGTGCAACGTCAATTTGGTTCCGATACGGTCATGAGCGTTAGCTACGTCGGCAACCAAGGACATAAATTGATTACGGAACGCGAAGCCAATCCTGCGAATCAGCAGCTCTGCCTCCAGTTGGCAGCGATCGGCGCGACACCTACCTGTGGCCCATATGGCGAAGGGAACGCTTTTACACTGCCCAACGGAGTCGATTACCCGTCCGCGACTACGCCCAACCTGGAGGGGGTTCCCGCAAGTCAATGTGGAACTCAGGGTCCCCAAGCGTGCGTCGTAAATACGACTTACAGCGTGCTGGGCCCCAATTTTGGCAACAATCCTTTTGAAGCGACCATCGCGCAGTCGTCCTACAATTCACTTCAACTCTCTTTGCATCACCAGAGCAAATACGGAAACTTCCTGCTGGGCTACACATACAGCAAATGCATTGATGACGCCTCGGGTCTCCAGGAGGGCGTGAATCCCTTCAACCCGAAACAGAGTCTTGCATTGTGCATCTTTGACGTTACTCACAACTTTGTCGGGAGCTATGAGGTTCAATTGCCATTTGACCGCGCCTTCCACGCCACTTCCGGTTGGGGGCAAAAAATTGCCGGCGGATGGTCCTTGTCCGGAATCACCACATTTGCCACTGGTCTCCCCGTGGTGATCTCAGAAAACGATGACAATTCGCTAACAGGCACGGCGACCACCGAAGCTCCTGTCGATCTGCCGGATTACACTCCGGGGAAAATCTTAATGAACACGAATCCTCGTTCGGGGCAGCCCTATTTCAATACGAGCCTATTTAGCCTCGAACCCCTTGGTTCATTCGGAAATTCGCCGCGTCGCTTTTTCCACGGGCCTGGTCTTAATAACTGGGATATGACATTGGCGAAGGTTACCAAGATTACGGAGTCAAAGAGTCTAGAGCTCCGGCTGGATGCCTTTAATATCTGGAACCATGCACAATTCGTGAATCCAAGCGGCCTGATCAATAATGCCAATGCCTTTGACCCGACGACGGGAGCTGTGACTGACCCCGGAACATTCGGTGTCGTCACTGCAGCCAATCCCCCACGAATCTTGCAAATCGCTGCAAAGTTTCTGTTTTAAGTGGCGGCGGGGGAAGGCGGCGTTGGCCAAGACGTGAGCGATTACGGCGATTCCAGTGCGGCGGGCCCTTCGCGTGAAACAAAAAGATCAGTGCATCTGGGTTTCCATCCCTTGTTTCCAACAAGTGCCTCGCTTGTCTGCGCGGCGTTGGTCCTTGCATTGGTTTCTCCGAACCTCGCCCGCAGCGCGCAGGTTCGGTCTTCGCTCGCATCGGATACGGGCAGGAGAATCTTCGCTTCCACCTGCGCCGCCTGCCACGGGCTTGACGGCCGCGGAGGCGACCACGCTCCAAATATCTCCAGCAGCCCTGAAGTACAGCGCTTGACGGACGAGCAGATTTTTCACATCGTTCACGACGGCTCCGCCTCGCGAGCCATGCCCGGCTTCGGGACGACATTTCCTGCGGCTCAGATTCGCGCCGTTGTGCAATATCTGCGCGTCCTTCAGGGCGCCCGCGGAGCGGCCAAGCTTCCTGGAGATCCGGTTGCGGGGCGGGCAATTTTCTACGGAGCGGGGGGCTGTAGCACCTGCCACATGGTGAAGGGCGAGGGAGGGTTCATCGCCGCGGACTTGACGGATTATGCGTCTACGAAATCCCCGGACGAGATCCGCGCCGCGATCGTCTCACCCGGCGCCGATCCCGGCCTGCAAGACCGGCTGGCTGTGGTTACGACCGAGTCAGGAGAAAAAATCACTGGTTTGGTCCGGAATGAAGACAATTTCTCAATCCAACTGCAATCGCTCGACGGCGCGTTTCATTTGCTCGATAAATCCCGACTGAAGAGTGTCACCTATGAGGCCGACTCGTTCATGCCGTCGGATTACTCCCACAAACTCAGCTCGCATGAGATAGATGCGATCGTCAGCTTCCTGATGACGACTGCCCGGGCCACCTCCGTTGGCTCGGTGGCTCCGGCGGCAAAGGGGCAAAAACATGATGACTAGAATTCGTGATTGCTTTGATGGCAACGGTTCATGCGAGGGATGGTGAGAGTAAGCTCCCGGCTTTGCGTCGCTCTTCTCACGCTAATTCTGGCGGGCCTGTGGCTCATGCGCACAGACGCTGCCGGGAATACGCGCACTTTCTCACTTCAGGCAAGTTCTCCCAAGTTTTGGCGGCTCATTGACCGCGGGGCGCAACTCTCGACGGTGGCATCCGGCTTCGGCTTCACGGAAGGGCCAGTGTGGGATCCATCCGGTTTCGTCTATGTCAGCGACGAAGTCCAAAACAAGATTTACCGCGTGTATCCCGACGGCCACCGCGAAGCCTTGATCGAACTCGGGGATCCAGATGGCAACACGATTGACGCGAATCACCGCCTGCTCGATTGCGCCAGTGTCCTCCGCGCTATTATCGCCATCACGCCCGACGGGCGGTACGCGGTTCTTGCCGACCATTTCGACGGCAAGAAATTCAACAGCCCCAATGACGTCGTCGTCGGGCCGGATCGCGCCATCTATTTCACGGATCCGACGCTAGATCTGCCCGCGGGTCAAAAACAGGAGACTCCATTCCAGGGCGTGTACCGCTTGGATTCCAAGGGAGACGTGCGCTTGCTTACCAAAGATCTTTCGCAGCCCAACGGCCTCGCTTTTTCTCCGGATGGGAAACGAATGTATATCGACGATAGCGAGCAACGGAATATCCGCGTCTATGATTTTGGCCGGGGAGCCAACCTTACGAACGGCCGGATCTTTGGTGAAGAGCCCGGCGGAAAGGATGACGGCGTTCCAGACGGCATGAAGGTGGATCGGAGCGGAAATGTTTTTGTCACGGGGCCTGGCGGGATCTGGGTTTGGGATTCCTCGGGCCATCACTTGGGAACGATTGAGATGCCCGAGCAACCTGCCAATTTGAACTGGGGAGATCCCGGCTATTCCACGCTTTACATCACGGCTACGACGTCCGTGTATCGCCTGAAGACAAAAGTCAAAGGGTTCGTGCCTTACCTCGCCTGGCAAAAATAGGAGGGCCGCGTCTGAAGGCTCGGCTCAAAACAGTTTCGCAGTTTCACCCCTGTTCTATTGACGCTAAAATTCTGTGGAACCTTTGATCGCGAAGGACACTCTAATGTGCGACGTCGTTCCGTCGAAGAGGCAAGTGGAATTGTTACAGCCGTGTGAATGCTTCCGCCGGCCTTCACCGTCGGGGCGCTCAATGTCCTTGACAAAGTAATCCTCGAAGTCTAAGAAATACATGGCCGTTGGCCACGACTGTGTTGGGAGGCATCCTTAATGCAGACGTCCCGCAGAGATTTTTTTAAGGTAGCCGCCGTCGGAGGCGTTGCCGCAACTGTTTTCGGATTTGACCTCAAACCCGCATACGCCCAACTCAAAGAACTGAAAATCGCGCGCGCCGGCGAGACGCGGTCGACGTGTCCTTATTGCGCGGTCGGGTGCGGCGTGTTGATTTACACGATCGGTGACAAGGCGAAGAACGTCACGCCGCAAGTGGTCCACGTTGAGGGCGACCCCGATCATCCGACTAACCGGGGAACGCTGTGCCCGAAAGGTTCGTCGCTCGAACAGGACATGCTCAACCCCCGGCGGCTGATGAAACCACAAGTCAGGCGGCCGGGCGGGACGGAATGGGAGGACATTTCCTGGGACGATGCGCTCAATGAGATCGCGCGCTGGACGAAGAAGTCCCGCGAAGAGACTTTTGTGGAAAAGGATGCGAACGGCCACACGGTGAATCGGTGTGAAGGAATATCGTTCATCGGCGGGTGCACGGATACGAACGAGTTCAATTATGTCGCCATCAAAGCGATGAGGAGCATGGGCTTGGTATATATAGAAAACCAAGCCCGTGTTTGACACGGCCCCACGGTCTCAAGTTTGGGACCAACGTTTGGACGCGGGGCGATGACGAATGGCTGGATCGACATCAAGAACACCGACATGATGTTGATCATGGGCGGGAATCCCGCCGAGAACCATCCCTGCGGATTCAAGTGGGCGATGGAAGCTAAGCGCAACCGGAATGCCAAGCTGATTTCCGTTGATCCCCGATTCACCCGGACTTCTTCCACAGCCGACCTGTTCGTGCAAATTCGCGCGGGTTCTGACATCGCGTTTCTTGGCGGGTTGATCCGCTACGCCATAGAAAACAATCGAATTGCCAAGGAGTACCTGGTCAACTACACGAACGCCGCGTTCATCGTGAAGGAAGGCTTCAAGCTACCTGAAGACGGGCTGTTTTCCGGCTTTGATTCCGCGACCGGGGCCTACGCCGACAAGACCACCTGGAATTACCAAGAGGGCGGGGACATGAGCGGGCACGCGGCGGAGTCGGCCGCGCACGGAGATCCTCCTGGACATCCCGCCACGGCGCCCGCGCCGCCGCCGATGCTGCCGCCGAACGTGGCCTACGATCTGACCCTTCAGCACCCACGGTGCGTATTTCAATTGTTGAGGCAGCAGTATTCGCGATACACACCGGAAACTGTCGAGCGGATCACGGGCATACCGAAAGAGCAATATCTGAAGGCCGTGGATTTGTTCACGTCGATCCGCAAAGACGGCGACATGAAGAAGGTGGCGACGATTATCTACGCGGTGGGCTGGACGCAGCATACTTTCGGCACGCAAATCATCCGCACGGCGGCGATGATTCAGCTCCTGCTGGGCAACGTGGGCAGAGCGGGCGGTGGCGTGAACGCGCTTCGCGGGCATTCGAATATTCAGGGCGCGACGGACATGGCCGGTCTGTTCGACAGTTTCCCTGGATATCTGAAAGCTCCTGTTCCGGCGGATACGGATTTGACGACGTACCTGAAGCGCATCACGCCGAATGCCTCGAAACCCACAGCGTGGGATTCGTTCAATTACTACTCGAATACACCGAAGTTCTTTGTGTCGCTCATGAAAGCGTTCTACGGAGACGCCGCGACAAAAGAAAACGGATTTGCCTTCGACTATCTACCGAAGTACGACCGCGACTATTCGTGGACGCACATTTGGGACGACATGTACAACGGCAAGGTCAAGGGCATGTTTGCCTTTGGGATGAACGGCGTGATGATCGGGCCGGACACGAACAAGAACATCAACGCGCTGAAAAAAGCGGATTGGCTTGTGGTGGGCGAGATTTACCCGGACGAAACAAGCGAGTTTTGGAGAGCGCCGGGAATTACCACCGACGAACAGAAAAACATCCAGACAACGGTGTACCGGCTGCCCTGCGCGGGTTTCGCGGAAAAAGACGGAAGCATGACGAACTCGGCCCGCTGGGTGACATGGAAATACGCGGCCGTCCCGCCTCCTGGAGAAGCGCGGCTCGATCAGGACATCGTGGCGCAGATCTTCCTGAGGGTCAGGGACCTTTACAAGAAAGAAGGCGGGAAATTCCCCGACGCCATTCTGAACGTCAGCTGGGCGTATGCGGACGCGGCTCATCCTCCGCTCACGCAAGTGGCGATGGAACTCAACGGCAAAGCGCTGGCGGACTTGACGGACCCGAAGACGGGCCAAGTGATCAAAGCAGGGCAGCAATTGCCCGGATTCGCATGGCTCAAGGACGACGGAACGACTATGTGCGGCAACTGGATTTACTCCGGGATGTGGACCGAAGCCGGATCGCAAGTCCAGCGGCGGGGCACTGAAGACCCCTCGGATATGGGCGTTTATCCCAACTGGGCGTGGTCGTGGCCGGCCAATCGCCGGGTGCTGTATAACCGGGCGTCTTGCAATCTCGAAGGGAAGCCCTGGGATCCGGAGCGGAAGCAAGTGTGGTGGAACGAGGCGGCGGGGAAATGGGTGGGAAATGACGTGCCCGATTTCAAGCCGGACTCGCATCCGAAGGACCACATGGGGCCATTCATCATGAACCCCGAGGGCGTGGGGCGATTGTTCGCGCCCATCGGAGTGCTGGCGGACGGACCATTCCCGGAACATTACGAACCGATCGAAAGTCCGACCAAGAACCTGCTCCATCCGGAACAATCCCATAATCCCCTGGTGAAAAAGTTCAAAACGCCTTTCGACAAATTCGGGGCGCCGGAAGAGTACAGCATCGTCTGCACCACCTACCGGCTGACGGAGCACTATCACTACTGGACCAAGAATAATCCGATGAACGTGCAATTGATTCCGGAGCCGTTTGTGGAGATACCCGTCGAGCTGGCCGAAGAAAAGGGAATCCGCGGGACGGACAAGATCAAGGTAATCAGCGCGCGTGGAACCTACATCGCAAAGGCGTTCGTTACGAAGCGGCTGAAGCCGATGACGATCGACGGCAAGAAGGTCTACCAGATTGGCTTGCCGATTCATCAGGGCTTCCGGGGAATTCAGGAGGACGCAGGCAGAGACGCGAGAACGCCGGCGAATTTGCTGACCCCGACAGTGACCGACCCGAACGCGCACACGCCGGAATCCAAGGGTTTCCTTGTGAAGATCGAGAAAGCGTAGGAGCGGACGATGAGCCAAGCGTCAACGGAGATCGTCAGGATTTCAGCGCACCCTGGTGCGGCACCCGGAGCAGGTCTCAACCGTGAATTCCAAGTTTGCAAGCTGGTGGACACGACGACGTGCATCGGCTGCAAAGCGTGCGAAGTGGCTTGTCTGGAATGGAACGGTTACACATTCACTGAAACGACGTTCGACAATTCCTACCAGACCATGCCGGAAACGGCATGGAATTACTGGAACCTGATCAAATTCAACGAACACGAGCGTGAAGACGGCAGCTTGATGCTGCTGATGCGCAAAGACCAGTGCATGCACTGTGAAGATCCGGGCTGTCTCGAAGCGTGCCCCGCGGACGGAGCCATCGTGCAGTACGCGAATGGGATCGTTGATTTCCAGGAAGCGAACTGCATTGGTTGCGGCTACTGCATGACGGGTTGTCCGTTCAATATTCCGAAATTCAGCCCGAAGGCGCGGAAAGTCTTCAAATGCACGCTGTGCAACGACCGGGTTTCCGTAGGGCTCGAACCGGCCTGCATCAAGGCGTGCCCCACGGGGTGCCTGCATTTCGGAACGAAGTCGGAAATGAAGGATCTGGCGGAGACGCGCGCGGCGCAACTGCGCGAGCATTCGGGATATCCGGATGCCGGAGTCTACGATCCGGATGGTGTGGGCGGAACGCACGTGATCTACGTTCTGCACGACGCGAAAAATCCCGAACTTTACGGCGGGCTGCCGAAGGATCCACACATTCCGCTATCGGTGCGGCTGTGGAAAGGGCCGCTGAAATGGCTGGGCGACTTGGCCATGGTGGGCGGATTGGTGGGACTGGTCTGGCACTATATGCGATATGGTCCAAAAAAAGAGGAGCACATTACGGGTGATGACGGAGGGCGGAAATGAGCAGCGACGCCGTACCCCGCGCCGATCTCACTGCGCACGACAAGGAACAGATTAGCCGGTATTCCTTTGGAGAGCGCGCAAATCACTGGATTGGGGCGCTGGCCTATACATACCTGCTCGTTACTGGGTTGGCGTTCTGGTCGCCCTACCTGTTTTGGTTGGCCGTAATCGTTGGTGGTGGGTCTACGGCGCGATTCTGGCATCCGTGGCTGGGCTTGGTGTTCTCTGCGTCGGTTTTCTGGACGTTCAAAGAGTGGCATGGTGACATGCAGGTGAACGAAAGCGATCGCGCCTGGGGGAAGGCCATCCCGCACTACATCCAAAACGAGGACGACGAACTCCCTCCAGTGGGGCGATTCAACTACGGACAAAAACTGTTCTTCTGGGGAATCTTTTACAGCGTAATCCTGCTGCTTCTGTCTGGGGTGACCCTCTGGTACACGGAGTCACTGCCCTGGGACCTTCGTTACCTGCGCTATCTGGCCGTTCTGTTCCATGCGAGCGTTGCGCTGATCACCATTGGACTGTTTCTGATTCACGTTTACATGAGCGCGATCATGGAAGAGGGAAGCCTGGGCTCGATGATACAGGGAACTGTAACCCGGGCTTGGGCTTGGACATTCCATCGCACTTGGTATAACGAGGTCGGCGGCGGAACCCAATCCAAACGATGAAGCAAACGGAGTGGGATCGGCGCATCCGTCGCGCCAATGACCTGGTATCGGCTTATCCTTTTGCCGCGGAAGGATTGCGTTTCTACTCAACTTTAGCCTCATTTCAGCGAAGCCTCTACACCGACGTACATCACGCCCTCGCTGATCCTTCCAGAAATTCATCCACGGGGTCGTTGCAAGGACCGTGCGATTTTTTTCTCCTTTTGCCCAAATTTTCAGGGTTCCTGGCGCTTATCCAGCAGATTGCTCCGACGCCTTTGACCCAAGCGGCAGCAGCCTTGGCAGGGAGAGGCTCGGCGGGTTGGCAACGCGCGATTGAAGATTTTTGGCAAGGAGGGTTTGAATCGCCCGAGGCCGGGACCGAGGAGGAGGGGCAGCCCGGGGATCCGGCGGAGACAACGACAACAGAGCGGTTATTGGCTTGGATTTTCGTGCAGCCGTACGCCGAGTACCTTGCAGACCAGAGCGGGCAACTCGCCGTTGACGGCACGCCCTCGACGTGCCCTCGCTGCGGGAGCAAGCCCATCGTAGGGGTTTTGCGGCGTGAGGGGGACGGGGCGAAGAAGTCGCTGGTCTGCATGTTGTGCGCACATGAGTGGGTATTTCGAAGGATTTATTGCCCTTCGTGCGGAGAAGAAAGGGAGCCGCAAATGGCGTACTACGCGGCGCCGGAAATTGCCCATGTGCGCGTGGATGTGTGCGACACGTGCCATACCTACCTGAAAACAATCGATTTGACTAAGATGGGGCTAGCGGTCCCGGTCGTGGACGAGTTGGCGACAATTCCACTGGACCTGTGGGCGCGCGAGCATGGATACCACAAGCTGCAGATTAACCTGCTTGGAACCTAACCTAATGAGGTATTTCCCAAACGCACTTTGCCAAGCCCTTGTGCGTGTTCGCGGCAGAATTTGCGTAGGTGAGGGACGCCTCTTGAGAGGCGCGCCGGAGCCAAAGGGACAACGAGGGAGCTAGGGCCGCTGGCCGTTGATCCTTGGAAACGCGCCTCCGCTGATTCCGCAAGTGGCGGCGCGTCGAATCCCGCCGGTGGGCGAAGGCGCGGGGCAGGTGGGTGTGGTCGCGACCACGCGAACCACCACGGCGGGAATCACAGCCGATGCAACCAACGTGGATGCGAGAAGCGCGCCGTGGGTGGCGACAACCCCTCCACTGGCAGCGGCATTGGCGATATTGGTGGATTTTGTCACCTCCATCGCCTCCATCTGAGGAGCGACAGCGGGTTGCGTGGGCGACTCATTGCCGCGAATATTCGAAGATTGACCCTCATTGACGATCACACAACGCCCATCAAGAGTGCAGAATTTGACGCGGCCTTTGAAGACCAGAAGATGAGTCACATGGAACTCAAAGGCCATATAGAAATCAGTTCCGACGACGCCGGCAACTCCTGTCGGGGTGCGAATTTCAAATTTGGAATTGGGTTTGACGAGCTTAACGGCCTGAGCGCGGACACGGCCGTAGTTCAGCTCAAGCTCGGTTTGCTGCGCGGCCGCGTCGTGGCGTGTAATTGTCATGTTTGTTTCGGAACCGATGTTGAGTACCGAGCCGTCGTTGAGCGCGACCCGCGCGCGGGCCAAATGGCCGGTGTTGATCATGTCACCCCAATAAACGGCGGCAGAAGTTGAGGCGGGAGTGGTGCGGGCCTCATGAATAAGGTTCACAATGGGCACAAGATTGGTGATTTTCCCGGCGGTGGGAGGCGCTTGAGCCGCCTGTCCAGACACACCCGCGGGCACCAACAGCAAAAAGGGGAGACATGCCCACAAGGCTAGCTGGGTAACAGACCGTGCGCTCATTTGTGCAGACCTCCGTGATGGCACATTCGAAAGCCGGGCGGAGAGACAGCCTCTCGTCCCGGAAACTCCTCGGAAGAAAGCGACCGCGGGTGTGGGCAGAAACTAGCACAAGAACCGGAGGAAACTCCAGTGAAATCTCCGGAAATGCAGGGAATCAAAGGGATTCAACGCCCGGATTGAAAAACGTAAAGAGCTGCCTGGTCAAGCCGCATAACCTGTCATTTCTTTCAAATACGGGCGCCGGGTTTTCAGAGAAATTTCATCCTGGCAAGGGTTGCAAATCACGCCTGTTGGACGGGGGAAGGAAGATTGCCCTGCAAAGAGACCTTGTGAGCTTGGCTGACAGGTATGCCGGATTCCTCAAAGCCGATCTTGATACGCCGGCGGAGCTCGCGCGCGACGTCATCCTTGCGGCCGAGAATCGTTCTAACCTGGAGGCGGAGCACGACGCCGTCAAGGGAGAGGGACTCAACGCCGAGAACGCGGGGTCCGTCAATAATCGCCGGAGACCAGTCAGGGTCGTTGCGGAAATCGCCGGAAATTTTTTCAAGTGTAGCGAGCGCGCGGCCGACTTGTTCGTCGGAGGGCATCGTAAGGTCGACGAAGATCTGAGACCAGTCACGGCTGAGATTGGCGACTTGGCCGACGAGGGAATTGGGAATGGTGACGATGGCGCCGGCAGCGTTGCGCAGGACGGTGCGCCGAAGAGTAAGATATTCCACACGGCCGGTTTCGTTGTTGAGTTGAACCGTGTCCCCGATTACGAATTGGTCCTCGAAAACGATGAAGAAGCCGTTGATGAGATCCTTGACGAGGTTTTGCGCTCCGAAGCCGAGAGCAATGCTGGCAATGGCCGCAGCTGCTTCAACAGGTGTTACGTTGAATCCGAACTCCGGAAGAGCGGTGAGAATTGCGCCGGCGATGACGACCGTGGTCCCCGCACTGTAAATAATGGCAGCCAGAGTTCGCGTCTGCTGCTCGCGCATCAGGGCAATGCGAGACTGACCCTTGGCGATTTGGACCAGGCGGGACGTGATCGCTCTAAGGATGCGAATCAGGATGAACGCTGCGAGCAGAATGACGATCAGGCGGACGCCGCGCGAACCTGCTACCTCAGCCCAGCGTGTGAATGTTTGGATCATGTCAAAGGCCGCGAGATTATACCACCGGGGCGAACCCGGCGACGGCGAAGTCGGCGGATCACAGAGGTTTGTTTTTGTTGGGTTGGGAGAAGCGGGGTAGAATAGAGAGCGATGAACGCGGCGATGGAAGTGGAAGCCGCGCCGCGATCCTGAACAATCTGCCGGGAAAAGCGAAAGGCGCCCGTAGCTCAGCTGGATAGAGCGTGTGCCTCCGGAGCACAAGGTCGGGGGTTCAAATCCCTCCGGGCGCGCCATTCTTTCCGAGGCCCAGCCCGGAGACATGGGTAACACAATGTACCGGTCACATGGGTAACACTTTTGGCCCGAATGGATTTTCGAGTGGTTCGAGCACTCGCGTCTCCAGATCGAAATAACCCAAATCATAATCCATAAAGCTGACCAACCAGATGTCGTCGTGCACTTCTTTAATGCCCACAGCTTGACCCGCAAAGACCTGACTGAAATTGATCTTCTTTCGGCCGATGCAGATGCGCCCGCAACGGGTGACCACGATGGTTTTGTCGTGGAAGGGATAGTCGATATCTGGAAGTCCCTTGTAGCTGCGCGGTGAGGGCTGATAGACCTCCGCCGGACATTTCATGTCCAGGGCTTCGTGCGGACGTTCGTTGTTAAAGACCTCGATAAATGTGTCGAAGCGGGCCTGCTGTTGAAGGAAGTTTCGGGCCGCTGGTTTGGTCGCTTCTTTTTTTAAGGTGAGATGCATGCGCTCGTGACGACCGTTTTGCTGCGGAGATCCTGGTTGGATCCGTTCGATGCCGATTCCCAGGCGAAGCCACCAGACCGCGAGTTTGCTGAGGTTGAACAGGGCATGCGCCGAAGCGAAGGGCACACCGTTATCGCTGCGGATGCTGGCCGGTAGGCCGCGTTCTTTGAAAAGCCGCTCAAATACGAGAAAGGCGTAATCTCCCCGGGTAGAAGAGAGAGCTTCGCAAGTGAGCAGAAAACGGCTGGCGTGATCGGTGACGGTCAGCGGATAACAGTATTGCCGATTGCCCAGCAAGAACTCGCCTTTGTAGTCGGTGCACCACAATTCATTGGGAGACTGGCCGAGCGAGAGAGCCGTTCCCTGTGCCCGTCGACGCACGCGACCGCGGCGCTCGACCAGGCCATGGCGATCCAGCACGGCATGGATGGTGCTCTTGGCCGGGATGGGAATCCCAGAAAATCTGCGAATCAATCGTTCGCGAATTTTGCGAGCACCCCAGCTGGGGTGCTCCTGTTTCACGTTCAGGATGTAGTTTTCCACCTGGAAGGGAAGTTGATTCGCGTATCGATAGGGCCGGCGGCTTCTGTCGGTCAGACCGTGAACGCCGCACTCCTGATAGCGGTCGAAGATCTTATAGCCCGTCTTGCGGGAGATGCCGAACTCCCTGCAGAGGTCGGCCATCGCCTCGCCGGCTAGCCGGCGAGCTACAAACCGCAGCCTTTCGTCCATCACCGAACACTCCTTAAGGCATCACTCCCTCCCCGAAAAGGGGAGGAAGTGTAACCTATGTGTCCGGTACGATCTGTTACCTATGTCTCAGGTCGCTCACCGATTCAAATAGCCGTTCAGTCAGACCTGCTCCGTTTCTAGTTAACTCCGGGGTGACCCTCCCGCAAGATATTCGGCGATGAAGAAAAGTGATCTTGCACGAAAACCTGCGAGGTGCGATGGAAACGCGAGGGACCACCGGTAGGCGAGCCGCTTTGGCTCGACCCCGCTTCGCTCTTCAATTTACATGCGGGCTCGTCCCGAGGCGGCCGTCTGCTACAATGTGAGTGTGGCCTCACATTCACTCGCAGCGCCGCGGCGGTTGCCGCAACAGAAGCGGGGACGCCGGCGCGTTGCGGGCTTCCTGCACGCTGCCGCGAGCGTGATCACAGAAGAGGGATACGAGCGCGCGACGATGAGCGCGATTGCCGATCGCGCTCATTCGTGCATTGGGTCGCTCTATCAGTTTTTCCCCAATAAACGGTCGGTGGCTGAGGCGCTTTGTGAGCAATACATCAGTGAAATCGAACAGTCTTGGGCGGTGCTGGGCCGCCAGGCAGGGGAACTGGCCACCGACGCGCTCGCGTGCCGTCTCGCCCGCTTGCAGATCGAGATCGTCCACAGCCACCCCGCCCTGCTCGAGCTTCTGGACTTGCCTCCCACGAGGCACACCCCCAAACGCCGAGAGCTGATCCGGACGCGTATCGCAGCGGTCCTGACCGCGCATAAGCCTCGCATGTCCAAAACAACAGCGCTTCGGGTCGCCTCCGTCGTGCAGCAAATCAGCCGAGGGATGCTGTCTCTATACGCGCGAACGAGCGCTGAAGAGAAGAGCGCGATAATCGAGGAATTCAAATCCGTTTTGACAGGTTATCTGGCACCCAAATTGAAGCCCTAAGAATCAGAATGCTTGTCAACAGATGCGGCGTTTTTGCATGGTCCGCAGCTTCGGCGCACGAGAGGAGATGGGATTGAACAGCACTCGCCTCGGCTTTCAGAAAAATTCCTTTTGCCTGGCCGCCATTTTGTCTTCGCTCCTGTGCGCCGGATGCAGCCACAAGGCCTCAACCGCGCAAGCGGCCCGCCCGCCGGAAGTGGAAGTCGCGACAGTGGTCCAGAAAGACGTCAACATCTATGGCGAATGGGTTGCGACGCTTGATGGGTACGTGAACGCGCAAATCCAGCCCCAAGTCACCGGATACCTGATCAAGCAGGATTACCGCGAAGGTTCGCTTGTGCAGCAGGGCGAGGTCTTATTTGAAATCGACCCGCGCCCGTTTCAGGCCGTGCTGGACCAAGCCAAAGCTCAGCTCGCGCAGGCGGAGGCCCAGCTCGGCAATGCCACGCTCAACGTAAACCGCGACATTCCCGAGGCTCAAGCGAAGGCGATCCCCCAAAGCCAGCTCGACAACGACACGCAGGCGCAACTTGCGGCCAAGGCGGCCGTGGAGGCGGGACAAGCCGCCGTGGAACAAGCCGCGCTCAATCTTGGGTTCACAAGGGTGCGATCACTGATCAGCGGAATTGCCGGCATCGCGCAGGTGCAGGTAGGAAACCTGGTCACCCTTTCAACCGTTCTCACGGGTGTTTCGCAGGTGAATCCCATCAAGGCGTATTTCCCCATCAGCGGGCCCGAGTATTTGCGGATTGCCGGAAAAATCGGATTAGGTACGGTGGACCTTCTCTCAAAAAGATCGCCGATTCCGATTCAACTGATCCTCTCCGATGGGAGCACCTACCCGTACGGCGGCAGAATCCTCTTCGCCGATCGCCAGGTAGATCAACAGACGGGAACGATCCGGATTGCCGGGGCGTTCCCGAATCCAGGCAATCTTCTCCGCCCGGGACAATACGGCAAAGTGCGAGCGGTCACGCAGATTCGCAATGGGGCGCTGCTGGTCCCGCAGCGCGCGGTCAGTGAACTGCAGGGATACGATGAAGTCGCGGTCGTGGGGTCCGATGACAAAGTCGCGATTCGAACCGTCGAAGTCGGCGAGCGCGTAGGCACGATGTGGATCATCAACAAAGGGTTGAGGGTGGGCGAGCGCGTGATTGCCGAGGGAACCGAAAAGGTAAGAGACGGTAGCGTCGTCACCCCGGTCCCCTACAAATCCGGGACCGAGGCCAACTGAGCCATGTCTAGATTTTTCATCAATCGTCCGATCGTCGCGATGGTAATCGCGATCCTTACGGTGATCATTGGAGCGATATCAATCCTCCGGCTGCCCGTGGCGCAATTTCCGAACATTGTTCCCCCCGAAGCGAAAATCCAGGCCACATTCGTGGGAGCAGACGCGCAGACGCTCGCGCAGTCGGTAGCCACGCCGATCGAAGAGCAGATGAGCGGTGTAGACAACATGAATTACATGTATTCCGTAAATGCGACCGCCAACGGCCAGATGACGATGATCGTGGATTTTGCCGTTGATACCGACCCCAACACGGATCTCATTTTGACCCAAATGAGGGAGACGCAAGCGGCGCCGCAGCTCCCCGCGACCGTGGCGCAATACGGTGTGTCCGTCCAAAAATCCACCTCCGCTCCGCTCGTGCTGGTCGCGCTGTATTCGCCGCATGGCACCTACGACGCACAATTCCTCGCGAACTATGGGTACATCAACCTTGTCGATCCGATCACCCGGCTTCAGGGAATCGCCAACGTGCAGGTTTTCGGGTCGGGGCAATATGCGATGCGAATCTGGCTCAAGCCGGATTTGCTGGCCAAGCTCGGGATCACAGTGTCCGACGTGGTCAACGCTGTCGAATCGCAGAACACGGTCAACCCGGCAGGACAGATCGGGGGAGAGCCGAGTCCCGCGGGGCAGGAATTCACATATTCCGTGCGGGCGCAGGGCCGGTTGGTCACGCCCGAGCAATTCGGCAACATCATAGTCCGCGAGAATCCGGATGGGGGCGCGGTACGGTTGAAGGACGTCGCCCGGATCGAGCTCGGCGTCCAGAGTTACACGCTCATGGGCCGCTTGAACGGGAAACCGAGCGCTATCTTGGCGATTTACCAACTTCCGGGCTCCAACGCAGTGAACGATGCGAAGGAAGTCCGAGCGCTGATCGCGCAGCTAAGCCAGCGATTCCCGCAAGACATGAACTACGTTGTGTCCCTGGATCAGACGAAAGCTGTCTCCGAAGGCATACGGGAAATTCTCCTGACACTGGTCATCGCTCTCATTCTTGTGATTATTGTGGTCTACATTTTCCTCCAGGGCTGGCGCGCCACGCTGATTCCGTTGCTGGCCGTGCCGGTCTCGCTGGTCGGGACATTCGCTTTTTTCCCGTTATTTGGTTTTTCCATTAACACGCTTTCGATGTTCGGTCTGGTGCTTGCGATCGGACTTGTGGTCGACGACGCCATCGTGGTGGTCGAGGCCGTCGAGCGCCACATAGAAGAAGGCGAGCCGCCAAAAGAGGCGGCGATAAATGCGATGGCGGAGATCTCGGGCCCGGTAATCGGCATCGCTCTCGTGCTCTCCGCGGTGTTCGTGCCCACGGCCTTCATACCGGGAATCACGGGGCGCTTGTACCAACAGTTCGCGGTCACCATCGCAATCTCCGTGGTCATTTCGGCGTTCAATGCGCTGAGCCTGAGCCCGGCTCTGTCCGCGTTGCTGCTGCGGCCGAAGAAACCCAGCAAAGGATTGCTGCGAAGATTTTTCGATTCGTTCAACCGCAGCTTTGGACGCGCCACCAACGGCTACATCCGGGCGAGCGGAGCGCTGATTCGCAAGAGTGGAGTGGCGGTAGTAGCCCTCATCCTCTTCGGAGTAGCGGCGATGTTTTTGGGCCAAAAGATACCCTCCGGCTTCCTCCCCGACGAAGACCAGGGATACGCGTTCGTCAATCTCCAGCTTCCACTGGCGGCTTCACTTCAGCGGACGGACCAGGCCGCGCGGGCCGTTGAAGCGGTCCTGGCCAAGACTCCCGGGGTGGAGTACACGACGAGCGTCATAGGATTCAGCCTGCTCAGTTACGTTCAGACGAGTTACAACGCCTTTTTCTTTGTCACGCTGAAACCGTGGACGGACCGCAAGGAACAGTCCGAACAATTTCAGGCCATCAAGGCCCACTTGAACCAGGAGCTCAGCAAACTCCCTCAGGGAACTGTTTTTAGCTTTTCGCCGCCCGCCATCCCGGGCGTGGGCACCTCCGGCGGCTTCACATTCATCCTTGAAGATCGAGGCGGGCACGACATTCCCTACCTGGCCGCGAACGTGGATAAATTCCTGGCAGCGGCAAGAAAAAGACCGGAGATCGCGGGAATCAACTCGTCTCTGCTTCCGAATGTTCCGCAGGATTTTGTGGAAGTAGACCGGGATAAAGTGCTGAAGGAAGGCGTATCGATATCAGACGTTTATACGACACTGCAAGGATTTATGGGCGGGCTGTTCATAAACTATTTCAATCGTTTTGGCCGGCAATGGCAGGTTTACGTCCAGGCCGAAGGTGACTACCGCACGAACGCGAAGGCCGCAGGCCAGTTCTACGTGCGAAACAACGCGGGCGCCATGGTTCCCCTCTCGACACTGACGAAATTCGAGCATCGCTTCGGCCCGGAGTTCATCATGCATTACGATGAGTACCCATCAGCGCAAATCAACGGCAGCGCGGCTTCCGGGTACAGCTCCGACCAAGCCATGGCCGCGCTTGAACAGGTGTTCGCACAAACGATGCCGCACGACATGGGGTACGACTATCTCGGCATGTCGTTCCAACAAAAGCAGGCGGAGAAGAGCGTATCCTCCACAACGATATTTGGCGTGTCGATTCTGTTCGTCTTCCTGATTCTGGCGGCGCTTTACGAAAGCTGGTCGCTGCCCTTCAGCGTGTTGTTGAGCACCCCGGTGGCGGTGTTTGGAGCGTTTGGAGTGCTGTTCTTGCGCCGGTTGTTTACCCAGGCTTTCTATCCGCCGTATATGGTGCAAATGGAAAACGATGTCTATTCGCAAATTGGCTTAGTAATGCTGATCGGTTTGGCGGCGAAGAACGCGATCCTGATCGTCGAATTCGCAAAAGACGAGTACGAGAAAGGCAAACCGCTCGTCGACGCGGCTCTCGGAGGGGCTCGGCTCCGCCTGCGGCCGATTCTGATGACCTCCTTTGCATTCATCTTCGGATGTCTGCCGTTGTGGTTTGCTTCGGGCGCAGGATCGGTTGCCCGTCAAATCATGGGCACAACGGTGATTGGCGGGATGCTGGCAGCCAGCGCCATCGCCATCTTTTTCATTCCCGCAATTTTCTATTTTGTAGAGAAGCTTTCAAGCGGGAGGAGACAGGAATTCGGAGAATCCTCCGCCAACCCCACGCCACAGGAAGGCGATTAAGATGAGAAAACTCGCCTTCCTAGGAATCGGGCTCTTGCTGGCCGGTTGCACCGTGGGGCCGAATTACAAGAGGCCCAACGTGGATACACCGGGAGCCTATCGAGGCGAAAGCGGGAGTGAGCCTTCCCTCGCATCGGCGGAGTCCCTTGGAAATGAAAAGTGGTGGGACGTTTTTCAAGACCCCGTACTGCAGCAACTGATTCGCACGGCGCTGCAGCAGAATTATGACGTGCGAATCGCCGCGTCGCGAGTCCTCCAGGCCCAAGCCCAGCTTGGAATCGCGCGCGCCAACCAATTTCCCATGTTGGGGGCCGGGGCCGAGGCGTTCAGCGAGCGCAATCCAAAAATTTCGAACGCGTTCCCGTCATATGAGGCAAACGCGGGACAGATCAACTTGTCCCTCATCTGGAACTTGGATTTCTGGGGTAAATACCGGCGTGAAACGGAAGCCGCGCGGGCAAGCATGCTCGCTTCGGAATGGGGACGCCGGGCGGTCATGGACTCGGTTGTTTCGAGTGTGGCCACGTCTTATTTCCAGATTCGCGAACTCGATTTGGCCCTCGAGATTTCGAAAAAAACGCTCGCCACGCGCCAGGATTCGCTAAGACTCACCAATGTTCTGGCGAAGAACGGATCGGCATCGATGCTGGACGTCCGGGAGTCGGAGCAGTTGGCCTACACAGCGGCGGAGGCGATCCCCGACCTGGAGCGTCAGGTCGCGCAACAGGAGGATTATCTGAGCATCCTCCTCGGTCAGAACCCGGGATCGATTCCGCGAGGCCGACAGCTCAGCGAACAGCCGAACCCGCCCACAGTGCCCTCAGGGCTCCCTTCGGAGCTTCTGGAGCGGCGTCCGGATATTCGCGAGGCAGAGGCCAATTTGATTGCCGCGAACGCGGAAATTGGCGTCGCTCGGGCGGCCTATTTCCCCGACATTTCCTTGACCGCGACAGGGGGCTTCGAAAGCTACGAGCTAAAGAAGCTTTTTAACGCCTCCTCGGGGCTCTGGAACACTGCCGGGTCCCTGACCCAACCGATTTTTGAAGCCGGTGGGCTACGGTCCGGTGTGCGCCTAGCGGAGGCCCAAGAGCAGCAAATGGTTTTGACTTACAAGCAAACGATCATCCAGTCGTTCCAACAAGTGTCCGACGCCTTGATCGCGCATCAGAAGGACCGTGAGTTCCGGCAGGAGCAGGAATCGCTCACCGCCTCGGCCGAGGAAGCGGACCGGCTCTCGAAGGTGCTTTTCAAGAATGGTGGAGCGAGTTACCTGCAAGTTCTCACCAGCGAGACGAATTATTACGCGGCCGAACTGAACCTCGCCCAAGCGCAGTTGAATGAACGCCTGGCCCTCGTGCAGCTCTACAACGCGCTCGGGGGAGGCTGGCAGCAATAAACTCGCAACACTCAGAATTGGACCAGGCGCTCGAGCTGTGGAAGTTCCTGCCGCGGATGGTGTTATTCTGTTTGTCTGCGGCTCGGATGACAGAAAGCGTAAGGCTCACAAAAGGAGACAGGATATGCAGAGAAAGGCGACGGCAGTTTGGCAGGGTGGACTCAAGGATGGCAAGGGCGCCATCTCGACGGAAAGCGGAGTCCTGAAACAAACGCAATACTCCTTCAGCACGCGATTTGAAAACGGCGTGGGAACGAATCCCGAAGAGCTTCTCGCCGCGGCACATGCCGGCTGTTTTACGATGGCCCTTTCCGCGCAATTGGGCGGTGCGGGAATGACCGCCACAAAGCTAGAGACGACGGCAACCATTTTCCTCGAAAAGGTGGGTGACGGATTCACGATAACGAAGAGCCATTTGAACCTCGTCGCACAAATTCCAGGGGCAGACCAGGCAAAATTCGATGCCGCAGTGAAGGCCGCGGAAACCGGATGTCCCGTTTCCAAGCTGTTCAAGGCGGAAATCAGCGTCAACGCCCGCTTGCAGTCCTAGCACAACTCGTTTACAGCTTCACAAGACGGGATGAAGATTTGAGACGCAAAGCAATCCTTGCCGCGGAAGGGCGTACCATCGCGCAAGTCGCTTGCCTTGCATATCGCGATTCGAAAAAAATGCGCACCGGTAAAACGAACTGATGGCCATTCCAAACGAAAACAACACGCTAGACCATACGCAGAAGCAAAAATGGCTGAAGTACTCTTCCCTGATCGTAATTGTGGTTGCCGCCGTGGTTTATCTCGGCTGCATCATTTCACCTCCGTCGCTGATGGACGACAGCGATTCCGTTCAGGCCCAGATCGCGCGAACCATGCTGGCAAGCGGAAACTGGGTGACGGCGAGGCTGGATGGAATCGCGTTTCTGGAAAAGCCGCCGCTCGTGTATTGGGCGATGGCAGGGTCTTTCAAGGTTTTTGGAGTTCACGATTGGGCCGCGCGAATCCCGATCGCCCTCTCGGCGATCGGATTGTGCTGGCTGACCGCTGCGTTTGGAACTTGGGCCTTCGGCAAACGTGCTGGATTTTACGCCGGATTGTGCATGGCCACGTGTGTGGGGCTGTTTCTCTTCACGCGCGTCTTGATCCCGGACGTGATGTTGACGTTCTGCATCGCCCTGGCGATGTGGTCGATTATCCGGGCATTGGAGGAAGGGGAAGAGCGCCCTGGATTGTGGTCCGCGCTGCTCGGGGTCAGCATAGGACTGGGACTTTTGCTGAAGAGTTTGATCGCGATCGTATTTCCCGCAGGTGCCGCGCTGGTTTATCTAGCCCTGACCCGGCAATTACTTTTGAAACGCACTTGGCAACGATTGCATCCGTTTCGTGCCGGCTTGATTGCGCTGGCAATCGCAGTGCCCTGGCATGTGCTGGCCGCGATTCGGAATCCGCCCATCTTCGCATTCACCCTGCACAGCGGTCCCGGTCAATACCATGGGTTTCTCTGGTTTTACTTCATCAATGAGCAATTGCTTCGATTTCTGAACCTGCGCTATCCGCGGGACTACAATACCGTCCCACGCGCTTATTTCTGGCTATTTCATCTGGTATGGGTTTTTCCCTGGAGCGTTTATCTGCCCGCAGCCGCCAAGTTGTCCTTCAAACCGGAAGACCGGGCCGGAAGGGCTCGGCTGCTCGCGCTTTGTTGGTTGGGGTTCATCCTGGTCTTTTTTACGTTTTCGACGACCCAGGAATACTATTCGATGCCGGCTTATCCCGCGTTCGCCTTGTTGCTTGGTTCGGCGATTGCGGCTGGGGGAGCCTGGGTGCGGCGCGGGACGCAGGCGCTCGGAGCTATTTGCGCCGCCGCAGCTGTAGCAATCGTTGCAATTCTGGCTTACGTCCACGGTCTTCCCACGCCGGGGGATATCTCCTCGGCGTTGACCCATCACCCGGCCGCCTACACGCTTTCGCTCGGCCATATGGAGGACCTGACTCTCGACTCCTTCGCCTACTTGCGCTTGCCGCTCGTGATTGCGGGAGTGGCGTTTCTGGTTGGCGTCGTAGGTTCCTTCTGGTTGAAAGGAGAGCGAGCATTTTTTGCAGCCGCTGTCATGATGGTTTTGTTCTTCCACGCGGCGCGGCTGGCGATGGTGACGTTCGATCCATTTCTTTCCTCGCGGCCGCTCGCTAAAAAGCTAATGGAAGAGCCCCAAGGAACCCTGATCACTCAGGGTTTCTTCTTTCAATTTTCATCCGTGTTCTTCTATACCGGCCGCAGCGGGCTGCTCTATTCTGCCCGGCGGGCGAATCTCGAATACGGCTCGAATGAGCCGGGCGCGCCGCATGTCTTCATCGACGATGAACAATTGAAAGATTTATGGGAAGCGCCGGGGAGATGCTACCTGCTCACCTTCAAGGCCAGTCTCCCGAAATACGAGCAACTTCTGGGAGAGGATCGGCTGGATACTCTCATGGCGAGCGGAGGAAAACTACTTCTGACCAATCACCCTTTGACTCTTTCCGGACAGACAAACGGTATGCACTTCTTGGCATCCAAATGATGTAATACAATTCAAGAAATGGCCCCTTCGCAAAACCCGCCTGCTTTCTCCATCGTTGTGCCGTTTTACAACGAGCAGGAAAATATCGCTCCCCTCTACGTGAAAATCATCGAGGTGATGGACGCAATCGGCGAGCCGTACGAAATCGTCTTCGTAGACGACGGGAGCAAGGACGGCACGATTCGGTTGTTGCGGGAAATCGCCAGGGACGACAATCGAGTGAGCGTCGTCAGACTTCGGCGAAACTTCGGTCAGACTTCAGCTCTGAAGGCCGGGTTCGACCACTCCGTGGGCGAGATCATTATTTCAATGGACGGCGATCTCCAACACGACCCCGCGGAAATTCCTCGATTCATCGAAAAGATTCGAGAGGGGTACGACATTGTGAGCGGGTGGCGCGTGGAGCGCACGGACCACTGGCTCATGCGGCAGCTGCCCAGCCTGGTCGCCAACCGAATCATGGCAAAGCTCTCCCGGGTGAATCTGCACGACTTTGGAACTACGTTTAAGGCTTACCGGCGCGAAATCCTCTCGGAAGTTCATTTGTATGGTGAGCTGCACCGCTTCATCCCTGCTTTGGCGGCTTGGGCGGGAGCTTCCGTAGCTGAAGTCCCGATCACGAACAACCCGCGAAAGACAGGCAAATCGAATTACGGAATTTCGCGGACGATTCGCGTCATGCTGGACCTATTGAGCGTGAAATTCCTGCTCGACTACTCGACGAAGCCGTTGCACTTCTTTGGCTCGGCCGGGTTGCTGTGTCTCGCCGGCGGCGGGGGGATTGGCGTATGGGTTTTCCTCCGGAAGGCGCTCCTCAACGAAGGTCTGCTTGCGAATCATGGTCCCCTGATGTTGCTGGGGATGGCGCTGGTGATGGGGGGAATTCAGTTCATCGCAATCGGCCTGATCGGAGAGCTGCTGGCCCGCACGTATTTTGAAACCCAGAACAAGCCCGTCTATACCGTTCGGGAAGTGATTTCGAACAGGGAACTCAAGACAGGACGCACCGAGCCACCGCGTACCGCCGGGGCTGCAGGACGCTAGCAGCCCGCAGCCGTGCGCGAATCCGGCGCTCGCCGGATAACAAAATTGGCCACGGCTTTTTCTGGAGATCCGCCCTGGTTAAATCCGACCTTCCAAAACCAATATCGAGCTTCATCCACCGGCAGCTTTCTCGACGTGTCCTCCAAATTGGAAACGCATCGCCGAAAGAAGCTTGGCGGCAAATTCGTCCTGGCCGCGCGAACTGAATCGCTCGAACAGGGCCGAACTGAGGACGGGGCTGGGGACGGACTCATCAATTGCTGCCAACAGAGTCCAGCGTCCCTCTCCCGAATCGGAAACCCGGCCAGAGAATCCATCAAGCGCGGGAGAGGCTGCCAGTGCAGAAGCGGTAAGGTCGAGTAGCCAGGACGCGACAACACTCCCGCGGCGCCAGACTTCGGCGACATCGGGGAGGTTGAAATCGTAAAGGTAGTGATCGGGTTCGCGCAGAGGCGTAGTCTCGGCGTCGACGACCTGGGACTTTTTACCTGCGTTTGCATGTCTAAGGATGTTAAGCCCCTCCGCATAGGCGGCCATCAGACCGTACTCAATTCCGTTGTGGACCATTTTCACGAAGTGGCCGCCGCCGGAGGGCCCGCAATGCAAGTAACCCTCTTCGGCCGTGCCGCCCAACTTTTCCCGGCCCGGTGTGCGGGGGATATCGCCCCGGCCGGGTGCCAGAGATTTGAAGATCGGATCCAGCCGCTGCACGGCACCTTTTTCGCCGCCAATCATCAAACAATAGCCGCGTTCGAGGCCCCAAACGCCGCCGCTCGTGCCTGCGTCAACGTAGTGAATACCGCGCGGGGCAAGCTCCTTGGCGCGTCGAATGTCGTCAATGTAGTAGGAATTGCCGCCGTCAATCACCGTGTCGTCGGATTGAAGGCGAGGAGCCAGATCCTTTAATGTGGCGTCGACCACAGCGGCGGGTACCATGAGCCAAACTGCTCTCGGTTGGGAAAGCTTCGAAACAAACTCGTCCAAACTGGCGGCGCCTTTGGCTCCTTCGGCCACCAATTGTTTGACGGATTCCTGGTTGCGATCAAATACGACGCAGGTATGCCCCGCACGCATTAACCGGCGGACCATGTTTGCGCCCATTCTGCCGAGACCGATCATTCCAAGTTGCATGTCAGGTAGCTCCTTATCAGCGCCTCTCCAGAACCTACTGTACATCCGAAGGGCTCGCTGCCCAAACCGCATGTCGAGATTTTACGCGACGCTGCGGGCTCCGGGGCAGCAAAATATGTGATGCAGGCATCGGCGGAGAGAGTGCAGGGAAATCCAAAAAAATCCGCCAAAGGATTCGCAGGCCGCGTGAACCGGCTCATGCGCCCGGTGGCGAGGGAATGGACGGATTGTCACCAGTCGCCACTTCGAAGCGGATGAATTGAATCCAAACGGCATGCGAACGGCGTAATGCAAGATGTGACATATCGGAAGTGGCAACAAAAAACACGGGCCCCTGGAAATCGCTCCGAAAAATAAAAATGAAAGCGAGCATCCCAGCAATGAAATCCATTTTTGGGCAGATTCAGAGGCTGTATGAATTGGCGGTGAGGATGTTTGCCGGGTTGAGGTCACCATTTCTGTTGGCGGTGCGTCTATATTGGGGATGGCAATTGACGGAGACCGGATGGGGAAAGTTGCACAACCTGCCTCATGTAGTCGAATTCTTCACAAGCTTGAATCTGCCGGCGCCCGGCCCGACGGCGGTGTTTGTCTCGGTAGTGGAACTCGTTGGCGGCATTTTTCTGGTGTTGGGATTTTTCACCTTGCCCACGTGTATCGCGGTCGTGATCGACATGATGGTGGCTTACATCACGGCCGACTCAGAAGCGTTCAAATCGTTTTTCTCGGATCCGGGAAAATTCTACAACGCCGACCCGTACACGTTTTTGTTTGCGGGTCTGCTGCTTCTGATTTTCGGCCCGGGAAAGCTATCCCTCGATCATCTGTTGGCGCGCTACGTGTTCAAGAAGGAAGAGGTTCGGACGGAGCCGTAACTGGGATTTGGCGTGTCGCCGTCCCACAAGAAACGGCGACAGCTCGATGATCTGGCCGAATTTTGCGAAGCGCTCTTTTGGGCGAGGAATAGCGGGAGGGATCATACTTTTCTTGACACTGCCTGGCTCTGTTCAGCTGGAAGAGAACTCAAACATTAAAGTGGACGGCTCGCGCATTCAGGTGCAGATCGCCGAAGGCGATTGGGGAAGCGCAAGACCTCTCCTTCCGGGTTGGATTCGGTCCGCCGGTGAGTCCGTCACGGCCTACTACGGGCGCTTTCCAATTCCGCAAGTGCTGCTTCGCATTCTGCCCTTTTCAGGCGAGGGTATTCGCCACGGAACGACATATGGCGACAATGGCGGTTATATCGTCATACATGTCGGGACCAACACTCCCGCCGCTGAATTTGGAACGGACTGGATGCTGACTCACGAAATGGTGCATCTCGCGTTTCCCTCGGTCGAAGAGAACCATCACTGGATTGAGGAGGGGATCGCGACGTACGTTGAGCCGATCGCTCGAGTCGAGGCGGGCCACATGGACGTCAAAGAGATGTGGTTCGAGCTTGTGCGCGATCTTCCACAGGGACTGCCTGGGCCCGGAGACGAAGGCCTCGATAACACTCACACCTGGGCCAATACATACTGGGGAGGCGCGCGCTTCTGCTTACTCGCCGACATAGGAATCCGGCGCGCCACGAATAACCGCCTAGGGCTCCAGGACGCGTTGCGAGGGATTTTGAACGGCGGCGGCGACATACGAGTCTCGTGGGACCTGAAGAAGGCGCTAAAGCTGGGAGACAAAGCCACCGGTGTAAAAGTCCTGGTCCCTCTCTATGAGAAAATGAAGGACCGGCCGGTGCAGACTAACTTGCCAAAATTATGGAAGGAGTTAGGAATAACGCGCACCGGAAATACAGTCGCGTTTGATAATAGTGCGCCGTTGGCCGGCGTAAGAGAGGCCATTACGTCTGGCGATAAACCCACGGATTGACCGGCTCCGAGGTTCCGCAACTATTGACTCTGCTCTCACATTCTCGTAACAAACAACAAGTAGCTTCGCCCGCCTAGTTCGCCGAATGCCGCGATCTGCTGGGAAAGATGCGCGGACCAAATCGGCCGATTGTTGCTTCAGTGTAGAAAACTTTCCGGGTAAAAGTGTGTCTTATCGTCACGAACCCGGCTGAGCGAGGTGACTTCTCATGGCGGCTTCCTCAACGGCCCTTGAAGCGAAAATGTCCTCGCGCCCGGGGAAAATCGGCGTGCTGGTGTTCAGCCTCGCGCTTTTGGTGGGATTCATTTACGCCGGGAGCCATCTGATTTCCGATCTTTCGGAAATTCATACGTCGAGCGTTATGCCATTCGTCCTGTTGGGGGTGGCCCTTCTAATCGCGCTGGGATTTGAGTTCGTGAACGGGTTTCACGATACGGCCAATGCGGTGGCCACGGTGATCTACACGCATTCGCTGGAACCTCACATCGCCGTGGTTTGGTCGGGATTATGGAACTTTGTCGGTGTATTGGTTTCCAGCGGAGCTGTCGCCTTCGGAATCGTATCGCTGCTCCCCGTGGAATTGATCCTGCAAGTGGGCAGCAGGGCCGGGTTCGCCATGGTTTTCTCGCTCTTGGTGGCTGCGATCATCTGGAACCTCGGCACTTGGTACTTCGGGTTACCAAACTCAAGTTCGCACACCTTGATCGGTTCAATTATTGGCGTTGGTATCGCAAATCAATTGATGTCGGTTAAGACCGGGACCAGTGGCGTCGATTGGGGACAGGCTCTGAATATCGGGAAATCGCTTCTGTTTTCTCCCATCGTCGGATTTATCTGCGCCGGCCTTTTGCTTCTGCTTTGCAAAGCCATTATCCCCAATAAGCAGCTCTACACCGCGCCGGAAGGAACGGAACCTCCTCCTTTTTGGATACGCGGGCTTTTGGTTCTGACGTGCACGGGCGTGAGCTTTGCGCACGGATCGAATGACGGCCAGAAGGGCATGGGATTGATCATGCTGATACTGATCGGGACCGTCCCCACGGCCTATGCCGTAAATCATGCGGTGACGACGAGGCAGACGGAGGATTTTGTCGCCGTTTCGATGCAAACGGCCGATATGTTGGGAAAATATGTTTCGCCGAGCGCGGTTGTCGGGGACGACCGTCAAGAGCTGACGGACTATATCCGAACGCGCGAATTCACGCCGAATACCATGCTGGCGTTGCGCCAGCTCGTGAACGGAATCGGAACCGAGATGGCTCTGTACAAACAGCTGAAATCCGTGCCTCAAGATAAGGTGCGTAACTTCCGTAACGATTTGTATGTGGTTAGCGAGACGCTGCGGCTGATGCAGAAATCAAAGCAGCCGGAGTTTTCCACGGCCGACGCCGCGATCTTAAAAAACTATAAGACGCACGTGGACAACGCGACGAAGTTCATCCCCGGCTGGGTCAAGGTGGCCGTGGCGTTGGCTCTAGGCTTGGGGACAATGATTGGCTGGAAACGGATTGTCGTCACCGTCGGAGAAAAAATTGGGAAGGATCATTTGACGTATGCCCAAGGTGCGGCGGCAGAAATCACGGCGATGGTCACGATCGGTGCGGCCGACTGGTTTGGCTTACCTGTCAGTACGACGCACGTCCTCTCATCCGGGGTCGCGGGCACAATGGCCGCCAATAAAAGTGGGTTGCAGTGGACCACCATCCGCAACCTGGGAATGGCTTGGATTTTGACCCTGCCGGCATCCATCTGCCTGGCTGCCATGTTGTTCTGGGCATTTCGCCGGGTTGGTGGCTAATTACACTCGGGCTTCGCGCAATTCTCGAAACTCGCGCTGTGAATTTCAAATTCCGTGAGCGTGGCGTCGCCCAGGGCCCGAACTTCATACCTGCCAATGATCGCGCGCGGACCCGTTCAGTGGCTCATCAGATTCACGAAAATGTCGTCGAATTTCTTCACGTCCACATCCAATTGAACGGTCGCTGGGTGTAACTGCTCAGGCGGAAGAAGATGGCCCTGCCATTTCGAATCGTCCGGCCCATTGGGACCGCTGTAAGGGAGGAAAAAAGTGGGGACACCAGCGGGCTTAGACCAAACGACGGTATCGCCATATTTCGGGCCGTGGTCGATGTCTACGTCGAGGTACATCGTTTTTGACCTGGTGATTACCGAAGAATCTATAAGGGAACTAACGAGTAGCTCGTCCCACATGGCGGACCAAAGAGTGGTGCCTGCTGGTGGCTGAAAGTCGAGATACAGCCGTTTAACATGGGCAGCGAGAGGGCCGCCGGCGTCAACCACGCGCTGCATCAAAGCCCGGCTTGACATCACCTGAAAGCCCGCTTCAAACGGGCTGACTACGATTTTTTTCCACGGCTCACGCAAGACAATCGCCGCCGCCTCGGGATCCCACCACCAGTTGAGCTCCGGCCCGCCGTTGCTGCTGCCGCCCATGATGTAAATTGCTTTAGTCAGCGGGACGATTCCGGGATCCATGCGCACTGCAAGCGCGATATTTGTAAGAGGTCCGGCGCAGTAGAGGACCACTTCGCCGGGATTGGCGCGAATCGTATCGATAATGAAATCAGCGGCGCGTCCGGGACGCGGCTTTACTTTCGGCATCCCGCCGGGCGGTGCCCAGGTAAAACTTGGGTCGGGCGCGTCCGGATTGAACGATCCGTGCCACCCGACATAGGAGCCATACAGCGATTCACGAATCTCCTGCTCTCGTCGGGTATGCAGCAAAGGGAATTCCGCTCCTTTAATCACTGGAACATCCGTTCGACCGGCCTGCTCTGTAGCCCACAGAGCAAACACCGTAGCCGGATCAACCCATTGATCGCCGCTGACCGTGGTGATTCCAAGCAAGTCGATCTGGGGAGCGCGAAGAAGCATGAGCAGAGACAAAATATTGGTGCCTTGTGGGCCGCCGCTGTCCTGATCGGCGATGACCTTGATTTTGTTTTGCTGGCACCAAGCTGTGGAGACGATTAGCAAAAATGCAACGAATGACGCGTAAAGTTTGGTTAGCTTCATTGGACCTCGCACGAATGGCCTGAAGGTTTTGGCTGTTTCCTGAAGACCCGGACGCAAACCATCCCGAAGTTCCGGCAGCAGCGCACTGTACCATAACTTGCGGATTGGGACTTGATGGAGATCGGCGTCGAAGACACAGTTCCGCGTATGGTCCGCTCCACAGAAATGCAAATCTGCAAGAAGTCCTGCTAGGGCTTGTGTTTTTGCTCGCGGGGGTATAAAGAAGCAGGCGCGATGAACCACGAAAGGGAAACCACTTCTGCGGGAAAAACCATGTCTTCAACCAATTCATTCTCCATGAACCCAGAGGACCGAGGAGATGCAGCGATTGTTTATTGCACCGGGCGATTGACAGCGGAGCATTGCGAGACATTTAAGACCGAAGTGAGAAAACTAATTAACAGGCGCAAGCAGATCGCACTGGATTTGCAGAAGGTGGACCGGATGGACAGCTCCGGTCTGGGGGCAATCGTGGGCCTCTACATATCCGCGAAGAAACAGGACTGCGTATTCGAGCTGGTGAATTACGGAGAGTCGATTCGCGAGCTGTTAGGGATGGCGCACCTGCTAAGCGTTTTCGAGGCTTGCGGGCGTTATGGGACCAGGATGCCGTAGAGCGTCAATTAATCCATGAATCGGATTCGCCGCTTTTTATCGCCGCCGAAGGCTTCCACACAAATTCCCCATTCAAATCGCCGATCGATTTCAAGCCCAGACGAATCGTCCGCAGTGATTCGAAAGTATGGGCCCGGCGGGTTTGGTTCGCTGGAGCCGTCACTTCGGAGCGGCCCCCTGCTGCCGGTGTTAGACTACGCCCTGAGCGCACGAATTTTTCCGGAGAAACAGAATGACGCGACGCGAATTTGCGAAGGGCATGACGGGAATTGCCGGCGGGTTGATTGCAGGAAAAGGGGCGCGGGCCGGAGAGCGTTCCTCTCGCAAAAATCATCCTCGGTTTGACGAAGCCGCAGAGACGGCGGGCGGCTTGACCGACGTCGAAGGTTTTAAGGTAGGGCATTTTACGGACGAACGAAGGCCGACGGGCTGCACGGTTGTCCTCTGCGAGAAGGGCGTCGTGGCCGGAGTGGATGTTCGCGGAGGAGCTCCGGGAACACGCGAGACGGACCTGCTGAATCCTGTGAACACTGTCCAGCGGATTTACGGGCTTGCTCTCTCTGGAGGGAGCGCGTTTGGGCTGGACACCGCTTCGGGTGTGATGCGTTATTTGGACGAAAAGGGAATCGGATTTCCCGTAGGACAGTCGATTCACATTCCGATCGTTCCGGCAGCCATTCTCTTTGACCTCGAATTGGGAGATCCGAAAATCCGGCCTACGGCCGAGGCTGGATATCGAGCTTGCCAGAATGCCTCCTCGGGTAAAGTTGCCGAAGGAAACATCGGAGCGGGTGCGGGCGCCACGGTCGGGAAACTATTTGGCCCAAAGTTCGCCATGAAATCGGGACTGGGAACGGCCAGCGTTCGCGCGGGAGATACCGGAGTGATTGTCGCGGCATTGGTGGCAGTGAACGCGGCTGGCGATGTCCGCGACACGAGAACGGGCGCGATCTTGGCCGGAGCGCGAGCCGAAGACGGGACAGGTTTTCGCGATACGATGAAGCAGATCCGGAATGGATATTCGATATTGAAATCCGCTGCGGGGAAAAACACGACCATCGGAGTCGTGGCGACGAACGCCTCACTCACGAAAGCGGAAGCGACCAAGGTGGCGCAAATGGCCCACGACGGGTACGCGCGCGCCATCAATCCGGTCCACACGCCTTACGATGGCGACACGGTTTTTGCGCTTTCGACCGGCACTCTCAAGGCCGACGAGCAGGCCGGATCGATTGGAGCCCTGGCGGCGGAAGTTATGGCGGAGGCGATCCTGCGTGCGGCACTACAAGCCACGGGCATTCTCGGGCTTCCCAGTTATCGCGACCTGCATAAATAAGCGCCCGGGCCGATCAAGCCAGCCTTTGTGGTCAATCCCTCGAATCTGCAAGCAGACTATGCCCCGAAGAGATAGCCCGAGAGTAGTTTTTTCAATTCCGCGACGATACGTCCGCGCTCTTCCGGCTCCGCCTGTTCATAGGCAAATGCGAACAAGCGCTCGCCTGTTTCGATGGCAACCCGCAGGCGCAGATCGAGCGAGGAAAGGTCATTCATTCCCAATGTCCCGATCATGAAGCTTTTCACCAGGCCCGCACCGACGGCGTCGGGATTTGCCTCGCGCTTTCTGGTTGCTGTGCTGATATGCGGACCAAAGGCGATTGCCCGAAAATCGGGGCGTGAATCAAGAAAGCTCACAAAGGCGTCGATCACTGTGCCAAGGAACGCGGGGCCGTCTTGAAAATTGAGTTCCGCGAAACGGCCCTCGAATTCGGCACGAAACTCTTCCATATGCCGGACCGCGATGGCGTCGATGATGGACTGCTTTTCCGGGAAAAAACGGTAAAGCGCGCCCACCGAGATTCCCGCTTTCCGGGCGATTCGGTTGGTGGTGATCAGCTCAATGGGCATCGAGGCAAGTAGAAGCGAAGTGGCCGCCAGAATTCGATGCACCGTCGCCTGACTTCGAGGTTGCAAAGGGAGCCGTCGCCTTGCGCCTAAACGTTCGTCTTTCCCTGGAAATCCCTGAGATTTCTTCTTAGGAGGCATAGTTAACCTTCATAATTTCAGTATAGTACGGCGCGACTGCAAACGGCACGAAAAGTGAAAGCGAATTCACTTTCGTGATATTTTATTGTATACTTCCTAAAGCTGCCGACGGTGGTTTTCGGCGGCCGCAATGATCTTGCGGTCTGAGGGGAGCGATCGTGCCTGTTCCGGTTTCGCAGATGTGGACGGTTTCGTCCTACGTCCTCAAACAAAAGATACGCGGCCGCGACCGCTATCCGCTGGTGCTGATGCTCGAGCCCCTGTTCCGCTGCAATTTGGCCTGCGCCGGCTGCGGAAAGATCCAGTATCCCGCGCACATCTTGAAGAAAGAGTTGAGCCCGGAAGAGTGCTTTCGGGCGGTCGAGGAGTGCGGCGCGCCGATGGTGTCGATTCCCGGGGGCGAACCGCTGATGCATTCGCAGATTGAAAAGATCGTCGAGGGCCTGGTCGCGCGCAAGAAATACATTTACCTCTGCACGAACGCACTCCTGCTGAAGGAAAAGCTTCACCTTTTCCAGCCGAGCAAGTATCTCACTTTCTCCGTACATCTTGACGGCCAGCGGGAGCACCATGAATTCTCTGTGTGCAAAGAAGGGGGCTACGACGAAGCTCTGGAGGGAGTTCGCGCGGCGGTCGCGCGTGGATTTCGCGTGACCACCAACACGACGCTTTTCGACGGCGCCGATCCCAGCAGCGTTCGAGCGTTTTTCGATGAAATGATGGATCTCGGCATTGAGGGCATGATGCTCTCGCCGGGCTATTCCTACGACAAGGCACCCGACCAAAAGCATTTTTTGGGGCGCGCCCGCACGCGACGGCTCTTCCGCTCCATTTTGGCTAATCGCAAGAAATCCTGGCGATTCAACCAATCGCCTCTCTTCCTCGAATTCCTAATGGGACGCCGCCAGTATGCCTGCACGCCTTGGGGCATGCCCACGTACAACATTTTCGGCTGGCAGAAGCCTTGCTACCTCCTCCAGGACGGATACGCGGAGACGTTCGCCGAGCTCATGAAAGAGACCGAGTGGAAGAATTACGGCACCGAATCCGGCAATCCGAAGTGCGCGAACTGCATGGTGCACAGCGGCTACGAGGCGTCCGCGGTGAACGACACATTCAGCTCGCTGCGCGGAATTTGGAATACGGCGCGGGCGACGCTTTTTCACTCCTATCCCGACCCGGAAGCGCTAGACATGCTGCGGGAACCCTCGCGTCCCGTTCATTCCTATAATCCCCTTATCCAGATTCAATCGCCTTCGGCCCGGATGGGGGAGACACGCGCATGAGCGAAACGAGTTCCGCGGATCGGCCTGTCAATCCGGGAAACCGGCCTGCGAGCGCCGACTCGCTCGAAGTCGTCCCCGGGTTCGCCCACGAGAAGATCGAGGGCTGGGTGCCATCTCTCGCCACGCAAGAGGAACTCCATCAAGCGCTGGAAAAAGCCTTTGACTACCGGGGAGATGTCACGATTACGCTTAAGGACGGCTCGAAGATCGAAGGATATATTTTCGACCGGCGAAGTGCACCGACGATGGTTGATTCTCGCGTCCGATTGATACCTCGCGACTCGAACGAAAAGGTTTCCGTCGCGTACGCTGATATCGCCGCACTCGTTTTTTCCGGCCGCGACACGGCCGCCGGAAAGAGCTGGGAAGCCTGGGTGCGAAAGTACTGGGAGAAAAAATCGGCGGGCGAAAAGGGGATCGCACTCCAGCCCGATGCTCTCGAGTAAGAGCGGCCTTTTCTAAGTTAAATGCCGCCGCCTCGCCGGCCGGCTTGCAACGACTGTCGAGACGAAATTATCTTCGATCCGCTAGAAACCGTAACGCGCCACTATCGCGCCGTCAGGTTTTCGCAGCACCGCCAGGGCGGCATGTTGCGCGGCCAGAGTAAACTTCAGCTCTCCCCCCGTTGCTTTATCCCGCAGATCAATGGTCTGGTCGCGATCCGACTCCGATTCGATCGCATAGAGGACCGCGTCCTTTAGCTCCGTTGGATATATCAATACTCCGGGAGATACGGAGGATTTCAATTCGAATTTGGGAGCGACTCCCGACAGCGCGAGGACGCCCTTGTATAAAGCGATCGCGGGTGCGGTTCCTTGCGCCAGTTCCACAGGATAGCCCGCCCAGTAAATGCGGCCCTTGCCGTAAGAGAGCGATGCAAAAGAATCGTCGCCGGGCAAACGAAGTTCCTCGAGCCAACTCTGCGCCTGTTGGTCGAAGGTGAGAGGAATTGCTTCGCCATTCACCTGCATTTGCGCGGTATGCGCAGTGAGCGCCTTCGCCTCACCATCGAGTTTCACGCTGGCCGCCCGTGCCGCCGGGTGCCAGTGAGTGTCTTTTTCCACCGGGCCTGTGATGAGGGCGTTCCCGCCGGCGTTCACATAGGCCAACAAAGCCTGCCAAGTGGAATCGGCCAGCGCCTGTGGAGACGGAAGTATTACAAGTTTGGGCGACCCTAACTTTTCGATAAGGTTCTCCGCAAGAATGCCTCCAGAAACGCGGGCGCCGTAACACAGCGCACGGACAGCCTTCCTTTGGGCCTCGATTTGCAGATCCTGCATCGCGGAAAATTGTGCCGCTTGCGAGGTGACGATCGTGACCGGAGGCGGCTGGGGCGCGGAAAGATAACCGCTCGCCTCTTGCGAGAATTTCGCGAAGTTGCGCAGGACGGTGGCGACGGGCTTTTCCGTCCCATCCGCTCGGAGCGCCCCGATGGGGACTTCATTTCCCTCGGTCATGTAATCGTTGGAATTCCACAGCCATTCGATGGCCCCCGATCCCTGGATGAAGGACAGTGCCACTTTCCGCTCGAATAAGCTTCCTTCAGCTTCCTGCGTGCGACGCGCGATTTCGTCCAGCGTAAGCTCTCGTTGCAAGCCTGTTTCCTGAATCAGCATGGGAAGTCCCGGCTGCTTGGCCACCAGCGAATCCCACAGTAGCCCGTCATTGACCCACCAGGAATGGTTCGCAGAAAAGCTGATGTAGGGGCTAAAAAAGGCGGGAGAGAGCCGGTCAACGTAACCGCCTTCATCCTGCCCGACGGTGATCAATTGACGCGATCCGGTGGCGCGGATGGCCTCCTCCAGGTTCTTCACCCAGTTCGCGAACGTCTCTTGCGCGAACAGGTAAAAATCGTAGAGCTTCAGCGAGTTGAATCCCGAATACATGCCACGAGGGGTGAACTCTTCCTCCCGCGGGACTGGTAGCGTATCGCCTGATGCGATGGTCGGGAAGTTCCAGTCGTCAGCTAATACGGCGCGGTCGGGATAGCGCCCGTTGAGCCATGTGTTCCAAGCCTTCAGCTCGAACGAATCCCCGTTCGGGCGCATCTGCCATGTGTGTTGAGAAAAGCTTGGTTCATTAATCAGGTCCCAGGCCACAAACGGAACCTCATGGAATCGCGCGGCTACCATTGTTACCAGGTTTTTCTGGCGTCTCAACGCCTGCGGATCCAAATAGGAATTTTCTCCGCCAAGGACGTCGGGAAGAAACGCGAAAAAATTGAATTGCACGGGCAATCCATTTCTTCTCGCGGTCATCAGGTACGCTTCCAGGGTTCGGAGCGTCCTTTCGTAGGGACGCCCCTCCTCGTCGCACACTTTGTCCCATCCCGTCCACCATCCGGTGCGGAGCATATTCAAGCCCGCGGAATGAATCTGCGCCATGTCGCGGTTCCAGACGTAGACGTTTGGGTGATCGAAATAAAGCCGTTGGACTTCGCTCGACATGTAGGTCGTACCCACCACGGCCAGCGGATGCCCATCCAGCTGAAAGTAGTTGTGGCCGACAGACAATCGAGGACCCGAGCGAAGATAGTCTTCATCGCGCGTCCAGAACGCTGAACGATAGACGGCGCGCAGCTCTTGTCCCTCGTAGAGTTCGGCCTCGATCGTGTGAAACCCTTTGGCGGCCGGTGCGGGAAAGACGACCGGCATGATGGCCGGAACGGAGACTGTCTGCGTTGATGTGTCTCCCGGGGAGTTTTCCGAAGTAACGGTGATTTTTGCTTTCAGCGGCAGATCGCTCTTCGTCCGGCCGATCCAGCGGACTTCCACTTCCACCGGCTCGCCCGGCAAATAGAGCGGCAAGACGGGAGCGACAATGAACTCCTCGCTCCCTCGAAGGGCGGTGGCCGCAAGCACGGGCACGGTCTTCTTGGCTTCCTCTCCCGTGTAAAAAGAGTCCGCCAATTTCGAACAGAGAAATATCCACCGCCCACCGGCAAAATCGTCGCGCACATGATCGATCTGGATCGCCGGCGCCGCCATGCGCCGACCGTCTCGTGTGCCCCAGGCGAGCGTATCGAGCCTCGAGTCGATCCGGCCCGAGGATCCCTGCCGGTTGTAGACGTCGGAGTCGGTGAGATGGAGGATGGGACTGAACGCGGCATTCCAATCAAAGGGCGAAAGCTTGGTCACGACGTCCGGATTTGTTTTGAAAGAGAGCCCCGGAGATCCGGGCGTCTGTTGATACTGGTCGATCCGCAGCGGAATCGTAGCTCGAACGCTATACTCGCGCAAATGCCATCCGGCGGCGTCCCAGTAGGCGGCTCTGGAAAATGGGCGGCCACCGAGGACGAGCAAATTGCCTCCCCGTTGCAAATAGGCGTAAATCGCATCCCAATCCGCTTCGGGATAGGCCGAGCCATACGGAAGTACAAACAGCTGCGTGGCGGGATCAGCGAGAGCTTGCGGCAATTCCTCGGCATTCACAAAAATCGATCTGGGCAGAAGATTTTCCAGCTCTGCGCGAGAAGGCGCGCTGGTATCAAAGGCAGGGAATCCGCTCTCTTGAAAAACGACAGTGGAATGAGAGGAAGCGGGCATGGAAAACAGGCGTCCGGGGAAACCGAACGCGATGAGGACACCGAAGAGACCGCACAGCAATGGACTTTTATGAATGCTCATCGAAGTCACCTCGGAAGATTGATTTCTAGCCCTCTGCCTTTCGCCGCGGCAACGCAAAATTCATCTCGGGGTTTCAAGCTCGACCGCCGGCGCTCGACGCATCCCGTCGATGTCTTGTGGCAAATGGATGATCGTAGCCAGCAAGAACACGGCTCCAAGATCCGCGAGAAGAAGGGACAGCCCGAAGCGAAGGCTTCCAACCACGGCGGAGATCACTCCGACGACCCAGGGAATTCCCGCAGCTCCCAATTCGCCGATCGCCAGCATGCGCCCCGACATGATTCGCGCGTCCGCGCCATAGTGGCTCGCCATCCAAGCAAACAGGATCGGAAAAATGACGGAAAATCCAAGTCCCGTCACAAAAGCCGCGGCATAAATCGAGCCGACGCCTTTTGTTTGAGTTAAAAACGCAATCCCCCCGAACCCCAGCAAGCTCCCGCTTTGCACGACGAGGCGTTCGGGAATCCGGCGAAGGGCCAAAGTGCCCAGGCCGCGTCCAACCATCATTCCCATCCAGAAGAATGCAGGGGCCAAAATCCAAGCTGTACCGGCCGCCCCGGTGACTCGGCGCGAGTAAGTAGCCAGCCATCCTCCAACGGCCGTTTCCGCGCCCACATAGAGAAAAAACAACAATGAAAAAATTGCGGCAGAGCTGTCGAACTGAATTCTGGCGGTCTCGCTCGCCGTCCGTGCGCGTGCGGAATGCTGGCTCAGCGAATCCACGTCGCTCGCCGCGAAGGCGATCGCCACCGCCGTCGTAACTCCACAAATCAAAACAAGAACTTGCAAAAAGGCTCGCGGACTCGCGAAGAATTTGAAAAGAAAAGGACAAGAAACGGCGCCGATCGTCCATGAAAAGTTGACGAAGCTCAGCGCCCGTGCTTTTCTCTCCGGCACGGCTTCTCCAACCCACAGGTTCGTCGCCGCCGTAATGAATCCATTTCCGAGTCCCATGCAGAAGAACGAAAGTAGGGCAGTCTGCCACGGGCCTCTTCCCAGCGTGGCGGCGCCTAAGCCCATAAGCAGAAAACCGGAGATGAATGCCGGGCGGTAAGTTTGCTGAAGTAGGTAGCTCGAAACCGCTACGCCAATAAGCAATCCCCCAAATTGCGCCGCAAAAAAGACTGCCGTCTGCGAATCGCTCAACGACCATCGTTGCGCAAGAAGAGGAAGTACGGGCCCCAGAAGTACCGTGAAAATCCCGGTCACAATGAACCCGGCATGAAGCAACGGCATGGTCTTGCGAAGCACGTCCTGAGACACGGAGGCGCCATTCATGGGTATCCGATGATCCCACAGATCGGCCAGATTGACGCATCGAGAAGCGGGCCATATCCGGCTTTCCTGGGCCCTTTTCCGGCCATCGGCCCGTGAAGGGGACCCCGGCAAAAATTGATGGATTGCATCCAACCTCTGGATTGTACAAGTCGGGGTAGCTGGGGGTAGGTATGTATCATGAGGACGCATCACCCTGCGGGTCAGGAAGTTGACAAGGACGCTTGTGGCGTTGGGTTTATCGCCCGTTTGGGGAGCCCGGCCTCGCGTGAAGTCATTGATCGCGCCCTTGTCGCCCTGGCGCGGCTTTCTCACAGGGGCGGAATGGATTCCGACGGTTTGAGCGGAGATGGAGCGGGTTTGCTGCTGCCGATCGACCGGGAATTCTTCCAGTCCACGGCGGCGCGGTGCGGCATCTCGCTGCCGGGCGAGTTCGGCGTAGGGATGACGTTTATTCCTAAGGGGGAAGAGCAATCAGCCCGTGAGTCTGTAGAGTCGCTGGCTGGGGAATTCGGGCTTCAATTTCTAGGTTGGCGGGAAGTTCCGACGAATTCCGAGTGCCTGGGTCCACGTGCCGCCTCTACTCTCCCTTTGATCCTCCAGTGTTTCTTTTCGTCTGAGAATTCGGAATTCGATCTGGAACAGAGGCTCTTTCTGTTTCGCAAGCGGATCGAGGCTCTGAAATCGCCAGTCTATTTCTGTTCGCTGTCCTGCCGCACGATCGTTTACAAGGGCCTGCTTTCGCCGTCTCAGATCGGCGCCTTTTACCTGGATTTGGCCAGCCCTGAACTTAAGGCCCCTTTCGCCGTGTTTCATCAGCGATATTCGACCAACACGCGGCCCTCGTGGCCGCTGGCGCAGCCCTTCCGCTTCGTTGCGCACAACGGCGAGATCAATACGATCGGGGCCAACCGGCGATGGATGCGGATGCGCGAAGAAACTGTGCGCGAATCTCTCGGCGCCGCACAGCCGTTCGCCGCACTCGAGCCGGGTGTCAGCGATTCGGCGAGCTTCGACAACGCATTCGAGATTCTGGTTCGGCGGGAATTTGGATTGGCCGGAGCGATGCTGCGAATGGTTCCCCCGGCCTGGGAGAGCGATAAACGCATGTCATCCGAGTTGCGCGCATTCCTGGAGTTCCAGTCGCGCGCGCAAGAACCTTGGGACGGGCCAGCGGCGCTCGCTTTCAGCGACGGGAAAATGGTGGGAGCAAAACTCGACCGCAACGGATTGCGTCCTCTGCGTTACAGCGTCACTTCGGACGGTTTGGTGATCTGCGGCTCCGAAGCCGGACTCATGGATTGCGAGGGGAAACAGATATCCGAGCGCCAGCGCCTTGGCCCGGGAGAAATCCTGCTGGTGGATGCGGCCGCCGGCGAAATCTTTCGCGAAAAGGACGTCGTTAAGCTGTTACAAACTCCGAAGGCTCGCACCCCCTTGCATCGGCTTCGCCCCGTTCCCTCGATCGAAGTTTCGCCGGCTACTCCCGAGCCGCGGCGCGTGGCGGCTAGCCTTGGTTGGACGGACGACCAGTTCAAGTTGCTCTTTCAGCCCTTGGGACTCGAAGGAAAAGAAGCTGTCTGGAGCATGGGTGACGATGCGGCTCCGGCTTTTCTCTCCTCGATGCGCCGTCCTTTATGGGACTTTTGCAAGCAGCGCTTCGCTCAAGTCACCAACCCGCCGATTGATCCTCTTCGGGAAGCCCACGTCATGAGCCTCGACGTCTTCTTCGGCAACACGTTTGTAGCCTCGTCTCCGGTTTTGGATGCGGGGCAGTGGAGCGCTCTCAAGCAGCATTTCGACGGGGCCATCGCCCAAATCGACATCACGTTTCCCGCCCATGCGGGTGTGGCGGGTGCGAAAGATGCTCTCGACCATATCCGTCGCGAAGCGGCCGCGGCGGCGCTGAATAACGCGAAGTTGCTGGTCCTCTCAGACCGTGCGGCTGGGCCCACGCGCGCTGCTCTCCCAGCATTGCTCGCCGCCTCGGCGGCTTGGCAGGCGTTCGCGGCAGCCGGAGGCTTTGACGCCCCGTTTGTGGTCGAGACAGGGCAGGCGGTGGAGACGCATCACATTGCTTTGCTTGTTGCGCTGGGAGCCAGTGCTGTTTTCCCCTATCTCGCGGCGGAGCTCTCCGAGAGTCTAAAACGGGGAGGCGCGTCGAATTATCGAGCCGCAGTGGAAGCCGGTCTGCGCAAGGTGCTCGCCCGGATGGGGATTTCCGCGCTCACGAGCTATCGCAATAGCCATCTTTTTGAAGCCGTGGGCCTCAGCCCGGAATTATCCGCCGAATTCTTCCAGGACGCCGGATGCGTTCCTGGAGGCAAGAGTCTCGACGATATTCTGGAAGACGTTCTCGCGCGCCATGCCGGCGCTTTTCAAGGCGATCGAGGCGGATTGCAGGACGCGGGGTTCTACCGTTTTCGCCAGACCGGCGAGCGCCATTCCAATTCTCCCGAACTCGTCCGTCGGATGCACCGCTATATTCAATCGCCCACGGCGGAAAATTACCGTGCCTTCGCCGAAATATCCGAGGGGCGCGAACCTGTGTCGCTTCGCGACCTTCTCTGCCTCGTTCCGGGCGAACCGGTCCCGATCGAGGAAGTGGAGGCGGAATCCGACATTGTAAAGCGATTCAGCGCACAGGCGATGTCGTTGGGTGCCTTGAGCCCTGAGGCGCACCGCACGATCGCCATTGCCATGAATCGCCTGGGAGCGCGGAGCAATACAGGTGAAGGTGGCGAAGATCCGCGGCTATATCGAAGCGATCCCGAAGCGTCGAACCGCGTGAAGCAAGTCGCGTCGGCCCGTTTTGGGGTGACCGCCGAATATCTTGCGCGCGCGGACGAAATCGAAATCAAGATGGCGCAAGGGTCGAAGCCCGGAGAGGGCGGCCAACTGCCCGCTATCAAAGTCACCCCATTTATCGCGCGTCTCAGGCATGCCGTGCCCGGCATGAGCCTGATTTCTCCTCCGCCACACCACGATATTTACAGCATCGAAGACCTGGCGCAGTTGATCTACGACCTGCGGTCCGTGAACCCTCGCGCGCGAATCGGCGTCAAGCTGGTCTCCGGCGCTGGGGTCGGGATTATCGCGGCGGGCGTGGCCAAGGCCGGCGCGGACGTGATCACAATTGCGGGTTTTGACGGCGGCACAGGTGCATCGCCCCTGACCTCCATAAAAAATACGGGCCTTCCTTGGGAAGCCGGTTTGACTGACGCCCATCAAGCTCTTTTGCGCTCTGGATTCCGTCATCGAGTCCGTCTCCGCGCGGACGGAGGATTCAAGTTTGGCCGGGACGTATTGATCGCATCTCTTCTTGGCGCTGATGAATTTGGTTTCGGTACGGCCGCCCTCCTGGCTTTGGGCTGCGTGATGGCCCGCCAGTGCCATCTCAACACTTGCCCCGTGGGAATCGCCACGCAGGATGAGAAATACCGGGCGAAATTCGAAGGCAAGCCGGAAATGGTGATGGAGTATTTCCAGGGGGTCGCTTCGGAAGTACGCCGCCACCTCGCGTTTCTGGGCGCCCGCTCCCTTGACGAAGTTGTGGGATCGCCCTGGAAGCTCCGACTGCGCGATCCGAAGCATGCTTCTTCGCTGGATTGGCTGCTCGCCGTTCCGCCTGAGGCGCCCCGCCATGTGGCGTCCTGCAGCGCGAAAACCGGATCCTCATACGCCCGTGTGGAACAAGTTGCGACTGGGATTCAGGAGAAACTTGGGAAAGTGGCCGCGCGGCTTCCACAATTGCCGTTCCGGCCTTTGCGGTTCACCATTGCCAATTCCGAGAGGACCGTAGGCGCCCGCATGAGCGGCGAGATTTTGCGCCACACTAATTTCCAGGGCCTGGGAGGCGAATCGATCGAATGCGAATTTCGAGGCACCGCCGGCCAGAGCTTTGGGGCGTTTTTGATTTCTGGTTTGCGATTCCGCTTGCTCGGCGAGGCCAATGACTACGTTGGGAAGGGGCTCTGCGGTGGATCCATCGCGATTTCCGCTGGTCCCGAGGCTTCGCGCCGCGGGGATGTCCTGGCCGGCAATACGGTGCTTTACGGCGCGACTTCTGGTGAACTCTACATCGCGGGCAGAGCAGGCGAACGGTTTGCAGTGCGTAACAGCGGAGCCCTGGGCGTGGTCGAAGGAGTCGGGCAGCACGGTTGCGAATATATGACCTCCGGCGTTGTCATCCTGCTCGGGACAGCGGGAAGGAACTTCGGCTCAGGCATGACGGGCGGACTTGCCTATATTCCGCGCACCGAATTGACTTCCACCGAATACAACCAGGAATTCCTCCGTTGGAGCGATATCGAAGAACAAGAGGAGGAATGGCTGCGTCAGGCTCTACGGCAGCATCTGCGCCTGACAGGAAGCCCTAGGGCGCGGAGACTCCTTCGCTCGATCTCACCCCTTCCCCTCGTTCGTCTGGAACCACTTGCCAGGCCCTGCCCCATCGAACAGACATGGGAACCTTTCCAATCCCTCGGGAACGTGCGTGAAGCGCCCTCTCTCGACGAAGTTGTCCTTCTCTCACCTGAAAACCCCGAAGTTGCGGGAGACCCGGTCTGCTGAGCAAGAGCCTTGCTTGAGTTTGGTCCCGCTCCTGGCCAAACTGGGGCCAAATCGGGATGGGGCCGAATAGACTCTCTGATATACTCTCGCCTAACACTATGGACTTTGACCACCTTATAACCTTTGTGGAAATCGCCAAGTCCGGCAGTTTTTCGCGAGCCGGTCAGAAACTGTACCGCTCGCAGCCGGCTGTGAGTGCTCAGATTCGCCAGCTGGAGCAAGAATACGGCGAAAAATTGTTTGACCGCGTCGGGAAGTCCGTTCGTCTCACCTCAGCCGGGGAATCCCTGTTCGAGTACGCAGGTAAGCTCTTGGCGCTGCGCAATGAATCCTTGCAGGCCGTGGCCGACCAGGCCAGCGCTCCTCGCGGCACGTTGACGATTGGCGCCAACGAAGCTACGTGCCTCTATGTTCTCCCCGAGACGTTCGGCGACTACCACCGCCGGTACCCGCTCGTGCAAATCAGCATTTATCGAAATTTCAGCCGCAAAGTGATTGAAAAGGTGGAGGATGGCGCGGTTGACCTGGGAATTGTCACCCTCCCCATCAAATCGCCCAGCCTTCGAATCCACTCGATTTTCCGCGACCGGCTCATGTTGATGACCAGCCCCGACAATCCTCTCGCGCGGCACAAGAGCGTCTCTATGAGCGATGTGGCCGAACAGCCGCTCATCTTCCCCAAGACTGGCTTTATGCGCGCTCTGCTGGATAAGCAGTTCCGCGCCTATCGTTCCAAGCTTCGAATCACGATGGAGCTTCCGAGCGTAGGGATGATCAAGAGATTCGTTGCCGCCGGATTCGGCGTCTCCCTCATCAGTCCGACCTTCGCCCGCAACGAAGTCCGCTCGGGAGAAGTGAAACTGATTCCTATCGCCGACGCCGAGTTGTGGCGCGAGCTCGGGCTCGTGTATCGCCGGGATCGCACGCTTCCCCGGGCAGCCGCGGCGTTTGTCCAGTTGCTTCGATCAAAGAAGCTCCCCGACGAATCCTGACTTTGGACCGCATCCCCCTCTAGACCAGCTTTCCAGTGCGCGTTTAGACACCGGGGCTTGACCCTCCGTCTCGGAAGGGCGTTTATAGACTTAGGGGGGCACCCGTCCGGTTTTGTAGTCCGAATCGCGTCGACACACTTTGATTTGTCCAAGCGAGGGCTCCGGGAGATTCACGGAACCCCCGGCTGGCGGTTGCTTGGCGTGATTTCCGGCGATGCCGCACCTTTCAATTTCTCAAAGGAGCCGAACTCTGATGAGCGGAAAAACAAAGGTGGCCGGCCTGATATTCGTTTGCCTATTCTGGATTTTCATTTCCCTTCGTCCCGCGGCAGCGCAGGGTGGGTATGTAACGATTTCGGTGAGTGACCCGGGGACGATCCAAGGGGTTGTCAAATGGACCGGAACGGTGCCCAAGATTCCGAAATTGCCGATCACGAAAAACGAGCAGGTTTGTGATCCGCAAAACACAAAAACACGCGATCTGGAGAGACTTCTTATCGGTCCCGACGGAGCGGTCGAAAACACGGTCGTATATCTGAAGAACGTCTCCGAGGGGAAGGCGATGGCAATTCCGGACCAGCGCTGGCATCTGGACCAGAAGAACTGCCGGTATGTTCCGCATATCTTGATCGTTCCGGTCGGTTCAGCGCTGCAAATCGAGAGCAGCGACCCCATACTACACACTGTCCACATGTCGGGCGCCGCCTCCAACAACATTCCGTTTCCTTTCCAGGGACAATACATCCCCGCCATGATGCGCGAGCCGGGGGTCGTGAATTTGAAATGCAACGCCGGGCACGTATGGATGAACGCGGAGGTCATTGTCGTCAAAAATCCCTACGTTGCCGTCACCGACGAGCAAGGGAGATTCAAAATTAGCGATGTACCTCCGGGTGACTACGAAATCGAAGCCTGGCATGAAGGCTGGCGGATAATTTCCGAGGAAAGCGTGCTCGACGTCTCCAGTCAAGTCGAGGTAAAGCGCCCGATCTACAGCTCGCCGGAAACTTGGGACAAGAAAGTGACGGTCAAGGGCGGGCAGACAAGCACCGTAGACTTCGCGCTTTCGGAGAGATAAAGCACTCTTACAGCGCCACTTCGACGCGGCCGCCGGATTGGTGTGCCCCACCGTTCAAGATATTTCTGTCCACGCGCGCGACGCGCGAGAGAATCTCGGCTGGGTTTGAATGGTCCGTTTTGTCGTTTTCCGCATCCAACCGGGTATATTTCGCGTACTTGAGTTGAAGTTCAAAGGAATTGGCCATGCCTTCGGAACCGAAAGAAGACTTAACATACGTCGACGTTACGCCCAAGCATGTTTATCAGAACCGCAGAAATTTTCTGGTCGGCTTGCTGGTGACGGGGACTGCCGTCGCCGGTTGGAAAAAATACGCGTACCTTCTCAATGGTCCGGCCACAGGATCGGTGCCAGTCAAGCTGAATGGTTTCAAGAAGTGGCCTTACAGCACGACAGAAACGGTCACCCCTGAAAATGACGTTACGCACTACAACAATTTCTACGAATTCGGCACGGGCAAGGAAGACCCCGCACAAAACGCGCGAGACTTCGTTACTACCCCGTGGAGCGTCACCGTGGACGGAGAAGTCGAAAAGCCGCGGAAATTCACGATGGAAGAGATAATGCAGCTCGCTCCTCTCGAGGAGCGCATCTATCGCCACCGCTGCGTCGAAGCCTGGTCGATGGTTGTTCCTTGGATTGGCTACCCGTTCAGCGTCATCGCGAACCTCGTTCAGCCCACGGATAAGGCGCGATTCGTCGCCTTTCAAACCTATTACGACCCCCGCCAGATGCCGCTCGGATCACAGGCCGGGATCGAACTTCCGTACGTTGAGGGGTTGCGTATGGACGAAGCAATGAATCCGCTGACCCTTCTTACTGTCGGTATGTATGGTGAAACCCTTCCCAACCAAGATGGCGCGCCGGTTCGCATGGTGATTCCTTGGAAATACGGATTCAAGAGCATTAAATCTCTCGTTCGGATCCGCTTTGTCAAAAATCAACCGCCCACGACTTGGAACCTCGAAAATTCGCAGGAGTACGGCTTCTATTCCAATGTCAATCCCCACGTCGACCACCCGCGCTGGAGCCAGGCCAAGGAACGCCGGCTCGGCGAGTTCTTCCGCCGCCCCACGCTCATGTTCAACGGTTACGGAGATCAAGTGGCCAGCATGTACACTGGGATGGATCTAAAAAAATATTTTTGAGAGAGAGGTGCCTTGGTAACTGCCTTCCTCAAGAGCAAGTGGACCAAGGTGGCGGTTTTCCTGCTCTGCTTGCTTCCGCTTGGAAACTTGATCCTTCTGGCCGTTCACGGCGAACTGACGGCCAATCCTATCGAGTTTGTGACCCACGCGACGGGCGATTGGACTTTGAGATTTCTGGTCATCACTCTGTGCGTGAGCCCGTTGCGAAGAATCCTCCACCTTCCCGATCTTATCCGCTTTCGCCGCATGCTGGGTCTCTTCGCCTTTTTCTACGCCTTTCTGCATTTTTCAATGTGGATTGGCGTGGATAAATTCTTTGACTGGCACGACATGATCGACGACGTCGAAAAACGGCGATTCATCACCGTGGGATTCCTCGGTTTTCTTCTGATGATTCCCCTGGCGATCACATCGACAGCCGGGTGGATTCGGCGGCTCGGAGGGAAGCGCTGGCAATTGCTTCACCGCGCAATCTACATCAGCGCTATCGCCGGCGTAATCCATTACTATTGGCTCGTCAAATCGGATGTCCGCAAACCGTTGGAGTACGCCTACATCGTAGGGATACTTCTTATCTTTCGACTTGGCATGTGGGCCTATGACAGAAGGCAGCGTCCGGCGGGCGGAGCGATTCCTGCAAATCGCGCCACAACAGCCGAAGGCGCTTGAGGAACTGCGCACGATTTCGTGAAAGTACCCGATCGAATCGCGATCCTCGCCAAATGCAATGGGCCCCTGCATGATTGCAGGAGCCCATTGCTGCTGAAACGGAATTGTTGAGCTACCGCTTGGCGGCGTTGTGTTTCTTGTTGTAGATGTTGTTCGACGCGCGATTTTGGCGCTGATTCAGAGCGCGCCTGTCGGCTCCCGTCAGCTTCCCGCCGTTCGCGCTCCGCATGTGCGCATCTTCCCGGTTGATGCCTTGCTGTTGTCTTTCCAGCCGTGAGCTCTCACCGGGCGTCAATTGTCCGCTGCGGATTCCTTGGGCAATTCGATCCTGCTGGTTCTCACGGCGTTGCCCGACTTCGTTGTTGCCGTAGTGGGCCGTGTTTGCATTGTGCTTGTCCTGGTAAATCTGATTGGAGATGTGATTCTGCCGTTGGTTCAGCGCCGCTTTGTCCGCGGAAGTTAAGTGTCCGTCATCTTCCGACCGCATCGTGCGCTCTTCATGGTTCAACCCGGCCTCTTTCGACTCGAGATTCTTCGTCTCGCCGGAGGTCAGCTGTCCGCTTTGGACCCCGTTTGCGATCCGGTCCTGTTGATTGTCCTTGCGTTGGGCGACGGATTGGCCGGTCGCCTGATTCGGCGCAGGTGCAGGGGTACCACTCGAGGTTCCGGATTGCGATTGTGCAAAGGCGGGTGCGCCGCAGATCGCGATCAATGCCGTGCTGGTGAGTAGCAAGTTTCGAATGTTCATGATCTCGCTCCTTCGTTAGCGATTCCTCTAGAAAATTCCGGCCCATGGATTCGTGCCGTTGCGGGCATCCGGCTTCTTATTCGGCTGCTATTTGACTCAAACACAGGGCGATTCAAAAAGTTGTTGGCAAAATGTGCCCCGGCCAGGCGTCATCCCTTCCGGAACGCATCCCGCTCATATGTATTCATTCTGCCGTGCACGAAGAGACACGAAATTGCCTTGGCCCTTTCGTGCAGCTAGACGATTACTGTACTTTCGGACAGGTGAGTTCCGCTTCTCTCCGGATTAGAATCGGACAAGGGTTCGTTGCGAGCTTTCGCGAATGTCGCAACGGCCACCGGCGGCAATCCGGAGCCCGCGGCTAAGGCGAAGACTTCTTGCGGGCCTTTGCCGGGCCATCTAGGGAGCGCCCTTTTGAAAGTGTTGAAGCACGAACTTGTACTGGCAGCCGTTTTGGTGGCACTCGCCTTTCTATCGGCTTGCGCCGGATCGGCCAACGCTCCCGAAACGCCCACGGCACCTTCGTTTTCCGTTCAGCCATTGAGCGCCACAGTGACAACGGGCCAAACGGCTACCTTCTCCGTTTCGGTTACCGGAACATCCCCATTCGCGTACCAATGGAGACGCAACGGCGTAAGCGTCTCAGGTGCAAATTCATCCACCTATACGACCGCACCCACTGGCCCTGCCGACAACGGTTCGAAGTTCGACGTGGTTGTCTCCAATTCCGTCGGCTCCACAACCAGCAATGAAGCCACGCTCACGGTGAATGCCGCGGCCACGGCTCCCACGATCACTACACAACCCTTGAGCCAAAGCGTCACGGCCGGCCAGCCTGCGACGTTTTCCGTAGCGGCCAGCGGCACAACTCCCTTCACGTATCAGTGGCGAAAAAATTCCGCGAATATTTCGGGAGCCAATTCGGCGACCTATTCGACTCCGGCGACGACTTCGGCGGACAACGGGTCAAAGTTTGATGCCGTCGTTACGAATTCGGCTGGTTCGGCAACCAGCAATCAAGCGACGCTTACCGTTAATCCTGTGCAGTCGGTCACTGTCAGCGTCCTCACCTATCACAACGACAACGCCCGCACGGGGCAAAATTTGAACGAAACCATCCTGACCACCAGCAACGTGAATTCCTCTGCTTTCGGCAAAGTGGGATTTCTCAGCGTTACGGGGCTAGTGGACGCCGAGCCCTTGTACGTCCCGAGTCTGACTGTCAATGGTGGGACACATAACGTAGTTTTCGTGGCCACGGAGCACGACCTCGTTTACGCCTTCGATGCCGACACGTTCACGCAGCTCTGGCAGGCTTCACTCCTCGGCGCCAACGAAACCACAAGCGACAATCGCGGATGCGGCCAAGTCACGCCGGAGATTGGAATCACGGCCACTCCCGTGATCGATCCCAAGGCGGGGCCGCACGGCACGGTGTGGGTCATTGCCATGTCGAAGGACAGTTCCGGAAACTATCATCAGCGTCTACATGCGCTGGACATCACGACAGGCGCCGAATTGAGCGGCAGCCCCGTCTCGATCCAAGCGACCTATCCCGGCACGGGAGACAACAGCTCCAACGGAAATGTCGTCTTTGATCCCAAGCAATACAAGGAGCGGCCGGGACTCCTTCTTCTCAACGGGGTTGTCTACACGGGCTGGTCTTCCCATTGCGATGATTCTCCGTACACGGCTTGGATCATCGGCTACAACTCCTCGACGCTTCAGCAAACCAGCGTTCTGGACGTCACCCCGAATGGGCACATGGGCTCGCTCTGGATGGCCGGTGCGGGGATCGCCGCCGATTCTTCGAACGACCTTTACTTTCTCGTTGCGAACGGCACCTTTGACACCACTCTGGACGCCAACGGTTTTCCAAACCATCAGGACTATGGCAATGCATTCATGAAGGTGTCCACCACAAACAATCAATTGGCCGTGGCCGACTACTTCACCATGCATGACACGGTTTCCGAATCGAATGGCGATGTCGATCTTGGGTCCGGCGGCGCTCTCGTTTTGCCCGATATGACCGATGCCAATAATCAAACGCGCCATCTTGCCGTCGGCGCAGGCAAGGACAGTATTATTTATCTGTGCGATCGCGATTCGATGGGAAAGTTCAATTCGACGGCGGACAACATCTACCAGGAAGTGACATCGAACGGCATCAACGGCGGGGTTTGGTCCATGCCTGCCTATTTCAATAACATGCTTTATTACGGGGCTGTCGGCGACAACCTGAAGGCGTTCGCCTTTTCCGCTGCCCGGATCGTCACCCCGCCCAGCTCTGCGTCTTCCGCCAGCTTCGGTTACCCCGGCACCACGCCCAGCATTTCCGCGAATGGAAGTTCCAACGGCATCGTTTGGGCCATCCAGAACGGGGCGACGGGAGTTCTGCACGCCTACGACGCCACCAATCTCGCTCACGAACTCTACAACAGCAACCAGGCTTCGAATGGGCGCGATCAATTTTCCGACAATAAATACGTCACGCCCATGATCGCCAACGGCAAGGTTTATGTGGGCACGCCCACAGGCGTCGCGGTCTTCGGCCTGCTCAATCCGTAATCAAAAATCGAATCGATCCGGTCCGCAGTTTGGCCAAGCCTAATTCGGACCGGGCGGCCGCTTCCTGCCCGGGTGGAATCCTCCCTCGTCGTTGCGCTCACCCGCCGCAAGCGGCCGAATGCAAATGTTGGAATACCTTGGGCCACATTGATAGACCTGGTAGGCCGGCAGGTCTTCGGGCTGCACGATGTAGGTCCCGTCCTCCATTTCGGATGTGGATTCTCCGTCCTCCATCACATAAGGATTGGTATCGAGAACGCGAACGCGGAAAGCGCCCGACGACGGTTCGTAGTTTCCATAACTGAAGCAATGGCCGATGCAAGCACTGTCGACTATGTGCTGGACGATGAAGCGCGAATGTGGCGGTGGTAGAACCGTTCCGAGCACGCGCTGACCTGGCGGAAGAGCCCGCACCAGTTCCTCGATTTTTGCTTCCATCGTGTTGAAGCGCCCCGTATCACGGTAGAGCATCGCAAAGAAAACAAGCGCCAGTATGCCGAATCCGGCCAGGTGCAGCCTGCGGGGACGCAGAGCGCCGAGCCACGCACAAAGCATAATGGCGGCGATCAATGTAAGGCGCGGCGTGATCAATGCCAGTGCCGCCGAGTAGAGTGGAAAGTGTATTCCGTCCGGCAGAAGATAAGCCCCTATCAAAGACAAGCAGTACAGGTGGATCGAAATCGCCATCGGAGCCGCCGGCGCTTCTTCCTGTTTTCGCTGTGCCACATCCCAGGCAATGAAAGTGGCGGACACACCGAGAAAAGCGACTGCCACCGTCCAATACCACGGGCTGGACATCGCAAGCTGGTCCGCACCGGTGAACCAATAGAAAGGATCTCTTTCCGGATCGGCCACATAGTGGTGGAAAAGAAAAAACCGGAGAATTGCCAAAGCCGCCACGGCTGCCACAAACAGCGGCATTCGCCATGAGGGCCGGACAATCTGGTATATCGCGAGATATGCTGCGGCTCCCAGCAGCCAGGCAAGGCCGACCCCGTGTCCCAGCATCACCAGAGGCGCCAAGCCGAGAGCCGCAAATTTTCTCCACCCCGCAGCACGCCAAAGAATCGCCAGGGCAAAAAATGAGATCCCCAAGGAAAGGTAGTAGTTCATGAAGCCAGCCTCAAATGTCCACCCGTAGGAAAACATCGCCAGGCAGGGAACCAGAAGCCAAGGCGCGCGCCCGTTGAGAGCGGAAACAAACGCAAATGCGCCCCAGAAGAAAACCAAGACTGCGATCGACACGGCTGTCTTCTCCGCGGCGTGAAGTCCCGCCAGTTTTCCGAACCCCGCCAGGAGAAAATCAAACAGCACGTTCTGCCACATCCACACAACCTTCAGGCCAGCCACTTGTCCGCGCTCGATTAACTGGGTTAGCCAGGCGTTGTAGACGTGACTTCCGAGGTCTCCCGCCTCGATCCGTGTGTGCCAGAAGACAGGCACCAGCACGAGCGCCGATAGGCCAAGAATCCGTAGCCAATGTGCAGACAGCCATCGCACGGCGGCTTTGTAAACCGACTCTCCGTCACCCAAGCTCTTTTCCCCCTCTTGCCTGTTTAGGCTTGAACTGCGGATTGAAGCGCAGAAGGCAGTTTTTGGCAATGCCACCTGACGGCAGGAAAGCGGTTCCCGGGATGACTTTTAACCTTATCACGACTTCTCAAGTCAAACTGCGCACCTACACTCCTGCGTTCTCTCTCGTTTCGCGCGAAGAATGTATTCGGCCGTTCGCGCCTACAAATGGTATAAGGCGCGTAACGGATGTGCTTGGGAGGGTGTCCATGAGCAGCGCGACAATTACCGGAATTGCCCGGAAGGCTACCGGATGGTCCATCATCGTCAGTATCTTCCTGATCATCGCCGGTATTTTGGCGATCGGCATGCCGCACGAAGCCGGCATCGCCGTGAATATTTTCGTTGGCTGGATCCTTGTTTTCGCTGCCGGGGCCCACTTTGTGTATGCCTGGTTCACTCGAGGCGCCGGTGGAGTTCTGTTGAAATTCCTGATCGGCCTGCTCTATCTCGTCATCGCCATTTACCTGCTGGAACACCCCGCGCGCGGCCTCGCAACTCTGACGCTGGCGCTGGCCTTCTATCTCTTGATCGAGGGGGTAATGGAAATCATTCTTTTCCTGCAGCATCGAAAATCCGGCGCGGCAGGATGGTATCTGGTTGATGGAATTATCACGCTGATTCTTGGCTTTCTCGTTTGGAGGACGTGGCCATCGAGCGCCGAATGGGTGATTGGTACTTTGGTGGGGATCAGCCTGGTTTTTAGCGGGATTTCGCGCCTGATGTTTTCGATGGTCCTGCGGAAGGCGCTGTCCGGTCCGGCGTGAATTTCTGAGTCACGATCCGGCTGCATCGATCGCGTTTGTTGGTGCCGCCCGGTTCAAAAACAAAAAGGGCGGGCCGCTTTTGATTCGGCCCGCCCTTTCCGACTAGAGGCTGGTGACGTTCGCAGCCTGCAGGCCCTTCGGCCCACGGGTTACTTCGAATTCAACCGCCTGGCCCTCGTTCAGCGACTTGTACCCGTCCGCCACGATAGCGGAAAAGTGGACGAAAACGTCCTCGCCGGACTGGCGCTGGATGAACCCATAACCCTTGCTGGCATTGAACCACTTCACAGTTCCTTGTTCTTTCACTTATTTGCTTCTTTCTTTTTTTAAGCTATTTGATGCTGCTCGACCGCCTCCAGCCGTACAACAAAAAGAGGTCACAAGCGTTAGCCTGCGACCCCCTCACACGAATCTAAAGGTGTTACAAGAGCAACAAACGCAACCACACGGTACCATATTCCGCCCCTTTTCGCAAACTCTAAATTGGACTCGCACACTCTCGCCGCGGCCACTCGCCGGCCGCTGCTAATTTCCCGCATCTTCCCAACACCTGGGGTAGGCTGTGAACGCCAGAATGATCGAAGCGACGTCGTCCCGTTCGCCATCAGCTGGGTGCGAATCGCATTCGCGAGGTTTGACATGAACCGTTGGATCCGAGAGCTGTCTTTCCTCCTGTTATTGCTTCTTTGCGCCGGTTCGGCAGATGCCAGGCCGCCTGCCCGGACCTCTCCGCATTCCCGCCCGAAAATCGGCGTTGCCTTCGCCGGAGGCAGCGCTTTGGGTCTGGCGCATGTCGGCGTCCTGAAATGGTTTGCCGAGCACCATATCCCAATTGACTACGTTGCGGGAACCAGCATGGGCGGCCTGATCGGCGGCATGTACGCCTCGGGGAGCGACGCCAATCAGATCCAAGCGTTCATCTCGCAAATCGATTGGGCAAAAATTTTCGGTCCTTCCACTTCCTACCAGGACCTCTCATTCCGGCGAAAGGAAGACGTCATCGATTTCTCCAATTATTTAGAGTTCGGCTATCGCGGCGGACTCAGTTTGCCAACTGGCTTGAATACGGGCCAGGGAGTGAGCCTCCTGATCAGCAGTTTTGCGGCTCCTTACGGTGACATGAAATCCTTCGACGAATTGCCCACTCCATTTCGTTGCGTGGCCACGGATCTGACCAGCGGCAAGAAGATCATCCTCGACGATGGATCGCTCGGCGAATCCCTTCGCGCCTCCATGTCGCTGCCCGCCATTTTCACGCCCGTGCAAATGGGCAAAATGGAGTTAGTCGACGGAGGGCTGATGGATAATCTTCCCGTCGATGTCGTCAAGGGGATGGGGGCGGACATCGTGATCGCCATTTCACTCGATAATGGCGAGCCCTTCGATCCTTCGAAGGCCACGATTTTTTCCATCGCCGCGCAATCCATCAGCGTCATGGTCAGCGAAAACGAGCGCCGCAGCCTTCGCACCGCCGATCTTGTTCTCGCTCCCGACCTCGCCGGCTTCTCGGCCGCTGATTTCACTCGGGCCAAGGACTTGGAAGCCCGGGGGTATCAAGCTGCCGAAGAGAAGTCCCGCTTTCTTTCGACTCTCGCTCTCAACGACGCTGATTGGAATGCGTATGTTGCGGCCCGTCGGGATCGGATGCGGCATTGGGAGCCTCCGCAGCTGCTGGCCGTTGAAGGCGGCGACGGTCAGCAAGGCGTCGATGAGAAGGCCTTCAAGCGTCTCGTCTCTCATCCCTCATCGCCACGGCAAGTCGCCGGCGCCATCGAAGATGTCGTTGGCAACGGCCTTTATTCTTCGGGCCGTTATGACGAAACCTGGAACGATGGCAAGCCCGAACTCCTCATCGACCTATCGAAGAAGAGTTACGGCCCGCCCCTGCTCAATTTTGGCTTTACGATTGACGGCTCTGAAACGCGCGAAGCGCGCTTCGATTTCGCGGGTCGTGTGACTTTTCTCGATGTTGGATCGCCGCTTTCAGAACTCCGAGTTGATTACAGCTTGGGCATCGACAGCGGCCTTTCTTCCGAATATTACTGGCGCGTGCATTCTTCCCGATTCTTCATTGCGCCTCGAATCTTCCTTGACAGGCAGTTAGAGGATCTCTACGCCGGCAACACCAACAACGCTTTGTATGCGATTCGCAAAGCGGGCGTCGGAGGCGATCTCGGTTTTGCGCTGAGTCGCGACACGGAATTTCGTTTCGGAGCAGCCTGGAGCAATGTGAATGCCTCCCTCAATATCGGGAGTCCCGATCTACCAAAAATCACGGGAAACGAAAGCTATCTTCGAGGCCGCTGGGCCTATGATGGCACCGACAATCCGCTCCTCCCGCAGGAGGGCATTCGCGCGGACGCCGAGGTCCGCCTGATGCTGGCCACTCCGGACGTAAGCAAGCAGTATCCTGTCGTTTTTGGGCACCTTCTGGCGGCCCATACGCTGGGTGAGAATTGGCTCTTCATTGGGACGGCGGCTGGAGGTTCCGCCATCAATACCACCACTCCCCTCGGAACTTTCACTCTCGGTGGTCCGCTGCAGTTGAGTTCACTCGGTCCCTATCAACTACGCGGCGACACTTTCTACAACACGAACTTCTATCTTTTTCGCAGGGTCTTCAACGATCCCATCGGCATTTTCAGCCGCGCCTATCTGTTTGGAGGCTACGAGTTGGGCAACGCTTACTCAACGGATGAGGAGCAGTCTTCTGTTTACCAGGATGGCGTGCTGGGATGGGTCACAGTCACTCGTTTGGGCGTCTTATTTATAGGCGGGAGTTACGGTAACAATGGCCAGGGCCGCGTCTTCTTCCGGCTCGGACGAATGTTCTGAAGGCTTGCGCCGGCGTCGCGTATGCCCGGTGGTCTGGGTCAAGTCTGTCCGCGAGAGTCTCACCGCGTTACGACCGCGGTAACGCGGCATGCGGGGCTTGGTGGTCGATCAACAATCCCTTCATCCGCGGCGAGACTTTGCACCGTATTTCGTGAAACAATGCCTTCCACCCACGTCACGATTTCTCTGGAGGTTTGCGGATGAACCGCCGACCGATTTGCCCGCCATTCACCATACTGCTGGCTTGCCTTTTATTTTTGTATTCAGGGCAGGCACGGTGCTTCGCGGCCGAACCTTCTCAGGAGCCCGCTTCAGCCACCTTGCCTGCAACTCCTCTTACTTCCAAGGGGGCGTCCGAGCTCCGCGCCATCATCGACTCCGGGCAATTCTCCGACCTGCGCTGGCCGGATTTCAGCGACTACCGCAATTATGTTCAGGAGTTTTACGCTTCGTATCAATACTCCTTGCCCTGGATCCACGACATGGAGCCGACTCCGCAGGCGATGGCGCTGATCGCTCGATTCGAATCCGCCGACGAAAAGGGGCTCAATTCGCAGGACTACGATGGCCCTCGCTGGCCCGGCCGCTTGACGCTATTGGCGCCCGCGGTTCATAGTCCGCTCGAATCAGACGAGATCCATTTTGACGTCGCCGTGACGATCAACGTCATGCGCTATATTTCAGACCTGCACATCGGCCGCGTGAATCCCCAGCATCTCGATTTCAATCTCGATTCCGACGCTAAGAAGTTGAATCTCCCCGAATTTTTGCAATTGGATCTCGTGAATGCGAAGGATGTGAACGACGTGCTGTTCCACGTCGAGCCGCCTTACCCGGGCTACTGGCGCACCATCCAAGCTCTCGAGACCTATCGCCAGTTGGCCAAGAATCAGCCGCCTCCTCTCCCGAACGTCACCTCAACGGTGAAGCCGGGCCAGACTTATTCCGCCCTGCCCGCCCTGTCGTCCTTCCTCAAGATGGTGGGAGATTTGCGCGCCGATGCGGCCGTTCCGGATGACTCCACGCTGTATCAAGGTCCGGTCGTGAGTGCTGTCAAGCGCTTTCAGGAACGTCACGGCCTGACGCCGGACGGCCAACTCACCTCCGCCACAATCGTGGAAATGAACACCCCGTTCTCAAATCGCGTTACCCAGATTGGTCTGACTTTGGAGCGTTGGCGCTGGCTGCCCGCCTCGCTTGGCGGCGCGCCTATTGTCGTGAATATCCCGGAATTTCGCTTGCGAGCCTATGACGACAATTTGAAACTCTCCTTGACCATGAACGTCGTCGTGGGCAAGGCATATCAGCACCTCACCCCGGTGTTCACCGGCAAAATACGGTACGTTATTTTTCGTCCTTACTGGAACGTGCCTTACTCGATCGTGAAGGCCGAAATTCTTCCGGCCCTCTCCAAGAATCCGAATTATTTGCAGAAGGAGAATTTTGAGGTCGTCGACGCGCGGCAAAATCCCGTCAATTCAGATCCGCTCACCCCGGATGTATTGCAAGGAATCCGCTCGGGAAAATTGATGGTCCGGCAGAAGCCCGGCCCCAAGAATTCTCTCGGACTCGTCAAGTTCATGTTCCCGAACGATTTCGACGTCTACATGCACGACACCCCCGCAACGTCTCTCTTCTCCCGCTCGCGACGCGACTTCAGCCATGGTTGCATTCGTTTGGAAAGGCCTGCGGATTTGGCCGTCTGGGTGTTGCGCAATAATCCCGGCTGGGACGCCGCGCGCGTCCGCGCGGCGATGAATGGCGATACCGGCAATGTTCGCGTCGACTTGGCCAATCCGATTCCCGTATTTATTATTTATGGAACAGTTTACGTCGCCGAGGACGGCACCGTGCATTTCTGGAAGGATATTTACGGCCACGACGCGGCGCTCGAGCAGGCCTTGGCCAGCGGCTATCCCTATCCTTGGTAGCGTCCCATTTCTAGCAATCCAAGAGCAGGCGAATTCCTGCGTCGGGTGCAATTCGATGACTTATCTCGACAGGGGAGCGGTAATCGGAAACCACACTCGAACCATCAATCTCCCGACATCTGGGCGGGCGTGCAGTCAAAGCACCATTGCCGCACTCTGCCGGTGTCCACGTGAATGAAATCCGAGTGCGGGTAGTAGCCCACCCCGCCCCGGCGCAGCGATAGCGCGGCGCGCCTCAGTTCTTCGGTTTTCACCCCTGGCATTCTCAGGTCGATGGCCTCGGCCTGGATGTGCAGGCTGTTTTTGGCCACCCCCGCCGTCCGCGCCCTCAGCTCGGCGTTGCTTCTCGAAGATCTGTAGCCGCACACGATGTCAATCTCGCCGTCTGGACGCCCCACGGCCGCCGTCAACTCGTTCAGGATGTCATAGATTCGAGGATCGAAATGACGGACTTCGCCCGTCCAGTGGTCGCGCAAGAAATAATCAAGCTTGGCGACGGCCGCGGGAATATATTCGCTTCCGCGCCGGTAAACGACGTCGAGGCGCTCACCCGTATGCGTGTTGTAGAGGGATAGCCGGTACGATTGCCCCCCGGATGCCTTGACACTTCCGGAATTTCCCGCGAGCGCACTCCGCCCAAAACAAGCGAAAGCAATTAACCCAACTATTATTCCAGTTGCGGTCCTGCGCATATCCTTGGATCTCCACATGGCTTTCCGCAAATTCGCCCTTTGACGTCGAGGCCAAAACAATCCTCAAATCGGATTCATCAATTTTACCATTCCATGCCTGCGATCCACACGATTTCGAAGTGGCCGGTGCCCGCGAGGCGCGGGTTTGCCCCCTAAAGGCGCCCGGGGGTATGATAGGCCCTCCTCGTCAGAGGCATGGGCCAACACCGCTCGCGAACGCATTTGGGAGGCCTTTCATGAAAAAAGCACTGATTGGTATCGGCATCGCCATTGCGGCGATTTTGATCATTCTGATCGTTCTGCCCCTATTCATCAACGCCAACCAATTCAAACCACAATTGGAATCGAACCTAACCTCGGCTCTCGGCCGCAAGGTCGCCATCGGCAATCTTTCGCTGTCGATTATTTCGGGCGGCGTCACCGTGGACAACGTCAGCGTCGCGGACGATCCGGCCTTCAGCTCTTCCCCATTTCTTGAGGCCAAGCGATTGACCATCGGCGTGGAGCTCCTCCCTTTGATTTTCTCGAAGAAGGTCGAGGTCCGATCCTTCTCGATCGACCAGCCCGAAGTCACCCTGCTGAAATCACCCTCGGGAAAGTGGAACTATTCCACGCTGGGAAGCGGGATTGCCAAATCAGCGCAAGCCGCGAATTCTCCTCACGCTCCGAGTGAAGCCTCCTTCGGAAGTGCGCCGCCCAGCAGCACCGATTTCAATGTTCAGAAGTTGGCGATTTCAGACGGCAAAGTTTTTATTGGCGAGATTGGCTCGCGCCAAAGGCCCAGCGAGTACGACAATGTCGACTTGGAATCCTCCGATCTCTCCTACACGACACAGTTTCCGATCAGCCTTTCGGCCACCGGCCCGGGGAATGCCGCCATCAAGGTGGATGGCAAAGCCGGTCCGATTAACCGCGGCGATATGTCTCAATCGCCGCTCGACGCCAAGGTTGACGTCCAGCACCTCGATTTGGCTTCGACTGGTTTTATCGATCCCTCAGCGGGAGTCGCCGGTCTGCTCGACTTTAGCGGCACCCTCACTTCCAACGGGCAGACGGCTTCCTCGCAAGGCATCGTAAAGGCGACGAAACTCAAGGCCTCGCCCCACGGTTCGCCCTCCTCGGTTCCGATCAACATCAACTACAACACCGACTACGATCTGGCTCGCAATACAGGCGTCCTCAAACAAGGTGACATCCACATCGGCAAAGCGCTCGCCCATCTCACCGGTGCATACAACACCGCCGCCGACCCCGCCACCATCCAAATGAAGCTCAGCGGGCAAGCGATGCCGGTTTCCGACCTCCAGGGCGCCCTCCCCGCCGTTGGCGTTGCTCTTCCCACGGGAGCATCTCTCAAGAGCGGCACAATGGACCTAAACCTTGCTCTGAGTGGGCCTGTGGATAAGTTGGTCATCGATGGTCCCGTGAAAATCTCGGATGCCAAGCTGGCGGGGTTCAGTATGAGTTCGAAGCTTGCGCCTCTCGAGGCTCTCACAGGCCACACCAGCAGTGGCGGGTCGGACACGGAGATCCAAACCTTCAGCTCAAATCTGCGCGTGGATCCACAGGGGACTCAAGCGCAGAATCTCAATCTGGTGATCGCGTCCATTGGATCTCTAACCGGCAACGGCACGGTCAGCCCCGCGGGGCAATTGGATTTCAAAATGGTTGCGCAATTGGAAGGTGTTGGAAAGGCGATTGGCGCCGTGAGTTCAGGGTTCGGCGCGTTGGGTGGCGGCAGCAGCGGAAGCAAGCAAAGTGGGGGAATTCCGTTCATGATCAAAGGAACCACTTCCAATCCCATCTTTGTGCCCGATACCTCTGCGATGGCGAAATCCGTGCTGGAGAATCGCCTGGGCAATGCGTTGGGGAATTCGAAAAGCGGCTCTAAATCGAACTCCACCTCCGGCATTATCGGAGGTTTGCTGGGCGGGCGGAAGAACCCCAACTAATTTCGGACTGCACATCTAGGGGCGCATTCCGGGCATATCTCTTGAACCGGCCCATCAGGGGTTTGGCGATTGTCCCGGATGAGTGCCTGACACTACCTGCTCTGCGTCGCGCAGCAGGTTTCGCAGAGACTCGACGACCCACCGGGCCATCACCAGTATGAACGCTACGCATGCCATGGCGATTCCCGCTGCGGCATAAGGATGCTTCGTTAGCAGCCACATCAGAAACACTACCAGCGCGTCCTCGCTCAAGCTGAGTGCGGCGTTTGAAAATGGCTCGGGAGAAGGCGCAACCATCGCCCGCGCGGCCGTTTTCCCGCCATGAGCCGCCAAGGCCAGAATTGCTCCCGCGAGGGTTGCCAGCGACTGTTCCCATGGAGGGAGCTGCGATGTCGCCGCGTAGGCCAGAAAAGCGGCCACCGGAACTCGCACAAAGGTGTGCGTGGCATTCCACAACAGGTCAAAAACCGGAATCTTGTCGCCCACAAATTCCAACAAAAACAGCGCGGAACATGCCCCGATGACATACCAGCTTTCCAGACCGTGCAACGACGGCGGCAAAGTCAACATGCCGGCACGCGCGAGCAAGCCCAGCATTCCCACGGTCGCGTATACATTTAGCCCGGCGGAGAAGCACACGACAGCAAGAATGGCGGTCAACTCCGGCCCTGAAGGCAAAGATGGCATCGCCATTCAGCATCCTCCTAATCTGTCTTGCTCCGCTTTCCCGCGTCGCCAGGGGGCCAGCGTTGCTGATTCCATGGACACACTCCGTCGACCTGCCCCCCATTCCGTCTTATACTTCTTATAACGGCTTGGGTGCAAAGGCCATTGGCGTACCGCGTAAGCGGGTGAATTTCTCGTGGCGGGGTCACGAGCCTCTTTAGATTTCTCCCTCTTCTTATTTTGATTTTCCCCCTTCTTTGATTTGAGTTCAGGCGCCGTCCGAATTGTGGCTGGGTCCACGCACGGAATTGAAGCGTGCGCCCCGCCGTTCCTTCGGCCGGGCACCGGCTCGGCCCAATAGGAAGGAAACTCGAATGAAAAGACTCCTATTTGTAGGCAATGATGCGGAGGAAGCGAAAGTCCTCCGCACAATTCTGGCCCCCCTTGCGGATCACTGGGAAATCGAGTTTACCTCAGAGGGTGAGGGCGCCCTCGATCGCCTGGCCCTGTCACCTGTCGATGTGGTTGTTTCCAATCTCCAGATGAAGGGGATGGACGGAGCGGCGTTTCTGAAGGCGGTGTGTGCGCGGCATCCCGGCGTGGTACGCATCATCCTGTCGAGCCAGAATGAATTGGCGGAAGCCGTGCGGGCGGTTCCGGTGGCCCATCAATTTCTCCTCAAGCCCTGCGATATTGGTTCACTCCGCGTGGCCATCGAGCGCGCCACCAGCCTTTCCAAGGTCCTCGGAAACAAAATGCTCGCCGGAATCGTCGGCTCGGTGAAGGACCTTCCCGTCCTTCCGCGCACGTATCTGGCCCTGCGGGATAAGCTGATGGACCCGGAAGCATCGTCCCGCGACGTGGTGAAAATTGTCGAACAAGATGTCGGGATATCTGCAAAGATTCTTCAATTGGTGAACTCCGCCTTGTTCGGAGTCCCGCGTGAAATCTCTTCGGTTTCCACCGCGGTCAGCTACCTGGGTATATCCATCATGCAAAACCTGGTGCTGTCCGCCGAAGTATTCCGCATTTTCGAAGGCGCCGCGGCGATTCCCGGATTCTCCATGGAGCAGGTACAAATGCATTCGCAGCTGACATCGCGCATCGCCGGCAGTCTTCCCGCCCCTGCAAACGTACACAATGCCGCGACCGTCGCGGGGATGCTTCACGACGTGGGGAAATTGCTCATGGCGGTGAAGTCTCCGAAGCACTTCGCGCGCTCTCTTTCCGGGGCCCGCGAGGAGCGCCGTCCGCTTTTTGAAATCGAGGAGGAATTGATGGGCGTGTCGCACGCGGAGGTGGGCGCATATCTCCTTTCCATTTGGGGGTTGCCCACGCCGGTGGTGGAGGCGGTGGCGCATCATCATCGCCCGCAGCGCGTGCCGCAGGATCACCTCGACGCCGTAGGAATCGTCTATATCGCGAACTACCTGGCGAACCGGCACACGGCCGGAGGGGAATCCGGCGCGGAATTGGCCCACCAGGAATTGGATCCGGAGTATCTGGCTGCGCTCGGCGTCGAAGACAAGGTTGAAGAATGGGGCGCGGAGGCTGATGCGCTTCTGAAGTGAAGCCTCCCGACAGGGCTTGCAACGACAACCTTCGCGCCAATCTTAATTGACCGTCAACTGCACTTGAAGCGTTTGCGAGCCCGTGCCCGTGTTCAACGTGACGGTTATGTTGCTGGTTCCGACTGGCGTCCCCGGATTGGTCGGGCCCGAGCCGCCGCCGCCGCAGGCAGACATCGCCGCTAGAGCGAAAAATAGGAGGGTCGCGTGAACGTAATTCCACCGGCGTAGCCGGGAGTGAAAAACACAAATCGAGAAAATGAAAAGCATCAGCACTAGCGCCAATTCCCCGAATCGCTCCAGATGAATTCGATTCGCGGATGACGGGTAATTTGCAGGAGCCACCTGCGATGCCGCCGTTGTTGAAATCGTGAGTGTGACGCTGGCGGTTTGCTTGGCAGAACTGAGTGTGACGCTGCCGGCGGAAAAGCTGCAGCTCGCCTCCGAAGGCAATCCCGTGCAGTCCGAGGAGGACAGGGGAATCGTCCCCGAAAAATCATTTTGGCCGGTAAACACCACGCTGGTCGCTCCCGACTGTCCCGGGCTGCTGACGACGATGGTCGGGGGCGCCGCCGAAACTTGGACGCTGGGCGCGGGAGCGACATTTTCAATGATGGACGCGGAGTTAATCCCGTAGTTCGAATCCCCGGTATAAATCGCCGCAATCGTGTCGGCTCCGGAGGAGAGACTCATGGTCGTGATCTGCGCTTCGCCGTTATTGAGCGCGACGGCGCTGCCGATCGGATTGCCGTTCGCTGTGAATTGGACGTTGCCGGAAATCGCAGGCCCGGATTGCGATGACGTGACCGTCGCCGTGAATGTGACGCTGGTCCCTTGAACGATAGTTGGATTCGACGACTGGATGCTGACCGAAGTGGGCCGCACAACGTTGAAGGTCGCTGCTGAAGAATTCGACCCTGTGTAATTGGCGTCTCCAGAGTAGGTCGCCGCGAGCGTGATCGTGCCGAAGGGCAGGGAACTGCCGATGAGGGTCGCGCTGGACTGCGCCGTCCCGCTCGAGCTTACCGGCAACGCGCTCCCGACCTGATTCGAACCCGAATACAGCGAAACCGTGCCGCTCGGACTCGCGCCCTGGCCAGTGCCGGAAACTAGGATCTGAACCGTGTGGTAGCCATCGGCGATTATGGTCCCGGAAGCCGGATTAAAACCCGTTGTGGTAGCCGCCTGGGAAATGCTGAAAGTAACGGGCGGGGAACTGCTCGCCTGGAAACTTGGATCCCCCTGGTAGGATGCGACGAGTGTGTGAGATCCGACGGGCAGGAGAGAATCGCCCACCGTTGTGGAAGCGGTGCCGCACTTATTTAGACCGGCCTGACCGTCCACCGGCCCCGAGGAGGCTTCCTGGAAAATCACGACGCCTGTGGGAGTGCCGACACCCGACGAGCCCGCCACTTGGCTCGAGAAATAGACTGGTGTCCCATAGGTGCCGGAGGAAAAGGGCTGTCCGGAGGGCCCGCCGCTGCTGACTGCCAGAGATGTGGAAGAAGTTTCGGGATTGACGGTGAGGGATGCTGTCGCATCCCCAGGGATAAACGTGCCGTCGCCTTCGTAATGAGCGGTCAATGTTACCGATCCGCCGGGGAGCTGGTTTGTGACGACGGTGGCGTTGCCGTTTGCATCCAGCGTAGCTGTCGAAAACGGCTGCAGACTTGACGGAGACGTGCTCGACGGGCCGATGATCGAAATATCACCCGTGGGAACTCCTGTGGCAGGAGGCGTTGCGGCAACGCCAACTTGCATATTCACGGAAGTTCCGTGCGTGATCGGCCCGGAAGGATTCACGCTAAAAGTGACGGTCGGAGGTTCAGAGCGGGCTGAGCTCCAGGTATTGGCGAGATTCGAAGCGTTCACCGAACCAAGTCCCGTGGCCAGGTCGTAGCCAGCGCCACTTTGATACTGCGCAGTTGGAGTGCCATATCCCGATTCGCCGGGAACGGCGTTATTTCCAACCGTGATGTCGTTAAAAACGCAGTTGGATGACGGCAAGGAAGTCTGGCTCGAGCCGTTGCAATTGGAATATGCTTCTGCGGCGGCGAGTCGGTATAGAACGTAATTTGCCTGGCCCTGGCGCGAGCCTTGGGTCTGATCCACGAGCGCCATGATTCCGGCAAATGAGGGCGCTGAGGCAGAAGTGCCTCCTACCAACACCACATCACCTTGCTCGCATGACTCGTCGACGCAAAGAACATACCCGTCATGCAACGCAGCGGTCAGCGAGACATCGGGCAGATCGCGCGCGTTGTCGTCTGGTATCCCGTTGACCGAGGCCTGCCAGACGGGTTTGTTGAAAAATGTGCTCGCCCCGCCGGATCCGGCCCATATGTTGGGACCTGCCGAGCCGCAGCTTGTGGCGCAACTGTCGTTCCAAACATCCTCGGGAATGTACGAAATTGCGGTGGTAAGCGAGTTCGAAGAAGTGCTCCAGTAGGAACTGGCATTTGTGCCTTCGTTGAAGACGGTTCCGCCGACGCCAATCGTGTAGGGCGTGGAAGCCAGGATGTTAACGGAAACGGGACCGGAGGCGGTTGTCTCCGTGTCCGGGTCGTCGCACCCTTCGGCGCCGCTATCTCCGGTGGAGACCAGGTAAGTGATGCCTTCGGCGGCGGCTTGCTCCGCGAGCGAGGAAATCTGGGTAGCTTCCGCCTGCGTGGCGTCGGCCTCGCAGCCGCTGAAACTCTCCGTCATGACGTCACCGAGATCGTTGTCGATGATATAGGCCTCGGACAGGTCCACTCCGTCGGTCGTGTTGGTGGATGCCGAGACAATCAAATTGGCTTGGGCGCCCGGAGCGATCGCGCTCGACCAGGTGAGGTCCAGCGTCGCTTCCACCTGTTCGGCGCCGGCGATAATTCCGGGATCGTCCCCGTTCACGATCACGTTGGGCTGAGGACCGGACAGCTGGAACAAGTCGCGAAAGTCGAAAATGTCCTGCAGATCGACATTGGATCGGGCGACCACGGAGATCGTCCGCCCGGCGCCAGTAACATTGGCTTGATAGAGAGGATTGACGCCGTAAATCACCGCGAAGTCACCGGGCCCGAGAGCGTGCGTGCCGCCGCCGAGATTGAATTCAGGCTTGCCGTTGGATGCGCGCTCGATGGGAACGCGCTGGCCGGAATAAAAAAGCTGCGACCTCTTGAAAAAGTTGTGAAGAGTGGCGACGCCGGCGACGGCGGGCGCGAGAGCGGCGGGAATTTTCGGGTCGGTCGCGTTCGCCCAGTGATCCACTCCGTTCACGACGTAATGATGGATTGCGGTGTGAAACGCCGATTGCACTTGCGCGGCGGAGCCGGAGAATTCGATGTAAGTGCGGCCATTCGACACGCGGACATCTTGGAAACCTTCGGAGGCGAGCCAGGATTGAATCGTACTCAAGTCCGAATCCGTCGGACCGAACTCCTGGCCAAATTGCTGCGGCGTCAGCCATTGATGGTAATGGGGCGAGGATTTGTCCTGCTGTTGTGCGATCAGGGAATCAAGAGCCGCTTGCTGCCCAGCGCTGCGCTTCAACACAAGCATCATGCGATTCATCGGCAGAGAAGCGGGCGCAAGGCCGCGATCAAATTCCGGACGAGCCAGCGGGTAAGTGTTGCGCGTGAGAGTGATCAGCGCGGAATTATTGACTGGCTGCGTAATCAGCGACGGGCGCGACTGCGCAAGGCCGACCCGAGGGAACAAGAGGGAGAGCAAAATGAGCGCAAAGATGAGAGGTGGGTTGCGCGGTATTTTGGCTGGGAAATAAAACATGTCTGCCCCCGAGATTCCTCCCGACGAACCTGTTGGAACTGTGTCGATTAGAAAAATTTTCAATCTTTATTTTCAAAGAGATAGGCCGAATTCTAATCCCGGATGTGTCGATTAGAAATCGACGCCACAGGGTCGGATCCGGGGACCCTTGAACGGCTCCGCGAATCGGCGAAGCGGCCAGGCCATAGAAGCGGCGATGTGACAGAGTTTTCATTTGAGGCTGAGGGAGCCTAGCACGGAGGAAAGGTAAATTCAATTCGGCACATGTGTGGACTTTTGGAGAACGGATGGTGGACTGCAGATGGTTACAAGAGACGGCCTAGGTAGAATTGCCAGGGATGCATAACACTCAGTGGCAGACCCCGGATCGAGCCCGCCAGGGGCGGGCTCGATGGGCATGGCATCTGACGCCGATTGAAAGGCCCTACTCGACGTTTATCGTAAGCGGGATAGTATGTGTCGTGTTGCCGCTCGTAGCCGTGACCGTGATGCCGGTGTAGAGTCCTTCCGGCGTCGAACTCCCGCCACCACCGCCGCCCCCACCGCCTCCCCCTCCGCTGCCACCGCCGCAAGCGCCGCAAGTGAGAAACGCAGCGAAAGCGATTACGCCGAGGGCTGTGCTCCAACGCAACTGCCTGCGCGAGGCGGCGAATAGCAGAAGCACTCCGAGAAATGCTACAAAACCAACAATCGCCGGCGAGAGACCCAACGGGCGGGTATGGGCGACCGGAACGAGTTGGGCAGCGGACGAAGTCGAAATCGTCAGCGTGGACGTCGCGCTGCTGTAGCCGTTCGCATTCGGAGTCAACGTGATGGAAGAAGGCGAGAAGGAGCAACTCGCGTACGTCGGCAGCCCCGTGCAGCTGTCGGAAGAAAGGCTAATACTGCCGCTGAATCCATTCGTGCCGACAAAAGAGACGACAGTGGTATTGGAATCGCCGGGAGAGTCAATGTTGACAACGCCCGGGTTGGCGGAAGCGGCGAAATCGGCCTGGCCGGTCGTCGTGTTGTTCCAATCGGCGACCAGGTTTGCGGCGTTCACGCTGCCTAGGCCCGTGGCAAGATCGTAGCCTGACGTCGAGGAATAACCGTTGAGGATTCCGAAAGTAAACCCGCTCGCCACCGTGCAGTTCGGCGTGCCGCTCTCACAGGGTTGGGCGATCGTGCCATCGGTGGTGTCGTAAAAAATACACGAGCTGCCTGTGGAAGCAACGCTGCTGGAGTTACAGTTCGAAAGGGTCTGGGTCTCGGCCAGCTTGTAGAGAATCGAATTTGGAAGGCCTTGAGCGCCGTGTTTCTGAACGACGAGCGCCATGATGCCGGCAAAGACCTGGGCCGATGCCGAGGTGCCGCCAACTCCCGTGAAATCTTCATTCGTCAAGCTACACGGGACGCCACCCGGATTCGTATCCGCTTCGCAGGTGATATAGAACGCATAGTTGAAGCCGTTGCCGGCAAAAAGGGAGACGTCGGGAACGGCTCGATTGATGCCGGAAGGAACACCAGGCCCAACCTGCCACGACGGAGCAGCATTGCCACCCGAGCAGGAACCGGGATCCAGGTTGACGCTGCTCGGGGTGGTGTTGTTCGTCGTGCAATTGCTGACACCTCCGCCTCCTCCGCCGGTAATAACGTAGTTGGCGCCGCCCAAGTCCAGGAGTTGGGAGTCGTTGCAATTTTCCTCGGCAGTGGCATAGAAACCGGCAAGGCCGAAGTCGAAATTGGCGCAGGAAACATTCCAGGTAGTTTCAGGAATGTAACCAAGGGCCGAGATGTCGTTAAGGCCATTGGAAGTGATGTTGGAGCTGGACCAATAAGTCGCGGGGTTGATGAACTCGTTGAAATCGAAGTCCGTCCCGCCGACAGCGACGTCATACGGAGTGGATGCCAGGCCGCTGACCTCCAATCCGCCCTCGGCGGGCTGAGCCTCGAAAGTATAGGGTGATTCAGAGTCGTAATAGTCGCACCCGCTTGCGCCACTGTCGCCGGTGGCGAGAAGCACAGAGATACCGTCGACAGCTGCCTTCCGCCACAAAGCGTAGTATTCCTGGTTTCCGGCGGTTCCCAATCCGAGTTCGCATTCGTCGTAGCTTTCCGAAATAATGTCGGGGGTCGGAAGGCCGGCCGTATTGCAGGCTGTGTCGTAAGAAGGGTCGACGGCGCAGTTTGCGGCATAGTCAACTCCTCCGCCCCCGAGATCCGGTGCCGCAGCCGTGATGAGATTGATTTTCGCATCCGGAGCGATAGCACCGGCCCATTCGACGTCGAGGTCCGATTCGCCCTCGTCGCCCGTGTCGTTTCGATATTGCGGAGGGATGCCGCCGGAGACCGTCACAACCAGATTTGTGGCTGTGTTGGCAGGCAAACCGAAGATTTGGCGGAAGTCAGACACGTCGGAACTGTAGACGTTGCTTTCCCCAATGACCTCGATGTTGACGCCGACGCCGGTTGTGCCGGCATTCCACAGGGGCGCCACGTTGTAAATCTTTCCGAAGTCGCCGGGACTGATGCCGAAATAACACGAGTAGTTGCTGATGGTGCAGCCGGATGGATAGGTATAGCCGGGATGAACTCTCCCCTGCGCGGCAATCGGCGGCTTTGCATAGACATGATAGGCGGGATGCTTCGGAAAATCGTGAAGAGCGGCGATGCCGACAACGACGGGCGCGAGAGCTTCGGGGATGGAGGGGTCGGAGGAGTTGGCCCAGTATTGCTTTCCGCGGACTGAATAATAGTGAATGGAAGTTTGGAAGGCCTGATCGAATTGCCCGGCTGTTCCGGAGAAATCAATGAAGTCGTGGCCGTCGGCGACATTGATGTCGGTAAAGCCCTGGGACTGGAGCCATTGGGTGACGGCGTCAATATCGGACTGGGCCGGGCCGTATTGCTGGCCATATTCGAGAGGAGTGAGCCAGTGGTGGAAATTAGCCGAAGTTGGGTCCTGTTGTTCGGCCATGAACTGTTCGAGCGCCTGCTCTTGGCTCTGAGGGCGTCGAAGAACGAGCGTCCTGTGGTTGATATCCATCGAGTCGGGAACTGCGCCTTGATCGTATTTCGCGCGGGCAAGTGGATAAGTGTTGCCACGCAGGACGACACGCAAATTGTTGTTGACGGTCTGCGTGATCATCGGGGCGATCGCACTCGATTGTCCAAAGAGGCGGAACGCGAGCGTCAAGGAGAGGAACAAAGAGAGTGAAAACAGAACAGCGGCAACGCCATACTTCCGGAGGTTCTTGCTCATATTGTCCTCACGTCCCAAGATAGAGGCTCAAAAGCGGGCGAGCCTATGCAGCATAGTACGGATGCCCACAAAACGGATAATGGCAATGATTTTATCGGCAAATTGTCATTCGAAGATTAAAAGCCCAAATCCGGTGCTCTGGACGGCAACGGGTGGTGCAACCCGCAGGCCGACTTGGCGAGGTTAGATGCGGGGAGAGCCCGGATAGCTGCTTTCTAACGTGTTGGAAGATGCCTATTGGAATCGTAGGCCCTACCCGTCAGGGATGGTGGCTAAGGCGCGGATTGGCGACAGATCTGCCGTGGGGAGCAGGGGGACTTGTATTAAACCAGCCAATTTGGATAGAGTGGGGGTGATTTGCAGGCCGGGGGAAGACTGGGCGAAGGGCCTGCAACCTACACCTGGATGGGGAGGCATGAGGCGATGACCTGCCCGCAATGCAATCAGCGCGTACCAATTGCAGCACTCTGGAAGGCCACGCATGTGAGCGGAGTGGTGTGCCCGCACTGTCAGGCGAGCCTGTCGCCTGGGGCGGTTTGCACGATCATTCTGACGGTTCTGGCCTTCGGAGCGGGGGAGATAGCGCTTTTGCTGTTAAAACGCTTTACAGGCGAGATATGGATGGCAATTGGGGGATTCGTGGTTGTGGCAGCGGTAGTCTATGCGTTGCTTGCCCCGGCGATGATGCGATTGAGGCCAAAGCATCCCGTGGAGCCGCACCTGAAGGGACACAGCGCCTGAGAGGCTAGCACTCGCCTCTGGGAAATAGCTCGGGGCATAGACCCTGCCCGACCTTCCTGGATTGCCCTGGGCCTAGGTTTCAGCCGGGGACGCGCTAGACCATCTGGCGGAGGACATACTTCAGGATGCCTCCGTGGTGGTAATAAGCGACCTCGAAGGGTGTGTCCACGCGGGCAACGGCCGCGAAAGACTTCTCTTCACCATCTGAAGAACGCGCGCGAACCTGGACTTTCTTCCGTGGCTCGAAATTCTGAGCCAATCCCTCGATATCGAAAATTTCGTGACCGGTAAGGCCGAGCGAAGCGGGAGTTTCTCCAGGGACAAACTCAAGCGGAAGGACCCCCATACCAACCAGATTGCTGCGGTGGATTCGTTCGAAGCTCTCGGCAAGGACCGCGCGGACGCCAAGAAGGGCAGTGCCCTTGGCGGCCCAATCGCGGGAAGAGCCGGAGCCGTATTCTTTTCCAGCGATGACGAGAAGAGGGACGCCCGCCGATCCGTATTTCATGGCGGCATCGTAAATAGACATTTTTTCGCCGTCCGGCTGATACGGGGTCCAATTGCCCTCCGTGCCCGGAGCGAGTAGATTTCGGAGACGGATGTTCGCGAAGGTGCCGCGCATCATAACCTCGTGGTTGCCGCGCCGCGCGCCGTAGGAGTTGAAATCCTTGGGTGGGACGCCGTGCTCCACCAGATATTTCCCGGCGGGAGAATCCGGGGCGATCGAGCCGGCAGGAGAAATGTGGTCGGTCGTGACGCTATCGCCGAGAACGGCGAGGACTCGCAGATTGCGAAGGTCGGAAATCGGCGCTGGTTTGAGGGGCATCTCCTCGAAGAATGGGGGATGCTTGATATAGGTGGAGTCCGAATCCCAGGAGTACAAGTCGCCTTCAGGAATGGGAAGCTTGCGCCAATTCTCATCACCGGTGAAAACGTCGCCATATTCCTTGCGGAACATGTCGGAGGAAACGGAACTCCGCATAACCGCTTCGACCTCCTGTGGGGAAGGCCAGATTTCGCGGAGATATACGGGCTGGCCCGCCTTGTCGGTGCCTAGCGGCTGGTTGACGATGTCGAAATCCATCCGGCCGGCAAGCGCATAGGCGACGACAAGCGGGGGAGAAGCGAGGTAATTGGCGCGGCAGTGGGGATTGATGCGGCCTTCGAAATTGCGGTTCCCGCTGAGGACAGAAACCGCGACGAGATTGTTCTCCTTGATGGCCTTGCCGATGGCTTCGGGAAGCGGGCCGCTGTTGCCGATGCAAGTGGTGCAGCCATATCCGACAAGATGGAAGCGCAAGGCTTCAAGATAGGGCCAAAGCCCCGCCTTTTCGATGTAATCCGTGACAACCTTCGAGCCGGGAGCAAAGCTGGTCTTCACCCAAGGCTTCGAGGAGAGACCGCGTTCGACAGCTTTTTTTGCCAGCAAACCGGCGCCGAGCATCAGCGAAGGATTCGAGGTGTTGGTGCAACTGGTGACAGCGGCGATGACGACAGAGCCGTCGGCAAGCTCGAACCGGTCGCCATTATTCTGCACGGAAACGTGCTTGGGGGCGCCCTCCAGGGTCTTTGAGAACGAGGCGGCGGCGTCCGAGAGGCGAACGCTGTCCTGCGGACGCTTGGGCCCGGCCATGGTGGGGACGACATTGGCGAGATCGAGCTCGAGAGAGTCGGAAAAAACAGGGTCCGGCGTCTGGTCCGTGCGGAAGAGACCCTGTTGCTTGGTGTAAGCCTCGACGAGGCGGACTTGGTCCTCGGCGCGCCCCGTGAAGCGGAGATAAGCGAGAGTTTCGGAGTCGACCGGGAAAAAGCCCATCGTCGCGCCGTATTCGGGAGCCATATTCGCAAGAGTGGCGCGATCGGGAAGGGTAAGGCTGGAAAGGCCGGTGCCGAAGAATTCGACGAATTTGCCGACAACGCCCTTCTTGCGCAGCATGTTCGTGACGGTAAGAACCAGATCGGTTGCGGTGGCGCCTTCGGGCAAGCGGCCGTGGAGCTTGAATCCGACGACAGCGGGAATCAGCATCGAGAGGGGTTGGCCGAGCATGGCGGCCTCGGCCTCGATGCCCCCGACGCCCCAGCCGAAAACGCCGAGGCCATTGACCATAGTCGTGTGCGAATCGGTGCCGACGAGCGAATCCGGAAAAGCGAGCGACTTGCCTTGTTCGTTCGAGTGGAAAACAACGCGGGCGAGATATTCGAGATTGACCTGATGGCAGATCCCCGTGTCGGGCGGAACGACTTTCAAATTGTGCAGACTCTTCTGGCCCCACCGAAGGAAGGCGTACCGCTCGATATTGCGCTTCATTTCCATGTCGGCGTTGAAGGCGAAGGCATTGGCAGCGCCAAATTTGTCCACCTGGACGGAATGGTCGATCACCAACTCCGCGGGGAGAAGCGGATTGATTTTCCGGGGGTCGCCGCCGAGAGTGCGCATGGCCTGGCGCATGGCGGCGAGGTCAACCACGGCGGGAACGCCGGTGAAGTCCTGGAGGAGGACGCGGGCAGGCATGAAGGAGATCTCTTTTTCGGCGATGGAAGCGGGGTTCCAGGAAGCGAGGGCGCGAACATCGTCGGCGTGTACGAACCGGCCGTCTTCGTGGCGAAGAAGATTTTCAAGCAGGACCTTCAGAGAAAAAGGGAGACGCGAGACGTGGCCGACGCGATCCCGCTCCAGGGCGTCCAGAGAATAAATGTCGTAAGAGTGTTCGCCAACGCGAAGGCCGGTGCGGGAAGAAAAAGAATTCTTGGACGACGAGCTCATGAAAGAAATGTCTCCTCTCCTCTGCAGCCATTCTAGCGCAGGCGCGGAAGCGCGCCCGGAAAAAACGAAGGGGGACGGGGCGCCGAAAGTCCGTTGAAGGGAGAATCCGCGCGAAGGGGCGGGGAATCAATGCTGGGGAGCGACGTAGCCCTCGGGAAGCTTCGAGCCTTCGCCAAAGAAGAACATTTCCATCTGCTCGCCCATGATTTGCTGGGAGCGCGGGTCGAGAGGGTTGAGGCGGAATTCGTTCATAAGCATCTTGGAGTGTTCGACCCAGAGTTTCCAAGCTTCCTTGGAGACGTTGTCAAAAATGCGCTGGCCGAGCTCACCCTTCCACGGAACGCGGTCAAGGCCCGGCATTTCGCGGCCAAACTTCACGCAGTGAACCATGCGAACCGTCTGCGTGCCGGCGTTTCCGGCAGTGGATGATTTTTCGTCGGCCATGAGCGGCTCCTTGGGAAGAAGTGATCTTATTCAAGATACTGCAAGCAGCAGGGAAATGCCAGTTAGGGCGGAGCGAGGGGGCGCAGAAAGGAGGCAAGAGTTGGAGCGGACGGAGAGCGAGCAACGCGAGGAGTAAAGGCGGGGAATATGGTAGGCTTTTGAGGATTCGTTTTATTAAAACTCCAGGGACAGGCGGCGAGATATGGGTGTTCAACAGAAAGAGAAGCCGATGATAACCAAATCGACGAAGGAGACCGCTGCCGCGCATCCGGATGCGTACTACTGCGAAGCGCCGAACGAACCATGCGCGGTGGTGATGTTCGGCGCGTCGGGAGATCTGGCGAAACGGAAACTGATGCCGGCGCTCTACGACCTGGCCATCCACGCGTGCCTGGCGCCGCGGTTCCGCCTGATCGGCTTTGCCCGGACGGAAATGAATGACGACCATTTCCGCGAAGTGTCGGCCGAATTTCTGCCTCAGCCCGAGGACGGGCAAAGCGGGCGGCACGACGAGTTCATGGCGCAATTGAGATATTTCAGCGGGAATTATGACGATCCGGCCGCGTATCAGAAGCTTGCGGCTCGTCTGGACGAACTCGACAAGGAAGGGAACTTAGGCGGGAACCGGCTTTTCTACCTGGCAGTGCCGCCGGAAGTGTATCTGAAAATCATCGAGCAACTCGGGCGGGCGGGGCTGAACAAGCCGAAGACGGAAAAGTCGTGGGCGAGGGTGATTATCGAGAAGCCGTTCGGGCGGGACCGGGCCTCGGCGATCGAATTGAACCGCAAGGTGCTGCAGGTTTTCGACGAGTCGCAAGTCTACCGAATCGATCACTACCTGGGAAAAGAGACGGTTCAAAACATGCTGGTTTTCCGGTTTGGCAACGGAATTTTTGAGCCGTTGTGGAGCCGGAACTTCGTCGACCACGTGCAGATCACTGCAGCGGAGTCCCTGGGGGTAGAGAGCCGTGCGGCGTTCTATGAGTCGGCCGGCGCGCTGCGGGACATGATTCAAAGCCACGTGTTGCAATTGACGTCGCTGGTGGCGATGGAAGCGCCCGCGACGTTTGGCGCCAATTCCGTGAGGAACGAAAAGATCAAAGTGCTGGAGTCGATCCGGCCGTTCACTCCGGAAACGATTTGGAAATCGGTGGTGCGAGGGCAATACGGACCGGGACAAATCGACAACGAGACAATGGCCGGATACCGGCAAGAGCCGGGAGTGAAACCGAATTCGCCGACGGAGACTTTTGTGGCGTTGAAGCTCTTCGTGGATAACTGGCGTTGGAGCGGCGTGCCGTTTTATTTGCGAACCGGGAAGCGACTCGCGCGGCCACAGACGGAAGTGGCGATCCGGTTTCGGCAGGCGCCTCACCGTGTGTTTCGCGGGGAGACGCTTGAATACAATTCGCTCGTGCTCAATATCCAGCCGGACGAGGGGATTTCGCTCTCCTTCGGAGCGAAGGCTCCCGGCGCGCAGATGCACATCCAGCCGGTGACAATGGATTTTCGTTATCGGCAGACATTCGGCGGCGGATCGAGGAGCGCGTATGCGACTCTGATCAACGATTGCATCCGCGGCGACGCGACCTTGTTCGATCGCGCTGACAGCGTCGAAGCTGCCTGGGCTCTGGTCGATCCGATTCTGGAAGCGTGGCAGAACGCCTCACCCCCGCCGTTTCCGAATTACCCGGCAGGGAGCCAGGGACCGCGGGCGGCCGACGATTTGACCGCGGCAGAAGGAGTTCACTGGCGGCCTCTGTAGGCAAGATTTCCAGAGACAATACAACTCAGTTGCAGATTCATGCGGACACGTGGAGGAAGGGATGATCCTGGCCGGTGACGTGGGTGGAACGAAGACCAACGTAGCGATCTATGACGTGCAGGAAGGAAAGCTCACGCGCGTCACGGAGAAGCGGTATGCGAGCGGCGAGCATGCGGGCCTGGAAGAGATCGTCGCCGACTTTCTGAACCTGACAAAAGCTCCGGTAACCGCGGCGGCATTTGGAATTGCCGGGCCCGTGGTGAACAACCGCGTGCATGCCACGAATATCCCGTGGATCGTGGATGGGTCGGTGATGGCGAAGCGCCTGGGATTGAATCGTGTGCCGCTGTTGAACGATTTAGAGGCCTGGGGGTACGGGATCGTTGTGTTGGAGCCCGGAGACATGGCGACGCTGCACGATGGAGTTCCTGCCCCGGAAGTGAACAGCGTTGTGATTGCCGCTGGAACAGGGATGGGTCAGTGTGTGCTCTTCTGGGATGGAAAGCAGCACGTGCCCATGGCGACGGAAGCGGGCCACGCGGATTTTGCGCCGCACACGAGGCAACAAGCCGATCTGTGGAAATTCATGCAGGATCGCGAAGAGTTCGTAAGCGTGGAAGTGATTCTCTCGGGCCGAGGATTCCGATTCGTACACGAGTTTCTAAATCCCTCGGTGAAACACCCTGGATTTGACGACCCCGCCGCAGACGTCGCGCCGGAAATCACCCGGCAAGCTCTCGACAAATCCTGCCCTGTATGCGTGGACGCTCTAAACCTGTGGGTTGAGATGTACGGGTCCGAAGCGGGGAACCTGGCGCTGCGAGCAGTGGCTCGGGGAGGCATCTACATCGCTGGAGGCATCGCGCTCAAGATACTTTCAAAAATGAAGGATGGATGCTTCGTCGCGGCGGTGCGCCAGAAAGAAAAGCTGGGTGATTTTTTGGCGCAGATCCCCGTTCACCTGGTGCTGAATGAAGAATGCCCCCTTCGCGGGTCGGCTTATGTCGCCTGGAAGGGGTTGTAGCCGAGGCGATGAAATAAATAAGGGGCAGGAATACGCCACGGCGTGCGGCGGATCGGGGGTAAATCATCACGATTGAACTCGCCCGCGCGATTTAGGCGGCGGGAATTCGGATGCGCCGAATACGTGTCCCCCGCTACTTATAAGAAGCGAGCGCCTCGATCATCAAATCCCAGAATGTTTCTTGGTTGAGGACCGTTGCGACATTTGCGTTCGGTTTCCTCCCCGTTACTCCGTCCATGTCGCATACGGTAGCGCCATAGGTGTACGTGCCGTTCAGCTCCACTTCCACATTCACGAATTCACATTGTACGATTTCAGGTTCGATGACACGGGCGACGGCGCATGCGTCGTGGATAGGAGGAGCATCGAAGCGAAAATGCTTCGCGTAAGTGGAACGAAAAAATTCGATCAGCCCGACGGCCATCCGCGCAACTTCGTTGTTCAGAGCCTGCATACGCCGGACGACGTCAGGCGTAGCCTTGGCCTGATGAGTAAGATTCAGCCCAACCATCGTGACGGGAAGGCCGGAACGAAAAACAATGTCCGCCGCCTCGGGGTCTTGCCAAATGTTAAATTCGGCGAGAGGCTCACGATTCCCGCGCGCATTTCCGCCGCCCATCAGCACAATTTCTTCAATTTTAGAGAGGATCTTAGGGTCTTTGCGGATGGCCATGCCAATGTTGGTAAGAGGGGCGGTGGGAATGAGGGTGATCTTATCGTGCTGATGACAGAGATCGATGATCAGGTCGACGGCGTGGCGCCTGTCCACCTCAACCGTAGGCTCCGGGAAATCGTATCCATCAAGGCCGGTGACGCCATGGATTTGTTCGCTTGGCTCGATCTCCTTAATTAGCGGACGGTCCGCGCCTGCAGCGAGAATCACATCGTGAATCCCCGCGAGTGTCATTACTTTGCGCGCGTTCTGAGTCACCTTGTCAAGAGTTTGGTTTCCGCCGACCGTCGTGACCGCCAGCAGATTCGTGCGCGGATGAGCGTAGGCGAGTAGCATCGCCAGCGTGTCGTCATGCCCGGGGTCGCAATCCAGAATAATTTTCTTCATGGAGAGTTTTCCGGCCCTCACCAACGCTTCCCTTCAAAAGAAGGCGGATTCAATCATGCGGGCAGGAGTGTGTCAAGAACAGGAGCCATCTGGCACGGGAAATGGAAAAATCGCGTTTGACAGTGAAATAACTGAGGGGCATATTGGGCGGTCTTCGCGGAACCAATTTCTCGCGTGACGCGGCGAGAAGGGGGAATCCTGCCGCGAAGCGAATGAAGGCCAAGTCCAATGCTCGGAATCATCGTGATTCTGGGAACGTGTTATCTGCTGTCGGCCAATCGAAAGGCTATCCAATTCCGCGTGGTGCTTTGGGGATTGGGTCTTCAGTTTTTGCTCGCGGTCTTTGTGATGAAGACGCGAGTTGGCTACTGGCTGCTCGACTCAACCTCCCGCAAGATCGTCTGGTTTCTCAACTTCGCGAAGGCCGGATCGGAATTTGTTTTCGGAAAGCTCGGAGATTCCAACACCAGCCTCGGAGTGATTTTCGCGTTCCAAATCTTGCCGGTCATCATTTTCGTCGCCTCCGTTTTCGCCATACTTTATTACCTGCGCGTGATTCCGGTGCTCGTCGGACTGGGTGGAAAGGCAATGTTTCGCCTATTACGCACGAGCGGTGCGGAATCACTGGAGGTAGTGGCCAGCATCCTGATGGATCAGACCTCGGCGCCATTGGTGATCCGTCCGTATTTGGGCAAATTGACGCGATCGGAGCTATTGACAATCATGACCGCCGGAATGGCGCATATTTCCGGCGCCATGATGGGCGCATATGTCTTGATGGGGGCGCGAGCGCAAGATCTGCTGACCGCCGTGGTGATGACCGCTCCGGGAACAATTCTGATTGCAAAGATGCTGATCCCCGAGACGGAAACGCCGGAAACGGCAGGGCACGCGGATTTGGAGTTCCGGCAAGAATATTCGAACGTCCTCGACGCGATTTCCCACGGCGTGACGGACGGGATGTATCTTGCGGCTACGGTGGGCGCGATGCTGATCGCCTTCGTTGCCCTGATCGCGCTGAGCAACGGAATCCTGGGAGGGCTGCACACTTCGCTCCAGGCAATTTTCGGCTACGCGCTCGGCCCCGTCGCCTGGATTATCGGCGTACCTTGGAAGGACGCGCGAATCGTAGGAAGCCTGATGGCGACAAAGCTGGTTCTGAATGAATTTATCGCATTTTCGATGCTGGGCCCGCTGAAAGCGACAATCGCGGCCAGATCATACGCAATCGCGACGTACGCTCTGTGCGGATTCTCCAATTTCGGCTCGATCGGGATACAGATCGGGGCCATCGGGGCGCTTGCACCTTCTCGAAAAAAGGATCTGGCACAGCTGGGTTTTCGCGCGCTCCTGGCAGCCACGCTGGCGAATTACCTCTCCGCTTCGATTGCGGGAATATTCTTGAGATAGCCGGATGCGGCCGGTAAACGATCATGCCGTGACATTCGGGGCGGTAAAGGCCATCGCAAGGGTGGCGGGTCGATCAAGCCTTCGCGAATTTTGGAGGCGCCTTCCAATAGGAGATGGTCCCGGGAAAGTGAATCAAGTGGAATTTGTCGTTCATTTGCAGGAGAGATTCGGAAGTTCCAAGAAAAAAATAGCCGCCCATGTTGAGGTTGTTGAAGAAGTGGTTGATGACGCGAGACTTGGACGCGCCGTCGAAGTAGATTAAGACGTTGCAACAGAAAATAATGTCCATCCCTTTCATAAAGAGCATCTTCGAGTCTTCCTGAAGATTCAAACGGTTGAAGGTGACGATTTTTTTCACTTCGGGGCGGACCTGAAGTTTGTTCTCCGCGGCGGGAGAGAAATATTTGCGCCTGAAGTAATCGGTGGTGTTGCGCAACGCATAGTCGCCGTAAATTCCAATTTTAGCGGTCTCGACTGAGCGGTCGTTCAGATCCGTCGCCACAATTTCGAACTGCCACCCCTTGAGAAGGCCGGAGCTCTCCTCCATCAGAATCATTGCCAGCGTGTACGATTCTTCGCCGGTTGAACAGCCCGCGCTCCACAAACGCAGCCGTTTGACGATCTGTTTGGTTTTGTCGCCGGCCAGCTCCGGGAGGATCGTCTTGCGTATGGCTTCGATTTGGGGCTGGCTCCGGAACAGGCAGGTCTCGCCGATGGTTACTTCGTTCAATAATTGACGAAGCTCGGTGTCGCGGCTGGGATGGCTTGTGAGAAAGTCCCAATATTCACGAGGCTGTCGGACGGTGACATGCTTCATGCGCCGGGCGCAGGAGTCGGCGAGGAGATAGAGCTTGTCTTCGGCCTGATAGATGCCGGAGACCTTGTAGACGAGGTCGCGGATTTGCCGGAACACCGGGTCGATTTGGTCGCGAGCCTTTCCCGAATCGGCCGTCACATTTGCGGATTGCGTTTCAATTGGCATTTGCCGGGGCGTTACGCCACGCGCTGGCCGGCAAAGGTTCCGCCGGTGTTGTGGCCATTGCCTTCGACTTTGAACTGATCCACGAGACGCCGAAGTTGCGTGGACATTTGCGCGAGATCCGACGCCGCCTTTTGCGTTTGGTGGGCGCTCGAGGAGGTGCTCTGGGCAGCCTGCGCCACCCCGCTGATGTTCTCCGAAATCGCTTCGGAACCTTTGGCGGCCTCGGTGACGTTGCGGGTCATTTCGTTGGTCGTGGCGCTCTGCTCTTCGACGGCAGTTGCGATCGTGTTGGAAATGTCGCTGATATGGTTGATGACCTCGCTGATGGCGGCGATAGCCTCGACCGCGCCTTTGGTGTCTTCCTGGATGGCGCCGATTTTCTGGCTGATTTCCTCAGTGGCTTTGGCGGTTTGCTTCGCGAGTTCCTTGACTTCGTTGGCGACCACGGCAAAGCCTTTTCCCGCTTCTCCGGCGCGCGCGGCTTCGATGGTGGCGTTGAGGGCCAGCAAGTTGGTCTGCTGAGCGATGGAGGTGATGACCTTGACGACCTGGCCGATTTCGGCGCTGGAGTCGCCGAGTTTCGAAACAATAGCGTTCGTGGATTGGGCGGTTTTGACGGCCTCACTGGCCACGCGCGCGGCTTCGGAGGCGTTTTTCGCGATGTCCTTGATTGTGGCGCCCATTTCTTCGGCGCCGGTGGCGACGGTCTGGAGGCTGCGGCTGACCTGTTCCGTCGCGGCAGAGACGGTGTTGGCCTGGGCGGTGGTCTCTTCCGAGTTGGCGGTGATCTGTTGGCTGGTGGCGGAAAATTCCTCGCTCGCCGATGCCACTTGTTGCGCGTTTACCGCGATGGCTTGCAGGGCCAAGCTTATCTTTTCAAGACTTTCATTCAGGGCTTTAGACATCCGGCCGAGTTCATCGCCCGAAGTGACATCGATTCGAGGTGTCAGGTCACCCGAAGCAACCAACCCGAGAGCGGTGGCTACTTTGGCCGAACGCCGGGCTATTGACGTGCCGACCCAGAGTCCGACGCCTGTGGAGATTGCCACGCCGAGTAAAACCGCGATCAGCATTTCTGTAAATGCCCGGCTGGCCAGGCGCGCGTTCTCTTCGCTAATTTTTTTCGCCTCGGCGACTTTCAACTGCTCGAGCCTGTCGACTCCGCCGAACACGGTCTTCGCGACATCTGCGTAACCGTCACTCCAAAGAACCGCCCAACCGTCAGCCGGCTTGCCTTCCTTTGCGGCGCTCACGATCTCGTCGCGATACCGCATATAGTCCGCACTCGCGTCCTTCACTTGAGCGAACGTCTGGGCCTGTTCCGGAGTCAAGTTTCTAACGTCGTAGTTCTGGACGACACCTTGGAAGTCGTTGGACAGCTTTTCGACCTGCCCCCCAAATTTGTCTTTTTCCGCTTGGGTGTTTGCGGCCAAACGATCCCGCAACGCGACCCTCAACCTTTGCAACGTGATGGACATACTCGCAATTTCCGGAAGAGGACGAGTGCTATTTTGATAGAGCGCTTGGTCAGCCCTCATCATGGAGCGGTAGTTGAAGAGACTTATCATTCCGATTAGAGCTGCAACAACGGCCACGAATAAGAATCCAACCAATAACTTGGTTCGAATGGTGACGTTCTTCATTACCCCTCCGCGTAATCAGCCGATGTGAAAAAGCTGCGGCAATTTAAGTTGTCCTTTGTATCGGGAACTGGTCGGCCGGACCCTGCACATTCACTTCCGCCCTGATTTGATCAACGAAACGGCGAAGTTGTGTAGATTTCTGCGACAAATACGATGTGGCCCTCTTTGAGCGGTGCGCGCTCGGTCGAGTGGGCGTAGCGGCGAGTTTTTCCGGCTCGGGGAAATCGGCGTCCCGGCACTGTCCCGCAACGGGGCGGACGCAACCGGGAAGAAGAATTAGTCCGAGCGTCGCGGTAAAGTGCAGGACACTTGTCATCGCCTTCCCACAAAGTCGAACTGCTAATCGGCAACAGCAGGTTTAGCTTTATTCACTGGAGCCAAAACCAACGGAGACTGATTCAGACCCGACAGCGCGTCAAAAGGTCGAGAAGGAGAGCGTCCGCGTGTACTGAAAGGCTAGGTCACGGGTCCCCTGTGACTTGCCTGCCGGCGTTCGTCATTCGGCGGGACGAGTTCTTTCTCTTCGGCGATGTGACAGGCTTTGTCCTTATCGAGGACATGCATGAGCCGGTTATCGAGCTTATGAACTCCAAGGATCACATTTCGGACAGATCCTTGAAGGGTTTCGGGAGGGGGCTCGAACGTGTCATCTCCGGCTTCGACGACGTCTCCAATTTCGTCCACGAGCAGGCTTACCGCGCCGTCGTCGCTGCGGACCACCACATTTCCCGGCTGCATTTCCGCCGGCCGCGCGCTGAGCTGCAGCCGCCGGCGCAGGTCGATCGCGGTGACGATCTGCCCGCGCAAGTTGATCAAGCCGCTGACGACCCCGGGTGCGAGAGGAACGGGCGTCATTTCCACGAAGCGAATCACTTCCTGGACGCCGTGCAATTCAATACCGAAAAAAAGCTTGTCGAGAAAAAAGGTGCAGTATTGAGATGTCTCCGCCATGACTCAGTGACTGATCTCCACGTGGTCGATTTGGTCGCTGATTTTCGGCGCGGCGATTCGCAAGACGGAGGGAATATCCATCAGCTCGGTGACCCGGCCATTGATGACAGCCGAATACAAGACTCCGGGCCGGCTTGCGGGATATTTCACTTCGGCAGAGTCTTCGACGATGTCCAAAATCCGCTCGACGATAATTCCCACCGTTGCGCCTCCGTTTTCGCAGACAAGAACCTGAAAAGAGTTCCCCTCGACGCCGGAATCGGCAGGCTTCGGATGCCTCCTCTCGATCCGGCGTTCTTCGAGGACATAGCCGAGATGAATGAGCGGGAGGATGCGGCCGCGATATTGCGCCACCCATTGCGAGCCGGATTGCTCGACTTGAGAGACCGGCAATTCTTCCAGGCGATCAAGGGTGTTGAGCGGAAGCGCCATGCGGGCATCGTCAGGGCCGGCAAACAAAAGAAACGTCTGAGTCATCTGTTCTTTTTCGGCTGATTCGGCGGCTTTTTCGGCGAGCGCGCGGTCGCGCACTTCGGAGATCACTCCTGAGCGCTGCGCGACACCCATCACATCGAGGATGAGAGCAATCTTTCCATCTCCCATGATGCTGGCCCCGGCGAAGGACTTGATCCCCTTCAGCTGTTTGCGGAGAGGCTTGACGACGATCTCCTGGGTGTCATTGATCTCGTCAACTACGAGCCCGAACTGGCGTTCGCCGGCCTGCAGCACGACGATGTTCACCGCACCGTCGCCCTCTTTTTTGCGGTCATCCTCGCCGATGAGTCGCAGCTCCTGATTCAGGTAAACCAGCGGCAAAAGCCGCCCGCGCAGACGGTAGACACGAGCGCCGTGAACCACTTCAATTTTCTTGCCCATGGCGCCGCCTTCGACCCGCACCAGTTCGGTCAAATTGACCTGAGGAATGGCAAAGCGTTCGCCCGCGCAGGTGACAACCAGCGCCGGAATGATAGCGAGCGTGAGCGGAATCTTGATGCGGACTGTCGAACCCTGGCCCGATTTAGATTGGACGTCCACGGTGCCGCCGATTTTTTCCACGTTGGTCTTCACCACGTCCATGCCGACGCCGCGGCCGGAGACGTTGGTCACCTTTTGGGCGGTTGAAAATCCAGGAAGAAAAATCATGTTATAGGTTTCGCGGTCCGTCATTCGCGCGGCTTGCTCGGGAGTTACGAATCCGCGCTCGACGGCTTTCTGCCGGATGCGCTCGCGGTTAAGGCCCGCGCCGTCGTCGCTGATCTCGATGTTGACCTGGCCCCCTTCGTGAAACGCTCGCAGGATGAGGCGCCCTATGCGGTCTTTTCCCGCCTTCACGCGGTCTTCGGGCAGCTCGATGCCGTGGTCCACGGAGTTGCGAACGAGGTGAGTGAGGGGATCCTTGATCGCTTCGATGATCGTTTTATCGAGTTCGGTCTCCTTTCCCTCCATCTCGATGCGGACTTCTTTGCCGCAGCTGAGAGCCACGTCGCGCACCGTCCTCGGGAACTGGTTCCAGATGTTCCCAATGGGCTGCATGCGCGTCTTCATCACCTCTTCCTGCAGCTCGGTGGCGATCAGATTCATGCGCTGCGAGATACCCTGAAGGTTCGTGTCTTCCACGGCATTGGAAAACTGCAAGAGCTGATTGCGAGCCAGGACGAGTTCGCCGACGAGAGTCATCAGATTGTCGAGAAGGTTCACGCCGACGCGAATCGTTTAAGGCGCGGATTCCTTGGCGCGGGTTTCAAGAATTTGTTGGGCGAGGGCGATGTCCTCCAGCTTGACAAATCCGAGCGAAACGAGAATTTCGCCGATTTTCCGCTGGTCGCCTTTTTCCTGCTCCTCAAGTGCGAGAGCGATTTTTTCCGCCTGCACGAGGCCGCGCTCGACCAATACGCCCCCGATTTTTCCCGATAAAGGCCGCCTTCGGGCCGAATCGTTCCCTTTCGATTTTTCCTTTGATGCGCCTTCGGAGTCCGAAAGGGCTTCGATCTGCTTCGGGTTCGGGAGATTGGGGAGCTTCGTTTTGGCAGGTGACGATTCATCCGCGCGCGCGGGAGAGCTTGCCTCCGCCACGGGTGTCGCTTCCGCTTTCGGTGATCCTGTTCCAGCCTTTTCTTTTGCGCCGGCCTTGTGAAGGCGTGTGAGCGTGTCCATCAGCTCAAGGTAATTTTCCTCGCCGTCCTTTCCTGTGGACTGGATTTCCGCGAGCATTTGCCGAATGGCGTCGACCATACTGAGGAGCGCGGTGGTGATCTCTGGATTTAGGACCAACTGGCCCTCTCGAAGGAGAGTCAGCAGGTTTTCGCCCACATGAGCCACTTTTTCGAGCTTATTGAACCCGAGGAATCCGCAGGTCCCCTTGATGGTGTGTATAGTGCGGAAAACGCTCGCCAATGCGTTGCGGTCCTTGGGATCCTTTTCCAGACCCACCAGCTCACGATCGAGCCGGTCCAGGTTTTCATAACTTTCGGCCAGAAACTCTTGGACGATTTCATTCTCGCTCATCGTGTTTGGCATTCCGATAAAGACTGAGACTTCCAGCTAAACAGAAAGCCGCGAATTCCCGCGGGAATTCGCGCCACTATCGCCGTTCGCAGACAAACCCCAGGCAACACCCGTTCCTACCCCCTCCGTCGAATGCCTATTCGAGTTTCTTTATCGTCCCATTTTCAACATTCGTTAGACGGCGGCTCCCGGAAGGGGAGGCACACATTCACATCGCTGGCAAGACCACCTCTGATTGCCGCGAGGAGTGGAGAGGTGAAGGGTTAGTGGATTCTTAGAACACGACTCCGATCCGTATCATTTCGGTCCAAGCTCACCGCTCGCCGGCACGCTCGATGATGGAGTGGTGCTTCCGGCGGGGATTGAAATTCATTTTGGAGGTCGAATGCTACAGTTCTAGGACCACGGTTAGACTGCCAGGATCAGGGGAAGGAATAGGCTGGAAATTCAAGCGGCGTCCGAGGGCATTCATTCCGGCATTCTCCGGAAGGATGTTGGCGACAATTCGTTGGAGCTTTTCATCCCGGCCCACTTCGATCAGCCGCCGCACGAGTTCGGTGCCGAGCCCTTCCTTCTGGTGCTGATCGGTCACGAGCACGGCGACTTCCGCTTCCGGTTGATTTCGACTTTTGGTGAGACGGCCGACGGCCCAAATTTCGTGTTGGCCAACGTTCGGGTCACTAAAATCCGCAACTAGGGCGATTTCCCGATCGTAGTCGATAAAGCACTGACGCATCAGCCGGGTGTGCGCGACGCGCGCATCGAGACTCATCATGTGAAAATAACGAAGATAGACGGACGTCTGCGACAGACCTTCGTGGAATTTCGCCAGTAGAGGTTCGTCCTCCGGACGAATCGGCCGGATCAGAACTGAAGCTCCCGACTTGGTGGTCCATCCGCCGACATATTGGGTTGGGTAAGGACGAATGGCGGGTTTGGGCAGCTGATCAATCGGCGTTCCGGCAGGATACTGCACGATTCGGGCGTCAAGAGCTACAACCCGGTCGGCCGAAGCCATCAACGGGTTGATGTCGATTTCCTTTATCCACGGATGTTCTAGAAGTAGCTTGCTGAACCGAACCAGAATCCTCGCGAGAAGTTCGATGTTTGCAGCCTTGCGGCCGCGAACTCCTTGCAAGGCTGTGAAAACACGCGTCTGCTCCATCAACCGTCGCGCGAGTGTCGCGTTGAGAGGCGGCAGCGCCAAAGCGCGGTCGCGGTAGACCTCCACGAGTTGGCCGCCCGAGCCGAACAGAATGACGGGCCCGAATTGTGGGTCCACGCTGCTGCCGAGAATGAGCTCGTATCCATCAACCGGAACCATTGCCTGAACCGTCACGCCCTGGAAGGACCCGGCCGGGGCTCGTTCGCGAACCGAAGATTCAATTTCGCGGTAGGCGCGGCGGACGCACCGCTCATCCGCTAAATTAAGCTTCACACCTCCAATGTCAGTTTTGTGCGTAATTGATTCCGAGAAGACCTTCAGGACAACCGGATAACCAATGGCCTGGGCCAGCGAGACCGCATCATCATCAGAAGTGGCGATTCGAGTGTCCAAGGCCGGAATGGAGTAAAGCCCGAGAATCCGCTTTGATTCGACTTCGGTCAACAAGGTCCTTCCCGCAAGGCGAGCGCTTTCGAGAATTTTTGACGCTGCGGCCAGTGAGCCGCTGTCCTCTTTCACCTCTTCGGCAAGACTCGGAGTTTCGTAAATCCCGCTGAGGTTATACGCGTTGCGCCACATATAACAAAAGGCTCGGGCGGCAGTGTCCGGATAAGAGAAAGTGGAAATGCCTGCTTGATTGAGGGTGTCCACGCCTTCGGCGACAAGCTTTCCTCCCATCCAACTTGCGAGCAGAGGCTTCCCGGATGTTCGCGCGAAGGGTTTCAAGAGAGCGGCGACTTGCGACGGATCCGTCATCCCCTGAGGAGCAAGAATCGCGAGCAACCCGTCACTCTGAGGATCCTGGATGGCGATCTCGAGCGCGCGCGCGTACGCCTCGGGGCCCGCGTCGCCAAGAACGTCTATAGGGTTGGCATGGCTCCAGTTGGGCGAGAGGAATCGGCCGAGGTCCTGGATGGCCGATTTCGAGAGGGGCGCGAGTTCGCCGCCGTTCGCGATGAGCGCGTCCGTGGCCAGGACTCCCGGTCCGCCGGCGTTTGTGAGGATCGTCAGCCGCGGGCCCTGCGGGCGAGGCTGGCGGTCGAGCGTTTCCGCCATGTAGAAAAGGTCGGAGATGCTCTGCACTCGCAGGATCCCGCACCGGCGCACGGCGGCGTCGAACACATCGTCGCTGCCCGTCAACGCGCCCGTATGCGAAGTCGCCGCCCGAGATGCCGCTTCGGACCGGCCCGCCTTGATGACGATAATCGGCTTCCGAAGGGCCACTTCTCGGGCGGCGGAGAGAAACGAGCGGGCGTCGCCGACCGATTCCATGTACAGCAAAATGCTGCGCGTGGTGTCATCTTCGCCGAAGTAGTCAATCAAATCGCCCCAGCTCACATCCAGCATCGAGCCGGTGGAGACGATCGCGCTGAAGCCGACCTGTTCCACCAGACTCCAATCGAGAATCGCGGTTTCCAGAGCTCCGCTTTGGCTCAGAAATGCGACGCTCCCGCGCAAAGCCATATCCTGGGCAAAAGTGGCGTTCAGGCCCGTAATTGGATTCATGATTCCCAAACAGTTGGGCCCGATCAGGCGCATTTTGCTGCCGCGTAATTCCTCGCGGATTTCCCGTTCGAGTTTCGCGCCTTCCGCGCCCCGTTCCTTGAATCCCGCGGAAATGACAACTGCGGCAGGGACTCCTGCTCGAACGCATTCACCGATGACGGCAGGGACGGTTGGGGCAGGTGTGATGATGATCGCCAAGTCCACCGTTTGGGGAATAGCGGCGACGTTTTTGTAGCAAGGAAGCCCCAGAACTTCCTGGCGGTTCAGATTGACGGCAAAAAGTTGTCGCCGGGAAGACGCTTTCAGCAAATTCTCGATGAGCGTGCGGGCCACGCTTCCTGCGCGATCCGTCGCGCCGATCACAGCGATCGATTGAGGAGCAAACATGAAGTCGAGCGCGGGGCGTTGGGTCAATGCGGGTCTTCCTTCCGCACCGGCCGCCTGTTATTTTTCATCGGACGCCCGCTTCGTTCATTCGCATTCCGAATGCCTCGCCGTCAAACGAGGTTCAAGAGAGATCTGGTGCCGGGGCTTTCCATTTACGCGACGTCAAGCGGAAATAAATGGTCGGAGTGACAAACAACGAGAGGATCATCGCAATCAACAGCCCTCCGATCACAGCCACCGCCAGGGGCTGCAACATCTGGGACCCGGCGCCGATCGCCAACGCCAGAGGTAACATCCCGGCGACGGCGGCGATCGCGGTCATCACGATAGGGCGCAATCTTCTCCGGCCCGCCTGAAAGATCGCTTCTTCCGGAGAAATGCCCGCCACACGAAATTTCTCGTCGGCATCAAGCAGCAAGATGCCGTTCTTTGCCACGATTCCAACCACCATAATCAGGCCCATGAACGAGGATAAATTGAAGGTGATGCCCGCCAGGAGCAAGGCAACAAAAACACCGGCGGTGGAGAGAACCGCAGAGACCAAAATCGAAACCGGCGCCGAGAAGTTCCGGAACTCGAAAAGGAGCACCAGAAACACGAAAACGATCGCCAGAGCCAGCACCATTGTCAGGTCGCGGAACGATTTCTGCTGCGTCTGATAGAGCCCCCCGTATTCAACTCGAATGGAAGGCGGCAGATGCAATTGAGCCAAAGCCGCTTGGACATCGGCAATGCCATGGCCCATATCAAGCCCTTCGAGCCGCGCGGTGACCGCCACGTACCTCTGCTCGTTATCCTGAAGAATCTCCGTCTGGCCGGCGAGACTCGTCATTGCAGCGAGCGTCCCGAGGGTTGCCGTGCTCCCCGTGGGGCTGACAAGAACTGTGTTGTTCATCTCTGAAAGTGAGGAGCGAACTTCGGCGGGGTAACGAATGCGCACGGCGTAGGGACGATCGTTGACGACTACAGGCTGAGCGGCAACCAACCCATCGAGCATCGCCCGCGCTTCATTGGCTACGTCCTGCGGAGTGAATCCGGCATGTGACGCGGCCGCCAGATTCACCTGAAATGAAATCGCGGGGCCACTGGTGGTGGAATCGATTCCATCGTCGATGTCCACGACTGGATGCGTTCCTCCAGCTTCGATCTTTCCGATAGCATCGGCCACTCGGGGCGCCCATGTGTCGAGCAACGCAGCATCCGAAGAAAACATCATGATGTCGATCGGTTGGGGAGCGCTGGTGAGGTCGCCAATCATGTCCTGAAGCTTTTGCGTGAATTCGACTTCGACGGAGGGTTCCGCACGGGCGACCTTGGCCCGAATCTCGTTCATGATCGACCAGATGTCGCGATCGCGATCGGGCTTCAATTCGGCGGAGATATCCCCAATATTCGCCTCAGTGACGGCGGCTAGTCCGAGCTGAAGCCCGGTCCGGCGGGAAGTGATCGTCACCTCGGGAACCGAGTGCACGATCTGAATGATATGCGTCACCATGCGATCCGTTTCCTCGAGCGAACTCCCCGGCGGCGTCACATAATCGAGAATGAAGGTCCCTTCGTCCATCTTCGGCAGCAGGTCGGAGCCAATGTGCCGGTAACACAGGTAGGAGACGAGGACGAGAGCAACGGTGAGGATGGGCACCCAGATTGGATATCTCAGGCTCCACCGGAACCAGCGTTCGTAGAAACGAATCACCCGGCCGAATTGACCCTTCATCAATTGCTGTTCTTCGGCCTGCAACAAACGCGTCATCTCCTCGTGCCCCGTTAACGCCTCCGCTTTTGTACTTTTCGAGCTTTCCTGGGCGCTGGGTGGCGTTTGCTTGGTCAACAGGCCGAGGCACAGGGTCGGAGTCCAGGTAAGAGCCAGCGCAAGAGATGTCAGCAGGGCCGCTCCAATCGTCACAGCCATGGCGCGGAAGAAGACTCCGGTTACTCCAGTAATGGCAATCAGGGGAAGGAAGACCACGATTGGCGTGAGCGTCGACCCGACGAGAGGGAGCGAGAGCTCATCAAGAGTGAGGGCCACGGCGCGAAATCTGTCCTCACCGGCTTCGCGGTGCAGCACCACGTTTTCCAGAACCACGATGGCATCATCAATGATCAAGCCGACTGCGGCGGCCATTCCTCCGAGTGTCATCAGGTTGAAGCTCTCTCCGAGAAGCTTCATCACGATGAAAGTGACCAACAGGCTGATGGGGATCACCATTCCCGCGATGAAGGATGTGCCCCAGTCGCGCAGGAACAGAACGAGCACCGCCGAGGCCAATACCAAGCCGATCAGAATCGCGTCTCTCACGCTCTTGATGGACTCTCCCACAATCCACGACTGGTCGTAAAACGCATCTACCCGCACCCCGGGCGGAAGGCTCTTTTCGATTTGCTGCATCTCCTTTTTCACGACGGCAGCCACCTGCATTGTGTTGCTCCCGCGCTGGCGATTGATATTGATGAGCACAGCGGGCCGGCCGCCGGAGGTGACAATCGTGTAGTGGGGCTCAAAAGATGGGGTAACTTTGGCAAGGTCGCCCACGTAAATTGGCGCGTCCCCTGGAGCATTTTTGACAAAGATACGCGAGATGTCGTCGACGTCATTCGCTTGCCCGCTGATCAGGCCCAGGTAGAGCTGATGGTTTCGGGAGAATAGTCCCGGGGATTCGATGATGTTCGAACGGTCAACCGCCGACCAAATGTCCGAGACGTTGACCTCTGCTGCGCGCAATTTCGCCGGGTCCGGAACGATGTGGAATTCGGGGACATCTCCGCCTTGGATCAGGATTGTCGAAACGCCCTGCAAACTCGCCAATCGCGGCTTGACGGCATATGTGGCCATTTCCCAGAGCTGCTGCTGCGAAATCGTGCCCGACGTGAATGCATAGCCCATGATCGGGAAACTTGAGAATTCCAGACGATCGCTGGTAATTCTTGCGGTGGGAGGCAGGGTGGATTCGACTCGCGCGAGCGCGGCATTGACCCGCTGGAGCGTCTGAAACATATCCACATCCCAACTGAAGTAAAGATCGATTTCGGCGGAGCCACGGCTGGTGATGGATCTGACATCCTCGATGCCCTGAACGCCGCTTACCGTTTCTTCGATGGGACGCGTGATGGTCACCAGCATCTGGTCGATCGGCATGACGCCGTTATCGACGCCGATGATTATGCGAGGAAAATCCGTGGTCGGGAAGACCGCGATTGGGATACTGAATGCGAGGTAGGCACCCAACAAGGCGAGAGTGCAGATGAGGAAGATTACCGGTTTGCGGCTTTTGGCAAACCAATAGACCTCCCCGTCCGGTTTCGGCCTTTCAGTGGACACTGGAGTGTTCGGAGTTGAATTCGTCATGGATCGCCGAGCCGCGCCTTCAATCTGTCGCGCCGCTAAGGCTGGCGCCGTTGGAGACCGTCACCTTGACGCCGTCGGGCAAACCATAGGCTCCGGCCGTCACCACTTGCTCACCAGCATGAAGGGCATTTAGAACCTGCACTTTACCGTCGTCACGAATTCCTGTCCTGACCTCGGTCTGATGGGCGCGGCCATCGTTGCCAATGACCATCACCGACGTGGTGCCGTCCGGCGCGGTGAGGACCGCATTGGACGGTACGATGAGTGCGTCCTTCACAGTTCTCGCAACAATTCTCAGCACGACCGTCGAGCCTGACTTGAGTTTCCCCTCCGGATTCGATACCTCCACCCAGACCTGCACAGTGGTACTGTTGGGGTCGAGAGCCGGGCTGACCACTGTCACCTTGCCGGCAATCGCGGATTGTCCGCTTCCCGCCACAATCGAGGCAGAGTCGCCGGGATGCAATTGCGCAGCCTGGTCGGGAGAAAGGTGAGCGCGCGCCACCAATTTTGATAAATCCATCACGGTGATTATCGGAACGCCGCTGGGAGCGGTCTCACCCTCGTAAAAGGGCCGTTCGGTCACGACCCCGTTGATGGGGCTCACAATCTTTGTATAGCTCAATTGAGCTTCGGCGCTGATCGTTTTGCCCTTGGCGGCGGTCATCTGCCCCTCCGCCGCCTTGAGGTTGTACGCTTTCTTCGCGAGATCATACTGATTGCGGGCTTGGGTCAATGCGATGGCGGCATCCTGGACGTCCCTGGAAGCCATGGCACCCTGCTTGTACAAAATCTCGCGGCTGTCATAGAGTTTTTGCGCCGCATCCAATTGCTCTCTGGATACCTTCAGATCTTGTCCAGCGGACTGCAGTGCGCTCTGATAGGCCGCTTGCGCCTGTTCGTACCCGCCTTGGTTTTCGGTCAAGGCGCCCAGCAGATCCTGGTTCTCAAGCTCAGCCAGCAGTTGTCCGGAATGCACCACGCTGCCCCGGTGAACGTAGAATTTCTTTATCGGAGCAAGGATTTTCGGAACAATCGCTGCCTGGTCGCGTGGATAAAGAATCGCATCCGTAGAGATAATGGCCTGGATCGCGGCTGTTTTCACAGGCGCCGCTTGCACGGTCACGTTCGGCTCCGCTTCTCCCCTCTGGTTGGCGGAGCACGCAGACATCAGGGAGGCGGAGGCGAGGAGAAGCGCGGCTAGCGCCATGGAGGCGCATAACGGGCAGTTGCCTTTGAAAGAGCCGATCATTGAACGATCACAATCGAGCATTCTATCCATGATATTTCCAGGCCGGGCGAAACACACAGGAATTTGTCAGAAGCTTCCGGTTACGGTCTGCAGGGTCGCCAGGGCGACTCGATACCTCACCTGCGCGTCATCATAGGCGTTCCGCGCTTGAGTCAAAGTATTTTCGGCGGTAACAACCTCGAGTGCTGATGATGCTCCGGCGGTATACCGTAAATTGATGAGCCGCAAACTTTCCGCCGCCAGATCGGCAGTGCGTCGCGACTCCTCCACCTCGGCTTTTGCGACGGTAGCCTCGTTGTAAGATCCATACAAATTACTCAAGAGCTGTCGCTGGGCCTGGCTCAGTTCTGCGCGCGCTTGCTCGCGCTTTAGTTCCGACTGGTGAAGCTTGCTGCGCAACGTCCCCCAATCCCACACCGGGACATTCACGCCGACAGTAACGAAATATCCGAGGTTCGGCAGAACGCCGGCATCTGGTTTCTCGACGTTTATGCTATGCAGGGCGAAGTCGTTGGCCTCGATCCCGTAGTCACCATCAACAAAAAATGCGGGAAGGAAAGCCCCTTTTGCTGCGACGACATCGAGATTTGCCGTTCGTAGCGCCTCCATCGCCAGTCGCAGATCTGGGTTCTCGCGCCCGGCCATCCTTTCAGCCTCGGAAAATTGTGGCAAAGCAGCGGGCGCGTCAAGGTCGTCCACGACGCTGAAGTTTTCATTCAAAATGGGAAAAATAAGGACGGCCAGATTCAGCCGCGCGGATTCCATCGCGAGGGTTGCATCCTGGAAAGCCTGTTTCTGCTGCTCGTATTGAATCACCGCTTGCAACACGTCGCTATGCGCCGCTTGGCCCTGTCGTTCCGCGTCCTGCGTAATGTCGTAGAAATGCTTGGCGGTCTCAAGAGCCTCTTGCGCGGTCGCATATTTCCGCTGAGAGTCCGCCAGGGCGTAATAAAGCTTTGTCACAACTACTGTCAAGCCCCGTTTTGCGATTTCGGCCCTGGCACTGGCAATTGCTTCCTCCGCGGCTGCGCGGTGATATGCCGTCCCCATATAGTTGTTGGGTGAGAGATCCTCGTGAACCACACCCCACGACCGGTAGACGTGCACGCCGTCGTTTGTGACGAATCGTCCCACGGAAGTCCTGCCGCCGTTACCTTGCGTCAGCAGAGCTTGGGATGTGTAGCTGACGGATGGCAAAATCGCATCGCGCGCCTGCACGCGACTCTCTCGAGCGCTTTGTTTATCGCTGACAATAGCTAGAAATTGCGCGTCGTTCTTTCGCGCGCGCTCGATTGCGTCCTGGAGCGTAATCGTCAGCGGTGGCGTGGTGTTATTTGGTCCAGCGAGCTCGGCCAATTGCATCGGCGGCCCCCCGGCGGATTGATCATCTCGTTGAGGGGACGGTGATTGCGCGCGTGCCGCGAACCCCACAAAGCCGACGGCAAGCAATGCGGTGATCGCGAATAAAATCAGCTGGAGCGCTGGTCCCGCGAGTCTCGTTCCACGATTGCCATGGAAAACCCGGCCGTGCTCATGATTCCATACCGAACTTATCATCGATACTCCTCCTTGCTGTTTAGCGAGTGATGATCGCGGGTGTCCCCAACGCCAAGGTGCCCGAACCATCCCTGAAATTTCCGATGAAACAGAAACGCTGGGAAATCTTATACCTGTCCGCGCTCGGCCCTGGCAAACAAGATACACCGTGAGACGCCGATCCGCGGGCCACATAGCTTTTCCGGGATGTTTCTTAGGGGACGACTCGGCCGCCCTTGGAATGACAATCGGATTTCATCTTCGCTTTCGAACCATATCGACTAGCCTTAGAATGAGGTCAGTGCGCCCGTAGCTCAGTTGGAAAGAGCGTCTGCCTTCTAAGAAGGCAGACGACACATCTAAATGCTTTGCTGGGCGTCGCTTACAGGTTCTCTCTCCCGAAATCGCAGCCTCAGTTGTACCGAACTTATACCGAGACTTTCCAGCTTAAATGCGGAGCGCTTCATTTAAAATATCTTGCCGCCTGATAAGCGGGCAGAACGATGGAGCCTTACGTTTTATTTTTCTCATGCTCCAAGATCCGTTGAATCTGGTCCTCGGAAAAACGTAGCCAGCGACCCTTTTGAGGATGCACCATGCGCCGGATGGTCGCGTAATCCATTCTGTCGATGTCCTGTTCGTCGCTCGGCTGCAGTTCGGGCGAGTCGGTCTGCCGGTTGATCTCCTCCACCAACCGTTTTTCCTCCTCAGGGTCGCTCACAGGTTTCGGCATGTCTCTTATACGCCGCCAGTCGGGCAGGTATTTATCCCAGAGCCGCGTAGTCAAGAATCCCGCATCGTCTGGCGGGTACGCGGCAAAATGGATGAGCCCGGTTTTTAGCACGTCTGCGGGTAGCTGTTCGTAGTGTGCAACGAGACTCTTCAAATCCTCCTTGAGCTCTGCGCCGTTAACAAAGGTTTGCTCTGACGAGAGGAACAACGGAACGATGTCGGCGTGAAAGTTATCTTTCGACGTGAAAACAGAACAGAACGGTAGGTAGTAAAGATAGGCTAAGTCGATTTTGTGGCTCGGCTTGACTTTGCTCAGAAGCTGAGTCGGCAGCACAAGACAAAAGAAAATGTTGATCTTGAGCATGAACACGAAATATGGCAAATGCTCGCGCAGCTGCGGTCGCCGCTTCTGTACCCATGTGTTTACGACGTATTCGACCGTTTCAGGCGCACCCACCAAGTTCAGACCGAAACGAATCAGCCATTCCGAGTCCATGTTGTCGATGATGGTGTCCGTCATCGTCAGCGCATCCTGTAATGAATTGGGTTTTCGCCAAGGACCTAGCGCGGTCGCAACGCTTTGCGCCATGGCATTGAGGTCGATGCTGGTAAGTGCGCGCCGCCATTGCCTTGCGATATTGCGCTCCAATTCGAGAAATTCGCGCTTGCTCCAGCGGCTAACCGCTTCTGCTTCCGGGCTATGCTCAAAAATTACACCTTTTTTGTCGCCAAGTTGAACGTGCCTACCGCCGGCCAGCACCACCCGGCTGTGCACGGTCTTCAGATCGAATTTCCCGGCCAGTTCGCCACGCAAGATCGTTGCGTGGTGGAGGTTGGGGTAGGATTGAGACTCGGGCGTACGCGTCGCTAGTGATCCGACAAGTTGCTCCGGTGTACTGTTGCTGCGGATTGCCTTTTCGAGATCGGCAAGGCACTCGACGAAAAATAGCGGCGTGATGTTCGACATATAGAAATTGTCGAGCATGACAGCTTCGTCGAGGTTAAGGCTCTCGAGCGACGACTTATCGAAGATGAGAAACGGCCCGTGCGGCATGGTTTGATTCTATGCCGGGCATTCGGATGATCGCTAGCATGCCCATCGTCTTGTGCGGCACATGATCGACGCTATCGCAACGCTCAAGCCGACACGGTGATGCCGGTCTGCCTTTGCACTTGTCTCCGCAATTCGTTCGGGTGCGCAATCATGGCGAACGTTTCGAACGTTCCTCCGGTACCCCGAACAATCACCGTTCCATAGCCGAGCATTCGGCCAAACACGGATTCATCGACTCCGATACTCTCTACTTTCGGAAGCAACACTTCGATGCTCCTCCGCGAAAACAGCCCGGTCTTAATAAGAACGCGCTTGTTTGAAACCCCTACCTCCGTCGCTGTCCGCCGAATCACTCCGCCAGCGATGACCAGCGCACCACCGACAAGGCCTGCGAGCCCAAGACCGATCATCTCGGGATAGGACCCGCCCTTTTTTGTGCCCATCCACCCGCCAGCCAGCAGTACGAATCCCACAGCCGCTAGAACCAATCCTCCCACCAGCGGCCAGAGCATCACGATCCAATGGCATCGAGTCTTGTACACGAGATTCTCGCCAGGAACTAAATTCCTCTCTACATAGCCCATGACGCCTCCCCCAAAATCTTACGGCTTGCTCGCTGAGTGCACGTTGACGCGAGGTGCCGCCAGCCTGGAACGCTAGTATCCGTTAGGTCTCGGTCTGGCGGAATCAAGATGATGGTTCGCGCTAGGTTGCGCGGGCCAACGTTCATCAATGCCCGCCATGATTCGTTCCGCGATCCGAATCGAATCCGAAATCGCCGCAACAAACCTAGGTGACGGAGGACCGCCGTTCCAATCTGACAACCGGCGCGCGGCCAAGATCGACGCGGCGATCAGCAGCACTCGCTTCCGTCCCTCGTCCATACACGGACCATAGCATATTCGCTTTATCTTCGCCTACCGCTTTTTCGGCCAAAGCGCAACGGGCTAATAGCCCTCTACATCCTGCTTGAATGACGCTCGGAAGGTTTCCAACTCCGATCTGAGGAAGCGGATATTGCGCCCCATAATGCGGAAATGAGGAATTTTCTTTCCTTCGACCCAGAGGTATACCGTTTCCTCGCTCACTCCTAGGAATACAGCTGCCTCTCGTACTGTCCATGGTCTTTCATCACCAGGCAACACCATCGGGCTTGGCGGCTCCATGCGGATTGTCTTGCCCATCGCGCCTCCTCCCGTACGATACTCATTGCACGCCCCTGACTGGGGAGAGGCTTATGCCGAACATTTGGTTTACTGCCGATTTTCACCTCGGCCATAAAAACATCATCCGATATTGTAATCGTCCCTTCGACTCGGTCGAGGCGATGAATTGTGCGATTCTCGAACGCCTGAACAGTTCAGTAAAAGCGAACGACGTGCTCTATTTTCTAGGCGACTTCTGCATAGGTCCAAAAGCTCGTGCGCTTGAACTGCGACGCGAAATTCGGTGCAAAAAGATATTCGCCGTGCCGGGTAACC